>Ga0308165_1000081_pt1 | contig 253148 bp, 208 predicted proteins | sample PhyWR2_FD_201032 | JGI IMG/M metagenome (GOLD analysis project Ga0308165, IMG submission 201032) | Phyllosphere microbial communities from UC Gill Tract Community Farm, Albany, California, United States - DLSLW.R2 | ecosystem: Host-associated > Plants > Phyllosphere > Unclassified | place... | reverse complement strand
CAGGCCTCAACATGGGGAAACATTTCGTTTGACTGTAAAACTGGTTTTTTCATATCATGATTTTTAATCAAAATTACCAGTCAAAACAAGCTTGGTCAAGATGGGTTGGTCGTAGGCTTACGGCATACCTGATGCCAGGAGCATCGCATTTGGTTTTAAATCGTTCCTATAAACAGTATAATATGAAAAGATTAATTTATTTGAGCATATTTTTGCTCTTGATTTTAGGAGCTTGTAAGAAGTTTCTGGATGCAAAGTCTAACCAGTCGCAGGCCATACCCGAAACACTTACCGATCTGCAGGCATTGTTGGATCACTATCAGTGGCTGAATTATTCTGACGGACCTGCTGCTGAAATTAGTACCGATGATGTATACCTTACAGACGCAGATCTTGCTGCCAGGCCCGAAAATGAGCGGAACATGTATACCTGGCAGCGGCGCAATATCTTTGTACAGGATTCTGGCGATTGGCTATACAACTATAGGGCAATTTATCGAAGCAATGTAGTTTTGGAATCTGTCCTGAAGATTGATAAGAACCCCGGCAATGCTTCACAATGGGACAATATATCAGGACAGGCTTATTTTATCAGGGCAAAGAACCATTTAAGGGGTTTATATATTTGGGGAAATGCTTACAATGAACAATCTCCCAATGATCCTGGCATACCCTTGAAACTGACTTCTGATTTTAATGAACCTTCTACCAGAGCTACTGTTGCGGCTGGGTACGCACAGGTGGTCGCCGATCTTAAAAAGGCCATTGCAATGCTTCCCCTCAAGGCTGTACACGTTATGCGGCCTTCCAAACCAGCAGCGTATGGGCTGCTGGCAAGAACTTACTGGTCGATGCGTAAATATGATCTTGCGTTATCATACGCTGATTCCGCATTGATGCTCAAGTCTGATCTTTTGGATTATAATTTGTTAAATGCAGCAGCAACATATCCGCTTACCCAATTTAATGCAGAGGTAATGCAGGATAGCTATACTTCTTCTTCCGTACTGAGCAACACAAGGGCGAAGGTAAATCCGTCGCTTTATGCGCTTTATGAAACGAACGACTTACGCAAAACTATTTTTTTTAACGATAATAAGAACGGTACCTACGGCTTTAAGGGAAGTTATGAAGGAAATTCAAACCTGTTTAGCGGCCTTGCTGTAAATGAGATCTTATTGATCAGGAGTGAATGTCTGGCCAGAATGGGCAGGCTTTCTGAAGCGCTGGCAGACCTTAACCGCTTGCTTATAAATCGTTACCGTAAAAATACATTTATCGAAAAAACTGGTACTGATCAGATAAAGATATTGGATGAGATTCTTTCGGAGAGAAAGAAAGAACTGCTCCTAAGAGGATTGAGGTGGATAGATGTTAAAAGGTTAAACCTCGAGCATGCAGGGATTTCTTTTACCAGAACCTATAAGGGAACGGTGTTTAATCTGAATGCAAACAGTTCTGGTTTTGCATTACCCATCCCTGAACGGGTTATCGAATTGGCAGATCTCGAACAAAATCCATAATTCAATGGTGCAGGCCTACTGCACCATTGATTGTTGCTATTCTGCCCTGGCCGATAGTAGCTCTGGTGAATCCAGCACGGCTTGAGTATCCTTACCTGATAAATAGGTAGACAAAGAAGTTTCAATTGCAATTGTACATGGTACTTCTGCATCTCCGCTACATTCGAAAGTGGTAGGTGCCGCTGCAGGTTCCCATGAAGTAGGCTGATCTACGGGGCCATTTGCTGTTTTGTAATGATAATAGTTAAGTGTTTTTGCGGTAAAAGCACTTTGCGTAACGATAAGGCCGAACCCTAATACAAGGGCTAACAGACCTAAATTGATTTTTTTTAACATGTTTTTATAGTTTAAATTTTTCCGCCTGATAAACCCGGCCCAGGCAGTTGGCCGTTTTGCCCTTTCTCTTTATGGCCTTCGGACAAGTGGTTCTTTAGTTGTTGGGCTGGCCTTTCCCAAATTTTGCATTACTCTGTGTCACCTACCTCCCGCTTTGGTTTAATACTTAGAGAGAGAGCGGCTAACATTAAAAAAACAAGATTGAAAACCAGGTGAGCCATCCAGCCCATGGCCCTGATTACACCACCGCAACTACAGGGTATTTTTGGAAAATAGCCTGCAATAATTAATATAATATAAACAGTGAAAACAGATATCAGCAACAGAGACAGGGTTAGCCCGGTTCTGTTTGTTTTTTGAAACAAGAGAAGTAATGCTGTAAATAGTTCGGCAACAGGTAAAAGGTAAATCAATATATTGGAAACAGCTAAACTAAAAACCTGGTGTTGCATTTCAAGTCTATAAGTTTCAAAGTTGGTAAGCTTACTTCCTGCGGTGTAAATCCACAAAAGAATGAAAGCAGCTGAAACAAACTTTATCAGTAGGTATCTGTTAGCATACATAGATGTCGTTTTAAGTTTTGCTTCCCCGAAAATGAAGGTTTACCTGCTTTGGACATTCACATATAAATGGGAAAATCTGTGCTTTTTTAGCAATGCAATCACATATATATGGCTTTAAGGTTGTTGAGAACAGGCTTAAATTGTTTTTACTCCGTTCATCTGCTCATCTTTTTCTCATTGCACTAAGCGTTGTGGGATGGATACCCAGGTAAGAAGCAACATCTTTCACAGCAGCAACACTAAAAATACTTGGAAAGTATTCAAGTAGTTTTTTAAGGCGTAAATCTGCATGAAATAATTTCAGGTCGGTAACTGCGGTGATGGTTTTGCCCATTGTTTCTGCGGTTATGGCTGCTGTGAGGATTACCGATTCCATAAAAAGCTTATGGATATTGCCCATGTGATTTTCTGGAATGCTATATAACACGGCATTTTCCATGAATTCCAAATAAACAGCACCTTTAAGATATGATGCGGTAGCTTTTAGCTCAGAAAGCATACAGCTGGCAGGGAAGAAGAGGAGCGTTATTTCCTGCTCACTTTCTTCATCATAAACATAGAGCCTTGCGCTTCCCTTAGCCAGATAACAGTAGCCGCCTAGGTCAGTTTGGGCAATACATACCCTCTGTAATCTGTTAAAAAATGTCTCCTGAAGTGTAAACCCGAGGTATGCCTTAAAGCCTATTGAAAGGTTATGATAGGCTGACAGTTTAAGTAGGTATTGATCGTTTTCCATAATCTGTTTTTAAGGTAAAGAAAGATGCTTTTTAGGTTTTGTCAAGTTGCTGGGATGGCAACCCTGCGCAACCCATTTATTTTTTTGTTTAGAAAGGATAAAAGCAGGGAATCTGCTATATTTGGCCATGAAATAATATTTATTTACATATATGATATTGTAGCAATAGCTATTTTACTGTTTTAGAAAACCGCAAAACTTCAAAGGACACAGGAAAAAAATAGATGGTTGCCTGCGCTATGCGTGGGTGCCTGTTTATCTTGTGTCCGGGCATTTTGCGGTGCCTCTAAAGCAGATATCGGGTTAACCCGCGCTTTTTTATGGACCACTCTGCACAACAGAACATCTTTCTGCTAAACCTTCCAATTACCGAACTTCCTTTATCAGAGTCCTTTAAGCTGAGGAGTAAACTGCTGGGGTTCTTTACCTTGCAGGATATACTCGCTGCGGATCATACAGCGTTACATAAAAAGGGCGATTATTCAGAACGCTGGTATTTTGAATTTATAGATTTTCTTCAGCGGAAAGAATTGCTGTACCTGTTGGGTTAGTATTTTTCCTGTGCCAGTGCGAGCATGATTGCAAGTTTATCAATCACTTTTACAATATCTTTTGCTGCATTTCCGTAATAGGCATTTTTGAAACTTTTTTCCGAAATTTTATCTCGATCGGCCGTGCTATAGTGCCTCGTTACATACTGGTGAAGGGCTTTTGGGCTTTTTACGTTTATGATTCCAGCCTCTACCTGTAAATGGATAAATATGGCAAGCTGACGAACGGTTAAGTTAACTTTGAAGTTCTGATCCAATATTCCGTCAGAACTTAGATCTTCGGCTTTCGTCTCCATTGATTTAAGGTAATCGAGCTCAGCTTCAAGATACCTCAGTAGTGCCTCGTTTATTGGTGGTAAGCCTGTATGGTAAGATAATGCAGAAACTTCGAACACCTGTTGGACTGTTTTTTTGTAGAAATTCAACAACTGGTACTGATCCATCATATTTTCACATTTATCCATTTCGCTGTTAAAATATGTACAACAGAAGTGGTAAAACGCAGGGTGGTTAAAGTTATGCGAAACGATGATTAATATAATATCGGTTATTCTTATCGTTTTCCCCACTAGCAGGATGTCTATTGTTATTGCCTCTGAAAAAACTTCCAGATATATGGCCTGATGGTAGCTAATGTTTCTTTTATTGGTTAGCAGCTCGCTAAATAGCATTTTTAAGCTATTTAACGTGCTCATTTCTAATGCGCTAGTGGCTAATATTTCTGCAAATTTGTTAACATTGTTGTTTAGTGTTTTTTCGGTCTTTTTTAGCCTGTTTAGCGAAACAGGCATATGGTAGTCGAAATAAAAAGGGAATAAACACTCCAGTTCGGAGAGTAAATCGTCTATGTGCTGTACTGCAGTGGCAAAGCTAGCTGCGCAGTCGCTTTCCTTTTGCAGTTCGTGTAACATCACACAAAGTGATTTTTGATGATGGATGAGATATGATTTGCCGCTTTCAAATGCCAGGCATAAAGTATTGTGCTGTATGGAAGCCAGAATACGCAATGATTCGTTTTTGATATCCATTTCCAGTTTGGCTGCATCATAACTTTCGACAGCTTTTTTGTGAAGCAGGATGTCTATAAGCTGGCGGAGATGTGAAAGTTCATAGATCATTTTTAGTAATATGACCTAATAACTTATCCTTTTTCTTTCCACTAACGGCATAAACCGTGGTAAGGCGGTTATTTGATGAGGTGAAACGTTGTTTTATCACCTTTTTAGCCTAAATAAAAACTTTATAATATTGATCGATCAACCGTGTAAATGAATGAGAAGATGCTAGTCAATAACAAAGCCCAACCGCCCGGCCAGGCTTTGTTTATGGTGACTATAATTCATTAAACGCCTACTTCGTATTGCAGTCCGCTTAAATACCGATACAAGCCCTGCTCACTTTTAATTAACTCCTGGTGCGTGCCCGATTCGATAATCTCACCTTTTTCCAGCACGATAATTTTGTCTGCTTCGCGTATGGTAGATAAGCGGTGCGTTATAATGATAGAGGTACGGCCTTTCATGAGTTCTTCCAGGGCTTCTTGTACCAAACGTTCCGATTCAGAATCTAACGAAGAGGTGGCCTCATCCAAAATCAGTATAGACGGGTTTTTTAATAACGCACGGGCAATTGCAATGCGCTGCCTTTGTCCACCCGATAGTTTTACGCCGCGTTCGCCAACAACGGTTTCGTACCCTTCGGGGAATGAAATGATAAAATCGTGCGCATTTGCGCGTTTAGCCGCCTGTATAATTTCTGCTTTGCTGGCCGTTAATTTACCATATGCAATGTTTTCCAGTATGTTGCCACCAAACAACATCACATCTTGTGGTACAATGGCCACCTGGTTTCTGATATCGGTAAGTGAATAGCTGCCTAATGGTTGGTTATCGAATAATATTTCGCCACTTTGGGGATAATAAAACTGTAGGATCAACCCGGCGGTGGTAGACTTTCCTGAACCGCTAGGGCCTACAATCGCTATTTTTTGTCCTGCTTTTGCCTCAAAAGATACATTGGTCAATACTTCAATCTCCGGACGGGAAGGATAGGCGAAATTAACGTTTTTAAAAGATAGGTTTCCTTCAATTTGCTTTTCTACCACATTATCTTTCTCATTTATGGATACCTCTTCGCCTTTTTCGGCCAATATTTCGAGCACCCTTTCGCTGGCACCAATGGCCTTTTGCAAATTGGCAAACAGCTCGGGGAAACTGCCCAGCGAACTTCCCAAAAACATGGCATAGAGTGAAAACTTTAACAGTTCGCCAAAGGTAATTTCATGCTGACTAACCAGTACACAGCCATAGCCCACAACCGCCAAAATGCCACCAAAAACACACAACACAATAAACGATACAAACATTCCCCTAAACCTGGCGCCTTTAATGGCAATATTGGCCACCTCGCGGATGGTATTGCGGTAGCGTGTGGCTTCGTATGCTTCGTTTACAAAAGCTTTCACATTGGCTATGCCCAATAAAGTTTCTTCAACGATGGTATTCGATTCGGCCATTTTATCCTGAGCCTGGCGCGAAATTTTTTTGATAAAGCGGCCAAATAAAACAGCGAAGATTACCATTACCGGAAGCACCAGCAACAGTGCAAGTACCAGTTTTTTCGAAATAATGGCCATAAAAATAATACCGCCTACCAATAAGATGGCCTGCCGTAACATTTCGGCAATTGTGGTGGTAAGGGTATCCTGAACCTGCGATAAATCTGCAGATATCCTGCTGTTGAGTTCGCCAACCCTGCGGCCCGCGAAAAAGTTCATTGGCAGGGTGATCAATTTAAAGTAGGTGTCGCGTCTGATATCGGCCAATGAGCGTTCTGCCACATTTACAAACCACAATATCCTGAAATAGGATACCACCGCCTGTAATGCCAGTACAATAAAAGCCAATAATAAAATACCCTGTATGGTGCCGGGCAGATAACCATTGTTGTGTTTGCCCTGTGCGGTGTCGATTAATCCACCAATAAAGGTTGGAAAAGCAAGCCCAACCAAACTCGACAAAAAGAGAAAACAGAGCGCGGCAATAAACTGACTTCGGTATGGTTTTAAATAGGTGAGCAAACGGGCAACATGCCCTAAGGTTTCCTTGTTAATTTTTGCCTTTGATAGTTCGATACCTTGCGCGTTACCGATATTCAATTGTTTTCTGGCCATTGTTTATGTAAGTGCGCGGCAAATTAAACCGCATTTTAAGAGTTAAATATAATTTTATGTTCGATTGTCCGTGCTTGCCATAAGCCTTGATACAATAATCAAAACGGATGAGAATAAAAATTACTTTAAATATATTGCATTTAATCCTTTCGCTTAAATTCTTATGCAATCTATCCTGTAGAAAAGATTGTTTGGTTGCTTTTTGCTCAGCCCTAAAATATCACGTTAACCTATTAATTAACTCTGGACCGTTATCATGTATCCTAACAATTAAGCTTATGTTAAATTACAGTCAACAAATGGCTTTTAACGGTCATATTAAAAATATAATAACACCGCAATAAAATGAAGTTTTCAGGCTAAAAAATCTGTTTCTCGCTTAAAAACCTATCACTAATTTGTTGTCAAGTCAAAAAGCAGTTGTAAATAAACTGTTTGTCGGGAAAAATCGCCTGTTTTCGTCGTGAAACACAAATTTCGGAATTCAAATCTGAAGATCAACTTCATTATAACTTCATAAATATGCATTTATTTCGCTTTCGAATTAAATCATTGCGTAACCATAATTTATTGAAGTCGAAAGTATCTATCGCGCTGCGGTATTCTACAGTTTTCCTCATAAATCGGTTGCCAACGGAAGCTAATTAGAGAAAAAATAAATCAGATTAAACCATTCAACAAAAAAAAATGAAAAGAGTTGTCATATGCTTAGGCTTGTGTGCTTTGCTTTACGTAACGGGTTGTACCTCGAAAAAAGAAGAGAAAGAAGAAGTAGCTACTTATGCGGTAACCACACCGCTAAGAATGGATACTTCGTTTACCAAAGAGTATGTTTCGCAGATTAAATCTGTGCGGAATATAGAAGTTAGGGCCATGGAAAAGGGCTACCTTCAGCAGATTTATGTAGATGAAGGCCAGCATGTAAAAGCAGGCCAGATTTTATTTAAGATCATGCCCAAAGCGGCACAGAGTGAACTGTTAAAAGCACAGGCAGAAACGAAGTCGGCAGAAATCGAACTCGAAAATACCAGGATGTTATCGGATAAAAACATTGTTTCGAAAAACGAACTGGCCATGGCCAAGGCCAAACTGCAATCTGCAAATGCCGAAACCTCGATCGCAAAATTTCACTTGTCCAATACCGAAATCAGGGCGCCGTTTGATGGTACCATCGACCGTATTCCTTTAAAATTGGGAAGTTTGGTTGATGAGGGTGCCTTGTTAACCAGCTTATCTGATAACAGCCAGGTTTTTGCCTATTTCAATGTTTCGGAGCCAGAATACCTCAGTTACCAGAGTGCGGCAAAAGCAAAAGGCCAGCAAGAAGTGAGCCTGTTACTGGCCAATAACGAACTGCTGAAATCGAAAGGTAAAGTAGAGGTAATCGAAAGTGAGTTTGACAATGAAACCGGAAATATCGCATTCAGGGCCAGGTTTAACAACGCAGATAACCTGTTGAGAAACGGCGAAACGGGTAAGATACAGATGGTTGTTCCCTTAAAAAATGCTTTGGTTATTCCACAGAAAGCCACTTACGATATCCAGGATAAAACTTATGTTTTTGTAATTGATAAAAACAACAAAGTACATTCTAAAGTGATCACAATCGCAGGAGAGCTTCCAGATCTGTATATCGTTGGCGACGGTATTACGGCTGATGATAAAATATTGCTCGAAGGTGTGCAGAAGGTTAAGGATGATGATAAGATTGCCTTTAAATTCCAACAGCCTCAGGAAGTGATGAAACAATTGAGATTGAAAACAGAATAATCTAAACCCTCCATACTTATTTTATGTTTAGTAAATTCATACAAAGGCCCGTCCTTTCTATAGTAATATCGCTTATCATTGTGTTTCTTGGTGTGCTGGCCATTAGCTACCTGCCCGTTACACAGTTCCCCTCTATTTCTCCGCCTAAGGTAAACATCACGGCAGAGTACCCTGGGGCCAATAATGAGTTGTTGATCAAATCGGTGGTAATTCCGCTCGAGCGTGCACTTAACGGTGTACCCGGAATGAAATATATTGCCTCTGATGCCGGTAACGATGGTGAGGCTTCTATTCAGGTGGTATTTAACCTGGGAACCGATCCCAACCAGGCTTCACTTAATGTGCAAAACCGTGTGGCCGCCGTTACCAATAAACTTCCTCCTTTAGTGGTTCGCGAAGGGGTAAAAATCACCCGCGAGGAGTCGAATATGTTAATGTACATCAACCTGTACAGTAAAGACCCTAAAATGAACCAGAACTTTTTGTATAACTATGCCGATATCAACCTGCTTTCGGAGCTGAAAAGGGTAGATGGTGTAGGTTTTGCAGATATTTTGGGCGACAGGGATTATGCCATGCGTATCTGGCTAAAACCCGACCGTATGCAGGCGTACAAAATCTCGGTTGATGAAGTAATGAAAGCGCTTGACGAACAGAGTTTGGAAGCTTCTCCCGGTAAAACGGGTGAGAGTTCTGGTAAACGCTCACAGGCTTTCGAGTACGTATTAAAATATTCAGGCCGCTTTAGTACCAAAGAAGGTTACGAAAATGTGGTGTTAAGGGCAAGTGCCAATGGCGAACTGCTCCGCTTAAAAGATGTTGCAGATGTAGATTTTAGTGCTTCGGCTTACAACTTGTACTCTACACTAAACGGTAAGGCCTCTGCGGCAATTGTACTGAAACAATCATACGGCAGTAACGCCAGCCAGGTAATTAAAGATGTGAAGGCCAAAATGGCCGAGATCAAATCAAGTTCTTTTCCAAAGGGTTTGGATTATGAAGTAAGTTACGACGTTTCTAAATTCCTCGATGCTTCGATTGAAAAAGTAATCCATACGCTTGTAGAAGCCTTTATTTTGGTGGGATTGGTGGTATTCCTGTTCCTTGGAGATTGGCGTTCTACGCTTATTCCGGCCATTGCTGTTCCGGTATCCTTAATCGGAACCTTTGTGTTTATGCAGTTTTTTGGCATCACGCTCAACTTAATTACCCTCTTCGCATTGGTGCTGGCCATTGGTGTGGTGGTAGATGATGCCATTGTGGTAATAGAGGCGGTGCACGCCAAGATGGAACTTAACCCGAAACTCTCTGTATTAAAGGCCACACAACAGGCCATGAAAGAAATTGGCGGTGCAATTATTGCCATCACCTTCTTAATGGCGTCTGTATTTATTCCGGTTGCATTTATGTCGGGCCCCGTAGGTATTTTTTACAGGCAGTTCTCCATCACCATGGCAACGGCAATTATCCTTTCGGGTATTGTGGCGTTAACACTTACACCTGCTTTATGTGCCATCATGTTAAAGAATCACCACGGCTCGCATAAAAAGAAAACGATTATCGATCATTTCCTTGATGGCTTTAATAATGGATTCGCCAAACTTTCGGGTAAATACGAATTGGTTTTAACCAAAGTGGTAAGCCGCAAAATATTAACCTTTGGGATATTAATCGTATTTTGTTTAGGTGTTTGGGGCTTAAGTGGCAGCGTGCCGTCAGGTTTTATTCCGAACGAAGATCAGGGCATGGTATATGCCATTATTCAAACCCCTCCGGGATCTACTTTAGAACGTACCGACCAGATTGCTGAAAAACTGCAAAGAATGTGCGAAGATATCGACGGGGTAAAATCTGTTTCATCTTTGGCAGGGTATGAGATCCTTACCGAGGGTACAGGATCGAATTCAGGTACCTGTTTAATTAACCTGAAAGACTGGAGCGAGCGTAAACATTCGGCAGTAGAGATTATTGAAGAACTGGAAGAGAAATCAAAATCGATCCCGGGTGCAACTATCGAATTTTTCCAGCCACCAGCGGTTCCGGGTTATGGTGCTGCAGGAGGTTTCGAACTTCGTTTATTGGATAAAGCAGGTAGTGGCGATTACAAGAAAATGGAAACCGTTGCCAACGACTTCGTAAAGGAACTGAACAAAAGGAAAGAGTTATCTTCTGTATTTACCTTCTACAGCGCGAGTTTCCCTCAGTATATGTTGGATGTAGATAACGATATTGCACAGCAAAAAGGAGTAAGTATTGATAATGCAATGAATACGCTCTCTACCTTTGTGGGTAGTAACTACGAAACCAGCTTTATTAAATACGATCACCAGTATAAAGTAATTGTGCAGGCATTGCCACAGTATAGGGCCTTACCGGAGGATATTTTAAAACTGTCGGTTAAAAACGACCGTGATGAAATGGTGCCTTTCTCGGCCTTCATCAAAATGCGCAAGGTGTATGGTTTATCGGAGATTACCAGACATAATATGTACAATGCATCCGAAATCAGCGGACAGTCTGCTCCGGGTTATAGTTCGGGTGAGGCCATTAAAGCCATTACAGAGGTTGCCAAGAAAACGCTGCCAAGGGGTTTTGGTATCGATTGGGCCGGTATCTCTAAGGATGAGGTGTCGAGGGGTAATGAAGCCATCTATATCTTCTTAATCTGTTTGGGTTTTGTTTACCTGGTTTTGGCTGCACAATATGAGAGTTTCATCCTGCCACTTTCGGTAATCCTTTCTTTGCCGGCGGGTATTTTTGGTGCTTTCTTATTCCTTAAATTATTAGGGCTGGAGAACAACATTTATGCACAGGTAGCCATGGTGATGCTGATCGGTTTGCTCGGTAAAAATGCCGTGCTGATTGTGGAGTTTGCTGCGCAGCGGCATGCCCAGGGCGCATCGGTGCTTAAAGCAGCAATGGAAGGCGCAAGTGTACGTTTCCGTCCGATTTTAATGACTTCCTTTGCTTTTATTGCGGGTTTAATTCCTTTAATGATTGCTTCGGGACCTGGTAAAATCGGTAACCGTACCATCGGTTCGGCTGCTGCTGGCGGTATGCTTTTCGGAACTATTTTCGGGGTTGTTGTAATCCCTGGTCTGTATTATATTTTCGGAACAATCGCAGCCAAACACAAGCTCATCAAAATTGAAGAAGAACATCCATTAACTGAAGAAATTGAAGATAATGTTTAAGAAAAATATTTATAAAGGCCTTGGTTTAGTGCTGATATGCGCCGCATACACAGCATGTAAATTGCCCGAAGTGGCCCAACGCACCGAAAATAAAACTGTACCCGGAGCCTTTGCTGGCTCGCAGGATACGGTAAGCACAGCGAGTATACAATGGCGCAAGTTTTTTACCGATCCAAATCTGGTAAACCTGATTGATACCGCATTGAAGAATAACCAGGAGCTGAATATTACCCTTCAGGATATCGAAATTGCCAAAAATGAGATCAAAGCTAAAAAGGGAGAACTTTTACCTAGTGTAACCTATGGCGTTGGTGCGGGATTGGATAAAGTGGGCCGTTACACCAGTTCGGGGGCTGGCGATGCTTCTACCGAAATTACACCGGGTAGAGAAGTGCCCGAAATATTGCCCGATTATCAATTTGGTTTGCAGGCCAACTGGGAAGCCGATATCTGGCATAAATTGCGCAATGCCAAGAAAGGTGCTGTAAGCCACTATTTGGCAACAGTTGAAGGCAAAAACTTCGTGGTAACCAATTTGATTGCAGAGGTGGCAAATTCATACTACGAACTGTTGGCTGCCGATAACCAGTTAGAAACTGTGAAAAAGAATATCGAGCTGCAGAGCAATGCCTTAGAACTGATGAAAATCCAAAAACAGGCCAGCAGGGTTAATGAACTTGCCGTACGCAAATTTGAAGCTGAAGTTTTAAGTTCCAAAAGCATGGAATTCGATATTCAGCAGGGTATTACCGAAACAGAGAATAAAATCAACTTCCTGCTGGGGCGTTTTCCTCAGCCGATTATCAGGGATAAATCGAATTTTACCGATCTCGTACCTGCTACCGTTCAAACAGGATTGCCTTCGCAACTGTTGGCCAACCGCCCGGATATTAAACAGGCCGAGCTCGAATTGGGTGCTGCTAAATTAGATGTAAAGGTAGCTAAGGCACAGTTTTATCCTTCTTTGGGTATTTCGGCCGCCATTGGCTACCAGGCTTTTAATCCTTCTTATCTGTTAAGAACGCCAGAATCGTTGATTTACTCTTTGGCTGGCGATTTAGCCGGGCCGCTGATAAACAGAAACGCAATTAAGGCAGAATATTCAACCGCAAATGCAAAGCAGTTACAGGCGGTTTACGAATACGAAAAAAGCATCTTGAATGGTTATATCGAAGTGGCCAACCAGCTATCGAAAATTAATAACCTGCAAAAAAGCTACGACCTGAAATCGAAACAGGTAACAGCACTTACGCAGTCGATTGATATTTCGAACGATTTATTTAAATCGGCAAGAGCGGATTACTTTGAAGTATTGATGACCCAGCGTGATGCACTCCAATCGAAACTGGAACTTATTGAAACCAAAAAACAACAGCTAAATGCTGTGGTAGATATTTATCACGCACTTGGCGGGGGCTGGAACTGATCATAACAGTTCATGCGTTCGATAAAAAGACGTTTGATTGAAGAAAGATATCCTTATTTGTTTGGGCTGTTCCAATTATTGGGGCAGCCCTTTTTATTTGTGTTTGAGCCCTGGTTTAATTCGTAAAAAAAATACTTGTCATTCTCTACTTCTACTAATATTAGCGTCTCGCTAATACTCGCTAACGCCTCGCATAATTACACTACTAGTATTGGCGTCTCAAATAATTACTCAAAGTCAAGTCTGTTATTGATTTCGAAGTTGAAGGACCATTATCAACCATTATTGTTGCAAAGAATCTTTAATAATTATTAAAAATATTCCTTTATAAGTAGGATATTTAAACATGAAAAAAATCTTCTACCTCACCACCATTTTATTTTCTATCCTATTTCAAAAAGCCATGGCGCAAAATAAACCCGAAAGTGTACCCGCTGTTTTAAACCATATTGCCGTATATGTGGCCGACCTGCATAAAGCAACAGATTTTTATGAAAGTGTTTTTAACCTAAAAATTATTCCAGAGCCTTTTCACGATAACCGCCATACCTGGTTTACATTAGGTCCAGCGGGGCAGTTGCATTTAATCCAGGGGGCAAAAGGAAATGAGGTTTTCGATAAAAACGGACATTTATGCTTTAGCGTTCCATCTGTTGATGAATTTGTGAAGAAACTAAATGGCAAAAACATCAGCTTTGAAGATTGGGCCGGAAAAGAAAAAGGTATTACTCTGCGGGTAGACGGGGTAAAACAAATTTACTTTAAAGACCTGGATGGACATTGGTTGGAAGTAAACGACGCCAGGTAAACTCATTTTTTTACCACCTCAGTTATAATAAAAACTAAGGTATGTAATGTTTTTTACCACCTTAGGCACCTTAGTTATAACATAAAACTTAGGTGCGCTAAAATGCCTAAGGTGGTGAAAATTATACTCTTTACCACCTGAGCTACAACATAAAACTTAGATGATGATAACGCTAAACTTATGAAACTAATTTTAAAGAAATATTGCCTTTTAGTACTTTTCATTGCAGCAATACCCGCATTGTCGAAAGCCCAGAATGAAAAAGCTGAAGCAGATTTTAAGACCATAATGGAAAAGTATAATGCTGTTGGGGCAGCCGTTGCGGTAGTGAAGGATGGTAAAATCATTTATACCCATTCTTTCGGTTTCAAAGATTTGGAAAATAAAACACCTTTAACCGATCAGGATATTTTCAGGATTGCATCGATTTCCAAATCCTTTTCGGCAACATCCATTATGCAGCTTGTTGAGGCTGGCAAAATTAGCCTGGATGATGATTTTGGTGATCTTGTTGGTTTTAAAATCAGGAATCCTAAGTTTCCGGATCAGAAAATTACTTTAAAGATGGCATTGTCGCATACCTCAAGTTTAAACGATTCGCAGGGTTATTTGAATTTAGATGTGATCAATCCCGATAAAAATCCAGATTGGGCAAAATGTTACAACGATTATGCGCCAGGTACCAAATTCGACTACTGTAACCTCAATTTCAACCTGATTGGAACAATCATAGAGAAAAAATCGGGACAGCGTTTCGATAATTATGTTAAAAACCATGTTTTAAAACCCTTAGGACTTTATGCAGGCTACTGTGTCGATTCGCTGGATAGTACCCGTTTTGTTAACCTGTACGAATACCATGCCGATACGAAAACATATACGCCCGCGCCAACAGCCTACGCGCCCAGAAGAACTGAAATTGCAAATTATATTATGGGATATTCAACACCTGTTTTTTCTCCAACAGGGGGGATGAAGATCTCGGCTACCGATTTAGCGAAATACATGATCATGCACATGAATTACGGCACCTCGAATGGCATAAAAATCATCAGTAAAAAGAGTGCTAAAAAAATGCAGACTGCACTGAGTTCCGATGAAGGTTATGGTTTCGCGATTAGAACAGCCGACAGTCTCATTCCGGGGGTGAAATTAAAGGGACACACAGGCTCGGCCTATGGTTTATATAGCACCATGTTTTTCAGCCCGAAAGAAAAATTTGGATTCGTGATCATTACCAATGGTATAAATGCAACCTATACCGATGGCTTTCCCGATTTTAGCCGGGCCGCCATCAACAGTTTATACCAATTTTTTGTTAAATAATTTACTAAAGTAAATTTGATAAGCCATTCCTATAACGGAACACGGTTAAGATTTTAATGCCAGCTTTTGGATGGGTCATCTCATTCCCTTTTTCCTTATTGACAAAGATATTTTTAAGGGGTGGGAGGTCAATCAAATGTGTGCAATCGGTAATCGGTTTACCGTTGGGCCTAACCTCATTTTTACCATCATTTATCTTAAAGCTCATATGCTGTTTTATTGGTTAATAAACCTTTGGTAGGTACTTGCTGATTTAATCTTTTCCATCATTAAATATTCCTTTAGTATTGAAAATTCCATGCTTTGGATAGCTTTAACAACCGACTTTAGTTTGTCGCCGGTTACGCCCAATCTGGCAGCCCAATAGTTACGGTCTTGCTCATCAGCAATTTCAATAAACTCTTTGCGCGCATTCATCGAATCAATTTGATGTTCCATTTTTATGAATTTTTTGGTTAGTAATATGTGATGAAAACACGGATTGTTCTCGTTTGGTTTTTAAGATTTGTCAATAGATTTTCACATAAATGATTTTTCTATTTACAATACCCCACAAAGTATATCGGCAAACTTAAACTGATGGTTGATTTGGTCTTAAAAATCGATTTAGAATGCAGTTTTTTAGCGCGTAATAATTAGCTCAAAATAGAGTAACATTTTCTTTACGAAACATTAGGATTTGTCGATTAGCCTAATTATTATTGTAATGTAATATAATTTTTACAAATGCTAAATCATTTTCTATCCCCCGGTACCGATCCCTTGTCGCGCCGTAAATTTTATCAGGATAATCGTTTTGTATTATTCATTTGGGTATTGATTACACTCAGTTTTGTGATCGATTCTTGGGCTACGCACAGGTATAACAATTACCTGATCTTTGAAAATACATTCAGAAATCTTATCCATGAGCAATCGTTTTATGCATGGTATCCTTCCATTCATGATGATGCAAATCATTATGGACCAATTTTTAGTGTCTTAATCGCACCATTTGCTTTAATGCATAACTGGATAGGCTTATTGTTCTGGAACCTTTTTAACTGTTTTTTTCTCTTTAAAGCCATTCAAACTTTGCCTTTAAGTGAAGATCATAAAATAATGATCGGTTATATTGCAATACCCTGCTTAATCGAATCAATGCTTAACCAGCAGTTTAATGCCAGTGCCGGCGCATTAATGATTTTAAGTTATACACAGGTCAATAAAGATAAAGGCATATGGTCGGCATTCTGTATTGTGCTGGGTACTTTTGTAAAGTTATACGGTATTGTTGGTCTGGTGTTTTTCTTTTTCGCCAGGAAAAAGCCAGCTTTTATCCTATGGCTTTTGCTCTGGTCTGTCGTTATTTTTCTGTTGCCCATGTTATTTGCTTCTCCAGGTTTTATTGTACAGAGTTACGTTGACTGGAAAAACTCTTTGGTTGGAAAAAACGCTTACAATATCTTAGGCGGTGGGATAGATATTTCAATTATGGGTTTCTTTAGGCAGCTGTTTAATGCCCCTAAAATTCCAAATCTACTCTTTATAGGTACTGGCGCATTTTTGTTTATGTTGCCTTTCATTCATATCTCCAGTTTTTCTAAACGTAAGTTTCAATTGATGGTGCTATCATCAGTGTTACTTTTTCCTGTACTCTTTAGTACGGGTGCCGAAGATTGCACATTTATCATTTCCATAACCGGTGTGGGTATCTGGTATGTTAAAGAAAACAATAAAGCATTGAAAAATGTCTTATTGCCTATTTTACTTTTCACCGCCTGTAATTTCCCTTTACTGCTTTTCCCAACTTTTGCTAAAGCACACCGCTTATCATTGTCCGTTCTTAGCTTTCCTTATTTTTTGGTATGGCTGAGGATCATCTATAATGTTGCCAAAAATAGGTTCGCCTATGCAGAAGAAACAGAACCAGAAATGGTATCTGCGATAATTGATTAAGTTTAAATTTTATTTTTTTAAAGGTTTTAACAGCTGTTTGTATAAACGGCCGTTAAAACCTTTTTTGTTATTAGGCTGTTTTATAGTGGTCTAATCAAAAACATTATGGATGATAAACAAAAAATTGGTGGTGCCGATCGGGCTAAGATCAACATCAACGAAGGTTATGAGCTGGATTATTGGTCGAACAAGTTTGGGATAAGCAAAGATAAGCTGAAGGCCGTAGTGGAAACAGTAGGTACTTCGGCCAGTGCGGTTGAAGATTATTTGAAAAAATAAAAAACATCAATTATGAGTCTGGAAAAGTATGTTGCCAAGCGCGATTTTTCAAAAACTGCAGAGCCCAAATCAGGCAAGAGCAGCGATCGGAACAAATTACATTTTGTAATCCAAAAACACGATGCCTCGCGTTTGCACTACGATTTCAGACTCGAAATGAAAGGCGTGCTCAAAAGCTGGGCAGTGCCGAAAGGCCCGTCTACCGATCCCAAAACCAAGCGTTTAGCCATGATGGTAGAAGATCATCCCTACGATTATAAGGATTTTGAAGGCATTATTCCCCAGGGTGAGTACGGTGGCGGAACGGTTATTGTATGGGATGAAGGTACCTATGAGCCCATTGAAAGTATTAAAGGCAAAAAAGCTCAGGAAAAGCATCTTTTGGCCCAGTTAAAAGATGGATCCTTAAAAATCAAACTCCATGGAGAGAAGTTACATGGCGAATTTGCACTGGTTAAAACGCATGGCATGGGCGAAAATGGCTGGTTGCTGATCAAACATAAAGATGATTATGCTTCCACAAAAGACATTACCAAAGAAGATAAATCCGTGCTTTCCGGAAAAACAATCGAAAAGATGGAAAAAACATCCGATAAAGTATGGAAGGAAGGAAAAGAACAAAAATTAAAGCCTAAAAAAAATAGCCCTGGCCCAAAGGCCAACAAAGAAATAGCAACAGTAGGTGATGATGTTCAGGTTGACGTAAAAGCGGTACTAAAAAAAGCACCGAAAACGGCTATTCCCAAAAATATAAAACCAATGCTGGCTACCTTGGTAAACGAACCCTTCGATGATCCGAATTGGCAATACGAAGTTAAATGGGATGGCTACCGCGCCCTGGCCTTTGTAAATAAAGGCAAAGCAGATCTCTTTTCCAGGAACAATAAATCTTTCAACGAGAAATTTTATTCCATTTACGAACTGCTTCAAGGTTGGAAAATCAATGCTGTGCTGGATGGTGAGATTTTGGTGCTAAATGATAAAGGGATATCTAATTTCGGTTCATTACAGAACTGGAGAAGCGAAGCTGATGGCGAACTGATATTTTATGTGTTCGATATCCTTTGGTATGATGGTAAAAATTTAATGGAACTTCCGCTTTATCAGCGGCAGGCAATACTAAACGATATACTGCCAACGGATGATGACCGGGTGCGTTTAGGAAAAGTTTTTAAGGCCAGTGGCATTGATTTTTTTAATGCTGCTCAAAGAATGGGCTTAGAAGGGATCATTGCAAAAAAAACAGATAGCACTTATGCCACAGACCGTAGATCGAAAGAATGGCTTAAAATTAAGGTGCATAAGCGCCAGGAAGTGGTTATTGCCGGTTTTACAAAAAATGAAGACACTTCTAAATCTTTCAGCTCTTTATTGTTGGGCGTATACGAAAAAGGCAAATTGCAATATGTAGGTAAGGTTGGTACGGGATTTTCGGATACACTGCAAAAAACAATGATGGAGCAGTTTAAACCGCTTATTATTGATAAAAGCCCTTTCGAAAGCATTCCCGATGTAAATAAACCTTCTCGTTTTAGGCCCAATCCACCAAAGGCCAAGGCTACCTGGCTAAAACCCCAACTGGTTTGCGAAGTCGCTTTTACTGAAGTAACTGATGATGGCGTTTTCCGTCATCCTTCTTTTCAGGGAATGCGTGAAGATAAAAAAGCCAAAGAGGTTGTACGTGAAAAAGAGGCATCAACAGCAAAAATTGTTGAAACACAAGAAGAAGACCAGCACGCAAAGGCGATAAAGCCGCCGAAAGGCAAAGAACCTAAAACGCTCCTAAATCCGAAAGATGAAACCCAGGTGAGGAAAATTAAGGGGCATGAACTTAAGTTTACCAACCTCAGCAAAATATATTGGCCAGAAGATAAAGTAACCAAAAGGGATATGTTTAATTACTATTATCAGGTTGCTGAATACATATTGCCTTATTTAAAAGATCGTCCCCAATCCCTTAACCGCTTTCCCGGCGGCATCCACGGACCAAGTTTTTACCAGAAAGATGTAAAGGGAAAGGCCCCCGATTGGGCTAAAACGTTTCCTTATGAAAATGGAGAGGGTGAAAAAAAGGAATATCTTGTGGCTACGGACGAAGCTTCCTTATTGTGGATGGCCAGTTTGGGCTGTATTGAAATCAACCCCTGGTTTAGCCGTGTTCAAAGCCCTGATAATCCAGATTATTGTGTGATCGATCTGGATCCCGATAAACATACTTTCGATCAGGTGGTGGAAGCTGCGCTCGAAACTAAAAAAGTATTGGATGCCATTGATGTACCCAGCTATTGTAAAACTTCAGGTTCAACGGGCATGCATATTTATATTCCCATAAATGCAAAATACAGCTACGATCAAAGTCAGATGTTCGCCAAAATCATTGTTAACCTGGTGCATCAGCAAATTCCTGACTATACCTCGCTCGAGCGGATGGTGGCGGCTAGAAAAGGCAAAATGTATTTAGATTTTTTGCAGAATAGGCCAGGGGCAACCATTGCAGGACCTTACTCTTTACGGCCAAAAGAGGGGGCAACAGTATCTATGCCTTTACATTGGGATGAGGTTAAACCGGGCTTAAAAATGAAGGATTTTAATATTTTCAATACAATAGACCGTTTAAGGGCAGAAGGCGACCTATTTAAAGGCGTATTGGGAAAAGGAATCGATTTAAAAAAAGCCATTAACAAGGCGAAAAGTGTTTTTGGATAAAAATGATGATCTTTTCTGGCTTTCCTTATATTTGGAAAAAATTAAAAAATGATAGCACACCACGTTTTATTCTGGCTTAAAGCCGATACCACCGATGAGCAAAAAGTTGCATTCCGCAATAGCTTACAAACATTAGAAAACATTGAAGTTGTTAAAACTTTCCACATAGGCGTACCAGCACCAATTGAGCGTGCCGTTGTAGATACTACCTACACTTTCAGCTTAATTTTATTCTTCGAAGACCTGGCTGCACACGATGTTTACCAGGTACATCCTTTACATAAGGCTTTTCTGGATGAATTTCGGGCCTATTTCGAAAAGGTTGTGATTTACGATGCAGCATAAGAAATAAGAGGTTGTTTCATACGATGATCAACCTCTTTTCGATTCTTTATTTACAGTTTTAATATTGACTATTTATGTAGTTTTAGATTAAAGCTGCTTTTTGTATCAAGTAAAATACTGTGAATTGAATAATGTTGTTTTTTTATTTTGATTTAATATATTTGATAATTAGTGTCTTAATGATGTAATTTGATTAATATAACTGAAGTTCTGCAACGATATAATGAATTAGAACCGAAATACCGTCGCTTAGCTGGTCTTTTGAAAGGTTCTATTCAAGACACTCTCGTAGATAGTAATATCGGGTATAATAGGATAGAATACAGAATTAAGACCTGGGATTCTTTTCAGGATAAGATTAATAGAAAAAAATATAAATCGCCCTTTGAGGATATTCACGATCTCTGTGGTTTTCGCGTAATTGTACGCAATTCAGAGGAAATAGAAACTGTTTGTGAAATATTAAAAGCGGAGTTCGATGTTTTTGAAGCCGATTACAATGACCCTGTTACAAACGAGTTTGGCTATAGGTCATATCATCTAATCGTAACGATTAAGCATGCCTGGGAAGCCGTTCCTGAGTATAGAAACTCAAGAAATTATAAATTCGAAATACAAGTACGTTCAGAATTGATGGATACTTGGGCAAATATTAGTCATCAGATTTTTTATAAAAAAGGTTCATTAAGTAAAATACTTCAAAGGAAACTCTTTAGGCTATCGGCTCTTATGGAAATTGGTGATTCAGAAATATCAAACCTGATTAATTCTCAATTGGATAGCGAAATACTTACTGAAGAATTACAGACTTTGCAAGAAATACTGAATAAGTATTTACCTGACCGGAAAAAGAGTCCGGAAAATCCGCTTGCGGCTCTCCTTGCTGAAATGGAGTCCTATAACTTTTCCCTTGAGACTTTGGTGAAATACTTAAAGACAAAAAAAGATAAGCTATTTAAAATTGAACAGGAAGCATTTTCTGGGCGGGGAGATATCCCTGCAGTTGAAATAAAATGGTGGCAAATGGGGGTAGTACGAGGTTTTATGTATTTAACTATAGATGATTACTGGCAGAAAGAGGGTAAAGAGTTTGATCAGCATTTTGTTAATGTTATTGAAAAGTATCGTAATAATTTTTAAATTTGTGTTATGAAAATTAAAGGAAAAGACTTCGTAAAGAGCACTTTCAGTGGTGGGTCTAACTGCGTAGGCGTTTCAATTGAGAATGGGAAAATAAGCTTGGTTAATACTAAGGAAGGCCAAACCATTGTAACCTTCAATAACGCAGAGTGGATTGCTTTTGTGCAGGGAGTTAAAAATAATGAGTTCGATATAAAGGAAGATTAATTTTATTTATCGGATGAGGAGAAAGCGTTTGGTATTATTCGAGCGCTTTTTCGATTTGAAGGTGTAGTAAACTCAATTTATTGTTAGTCTAATTTTTACCTTAATTTGTTCTGCTATTTGGAATTATTCTAAATAATGTGATATTTGTTGAATCTATCGATTTAATAAAATTGAAATCACATGTGTAAAACAACTGTCCTTGCGCAGAACAAAAACATCACCATTGCCCAATGTAAAAATTGCAAAGTCCTGAATATATGGCGCGCTGGCGTTTTGATGAACTTTTCTTTTGATCAGTTTGATGCTTTTTATGTGGCAACCAAAAAACTTAATTTCGACGATTACCTGGAGAACAGGCCTGATGGCCGGCAGGTTGTTATCCTCTCAACCCCATTTCCCGATATCAGTTTAGTATTTACCAGAGAAGAATGGATCGAGTTTTTCATCAAAATAGACGAAGCTTTATACATGAAACGAATTTATGAGATTGTTTATTGCTGATTAAAACTACAATTATGTATCTTCGTTACTTATTGTTAAGTAATTTACGGTACTACAAAACCGTTGTGTTGTAGATTACGTTAATAAATCAAACTACAATCCCATGGAAAAAACCGCTACACTGATCAAAAGAGCGTCTATCAATGTTAATCTTTTAGATAGCATTAAGGTAGGCGATTTATTATCTGATGAATATGGTAAATCAGGTAAAGTATGTGAAATCGAAAAAGTGAGCCGTCATGGCGAATATCATTATTATTTTAAATTGCTTAAATCAGGTACCATTCTGATTATTCTTTAATTTTTTTTGAGCTTAACAAATTGGTTATATTAGCGTTATGAGAAAATATCTTATCGCGTTGGGCTTTGCCTTGCTTATCAATCAGGTTGTGGTTTATGCACAAAACATTAAAGGGAATTATGCCATTAAAAATATGCAAACGGGCATGCTCTTACGGGTTAAAGATGCCAGTAACAAAAATGGAACGCCTTTAGTGGCTTACGATCCCCAGAACTGGAAATGCATGACCTGGAATTTTATAGCTGTTGAAGGGAATACTTATCAGCTCAAAAACCTTTTTACAGGAAAAACCTTTCAACCAAAACCAGCTGATGTAGTATTGGAAGAACAGCCCTTAACTTTAGGGAGCAATAACCAGCAATACGAGTTTGAGCCAGCCGGGAAGGATATTTATTTTATTAGGCTCAAAGGAACTGACCTGTATGTAACTCCTGAAGATAAAAAAGGGACGGCCAATTCTGCTATTATTTTGGCAAAGAAAGCCAAAACCAAAGACCAACAATGGAAGATATATGAACAATCGCCGACCATGTAAAAGCAAAAAGCTCCAGATCTGTTAATCTGGAGCTTTCTGCATAAATAGTTTTTAAACTTAGAATTTATAAGATACTGTAGTTACAAACTGGCGTGGAGGAATTGGGTTAACACTATAGTTTTCGTGAACAAAGTAGTTTAACTCATTGTTGATATTGGCAATTTTTGCCAATAATGACAGTTTTTTCCAGCTATAACCTGCAGATAAATCAACAGTTGTAAAAGCACTTAAAGGAATTAACCTGCTGTACGCTTGGATTTTAGAATCGTTATATCCACCATTGCGCGCACCGGTATAATAGGCAGATGCACCCAGTTTTAATCCTTTAACATTACCTTCCTGGAAAGTGTAAAATAAGCTGGCATTAGCGGTGTTTTTAGTCGAACCCACCAATCTTTGTCCCTCAATAATACCGCCAACAATAACATCTTTGGTTGCATTAGGGTTGGTTTGGGTTGGTGCTGCTACTTTTAAAACAGTTCTATCGCGGGTTTCAGTATAGCGGATGTAGTTATAGCTATAACCAGCAATAAAATTTAAACCTTTTACGATTGTACCTGTAATATCAAGTTCCAAGCCATCACTTAACGATTTTCCATTCAGTTCTTTAATGTTTGTATCCCCGTTCGGAACACCTTGCGCATTAATAAGCGCCTGTTGAGCAAATTTATCATTTGCAATTCTGTACCAGGTTAAATTAACCGATAACCTGCCCTGAAACAGATCATTTTTAACCCCAGCCTCATATTGTTGCAATGTAGAGGGATCTAATGGTGCTAAATTGATATCAGTGCCGGTATTTTGAACAAAATTGCTCGAATAACTGGCATAAATTGATGTAGTTTTTAAAGGCTGATAGATTAACCCAAATTTAGGTGTAAAAGCACTTTCAACTTTCGAATTATCTAAACTGTTTACACTTAAAGTTTGTACGCCGCTAGCTAAATTTGTTGTTACTGTTCTTGGTGTTTTTTGGAAAGTATAACGAACACCAGCAAGCACTTTAAATTTGTCGGTAATTGAAACTAAATCCTGAACAAAAGCTCCCATGCGGTATAATGGGGCAAAAGTTTGCGAAACAATTTTAGTGTCTGGCTCAATACCAGAACCAAAATAGGTTGATGGGTCTAATAAATTAACATTTCCGTAATTAAATGCCGCAAGTCCATCAGGATTATCTTTATTGGCAGTACTTGGATAGGTAAAACCGTTTGAAGTTGTTCTGGATTGATCTGCATCGGCCCCAATCAACAAAGTATGGTTTATTGATGCAGTGGTAAAATGACCATTTAAGTTAATCTGCTCATTGTACGTAAATTCTTTTGTTTTAGAACGGGTAAGATTACGGGCAGCTATCCCATAAGGAAGCGGGTTATTGGCCACTTTAGTATCGGCAAACGGGCGCTCAGCACTGAAATAGTTACGGTTGTAAGCTTGTGCATTTACCAGTACATTCAGCTTCCAGTTTTCGTTAAATTTATGGTTAAGATTTAACTGAGTTGTTGCGGTATTGGTTCTATTATAAGCCCAAGGTGCATTTACGAAAGCTTTACGGCCTATATCAGCAATCTGGTTTTCAACAGTACCGATACCAAAATCTGGTGTCATGTTGCTTTTTAAATAGTCGCCTTGCAATAAGATATCTGTTTTCTCACTGATTTTGTAGAGTAAAGATGGATTTACATAAATCCTATTTGATTTAACGCTGTTTCTAAAACTCGCTGCATCTTCATAAGTACCGATTACGCGGAAAGCCAGTTTTTTGCTTATCGGACCATAAATATCAGCTGTTGGTTTGTACATATCGTAACTGCCTGCGCGCATAGAAACCTCGCCACCATATTCGAATTTGGGCTTTTTGGTTACCAGGTTAACTACGGCTCCTCCACTTACACCACCATAAAGCAACGCTGCACTACCTTTTAAAACCTCAACCGATTCTAAAGTACTTACTTCCGGCATGCCGCCACTGGTAGCACGCGATCCATTTTTGAAAACATTGTTGGCACCTAAACTATAGCCACGGGCAAAGAAAGTTTCGCCACTTACCGAACCACGGTTTTCGCCAAAGGCAACACCGTTTACATTTTTAAGCACATCGCTTAAGCGGTTAGCCTGTTGATCGCTGATTACCTGGTTACCGATAATTTGCACAGCCTGTGGAAGATCCATTGGCGCAATGGCAATTTTACCTAAGTTAACCGGCTTTCTGTTTGGGGTTTTATAACCGTTAATTGCTACCTCATCCAATTGGGAAGAAGATTCTGCAATAGAAAAGTCTGCGTTGGCCGTTTGGCCTGCCACAACCGTTACCGTTTTCTCTTGAGCTGATACACCTATTGCTGATGTTTTAATTGTATAGGTGCCAGGAGCAACATTTTTAATGGTATAGTTTCCTTTTTCGTCTGTTTGCGTGGTTTTTCCAGTGTTTTTTAAACCAACACTAACATAACTTACGGGGTTGCCATCGCTGGTTTTAATCGTTCCGGAAACCGAACCGTTTTTAGTTTGTGCTATCGAATTTCCTGCCAGGAACAGAAAAAAAGCTATAAAGTTTATAACAAAAGTAAAAGTTTTATTCATCTTTATTTAGATTAATTCTTAGTTGCCGCAAAGGAAGTGTTTTTGCTTTATATTAGCAAGTAGTTTTTATTTATTCTAAATAAGATTAATTTTTTTTAAAACACTGGCCCTTTCTAATGCGTATATTAGAATGTTTCATTTGATTTTATGCTTAACAGTAACGATCATTTTTACGCTAATCTGCCCATTAACAAGATTCCGTTATACCAATTATTGGTAGCCGATAAATTATTTGAAGAAGTGCCAGTGGATTGGCATGTGATCATTACTGATATTAAAAGCTCAACAGCAGCTGTAAATGCGGGCCTGCACCAGAATGTTAACCTTATTGCAACGGGCAGTATTGTTACCGTGCTCAATATTGCTTTTAAAGCCAGTATTTTAGTTCCCTTTTTTTTCGGTGGCGATGGTGCTGCATTTATTGTTCCGCCCAGTATTGTAGAACCTGTAATGAAATCGTTGCTGAAATACCGCGAAAATACCCTGCAAAATTTTAACCTCGATTTAAGGGCCGGAATTATTGGGGTTGATCAAATTTATGAAAAGGGTCATCAGCTTAAAATTAGCAGGTTTAGCAGCTCTGAAACATTTTCTATCCCGATTGTTTTGGGCAACGGACTGGCTTATGCAGAGCAGATTATAAAAGGCGATGATTACCTTTTATCTGGCCATGATACGGCAAGCGATGAGATCGATTTAAGCGGCATGCAATGCCGTTGGGACAAAATAGAACCTCCCGAAAATAGTGAAGAAGTAGTAACGTTAATCGTAATCGCGCAAAATAACGAACAACAGGCCGGGGTATTTAGCAAGGTTATTCATCAGCTCGATCAAATTTACGGGAGCGCCGAAAAACGTCAGCCTATTTCAGTATCGAAACTTATTTTTAAAACAAGTTTTAATGGCCTGGGGCAGGAGATGAGGCACCGTTTAGGAAAGATCAAAATTTTTGAACTGATCAAAACCTGGTTCATTAATATTTATGGCTACATTTATTTTAGGACAGCACGCGGTAAAAATTACCTAAAACAACTGGTAGAAATGTCGGACACGCTGGTTATAGATGGAAGGATCAATACGGTAATTACCGGAACAGCGCAACAACGCCTTACTTTACAGACCGTATTGGATAAGCTCGAAAAAGATGGTCGGATTTTATATGCACTTTATGTGAGCGGCGAATCAATCATGTCTTGCTATGTTAGAGATCTGGAAGATGACCATATTCATTTTGTTGATGGTGCCGAAGGGGGCTATACTCAGGCCGCAGGTGTTTTGAAACAAAAAATCCGTGATAAAATTGCGAAAGCAGAATAATTAAAAACTTTGAAGCATATTAGATCGTTTCTGCCGAAACTCTGATTGCTTTCAGCGCCAAGAATAGTCAAAATAAAAAACACAATCTTAAATGCCCGTTTGTTGTTAAAAAATGAGCATTTTATCTATAAACCCTGTTAACGGGGAAATCATCAAAACCTATCAGGAAGATTCTGATCATTTAATCAATCAGAAAATAGAATCTGTACATCAATCGTGGCTAAGTTATAAAGAAACCGACTTAAAAAAACGCGCTGAATTGCTTTTACAAGTTTCAAAACTATTGATAGAACGTAAGGATCAACTAGCTGGGCTGATGGCTTTAGAAATGGGCAAACCTTTAAAAGATGGTGTAGCCGAAGTACTTAAATGTGCATCTGTTTGTGAATATTATGCTAAAAACGGTGCGGAATTTCTCTCCGACCAAGTGGTTAAAACAAGTGCGGCCAAAAGTTATGTCTGTTTTCAGCCCATTGGTGTAGTATTGGCGATTATGCCCTGGAATTTTCCCTTTTGGCAGGTATTCAGGTTTTTGGCTCCTGCACTCATGGCGGGCAACTGCGGTGTTTTAAAACATGCTTCAGGTGTTACAGGATGTGCTCTGGAGATCGAAAAAGTAATTGTTGATGCAGGCTTTCCGGCAGATGTTTTTAAAACATTGATCTGCAGCAGTAAAGCCATACCAAAAGTAATCGAAAATCCATTTATCAAAGCCGTTACGTTGACGGGAAGTACAGGTGCCGGCCAAAAAGTAGCCGAGCAGGCGGGCAAGCTGATCAAAAAAACAGTGTTAGAACTCGGTGGAAGTGATCCATATCTCGTTTTGGAAGATGCAGACTTGGCAAAGGCTGCCAAAATATGCGCAAACGCCAGGTTAATCAATAACGGGCAGAGCTGCATTGCCGCTAAAAGGTTCATCGTAGTTGATTCGATAGCTGAAAAGTTTACCGAGCTATTTAAAGCTGAAATGGAAAGCAAAAAAACTGGAGATCCCCTTCATGAAGGAACCGACTTAGGTCCAATGGCGAGGGCCGAATTACGGGATGAACTGCACCAACAGGTTTTGAAAAGCGTTAAACAGGGTGCCAAATGCATTTTAGGAGGGGAGCTGCCCAAAATGGACGGTAAACATGCCTATTATCAACCAACGGTATTGATTGATGTAAAAAAAGGCGTATTAGCTTACGATGAGGAAATATTTGGCCCTGTGGCGGCCATAATAAAAGCAAAAGATACGGCCGATGCGATCAGGATTGCAAATGATACCCAATTTGGCCTTGGAGCAGCTGTTTTTACCGAAAATGCTAAACTGGCAGAGGATATTGCCCGTAATTACCTTGCCGCTGGTTCGTGCTTTGTAAATGAAGGCGTTAAGTCAGATCCGGCACTGCCCTTTGGCGGTATTAACCAGTCGGGTTATGGAAGAGAATTAGGCCTGTTCGGCATCCATGAGTTTGTGAATATCAAAACGGTTTACATTAAATAATTATGGATGGGAAAGGTGATCAGTAGTGAATTTGCTTAAAATCCTTTTTTACTCCAGATTAATATCACTACTAAAATCACTTTCTTTTACATCCGCAGATTGTGGCTGTATGATCACAAATTTGATCACATTGTATTCAGCTTTTATTTTTTCCCTCAGCCGATCAATGGCATTGGTTAAATCGGTGGTATTCAATTCGGCCTTAAAAGTAAGAATGAGCACAAGCAATACCTCTTTTGGCGATTGATACTGGGAAAGGATACTGGTTACCGTAAGCACATCCCGGTCGTTTTCGGCCAGATCTTTGATTTTCTGTTGAGTTTCGGCAGTTAAGCCTTCGCCCATTAATAAACTCCGGCTTTCTCTGGCCAGTATGAATGAAACAAAAATCAATAAAGTTCCCACCAGAACAGATGCCAATCCATCCAAAAATGGCATATTGAGGTTATGGCTCAGTACCATAAATATAAAAACGATCAAGAGGCCCAATACGGCTGCTCCATCTTCAAAAAGTACCAGAAAACCTGATGGGTCTTTACTTTTAATAATGGCTTTCCACCATGGTAAACCTTTTCTTGTTTTATTAAATTCTTTCATCGCTATGATGAAGGATGCCCCCTCAAATACGAAGGATAGGCCCAAAACCACATAATTCCAGGTAGGGTTGCCCAAAATCTCTGGATGGCGGATGTGTGTAATGCCCTGCGAAATGGAAACTACCCCGCCCAGGCCAAAAATCATTATGGATACAATAAACGACCAGAAATACAGTTCTTTCCCATAACCAAAGGGCCGCGATTTATCGGGCGGTTTAACGCTTCTTTTTAAGCCGTAAAGCAATAAAAGCTGGTTGCTGGTATCAACAGTAGAGTGGATGCCCTCGGCAATCATTGATGAGCTGTTGGTAAAAGCCCCGGCAATAAATTTGGTTACTGCAATTAATAGGTTGGCCGCTAAAGCACTGTAAATCGAATTATTGGCTCTTGCCATAGATTTAAGAAATGTAAAGGATTTATTTCTTAAACGATTTTTATCCGATTTGGTTTTAAAAGGATATTATTTGGCGTTTGTAAGAAACGAGCGTTAGTGAGGACCGTAGATCGTCATTTCGGACATAGCGCAACTTCTACCGATCTTCTCGGGAGCGCAGCCGAGAACCACGCAGTGCTCAGCAAAGCTAAACCTGTCTTTATAGATTTCCCCATTCCGCTGCAGGTGAAAAACCTGCTAGCTCCAGTCGAAAGGACGTTTTCTTCTATTTGTCTGTCAATCCTGAGCCTGTCGAAGCACAAATTTGTATGTTTTCGACTATTAGAGGTCTTCGACAGGCTCAGACTGACAAATATTTTTAGGTTAATGCCATAGCATTAGAATGACTATTCCTTTTAACTTAAAATCTCATCAATCAGTTTTATTTCTTCAGCACTGAATTCGATGTTATCTAAAGCTTTAATTGAATCGGTTATTTGCTCTGGTTTACTGGCACCTATTAAAACCGTGGTAATTCTCTTGTCTTTTAGAATCCATGATAAAGCCATGTGTGCCAGTTTCTGTCCGCGCGATTTTGCCACTTCATTTAACTTGGCAATTACCTCCAGTTTTTCGGGTGTAATATTACTTTCTTTCAAAAAGATACCGCTGGTGGCCACTCTCGAATCGGCCGGGATACCGTGCAGGTATTTGTCGGTTAGCAGTCCCTGTGCCAAAGGCGAAAAAGGGATACAGCCCACACCGTTATTTGCTAAAACATCAAGCAAACCGTCTTCTACCCAACGCTCAAACATCGAATATTTCGGCTGGTGAATTAAACAAGGCGTACCATTATCTTTTAAAATTCTGATGGCTTTTTCAGCTTCTTCGGCCCTGTAGTTCGAAATGCCTACATACAAGGCTTTACCCTGTTGAACCATTAGGCTTAAAGCACCCATGGTTTCTTCGAGCGGGGTTTCCGGATCTGGACGATGGTGATAAAAAATATCAACATAATCCAGTTTCATGCGCTTTAAACTTTGGTCTAAACTCGAAACCAGGTATTTTTTGGAACCCCAATCACCATAAGGCCCATCCCACATGGTATATCCGGCTTTGCTCGAAATGATCATCTCATCACGGTAACCTTTAAAATTTTCGTGCAGGATTTTTCCGAAAACTTCTTCTGCCGAACCCGGAGGCGGCCCGTAGTTATTGGCTAAATCGAAATGGGTAATCCCATTGTTAAAAGCGGTATAAATTAAGTTTTTGCTGTTTTCAAAAACGTTTACATGTCCGAAATTATGCCATAAGCCCAACGATATTGCGGGCAATTTTACACCACTGTTTCCACAACGGCGGTAAAGCATTTTGTCGTAACGGTCTGCTGAAATGTTTTGATTCATATTTGGGTTTTGATTGCCGCAATAATAACCTTTTTAGCTGTTATTTTATCATATTATCTAACCAATGGGAATTGAGAAATCCTTAATCTTGTAGCTCCATATGGTACCAATGTAATTTCTTCCACTTCGTTTGCGGTTTCGAGTTGGTAAGTCATACTATACGGAATAGGACCAGCCATTTCATTATATAATTTCCATGATGGAATGCGTTTCGCCTTCGTTTTGATCTGGATGGGTGCATTTTCCAGGTTCCAGGGATAATTGCTTGTTTTGTTGAGCTGTTCTACAGTGAATTTCTCGCTCATTTTATCAGCTGGCACATCGAATATCCCGTAATTCCATGGGGTAGTAGGATGTATTTCATCAAAAGTGTCACCGTTATCAATCGGATCTTTTGTGTTTTTTACCGGTATTACTTCTTCTCCAATTTTTAAGCCATAAGTAATCGGCCCGCGTTCAACAGAAACTGAATTTTCGAACCAGTTATTTTTAGAAATGTGCATCGGTAATAAAAGCTCAACAACATCTCCAGATTTCCAATCGCGACTGATTTTCACAATCTGGCTGCCCTTTGAGGTTTGATAAAGCTGTCCGTTTACATTAACCGTAGCTTCGGTACACCAGGAAGGAATCCGTAAATGAAAGGGGAAATTTACCATTTTTGTTTTTTTATCCATGGTTAATGAAAACTTAACCGATTCTTGAAATGGATAATTGGTTTCTTCTGTAAAAGTAATTTCTTTTCCATCTGCAACCTTAAGTTTTACCTCGCTTGGCGAGTACACCAATGCAGCCACACCCTTATCGGCAGTAGCATACCATAGATTTTGTGTGAATTTAGGCCAGCCCTGGTGCATGTTTGAGGTGCAGCACGGATAACCCGAAAGTAAACCATAACATAAATCGGTGCCGTGGTGGTTTACATCAAAATTGTGCATCTGCCTGCTGATCATTACCTGATTGGCCTGCTGGAAATATTGGCGTTTCAGGTAGTCATCCGATGCTTGTGCTGGCAGCGTATTGAAAGCTATTTTTTCGAGCCGGTCAGCATAATCGAGGTCTCCGGTAATTTCTAAAGCGGTTTCCAGGGTAAACATCATTTCTACGGCTGTACACAGTTCTGAGCCTTGCGTTGGGTTATTGCCGTGTAAGGATTCATCGCCGCCAAACATGCCATTGGCAAAACCATTGTATTTATCTAAATCTTTAAATCCCTTTTTCATGGCATCCAGGTACTTCTGTTCGGGGTGTTGCTGATAATAAACAAATGGTTCTTTCATTCCCTGGGCTAAATTTACCGCATGGATACTTCCAAATTTGGTAAGCATGTTGCCATCGGCAAAAGCATCCGTAAAATCGAAAGTCTGTTTGTGGATTAAATCGGCAAGTTCAAGCAAGAAGGTATCTCCGGTTTTGTTATAAAGCCAGTATACCACCGCTAAGTTATCTCCGGCACGGTATCTTGCCCAAAACGACCAGTGATCTAATGGTTTTGAAGGAAGTTCTTTGAGCTGATATTTGAAATAATTGGTCATTAAGCTAATGATTCTTTTGTCGTTTGTTGCCGAATAATATTGTTTCAATATTTTTAACATTACCATTTTTGGCCACCAATCTCGGCTGTTATCGCGCTGTAAACCATCTTCAGGACTATAATCTTTAATTGGTCCAAAATACCCATCAGGCTGCTGACTTTTAATGGCCCATTCTACCCATGGTTTAGTTTTGGCTATCAGTTCTTTATCATTTAGGATGTAAGCAAGGGGCAATAAGCCATCAACCCAGTAGGGGCCGCGTTCCCATTGGTCGCCATCTCCACCCAGCCAGCCATTTCGCTGCCCCATTACCGATGGATAAAGTTTGTCGAGATTTCCAGTTGCGCCATCTTTTTGGCGTATGAGCATTTCCTTCAACCAGCCTTCGGCCTTAATGGCGCCCAGGGGTAATTCGATATAGGGGTTTTGTCGTAAAATAGATTTTTGTGTACCTGTTTCGGTGGCTAAAGCATGCTTTGTTTTTACTTGTGCAAAGCTTGTGGTAGCCAAACAGATTAATGCAGTTTTAAGCAGGTTTTTAATTATCATCTGTGTTATTGGTTAGAAAATTTATAATTGTTTTGGTTCAGGCAATGCGCCAGATAATTACTTATTATTTGGTTTTGATAGGTTCGATATCACTTGTTTTTTAAGTATTTCTACATTTTGTTATCAAGGTTTCTACAAATCGTATCATTGATTGGTATTAAGGTAAATTATTCTTTACCATCGGCCTTCGCAATCTTCTAAATCGTTTTATTTGTAAAGTTAAGTGATATAGTTATATTTAAAAACTTAAATAAATCTAAACCAAGTATTCCATTTTATGAAATTAAAATCATTAGCGGGCCTGGGCGTTCTGGCTGCCATAGGATTTGCATCTTGCCAATCTGAAACCAAAAAATCTGCATCAGCAGACAGTTTAAAAAGCGACTCAGCCACAGTTGTAAAACTTGTAGCCGATTCCTTTAAAAAAGAAATTGATGGTAAACAAACAGCGCTTTACACTTTAAAAAACAAAAACAATGCTGAAGCCATTTTTACCAATTACGGCGGTCGTTTGGTTAGCTTACTGGTACCCAATAAAGATGGGAAATTAGTTGATGTTGTTGTGGGTTTTAAAAGCGTAAGCGATTATGAGAAATCTACTGAGCCCTATTTTGGCGCAACTATTGGCCGTTATGGCAACAGGATAGCAAAAGGTAAATTTACGCTTGAAGGTAAAACATATTCTTTATTTACCAATAATGGACAAAATACACTTCATGGGGGTAAAAAAGGCTATCAATATGTGGTTTGGGATGCTACCCAGCCCGATGAGCATACTTTGGTACTTCATTATCTATCAAAAGATGGGGATGAAAATTTTCCGGGCAATTTAGATGTTAAGGTTACCTATACGTTAACTGATGATAATGAGTTAAAAATGGATTACGAAGCTAAAACCGATAAAACAACTGTTGTAAACCTAACCAACCATGCATTTTTTAACTTAAACGGCGATGGAAGCGGCGAAATTTTGAACCATGAGGTACAGATTTTTGCTGACGAGTATACCCCTGTAGATTCGACCTTGATCCCAACCGGAAAAATTGAAAAAGTTGCGGGAACGCCTTTTGATTTTACCAAAGCAACCACGATTGGTGCCCGTATAAACGATAAAAACGAACAGTTAACTTTCGGAAAGGGTTACGATCATAACTACGTGCTGAATAAAACGAAAGCAATGGGCATGTTCCACGCTGCTACCGTTAAAGGAGATAAATCAGGTATTGTAATGGATATTTATACCCAGGAGCCAGGTTTACAGTTTTACAGCGGAAACTTTATGCAAAGCAAAAACACCTTTAAAACAGGTGCTAAAGATGATTTTAGAACAGCTATTGCCATGGAAACACAACATTTTCCAGATTCGCCAAATCAGCCTGCATTCCCATCTACGGTTTTAAAACCAGGACAGGTGTATAAAACAACTTCTATTTATAAGTTTACCAAATAATGGTTTGGTAATCCCTACATCTCAATGATGATAACATGAGTATACGGCCTGTAGCAATACGGGCCGTATCTGTTTTAAAAGAGATCCTGTAAAACCGGATCTGTATAATCTCCAATAAAAGCAATAATGTTATTGTAAGCCCCAAATTCCTCTTTGGTATGCATGGTGGTTAAGGCAACACATCTCATTCCTGCACGTTCTGCCGCTTCAACTCCTTTGGGCGCATCCTCGAAAACGATACAATCGGCGGCATTTATACCCAAAATTTCTGCTCCTTTGGTAAAGGTTTCAGGATCGGGTTTGCTGTTTGCAACATCTTCAGCACTTACTATCGCTTTAAAATAATGGCGTATATTTAAGTTGTCCAGTACAAAATTGATGTTAAAAGGAATGGCTGCAGAACCAATTGCCATTTGAATATCAGATTGTTTCGCCTTTTCCAGAAAAGCACCTAAGCCATCAATCAACATCAAATGTTTTTTGTAAGCAGCTTGGTACCGGTGTTCTTTTTCGATGGAAATCTGATCAATCTGCTCCTGAGAAAAATGGCCAACACCAAAAACGCGCTCCAAAAGATCTTGATTTTTTCCATACATCTGCTTTTTAACTGCTTCGAAACTAATGCTTGCTCCTAAATCCTGCGTTAGTATGTTGTGCCATGCATGGTTGTGAAAAACCATGTCGTTAATCATTGTGCCGTTGAGATCGAAAAGAAAAGCTTTCGGTTTATTGTTCGTCATGGCGGCAAAACTATCAGATTTTTTTAATGATTTAGTTAAAATATGATCGATAGACTGAAATTTAACAATTAATTTATTTTTCTGATTATGGGATGTATTTGGATTTTGGAAATAAGTTCTCCACAACTGTAATTTTTTTAGGCTTGTACTCGTTTTGATATTTGGAAATCCCGTATACAAGTAATAGCTTGCATTGATATAAAAACCGGGATAGAATGTTATGACTGCCGCGAATCATGAAAGTGAACCTCTTCTTCAATATTTGAATGGGTTACAGCCGCTGAGTAAAGGAATAATTGAACGGGCAAGGGCCGAAACATTTAAAATTTCGGTACGTAAGAATGATTTTTTGCCTTGCGTTAAAGATATCGACGGAGATTGTCTTTTTTTTATTGTTAAAGGTTTGGTAAGAGGCTTTATTGTAGACGAAGGAAGGGATATTACCGCCTGGTTAACCGACGAAAATCATTTGATCGGAAGCATCAGGATCCCAGGCTCGTTTAAAGCAACTTATGAAGAACAATTTCAGGCACTTGAAGATACAGAACTACTGATACTTTCTTACCGGTTTATTGACGAAATGTATATGCAGTTTCCGGAAGCCAATATTTTAGCTCGAAAATTATTGGCCATACATTATCATATGTCGCAAGAACGCTCCATCTTGTCGCGCATTCCATCCGCAGAAGCCCGCTACAGGCAATTTAAAATTGGGCATCCCACCATGAAATTCAGGGTTCCCATAAAGTTTTTAGCCAGTTATTTGGGCATGCGCATAGAAACCTTAAGCCGGATCAGGAAAAAAGCCAAGCTGGAAGAGGAAGGCTGATATTAATCTGCTTTCTTTTTGAAATAGAAATAACAGAGCGGAAACAGACAGATTAACCCTAACAGAAAACCACCTACTGTATCTGTAAACCAGTGCGCACCAAGATAAATTCTGGAAGGTGCAATGGTGATAATCAAAAAAGCCGATAAGTAAGTAATGATTTTTCTAGTGAGTTTTGGGATGTTTTTCGAAGTGTTCATGATAATGATCAGGAAACCGAAAAAAAGCGTGTACGAGAGCACATGTCCGCTTGGGTAGCTCTGAAAACGGTTTACTTCAACTAAGCGAACATAAAATGCAGTAGGGCGTGGACGGTTAATCACATTTTTTATACCCAGTATAATCAGCCCCGAAAGTAGAACGGTAGAAATAAATAGCCCCTCACGCTTGTATTTCTGCCAATAAAATATGGCTGCAACGATTACAACAGAAAGTAAAGAATAAGGAAGTTCACCAAAGAAACTGATGGCAAGCATTACTTTATCGAGCCAATCGGCATGGTATTGCTGGATAAATAACGAAGTTTTAATATCGAAATCCAATATTGGGTGCCAGGCAATAAAAAAGCTCAGGTAGGTGAAAACCGTAATGAGGGCAATTAGTGTTACAATTAGCGTATTTCGTTTTAAAAGAGTAGGCATAGGCAGATTAATTGTCAAAACTATGGATTTTATGCCAATTGATACAAAATTTTCGATTTTTTAAAGAAAATGCCATCTCTGTATGTTGATTCATTAAAAATATTATCTTTATGGTTTAACGTAATCTCAATATGCAAGAAAACCAAGCTCCAGAGAAAGCCCCGGAAAACCAGTTAAATGAAAGCCTGTGCGTAAATTGCCAGTTAAATGTGTACGAACCTGGGCATGCCATTAATTTATGTTCTGATTGCCGTCAAAGCCTGATTAAATATCCCATCCCAAAATGGATCAGGTTTTTCGCAATTGGTATTATCGCTGTTATGGTAATCAGTTTGGTTAGAACACAGTTGTATATTTCGGCAGCGATCCATTTGGGCAAAGCTGAAAATGCCATTGAACAGAAGCAATTTATTACCGCGCAAAAAGAACTGGCGCTGGTGATTAATAAATTTCCAAAAGATTTATCTGCTAATGCCTACATGATGATCGCAAGCGCATATAATCTGGATTTTGCGGCTTATGATGCGGCCTATAACCAGATTGCAGATGTAAAAACAGAGGATGAATCGTTGCTGAATAGGGTAAATTCTGCTTCTGAATTTATTGTTGAAGGTTTGCCGAAAGATACCTTATTGTATCAAAAGGTTGTACTTGCCGGAAAAGATAAACAACGGTTACTCGCGTTGATTGATAGTACAGAAGAACTTGGCCTTAAAATCCACATCGCAAATTTTTTATACGACATGAAAGATTATAGTCATGTAGAAGATATTGTAAACAAAGTATTGGCAACAGATGCTGAATTTTATCCTGCAATAAGGCTAATGAGTGCCGTAAAAAGAAATACCGGGCATTTTGATGAAGCTATTGCATTTTGTGACCGCTTATTGGATATCAATGCGCAGGATATTTATGCTTTTTCGCAAAAGGCAAGGATTGAGCTCAAGCGCAAGCATGATAAAGATGCGGCTGTTTTTGCAGCTAAAGCGATTGAGTTAGATCCTGACAATGATAGTGCACTGGAAGCAAAGGCGATGGTCGATTATTTTGCGGGTAAAAGGAAAGAGAGCTTTTCCAGTTTAGCCAGAATTAAAGTGCATGAAACGGAATCGGGCGATAGCACCATATCAAAAAGATTGATGCCGATTATTAATGGTTCAGAAATTTACAGGTAATTTATAAAAATCAGAAAATGTTTATTCCAGGTATTATTATCAGTATCGCTACGTTCCCAGGTGTAATTGTGCACGAATTAGCACACCAGTTATTTTGCAGGTTATTTAGGGTTCCGGTTTTTGAAGTCTGTTATTTTAGAACTGAAAACCCGGTGGGTTATGTACTTCATGAGCCGGCTCCCAAGGTATATCAAACCGTATTTATATCGGTGGGACCATTCATCATCAATTCATTATTGTGTTTTATCATTGGTTTTTCAGCCTCTTTGCAGTTTAAATTCGAATCGGCCAATGTTTTGGATTATGTGTTAATGTATCTGGCCATTTCTATCGGTGCGCACGCTTTCCCCAGTATAGGCGATGCTAATACCTTATGGAATGCGGTAGTAAAGTCGGAAACCAGTTCATGGTTATCTAAAGCTATTGTAACACCGATTGTAGGATTTATTTACATGGGTGCATTAGGATCATTTTTTTGGCTCGATATCATTTATGGTGGTGCGGTAGCTTTGGGCCTGCCTTATCTAATCATTAAATTTCTGGTATAATAAAAAGCCACAGTCCTGAGAAATATTCATCACGGAAATAAAACGATTCATCACGGAAATGCACCTATATGTATAACACGTTATGAAATATTGAAAGGATTTCTAATCTTCACATCAGATAATAAGGATATCTATGCTTATGAGGTTGGCAGGATTAATTTCCTGCCGACTGAAAAGGCACTCAAAATCGACATTTTAATCCAGAATAATAACTTTGTATTAACGCTCCGGCCGAAGCCAACCTCCTTTAAACCAGGAGGTGCTTAGGTTGATTTTTTTAATCTCTTTTTTCTAACCAGCGTATTGCTAAACAATTTCATTTTTTTAGGGTTCCTTAACTATGGAATCAAAACCATATCCAGAGGAAACGATTAAAGTTCCACGTTTTGAGGAAAAAGCTGGTTTTTACACTACATCAAAACGGAGCAGCAATATGTCTAAAATTAAGGCAAAAAATAGCGTTCCGGAGTTAAAACTGCGCAAGGCACTTTGGGCAAAAAGCATCCGTTTCAGAATCCACCCAAATAATTTTCCCGGCAAACCCGATCTGATCATCAATAAGTACCGTTTGGCCATATTTGTAGATGGCGATTTTTGGCATGGTTACAATTGGGAAGAAAAGAAAGCTACCTTAAAAACAAATTCGAAATTTTGGATACCGAAAATCGAGCGGAATATGCAGCGGGATCGGTATATCAACGATCAGCTACATTCGAAAGGTTACACCGTAATGAGGTTCTGGGAGCACGATGTGAAAGACAATCTGGCAAAGTGTGTTAATCAGGTATTACTTTATATCGAGGCAGCCAAAGCAGCTGTAATACCTCGCTTTGATGGCTGATATTCTAATTATTTAACAACGATCTGCTTAGGATCTGTTACTACGATTTGCTTTTTACCCTTAAATTCAGTTACGATCCCGGTAACACAGATTTTATTCCCCATAAACATACTGGCCGGCTCTGATGGAAATTTGGCCTGATCTTCCTTATTAATCACCAAGGTAATTAGTTCTTTAGGGAATGCACCGCCCAGATTAATCAAGGTTATTTTATCTAAAGCCTTTGTCGTATAAACAGAATCGCAGATGGTTACATTCTTGCCTACGTAATCGGCTGCATCTTTGGCCAATATTAAAGTTTGGCTTTTTGCATAAAATGCCGTAGCCATAAGTAAAATAAGGAGAGATAATTTTTTCATAAATGGGATGAGTTTAATGAAAATGGTGTTGCAAAGTTAAGGCGAATTTGACAGAAATCAATAGCTAAAACTAAACAAGCACAAATATTACATGAACTAGATTTTATCTTAACCTTAAAATTCTCTAAATTGTAAAGTAAATATTGCTAGCCAAATATTTTTTTTCCTAATTATGAAAGTAGATTACATTGCGTTATCTGTACCCGTCTTTTTTATCCTGATTGGAATAGAACTGGCCTATAATTTCTATAAAAAACTGAATTATTACCGACTTAACGATAGCATTGCAAATTTAAGTCAGGGAATAGGGCAACAGCTTACTGGTATTTTCATGAAAACGGCATTGTTTTTTGGTTATAAATATATTTTTGAACACTGGCGACTTTTCGAATTGCCGAAAGCAGTATGGGTTTGGATACTTTTGTTTATCGGTGTTGATTTTTTTTATTATTGGTTCCATCGCATGAGCCACCAGGTAAATGCATTATGGGCTGCCCATATTGTACATCATCAATCAGAAGAGTATAATTTAACAGTTGCTTTACGTCAGAGTTGGTTTCAGGGATGGTTTAGCTGGGTGTTTTATTTGCCCTTAGCCTTTGTAGGTTTCGACCCGATCATGTTTTTAACGTTGAGTTCTTTCAATACCTTATACCAGTTTTGGATCCATACCAGAGCTATTAAAAGCATGGGTTTTTTGGAATATGTCCTCAATACCCCTTCGCATCACCGCGTACACCATGGCTCTAATCCTAAGTACATCGATAAAAACCATGCAGGTACCTTGATTATCTGGGACCGTTTTTTTGGAACTTTCCAAAAGGAAGAGGAAGAGGTTTATTATGGGATTACGAAACCATTAGCAAGCTGGAATCCTGTTTGGGCAAATCTACATTATTGGGACGATCTGGTTAAAACAGCTCGTCAATCGCCCAAGGTAAGCGACAAGGTTAAAGTTTTTCTTAAACCGCCAGGTTGGTTTCCTGCGCACCTGGGCGGATTTCAAAGTGCCCCCGAAATTGATACGGTAACTTATAAAAAATATAACCCGCCATTTCAATCTAAGTTAACAGCTTATGTGCTCGTCCAGTTTTTGGTAGCTTTGGCCGCTGGATCGGCAATTTTGTTTTCCTATCATAAACTGGAACCCATTTCTTTGGTTTCAGGATCTGTTTTTACCATTCTTACGCTCATTACCTGTGGCGCACTGTTGGAGCAGAAATTATGGCAAATCAGATTTGAATATTTTAGGCTGTTTTTTGGCGTTGTATTGGTTTTATTTTTAAAATTCCCGATCGGATATCAGGTAATTTTTGTGGCTATCCAGTTAATATCCGTAATTTGGTTTTTTAATTTGCAAAAGGCAAATCCCGATCCTGATGAAGACTAAGCTATTTTCGTTAATATTTTTCATAATTTTTGTAATTCAACTATATGCAGAATATGCCAATCATGTTGTGTTGCGTAACTTTTCGAAACCGCTAATTGTTGTAGCGCTTTTGGCCTGGCTTTGCATCAGTACCAATTTGAAAGGCCGTTTCCATAAGCGGATTTTTACAGGACTAATTTTTGCACTGGTAGGCGACATTATGCTTATGCTCCAAAACGGCAGGCCAAGCTTTTTTATATATGGTTTGATTGCTTTTTTGGTATGCCATATCTTTTACATTAGGGCTTTTACACTCGATCATCGGTCGAACCCCAGCCACAAAACACCATATTTTTTATGGGCTGTTGGGGCATTTGCAATTTATTGTTCAGGACTATTTTTCTATCTGCAGCCCAAGTTGGGGCCGATGCAGTTTCCGGTTTTGATGTATGCCATTATTATAACTGTTATGGCCATTATGGCGGTTAACCGTTATGGTAAGGTGAATATCTTCAGCTTTAAACTGATTTTATATGGCGCTTTGTTTTTTTTACTGTCTGATACTACTTTGGCTGTGAATAAATTTGCTCAACCGATACCACAGAGCGGGGCTTTAATTATGGCGAGTTATATGATTGCGCAGTATTTAATTGTGTACGGTACCATTTCGCGAGAGTTGGTAGTGAAACGTACGCCAGTGTAGTAGAGATTTTAAACTTGGTCTTTCTTTTCTCTTTCGGGTTTAATTACATTGATTTGTTACTTACACAGATTTAGGCACTGCTTTCTGCTCCTGATCATCGGACGCTGAACTTTACGCTTTTGTCTGTCTTTTCCCTTTCGGGTTTGATTACACAGATTTAGGCACTGTTTTCTACTCCTGATCATCGGAACTCAGACTTTCGGACTCCAGACTTAAAACATTACTCTTTTTTCTCTTTATCTAAAACCGTAAAAGTTTGTACCAGTCGTTCTCCATTTTCATCAACGAGGGTTAAAGTATGCTTTCCGGGTAGTGGGCTAATGGCCAATTGATGGTAATTAGTTGTGGTAGCTACATATTCATTGTCGATATGCCAATATATTTTAGAACTTGAATTTCTATGTGCCGCATTCACTACAATTTTACCCTTTGTTCCGTCGAGTTCTAAAGGAATATAAACAATGGCGTTATTTTTTGGGTATATTACTTCCATTACACTATTTCCGCCAGAAACGTTGCAGCCATCTTTAAAAGGAGGGAGGGTTTTATAATCGCTGTTTTTAATTTTATAGTAATATTCCATTGCCGGCGGTAAAATAAACCAGCTTCTATGTTGCATATTGGTTACGCTTTCGCATTGATCGGTAACTCTGTAACTGCCTGTTTTATCTAAATGAATCAATTTATGAAATGGACAAACAGCTGTTTTCTCTCCTGAAACAGGCGCCATTTCTTCAGTAATATTTTCACAATATTCTCCAGCTTTATAACCGCTTTGTTTGCAAACCTTAATCTTTTTAAGTTTAGTGGTTGGGGTTTCGAACCATTTCCCATTGGGTAATAACCTGAAAATATCAAATAAAACTGGTGCTGCTGCTTCAATGCCCACCAAACCCGGTCTACCTTCACCATCAGCATTGCCTACCCAAACGCACACCACATAATTTGGAGTTAATCCAACCGCCCAGGCATCACGGAAACCAAAACTCGTACCTGTTTTCCAGGCAACCCTTTGTGATGAAGAAAACTGCTCCCATAAACCTTCGTCGCCAGGGCGCATTACCTCTTCCATAGCATTAAAAGTAGCCCAAATGGAACCATGATCTAAAAAGGAGTTGCGTTGATAATCTTTTTCATCTTTTTTATCACTGTTGAAGTAGACTGCAGGTTTATAATCTTCGGGATTATATAAGCCTTTATAGGTATTGAAATGATTTAAAGTACGAACCATGCCCATATAGGTATTGGCGAGGTCCCACATGGTTACTTCACTTCCCCCTAAAATTAAAGATAAGCCGTAGTGGTCTGCGGGTTGATTTAACGTGCCGATTCCAAGTTTTTTTAGCTTGTCGTAAAAGCGTTCGTACTTGTATTGCTGCAACATTTTAACCGCAGGGATATTTAACGAACGGCTCAGCGCTTTATCTGCTGCAATGGCACCATCATAGCCCAAATCATAATTTTGTGGTGAGTAACCTGCAATTTGAGTTGGAATATCTGGAATTAAGGTGTGCGGTAAAATAAAGCCATCGTTCATCATACTGGCGTATAGAAATGGCTTTAATGTACTGCCAGGGCTTCTAGGTGCTTTAATCATATCCACGTGACTTTGAAGGTCAGCATTTTCCGGCTGATAAATATTGCCCACGTAACTCACCACCTGGCCAGTTTTAGCATTAAGTACCAGGGCCGAAATGTTGTTGATGTCGTTGGAACGGTATCGGTTATTGTATCTTTTTAATATTGCGTTTACTTTTAGCTGGATGTTCTCGTCTAATGTAGATGTAATTCTTGTGGAGCTGATTTCGAGGCTTGCTCTTTCTGCTTTAAAACGGTTGAGTAAATGCGGCGCGTTTTGAGGCAGTGGCAAGGGTTTACCTGGAACGGGCTCAAGCTTAGATAAATTGGCAGTGGCCTGGTCGATGTATTTCAGTGCAGCTAACTTATCTAATAAATCATTTCTTTTTTTGATCAGCCTTGTTGAGTTTTTACCGGGATGAACCAATGATGGACTATTTGGAAGAACAGCCAATGTGGCCATTTCTCCCCAGGAAAGTGTTTTTGCATTGCGGCCGTAATATCGCCAACTGGCAGCCTCTAAGCCCACAACATTGCTTCCAAAAGGGGCGTTGGCAGCATATAAACCAATAATTTCTTCTTTGGAATATTTGGTTTCCAATCGTATGGCCAAAATCACCTCCAGTAGTTTTTGCCAAAGTGTTCGGTCTTGTTTTCGCGACAAACGGATTACCTGCATGGTTAATGTACTACCACCGCTTACCACGCTTTTTGCCCTCCAATTTTGGCGCATGGCCCTGCTCATGGCTAAAAAATCTATGCCAAAGTGATTATAGAATCGTTTGTCTTCGAAAGCGATAATACAATCTTTAAATTTTACGGGTACACTATCGGCCACAGGGAATCGCCATTGGCCATCGCTTGCAATTGCAGCACTGAGCAAATTACCATTGCTGGCTTCGATCACAAAAGAAGTGGGTGTTTTAAAAAGTTTTGACGGTAGTGAAAAGAGAAATCCCAAAAGCAGGGCTAAACAGATAAGATCGGAAGTGAGGAATGCTTTTGGGATTTTGTTCATTTATTGTTTGTCTAAGATATCAAGTAATCTATAATTTATATATAATTTTTCTTTACCTACTTTGTTTGATTTTAAAATACCATGTTGTTCCAATAACATTAAATAATTACCAACGGTTTTAAGGGTTCCCAGGTTTGCATTTATTAACGTTTGACGTTTTGTATAGGGAAGTTGGAATAAGACCTCAATTAAATCTTTTGAATATACTTTTGGGAGCTTCGTTTTTATATCTGTTGCTGTTGTATCCATAAGCTGGTTGATGGCATCAAGCTGGAGAAGCCCTTTTTTAGCTGTAATCTCTATCATGTCGAGCATGTAAAGTAAGTAAGGCTCCCAATTACCTTCTTCGGTCACCTTTCTTAAGTTATTGTAATAACTTTTTTTATGATTAATAATATATCCGCTTAAATAAAGTGCCGGGATATTCAATAATCCACTTATTTTTAAATATAGCAATAACAAAATACGGCCAGTTCGTCCATTGCCATCAGAAAAAGGGTGTATAGCTTCAAATTGGTAGTGCATTGCCGCCATTTTTATTAGGGGATCAATTCCATGGTTGGTATTAATAAATTTCTCTAAATCAGACAGTTTTTCTCTAATCACATTTTCACCAGATGGTGGTGTGTAAATTGTTTCGCCATTATTATTTTTTAAGGATGTACCTGGTATGGCTCGAATACTTGCCTTATTTTTTTTTATACATTGTACGATTTCAATGCATAAATTAGTTGTAATAAAAGGTTTTTTTTCTAGTTTTTCTAAACCCAACCAAATTGCTTCCTTATAGTTTAGAACCTCTTTTGTCAAACTATTTTCTAATTTATGATCTGCAATTAGTGTTTTATACAGTTCATCATTTGTTGTAATAATATTTTCTATCTCTGAACTGGCTTTTGCTTCCTGTAAATGAATCGTATCTAAAAAAAGTGTTGGGTTAGGTAAATTAACCAACGCCCCATTTAATTGTGCTAAAGCTCTGCTTGCGGTAATTGTTTTAAGCAAAATAGCTTTAGTCTCAATATCTTGATCGGGAGGTAATTTAGGTAGTTGGTTATAGGGTATTTCTCTTTTGAAACTTTTCATAACAGGAGTAGTATTTACCTTTATCGTTATTACGAAGGTAAATATAGGTAAAATTTACCTTCGAAACAAAAACGAGGGTAAATTTTACCTATATCGTGTAAATGAGGGTAAAATGTTTTAAAAATTACCCTCGTTTAAAATTCTATTTCACTACCTGTACCCATTTACCAGCCTCAGTTGCCGAAATATCGTTGTTATACATCGCTTCGCATTGAACAGCCGATAAATAATATTTACCCAGATAGGATGCATTAAGCAATACCTTGTAAACCAGGCTTTCGCCTTCTCTCACGTTAAAATAAGTGAAAACGCGGTCATCTCTGATATCCTGATAAGTAAAAGGAGATGAGGCAAGGATGCTTTGATTATCATTTACACGCGTATTGATAATTTCCCAACCTGAAGGGAAAATCTGCGTAAGCGCCATTTGTTCGTAATAACCCATTCTTCCTGGATTCTTTATGGTTACCTCTGCATAAAAATCGGTTCCTTGTTTTAAAGTTGTGGGATCCAAAATCTTACCGTTTAAACGTTTGTAGGTTACGTTCATATCCAAAACCTCAGGTCGGTTTGGTAAGAAATTATTCTGACCAGCAACTGGTTGTCCTTCTAAAACCAAGCGTACAAACAATACATTATTGCCATTATTGGTAACAGATGCCACATTGCCTTTAAAAGTAACTGGTGTACTATTGATGTACTGGTTAGAACTTACAGGTGCCGACTTTCCGTCTAATACATATTGATACTGTAGTTTATTTGCCGATTGATTTGATCCACAAAATTTAGCGATAGCCAATAAACTATAAGCCGTTGTTTGCGTACTGTACCAAGTATTTTCGCCCAATTTGGCCGCTAGGGGCTGTAATAAACTTGCCGCTTTTGCCTTCTGACCGAGAAGCGTTAACGTTTCCAAGATCATGGCTTCATCGCGAACATCCGAACCATAAGTGCCACCCAGTTGTTTATATGCCTGAATGGAAGTATCTAAACCCCTGATCATATTTTGAGCTACATCATTCTGTCCGGCTAGCTTATAGGCAGCAGCCAGGCGCCATTTTGCGGCCACAGATAAGTATTCAAAAGCTTTTAAACGGTTCATCGCTGCCATTTCGGGTTTTTTGGCCAATGCCAGCATATACAAACGATAGGCTTGAGATAAATCGCCACCATAAAAATTGTTGCTGTTTGGTGCCCAGTTTGCTGCTTTTGATTTTTGAAAACGCAATAACTCATCCAAAAGTCCAACCGGTAAGGTATAACCTGCATTTTGTGCTTCTACCAAGAAGTGACCAGCATAATTAGTTCCCCATTCGTCGGACGTACCTTCTCCAGGCCAGTAAGATAAACCGCCATCGGTAGTTTGGAAACCTTTAAGTCTATTTATTCCAGCTTTGATGTTTTTCTCAGTTGTTGCTTTCTGCTGTTCGTTCAGAGGACTCAACCGATCTAAAAACAGCTGAGGGAAAATACCAGACGTAGTTTGCTCGATACAGCCATGTGGATATTGAATGAGGTAACTCAACCGTTTACCCAGGTTGATCGCAGGGATAGAAGAAACCTCAAGTGATCCGGAATTCGTACCGGCCATACCGATCGGTAAGTAATTTACAGCCCATTTGGTATGCGGTTGTACGGTTGCAGAAACCACGTTGGTAACATAAGGGTTAGGGTTTCTGATGTCCATTTCCACATCGTAAACTGTTTTTTCCGCTCCGCTCTGTGCAATCACTTTTACTTTGGCAATGCCAACGGTATTTGGTGCCTTAACTTCAAAATAGGTCATTTGTTCGCCTGTTTGTTTGTAGTAAAGCTGCTGCTTGTTGGTGCCTTGTACAATTAAATTACTTGCCTGAAGCTGCACCGATACATTTTTGAGGTTGTTCTCTGTAGCAAAAACCGTTACTGGAAGGGTAAAACTTTCTCCCGGGCCAATTACCCTTGGTAGGGTGGCCAAAACCATTAGTGGTTTTTTAACCTGAACCGATTTTTCTGCAAAGCCATAAGCTGCATCCTGTCCGGCAACAACCATTGCCCTAACTGCACCAATATACTGCGGCAATTTAAACTTATGGGTTTTGCTTTCGCCTTTGCCTATGGTAAATGGCCCCATAAATTTAACTACTGCTGTAAAGCGGTTGGCTTTTGCAGGGTTAAGGTTTTTGTTGATGCTTCCATCACCACCAATACTTAAAATACGCTCCAGATTTCCTCCCCAGGCACCTAAAACATAATCGAATAAATCCCATGTTTTAACACCTAAACCTTCGCGGGCATAAAAAGCGCCATGTGGATCTGGCGTTTTAAAACGCGTAAGGTCGAGTAATCCTTCATCCACCAATGCAATGGTATAAGTCATTGCTTTGCCGTTTTGCTCGCCAACCGTAATTGTATTTTCGGTTTCAGGCTTAATTTTATCGGCCATTTTAATGGTCGGTTTTAAAATGGTCTGCGGATCTTCTACCGAAAGTGGAATGGCACCGTACATCCTGATCGGTAAATCGTTAACTGTTTGTGCATGAGGTTGTAATAAGGTAATATTTGCAAAAACATTAGGCGCCATTTCTTTTTCTGCCTTAAACTTAAATTGCGTTTGACCGGCTTTGGTATCTATCCAAAAAGTTTTTAATACGCGGCTTCCATTTTCGATAGAGATTAAGGCTCTGCCATTTTTGCCCGTAGGAATGGTTAATGTAATATCTTCTCCAACGGTAAATTTCTCTTTATTGGCTGTGAAAGATAACATTGAAGCCTCTGTTGGGTTGCTGCCCTGCTCGCGCTGTGCCCAGCCCGGCCAATCGATATACACGGATTTTCCGGTAACATGCCCGCCATTTACATCGCGTACTAAAATTAAATAGCGGCCCCATTCTGGTTCGTCTACACGCAGGTTCCAGCTGCCTTTTCCGTTAAATAAGTTTACCTGATGGCTTTCTACCAATTTGTTGTACTGGTTTTGGGTAAAGTTGGCGTAAGTATACTGATCATCCTGTTCCCACCACCAGCGCCACTGCGTTTTGTACAGCTCTACCTGCACGGTTTTGGTACCGTTAAGGAGTTTTCCATCCGTATTTACATTTACAATTTCGATTTTGTGTTCTTTTCCAGTAACGAGCATCCCGCTTAAACGGTCGCCTTTTTCTGGCCGGATACCTAAATAACTACTGTAAACGTGATAAGGAATGCTGAAATTATCGATGCTGAAATTGCCCCCCGGTTCGAAAACCTTGGTGGTGAAATTTGCTCTTAAAACACCAGGGGCGGTATTGTTCTCGTTTAAGTTGGTATTGATTTGAGCTGTTCCGTTCTGGTTTAAAGTACCTTCGAAAATGGTTTTTACCTGTGATTCGAAATTAACCGTTGGATTATCGAAACTAAAACCCTCAAAGCCTTTAAACTTGGTTTCGGTGGTATTTAAGTTTACATCAACTTTTGCTTTCAAGTTTTGTGCAACCGCACCAAAAAGCCATTTGGCAGATAGGGTAGCGGCAGATGTTCCCGAACTTAAATAGGTCCTGTTGCCAACATTGAAATCAATTTTCAAACGGTTTGGCATTACGGTTTCAATCTTTAATGTTTTGGTAAAGGTAGCCCCGCCAGCTTTAACTTTCGCCATCCAGTTACCGGTTAGTGCTGTACTTTCAGTGGCGGTTTTAAAGGTATAGAACCCGTTAACTGGTTTTCCGTTAATCAATCTTTTATAAAGCTGACCTTTCGGATTAAAGAACTCCATGGTTACCGGATAATTGGCTGGCAGTTTTTTAAGCTTGTCTTCAAGCACAAAAGAAACAAATAAACTGTCGCCAGGCCGCCACACACCACGCTCGCCATATATAAAGCCTTTTAAGCCACTTTGTACCACATCGCCACCAACATCGAAGCGGCTTAAAGGAAGCGAGCTCCCATCATCTAATTTAAGATAACCTCGTTCTGAACCATTTTTGGCAATTAATAAGAATGGCTGACGTTTCAGGTCGAAACTCGCAAAGCCATCACCATCGGTTTTGGTCGTGAAAATGATCTGTTTCTGATAATCCATCAGCTCAAGGTTCACTCCGCTTAATGGTTTTGCTGTCAATAAATCGGTAGCTACAATGAGCATGCTGTTATCGTTGCCACGTTTGGCCACCAAACCAATATTCGAAGCAATTAAGTTTTTGCTTGCCCAACGCTGATTGGTATAAAATGAAGGTGTACACGGGTTGTCTTTATCATTCCATCTATAATTTTGGGGATAATAATTGTTATAGCGCTGCCAGAAATCGTCATCTTCATCAATCTTTTCACCATAACCCTCATAATCTCCATATTCATTTTCTTCATCGCTGCCATCGGCCTTTTCTTCTCCCGTTTTGCAGTTATAGGCATTGTATTCTTGTCTGAAAGCGATGGTAACCCGGTACATTGCGCCAGGTTCGGTGCGGATCATTTTATCAAGGTCGAGTGTGAAGCGGTTCTTTTTATGCAGATTAAGGGCTTTATCTTCATCTAAACGTACTGTTTTCTGTAAAATTGGTTTTGCTACCCTACGCAGTTCATTGCCATCTTTATAGCTATTGGTCTGAAAAAACTGAGGGATATTGTTTTCGTAAATTTTAATTACCGTAACATCAACAGCCTTTAAATTAATGGCTTCGAAAGGTAAAACCAGTTTTCCCGAATTGGGCAAGATGCTTCCCGCACCTGCGATAGTAACCGATGGCAATTTATCTTCGAAAACAAGGTTGGCCACTTTACCGTTCGGAAGTGTTTTTGCATTAATGTTTTCTACCCCGGCATTTACGCTCAGGTTATAATTGCCCTTTAATTCTTCAGCAGCATAAACTTTTACCTGACTGGCATCAATGGTATAGCGTAGATCGCTTAGATTGCCGAGCGTAATCATACCCGTTAAATCCTGACCAACGCCAATAGGTTCGGAAAATTGCACAAGTGCGTAATCTTCTTCACCCTGAATGGCTTTCATATCCAAAATTTCGAATTTATTTATGGCCGGAACACGGATTTCTACTTCACCTTTTTGTTCGGCATCAATGGCGTCGCCATCCCAATCGATTTTTAAATTTTGATCGTTCCCAGTCTTTTTTATACTATCTATGGTAAACTTAGAAATGTTTTTTGCAGGATCATGCTGCCATTTTATTTTTAATTTTTGGTCGAAATCCAGTGAAATCGTTTTTTCTATTTTACCGGTTTCTTCCGCATCGGCAGTTGCAACTTCTCCGGTTAATTTCATGTAATCTAAAGCCGTGTTGTTCTGCGATACCAGGCCATTTTGCGAAAGCATGATCCCTGGGGTGATTACTTTAAATTCAAAATCGAAATCTTCCAGTCCTTTTTCAGTTGCCGAAACTTCGGAGAGTTTAAATGTGGCTTCATAATTTTTGCCTGGTTTGAGGTTTTCGTCGGGCCTAAATTCAACGGTTTGTGGATCTATCCAATAGGTTTTACCCGAAATGGAAGGGGAGAAGTCGAAAAGTTCGCGCGAATCTGCCTTTCCAAGGTCTTGCATTCCTGTTGCCGCATTGGCCAGATGAACCCTGATAAAACTCTTTTTTGAAATGGTTCCGGAAGTATAGGCCTCGATATATTTTGCGTAAGCCTGGTTCTCTTCATGGTTTTTTTTCTTCCTGTTGAAATAAATAAATACGATTGCTGCTATTGAAACGGCAAGCAGCCCGATGAAGATAAATTTCTTTTTGGAGGACGATTGGTAGGTAGATGGTTGTTCCATAGGAATGAAATTCGTTAAGATAAATGAGAAATATAATGTTGCGTTTGGAGCAATTGCTATGCCGTAATTGATCTGTTTAAACCGAAAACATCATATTCATCTGAAAATTAACTAAAATCCACGTTAAAATAAATAATGTTGAAAATTAAAGCTCAGGGTTTGCGCTTTTGCACGGTTTTGGATATGTTTACAACATCAACCCAATTCAACCAGATATGATAAAGAAACTCTTAATTTTTTCTTGCTTATTAATTTCAGCTAATTTTTGCTTTGCGCAAAAAAACGAAGTAGAAGATGCCGTAAACAAATTGACTAAACTCATGGTAACACCTGATAGTGCTGCACTGGATAAAATTGTACTCAATAATTTAAGCTATGGCCACTCTAGCGGTAAAATTCAGACGAAACAGGAATTTATGCATTCGCTACTTTCAGGAGAATCAGATTTTGTCGATATCAACTTAACTGATCAAACGGTTATTATTCAAAATAAAACAGCATTGGTACGCCATACCCTTAGTGCCAAAACAAATGATAAAAACGTTCCTGGAAATGTTAAACTCTTTATCCTTTTAATCTGGAGTAAAGAAAAATCAGGCTGGAAATTAATTGGCCGACAAGCGGTTAAGGTGCCTTAGTTTAGTTTGGAGTTTTGATCGGGGAGTTTGGCGTAGATTTACAAAAACTTTTAACATTAATTAAATAGGATTCTCAGTAAACTATTAAGCATATACTTAAAAAAAAATAATTTACAATTTCGGAATCAGATTCCGAAATTGTAAATTAGTATATGATTCACAGAAGAGCCAAAGAAGAATTGCAAATGCTGAGTACGCAATTCAAAGCCGTAGCAGTAATTGGGCCGCGCCAGTCGGGCAAAACAACACTTACGCGTAATGTTTTTCCTGATAAGCCATATGTTTCTCTCGAAAACCCTGATGATAGACTGTATGCAGAAGACGATCCTCGTGGATTTTTGGCTCAGTTCCCCCATGGGGCCATTTTAGATGAGGCTCAACGAACACCTATGCTCTTTTCTTACCTTCAACAGATCCTTGATGAATCACCAACATCCGGGAAATTTATTATAACGGGATCAAATAATTTTTTGCTACAAGAACGTATTGTTCAAAGTTTAGCTGGTAGGGTAGCATATATAAAACTTTTGCCCTTTTCTATTTCTGAGTTAAAATCTGGGAATATTTTGCCTCTAGATTTGAATGAATTTATGATTAAAGGAAGCTATCCTCCCATTTATGACCAAAATATTCCGCCATACAAATGGCATCAAAATTATATAAATACCTACTTGGAAAAAGATGTTAGGCAAATTAAAAACATTACTAATTTATCTTTATTCGAGAGGTTTTTAAGATTGTGTGCAGGAAGGGTAGGCCAATTACTTAATATGAATAGTTTAGGGATTGAAGTTGGTGTCGACAGTAAAACTATAGCATCTTGGATTGGTGTTTTAGAAAGTAGTTTTGTTGTATATCTTTTGAAACCTCACCATCAAAACTTTAATAAGCGGGTAGTTAAAATGCCTAAATTATATTTTTATGATACAGGATTGATTGCCGCTTTATTAGGAATACAGAACGAATCTCAGCTTGATACGCACCCAAGTAAAGGAAGTCTTTTTGAAAATTTAATTGTTGCTGAGTTGCTAAAGTCAAGGTTCAATGAAGGTTTAAATGATAATCTGTATTTTTGGAGAGATAGTGTTGGAAATGAAATTGACATCATTATTGATAGTGCCGGAGCTCTTTTCCCAATTGAGATAAAAGCAGGCCAGACCATAAATAGTGATTATTTTAAAGGAATTAATTTTTGGAATAAATTAACCAATAATAGCGGCGGAAGAATAGTGTATGCCGGAAATAAAAAACAATTAAGAAGTAACGGTGTTGATGTAATTCCCTGGCATGAAATTGATTGGCATACAAGCGGTTAAGGTGCCTTAGTTTAGTTTGGAGTTTAGGGTTTGGAGTTGAGCATACATGATGCCGAAGAAATAGTGCTGAGAATACAACGCAACGTATTTAAGTCGAAAGTAAGAACTCCCAACTCAACACGCCAAACTCCCAACTTACTTAATCATCACTCCAGGTCTATTAACCAATGGAATTTTGATCAGGTTAGAATCGATTATACTTTCAGGTAAGAAAATAAATTTCTTATCGTAAATGGTACTGCCAATATAATAGCTAAGCCAGTATTCGTTGGTTAAGCCAAAAACTTCAGGATCTATAGCTTCTACACCAGCAAATGAATTTGCCTGCATGTCGCCAACAAAATGCCTCAAAACAGAGGTTTTTACCTGTTTTCCGTCTTTTTCGCCATAACCTTTTGAGCTGATTAATACATTGGTAATCGGCTCATTTTTTAAATTAACGAGATAAACTGTCCAGCTTTTTACCTCTGGTGTTTCACCCATCAATACAACGGCCATTGCAATATCTTCGACTATATTTTCTGGTAAATCTGTTTTCATATCTACGCTTTGTCGTCATGCTGAACTTGTTTCAGCATCTATTTTAAAAGACTCTGAAATAAATTCAGAGTGACGTTACCAATTTATTTTTTCTTCGCTACAGCTTTTTTTGCAGGAGCTGCTTTTTTCTTTGCAGGTGCTTTTTTCTTCGTTTCGAAAGCATTTGGCACTTGTTCTACAATCATTTTCTTCACTACTTCCAAATCGATATCAACCAGTTCTTCTGGGGTATATTTTTGTTTTGTAGCTTCATTATAACGCAGTTTAAGCATCAATTTGCCAAAACGGATAAACGGTCCCCAACGGCCATTTTCGATCGAAATTTTTTCAGCGTCCCAGGTTTTGATGTAGCGGTTTGCTTCTTTTTCTACTTTTTTACCGATTAAGGTGTTAATGTCTTCCTGCGATAAGTTGTCGAAATCGTAGCCCTTAGCCGGAATATTGATAAACAGGTCATTCCATTTGATAAAAGGACCGAAACGGCCTTTTCCTTTGGTAACACCTAAACCTTCGTAATGTGCTATTGGTGCATCATCGTCCATTTTCTGACGGATAATTTCAACTGCTCTGTCGTAGGTTACCGATAAAGGTTCTTCGTTTTTCGGCAGTGAAATAAAACTTTCGCCCCATTTAACATAAGGGCCAAAACGGCCCACACCGATCATTACCTCTTTGCCCTCAAAATCAGGAAGCTGGAAAGGGAGTTTGAACAGTTCCAAAGCATCATCCAGGGTAATCGTAGCTACAGATTGCGTACGCATTAAGCTGGCATAACGGGGCTTTTCCTCTTCATCGAGCTCACCAATCTGCACCAATGGACCAAATTTGCCCACTTTAGTGTATACATTTTTGCCTGTAGCAGGGTCTAAGCCCAGTAAACGCTCGCCTGTAGCGCGTTCTGCGGTTTCAAGGGTAGTTTCTACTTCAGTATGGAAAGGATTGTAAAAAGAATGCAGCATTTTAGTCCACTCTTGTAAACCTTGCGCAATTTCATCAAATTCTTTCTCCACTTTAGCGGTGAAGTTAAAATCTACAATTCCCTTAAAATGTTCAACTAAGAAATCATTTACTACTTCACCTATATCAGTAGGGAAGAGTTTTTGCTTTTCGGCACCTGTAATTTCCGATTTTATATCTTTACTTACCTTGCCATCAGCCAAAACAATGGCTGTAAATTTTCTTTGTTTGCCATCTCTATCTTCTTTAACCACATAACCACGGTTTTGAACGGTAGAAATGGTTGGTGCATAAGTAGACGGACGGCCAATGCCCAGTTCTTCTAATTTCTTAACTAAACTGGCCTCTGTATATCTTGCCGGCGGGCGTGAGTATCTTTCCGTTGCCTGCATTTCTTTTAAAAATAGCTCTTGTCCTTTGGCTAAAGGGGGTAAAATTGCTCCGCCTTCTTTTTCATCGTTTTCATCATCATCGGTTGATTCCAGATAAACTTTTAAGAAACCATCAAACTTTAATACTTCTCCTTCTGCAACCAAATGTTCTTTACGGGTTGAGGCGGTAATCTGAGCGGTGGTTTTTTCGAACAAAGCTTCGCTCATTTGCGATGCAATAGAGCGTTTCCAGATCAGGTCGTATAAACGTTTTTCTGAGATATCTCCGTCTACAGTGTGCCTGTCGAAATAAGTAGGACGGATGGCTTCGTGAGCTTCCTGAGCTCCGGCAGACTTTGTTTTATAAACGCGGTATTGATGGTATTTATCGCCGTAGGCCGATTTAATTTCGGCTGCAGCGGCATTTATTGCGGTTTCTGATAAGTTTACAGAGTCTGTTCTCATGTAAGTAATCTTACCCGCTTCGTATAACCTTTGTGCAACCTGCATGGTTCTGGCTACAGAAAAACCTAATTTCCTGGAGGCCTCTTGTTGCAGCGTTGATGTTGTAAAGGGAGCTGCCGGATTACGTTTCGCCGGGCGTGTTTCTAAACTGGTAATATCGAATTTCGCATTTGCACAGTCTTGAAGGTATTTTTCAGCATCAGCTTCGCTTTCGAAACGTTGAGGTAATTCTGCCTTAACCATTTCTTTTCCTTTGCCGGTAGAAAACTGGGCGGTAACTTTGTAGGCAGCAGCTGCATTAAAGTTTAAAACTTCTCTTTCTCTATCTACGATTAAACGTACCGCAACAGATTGTACACGGCCTGCTGATAATGATGGTTTTACTTTTTTCCATAAAACAGGAGAAAGTTCGAAACCCACCAACCGATCTAACACACGGCGTGCCTGTTGTGCATTTACGAGGTTATAATCGATCCCACGTGGACTATCAATTGCTTTTAAAATTGCAGGCTTGGTAATTTCATGAAAAACGATGCGTTTTGTTTTCTCAACTTTTAGGCCTAAAGTTTCGAATAAATGCCACGAGATGGCTTCCCCCTCGCGGTCCTCATCGGATGCTAGCCATACCATTTCGGCATCCTTAGCAAGTTTTTTTAACTCAGCGACAACGTTCTTCTTATCTGCGGGCACCTCGTAGGTTTGGGCAAAATTGTTTTTGATATCAATAGCCATATCACCTTTAACTAAATCACGGATGTGGCCATAGCTAGATTTTACAAGGAAATCCTTGCCTAGGTAGCCTTCTATAGTTTTAGCTTTTGCGGGTGACTCGACGATTAATAAATTTTTGGCCATGAAATACGTTTTTGTGCAAATAAAGCTATAATTAAAGCATAAATCCAAACCTGAAGAGAATTTAATACATTTTTTTTATTAAAAAAGCGATAAATATGTTGGTTTACAGGTCGATTTTAATGGGGTTTTAATCTTTTTGATTTTTTGGAAAGTAACTTCAGTAGATAATAGGTAAGGCTTTGTCCCGCCTTTTGCTACAAATCCTCAACCTCTTTCCTCGGTTTGCGGGTTTTCCGCTTCAGTCGGGTTTAGGTGGCCAGTGTTTGCTACTATTAGCGTTTTAATAGCATAGGGCAGCGCTGAAGGTATAAAAGAATAAAAGGTTTTGCTAATTAAACCCGATAGAGCTGAATAGCCCACAGCGAAGCGAGGACTATGAGCGATAGCGGGGCTGTAGACTGCCAAGAACTACTGGCTTTAATTTCCTAATCAAAAAAAAGACTTCAATCAGAAAGATGAAATTCCCGCTTTCAAAACCTTAGGCTCTTTAACTTATGCATATCATATAATTTACAGGCATATTACATCAAGGCAACCGATTTGTGCCTATATTCGTATATAAAAATAAAAAACGATGATCAGCACAATTTTAATCCTATTAAACTTTTTGGTGCCAAACCCGCCAAAAAATGTTTACGATTTCAGCTTTAAAACCATTGATGGTAAAGAAATTAAACTATCAAAATTTAAAGGCAAAAAAATCCTAATTGTTAACACCGCTTCTAAATGTGGTTTTACGCCGCAATATGAAGATTTAGAAAAACTGCAAAAACAATATGGCAAAAAAGTAGTATTGATTGGTTTTCCGGCTGGTAATTTCGGCGGACAGGAGTTTTCTACCAATGCAGAGATTAAAGAATTTTGCACCGGAAAATATAATGTTTCGTTTTTACTTGCAGAGAAAAGCAGTGTAAAAGGGGATGATATCAGTCCGCTGTTTAAATACCTAACTACCCAAACCAATACTGAAGAGCAAGGAGATATTAAGTGGAATTTTGAAAAATTCTTAATCAACGAAAAAGGCGAACTGGTACACCGTTTCCGTTCGAAAACAAAACCAACAGATGAAGCAATAGTGAAAAATCTATAAAGCTTAAGCAGAAAGTTTCGTATATAACATTCTTTAATGATTGAAAAGGTAAATTGGGAATATCCATTTTACCTTTTTTATTGGTTTTTATTTGAATAGAATTAGGATTGTTATAAAAAGAAAAGGGGCCTAAATCCTTAAGCCCCATTTATAAACCAAACAAACTATTTATGAAGTGTATATATAACTCCTATCTGCATAAAATGTTTTCAGAAAAATTAAATTATTTCTGCGATTTTGTGGTGTTCAAATAAAAAGCAGGTTTAATTGAGGTTTTTTGCCGTAAACAGGCTGTTTTGTAACAAAAAAGCAGTTTATTTTTGACTTTATAATGTTAAAACAGGTTGAGCTGTTCGGGCTGATAAAGATCGGGGTCGAAATGGTAGGGTAGTGGCTGGTTTTGATCACCGCTCACATAATAAACTGCTGATTCTTCATGTCGTGAGGCTACTTTTACGAAAGTATCACCTGCAACACCTTTAAAAAGTTTTTCAACGAGTTCGGGGTCGTTATTGTCTTTTGATAGGTGGCTTAATAAAAGGTGGCTCATGTACGATGGTTTGTGATTGCAGAAAAGCTCCAAGGCCTGTACATTGCTCAGGTGGCCGTGCCCACCCATAATCCGTCTTTTTAAAAAATAGGGGTATCTGCCGTTTTCCAGCATCCCGGTATCGTAATTGGCCTCAAGAAAGGCGGCATGGCAGTTTTTAAAGTGGCTGATCAGGCGGTCGCAAACGGCACCAATATCGGTAAAAACGCCAACCCTGATGTTGTTGCATTCTACAGTAAAACTATAAGGGTCTGCCGCATCATGAAATTTAGAAAATGCGGAGATTTTTAAATTGCCAATCTGGATGTGCTGTAAATGATTTAATGGGAAGATGTTGTTTTGATCTAAAAGTAAGCGGCTGCTTTTTAGTGTAGCCGTACTGATGTATACCGGGAGTTTGTATTTTTTTGCAAAAACCGTTAAACCTTTAATGTGGTCGCTGTGTTCGTGAGAAATAAAGATGGCTTTTATTTTGTTAATGGATAAGCCCAGTCGGCCCATCCGTTTTTCTACTTCTTTGCAGGTAAGGCCAACATCAACCAATACTGCCTCGTTATCGTTGCCCACATAGTAACAATTGCCGTTACTTCCCGAATTGATTGATGTAAAATATAGTGCCATTTTCAGTGTGCAAGATAAGGCTTATTTAGCGAAGGAAAAAGAAATTATACCCTAATGCCGTTATACTCTACCAGGCGGGAGAGGAGAGGCAAGAAAGCCTGGATTAAGTTTATTTCTTCTGACGAAAATATTTTTTCCATGGTTTGCACCAACCATTCTTCTTTTATTTTACGGCTGGCAATGATGTGTTTCTCGCCCTTTTTTGTTAAGCCTATAAAAATTTTTCGTTTATCCTCTTCGCTCGGAAACCGCTCCACGCATTTTGCGTCGAATAACCTGTTAATGATTTGCGAAATGGCCTGCTTAGATACCCTTTCCATATCGGCCAGCTCTGTTGATAACATTTTGCCGTGCTGCTCTAGTAGCGACATGGTTAACAGTTCGGCATTGCTAAACTCTGAACTTACATTCTGCTTGCGTAGCTGACGGGTTAAGCGTGTAACAGTGCTCCTTAGTTTTGCGGCAATCTCTTGTGTTTGAGTAGGCATATTAATGGTAAATAAACTTTACAAATATACGTATTTAATTTTATACCGGAGAGCGATCATTTTCTTGTGATGTTTGATTTATGATTTTAAACTGATAAAACTGTTTGTTTTTAACTTTATTTCTTGGTGCAAAATTTATACTTTTGTAAAGTTACTTTACTATTTTAAACATGAGCATTTTTCGTTCGCTAAGGCATTATAATTACAGGTTATTTTTTACAGGTCAGGCCATTTCATTAATCGGTACGTGGATGCAGCGTGTAGCCATTAGCTGGTTGGTTTACCGCTTAACAGGTTCAGCGTTTCTTTTGGGCTTGATCACTTTTTTAAGTTTAATCCCTTCATTAGTACTGGCGCCATATGCCGGGAGCTATGTGGATAGGCACAATAAGTATAAGATCCTGGTAATTACCCAAATTATTTTGATGTTGCAGGCGGGTGCACTGGCTTTAATGATCTGGTTTAAAGTGTACGATATGTTCTGGATTGCAGGACTATCTTTGGTGCAGGGTTTGGTTAATGCTTTTGATGTAACTGCCCGACAATCGTTAATGGTAAATTTAATCGATGATAAAGAAGATTTACCAAATGCCATTGCGCTCAACTCTTCTATGTTTAATGCGGCAAGGCTCATCGGACCAGCTTTGGCAGGTGTGATTTTGAGTACCTTGGGCGAAGATATCTGTTTCCTGATCAACTTTGTAAGCTTTATCGCTGTGCTGGGCTGTATGGTGATGATGAAACTTAAGCTCACCGTACATCAGAAATCGACTGAAAATATCTGGATCGACCTGAAAAAAGGTTACGATTACCTTAAATCGTCGCCCGATCTGGCTTCGATGGTATTGATGATGGCCGCTTCGAGTTTGCTGGTGATTCCTTTTACCACCTTATTGCCTGTTTTTGCAAAGGATATTTTTAACGGAAATGCCACAACTTTTGGCTGGTTTGAAAGTGCAGCGGGCTTTGGCGCATTTTTCGGTGCCATTTATATGGCTACTTTAAAGGTAAATCAGAACCTGCAAAAAATCGTGATGATGTCGGGTATTTTATTGGCTGTGTCGGTTGTTGCACTCGCCATTTCGCCATCGTTAATATTGGCTTTGGTTTGTACCGGTTTGGCTGCTTTGGGTTTAATGGCGCAAACTTCATCCATCAATACCTATTTGCAAACGCATGCTGATGATGTAATGAGGGGTAGGACCTTAAGTTATTACATTATGGCTTACCAGGGAGTATTGCCTATAGGTAGCTTACTAATGGGCTATTTGGCTCATCTTTTCGGTACGCAGGTAGTGGTGGCTTTTGAAGGTGTGGCAGGTTTGTTAATTGTAGCTGCGTTTGTTTATAATGAAAACCGCCGCAATCAATTGAAAGATAAATTTTCGTTATTTGGCAGCTAGTTGATGCTTAATTGCATAGATCCTTAATAGCAGTGGATATTATAGGTTTTATCATCAAGAAATTAAGGCTGAGTGCTAAAGTTTTGGGTAATCAGCTATGAAACGCCATGCGCTCCACGCTTAGCCATGCACAATCAACTTACAGTCTACCATTACTTTTTGGTAATTCTGGATGTCGATTTCTTTGTTGATGAGCTGAAGCAATAATTTAATGGCATTTTCGCCTACAGATTCTGGATTTTCTTCGATAGAGGCGATAGGAGGCGAATCGAGGTAACTGATAAAGGAAGTATTGCCGAAACCTATGCATTCGATTTCGTTAAATTTTGGGTGATTGATCGAACGGAGGTATTTTATGGCATCGAACAAGATCGGTTCTTTAAAAGCCACAAGCGCCGTTGGCATATTTTCTGGATTGGCAAACAGATTCTGGATTGCCGAAACCGTATTTTCCTTATCAAAATCGGTATAAGCCACCAATTCGGATGAAAAAGGCACTTGATTATCTTTTAATGCATTAATGTACCCATTAAAACGATCGTGTGTAAAGTTGATCATTTTAGGACCGCCCAAATAAGCAATCTTTTTATGGCCCCTGTCGATTAAAAACTTAGTAGCCTGATAACAGCCCTGAAAGGTATTTCCCAATACTTTATGGCAGCTTAAATTAAAACTCGGGTTTCGGGTATAGTAAACTACCGGAATGCCCATGTTCTCGAACTGATCCAAATGGGCAAAATCTTGTGTGTGCTTGGAAATTGCCACAATCAGGCCATCCACACGGCTCCTTAACAACATATTGGCCGATTGGATTTCTTTTTCAAGATCGTCGTGAGATTGACTGATGATGACATTATATCCATTTTGGGTAGCAAACTGCTCTACCCCATAAATGCTCCTGGTAAAAAAGTGATCTAAAAGGTTTGGCAAGATGATACCAATAATGCGGGATTTTTTTTCCTTTAAATTAATGGCAGATTTGTTTGGTGTAAAATGCAGATCGCGGGCCATTTCCTGTACACGTTGCTTCGTATACTCGTTAATGGTAGGGTAATTATTAAGGGCTTTCGATACTGTTGATACTGACATCTTTAACTTTTCAGCCAAGAACTTTAGTGTAACAGGGGTATTGTTCGTCATCTTTTCCAATCTCAATGCATAGATAAGAAAAAAAACGCAATTATTTCAAACGTTTGAAATGTAGTTTCAATTGATTTTATTGTGTTTTAAGCTATTTAAAAACACTTTTATGTTTTTAGCTTTTCTAAATTCGTTACCGCTAACACGAACTAACCAAGTAAACATGATCAAATCATCCCACATCCGCTTCAGTTTTAATAGGGCTAATATTGAAGCGCCGCGTTTACTTCGAAACCTGAACTTAAATTTGTTGCAAAAAAGTTACGTTTTGAAGACAAAATCATACAATCCTCAAGATGCATAGGATCAAATAACCTCCATCTTCTTCTACCAGGCCAATCTGATTCCCGATAGGCATATGATACAAACACTTTTAAATGGACTGAATGGATTTACCCATGTAAATCTACCGGTCTTAGTATTAACTGCGCATTAAATTTTAACCGAATAGATTTAATATTTATTACAATTATGGATAGACTTTACAATTTAAGAAGGACTTTTAGCGGTATTGGATTTGAGATCCAATGGTCAAAAGTGCTCTATACTTTAACTTTCCTTTTTCTGATCAGTGCTTCCTTTACGGCTTTTGCCCAGGGTACTGTAACTGGTACGGTAAAAGATAACAAAGGAATAACCTTACCGGGCGTGAGTGTTAGGGTTAAAGGCACGGCTGTAGGAACAATAACAGATAACGATGGTAAATTTTCCATTAAGGCCGTAGACAATGCAACGCTAACCTTTAGTTACATTGGTTATATCAATAAAGAGGTAGCAGTAAATAGCAAAAATACCTTAACCATCGTACTGGAAGACAATTCGCAGGGCCTTGATGAAGTTGTGGTGGTAGGCTATGGTGCTCAAAAAAAATCGACACTAACAGGTGCCATTGCACAGATTGGTACAGAAGAGATCATGAAATCTCCAACACCAAACCCAACCAATAGCTTAATCGGGCGTTTGCCTGGTTTATTGGCCGTACAAACAAGTGGTCAGCCGGGGGCAGATGGTGCCCAGCTAAAAGTTAGGGGTGTAGCTACCTATGGAGCTAATAACGCGGCCATTGTAGTGGTTGATGGAGTTGAACGCCCGAGTTTTTCGGATGTGGATGCCAACGAGATCGAAACCATAACGGTGTTAAAAGATGCAGCCTCTACAGCCATATATGGTATCCGTGGTGCTAACGGTATTATCGTAATAACTACAAAACAGGGTAAAATTGGTGCGCCAAAAGTTACCTATACCGGTAATTATGCATTGCAAACATATACTGGTTTAGCTGTGGGGCTTCCGGCTTTAGAAAGTGCAATTCTACTCAATCAATCATATGTAAATGATAATAAAAATCCATTTTTTACAGATGCGGAAATTCAGAAATTCAGGGATAAATCCGATCCGATCGGTTACCCTGATGTACAGTGGTTCGATTATTTAACCAAAAAATACTATTCGCAAACCCAACACAACATCAATATCAGCGGGGGTACCAAGGTGGCTAAATATTTTGTATCTGCTGGTTATGCTTTTCAGGATGGTATTTTCAAAAAGTTCGATTCGCCATATGGCATTAACACGGTGCCCAATTATAACCGTTACAATTTCAGATCGAACATCGATTTAAACCTGAACAAAGATTTTACCGTTGGGATTAAATTGGGCGGCCGTTTTGCCGACCGTTATCAGCCTGCTGGTTTAAAATCTTCATCAGCTTTTTCATACGATACCATCGAGGGGATGATTTCGCGTATTTTGCAGGTTCCGGCCTATGCCTATCCGGTTACTTTACCTGATGGAAGAATAACAGCCAACCCGAACGTAGGTACAAACATCTGGAATCCTTACGCAGTTTTAACGCGTTTCGGAACACGTAATGATGATAACAATACCATCGAGAGTACATTCAATTTAAATTATAAGTTAGGCTTTATTACCAAAGGTTTAGGTTTTAAAACCGTTTTTGGCTATGATTCTTACTATAATAACACCGAAAGAAGAAATGCCAACTGGGCAGCTTATGTGTATAATCCATCTACAGGCGAAGCTACATTATCAACCGATACCCGTAACCGTGATGAACCTTTAGGCGCAGTGCAGGATGGTGGTGTTACCGAAGGCAGTACAAACATGAACATTCAATCGGGTTTTGATTATAACCGCGATTTTGGTAAACATAATGTGAGCGCATTGTTGCTGGGAACCAGACAGTTGATCAAATCGACCGGTAGTACCGCATTTACTGCTCCTCCAAAAGCCTCGCAAGGTATTGCGAGCCGTGTAGCCTACAATTACGACGAACGTTATTTTGCTGAGTTTAATGCTTCATACAACGGTTCAGAAAACTTTGCACCGGGTTTACGTTATGGTTTCTTTCCGGCAATATCTGCAGGGTGGACTTTAACTAACGAAGCTTTCTGGAAAAAGAACGATATATTAACTTACTTAAAAATAAGGGGAAGTTATGGTTTAGTAGGTAACGATAGGATTTCGGATAGCCGTTTTTTATTCTTAACCAGCTATTCAACCTATACAACCACTACAGCCGGCGGACAGGTTGCTCCATTTGGAAACCCGAATTCGATTACCAATTATCCGACCATTCTGATCCGCGACCCACAGTTTTTCGCTTCTACCGGGAACGATCTGGGCAACCCGATTGTAACTTGGGAAACAGGTACCAAGCGCAACATTGGTTTTGAAGCGCGTATGTTAAAAGATAATTTAAAAGTAACTGTCGATCTTTTTGATGAAACCAGAAGAGATATCTTAACTCCATCACTAAGTGGTTCTGCACTTTATGGCCATACTTACCCAAATTTTAACAAGGGGATTGTATACAACAAAGGTTACGAGGTTGAACTTGATTATCAAAAACAGGTTGGAAGTGTAACCCTTGGCCTTAATGCGCAATTGAGTTATGCAAAAAACAAAATTCTTGAAAATGATGAGCCTGATGGATTGCCGCCTTCATTGGTAAGAAAAGGAACAAGCGTTGGCCAGTTTTTTGGCTATGTAACTGATGGTTTCTTCCAATCAACTGCAGATATTGCAGCTTCGCCAAAATTACAAGGTTATATACCGATTCCGGGCGATCTGAAATTTAAAGATTTAGATGGCGATGGCATCATTACCAGCCTGGATCAAAAAGCCATCGGCCATACCAACACACCAGAGTATATCTACAGCTTTAGTCCACGTATTTTATATAAAGGATTTTCGCTTTCAGCATTATTCCAGGGCGTGGCAAATGTAAGTTCGAATGTGATTTTGAACGAGCAGAACAACGGCCAGCAAATGTATCCTTTTATGCTCGATTCGTGGACACCTGCTACTGCTGCAACAGCAACATGGCCAATTATCCATGCCAGGGGAACTGCATCTTTAAACTATGCTTTAAACGATTTTACCTTGCAGAATTCGGCTTACTTAAAACTGAGAAATATAGAACTTGCATGGAATTTACCTAAAGAGTGGGCTACCGCATTAAAGTTAAGCAATGTGCGCGTTTTTGTACAAGGACAAAACCTTTACACCTGGACCAAGTATAAGTTTTACACAGATCCAGAAAACGTAAACACCATCAATACTGCTTTTCCATTGCAATCCATATATCCTACATCAAAGGTGTACAATTTTGGTTTAAACGTTCAATTCTAAGAAAAATGAAAAACTATAAAATATTTACAGCAATTCTTTTATTAACGCTCTTCTCTGTTTCTTGTAAAAAGGATTATTTAGAACGTACGCCAGGAGTTGCCATTAGTGAGGATGATATTTTTGCCGACCCAGCATTGGCTGCAAGGTTTGCCGATAATGCCTATAATTATGTGATTACCAAATACGTGCGTTTTAACGATCACCGTGGCTGTGTAGCGCAGGCATCGGATGAGGCTGTTTCCGGAAACTCAGAAGGTTCTGTAACTTCTTTAAACAGAGGTTTGTACCACGATCATTCCAACGGCCCATCATTAAATGATATTTATGGTGTTTGGAAACTGATGTATGCAGGTATTGCCATACAAAATAAGATGTTGGCCAGAATTGGCGAAGTGCCGCCATCGCCAAATGCATCTACTCCAATTTTCGATGCCAAGCGTGTTGAAGGTGAAATGCGTTTCTTACGTGCACTTTCTTATTTCGAACTGACCAAAAGATTTGGTGGAGTGCCCATTATCGATAAAATATACGCGGTAACGGATGATATGAATACCATCCCCCGAAGTTCTTTTGCACAGGTAACAGAATTTATTCTTAAGGATATCGAAGTGGCCCTAACAAAACTGGGTACCGATGCCGATTACGGTGCATCTAATTATGGCCGCCCAACGCTGGGTGCCGCATTGGCTTTAAAAGCACGCGTATTATTATATGCAGCAAGTCCGTTAAATAACCCAAACAACGATAAAACCAAATGGCAGGCAGCTGCCGATGCCGCTGCAGAGGTAATGAAAGGTGTAAATGGTTTGGCAAAACAAACTTATGCCTTACAGGCCAATTATGGCGAGCTGTTAAATCTTCCAAACTCGCCTGAATACATCATGATGAGGATTAAAGGCCCAACACCTTTAGCAGGCGAAATGATGCAGGATTTTTCAATGTCGCCAGGTTCGGGCGGTGCACAGGGGCAGATGAACCCAACCCAAAACCATGTAGATATGTACGAAATGGCCAATGGAAAAGCCATTACCGATCCTACTTCTGGTTACGATCCGCAAAAACCCTACGCAGGTCGCGAGCCCCGTTTTTATAATAATATTATTTACAACGATTTAGCTTGGCAAGGCCGCAAAATCGAAATGTGGACCACCCTGGATGCCAATAATAAAGTGCAGTTTGGTAAAGATTACAGTACCACCATTACCTATACCGCAACACGGTACTATTGTAAAAAATACTGGCCAGAAGTTTACCGAACAGTAGGCGGAAGTACAACTTTATTAAATTATCTGTATTTCCGTTATGGCGAAATTTTGTTAAACTATGCTGAGGCACAGAATGAAGCGGTAGGACCTGATGCTAGTGTTTATGCACAGCTTGTGGCACTCCGCCAGCGTGCAGGAATTACAAAAGGCGCAGGTAATAATGGTTACGGCCTTAAAGATAACATGACCCAGGATGAAATGCGTACGGCCATCAGGCATGAACGTGCCATTGAGCTTGCTTTCGAAGATCACCGTTGGTACGATATTATGCGTTGGAAAATTGGTGCACAAACCATAGCTGTGCCAATGAAAGGTATGGATGTGGTAAAAAATGCCAATGCAACTTTCACCTACACACCGATTGTGCTTGGTCCAACTTTCCAAAAAACCTGGACAGAAGCGCAGAATCTTTACCCAATCCCTAGAGCAGAGATTTATAAAAGTAAAGGCGTGTTAACGCAAAATCCAGGCTGGGAATAGTTAGTTAATCAATATAACGCTAAAAAGATTTTTCAATATGAAATTTATAAAATCAAAATATATCATTTGTCTTTTATTCATGATGGCAGGCATGCTGAATGTTTATGGGCAAAAACCTGATGAAAACATAACGGTGACCGGGAAGGTTGTAGATCAGGATCAAAAACCGTTGCCTGGGGTAACCATTTCAATACAAGAAGATAAAACAAATAAAGCCGTTGCAACCAAAACAGATGGGACTTTTTCTATAGAAGCCACCACAAGTGACGTGCTGATATTCAAATTTGTTGGCTATGGTACAATATTAAAGCCAGCAGGCGAAGTAATTAAAGGCAATATCGTTTTAAAAAAATCATTAGTTAATGCTGGCGATGATGATAACGTATACATCCCATTTGGGGTAAGGAAAAGGAGAGAGGTTACTGCAACCATTAGCACCATCAGAGCAGAAGATCTTCCTCAAATCCCTTCATCATCATTAACCAACGTTTTTACGGGCAGGTTGGCCGGATTGGCTGTATATCCAAGTGGTTCACAACAGCCGGGTTACGATGCTTCGAGTTTTTTGGTAAGAGGACGGTCATCTTACAACAGTAACCAGGAACCTTTGGTAATTGTTGATGGAATTGAGCGTGATTTCACCTCAATGGATTTAAATGAAATTGAGAGCGTTAGCGTTTTAAAAGATGCAGCTACGCTGGCCTGGTACGGCATGTACGGTGGCAATGGCGTAATTTATGTAAAAACCCGTCGTGGCAGTGCAACCTCTACAAAGGTAAGTTTCGATGCTCAGGCCGGATTACAGGCGCCTTTGCAGATTACAGCTCCTTTAGATGCTTATTCTTATGCCACACTTTATAACGAGGCCGCTATTAACAGCGGAGGCACTGCAGTTTATGGCCCAGAGGCTTTACAGGCTTATCAAAATGGCTCAGATCCGATAAAATATCCAAACAACAATTTTGTAAGGGATTTTACCAAAAAAGTAGCTCCAACGCAGCGTTATGTTGCTTCGGTAACTGGTGGTAATGCCTTTATCAAATATTATACGGTTTTAAGTGCCTACCAGCAAGGTGGTTTTTACAAAGGAGGCAATAATGAAACCTATGATGCCAATACCAATTTTAACCGTTATAACCTCCGTACCAATTTAGATTTACACGTAAACAAAAATTTAGATGTGGCATTGGATATTGGCGGTAGGATTACCAATCTTACTTTCCCGAATGCGGGTACAGGAACCTTTTTAACGGCGGTATATTCTACGCCAGCAAATGCTTTTCCTATTTTGAACCCTAATGGCACATATGGTGGAACATCGGTTTATCAACAGAGTAACCCATTGGCCATGTTGCAGGCCAGGGGGGCAAGTACCGATTTAATGCGGAATATGATTGCCACCATTAGTGCACGCCAGAAAATGGACGGCATTTTAAAAGGATTAACCGGCGAGGTTTTTTATGCTTATGATATTGCTGGTTTATATCGCTCCGGATTTTCCGAAACCTATGCCACAGCAGTGCTCAATGCCGATGGTACTTACTCCCCATTTGGTACCGCGAGTAAGGTAAACTATCAGGGTAATGTATTTTCAGGAAACGTTAAGAAAAGTGAGTTTTGGGCAGGCCTGGATTACAACCGCACTTTTGGCAAACATGATATTAAATTCTCAACACGTGTTTCGAGAGCTAATTTATCTTCTTTCGGTAATTTAGATGTGCGTAGAGAAGGTTGGTCTAACCGTTTATCGTACAACTTTATCCAACGTTATTTTGTAGATGTAACAGCCAATTACTCGGGTTCAGAAAATTTTGCACCTGGTAAAAGATATGGCTTTTTCCCTGCGGCATCAGCCGGATGGATTATCTCTGATGAAAGTTTCATGAAAGGATCCGAAAGCTTCCTGGATTTATTAAAAATCAGGGGATCGTATGGTTTAGTTGGTAACGATGCCATTGGCTCGGCCAGAAGATTTGCCTTTAACGATTTCTACAGCAGAAGTACAACCGGTTATAACTTCGGTACTGCTTTTGCAGGCGTAGGTGGTACGGGTCAGCTGGCTTTGGCCAATCCCGATTTAACCTGGGAGAAAGCCTATAAAACCAGTTTAGGTTTTGATGCCAAATTGTTTAAACAATCATTATCAATCAGTGCCGATTACTTTTACGAAGACAGGAAAGATTTAACCACAGCGTCTTTATTGCCTAGCTTATTAGGCCAGAGTTTAGTGTATGTAAACGAAGGAGAGGCCGAATACAGGGGTTTTGAAACGGGCATTAACTACAATAAAAAATTAGGAGAAGTAAACCTTAATGTTTTTGGAAACTTTACTTATAACGTAAGTAAAATCCTGGCCATAAATGAGGGCGCAGGTTTGCCAGCTTATCAAAAAGCATTAGGGCACCCGATTTCGAGTGTAATTTCGCCTGCAGCAACCGCAAGCACCTCAGCTGGTTATATTTCTACCATGTTGATCTCTGATGGTATTTTCCAGTCGCAGGCTCAAATTGATGCTTCGCCAAAACAGATTTTATCAAGAGATGTAAAACCTGGCGACATTAAATATGTAGACCAAAATGGCGACGGCGTGATCAACGATCTGGATAGGGTTAGAACTGATTTTAACTTTGTACCTAAGGCCTTTTTCGGTTTCGGTGCTTCAGTATCGGTTAAAAACTTCGATATCAATTTCTTGTTCCAGGGCACCAGCGGCAGATCAATCACCATTCAGAATCTGGTAAATTCAGGTAACGCCAATAATGGTTTCTTAAGTCAGTTCAGTGTAGACAGGTGGACACCAAGCAACCCAGGGGCAGCTTATCCACGCTTATTGTTAAACGATAGGGGCAACAACACGGCCAACTCTGATTTCTGGATCCGCTCTGGTGATTACATCCGCCTAAAAAATGTAGAGCTTGGGTACTCACTTCCTCAGTCATTTATTAAAAAATTAAAAATCTCGCAGCTCCGTTTCTATGTAGGCGGTTTAAACCTGTTAACATTCGATAAACTGGGCGATTTGCCTATCGATCCGGAGTTGCCAGAATCGGGCTACAATGCATCGTATCCTTATATGAAAATTTATTCATTGGGCATGAATTTGAAATTTTAAAAGATAAGACAATGAAACAAAATATATTTTATCTAATCCTTGCCTTTGTAGTTTTACAGGTAGCTGGATGTAAAAAAAGCGACTTTCTTCAAGATGGGTCTTTTAGCGGAAGTAATGATGTTACCGAAGCACAATTATGGGCAAACCCCGATTATGCCAGGAATTTTCTGAACAACGTATATGCCTCACTTTCCGATCGCTATAACCTTGGCGATGGTGCTTTGCTGGCATCTGGCACGGACGAAGCTGTAAATTCCAATCAAAATTCATCAATTTCTACGCTTAATAATGGCACCTGGAGCGCAGTAAGAACATTTGACGATGTTTATGCCGATATGTATGTAGCCATCCGCAAGGCAAATATGTTCCTCGAAAAAATAGATGCCGCTGCAATTGTTCCTGCCGATGAAACACTACCGGCAAATGTGGCCGAAAACCAGACCTATGCTTCTCAAATAGACCGTTTAAAAGGTCAGGCTTATTTTTTAAGGGCATTTTTTGAATTCGAACTGCTTAAACGTTACGGAAGTTTTGCCATTGTAACCAAAACTTTAACCATTAACGATAATTTGGATTTGCCGAGAAATACATTCGACCAATGTGTGGCACAGATTTCAGCTGATTGTGAATCGGCAATAACAAGATTGCCACTTTCTCCATCCGAATGGAGTACCGTAACCCGCGGTAGGGCTACGCAAACTGCAGCAATGGCACTTAAGGCCAGGATGTTGTTATATGCAGCCAGTCCTCAATACAATCTATCGGGTGATGTTAGCAAATGGCAGGCAGCAGCCGATGCGGCCAAACGCATCATGGATACGGGTAAACATGGCATTTATGCCAGCTATCAGAACATCTGGTTATGGAATGTATCAGGCGCAGCCTACAACAATGAAGTTATTTTTGCTACCCAAACGCTTAATACCAATACCATCGAAAGCAATAATGCACCGGTTAGTTATGATGGAGCAACAGGCCGAACCAACCCAACACAGGAAATGGTTGATGCCTTTGAAATGAAAACCACTGGCAAGCCCATTACCGATGGTACTTCGGGCTATATAGCAACCAACCCTTACGCAAACCGCGATCCGCGTTTAAATTTTGCCATCATGTACAATGCTTCTACATTTAAAAGTAAAACGGTTGATACCTATGTAGGCGGTAAAGATGGTTTAGGACTTAACGTTAATGCAACAAAAACAGGTTATTACATGCGTAAATACCTAAGCGAAAGTGCTGTTTGGACAGGTACTGCAACCAATATTCGCCGTCCTTGGATTTTCTTCAGGTATGCTGAGGTACTTTTAAATTATGCTGAAGCACTGAATGAAGCACAAGGACCAGCCGCTTTAACCGAGATTTTAAGGACCGTAAATTTAGTTCGTCAGAGAAAAAATACCTCCAGTGCCGCACAAAGTGTAGATATGCCACCGTTGCAAACAACAAATCCTGCAGGTGCTGGCTATGTAGCGCCAACAAAAGATGAATTGCGCAAGCGTATCCACAACGAGCGAAGGGTAGAACTGTGTTTCGAAGAACACCGCTTTTACGATGTACGCCGTTGGAAAGAAGGCGAAACCACCTTTAATAAACCGGTTTCGGGAATGCGGATTGTACAAACCTCTCCAACAACTTTTACCTACACACCATTTGTGGTAGAAAGCAGGGCTTTTACCGCCAGAAACTACTTATATCCAATATCTCAAACAGAATTAAATAAAGCACCTGGCCTTGGACAGAACCCTGGCTACTAAAAAAAAACTAGATTTTGCTCAAATTTAGGCGGACGGTGGAAACACCGTCCGTTAATTAATTGTTAGTTTTGAAACGATCAATTAATTAATAATAAAAACTTAAGTTATGCTAAAAACAACCTATAGCGTATTTTTAATCTGCTTTTCGCTCCTTTCATCAATCAGTTACGGTCAGGTTACGGCTATACAGAACATTCAGGGCCGAAAAATCCAAAGCCTTAACGGTAAATGGAACTACATTGTAGATCCTTACGAAAACGGTTATTACGATTATCGCCATGAACCATTCGATCAGTCTAAAACTGGTACAGGTGGTTATTTCGATGATAAAGTTCAAAAAGATAAATCAGAACTGATCGAGTACGATTTCGACCATTCGCCGCAGATGAATGTTCCGGGCGACTGGAATTCGCAATCAGAAAAATTAGAATTATACGAAGGCAATGTTTGGCTACGTAAAAAGTTTGATGCAAAACCCGAAAAAGGAAAAAGATATTTCGTGTACTTCGCTGCCGTGAACTACGAAGCGCATGTTTACCTGAACGGTAAAAAACTGGGGGTTCACAAAGGCGGTTTCACACCTTTCCAGTTCGATGTAACCAATAATTTAAAAGCTGGCGAAAACTCGATCGTACTCAAGGTTGATAATATCCGTAAGCAGGACGAAATCCCAACTGTAAACACTGATTGGTGGAACTACGGTGGCATTACCCGCGATGTTTTCCTGGCCGAATTTCCGGAGCATTTTATTAATGATTATAAATTACAGCTCGTTAAAGGAAACAAAAACCTCTTAAACTTTACCGTAAAACTTGCAGATGCAACGGCAGGGCAGGAAGTTACACTGGCTATTCCAGAGCTGAAACTCGAAAAGAAATATAAAACCGATTCGGAAGGTAAAATTGCCGACGAGTTTACCTGGAACAATTTAAACCTGTGGACACCAGAAACCCCAAAACTGTATGCTGTAAACATTAAAACCGATAAAGAAAACATTAACGATAAAATTGGATTCAGAACCATTCAGGTTGATGGCGACAGCATTCTTTTAAATGGTAAATCCGTTTTTTTAAGGGGAATTTCATTACATGATGAAAATCCGTTATTGGCCGGGCGTTTACGTTCAGAAGGCGATATGCGTATGATGTTGCAATGGGCAAAAGACATGAACTGTAATTACGTTCGCCTGGCACATTACCCACACAACGAAGAAATGATCCGTTTGGCCGACGAAATGGGTCTGTTGGTTTGGGCAGAAGTTCCGGTATACTGGACCATCAGCTGGACCAATCCTGCCACATATGCCAATGCCAAACAACAGCTTACCGATTTAATTGTACGCGATAAAAACAGGGCCAGTGTAATCGTGTGGTCTATAGGGAACGAAACACCATTGAGCGATGCCCGACTGAGCTTTATGAGCAATTTGGCAGAAACGGCCCGTTCGTTAGACGATACACGTTTGGTAGCTGCGGCTTTAGAAGTACACCGCGAAGGCAATAATATCATCTTAAACGATCCACTGGGCGAAAAAATCGATCTGGTTAGTTTTAACGAATACGCTGGCTGGTATTGGGGCGGTAATCCTTCCGAAATAACCAAATATAATTTCGATATCAAATATAAAAAACCTGTCGTGATCACTGAGTTTGGGGGCGATGCACTTGGTGGCTTCCATGCCGACGAAAATACCCGGTGGAGTGAAGAATACCAGGAAGCTTTGTATAAAAACCAGATTACCATGTTAAGTAAAATCGGTGCTTTACGAGGGATGACCCCTTGGATTTTAACCGATTTCAGATCGCCTAGAAGACAGCATCCGATTTACCAGAATTTCTGGAACCGTAAAGGGCTCATCAGCGAAACAGGTAAGAAAAAGAAGGCTTTTTATGTATTAAAAGATTTTTACGACCAGATACAGGTCAAATACAAATAAAAACATGACCAGATTAAAGAAAATTAGTTTCGCTTCGAAAATAATGATTTCGATGTCGCTGTTAACCATCTCTTGTGCCAAATACAAGAGTACCAGTATCGATCCCGGTAGCATAACACCGGTTAAAGCGACAGAAGAAATTACCTTACAGAAAAACATGCCATTCCCGATGGGGGCAGCAGTTAATGTAAGCCTTTTAAAAAGCAACGCTAGTTACCGTAATCTGGTTATAAAAGAATTTAATAGTGTTACGGCAGAAAATGCCATGAAATTTGCATCGGTGCATCCCTCAAAGGATACCTATACCTGGAGCGATGCCGATTACCTGGTTGATTTTGCCGTAGCCAATGGAAAAAGAGTACATGGACATACCTTAAACTGGTACAAATCATTGCCCGATTGGGTAAATAATTTCCAGGGTACTACTGCCGAGTGGGAAAATCTGTTAAAAACACACATCCAAACGGTTGTTGGCCATTTTAAAGGCAAAGTAGTTTCGTGGGATGTAGTAAACGAAGCGGTTAACGAAGATGGAACCATCCGCAACAGCATTTGGGTGCAAAAATTAGGTGTCGATTATATCGGTAGGGCATTTCAATATGCGCATGAAGCAGACCCAAATGCCTTACTTTTTTACAATGATTATGGTCAAGAATTTGGCCCAACAAAACGCACAGCCATTCTAAACCTGGTTACAGGCTTAAAAAATAAAGGCATCCCGATTGATGGAATTGGTATCCAGATGCATACCCGCGTAACGCAAACCGATGCAAATTTAACGGCGGCTATCGCTACAGCAGCAGCAACTGGTTTAAAAATTCACATTTCCGAGATCGACATTTCCCTTAACCCCGATAATGTGCAATCAATGATTTATACTGCAGCTTTGGGCGATCAGCAGGCTGCAAAATATAAAACCATTGTTCAGGCTTATAACGCCATTCCAAAAAGCCAGCAGTTTGGCATTACACAATGGAATGTAACCGATGCCGATAGTTGGATACCTTCCAATTATAACCGTCCCGACTGGCCACTGCCTTTCGATGCACAATATCAGCGAAAAGCAGCCTATCAGGCAATTCTAGACGGAGTCAAATAGCATATACCATGAGAAGATACATACCATTAGCCTTAATTTTAGGGATATCACTTTCGGCCACAGCGCAGGATAAAAAGATCGAAAAAAAGGTAGATTCAGTTTTGAAACTGATGACTTTAGATGAAAAAATCGGTCAGTTAAACCAATATACGGGAGATCGTGACGCCACAGGGCCGATTACCAACAATCCGAATAAATTAAAAGATATCCGCGATGGCAAGTTAGGTTCTATGCTAAATGTTCGTGGTGCCAAAGAAACCCGCGAAGTACAGGAAGTGGCCATGCAATCGCGCATGAAAATTCCATTGATTTTCGGTCTGGATGTAATTCACGGCTACCGGGTAACCTTTCCAATTCCACTGGCCGAAACAGCAAGTTGGGATCTGGCCGAAATAGAAAACGGTGCCAGGGTAGCTGCAAGAGAAACCGCTGCATCGGGCGTTCACTGGACCTTTGCACCTATGGTAGATATTGCCCGCGATCCGCGTTGGGGCAGGGTAATGGAGGGTGCCGGAGAAGATACCTACTTAGGATCTAAAATAGCCTTTGCACGCGTTAAGGGCTTTCAAGGCAAAGGATTGGGTAATTTAGATGCCATTATGGCCTGCGCTAAACATTTTGCAGCCTATGGTGCCGCAATTGCGGGTAGAGATTATAACACGGTTGATATGAGCGAACATACCCTGTGGGAAACCTACCTGCCACCATTTAAAGCTGCGGTTGATGCTGGTGCAGCTACTTTTATGAACTCGTTTAACACCTTAAACGGCATTCCGGCTACCGGAAATGCATATCTGCAACGTGATATTTTAAAAGGACAATGGAAATACCAAGGTTTTGTGGTGAGCGATTGGGGATCGATAGGAGAGATGATTGCCCACGGATATGCAAAAGATAAAGAACAGGCAGCCGAACTGGCGATAAAGGCCGGTAGCGATATGGACATGGAAAGCAGAAGTTATCTGCCAAGTTTGGCAAAACTGGTTGGCGATAAAAAAGTACCTGTAGCTTTAATTGATGATGCCGTTAGAAGGGTTTTACGCAAGAAATTCGAATTGGGCCTCTTTGATGATCCATACCGTTTCAGTAACGAAAGCCGTCAGGAAAAGGAACTCAACTCGCCTGAAAATAGAAAAGCAGCCTTAAAAATGGCAGAAAAAAGTATTGTGCTGTTAAAAAATGAAAACCAGGTTTTACCCTTATCTAAAAACTTAAAAAAGATCGCCGTAATTGGTCCACTGGGTAAATCTGAAAAAGATATGCAGGGCTTCTGGTCAATAGCATGGGAAAAAGATAACCTAGTTTCGTTATATCAGGGCTTAAAAAATAAAGTTGGTAACCAAACGGAGCTATTATATGCCAAAGGCTGCGAAATCGCCGATTCTTCTAAAACTGGCTTCGCCGAAGCTGTTGAAGTAGCTAAACAGGCCGATGTAGTGGTGATGGCTGTTGGCGAAGCATTCGACATGAGCGGCGAGGCCAAAAGCAGGGCTAATATCCACATTCCCGGCGTACAGGAAGATTTAATTAAAGCCATTCAGGCAACCGGAAAACCTGTAGTAGTTTTGGTAATGGCAGGCCGCCCCTTAATTTTTAACTGGACAGCCGACCATGTTCCGGCCATTATGTACACCTGGTGGTTGGGTAGCGAAGCAGGTAATGCCATAGCCAATGTATTGTACGGCGATTATAACCCGGCCGGTAAATTACCAATGACTTTTCCCCGCGATGAAGGACAAATTCCTTTATACTACAATTATTTAAGCACTGGTCGTCCGGCTAAAAACGATAAAGATACCCGGTACCGTTCCGCTTACTTAGACATGCCGAACAGTCCGAAGTTTGCATTTGGTTATGGCTTAAGTTATACCACTTTCGACTACACGGATTTAACGGTAAGCAAAACGCAGATGAACATCAACGATAAAGTTAACGTAAGTTTTACTTTAAAAAATACAGGTAAATATGGTGGAGAAGAAGTAGTTCAGCTGTATTTGCAAGATAAGTTTGCCTCAGTGGTACGTCCGGTTAAAGAACTGAAAGATTTTCAAAAGGTAATGTTAAAAGCAGGCGAAAGTAAAACGATCACTTTCACAATTGATAAAGAAAAACTTTCCTTTTATAACCAACAGTTAAAATGGGGGGCAGAACCGGGCGATTTTAAATTGATGATCGGAACCGCTTCGAACAACATTAAACTTGAAAAGGATTTTACATTGTTGAATTAGAAAGTAGGCCTTGAGGCGTTCGTCACCCTGAATTTATTTCAGGGTCTATCATGCACTAAAAAGACCCTGAAATAAATTCAGGGTGACGGCTACCTTAACAGAGGATTCGAATAAACTAAAAAATCAACAAATGGTTCGTGGCGATACAAACCATGGCATATAAAAAATGTAAATGATCTGTGGGGACACAGACCATGGAGACTTAGTGTCTTCGTGCCTTTGTGGTCAAAAAGAAAACACACCGTGGCAACACGAACCAAATAACCCGAGAAAAAAACTAAACGAATGTTAAAAGCGAAATCACTTTTATTCTTACTTATTGCTGCCGGAACCGGCTTAACCAGCTTTGCCCAGGATGCTGGCCGAAAAACCATCAGCCTGAACGATCAATGGGAATTTAACAAAGAAAATGGCCCAACGGAAAAAGTCACCGTTCCACATACCTGGAATGATAAAGATGTATTAGATGATGCACATGGTTATTACCGTGGTTTAGGCATTTACAAACGTAAACTTAAGCTTGATGAAACAGCAAAGGGAAAAGATATCTTTTTGGTATTTAACGGTGTTGCTCAAGAAGCTGAAGTATTAATTAATGGTAAATCGGCCGCTAAACACATTGGCAGTTATACCCATTTTACTGTGCCCATTTCTGCATATTTAAACTATAAAGATGATGTAATCGAAGTGAGGGCCAATAACCGTTTCAACGAAGACATTCCTCCTTTAACGGCTGATTTTACTTTTTTTGGTGGTTTATACCGCAATGTAACCTTGTTGATCACCAACCCGGTTCATTTTTCGCAAAAAGAAAACGGAAGCAGCGGTGTTTTTATCACCACCCCACAGGTTTCGGCAGCAACAGCCAATGTACAGGTTAAAAGTGCCATCGATAATGTTTCTGCAACTAATCAAAAAGTACAGGTTATTACCACAATTTTCGATGCAAAAGGCAATACCGTTACCAATCAAACTACTGCTGTAAATATCAATAAGGGTAGCAATATGCTTGTTGTTCAGGATATTAAATCAATATCAAAACCCGAATTGTGGTCGCCAGAAAATCCTTACTTGTATCGCGTAGTTACAAAGATCGTGGATACAAAAACCAAAACTGTTATCGATCAGGTCGCTAATCCATTGGGTTTTCGCTGGTTTAAGTTTGATGCCGATAAAGGATTTTTCTTAAACGATAAACCCGTTAAAATCATCGGCGCGAGCCGCCACCAGGATTACGAAAACAGGGGCAATGCCACACCAGATGCTTTGCAGATCAGGGATATCGAACTGCTTAAAGCCATGGGCGGCAACTTTTTAAGGGTTGCCCATTATCCGCAGGATCCGCAGATTTTAGAAGCCTGCGACCGTTTGGGCATCCTGGCCTCAGTAGAAATTCCGGTGGTAAACACCATTACCGAAAGCGAAACTTTTACCAGCAACTGTTTGAACATGCAAACAGAAATGATCAAACAGAATTTCAATCACCCAAGTATCATCATTTGGGCCTATATGAACGAGATTTTGTTACGTTTAAAGTTCTCGAATGATAAACCCCGTCAGCAGATTTATTTCGATCATGTGCGCCAGCTGGCCCAAAAACTTGATAGTTTAACCCGCAAAATGGATCCATCCAGATATACCCTTTTGGTTAACCACGGTGCCTGGGATATTTACAACAAGGTGGGTTTAACCAAAATCCCGATGATTGTGGGCTGGAATTTATATTCGGGCTGGTATTCGGGCGTGCCTGAAGATTTTGGTAAATTTTTAGACCGTCACCATAAAGAACTGCCCAACACACCTTTTATGGTTACCGAATATGGGGCTGATGCCGATCCGCGGATCCGTTCTTTTTCGCCCATCCGTTTCGATAAAAGTGTAGAATATGGCGTTAAATTTAATCAGGTCTATTTAAATGCGATGCTGAGCAGGCCGTTTGTGGCCGGTGGCGAAGCTTGGAATCTGGCCGATTTCAATTCCGAAACCCGCGAAGAAACCATGCCGCACATTAATAATAAAGGTTTGTTAACCATTGGCAGAGCGCCAAAAGATACATATTTCTTGTATCAGGGCTATTTATTGACCAAACCTTATCTCAAAATTACGTCGGCACAATGGAAAGATCGGACTGCAACGGCAGATTCTGCTGCTTTAACAAGCACTCAGCCTTTGCAGATAGCCACCAACCTAAAATCGGCCGAGCTTTTCATCAACGGCAAAAGTTTAGGCATTAAAGATGCCGTAGATCATATTATCGATTGGCAGGTTCCTTTTGTGAGCGGTATAAACCAGTTGCGTGTAGTTTCCGGCGATCAGAGCGATCAGGCCGATATCAATTTTCAGTTGCAGCCATTCAAATTTAGCGATAACAATATTCCGTTTAAAAACATCAATATCCTTTTAGGTTCCAAACGTTTTTATATCGACGAAACAGAACATCAGCTTTGGATACCCGATCAGCCTTATAAAGCGGGTGCCTGGGGCTGGATAGGGGGCGATCCTTACAGGGGAACCAATAACCGCATCACCTATGGCAGCGACAAGAATATTTTGGGTACTGATAACGACCCGGTATATCAAACCCAACAAGTGGGCATTAAGCAGTTTAAATTCGATGTTCCGGATGGTGAGTATGAAATCGCCTTGCATTTTGCTGAACTTGTTGGCGGCGAAACCAAAGAAGCTTTGGCTTATAACTTAGATAATAACCATAAAAAAGAAGTAGAAGAGCAACGCATTTTCGACGTTTCGATCAATGGAACACCATTTTTGCCAAAATTGAACCTAGCTACTGATTTTGGTTATACCACCGCGGTTAAAAAAACAACCCGCATTACCGTACAAAACGGCAAGGGCATTTCGGTCGATTTTAATGCCGTTCAGGGTAGGCCCGTGCTAAATGCTGTTCAACTGAGAAAAATTTACTAATCCACAGATAAAATGAATCAACTACCGCTCCGTATTTTATCAATCGATGTTTTAAGGGCCATCACCATGTTTTTGATGATCTTTGTTAACGATGTTGCAGGTGTGTCCCATATCCCACAGTGGATTGAGCATACACCCGCAGATGTAGATGGAATGGGTTTTTCTGATCTCATTTTTCCGGCTTTCCTGTTTATCGTTGGGCTATCATTGCCTTTTGCCCTCGAAAATAGACGAAAAAAGGGAGATAATACCCTTCAGCTCATGGCCTACATCGCCCTGAGGGCTTTAGCCTTGATTGTAATGGGCTTTTTTCATGTTAACCTGGAAAATTACGATCATCATTCGGCATTTTTATCTTATCCAATTTATACCATTATCATTACCCTGGCTTTCTTTTTGGTGTGGTTAGATTATCCCGAAAGCCTATCAAAGCTTAAAAAGAACGGATTTATAACGCTGGGCATAGTGCTTATTGCCATATTGGCCTTTTTGTATAAGGGAGGCTCAGCAGAACATCCCGAAGGCCTCAAACCACATTGGTGGGGTATTTTAGGGATCATTGGTTGGGCTTATCTGGTTTCTGCACTGGTTTATCTCTTTTCTAAAGGAAATGTTCTGGTACTTATGCTGGCTTTTGTGGCATTTGCCGCCATCAACATCACTTCACATATGGGTATTTTTAATCATCTCTTGTGGATCATTGGCGATGCATCTTCGATCACACTTATGCTGGGTGGGGCATTGATCACCACCATGTACAAAAAAATGATCGGTAGTAAAAAATACCTCGATTTTTGGATGTTAATTAGCTTTTATGGTTTGTTATCTTTCGCTTTTGGCATGTTTATCAGGCCTTATGCCGGTGGTATTTCTAAAATTTACGCCACACCCGCCTGGATATTTGTATGCATGGGCATTACCATTATCGTTTTCGAACTGCTGATCTATCTGGTTGATGTTAAAGGGAAAAAAGATTGGTTTAAAATTATCAAACCGGCCGGAACAAGCACTTTAACCTGCTACCTCATTCCTTACTTATTATATGCTGTTTTCAGTTTGGTACATTTTCATTTTCCGCATGTGTTAAGTTCGGGAATTGGCGGAATAATCAGGTCTTTTTTAATGGCCTTTCTCGTAATCGGGATCGTGTACTTTTTAGAGAAGAAAAAATTGCGTTTAAAAGTTTAATTTTTTAAATATATGTTGAAGTTAGTTAAATATATAGCCTTATTTATTGCGTTGTTAAACAGTCCGTTATTGTTTGCTCAACAATCGGTTCGGTTAAATCATAACTGGGAGTTTTTAAAAGAAGATTTGGGCGGGATTTGGGAAGCAGTCCGTCCGGTTGGCATAGGTAATCCTGAAGCTTCTCCAATCTGGCAGAAAGTGAATTTACCGCACTGCGTGAATGCTGAAGATGGCGTAGACCCTGATGTAAATTATTATCAGGGGCCGGCCTGGTACCGCACACAGCTTGATATCAAAAACCCTTATCAGGGCGGAAGAACCATTTTGCATTTCGAAGGCGCCGGACAAAAGACCCAAGTGTACGTATATACTACCAAAGTAGCTGAGCATGTTGGCGGTTATGATGAGTGGACGGCAGATATTACCGACGCAGTTGAAGCTTTTCAAAAAACTGATGTTTTTCAGAAACAGTTTAAAGGTAAAGTTCCAGTTTCGGTACGTACAGATAACTCGCGTGACTTAGAAATGATCCCTTCCGATCTTTCGGATTTTAGTATTTATGGTGGCATTTACCGCTACCTCAACCTGGTTTACACGCCAGCCTTATCAGTAGATAAGCTATTTGCCAAGGCTGAAGTAGATGCACAGGGCAAATTAGGTAAACTGAGCGTTAAAACACGTTTATATAACCCTACGGGATTAAAAAACGCCACTGTACAGTTAAAATTGGTAGATGCAACAGGTAAAATTGTAGCCAAATCAGAAAAAAAGCTGAACAATTTATCTGGCGATATCGATTTATGGTCGTTAGAGGTCAAAAAACCACAATTATGGTATACAGATAGGCCAATTCAATACCTTGTGCAATATGAAATTGTTTCTTCAGGTGAAAATTACAAAGGAGAGGAAAAAATCGGCTTCCGGAATATAGAATTTGTAGAGAAAGGCCCTTTTAAACTGAACGGAAAACGGTTGCTGCTTCGTGGTACGCACCGCCATGAAGATCATGCAGGTGTAGGATCAGCGATGACAGAGGGCATGATCCGCGAAGAAATGCAAATGATGAAAGATATGGGCGTTAACTTTATCCGTTTGGGCCATTACCAGCAATCGCGCATTGTATTAAACCTTTGCGATAGTTTAGGGATTATGGTTTGGGAAGAAATTCCCTGGTGCCGCGGTGGTTTGGGTGGCGATATTTACAAACAACAGGCACGCAGGATGCTCACCAATATGGTTGAGCAGCATTTTAATCATCCATCCATTATTATTTGGGGCTTGGGCAACGAAAACGACTGGCCGGGCGATTTTCCAGCGTTCGATAAGGAAAAAATCAGGGTTTTTATGAAAGAACTGAACGATTTATCGCATCAACTGGATAAATCGCGTTATACCGCGATCCGCCGTTGCGATTTCTGCAGCGACATTGTAGATGTATACTCGCCTTCCATTTGGGCCGGTTGGTACCGTGGCGCTTATACCGATTATAAAAAAGCATCAGAAGAAGAATTTGCGAAAGTGAAACGCTTTTTGCACGTAGAATGGGGTGGTGATAGTCATGCGCTGCGTCATTCCGAAAATCCGGATAAAGCTTTGAGTAAAATTAAAACGGGTGGCAGTACCGACGAAAGAGCAGGCGATGCATCATTATATGGCGGTGCTGCAAGAATTTCAAAAGATGGCGACTGGAGCGAATCCTACATCGCCAATTTAATCGACTGGCATTTAAAAGAGCAGGAAAACATGCCTTGGTTAAGTGGATCGGCTTACTGGCCTTTTAAAGATTTTTCTACGGCAATCCGCCCTGATAATCCGGTACCTTATGTAAATCAAAAAGGTGTAGTCGAACGCGATTTTACCAAAAAAGAGTCTTATTATGTTTTTCAATCTTACTGGACGGAAAAACCAATGGTCCATATTTACGGACATACCTGGCCGGTACGCTGGGGCGATGAAGGCGAAGAGAAAATGGTTAAAGTATATTCGAACTGTACCGAAGCCGAAATTTTCTTAAATGGTAAAAGCTTTGGCAGTAAAAAACGCAATAGCCAGGATTATCCTGCAGCTGGTTTGCGCTGGAACCTTCCTTTTGTAAAAGGCGAAAACACCGTTAAAGTGCTTGCTAAAAAAGGAAAGGAAACCGTTGCCGACGAAATTAAATTTACCTACCAAACCGAAAAATGGACCAAGCCTGCCAAAATGGAACTGGAAAAGATCGATCAGCAGGGCGATGTGGCCACCGTAGAAGTGAAGCTTTTTGATGATAAGGGTGTACAGTGCCTGGATGCCGTTAACTGGATCATTTTTGGTTTAACTGGTGATGGTAAATTAATTGATAACCAGGGTACTTCATCAGGGTCGCGTAAAGTGCAGGCCTATAACGGCAGGGCCATCATCAAAGTAAAGTTAAACAAAGGTCAAAGTATGGTTTCCGTAGCTTCTTTGGGCTTGAAAACCGTATTTACTACGCTATAATCACTAACCAGGAAAAATATAAACCAATGAAAAAAAACACCTTATTTATATTAATGGCACTTTTCTGCTTTGCAGGAAGCGCATTTGCATCAGTTGTGCCGAAGGACAATCCCAAGGTTTCCGATTTAAAAAAAGATGCTACAGCCTTATTAAAGAAACAGGTTATAGCAGAGGCAGCATGGGCTTTGCAACAAAAACCGGTTACGGTTACCGCTTCATCTTCGCCTCGCAGTGCAGGCGGAAAGCACGATTTTTTCTCCGAAGCCGATTATTTTTGGCCTGATCCTCAAAACCCCGATGGACCATATATCAATAGAGATGGATTAACCAATCCTGATAATTTTTTGGCACACCGTAAAGCAATGGTCCGTTTTAGTAAGATTATCGGTGCTTTAGCCTCAGCGTATAAAATTACTGGCGATGAAAAGTATGTTAAAGCCGCGGTAATACACTTTCAGGCATGGTTTATCAATTCAGAAACCCTAATGAACCCTAACCTGCTTTTTGCACAGGCTGTAAAAGGCAAATTTACGGGGCGCAATTATGGTATTATCGATACCATTCACCTCATGGAGGTGGCGCAGGGTGCACTGGTGATGGAAAAGGCCAAAGCTTTCGATTCAAAAACTGCTAAAGGGGTAAAAAAATGGTTCGCAGATTATACCTTATGGTTAAATACCAGTAAACCTGGCATTCAGGAAAAAACAGTTAAAAACAACCATGCCACATGTTGGGCTATGCAGGTTGCTTCGTTTGCAAGGCTGTGCAACGATCAAAACATGCTCGATTCGTTGCGTATCAGTTTTAAAACCATCCTTTTGCCAAATCAAATGGGTAATGATGGCAGTTTCCCGTTAGAGGCTGCCCGTACGAAACCTTACGGCTATTCGATTTTTAACCTCGATGCCATGACCATGCTCTGCCAGATTTTGTCGACACCAAAAGATAATCTCTGGACATTTGAAACCGCCGATGGTAAATCGATCAAAAAAGGCATCACCCATTTATATCCGTTTATTGCCGATAAAAGCAAATGGACTTTGCCACCAGATGTAATGTACTGGGAAAACTGGCCGGTAGCGCAGCCTTTTTTATTGTTTGGTGCAGTAGAATATAAAGAAGCAAACTGGTACCAAACCTGGGCCAAATTAGACCACAAGCCACAGGTAGAAGAGGTAATTCGTAATTTACCGATCCGTAACCCATTAATCTGGTTATAGCAAATGGTATTTGATACAGATTATAACAAGCATACAAAGTGCATTATCTATACCGTTTTACTAATGGGTATACTTTTTAACCTAGGCGTGGCGCAAGCCCAGCAATGGCAATCTAAATTTATAAAGCAAAAAGCCGATGGACGTTTAACCTATGTGGCTGATGAAAAAGGGAATACGATTCCCGATTTTAGCCATGTAGGATACCATCAGGGGCGAAAACCGATTCCACAGGTGAAAGTAGTAACTACATTATCGGCTACAGGTGATAATGACGAAGCGAAGATTCAGCAGGCAATTGATGAACTGGCCAAAAAACAGCCAGATGCAGCGGGTATCCGTGGTGCCATCTTACTAAAAAAAGGAACTTACAAAATCGCTGGTAGTTTAAAAATAACTGCTGGAGGCATTGTGCTGCGTGGAGAAGGCGAAGAAACCAGGCTTGTGGCTACTGGTACTGGCCAGCGTAAAACCATTATGGCATCAGGTAGTGGTAAGCTTATCGAAACTGCAGGAACACGGGTTAAAATTACCGATCATTATGTCCCGGTGGGTGCAAAAAGCTTTAATGTATCTTCAGCTAAAGGTTTAGCCGTTCGGGATAAAATTGTGTTATATCGGCAGGCGACTGTTAACTGGATACACGATTTAAAAATGGACCAAATTGATTCAGTAAAGGGAATCATACAATGGGCACCAAAAGATTATAACCTCGAATACGAACGCAGTATCACCGCTGTAAAAGGAAACCAGATCAGTGTTGATAATCCTGTGGTAATGGCGATGGAAGATCAGTATGGTGGTGGCGAAGTCTATAAATACAGCTTCGACGGGCGGATTGCCGAAGTTGGTGTCGAAAACCTGCTTTTAGAATCCGAATATCAAAGCGATACCAACGAAGACCATGGCTGGGATGCAATCGCGTTCGGTAAGATCGAAAACAGCTGGATCAGCGGCGTTACCAGTCGTTATTTTGGCTATTCCTGCGTCAATTTATCACACGATAGCAAACAGATTACTGTGAAAGACAGCAGATGCCTGGCCCCAAAATCTCAGATTATCGGCGGCCGAAGGTATTCCTTTAACAACGATGGTCAGCTGAATTTATTTGCCAACTGTTTTGCCTCTGAAGGCAGGCACGATTATGTAACAGGTGCTAAAGTTTGTGGGCCTAATGTATTTTATAACTGTAAATCTGAAAAAGCAAAGGCGGATATCGGTCCACACCACCGTTGGGCCACAGGTACGCTATACGACAATATTGTAACCGATGGAGAAATCAATATCCAGGATAGGGGTAACTGGGGTACCGGGCACGGTTGGGCAGGCGTAAACCAGGTATTGTGGAACTGTACCGCGGCAAAAGTTACGGTGCAAAATCCTTATGTAAGTGGCGTAAACTATGCCATTGGCGTTAAAGCTGTAAAAGCTGATGGCCGCTTAAAAGGAAGGCCAGAGGGCATTTGGGAAAATCAGAATAAGGGAGGTTTAACACCTTCATCTTTATATTTAAAACAGGTTGAAGAAAGCAAAAACTACTATGAACTTAAAAATTAAATTATCAGCCTTAATGCTGCTGTCTTTCAGTGCAATAAAGGCTCAAAAAACAGATGTTAAACAGGCATTGGCTTCGGCAGCAGCACAAACAGATGTACTGGTTAGAAACGTAGATTCGGCACGGAAAGTAAAACCAAATCTGGTTTCGCCTCGGACTGTTGAAAACGGGCAGTTTAAGATGGTGATTTCAAAAGATTGGACCAGCGGCTTCTTTCCAGCGGAGCTTTGGTACTTTTACCAGTATACTAAAGATAAAAAATGGCTCGAACTGGCTAAAAAATATACCGAAGACATAAAAAAGGAGCAGTTTAATACAGGAACGCACGATTTAGGCTTTATGATTTATTGTCCGTTTGGCAATGGCTACCGCCTCACAAATGATCCTGCCTATAAAGCAGTCATTATACAAGCGGCAAAATCATTGTCAACCCGTTTTAACGCCAAAGCAGGGGTATTAAAATCATGGGATCACAATGGAGATAAATGGAAGTATCCGGTTATAATAGATAACATGATGAACCTGGAGCTGTTGTTCGAAACCACGAAATTAACAGGTGATTCTTCATTTTATAAAATTGCCGTTTCGCATGCCAATACGACCATGAAAAACCATTTTCGCCCTGATTTTAGTTCTTACCATGTGGTAGATTATGATACATTAACAGGTAATGTCCGCCAGAAAGTAACTGCGCAGGGTTATGCAAACGAATCGGCATGGGCACGCGGCCAGGCCTGGGCATTATATGGTTATACGATGTGCTACCTCGAAACCAAAAATAAGGCATATTTAGCTCAGGCTGATGGCGTTGCGGGCTTTATCCTAAACAGTAAAATTACCCCGGCCGATGGCATTCCGTATTGGGATTATAACGACCCTAAAATACCCGATGTTTCGCGTGATGCTTCTGCAGCTGCAATTACAGCATCAGCGCTTTATGATTTGGCAAAATACAGTGATAATGGCAGGAAATATAAAGCAGCAGCCGATAAAATTTTATATTCTCTGAGTACAAAATATACAAGTAAAATAGGAGCCAACTATGGCTTCATTTTAGAACATAGCACCGGTCACCGCCCGGCCAAATCGGAAATTGATGTGCCGATTAATTATGCAGATTATTATTATCTGGAAGCTTTATTGAGAAAAAAAAAGATGGATGATTTCGTACATGATTAATATCTAAACAGTTATCCGGGAATGCTTAAAAACTGAATGAAATTAATCTTTTAAATTTGAGATTTTTTGGCTTAAATGAACGATTTATTCGGAAATTGGGCCACGTATAGTAATAAATATGCCTTTTATAAGGTAAATCGAATAAATAATATCATAATGAAACAAAATCTGAGCATCCTATTGGTTTTGGCAACTGCATTTACCGCAGCCGCACAGAACAAAAAAGCCGCCAAACCGGTACAATCTTATACTGTTGCCAATAAAAAGGTAACGGTGTATACCACGGCCGAAAAATCGGAATACCGAATCAGTAAAACCGAAACCTTAAATTTCGTTGAGAATAAACAACCTTTTGAAACAGAGCCTTGTATCTTTATAGATCCAACGGTAAAGTATCAAACCTTGGTGGGAATTGGTGGTGCTTTAACCGATGCTTCGGCCGAAACTTTTGCAAAGCTTTCTAAAAAGAACCAGCAGGAGCTTTTAACCGCTTATTATAGTACAGATAAAGGTATTGGTTATACTTTGGCACGTACCAATATCGCCAGCTGCGATTTCTCGAGCGGAAGTTATACCTATGTGCAGGATAACGATAAAGACCTTAAAACCTTTAGCGTTGCCCACGATCAGGAATTTAAAATCCCTTTAATTAAACAGGCCATTGCAGCTTCTGGTGGTAAACTGCCTTTATTTGTGAGTCCTTGGTCGCCACCGGCATGGATGAAAGACAACAACAGTTTGATCCAGGGTGGACATTTATTGCCTGCGTTCCGCCAGAGCTGGGCCAATCATTATGTGAAATTTATAAAAACGTACGAGGCCATGGGCATCCCAATTTGGGGCTTAAGTGTACAGAACGAGCCAATGGCAAAGCAAAAATGGGAATCTTGTGTGTTTACGGCTGAAGAAGAGCGCGATTTTATCAAGAATTTCTTAGGACCAACTTTGCAGAAATCAGGCCTTTCTTCGAAAAAACTAATTGCATGGGACCATAACCGCGATCAGATTTTCCAACGGGCAAGTACCATTTTAAATGATAAGGATGCTGCCAAATATGTTTGGGGCATCGGTTTTCACTGGTACGAAACGTGGACAGGCAGCGGCATGCAGTTTGGCAATGTAAAACAAACCCACGAGGCTTATCCGGATAAAGCCTTAATTTTTACCGAAGGCTGTAAAGAAAAATACGATGTAAATAAATTAGACGACTGGACTTTGGGCGAGCGTTACGGTTATTCGATGATTAACGATTTTAACGCCGGAACAGCTGCCTGGACCGATTGGAACATTTTATTAGATGAAAAAGGTGGGCCTAACCACGTTGGTAATTTCTGTTTTGCTCCGGTACATGCTGATACGAAAAATGACAAATTGATTTATACCAATGCTTACTATTATATGGGCCATTTCTCTAAGTTTATCCGCCCGGGAGCTAAAAGAGTAGGAGCGGCTTCAAGCCGTGATAAACTGCAATCAACAGCATTTTTAAATACAGATGGAAAGCTTGTGGTAGTGGTGATGAATCAATCAGATGATAAATTAAAATATAGTTTATGGATTAAAGGTGAAGCCGCAACAACAACGAGCTTACCACATTCTATAAGCACATTAGTAGTAGAATAAACCCCAAAAGAACCAGATAAAATGATAAAAGAAATAGAGAGCCTGTTTTCACTAAAAGATAAGGTTGTAGTTGTTACCGGAGCTACAGGCGTTTTAGGAGAGGCTTTTGTTAACGGATTGTGTGCTGCAGGTGCTTCAATCGTAGTGATTGGCAGAAATGAGGATGCTGCAAAACAAAGAGTTGCAGACGTAAGTAATGCAGGCGGCAAGGCCATTTATATTATTGCCGACGTACTGGATGAACAACAGCTCATTAGTGCCAATGAAACCATTATTAAAGAGTTTGGCCGCATAGATGCCTTGGTTAATGCCGCAGGCGGAAATGTGGCAGAAGCCGTAATCCAACCCGGAAGCGATATCTTCGATCTTAACATTAATGCCCTGAAACAGGCTTTCGATCTTAATTTGTTCGGTACGATGATGCCAACACAGATTTTCGGTAAAGAAATAGCCAAAAACGGAGGAAGTATCGTAAATATTTCATCAGTCTCTGCCAATCAGGCCATTACACGGGTGTTGGGTTACTCTCTGGCCAAAACATCTATAGAAAGTTATACAAAATGGATGGCGGTAGAGCTTGCAAACCGGTACCAGGATAAAATAAGGATCAATGCTATTGTACCGGGTTTCTTTATTACCAACCAGAACAGGGCTTTACTGACCAATCCTGACGGTAGCTTAACGGCAAGAGGACAGGCCATTATTTATAAAACACCATTTAAACGTTTTGGTGCGCCCGAAGAGTTGATCGGTGCATTGGTATACCTCCTAAGCGATGCCTCTAAATTTGTGAACGGAGAAAATATTAAAGTAGACGGAGGATTTTCAGTTTTCTCGGGCGTATAACCTAGTATTAATTAGAAAAGATAATAAATTGCGGTAATATTTTTTAATCAGTTAAATCATATTCATCTGTATAATCCCATTATGAAATATAAAAAATTAGAACAAACCTGGCGTTGGTACGGTCCAAACGATCCGGTAAGCTTACAAGATGTAAAACAGGCAGGTGCTACAGGTATTGTTACCGCATTGCACCATGTTCCGCATGGCGAGGTGTGGCCTTTAGCGGATATTAAAGAAAGAAAAGCAATTATCGAAGCTGCAGGCCTAACCTGGTCGGTAGTGGAAAGTGTACCTGTGCACGAGGCCATTAAAACACGCAGGGCAGATGCAGGGCAATATATCGAGAACTATAAAACCTCTTTACGGAACTTATCGGCCTGCGGCATTAAAACCGTTTGCTACAACTTCATGCCGGTATTAGACTGGACCCGTACGCAGCTGGATCTTGAAATGACCGATGGATCGAAAGCGCTTTATTTTAACTGGATCGATCTGGCTATTTTTGATCTGTACATCCTGAAAAGGGAAGGCGCAGCAGCTGATTATTCTGAATCGATTTTAAAAAGAGCAGAAGATAAATATGCTACCTTATCGGAACAAGATCTGGTAGATCTTCGCATCAACGTGTTGATGGGCATCCCAAATGAGAAAGAAATCGAACTGGAAACCTTGCGCAACAGCATTAACGAGTACAAAGCTATCGGTACATCAGGTTTAAAAGATAATTTAACCTTTTTCCTGTCATCTATAGCAGATGTTTGTACAGAAGAAGGCATTAAAATGACCATCCACCCCGACGATCCGCCTTACGCCATTTTAGGCTTACCGAGGATTGCCAGTACGCTGGAAGATTTTAATGATATCATTACTTCTGTAAATAAACCTTTTAATGGAGTTTGTTTCTGTACGGGCTCGCTAGGTGCCGGAGTGGATAACAATGCCTTAGAGATCTTTAATGCAGTTAAAGAGCGTGTTTACTTTGCGCATTTGCGTAATGTGAAAAAAGATGAAGATGGTAGTTTCTACGAGGCCGACCATATGGGGGGGGATGTAAACATGTATGAAATTATGAAAGCGTTATCAGAAGAAAATGCTTTACGCGATAAATCCATTCCTTTCCGTCCGGATCATGGCCACCAGATGCTGGATGATTTGGCAAAAGAAAGCAACCCGGGTTATTCTGCAATCGGCAGATTGAGAGGTTTAGCCGAATTAAGGGGCTTGGAAATAGGGGTAACCGGGAATTATTAGGGCCTTAGCCACAGATGCGCACAGTAAATAGCTGTGCGCATCTTTTTTTTGCCACAGAAACACGGAAATCACGAAAGATCCACAGAGTAGTCATTTTAAGCCTTAAATCGCCCTCCTGAATCCTCATTCGTCCTCCTGAACTTGTTTCAGGATCTTTTTCCGTTATCAGCCAAGGCAGATGTAATGCTGGGTTAAGCCAAAAACAGGCAAACGCCATTACATATAAAACACATTAAATTTGTGCCCATCAGGATCTGCGAATACCAGCCCATAATAGCCCTCGCCAAAAGCTTTAGCTGCCGAAACAATTTTGCCTCCAGCTTTTGGCACTTGTTTCTCCCATTCATCCACTTCCCCTTTACTTTCGGCCGAAAGTGTAAATATAATTTCATTGGCTACGTGCGCATCAGAAATTTCGATATCCACATTGGCCTGCAACTTCTCTTTTAAAAAGAAATGTATGATAAATTGATTGCCGGCAGCAAAAAAGCTTGTCAAATCGGTAGATCGCCCGTTCGGTTTAAACCCCAGTGCAGTATAAAATTTCGTTGTCCGGTCTAGGTCACTTACCGTTAGGTTTGCCCATATCATTTTTGGTTGCATAGTAATGTTTCTTTAGTTAGAAATGTTTTATCTAAGTTACTACGTAATGCTAAAATAGTAAGGGTACATAAGCGACATTAAAGGGGTATTTTGCGACAGTTCCACTCAAGCCGGCTACGGTTTAGCATGATGTAGATCTAAGGCCTAATTTCTATCCTTTTAATTACATTTTTCACCCTTTTGTTATAATGTAATGGTTATTTTAGTTATTGTAAAACAGTATTCTTTATTTCAACCAGTATGTAGCAAGCTCTTTTTGTGGAAATCAGATTTACTGATACAGGTTTTTAAAATTTAATCAAAGATAGAATGTTAAAAAAGATGGTTTTTGTTTCGGCCGTTATCCTCATGCTCTTTCATGTTGCAATAATAAAATGCGCAGCTCAAAAAAGGGAAAAAAGTGAAGTTTTTCAGCTTTCAGGAACACTGATTGGTGAGTCGACCAAGTTTGTTGTGCTTAAGTTTACAGACGGCAAAGGTCAGAGCATAATCGATACCTGTTATATCAAAAATGGTAAATTAAGCTTTCAGGGCAATATTGTTGAGCCAACTCTTGGATTATTGTCTGGAATTGTAAAAACCAATAATTACGAAGACCCCAATACCTTAAGGTTTTTTATCGAGCCGAAGAAGATGTCAGTTTTCTTAATCGAAGATCATTTTCCTGACGCGAAAGTAACAGGATCCGATACTCAGCGGGAAATGGATCTGCTAAAAGAACAAAACCAAGCGCTTAGATCGCAATCTGAGCTTTTGCACGATAAATCTTTGTCATACAGTAACAGGATAAGAACATCATCAAATAAAGACAGTATTAAAGTATTGGTTGAGGAGAGGGATCGGACAAGGTCTGAACAGGCTATTATCCAGAAAAACATAAAATCCAATGAAATCGATTTTGTCAAAAATCATCCAAATTCCTATGCCAGTCCGTATTTATTTGAAGCATATATCGGCAACCGTTCTATACCCACAACTTTGGTCAAATCAATCTATCAAAGTTTTGCTAATGAGGTAAGGGAGAGTCAACTAGGACAGCATAATCAGTTAAGTATCAATAACCGGATTGCAAGCGATCAAATGGCGCTTTCGAAACAAAGAGATATCCTTGCGGTAGCTGCCCTCGAAAATGAGAAAGGTGAAAAAATCAAACTTGGCAGTTTTCTTGGCAAAAGTTTGGTGATCGTCGATTTTTGGGCAAGTTGGTGTGTACCATGTCTAAAATCTAGTCCCCATTTGAAAAAAGTTTATCATAACTATTCTAAAGAGGGCTTACAGCTGGTCACGATATCTATTGATAAGAAGAGAGATGGTTGGTTATCTGCCGTTAAAAAAAATGGATACGGAATTTTTGTCAATCTTTTGGATATTCCAAACCGTTCGCTTAGTATAGATGATTTGAAAAATGCAGAAGAAATACCATTGAGCAGAAAATGGAATATTGAATATGTGCCTACCATTATGCTATTCGATGAAAAAGGATTATTGCTCTCAACCTTCAATAATATAGATGATAACTACAGAATTGTTGGTTTGGAAGAAAAGATAAAAGAGTTTTATATGAAGAACAATCGTTAAATAATCAATATAAAACCGGGTACAGGTATGTGAGACGTTCTGGTAGAAACACGATGAAGATTACCGCGAAATGGGGAATGAGCAATAGAATCTAATAATACTTGTATTTTAACCTAAAATTGAGATTACCATAATAATATAGGCAGAAACAAAAAAAAGACCTTTAGTTACCTAAAGACCTTTTTTTTTGTACCCCGGAAGGGATTCTAACCCCTGACCCACGGTTTAGAAAACCGTTGCTCTATCCAACTGAGCTACCGAGGCCCATTTTTTAATGAGCTGCAAATATAGAAGTTCTATTTAATATGCAAAAATATATTTTAAACTATTTGGAAACTACTTTTCTCAATTCAAATAAGTGTTTAAAAACGAAGCAATTAAAATTGAATTTACGTTAAATTATTTTATAAAAACCAATATTTATAACCTGTTTTACACACTAAAGCATAAATAAGACGGCAAAAATGATGATCAAAAAGGCAATTTAAGCATCTTCGCCGTTCCAAATATCATCGTCGGCATGTCTAATTTCATCATGACTGCCTGTTACACTTTTTAGTTCTTCGTGGTGGTAGTTTCTTTCCGGATTTTCTGGCAATCCGTTATCGTGATCTGGTGCCACTTTTCTCAAGTGTTCAGGTTTTTTAACCTCAGGTAAATCATCGTGTACCACAGAAGGTGTTAAGATCTTCTTTTTGGGATAATTGCTGTTTTCCATAATCTTAAAGGCACAAATTTCAAGCCATAACAAAGGTGGGTTAAAAAAATGGAAATCATGGTAATTAATTGGTAAATCGTTTTTGAAGACGATCAAACTAGATTTATTGATAAAAAACGGTCTGTTTCTAACGTACTTATGCCAATTAAGATTAATTTCGTTAAATGAGACTATTCCGCTACCTATTGCTTTTATGTGCAATCCTGTTTTCAAACCTGCTGTTTGCCCAAAAGGCAATCAATCCGGTAATTCCGGGCGATTTTGCCGATCCCTCTATCATTAAGGCTTCCAATAAGTATTATGCTGTTGGCACTTCTTCTGAGTGGGCACCGCATTTTCCCATTTATACATCAGTTGATCTGTTAAACTGGAAACAAACAGGTTATGTCTTCGATCAGGCACCTGCATGGACAACAGGATCGTTTTGGGCGCCAGAGTACGATTACCACGATCAAACTTATTTTATTTATTATACCGCAAGAAGAAAAAAAGACCTTGTTTCCTGTATTGGTGTGGCTACCTCAAAGTATCCCGACAGGGGATTTGTGGATCACGGGGTGATTATTGATCATGGAAAAGAAGCAATTGATGGCTTCGTTTTCTTGATAACGGCAACCGCTACATTACTTTTAAAGCTTATGGACTGGATAACCGCCCGATCGAAATTTTAGGCTTCAAACTCGCTAAAGATGGATTGAGTACGGTTGGAGAACCTTTTTCGATGTTAAAAGACGATCAGAAGATAGGCCTGGAAGGACAGAGTATTTTAAAAAAAGACGGTTACTATTACCTTTTCTACTCTTCGGGCAATTGTTGCGGTGCACAATGTGATTATAATGTTCGGGTGGGCCGTTCAAAATCGTTTGCTGGTCCTTATGAGCAGTTTCCGGGAAATCCCTTACTCCAGGAAAATGCATTTTGGAAATGTTCAGGCCATGGGACTTTTGTAACTGGGGCCAACGGAAGATGTTATTACCTGTACCATGCCTATAATAAAGAAAATACAGTATTTGCGGGCCGTCAGGGGATGCTTGCTGAACTGCTTTGGCCTGAAAAGAATGGCTGGCCAGTTTTTAAAGAACGTTCGGGCCCGGCTTTAAACTCTGATGTAAAACTGAATTTTAAAAATCCATCCATCGATAAAGGCTGGCAGTGGGACTTCCGGAATTCTACCACCACGGTATCACAAAAGGATGGGAAAATCCATCTTTCGGACAAAATAAATAAAGATAATTTAACAGGTATTGCACTAACCCGCAGGCCACTTTCTGCTGTTTTTGAGGCCGAAACAGTGGTGTCGGATACGAACCAGGCATTAAAAGGACTTACTTATTATGGCGATGCAAATGCGGCAATGGGCATCGGTATGGTGGGAAATACAGTACAGTTCTGGACAGTTAAAGGGAAGGAAAGCCGGGTGCAGTCTTCAGCCCAGCTTAAAGGTAATGCACCGGTAGCGTTAAAAATGAAGATAATGGCAGATCATCGTGTACTTGTATTTTTTAAACAGGGAAGCAATGATTGGGAAAACCTTAAAACTGATGAGCAAGTAACTACAGATTTTCTTCCGCAATGGGACCGGAGCCCGCGCATCGGACTTCATTTTAGAGGCGAAGTTAACCAAGAGGCAGCCTTTTCGTCATTTAGCATAAAATATAGCCTGTAGAAAGGTTTCTTTCTGCTTTAAACTTGTAGCGTTGATTATATTTTGATGGGTTTGTGCGGCTGTTTAACAGTTCACAAACCCATTACTGCGATAAATTCAGACTATTCCAGACTGACCTTCTTTTGGTAAGCCGCCTCCAGTTCCGATAAAACTTTATCATAACCTTTACGGTCTATAAATGCGGCGGGATTGTAGGCATCGGCAGGTTTATGTTTTTCATGCAGGTTAAACTGGCTGGCATGAGAAGATAGCCAGATATCGAAAGATTGTTTTTTAAGTGAAGCGAAAGTATAGGCATAATCGGCCTGGATTTCGGGATAGGTAGGTATTTCGGAAAACTTTTTTTCGGTTACAATGCTCGGCATATTTGCAATAAGGACCCGATAACCGCGTTTTTCATCTTTGGTTTTAAGCACAAAACTGCACGATCCTTTTGTATGTCCAGGGTGATGCAGCATCACAATGTCGGTATTGCCAAGCACGACATGATCTCCATCCTTTAATAAACCATCAGGAATAACTGGCGAATAGCTGCTTTCTTTACCGCCCAGCGCATAATCTGAGCTGCCACCATCTTTCATTACCTGGGCGTCTTTTGCATCCACCAGCATTTTTGCGCCAGTAAGTTTTTTGATCTCTGCCATTGCCCCCATGTGGTCGTAATGCGCCTGCGTGGTCAGTAAGATTTTAATATCGTTAAATTTAAAGCCTAAACTGTTTACATTTTTCTTGATCTGTTCGGCAGAAGAACTTAAGCCTGTATTGATCAATATATTTCCTTTCGATGTGGTGATGAGGTAACAGGCCAGATCGGAGGTGCCTACATAATAAATATTGCCGGCAATACGGAAAGGTGGGTAGGGTGCCGACCATTCTTTCGGGGTTTCACTGGGTTCGTGTACGTTTTGCGAAAAAGCAAGGAGCGGAAAAAACAGGAGGTAAAAAACGAATTTAATTTTCATAGGAGGCTTGGGTAATGATTAAAGATTTATTGCCCAAAATTAAGAAAATTAATGTCTTGCCGCGAAAGCATAAAGCCTCAGATGAACAGGTTAAACACAGCGTGTAAAAAATGATCTGTGTTTATCTGTGCAAATCTGTGGTTAAATTTAGCGTATAGATCCCTCCACTACGGTCGGAATGACGGCATCTAACTGGGTTTCCGTATTAAAATGCCCTTGGAAACCATAGATAAAAGGGTAAAAACAAATGAGAAAAATGATCTGTGTTTATCTGTGCGAATCTGTGGTTAAATTTAGCGTATAGATCCCTCCACTATGGTCGGGATTTAAACTGTATTTAAACCGTTCGTTTATATTTTACTAGAACTTAATCGATAACTTATCCGAAACCAGTACATTGCTTTTGTAGTATTCAAAAAACCAGTTTCCATTCTTTTTTAAAACTACTCCGTTAACACTTCCATTATTGGCGATATAGCAATCTTCGATCGAGGTTTTTAATAAAGTCATTACGATTTTTGGTGCAGCATCAATCAACTGATAACCATTGGCAATGGCCTGTGCATATAATAACCCTTCAGCTTGTTTGGTTGCTGTAGCTGCAGGCTGATTTATTGGTGCAGGTGCAGCTTTAGCCTCAGGTGCAGGAGCTGCAGGCGCAGTGCCGGAAACAGCGGTAGTAGGGTTGCCCGGAACATAAGTGAAATCACCTAAAGATACAAAGGCATCTTTTAATGCGGCGTTATAAGAGGTATTGTACTCTTTTTCCCTGCTTTTTCCTTCCTTGCCTTTTAATACCACAGTTCCTTTACAATCCTTAAGTACAATTGTTAGGTTGGTTACAAACATGGAGTTTTTCTCTAATAAATCTACGGTTAAAGCTTTGCATCTATCTGTTGCAATTTCAGTTGGTAACTCCGCATTATCGAAATAAACCGTAAAACCTTTTTGTTCGAACATGGCCTTAATTTCAGTATTTAAGCCGTATTGGTTAATCTGTTTAAGGAAACTGAATTTCTCAGGAACGATTAAATATTTGTAATTGTTTGAGTTAGACTGTGCGTAGACAGAAAAAGAGCATGCCAATAAGAAGATAAAAAGAAGTCGTTTCATAACGGTTGATCCTGGGATTAATATTTCGCCTCAATTTATACAATGAAACGGAGAAAATCAAATCTGATTGGGGGATTGGCCCTTCGTTTACTGATCTTAGCGTCCCGCTAAGACTTAAGCCAAAATATATTAACCACAGATAAAAAGGATAAACACAGATAATTATTTGTGGAATCAGAATGGTTAAAATCTGTGTTTATCTTTTACTGATCTTAGCGTCCCGCTAAGACTTAAGCCAAAATATATTAACCACAGATAAAAAGGATAACCACAGATAATTATTTGTGGAATCAGAAGGGTTAAAATCTGTGTTTATCTTTTACTGATCTTAGCGTCCCGCTAAAACTTAAGCCAAAATATATTAACCACAGATAAAAAGGATAAACACAGATAATTATTTGTGAGATCAGAGTGTTTAAAATCTGTGTTTATCTGTGCGCATCTGTGGTTCAGTACCGAAGTATTTGAAATGCATAAGTTTTCATTTGATTATACTGTAAAAAAAAAATAAACTGCTGCTTAAATTTGTATTGCAAAAAACAAGAACAGTATTTTAATCATTAAGCTTATGAAATATAGAAAACTGGGCAATACCAACGAAACGCTTTCCGCTATCGGTTTGGGTACCATGGGAATGAATCATGCTTATGGCGAACCGGATGATCAGGAATCGTTAGCCACTTTAAATCTGGCCATCGATCTGGGCATTAATTTTTGGGATACCGCCGATATTTATGCCAAAGGAGAGAACGAAAAACTGGTGTCACAGGTTTTGGTGCCGAACAGGGACAAGATTTTTATTGCCACAAAATTCGGCTTCAGGTGGGACGACCCCCAGAAAAGTTTTGATGGATCGCCGGCCTATCTTAAAACAGCCGTTGAGCAAAGTCTCAAGCGTTTGCGTACCGATCATATCGACCTGTATTATGCGCACAGGGTAGATCCGAACATACCAATCGAAGAAACCGTAGGAGCAATGGCCGAATTGGTTAAAGAAGGTAAAGTGAAGTATCTTGGCCTTTCTGAAGCTTCTGCAACATCCATCAGAAAAGCACACGCCGTACATCCGATTGCGGCCTTACAAAGCGAATATTCGCTCTTAACCAGAGATGTGGAAGCTGAAATACTGCCTTTAACCAAAGAACTGGGCATATCTTTTATACCTTTTAGCCCATTGGCGCGCGGCCTGGTAACCAATACGCTCGATGTAAGTACTCTTGGCGATAACGATTTCAGGAAATCATTGCCACGTTACCAGGAAAAATATGCCGAAAACAATAAAAAACTCGCCGAAGGATTTGCGGCAATAGCAGCATCTAAAAATGCCACACCTGCTCAAATTGCACTGGCATGGGTGTTAAGCCAGGGCGAAAATATTATTCCTATTCCTGGTACGAAAAAAACCAAATACCTCGCTCAAAATGCAGGTGCGGTAGATGTTGAACTTACAACCGATGATCTCAGTGCGATAGCGCAATTGTTGCAAAAATATCCAGATACAGGGGCCAGGTACACTGCCGAACAGGAAAAAATGGCCAATAATTAGATCACAAATATTTTTAAGGCCAATTGAAAACAAAAATAGCCCCGGCGAATACCGGGGCTATTTCTGTGTAAGAGAATTTATTATTTACCGGCTTTAAACATTTTGTTCACCGCCTTTTGTACCTTAACGGCATCGTTTTCGATAATCTTTTTAACGGCGTCATCAGTGGTAGCTGTAAATCCTGTTTTAACAATAATCTGATCTGCTTCGTTTATAACCGTTAAACCAAAAAAGTTGCTTCCAAATTTATACGTGTTTTTGGTTACATTAGGTTCTTTTTCAACCGTTTTACCAAACTCATAGCTGCTGCTCACTTCATCAAAACAGTCTTTCACCGCCTGGAAAATGATATCCGTTTCTACATACAAATCGTTGATGATCACCTTGGCCTGCTGTAGTTCTGGGGTTGATTTAGCTGCTGCTCCTTTTTGTATATCATTTAATACCGGAAGCAGGTCTTCACTAAAAATAATGTCTTTTGGATCTTTGATAAAAATGGTTGCAATTTTTCCGGTTTCATCAAACCGCTGTTCAATGTGTATGGTATCATTACCATCTTTAAGCGTAACGGTATCTGCAGCAGTATATTCAATTTTAATGTCGGCAACGGCACCTTTAATGAGGTCGACAACGTAAGCTAAAACTGGATATGGTGTAATATTGTTCATTGTAATAATTTTTTTCAAAGGTACGGCTTAGTTGCTGAGGTATAACAAAGCAAAGCCTTAAAATGAATTATTTTTACGTAAAATCATCAGCAACAGTGTGTTAAATTTTTAAATTGTACTAGCAATGCAATTTAATCATCCAAAATATATAAACTTCGCCTTTACCCATAAATAAAAATCAGGAGCCGAATACAGTCCGTATTCTGTTTAGTCAGCTATATTTAGGCAGAACGAAAAGGTAGATCCTTCGCCTATGCTGCTTTCCAGGCGAATAACAGAACCATGAAGGGTAATGATCGAATTGGCAAGATACAGGCCGATTCCAAAGCCACTGATAAATTTCGTTTTCTCCGACTTAATGCGGTAGAACTTTTGGAACATGCTTTTTTGGTCTGATTTCGAAATTCCTATTCCGCAATCTTTAACGCTTGTCATAAATTGGCTGCCTCTTTTATTGCATGAAATCGTAATCTCTCCTCCATCTGGTGAATATTTCTGTGCATTGCTGATGAGGTTGGTTAAAACCAATGAAATTTTATCAGGATCGCCCATTACCATCGCTTCCTCATCTCCATGGTAAACCAATTGATGTTTAGAACTGATTACCCTGGCATCTTCTGCGCAGGCATGTATTGCAGCCGCTAGATTGAAGCACGATAGGTCTAATTTCATTTGTCCATCTTCAAACTTCGAAATGTTCAGGAAATCGGTAATCATGTTCTCCATTTTTTTGGTCTGCTGCTCGGCCTTGGTTAAAGCATGACTGATAAAATCGTGGTTTTCTCCTTTCGATTTATGAAGGGCAACCTGTATGTAAGAACGGAGCGATGTTAAAGGTGTTTTGAGTTCGTGGCTTACAAAACCAATAAACTCATCTTTCTTTTTTTCTGCCAGTTTCTTCTCGGTAATGTCTCTGGCGATCTTCGATAGGCCGATCACATTGCCAAGCCGGTCTTTAATTGGCGAAATGGTTAGTGAAACGTGGATCAGCGTACCATCTTTTTTCATCCTCAACGTTTCAAAATGCTCAACCCTGTTGCCTTGTTTAAGTTCGGAAAGGATTTTAGGTTCTTCATCGTGCCTGTCGATGGGTATAAGCTTTAGAATCGAACTTCCTATCATTTCATCAGCCGTATAACCAAAAATACGGCATGCCGATTCGTTCCAGCTGGTGATGATACTGTTGAGGTCTTTACTGATAATTGCATCATCCGAAGAAGTTATAATTGCCGCCAGCCTTTTACTGTCAACCTCTGCCAGTTTTTGCGCGGTAATGTCTCTTGCAATTTTTGAAACGCCGATAATCTTGCCATCCGAATTTAGAATTGGAGAGATGGTGAGCGAAACGTGAATCAGTTCGCCGTCTTTTCTCCTGCGCTTTGTTTCAAAATGATCTACCCGGATTCCTCTTTTTAGCTGATCGAGGATTTTCGGTTCCTCGTGATGGCGGTCCAATGGGATCAGTTTTAGCACCGGCTCACCAATGATTTCATCAGCCGTATAACCAAAAATGCGAAAGGCCGATTCGTTCCAGCTGGTGATTATGCCCTCCAGGTTTTTACTGATAATGGCATCATCTGATGAACTTACTATAGAATTTAGGATGGCGTTATTCTCTTCGGCAAGCCGTAGCGCTGCGTTTAACCGCTTAAGCTGCTCGTTGTCTAACCGCAGATCTGATTCCCTTTTTTCAAATTCTTTAATCAGCTGAATAACCTCTTCTGTTTCTTTCATATTCACGTTTGGTTTGCAATATAATCATATTTATAACCCGTTAAGGGGTAGCGCATGTACGGCGATACATTTTTTCTGTAAATTTTATGCTATTTAAAGATGTTGATACTATTCAACGATTGTGATGGTCAAAAGCAGGAGTGGAGCGAACCGAAAATGCCTATGTTGAAAATGATCAGCCTCAAAAAGCTGGTTAAATGCTATAGTTGCCAGATTTGGATTGTAAACGATAAAACGATCATTAATAGGTTGAGCGGGTAGCATTTATGTTCTATTAGGAGCATTAATTTAGAAGCTGACACAGTTTAAGTGACACTCCATTATATTACCGATCAAACTCGCTCCGTTATCTATTAAACCACCTATTAGACATTAAACTATCTACTGCAGGTATTAAACTATCTACCGCAAGTATTAAACCGTTAACTGCTAATTGCAAACTGAAAACTGAAAACTGTAAATTGAAAACTGCAAACTGCAGGTTTTTTTTGTAATATCGCCTACGATCCCAAAATTTTAATCGCATGTTGCAAAACCGGGTAAATCCCTTCGGAGAAATTATTAGAACAAGCAATCGGGGGGTCTGGTTAGGCAACCGTGGGGTATTGCACAACGATAAACAGGAGATTGTGCGTGTTTATAAAATTAAAGCTTGGATTACCTGTGTGTTGGCCTTCAGGGGAAGGCACCGCGAGGTGATGCAGCCCAACCGTTGGACAGAGCTGTTCTTTTTAGATGAAGCTACTGCATTTTCGGCAGGGCACAGGCCTTGTTTCCAGTGCCGTTACCCGGATCATCAGCGGTTTAAAGCCTATTGGATAAAGGGAAATCCCCAATTTGGTTTTGATATGAAAACATCAGTTTCAAAAATTGATGAGATTATCCAGAAAGAAAGGATTACCGCCAATATGGAGAAGGTTACTTTTGAAGAAAAACTGACTGCTCTTCCCAGTGGCACATTCGTATGCTACCAAAACAAGGCCTATCTGGTAAACAATAGCAAACTGTATTTATGGACTTCTGCTGGCTATGAAATACCCATCCAATTTCCCGATCAACCTACTTTGCCTGTACTTACACCAAAATCGATTGTAAATATGTTTGGCGCAGGTTATTTACCACAAATCGGGATTTAAAATAGATTGAATACTCCACAACAAAGGTTTAACCCATTGCTGTGGAAATTCTTTTTAGAATAATTTTTCTTGCGGAGGTTTTACGCCAGCCAAGCGTAGGTATACCGTAGCCTGACCGCGGTGGTGGGTTTGGTGCTCAAAATCTTTGGTAAAAACCATGTCTTTGGTCATTTCGAATTTGTTCATGAATTTTACCTTTTCTTCCAGTTGTGCAGGAGTCATTTTTTTTAATGCCGCAATTACATAATCATAACCGGCCATTACTTCTTTGGTAACATTGGCTTTCGATTTATCGCTGATTTTTTCAACTGCCCCAAGTGCAAAAGGACTTTTTTCGCCTGTTGCAGTTGCAGTAAAACCATAGTTTGCATCAGTTAGGTGAAGCATCTGTTCGGCAAAAGAACGCATTTCGGGCGTTGGCTTTAAAGCATAGCCCGACTCGGGCATCGCATCAAGGTATTCTTTGGTGTAAGCTTTTGCCCTTTCCCATTCGGCAATTTTAACGCTGGCTGCTGTTTGTGCTTTAGCTGTGTTGAGCATAACCATAAAGCAGGCCAGGCTCAAGAAGAATTTCATTGTTTTCATAATCTGTTCTGTTTGTTAGGGTAAAGATAAGTCAGATTTGAGTTTAATGCAAAATCCCGGTAGCATTGCTGTGGTGTAGCATTGTTTTTTTCGAATATCAGGGAGGAAATGGCATTATATTAATGCGCATTTTAACAGTTAAGGTGCAAATGCCAGTAATTAATTGCAGACCGCAATAAAATTTCCGTAAAATTTTAATCGTGAGCAAAATTGTGTTAAACTTGTAAACTAAATTGTACAATAATTGTGAAATGCAACATGAATTCTATTTCATAATTTGCATTCGAATAATTATTGGTTATGAAAAACGCTATCCTCCTGCCACTCGGGCTTACTTTATTAATTACCATTGTTTCCGGCTTCCGTTCGGATAAGGTATTGATAGCCAATAATCATGCTGAAGATTCAGTTGCCCGGCTTACAAGCGAAGAAAAAGTAGATGGCGATCAATTAATCGAAACGCTAATCTTACAACGCTTTAATTTTAATAAGGCTTTAATCAAAAACGGCTTCGATCCGAATAAAGAATTTCCAAAATCTCTATCAATAGTCAATAGCTCACCAACGCGCACCATCTCTTTCAATGGGTTTGATTATTTAATACGGAAGAACAAGGTTATTGATGTTAAAAACATCAGGCTGTCAGAAAGTGCCCTGGCAACCATTACCGCCAAAATAGTGGCATTGGATCTGATGCAGCAATATTGTTCCATACAGGCGAATTTGGCCTACAGAAACGAAAAACGCGATCTAAATAATATTAAAACATTAGACCGGCATTACTTTGCTGCACTAAGGGCCTTTAAAATAGTGACTTCAAATATTGCCAACCTTGCCAGTAAATCAAATGCCTCTGTTGCCATAGAAACAGCAGTAGCAAAAATCAAAATGCCTGATGTTAAAATGATCAGTACTAAAACCGAGCGCAATGGCAGTTACGTAGCCGAAATCGAATAAAGAATTAATCAGCTAATTATTCATGAAGGGCAACCAGGGGCTATTTTAACCCAGTTACCATATAAATACTTAAGCCTGCCGCACCGTCATAACCAAATACCAGTTTATAGTCGTAATAGTTGTCCAGTTCACTTTTAAACGCCTCGAGCGAAGGAGTTTCTTTTGAGCTGTACTTCCTGTCCCACTGAAATTTGCTTCCGATTTTTAACGTTGCCTTGTTACCGTTTGCAGCATGATTGATGATTAACTGGCTAGGGGTGATCATATTTTCCATATTAAAATTAACAAAGATTAGTTGATATGGTTTTTTGAAAGCTGAGATTGATCAACAAAACGGTACCACTATCGCTTAAAAAGGCAAGCGAATAAAGGAAATAAACGAAAAATAAATGGTAATAGTTGCCCTGTAGTTATATAAAATGGTAGAGGAACACTACGTCGCCAACATACGCCGGTTTAGGTTGGTCTTTAATCACTAAAGTAGCCTGAATGGTTACTTTTGTGATGCCCCTCAAATTGGAAATGCAGATCAATTTTGCTTTCAGTTGCACCTCATTATCCACTAAAACAGCCTGACCAAATTTAAAACGCTCAATGCCATAGTTAATTTCCATCTTAATGTTGCGCACATCGGCAATCTGTTTCCATAAATAAGGGATTAACGACAGCGTTAAGTAACCGTGTGCAATGGTGGCTTTAAACGGGCCTTCGTTTTTCGCCTTTTCCGGATCCGTATGGATCCATTGATGATCTAAAGTTGCATCGGCAAATCTATTGATCTGTTCCTGGTCTATCGTATGCCAATGTGAAACACCTAGCTCTTTACCAAGATGCGATTCATACTCCTCAAAATTATTGATCACCAACATGTTTTTCTGTATATCGTTTAGCACTGTTTAACAACTCCTTTAGGTACAGCAGGCCTTCGGGTATAATAGTTGGGTTTCACTCTTCTGTTCCCAATGATAATGATAATAAGTGTGCCTTTAACGGTATACGTATAAAAATATAATAAAGATTTTTTTTTGGCTTTTTCATTTCCCTGTTAATGTATTAATATACAGTTGGTTTATTCTTATTGTAAAAATATTGATCCTTTTACACCTTTGACTTTAGTTTTTAAAGCATAATATGATTTTGGGCTTTCATTATCTTGTTGTAATGAGATTTGGTTGTACGTTTATGCACATTACTGTCCGTTAATGAACAAGTAAATAATTAAGATCTGTACATAAATGCCCTTCATAAGCTTCAAGTTGGTATACAGATATTTGGCACAACATTGGCGCAATTTATAGAAATTTAGATCTTATGTTCAAATTAAACCTAAAGATTGCTTTTAGAAACCTGCTGCGGAACCGATCATATGCAATGATCAATATCCTTGGCCTCTCTATCGGAATGACCAGCTGCATTTTGATCTTTATTTTTATCCAGTTCCAGTTAAGTTATGATACACATTTTAAGGATGGTAACCGGATATTCAGGTTTGTAACCGATTGGAAATACAACAGTTTTGATGATTATTCGGCAGGAGTGCCCTTGCCTTTTGGCCCTGCAGCAAAACAAGAGCTGGTAGGGATCGAAAAAATTGCCAGGATTTCGCGCAATAGTGGTGTGGTGTTGGTACGTAATGGTGATGGTACCGAACATTTTAAAGCTGTTAAAGATGTTTATTTTACAGAAGCTGATTTATTTGCTATTCTTCAGTTAAAATGGCTTTTTGGTAATTCGGGGCAATCATTCTTAGCCACCAATACCGCCGTAATTTCAGAAAAAACTGCAAAAGCCTTCTTTGGATCTGCAGAACAGGCCATGGGCAAAAGCTTTACATTTTGGAATAAAATCCCCTTAAAAGTAGTAGGCGTAATAGCAGATTTACCGGCCAGTAGCAGCATCCCCTTAGAAATTATGATCAGTTATCCTACTTTTTATGGCATTAACAACCAAGATTGGGATTCGGTTAGCACCTATAACGAATGTTTTGTATTGCTTAAGCCCGGCATATCAATGGCGCTGGTAAAACAGTCGCTGGAAAGGATGAACGATAAATATTTAGCACAAAAGAAACTTGCAGGCAACCAGCGTAGCCACCTGCAGGCTTTATCGGATATCCATTTTAGTGAACGATATAGTAACTTTGCCGAAACAGCAGTAACCAAAAAAGAAGTATATGGCCTGGCAATTATCGGCCTTTTTTTGATGGTAACGGCCTGTATAAATTTTATCAACCTGGCAACGGCCCAATCGGTTAACCGTTCTAAAGAAGTTGGCGTGCGCAAGGTAATGGGAGCCATGCGTAAACAGCTTGTTTGGCAGTTTTTGGCCGAAACCACAACTATAGTGGTTATTTCAATGCTTCTGGCCTGTATCTTTTCAGAGTTATTACTACCGTCTTTGTCAAACCTTTTTAAAGGGCAGGTGGCCTTGTCGTTATTTGCAGGGCCTGGTATTTTCATCTTTTTATTCCTGCTCGTCCTTTTGGTGAGCTTTTTGGCGGGATTTTATCCTGCGATGGTAATTTCGGGCTTTAGCCCCGCATTGGCCATAAAAAATAAAGTGCGCATCCAATCGGGGAATTTCAGTTTAAGGATGGTATTGATTGTAATGCAGTTTACCATCACCATTGTACTCATTATTGCCACATTTGTGGTTATCAGGCAAATGCAGTTTGTAAGGGAAAAACCGCTTGGCTTTAAAAAAGATGCAGTGGTATTGATCGGTTTTCCCGGCGACAGTGTGAGCATGAGCCATCAACAACTTTTCAGAGATAAATTGTTGCATATACCCGGAGTCGAAAAGCAAAGTTATTTTGTTCGTCCGCCACTTTCAGGTACCATGAATACAACCAATTTTTATGTTGATGGGAGGGAAAACAAAGATTTTGAAGTTCGTTTAAGTCCAAGCGATGAACATTATTTCGACCTCTTTGGTTTACAGTTAGTGGCAGGTAAGGTTTACCCTAAAAGTGATACGGCAAATGCCTATATCGCAAATGAGAACTTTGTTAAAAAAATAGGTATTGCCAGCCCCCAGCTGGCACTCGGAAAAGTGATTTCGCAGAATGGAAGAACCGGACCAATAGTTGGCGTAGTGAAAGACTTTAATGACCAATCGCTTAAGGAGAAGATATCGCCAATGGTTTTTTACCAGGAGAAACGGCAATACTACAACATGGCGCTGCAGTTGGATAGCAAACAGATTGTGCCGGCCATGAAAGCGATTGAAAACCTTTGGAAAAGTAGTTTCCCGAATGAAGTTTATAACGCAAAATTTATGGATGATGACATTGAAAAATATTATGAATCTGACCGCATTACAGGACTTTTATTCAGGGTGTTTGCAGGGGTTATTATGTTTATCTCCTTTATTGGTCTTTTTGGTTTAATTTCATTTGTTGCTGCCCAGCGTACAAAGGAAATGGCCATAAGAAAAGTGCTCGGTGCCACAACAGGCGAGCTGGTTAAAATGCTGAACAGTGCTTTTATCCGCATGGTTTTTATCGCTAACCTCATCGCCTGGCCTTTGGCTTATATCTTAGCCGGTAAATGGTTAGCTGGTTTTGCATATCGGGTTTCAATAAGCCCCTGGCCGTTTATATTGGCCATGGCTACTTCCATGCTGCTAACATTAATTACCGTGAGTTTCAGATCATACCGCGCTGCAAAGGCCAATGCCGTAGATGCACTTAAATACGAATAGACCATAACACATCATTTAGTATCCTAAATGCAATGAAGAATCCTTTAAGGAAATGTAAAAGGTAAGATGGATGATGGAATGGATATTGTGTAATTTAAAGTGGCGTCTGATGTTACCCATCAGACGCTTAAAATAATCCCTTTTTACACAGATCAAATTATCGTCAGTATAAGGTGTAATTTATTGTGTAAAAATCAATATAAATGAGGTTTGGGCAAAGCTAAAAAAGCCTGACCATGTAAGGAATGTAAGATCATTTAAGCTTATATTCCCTTATCTGTCTTACATGGTTAAAACGGTGAAGTAAAAATAACGTCAATTGTAGAGTTTAGAATTTTTCAAATACATCGGAGCGGTAATGACAGTTATATGCGATTCGTCATTTCCAGCGAAGCGCAGCGCAGTCGAGAAACCTGTTTAATAGGTTTCTCCATTTCGCAACCGATGAAAAATCGGCAGCTCCAGTCGAAATGACGCCATTTTTTTAATCTGTCTTTGATAGCGCGGCGAAGTCGAGAACCACAGAGTGCTCAGCGAAGCTAACCCTATTATAGATCTTTCCATTCCGCTATGCTCCAGTCGAGAAGAGGATTTTAATATTTTCACCTACCAAAGCCACCACAAAACGCTACGCTAAACACTTATTTATCTATGTCTTAAATATTATCTAAATATTTTATTTGATATGGTTAAATATAAATTTAGATTTGTCTAAAATTATATTTAGATAAATCATACATTTCATGAAATCCCTATTACTATATTGCTTCTGTTTTATTATTTCGTTAAATGCCATTGCACAAAAAGCGGTGGTTAAAGGTTTGGTTACCGCTCATAACGCACCTGTAGAAAATATCACCGTTAAAATCACCGGGGCTAACCGCTCCACCAAATCCAATATTTCTGGTGCTTATGAGTTAACCGGAATTCCATCGGGAAATTACGACCTCATCTTTACGGGCATCGGTTATCAATCCAAACGCATTAAAGTAACTGTAAAAGGAGATACTACGCTAATTAATGCCGATCTGTTAAGTTTAGCCTCCGATTTAAACGATGTGATAATTACAGGGGTTAACCGTGCTACACAATTGCGCAAAAGTCCGGTGCCTATTGCAGTACTTTCTAAAAAGGCGATGGATCAAAATGTGAATACCAACCTGATCGAAGCCATTGTAAAGGGCGTGCCCGGTATTACGGCAGTTACCACGGGGCCAAATGTTTCTAAGCCATTTATCAGGGGCCTTGGCTACAACCGTGTGTTAACGCTTTACGATGGCTTAAGGCAGGAAGGCCAGCAATGGGGCGACGAGCATGGTATTGAGGTTGATGAATATGGTATTGCAAGGGCAGAAGTGGTAAAAGGCCCTGCCAGTTTAACCTATGGCTCTGATGCACTGGCAGGGGTAATTAACATGATCCCTTACAGCCCGAATTTTGAGAATGGAAAGTTGAAAGGTGATTTTACCGCAAATTATCAAAGTAACAATGGAATGATCGGCTCCTCGCTCGGACTGGCCTACATTAAAAATGATTGGAAATATACCTTTAGGGCAACCGGAAAAACGGCACACAATTACGAAAATAAAATTGATGGATTAGTTTACGGAACGGCTTTCAGGGAATACAATTTGTCGGCCAGTGCCAGGGTAGATAAATCATGGGGTTTTTCCAAAACAGCGATAACCTATTACGATAATTTAATGGAAATCCCCGATGGCAGCAGAGATTCTTTATCCCGAAAATTTACAAGGCAGATATTGGATGATGGAGATAATATTAAACAGCGGCCGATTGTAGCCGATGGCGATCTGAATAGTTATTCCATTAACCCGTTACATCAGCACATTCAGCATTACAGGTTTTACAACACCAGTCAGTTTAAATTTGGAACCAGCGATTTGAATGTACTGATCGGCGGGCAACAAAGTGTAAGGCGGGAGTATAATCATCCAACAGTCGCCTCGCAGGCAGGGTTATATGTGGTGCTGAATACTTTTAACTACGATTTAAAATACAATCTTCCCGATTTTTCTGGGATCGAAAGTACAATTGGTGTTAATGGGATGTACCAGGGCAACAGGAGCAAAGCGGCTACCGATTTTCCCATCCCAGATTACGACCTCTTTGATGTGGGTGCTTTTTATTTTGCGAAAAAATCGATGGGAAAAGTAGATGTTTCCGGTGGGATCAGGATGGACAGGCGAAACATTAACTGGAGCAATTTTTATGTAGGTACCGATGTCCAAACAGGTTTTGGAAAGCAGGTAAATGCCGTCGATCCGTCGGGAAACCTGCAATTTCCTTCCTTTAACAAAAACTACTACGGCTTATCCGGAAGTTTAGGTTTAACCTATAATGTTTCCGAAAAGCTGTTGATTAAGGCGAATGTTGCCAGGGGCTACCGTGCACCTAATATTACCGAAATCGGTTCGAATGGATTAGATCCAGGGGCACATATTGTTTATTTGGGCAATAGGTCGTTTAAACCTGAGTTTAACTTTCAGGAAGATATTGGCGTTATTGCTTATTTAAAAGATGCAGACCTTAGTATGGAGTTTTTTAACAATAATATACAGAACTACATTTACCAATCGCGCTTAACCGATGCCAACGGAAACCCGGTGGTAATTGTGCCTGGCAATTTAACTTACCAGTATCAGCAATCGAAAGCGAGGTTATACGGTGCAGAAATTTCGGTAAACCTGCATCCTTCAAGCGTGAAATGGCTGAGTTTTAACAATAGCCTGGCTTACGTGGTTGGGCTGAACAAAAACCAGGAGCTATTAGATAAACATGGAAGGGATACTAAATATTTACCCTTCATTCCACCTTTGCAGGTGCGGACAGAAATAAAAGCTACTGCACAGAAACCCATTGGTATTTTCGATAAACCTTATGTTAAAATCGACGCTGCATTTTTTGCCCAACAGGATAAATTTTATGCGCTTGATGATACCGAAACCTTTACATCGGGTTATACTTTAATTAACGGTGGAATAGGATCATCACTGAAAACGAAAAAAGGGAAATTATTGTGCGATATTTTCCTCCAGGCCGATAATATCTTCAATATCGCTTACCAGTCTAATTTAAACAGATTAAAGTATTTCGAATATTACAACCGCTCAGCCAACGGCCGGTCAGGGATTTACAACATGGGCAGGAATTTAAGTTTTAAACTGATTGTTCCGATTTAATAATGGAAAGGGAAGACGGGCCATGTGAGATGGATGATGTAAGACGTGAGATGTAAGGAGACAAGATGTATGATGGCCATTTGTCTGGTCCCATTTCCCATTTTACATGGCACATCTTCCATCTATGTTTAGTGTTTCGTTTAGGAAATGGGAGGTATTTATATCTTCCATTTTCTTTTTTTGCAGTTGAACCTTTTTTACGAAATAAGAAACCATGAACCATTAAACCATGAACCATTAAACTATGAACCATTAAACTATGAACCATGAACTGTTTTACCTATTTTTACTTCATCCATCTTATATCATTACATTTTACATCCCATGGAAGATTCTTTAAGCGAACAGCGTCTCAAATTTTTAAGGCAATCTATCGGCAAGGTAATTACCGGATCACCATCTAATTTTATGAACTGGCTTGCTCCGGTATTAATCAAGGCCGAAAACGGCGTTTTAGTTTGCCAGTACACTATCCGTAAAGAAATGACCAATCCTTACCAGATTTTACACGGAGGGGTAACTGCAGGTATTATTGATGATTTAATTGGTGCAACGGTTTTTACGATGGGATTAAACGAGCGGTATACTACCGTGAGTAATTACATCGATTACTTTGCGCCTGCCAGTGAGGGTGATGAAATTATTGCAGAAACTTCTATTGTGAAGCGGGGGAGGACTATTTTAAATTTGCAGTGCGAGGTATTTTTGCCCTCAAAAAAACGTTTAATTGCTAAAGGTTATTCCAATATGTTAAACATAGGTTAAGTCTTTTTAAACAATAACGAAGAAATTTATTAATTCCTTAAAATTAACAAAACTTTCCCGTTAACAAAGTGTTGTACATTAACCAAAAATATAATGAGCCATGTTAGAAAATTATTCAACCCTGCAATTCATTGTGAGAGGCAAAATTTTTAAGGGATTTTGCATGCGTATCCAAGATGATTTTCACGAAACTTATGCCGTTGTTTTAGATGGTTATCATTCTTTTTGCATCTGGTTAGATAATAAAAGTGAAAAATGGTGTGCCTCTAAAAATGTGGCCATTGATCCAGATGCCATTGATGAAATTATTTACAGAATTTCTTTCCCACAGGTTTCGTAAGGTAAAATCACATTTAACCTAATGCTCGTAAAGAGAAATCCCTATTTGACTAAGCCAAATAAGGATTTTTTTTATACGGTTATTTTAATCCCGGCCAAAATAAGTAGGCCATTGTGATTGCCGTAATTACACCAACTAAATCGGCCAGTAACATCGAACCAATGGCGTAGCGTGTATTTCTGATGCTCACCGATCCGAAATAAACGGCTACCACATAAAAAGTAGTGTCGCTTGCCCCCTGAAAAACGCCAGATAACCTGCTCGCAAAAGAATCTGGCCCGTTAGAAATCATGGTACTCACCATCATGCCCCTTGCAGCACCACCGCTCAGCGGCCTGATCATTGCTGTGGGCAAAGCATCAACAAAGCGGGTATCGGCACCCAAAAAGATAAAAACGTGTTTAATGGCATTCATTACCACGTCAAAAGTTCCACTTGTTCTGAGCATACAAACGGCCACTAAAATGCCCACCAGATAGGGGATAATTTTAATAGCCGTTTCAAAGCCACCTTTGGCACCTTCTACAAACGAATCAAATATGTCTATCTTTTTGTAAAGCGCACCCAATACGATCAGCAGAAAAATCAGTAAAATAAGTCCGCCACTCAATAAACCTGAAAAAGAAGTAACACCTGCAGCATTTAAGCTGCTCACATACCATACTATTGAGGCAATTACAGCAGAAATACCTAAAACCCACATCAAGATTACGGGCTGCAAAATGTTTATTTTCTGTTTAAAAGAAACAATCAGCATAGCAGCCATGGTGCCCACAAAAGTCACAATCATACAGGGGATAAATATATCTGTAGGATCTTGCGCATTTTGGGTAGAACGAATGGCAATCACACTAACCGGAATTAAGCATAAACCGGCAGCATGAAGGCACAAAAACATAATCTGCGAGTTGCTTGCCATATCTTTATTGGGATTGAGTTCCTGTAAACTTTCCATTGCTTTTATGCCAAATGGCGTTGCTGCATTATCGAGGCCTAATAAATTTGCGGAGAAATTCATGATCATGTGGCCCATTGATGGATGTCCTTTTGGTACTTCTGGAAAAAGTTTTGAAAAAAAGGGACTTATGATTCTGGATAATAACCGGATACCACCGGCTTTTTCAGCAATGCTCATAAAGCCCATAAATAAGGCCAGTGTACCTACCAGTTCGATACAAAGCTTAACAGCGATTGAGCAGGTTTCGATAATTCCATCTAATTTTAATGGATTTGCCGGATCAGACGATTTTCCGATCACCATCCAGTTAAAAATATCGCTCTGCCCGAAGAAAAAGCACTTAATACAGGCTACAACGATAGCTACAATAATAAATGCCGACCAAATTCTGCTTAATGCCATTAGAAATGTTTAGTTTTTTTGCTTTGAAGCCGTTAAAATACCTTTTTTAAGGGAAAAATCATAGTTTTAGTCCTGAGTCATTAGTCTTTAGTCTGAAGTCGGTTTGCGTGAATAGCATATGATTAATGGTCAATGGCTGATAGCCAGGATTATCAAGTAATTCCTCATCAACTATACAGCTATTGACCACCTACTATAGCAAAATAAAAAGGCCATAGCCAATAGTTTATTTACTATCAACTATGGACCATCTGACTCCGGACTGCGGACTTCCGACTCCGGACTAACTAAGGTTTATCATCGGTTAGCTCAAAACCCCAGGTTTTTCCTTTTTCAGTTGCAGGGATCCCGCTTGTCATCCAGGCAGGAGCTTTTGCGCCTTTTAGATAATAATCGAAAAACTGTTGTTCACGGATCTGAATATCCTTACGGTTCTGGCGTTGAACCAGGTTATGGGCTTCGCCATTGTAGTTCAGTAACCAAACAGGTTTGCCCAGGCGGCGTAATCCGGTAAACATTTCAATACCCTGGTACCATGGCACAGCGCCATCGGCATCGTTAGCCATTACTACAACTGGTGTATTTACTTTCGGGAACATAAATAACGGAGAGTTTTCGATGTATAATTCTGGTTTTTCCCAAAGGGTAGCACCAATACGGCTCTGTGTTTTTTCGTACTGAAACTGACGGTTCATACCGGTTTCCCAACGGATACCGCCATAAGCAGAGGTCATATTGGCTACAGGAGCGCCCGCCCATGCGGCTACATACATGTTGTTTTGGGTAATTAGATAAGCAACCTGGTAACCGCCCCAGCTCTGGCCCTGAATACCAATTTTACTGCCATCTACCCAGCTGTTTTTCTTTAAACTTTCTACGCCAGAATTGATAAATTCGACAGCAGATTTACCCGGATGCCCAGCTTCGTAACTGATATCCGGTGCAAAAACCAAATATCCATTGCTCACAAAATAAGAAATGTTTAAGCGCGATGGCGTAGGGGCTGGTGCCTGATAAGAATATAACCCATCACTTAGTTTTTCATAAAAGTAAGCAATCATAGGATATTTCTTATTCGGATCGAAATTTTCTGGTTTGTATAAAATGCCTTGTGCTTTATAACCCTTTGGGGTTGTCCATTTTACCAGTTCGGCGGTACCCCAATTGTAGTTCTGTTGTTGTGGGTTGGTATTGCTTAATTTGGTTTCAGTCTTGAAATCAGTAGTAATATACACATTTGGCGATTCTACATAATTGGCTTTATCGTAAATGTAAACATCAGCATCCTTGGCTTTTACCAGGTTCGAATATTTAAATTTAGCCATTACCACCAGTTCCGGTGCTTTAACCGAGCCCACGTTTGTGCGGTAAAAACCGTTTTCTTTGGTTAGGTTATTAAAAGCATTTAACCAAACAAGCTCATTCGCTTTTACAAATTTGCTGTCTGCATTTCTTTCAAATCTGTTTTCCTGCTGCGCTCTTTCGTAACGGAAAGTTAGGTTATTCGCCCTTCCAAATCCAGCCGTAATATTTTTGGGTGCTGATTTTCCATCTGGTGAAAACGACCAGATATCGTATTTATCGTAAATTAATACAGCTTTATCGCCTTCTGTCCAGGTAGCTAAACCATAAGCCGATGGTAAATCCGGAACATCATTCTCTTCATCAACAAATTTTTCACTTAACCCAGCTGTTAAAATGGTCACTTTTGCGGTAGCCACATTGTATGTATTCCAGCTGCCTGCTTTTCTGTCGAAATATAGAACATAGTTTCCTGCAGGAGAAGCAAGTGCATAACCATTCAGGTTTTCAATAATTTTCTTTTTCTGGCCATTTTTAGTATCAACCAGGTAATAATCTTTTGCAGTTGAGCCGCTCCATTGCGATTCGATCCTGTGGCCGTAATCGGTTGAAGCCAGCACCATTGCAGCATCGCCTTCGGCAATTAAATTCGCATCAGGTAATTTCAGATCTGTTAAAGGAATTACTTTAGGATCACTGCTATAAACGTCGACCACTGATAAATAACTCTTCTTACTGTCTCTATCTACATTTTTTAGCTGCATTGGCTGTAAATAATCATCTTTGTAGTTCCAAACATCCACTTTTGCCACTTCGAAATCTACAATTGTGGTATCTTTTGGTTTTTTGATCGGAGAGATGCCAAAGAATAATTTTTTTCCATCTTTGCTGAATGTTATTTTTCCATCGCCATTAACCGACCATTTAGCAGGTAGGCCAGGCATATCGAAATCAACCAATATCTGTGCGGTATCAAGGGTTAAAGAGTTATAATATACATTGTAATCTTTAATTTCTTGTTTTTCAGGACTTTGTTCACCAACAAAAGCAACATGCTCACTTTCTTCATCAAAAGTGAAATTTTTGAAACTTCCTTTACCTTTAATCAAAGTTTTAAGTGTTCCTTTTTCAGTATTTAATAAAAATACACCTTGTGGGGCAGTTTTATCTTTTTTAGATCCGCTGCAGGCAAATACCAATTGTTTTCCATCTTTACTGAAATAATAATCAGTAACAAATTTATAGGTTTTATCAGTTCCTGTTAAAAGGTTTTTTACCACTAAATCCGTTCCTTCTTCAGTTTTTCCTTTTGCTGCAGGCTCATCATCGGCAAAATCTTCTTCACCATCTTTTTTATCAGCAGGCTTCGGCGCTTTCTTTGCCGTATCAGGTTTTTCGGTTAAGTAGGCCATTACACCCGATCCTTCTTCAGGAAATTTAAATGACTTTACCCTCGCCACCTTGGTAATGGCGCTGGTGCTCAGGTTGGCAATACCCAACGAATCTTTTGGCAGTTCATCAGGTTTTTTCTTTTTAATTTTAGCCTGACGTAAATCTTTATTTAATGGGCGGATATTAAAAACCGCGAATTTAGAATCGTTACTAAACTGCGAATTTATTCCTCTCGGGATGGTAAGTTTCGCATTTGTTTTAATATTGGTTAGGTATAACTGGGCATCGCCTTCTTGTTGTAAGATGCTGTACATGGCCCAATTGCCATTATTGGATAATTGCTTTGTGCCTACAGATTCCCAGGTATCATAAACACTATGATTTAACGGTTTTTTTTGTGCGTAGGCAAAGCTGACAACGAAAAACAGAATAATTGTTAGTCTCTTTTGCATTTTTAAATGTTAAGTAATTTGTTGGTTGAGATTTAATCTTCTAAAATTGGAATTTTTTGGCTTATATGGAAACTTGTATGTCAAATATTACAATTAAAAGCCATATGGTCGGAAAGTCAGAGGTCCGATGTCTGAAGATAATATTGTATAAACCTTATCGCCATGTTATCCGTCAAACGCTTATCGCAAGCCGTGTAAAACTAAAAAGCTCGAGTTCACGCACATCTTCAGACGCGCGCGTGCATAGTTTTGCATTTTTAACGCTTCTGGCGATACAATTATTTGCTACTGCAATATTGGTAGAAACAGGGAAAGTCTGCGTTCAATTTGATAGAGATTCTTCACTGCATTCAGAATGACAAGAGGAGCAAAAAAAAGCCCCGATTGCTTTTTAAACAATCGAGGCTTTTATATATTATCGCTAAATTATTTTTTAGCTTGTTGTTGCTGACGCATGTAATCGTCTAAACGCTGTTGGAATTTAGATTTTTTCTTTTTCTCATCAGCTGGTCTGGCTTTATTCTGTTGGATCAAAGCATGGATTTTATCATCATCAACCATCTTACGGATTAAGAACTGCTGTCCGAATGTCATTAAGTTGGCTAAGAAATAATAGTAATTTAATCCTGCAGGATAGCTGTTCAATACACCCAAAAAGATAATTGGCATAATGTAACCAATGTATTTCATTTGGCCCGTAGCACCAGAAACCTGGTTGTTAAAATAAGTCATAATCAGTGTAGAGATGGTCATCAATACACACATTAAGCTTAAGTGATCGCCAATGAACGGAAGTTTTACACCGAATTTGATAAATTCATCATAGGTTGATAAATCTTTCATCCAAAGGAAGCTCTCGCCACGCAGCTCAAACAGGTTGGGGAAGAAGAAGAAAAAGGCCATAACCAAAGGCAGTTGCAGCACCATTGGCAAACATCCGCCTAAGGGGTTTACGCCCGCTTTCTTATATAGTTTTAAATATTCCTGTTGAACCAAGGTAGGGTTGTCTTCGCCCACTTTAGCTTTAATTTCGTCCATTTCTGGTTTCAATACCCGCATTTTAGCCATTGATAGGTACGACTTGTAGGTAAGCGGCGATAAAGCAAGTTTTAACAAAATTGTTAATACCAGGATAATTAATCCGTAATTCCAGCCAAAGCTGTTTAAGAAATTAAATACCGGTAAAACAATGAAACGGTTAATGTATTTTAATGGCCAGTAGCCCATATCAACCTGCTGCTCTAAATCGTAGCCCTGTGCTTTTAATGCAGAGAATTTATTGGTGCCGAAATAGAATTCCATTTCATAAACCTGGTTAGCGGTATGTGCATATGGCAATTGCATATTGGCATCATAAAATTTTACTTCACCTGGTGCTGTTGGGATTTTAACTTCTAAACTTCCTTTTTCGAAAGCCTGTTTTGAAATTAACGAAGCCGAGAAAAAGTGTTGTTTGAAAGAGAACCATTGGATTTTACCTTTCGTTAATTCTTCTTTCTCATCTTTAGAAACACTTAGGTGGTTTACATCGCCATCTAAATATTTGTAGTAAGGGGCAGAGTAACGGTGCTCACTTTCGATCGATTTTTCTTGCTGTAATAGCGTAGTTTGCCAGTTTAAGCCGATGCTGTTGCCCGCAATTACCTGTTGTAAACCAACTAAATTAACATTGAAACCAACTTTGTTGCTCAGCGCCTTTAAATCGTACACATATTCTACATAAGCGTTGGCACCGTAGTTGGCGCGCATGGTAACGGTGTTTCCTGCTTTTGTTGGCGTAAAGTATAAATCGTTGGTGTTGATTACTTTACCTGCTGCGTTTAAGCTTAAACCAAATTTATTGTCGTTTCCACTAAACAAGATAAGCGGCTTTCCGGTAAAGGTTTTCTGACCTTTTACTTCAACCGATGTAATTTTACCACCTTTATTGCTTAAAGTGATCAATAAATTCTCATTTTCTAATACTGTACTGGCTTCAGTACCCGTTATCGCAGTGCCAAAAGGACCTTTTAAAGCTAAAGAATCAACAACAGGGTTGGCTATTGCAGCAGTTTTTGTCGTGTCTTGCTTTACTGGCATAACACCTGCTTTTTTCATAGAATCAAGGTGCTCAGTTTCTTTGGCTTTTTTCATTTCGGCCGCATTCGGCTTCAAAAAGTAGAATGATCCTGCCAAAATGATCATAATCAGGAACAGTCCTGTAAAGGTATTTCTATCCATTATTTATGTATATACTGCTTTTAATTCGTTTTCTTTTTCGCAAACTCCATCGCAGCGGCGACAAATTTAACAAAAAGTGGGTGAGGATTAGCAACTGTTGATTTTAATTCTGGGTGAAACTGTCCGCCAACAAAAAACGGGTGGTTTTTAAGCTCCACAATTTCAACTAAATTGGTCTGCGGATTCATTCCTGATGCAATCATGCCTGCATCTTCATACTGCTTTAAATACGCGTTATTAAATTCGTAACGGTGACGGTGGCGCTCGTTGATATGCGATTTTCCATAAATAGAAAATGCTTTTGTTCCTTTTTTGATATCACAAGGATAAGAACCTAAACGCATGGTCCCACCCTTATTGGTCACTTTTTTCTGCTCTTCCATCATGTTGATTACCGGATTTGCAGTATTTTCTTCAATTTCTGTGGTATGGGCATCCTTTAAACCTAAAACGTTACGGCCGAATTCTACAACGGCACACTGCATACCCAAACAGATTCCGAAGAACGGAACATTGTTCTCGCGAACGTATTTAATGGCATCAATTTTACCTTCAATACCGCGGCTGCCAAAGCCAGGAGCTACTAAAACACCCTGTAAATGACCTAATTTCTCTTTAACATTATCAGGGAAAAGACCCTCAGAATGAATATATTCTACCTTAACCTTACATTCATTTTTCGAACCGGCATGTACAAAAGATTCGATAATTGATTTATAGGCATCTGGTAATTCTACATATTTACCGATCAGGCCGATTTTAACTTCCGCTGTCGGGTTTTTTAAACGGCCTAAGAAATCTTTCCAGCTTTCCATATCCGGATCATTCTTGGTAGGCAGTTTTAATTTCGCTAAAACAGTTTTGTCTAATTGTTCTTTTAACATCAACAATGGCACATCATAAATAGTTGATGCATCCATCGATTCGACTACCGCATTGATGTTAACGTTACAGAATAAGGCAATTTTTTTTCTTAGGTCGGCGCCAAGGTGGTGTTCGGTACGGCAAACCAGGATATCTGGCTGGATTCCATACTCTAATAATGCTTTTACCGAGTGTTGTGTAGGTTTGGTTTTTAATTCGCCTGCAGCTGCTAAATAAGGTACAAGAGTTAAGTGGATAACGATGGCATTGGTACTGCCTTCTTCCCATTTAAACTGACGTACGGCTTCAATAAAAGGCAAAGATTCAATATCCCCTACGGTTCCGCCAAGCTCTGTAATTACAATATCGTACTCACCGCTATCGCCCAAAATACGCATGTTGCGTTTAATCTCGTCGGTAATGTGCGGCACCACCTGAACCGTTTTGCCCAAATATTCACCTTTACGTTCTTTGTTGATTACGTTCTGGTAAATACGGCCGGTAGTGATGTTATTAGCCTGTGAGGTTGGAACGTTAAGGAAACGCTCATAATGACCTAGATCCAAATCGGTTTCAGCACCATCTTCGGTAACAAAGCATTCGCCATGTTCGTATGGATTTAAAGTTCCTGGATCGATATTAATGTACGGATCGAATTTTTGAATGGTTACACGGTAGCCACGTGCCTGTAAAAGTTTAGCTAAAGAAGCGGAAATGATGCCCTTTCCTAAAGAGGAAGTAACACCGCCCGTAACAAAAATATACTTTGTCATGATTGATAATTTGTGAAATTAACCTGGGTTTTTAAGCCCTTGTTAATTGTTTTTGTACGGGATACAAAGGTACAAAAAATTATCGCCCGATTAGATACTTGCAAGAATATTTTTTAATGGTATTATATCTCTGATTTTGACTGTTTTAAATGAAATACTTGTTTAAAGTATCAATGTATAAAGTTCTTTTCTGATGTCTTCTATCTTTCTAGGGTTCTTTTTATCATCGTAACGCGTGTAAAGGTCGAGCAGTTTTTTGAAATCTTTTTCGTTGTCTGTTCTCTTGCCTTTTGTAGGTGCATCAACGTTTAAAATGGGTACATTTTTAGCTTCAATCTTGGTGGCAAACCAGGTGGTATTATACCGCGGTATGGCCAAACCCAAGATCATTCCCGGTAAACCGGTAAAACCCTCCGGACCACCTTTTAATAAAATTTCGTCGGTATAAAAAGCAACCACAGAAACGGAATCGTTAATTATCGCAATTGCTTTCCTACACTCGTAACCGGCAATTTTGCGAACATCATGCATAATTTTCCAGTTGAGGTGGGGGATGGTATCCTTTAAAATAAAATCTTCGCCCCTGATCGGTTTTCTAATTACACGGGCTTTTTTCTGAAAATCAGTGTAAAGTTCGTTCGTGTTTTCGCTGGGAAAAAAGAACGAATTGTTGTCATTTAATGTTTCTTTAGGTTTTATTTTATAGAGCGAAGTACTGTCATTAAAGTTATAATCCCAGTTAGAAATCCGGTATTTACTCATTTTATCCTTTGCGTCGTCCGATATCCAGGTATTCTCAGCCATTTGCTGTTTCTGGTTTATTTTCTTTTCGAAAGTAATCTTTGCACTTCTGATAAAAACAGTTTGCGCCTGAACTGCTGTAAGGGCAAAAAATAAAATTATGCATAGTCCTAAATGTTTCATCTTTTGTTATTTTTTGTCTTGTTTAACGAAATTTCCGGTTAAATTATAGGTAAGCCCGATTAAAACGTACCTGGGAATGAAACTGTTGGTATACTCACTGATACTGTTGCCGCCCACATAACGGTTATAACCAACTCTTTCGGCCAGGATATCAGAAATGGCAATTTTAAATTCGAGCTCCTGCGCTTTAAGCATTTTCTTTGAAAGGTATGCATTCCATATGGCCACATTTACGGGCGTACTGAACGAAGCATTTGCCGGTTGGTATGATAAGGATATGGAGGTATTGAATTCCGTATTGTAAGGTAGTTCAATATTGCCAGAAATTTCGTGGTTATGGCTGTAATTCTTGCCATTGTTTATCGAACCTATCGAGGAGCGGCTGTTTGAAAAGGTAACCGATGGATTGTACTGTATTTGAACTACATCGCTATAGTAACTAAAACGAGGGCGTATGCTAACGCTGTTGCTTACGTTTTCGTTCAGTTTACTGTTTAAAATAGAAACGGAGTTCGAATGGTTATAACTCGCATTTATACCGGTATTAAAATGAATTTTGCTGAAACTTTTATTAAAACTTGCACCCGCATAAAAATTGTTGTTGCCATTTAAGTTGATATAACTGCTGGTGGTTTTGTTTACATCATCTACCGTTCTGGTACTCACAACGGCATTTTTGGTAAAACTGTAACCGCCATAAACATAGGCGTACATCTGCGATTTCTGTTGGTAGGTATTAAAATTAAACCCAACACTGTTATTAAATGACGGTTTTAGGTTTGGATTACCTTTAATTTCGTAAAGTGGATTATTCACCTGCCTGATAGGCTGCAACTGATCCAGGCTTGGCTGCCTGGTATAGCCATTATAATTTAACGATACACTGGTGTTTTTTCCCAGTTTATAGTTTAGGTTACTCTGTGGCGACCAGTTTAAATAATCGCGGTTAAACTTGTTGTTCCGGTCTAAATCATTCAGTTCGAAAGTGGTTTGCGTGGCCTCTGCACCGCCAGATAGCGTAAATTTCTTTGCCCTGTATTGCAAAACCACTTTACCAATGTTCGAAAAATTATTGAAATCGAAATTATTGCTCAAAGAATCTATTCTTTTATTGTTCAGCGATTTATCAAAAACCAGTTTGTGGCTGTTTGATGCTACGGTTTTAAAGCTATAAGCAGTTTGCAGTGAGAAATGTTTGCCCAAAGGTTCGGTATAGGCTACTCTGGTACCGAGCGAGCTTTCACTGCCCGAGTTATCGTTCAAAAAGTCCTGTTTTATATTTCTGTTTATTGTTCCATTTGCATCGTAGTAATTTGTATTGCTTAAACTGTTACCTAAACTGCTGCCGTTTTTGGTTTCGGGCTGTAAATCGATAGAAAGCGTTCTGCCTTTTTTCGCAAACTTTTTCGAATAATTTATATTGCCATTAAAAAGGTTGTTTTTTCCGTTGCTGTTATTATCCTGATTACTGTTGTTTACAAATATTCCATCAGCGTTCCTGGTCTCGTTATTGCTGAAATATGCTGAGTTACTCTTGGTTTGGCTTCCGGCAAACGAAATTTTCAGGGTAGATAGCGAATCGATCTTGATGTCTACGCCGCCTTTTAAGCTTTGCCCGGTATTATTGGTTTTGCTGTTCGCACTGCTTTCACTAAAGAAATTGGTGCCATTGGGCAATAGTGATTGATTTTTAGAGGTTGTCTGGTCCAAAATTTCCCTGTTGTTGCCTTTGTAGTTTAATTTTAAACCTACTTTATTCTCGTTCCATTTATCAGAAAAGTGTGCGCCATAACTCACTACGTCTGGCAAGCCACTTGTTGGCGAAAAATCATCATCGTCTCTGTTGCCATAGCTGATCATTACGGTGCTGCCGTCATCGCCAACTTCTATTACATCATAATCATTGCCTTTTAACTTGCTCATGGCCGCACTAGCTTTCGAATCCTGGTTCGTATTGGAGTTAAACCCAAACACGGCAGCTTTTAATTTGCCCTTGTAAATACCTGCCATACCGCCGATATTTCTAAAGTGGCTTAAATCACTGTTGGCATCAAGGGTACTGAGATAACCATTTTTTGCATTTTCCTTGAGCTTTATATTCATTACTTTCTCCTTGGCATCACCTTCTTTAATACCTGAAAGTTCTTCCTGTTTGGTTTTTTTATCATAAACCTGAACTTCGCTAACCGCATTCGCTTTCAGGTATTTTTGCGCCAAAAGCGGGTCGTCGCCAAAAAATTCCTCTCCATCAACCAAAAGCGTATTTACATCTTTTCCACCGGCTTTAATTGCTCCATCCTTATCTACTTCGATGCCTGGGAGCCGCCTGAGGAGGTCCTGCAGATTGGCATGGGGTTTAACCGCAAAACTATCGGCCTGGTAGGTAATGGTATCGCCCTTCATGCTAATCGCCTGTTTTTGGGCCTTAATTACTACCTCGTTCAAAAGTGTGGCCTTACTGTCCATTGCGATGTGGCCAAGGTTGAATTTAGATGAATCGGAGAGTTGGATATCCCTGATGTAATCGGCCATTTTAGGAAAGGTAACCACCAGGGTATAATTGCCTTTTGTTAAGTTCGACAATTCGAATTCGCCATTTGCTCTGGCCCTGGCATCTTTAACCAAAATAGAATCTTTACTCCTGATGAGCAGAATGGAGCTATTATGTAATTTTGTTTTCTCAACCGTATCAACTACAATACCTTTTATGCTGGCATTTTGTGCGTACGACGAAATAAAAAATAGCAAAAATATAAAAACTGAGAGGAGTTGTTTGAGCATGTATTTTGTAGAAGAAGCGTTAATAAATTGTTCATTTGGTTATGAAACCTGAAAATACAACTATTTAATTAGTTTTCTGAGTAAATGTTGTTTTTTCACAAAATTTAACATTTACACATTACCACTTATGTTTTTGGAGATGGTTAGCATACGTAACAGTAGCAGTGAGGGAAGTGCGGGGAAGAAATTATTTCTTTTGAGCCAGGATCAGTTTTTTGATCAGCACGATTTGCCCCAAATGGTAATAACTGTGTTCGATTACCGCTTCTAAATTGCGTAAATAGCTGCCATAACGTTCGTCCACAAATACCTCATCCAATTTTTCATCTGGCATTTCTTCTACTTCTTTAGCAAAAACACTAGCATTGGATAGGAACTCTTCAACCAATTTTTTCCAGCCGGTTGCTGATCTGATGGGAGGAAGGCTGAAACTGTACTGGTCCTTAATTTCAAGGGCACCGCCCTTAAACACGTTTAAAATGCCGGAGAGGTAGTAATTGATGTGATAAGTTAAGGCCGCAATGGTATTTAAACCTTCTATTTGATGCACAGCGTGTTGCCAGCCGGTATTTAACAATTGATCTTGATAATTGGTATTGGCAATCCACTGGCCGTTTAGCAAAACTTCTCTTAACCGGTTGGCAATACACTCAGATCTTTTCATTTTTAAACGTTAGCAGCAGTTATAGTAGATCTTTACTTTTTGTTCTTTTTCACTCCAGGCAATGTAAATGTTGTTTTCTTTACCCAAGCGGTATTTAAAACCATTTAAACCCGATTTTTTTAATTCTTCGTAAAGTGCTTTGTCCGGCGTGTACTTATCGGCTTTATCTTCGGGCATAACGGCAGGTTCAAGGAAATTATCATCGCTGAAAAAGTCATCGGCAATGGTTTTTAAGAAGATAATCTGATCTTTTTCTTTTGACAGGTCTACATTTGGATCGGTGCTGCCCAACAGTTCTGTGCCTTTAATCTTTGTGTTAAAGATTTCTTTTCCTTCAGCATTTTTGATGGTAAAGTTTAATACCATTTCTTCAGGCTTGCGGCCGGTAAGTTCAATCTTAAAAGTATCTGGCCTTTTCAGGTCGGAAAATGATTTGGTGATGCTTTGGTTAACGTTTTTAAATTCGATGGCATCGGTTTCTTTTTTGCCTCCGCGATTACAGGCAACAAGCATTAACAGACAAAAGGCGGCGAAGAGCGATATTTTTCTCATGTTCAAAACTACAAATTTTAAGTTTTAGTTGGGTTCGGATTTTACAATCGCCGATAAATTTAAAAGTTATAAGCGACAGATACTAAATAGTTCGTGGTATTGGATATTAAAATTAAGTTTTTATATTTGCGTAACTGATTACGTAATTAATATTATTGTTATGAATTTTTTTGAACAGGTAGGTAAGGTAGCCATTGGCAGCAGGCTGAGAATGCTGACCGATAAAGTAACTGAAGATGGCGCTCAGATATATAAGTTATATGATATTGATATGCAGCCCAAGTGGTTTCCGGTGTTTTATGCTTTAACACAGGACAAAGAGAAAACCATTACCGAACTCGCTAAAGAAATCGGGCATTCGCATCCGTCAGTTAGTAAAATAATCAGCGAAATGCTGAAAAAAGGTTATGTTAAAGAAAGCAAGGATAAAACCGACGGTCGCAGGAACGTAGTGAGCCTTTCTAAAAAAGGTGAAGAGATATCTAAAAAAATAGAAGATCAATTGATCGACGTAAACGCTGCTGTTGAAGAAATTTCGGCCCAATCGCAAAATAACCTTTGGGAGGCAATTGGCGAGTGGGAATTTTTATTGGAACAAAAAACACTGCTGAGAAGGGTAATGGAAAAGAAAAAGGAGCGCGACAGTTTAAAGGTCCAAATTGTAGATTATCAGCCTCACTACCAAGAGGTTTTCAGGGCGCTTAATGTGGAATGGATTTCTCAGTATTTTACCATGGAAGAATCTGATTATAAAGCTTTGGATAATCCACAAGGTTATATTTTAGATAAAGGAGGCTTTATAGCGGTTGCCTTGTACGATGGAGAACCGCTCGGTGTTTGTGCCCTGATCAGGATGAACGATGGCGAATACGATTTTGAACTGGCTAAAATGGCCGTATCACCAAAAGCACAGGGTAAAAATGTTGGTTTTTTACTGGCAAATGCCATCATTGAAAAAGCAAGGTTACTGGGCGCCTCGAAAATCTATTTAGAAAGCAATACCGTTTTAAAACCGGCCATTAATCTTTATCATAAACTGGGTTTTCAAAAAGTAGCGGGTAAACCTACGCCGTATACACGTTGCAATATTCAGATGGAGCTGGTGCTTTAAGAAAGTTTGGAGTGGTGAGTTTGGAGTTGAATTCACCACTTCAATTTACTCTTGCTTTAAAGCTTTGAGCAGTTTATTCAGCTTCAGTAAATCCTCTGGAGTATCAATGGCTACGGTTTCCAGATCGGTAACTTTGGTTTGAATGTAAAATCCGTTTTCAATCCATCGCAGTTGCTCTAAACTTTCGGCAATCTCCAAAGAGGATGGCGGAAGTTTGGTAATGGCTTTTAACGAATCGGTACGGTAGCCATAAATCCCAATGTGTTTATAAAACTGATGTTTTTCTGCCCATACGCCCGGCTCACCATTACGGATAAAAGGAATTGGGCTACGGCTAAAATACATGGCACGGCCATTTACATCAATCACCACTTTCGGACTATTCGGATTATATACACTTTCCTGGCTTTGAATGGGTTTGATCAAGGTTGCCAACTGTACTTTTTCTTCAGTAAAACAGCTTGCCAGTAAGTCGATCTGTGCAGGCTCGATAAAGGGCTCATCACCCTGGATGTTGATTACAATATCAAATCCTGGCAATTGCTCAATCACTTCGGCACACCTGTCGGTTCCGCTCTGGTGATGGGAAGAGGTAAAAATGAAATCTCCACCAAATCTTTTTACTTCATCGGCAATCCGTTCATCGTCGGTGGCAATTACAACCTTTGATAAACTTTCCGCTTTCGATGCCTGTTCGTAAACCCGCTGGATCATGCTTTTTCCAGCAATATCAACCAAAGGTTTACCCGGAAAGCGGGTGGAGGCGTATCGTGCAGGAATAATTCCGATTATTTTGGAATCTTTTAAAGCCGATCCCTGATTTCCATCACTCATATATTATTCCGATAGAATTGATAAAAAACAAATATGAAAATTAATGCAATGATGAGATAAGATAAAGGATGTGCAAAATTCAAGGTCCAGCCCAGTAACTTTATACGCTTAGAAACAATTAACCTCGAGTCTTTTCTGTTAAAGTAAAAAACACCCCATTTCCAGTTTTCGGGGTTATCATGTTCGAAATCTTTTTTCATATCTGGCACATTACATTAAATTATGCGTTCTGCTCCGTCTGTCTTCAGCTCCTGCGGTTAAAATAGGCCGTTAATTTCAGCTTCGATCGATTGGATTACGGTACCTAAATCTTCCGGATTGTTGGTGAAATCCAGTTTATCCTTATCCAAAATCAATAATTTACCCAGATTATAGCCTTTAATCCAGGCTTCATATTTTTCGTTCAGTTTAGAAAGATAATCGATCCTGATACCTGCTTCGTACTCACGGCCGCGGCGTTGGATATTGTTTACCAGGGTAGGTACCGAAGCCCGCAGGTAAACCAATAAATCGGGCGGTTTGATAAAAGAGGTAATGTTGTCAAAAATCGCGCGGTAATTATCATGGTCGCGGGTGGTCATTAAGGCCATATCGTGCAGGTTTTCTGCAAAAATATGGGCATCTTCATAAATCGTCCTATCCTGTATTACATTACGTTTATTTACCTCAATATCGGTAATTTGCTGAAAACGGCTGTTCAGGAAATAAATCTGAAGATTAAAGCTCCAGCGCTTCATGTCGCTGTAAAAATCTTCCAGGTATGGGTTATTGTCTACAGCCTCGTATAAAGCTTCCCATCCGTAATTTTTGGCCAACAAACCTGTTAAAGTTGTTTTACCGGCACCTATATTTCCTACAATTGCTATGTGCATCTTCTTGAGATATGAGATTTGAGATTTGAGATATGAGATTTGAGATATGTGATGTGAGATATGTGATGTGAGATATAAGGTATGTGATTTGAGAGGATTAATCTATCTCAAATCTAATGTCTCATATCTCAAATCTAGCTTCTCAAATCTATTAAATTATTAAAAACTTTTAAAGCCGATTAAACTGCGTACCTCTCTTATGGTTTTTTGTGCACTTTCGCGGGCTTTTAATGCCCCGTGTTTGGCAACCTGCCTTAAATAAGAATCATCTTTGGCAATATCCTGAATACGCTCGCGCATCGGTGCGGTAGCAATAATCATATCTTCTGCCAGTTGTTTTTTGAAATCACCGTAACGGATCTGCATTTTGCTGTACAGATCTTCAAAATGTGCATGGGTATCGGCACTGGATACCACTTTCATTAAATCGAACAGGTTTTGGATCGGCTCTGGTTTCGGCTGGTTTTCTTCCGTCGGACCGCCATCGCTCACTGCCTTCATCACTTTTTTACGGATCGTTTCAGGATCGTCTGATAAGTAAACCGCATTGGCTTCACCTTCCGACTTGCCCATTTTACCTTTGCCATCTAAACCGGGAACTTTTACAAGTTTGTCTGAATAGCTAAATGCATATGGTTCAGGGAAATATTCGGTATTATATAACCTGTTGAAACGGTTCCCGAAAGTACGGGCCATTTCCAGGTGCTGCTCCTGATCTTTTCCTACAGGTACTTTTGTTGCCTTGTGGATTAAAATATCGGCCGCCATGAGTACAGGATAGGTAAGCAAACCAGCATTAACATTATCAGGATTTGCACGTACTTTATCTTTAAAAGATGTACTGCGCTCCAGTTCGCCCATGTAGGCATTCATATTTAGGTATAAGTATAGTTCCGCAATTTCAGGAACATCACTTTGTATATAAATGGTACTGTTTTCAGGATCAATTCCACTCGCCAAATATTCAACCAGAACATGTTTTATATTTCCATGCAGGTCGGCAGGAGTAGGGTGTGTAGTTAAAGAATGTAAATCGGCGATAAAAAAATAGCAATTGTAGTCGTTCTGCATCTGAACGAAGTTTTTAACCGCACCGTAGTAATTACCCAAATGTAATTTTCCTGTTGAGCGAATGCCGCTCACCACTGTTTCTTTCATAATGGCACGAAATTAAAAATAAAATGCAAGCAAATCATAAATCGTTCCAATTTTAATGGCAAGAATTTTCATAACATGATGATCCAGCAACCTTCATCCAGACCGTAATGCAGCGTACTGGGGAAATCTATCTAATTAATTTCCGCTAATAGGTGATTTCTCACTTACCAGAAAAGTAATGTTTTATTGGATCTGAAAATGATAGCCAGCATTTCATCGTAGGTTTCCAGCCCTTCTTTACGTTACAAGTCCTCTCCCGATGAAAAATCGGGATTGCGGGCTTTTCACTTCAATAAGGTTTATCAACAAGGGTTTACGTAAGGATAGAAGCGTTTTAACCTGGGTGCATCATCCAATTTGACTACTCATCTAGAGATTGTTACCTCTACGGGGGCAACACAGCCGGTAAATATACAAGCGGTTAAACCTATATTTCTTAGTTAGTTTGAAATCTCAAACAATTTTATATTTTTGGTACATCTATGATTCACTTTCTAAGGCAAGCGCACCGGGTATGGTTTTTATTTTGGATACTGTTTTTTTTCGCGCTGTTTTATCCGTTTTATTACCTTACTTCCCGTAACGAAAAATATTATGGCATTCTTAATTTTTGCCGTAAAGCCAATAGTTTTTTATGCAGCCTGTTTTCGGGCGTGTTTTTCCGTTATACTTACGAAGAAAAGCTGAACGCCAGGCAAACCTATATTTATTGTGCCAACCATACCTCCAATCTGGATATTATGATTTTCTGTATCATGGGGCATGGTAAATTCCATTTTATGGGCAAAGATGAGCTGCTGAACAATCCCGTACTGGGCATTTTTTTTAAAACCATCGATATTTCTGTAAACCGCGACAGTAAAATTTCGGCATTTAAGGCCTTTAAAAAAGCAGGTGAGAATTTAGAAAAGGGGATGAGCCTGATTATTTTTCCGGAAGGTAAAATCGACGACCATTATCCGCCAAAACTGGGTGAGTTTAAAAACGGTCCGTTCCGTTTGGCCATAGAAAAAAATATTCCGCTGGTTCCGGTTAGCATTACCGATGTTTGGAAAATTAATTGGGATGATGGGGCAAAATATGGAAGTAAGCCAGGAATTTGCGATATTTACGTCCACAAACCGATAAATACATCAACTTTGGCAGATGCCGATTCTGATGTATTAAAAGAAAAGGTTTTCAGATTGATTGATAGTAAGTTAGTATAAATATGAATTTAGACGCAAAAACCATCCATAAAATTGCCGACCTGGCCCGAATTCATATTGATGAGAAAGAAGTAGATACGTTAATTCCAGAAATGAACAAAATTTTGTCTTTTATGGAAAAACTTAACGAATTGGATACTTCGAACGTAAAACCGCTGGTTTACATGAACGAATCGGTAAATGTTTGGCGCGAAGATGTTGTTAAACAAGAAATTTCTACGGCCGATGGCTTGAAAAATGCAGCAAAACACACCGATCAATTTTTCATGGTTCCTAAAATTATAGAAAAATAATAGTGCAGTCGTCATGCTCAAGGTTGTAGATGCTGAAATGAATTCAGCATGACGAGTTGATTAATTTTTATTCCGCTTGTAACATCTTGCCCTTTACCATTGTCTAAAAAAGAAAAAACATGGAGAAACCACTCATTACTATAAAAGAAATTGGCCGTAAATATGTTATTGGATCTGAAGTGATTCACGCTTTAAAATCAGTTTCGTTAGATATCAATAAAGGCGAATTTGTAGCATTGATGGGGCCATCCGGTTCGGGTAAATCGACCTTGATGAATATTTTAGGCTGCCTGGATACCCCTTCGAGCGGAACCTATGTTTTAAACGGTACCAATGTAAGCCACATGAGCGATGATGCTTTGGCCGAGGTACGTAACCAGGAAATTGGTTTCGTTTTCCAGACGTTTAATTTATTGCCCCGCTCAACTTCTTTGGATAATGTGGCCCTGCCTTTAATTTATGCCGGAACCAGCAAAAAAGACAGAGATGCAAGAGCGGCAAAAGCACTCGAAAATGTAGGTTTAGGTAACCGTATGGACCACAAGCCGAACGAACTATCTGGAGGTCAGCGCCAGCGTGTGGCAGTGGCAAGGGCTTTGATCAATAATCCTTCTATTATCCTTGCCGATGAGCCAACGGGTAACTTAGATACCAAAACCTCGGTAGAGATTATGGGCCTGCTCGAAGAGATCCATAGTAAAGGCAATACCATCATATTGGTAACGCACGAGGAAGATATTGCCCAACATGCGCACCGCATTGTACGTATGCGTGATGGTTTGATCGAAAACGATTATTTAAATACCGATATCAAAAATGTTTCGCCACGCCTGCAGGCTTTAAAAGATAATGGCAGCGATTGGGAGAAAATTAACTAAGGCGTAGGGTGTAACGTTTAGGGCGTAAGGCTTTGCCCTAAACCTTCTACCTTCTACCTTCAACCTTTCTAAATGAAAATCTACACTAAAACAGGCGATAAAGGGCAAACATCACTCATCGGAGGTACCCGTGTGCCCAAATATCATTTGCGTATCGAAGCCTATGGCACTGTTGATGAATTAAATTCATATATCGGTTTAATCATGTGCCAGGATATAGAAGTGCATGATCAACAGCTGTTAAAGGAAATTCAGGATAGGCTCTTTACAGTTGGGGCCTCGCTTGCGGCTGACCCAGAAAAATCCAAAATGAAGATTCCTGATCTTCACGAAGCTGATATTACTTTGCTCGAAGAAAAGATGGACAGGATGAATGAAACATTGCCGCCTTTGAAACATTTTGTTTTACCTGGCGGAAACACTGTCGTTTCTTACTGTCACATTGCAAGATGTGTTTGCAGAAGGGCAGAACGGCTAACAGTAGAGCTTGCAGAAAATAGCTTTGTAGATGAGCACGTAACAGTTTATTTGAACCGTTTAAGCGATTATTTATTCGTTTTGGCACGAAAACTGACGATGTATTTTCAGGCAGAAGAAAACATTTGGATCCCACGTGTTTAATAGTGGAAAAATAAGTTTGTTTTGCTCGAAAATTTTAATATACTTTGCGCAATAATACGAACACGAATTTAATAGAATTGAAGATATGTATTGGACATTAGAATTAGCATCGCACTTGGAAGACGCACCATGGCCTGCAACTAAAGACGAATTAATTGATTATGGTATCCGCTCTGGAGCCCCGGTAGAAGTAATTGAAAACTTACAGGCACTAGAAGATGATGGCGAACCTTATGAAACGATTGAGGAAATTTGGCCGGATTATCCAACTAAAGAAGATTTCTTCTTTAATGAGGACGAATATTAATTATTGATTTCGAATAGAATTGAAAAGCAATTTCCCAAAAGGAAGTTGCTTTTTGTTTTTATTGCCAACCATTACCCCAAATTATTTTAGTATACTGAATTAAAGATCCTGAAATAATTCAGCACTACGGTCCCTGTACAATTAAGCGCAAAACTGAACAAAAACTTACATTTTTTAAACAAAAGTCAAACACCGTGTGTTAATACATCAATAATATAACATTGCTAAAAAATTAACACTATGGGAAATTTATTGTATTTAGTCGCAGTAGTATTGGTAATACTATGGGTAATAGGATTTGTGTTTCACGGCTTCGGCGAAGTAGGCGGAATCATCCACGTTTTATTGGTAATCGCAGTGATTGCAATTCTGCTTAAAATAATTGGCAGGGCCGCATAAGATATATCGCGCCGACATCCGTTTATAACAACATAGTTTGAAAACGGATGAATTAAAAAGGAGTTTCATTTTTGAAACTCCTTTTGCTATTCTTAATTCTTTAACAGCAATTCTGCCAGTTCCAAATCGATAGGATAGGTGATTTTAATATTGCTTCTTTCGCCTTCAATAATATTTATCTCTTTGCCGATAGATTCTACAACGCTTGCATCATCAGTAAAATAAGGGTCGAATTCCTGATGATAAGCTTCTTTAAGAACACTCAGGCTAAAAGTTTGTGGTGTTTGTACCAGGTAGATCTCGTCACGTTTTAAAGCCGATGTTTTTTCGTCTCTGAGCATGCGTACACTATCGCTCGATTGTACAGCGGCGATAACATTTCCCTGCACCTCAGCTGCTTTAAAGCAATTGTCGATCAGCGTTTTAGAAACGAGCGGACGAACGGCATCATGTATGGCTACATAACAGTCTTCTTCAATCGTGTATATTGCGTTTTTTACAGAGTGGAATCTTTCCGATCCGCCATCGATAAGCTGATGTGGTACATGGAAATTAAATTCTTCGCATAAACGTGCCCAGTATCCTTGCTGATCTTTATTTAAAACCAATAAAATTTTAGGCTGTGTATCGCTCTGCGCAAATGCTTTTATGGTATGCATCAAAACCGGAAGGTTTTTGAGCAGGAGAAATTGTTTTGGGGTTTCTGTTTGCATCCGATTTCCAGAACCGCCTGCTACAATTATAGCGTAGTATTTCATTTTATGAGATGTGAGATGATAGATTTGAGATATGAGATTTGTTTTGCTCAAATCTCATATCTCAATACTCAAATCTATATGATTAGCATGGCATCGCCGTAGCTATAAAATTTATATTTTTCTTTTACTGCAACTTCATAAGCATTCATTACGTTTTCGTAACCACCAAATGCACTTACCATCATCAATAAGGTAGATTCTGGTGTATGGAAATTGGTAATCATTGAATTTGCAATACTAAAATCATATGGAGGGAAGATAAACTTGCTCGTCCAGTCGTTAGCTGCTTTTAATGTTCTGTTGGCAGAAACTGCAGATTCGATTGCACGCATTGAAGTGGTGCCCACTGCACAGATTTTTCTTTTTTCTTCTAAAGCTTTGTTTACAATGCCCGCATCTTTCGGCTCGATAATAAACTGCTCTGAATCCATTTTATGTTTGGTTAAATCTTCAACCTCAACTGTTCTAAAAGTTCCTAAACCAACGTGTAACGTTACTTCTGCAAACTCAATACCTTTAAGTTCTAAACGTTTCATCAACTCGCGACTGAAGTGCAAACCTGCAGTTGGAGCCGCTACAGCACCTTCGTGTTTCGCGAAGATGGTTTGATAGCGTTCTTTATCTTCGGCAGTAGCTTTACGTTTAATGTATTTAGGAAGTGGTGTTTCACCTAAAATTTCAACATTCTTTCTAAACTCTTCGTCGGTACCTTCGAATAAGAAACGGATGGTACGGCCACGTGATGTGGTATTATCTACAACCTCGGCAACCAATAAGTCATCATCGCCAAAGTATAATTTGTTACCAACACGGATTTTACGGGCCGGATCAACCAAAACATCCCATAGGCGCAATTCCTTGTTTAATTCACGTAATAAGAAAACTTCGATAGTAGCACCGGTTTTTTCCTTATTGCCATATAAACGGGCAGGAAAAACTTTGGTGTTATTTAATATCATTACGTCTTTATCGTCAAAATAACCTAAAACGTCTTTGAAGATTTTATGCTCAATTTTACCGCTGTCTTTGTGTAAAACCATTAGGCGAGCTTCGTCGCGTTGTTCAGCCGGATTGTTGGCAACTAATGATTCTGGTAAGTTGAATTTGAATTGTGATAATTTCATTCTTGATGAATTTTTTGAGGTGCAAAAATACGAATTTAATTTTTCTTTTCCGTATTTTATCAAACGCAATTACAGTATATTATGTTTTACTTTATTTTAAGCTAAATAATACATGCCATAAATGTGTGGCAAAGATAAAAATTAATTAGTTTTGAAGATAAGCTGTAACCTTTTAACAGGCTTTGCATCTAATCTCTAATTATGATAATCTTTAGGCTAATAGGCGAGAGTTTCCGTTTTGCATTTGATGCGTTGCGCCAAAATAAATTGCGCACCATGTTGTCGCTTCTGGCGATAACGATTGGTATTTTTACCATTATCGCTGTATTCTCTGCGGTAGATACCTTTCGGGGGAAACTGCAGTCGAGTGTAGATAAATTGGGTTCCAATACCATTTACGTTCAAAAATGGCCATGGAGTTTTGGCGACAATTATCCATGGTGGAAATACATGAACCGCCCTCAGCCTTCGCTGCGCGATTTTGAAGCCCTTAGAGAAAGGATTGAGAATGCGCAAGGTGTAACATTCGAAATATCAACTAACGATAGGACCATCAAATATAGAAGTAGCTCTGTTGAAGGGATTTCTGTTTGGGCGGCTTCACACGATTTTAATAAAACCTGGAACTTCGAACTTCAGGATGGCAGGTATTTTACAGAAAATGAAAGTAAAAATGGTTCGCCGGTCTGTATTTTAGGCTCTGATATTGCCGATGGACTTTTTGATGGTGATAGGGCCGTTGGAAAGCAGGTACAGATTTTGGGAAGAAGGTTAACCGTTGTTGGTGTTTTTAAAAAAGAAGGTGAAGATATGTTAGGTACTTCGCTTGATAAAAATGTAAACATTCCGATTGCCTTTGCAAAAGGCGTTTTAGATATCCAAAGTGAACGTTATGGTCCACAGATTACGGTTCGCGGTAAAGATAATGTGAGTTTGGAGGAGGTAGAGAGCGAATTAAAAGGGTTAATGCGTTCTATACACAGAATCAGGCCAGGACAAGAAGAAGATTTTGCACTGAATAAAACCACGATAATTTCTAACCAGTTAGACTCGATGTTTAAAATGGTTAATATTGCCGGTTGGGTAATTGGTGGTTTCTCGATTTTAGTTGGAGGCTTCAGTATAGCCAATATTATGTTTGTATCGGTTAAAGAACGTACCAATATTATCGGAATTCAAAAATCCCTAGGGGCAAAAAATTATTTCATTCTGCTTCAATTTATATTCGAATCCATATCGCTCTGTATTTTAGGCGGATTGCTTGGGCTTTTACTCGTTTTTCTGCTCGCACTCGTTATAGGGGCCGCAACAGATTTCCACATCATACTCGGCTTAAATAACATTGCTTTGGGTATAGGGATATCAATCATCATTGGAACTATATCTGGCTTTTGGCCTGCCTTTTCGGCATCAAGATTAGATCCTGTAGAAGCGATTAGGAGTTAGCAGTTGCCATTTTTCAGTTAACAGTTGTCAATTGCCAGTTTTTAGTGCAGAGACTTTAAGCGTGGTCAACTTTATTGCAGGGTGGCTATTAAAGTTGACAGTGCTATCTTGGATGAAATATTTTTAATTGCTAGGCTGCTATACCGTAAGTAATAAACCTTATTGCAGTGGAAAGCCAGCAATCCAGATTTTTCATCGGGAGCGGACTTGCAACGTAAAGAAGGACTGATGTTCCGATGAAACACAGGCTGTCATTTCCAAATGATAAGAAATATGTTTAATTGCAACAGTAGGTAGTTTCTGTGCAGAGATTTTCAGCGTTGTCAACTTAATTGCAGGGTGGCTATTAAAGTTAACAACGCTATCTGGAATAGTTTTTAGTGGTTTCTTAAACTAAAATAAAGAAGGGGGAGTCTGATTGGCCATTACGGGAATTTTCAAATCGGTACCTACAGCCTTGTTTAATTTATCGGTAAAGTAAGCCGAAAATAATGGCGACGATAGTTCAACATTCTGGTGTACAAAAAAGTACAGGTTCTGCAAGCCCTGTTCTTTCCAGCTCACAATCCTTTCGATCCAATCATCCAGTCGTTTCTTATCAATGTCGTCATCATTTGCGCCTACAAAGCGTACAAAGGCCGTAGGCGAAGTTAAACGCATGTGCAGCATGTCTCTTCTGCCGGCTGTATCTACAATGATATTGGCTACGCCGTTATCTTCGAACAGTTCAGCGAATTCGTTTGCAATAGCGGGATTGGTAAACCATTCTGTATTTCGTACTTCTACTCCTAATGGAATTACCTTTGGGAATTCTTTAACTACAGTTTTTAACCTTTCAAAATCCTTTGGCTTAAAGTTATCGTGAAGTTGAAGAAAGGCCATGCCCAATTTGTCTTCGAAATTACTGATGGCATCGCAAAACTGCTCCACAGGTTCTTTAACGTTAATCAACCTTTTAAAGTGACTTACGGTATTGGTTAGTTTTGGGAAGAACTTAAAATCTGCAGGGGTTTTCTGTGTCCAGGTAATTACCTGTTCGCGGGTGGGCATGCCGTAAAAAGTAGCATTTAGCTCGATCGAATTGAACTGGCTTGAATAATATGTTAATTCATCTTTGGTACCTTTTGGGTAAAAACCCTTTAAATCGGCCTTGTTCCATTTTGCACATCCAACAAAAGCCTTAAAATCCTGCTTGTTTTTATTTGCTTTTAAAACTGCTGCTGTTTCAGGTGCATCAGCAGGGAGGGTATAATCTATAATTGAGGGGTCTTCTACTTTACCGAATTGCATTGTAATAGGGGTTTATTTTACGCTAAGTTAATAAAGAAAATTGTAAAGAATTTTGTTTAACGGTCGTCATGCTGAATTTATTTCAGCATCTTTCCAGCTAATAAAAGACCCTGAAATTAATTCAGGGTGACGAAGCTAATAATAAAGTATGAAAGGAATGCCTCTCAGATGACCTTTAGTAAATATAAAAAAAATACCCCAGTAAAAAACCTGAGGTATTTATATGCCTTAATATGAAATTTTAACTTTTTTTGGTGTATGCAAACCGGCAACTCCCAACTGCAAACTAACCTAGTAACCCAGTATCTTCAGCACCTGCTTACTGTTCTGTTCCTCACCGAAAACTTCAAAGTTGAAGCTCTCATCGCGGTTTCTGCGGATCAGCACATGTTTCGGACTTGGCAATAAACAGTGATGGATACCACCATAACCGCTTAATACCTCCTGGTAAGCACCGGTATGGAAGAAACCCAGGTATTGTACTTTACGCGTTTTTGGCATAAATACACTGTTCATGTGCGCTTCCTGATTGTAATAATCCTGCCCATCGCAAGTGATACCGCCCAGGTTAACACGCTCATATTCGGCGTCCCAGTTGTTGATCGGCAATAAAATATATTTTTGGTTCAATGCCCAAACATCAGGTAAATTGGTGATGAAGGAACCGTCTAACATTAACCAACGCTCACGGTCGTTCTGTTGTTTACGCCCCAAAACTTTATATAAGATACCAGAGGCTTCCGCAACCGTATATTTACCAAACTCGGTAATAATATCGGGTTCCATTACATCGTGGATGGCGCAGATTTCCTTGATCCTTTTTACAATTTCGTTTACCATGTATTCGTAATCGAAATCGAACACCAACGAATCTTTAAATGGCATACCGCCACCAATATCAAGGGTATCTAAATCAGGATTGATTTTCTTGAACTTGCAATAAAGCGTTACATATTTTTCCAATTCGTTCCAGTAATATGGCGAATCGGTAATACCCGAATTTATAAAAAAGTGTAATAACTTAACCCTGAAATTTGGGTTGTGCACAATTTTATTATTGTAGAAATCGATAATATCTTCCATACGTACACCCAAACGCGAGGTATAGAACTGCGAATCTGGCTGCTCCTCTGCCGCAATGCGGATACCGAGGTTACAGGGCGTATCAATATCAACCTCGTCGTCAAAAAGGTTAAACTCCTCTTTATTGTCTAAAACCGGGATAATATTGGTATAACCATCATGCAGCATATCAATAATGTACTGCTTGTACTGGTAGGTTTTAAAACCGTTGCAGATAATGGTGGTATCTTTTGTTAATACCCCTTTTTTCTCCAGGGCATCAACCATTGGCATATCAAAAGCCGAAGAAGTTTCGAGGTGGATGTTGTTTTTTAGAGCTTCTTCAACAATATGCTTAAAATGCGAGCTTTTTGTACAGTAGCAATATTTATAATCGCCACGGTAATTGTTTTTTAAAATAGCGGTTTGGAAAAGAATCTTCGCTTGTTGAATCTTCTTGCTCACCATTGGTAAATACGTGAAACGTAGGGGAGTACCGTAAGTTTCGATCATTTCCATCAGGTTTAAATCCTGAAAATATAATTCATCATCTATAACATCAAAGCCATCCTGTGGAAAGCCAACGCTTAGATCAAGAAATTCTGAGTAACTCTGCATTTACTTTTAAATAATTTTTGCAAAAATGTAATTTTAAATCGAGAATTAAACGGTATTGATAATATTTTTACTGTTAAGAAACGGTTAGCCTAACTACAAAAATGGAGCGAAAATAGTTTTTGGAAAAAAAGAAGATCAGCTGTTTTGTTAATCGCTTGTAAAACAATGGGTAATAATGGTCGGGGTTGATGATTTGGAAAGCAGGTTTCTGTTGTTATCGGGTGCGGTAGTCCTTCACTGTACTTTACTCTCCCGATGAAAAATCGGGATCGTGTTCGTTCCGTTAAGGTTTTGGTATTAAGGGCGGTGCTGCTATTTGGGGTTTAACAGCCTGTGCCTATCAAAGAATGCGCAGTTGTTTCCCGCAGATTACACTGATTTGCGCAGAATAGTAAAGAAATCTGCGTTGATCTTTTTAATCTGCGGGAGAAAATTAAATAGCAAAACGGTTATGTGGTCAGAATTTAAATGATTTGGAAAGCAGGTTTCTGTTGTTATCGGGTGTGGTAGTCCTGCACTGCACTTTACTCTCCCGATGAAAAATCGGGATCGTGTTCGTTCCGGTCAGGTTTTGGTATTAAGGGCGGTGCTGCTATTTGGGGTTTAATAGCCTGTGCCTATCAAAGAATGCGCAGTTGTTTCCCGCAGATTACGCTGATTTGCGCAGAAATAGGAAAGAAATCTGCGTTAATCTTTTTAATCTGCGGGAGAAAATGGTAAAAGTAGCAAGACAAAATCGTTACGATAGCTCAGCACGCATTAATGTACATAGGCTGCCCTGGTTGTGATGAAGTTGTTAAAAGTCCGATGTAACTTTGAAAAACTACGATGACACTATCTATTGCTTTAACGACACAATCAAAAACTCCAATGAAAGTTGTTAAAAATACAATGAAACTTTGAAAAACTACGATGATACTATCGATTGTTTTAACCTTTGACAATCTTAATAGCAGGTTAGCCATTAAGATTGTCAAAGGGAATTTAAATGTTTAACAATCTTAACAAAAGGTTAGGATTAAGATTGTTAAAGGGGACTTTTAAATGGTAAATGTATTTCTGCCAACATACACCTTGCGCTGCCGCCCCCATTTTTTTCGATCGTATACAATGGTGCATAAATGATCCTGCAGTATTTTTCAAGCGATGCAATCTGTTCAGCATATAATGATAAATAAGCCTGTTCCGACATTACCAATAAGCTTTCGTCGTGTACATTGCTTACCTGTAGCATATTGCCTGCAAATTTGTTCATCTGATCCAGGCTGATTTCAATAATCTCTTTTCCGGTGCTTTTTAAACTGATGGTTACGTTTAACCTTTCTTCGGGATCTTTGATCGAATCGAGGCAGATTACCGCGAAGCGGTCGCCAATGCACATCATCACATTGGTGTGGTAAATCGGGAAATTGGTGGCATCAACAGCCTGAAAAGCCATAGGCTCGTAACCGGTAAGCATGCAGAAATTGTTGAGCACTTCTTCATCGGTACGCACGCTTAAGCAGGCATAAGCAATTTTATTTGGGCGGTCTAACACCATACTTCCGGTTCCTTCCAAAAAAGCATGTTGCATTTCGTAAAAACTCAGATCGTTTACATGGTTCACTTCGAATTTGTCTTTCAGTCCATCCAATATTTCCCTGCGCCGTTCTAACCTGCGGTTTTCAGAAAACATGGAGTAGAGGTATACAGCACCATCTTCGTGAAAAGAAACCCAGTTGTTGGGGAAAATCGAATCGGGTGTTTCGGGCTGTAAAGTATCATCCACAACGGTAACATCAACACCGTTTTTACGTAGTAGATCAACAAATCCATCAAACTCTTTTAAAGCCTCTGTTTGTACATTGGTTTCAGTCGATGCAATCTGGAATTTATTATTTCCTGCCGTTTGTTCGTTGAACTTAAAATCAACAGGGCGGATCATGAGGATGTGGTTGGTAGTTTGCATAAAGGTAAAAGGTTAAAGGCGTAAGGTTTAAGGTAGCATACCGCCTAAAAGTATTCATTAAAAACAAAACAGGCTTTTTATATATATAGGCAAATCAAAACCTTAAACCCTATACCTTAAGCCTTAAACCTCAAATATTATCTCTTAAAATCGGCAAGCTCATACAATGGAAACCGCCACGTGCACGCGATAATTCTGCCGATGGCATTAAAATCAATGTATCGGTTATGGTTTCGGTATTTACTTTACCGCTTTCTAAATCCTGGATTAAATCTTTTACATCTACCACATCAAATCCGGCGGCTTTAAAAGCTTCTACAGTTTTATCGTTCCTATCGTAACCCAAAACCACGCCTTCTTTAATGGCTAAAAGGTTGCACGAATCGGTCCATTGTTCTCTCGAATCGTAAGGGAACTGATTATTTCCACTGTAAATGATTTTGGTTGGTTCGGTGCTTTTTAAATCGTTCTGGCTAATGTCGTTCAACAGTGCTTCCACATGTTCGAAATGTTTTGGTTCCTGTGGATTGGCTTTTGTAAACTGAATGGCCGTTGTTGCTTCGAGCTTTTCGGGCTCTTTTAAAAAGTTGATCGGTTCGTACGGATTGTATTTGGGCGAATGCGCAATAGAATTCAATATCACCCAGGTATTGCGTTTTACCTGAGTAAAAACGGTGTCGAGGTGCATGTAATCGCGTTTGCTCGGTATTTTAACCACGGTTACTTTTTCTACTACATCCTGCTCGAACAACAGTTTAATGGCCTCGTTTGCACCATGTTCAGAGGTGCGTTCGCTGCAGCCAATCAATACGTGGTTGGGGCTCACCATCATTACATCACCACCTTCTAAAGTGGTGCTGAAAGCGGGTTCATCACCAGGTCTTAAAAAGTGCATTGTTACATCCGGAATTTCCAGGATGTTATTGCGGTAAGCTTCAAACAAAGGATGGTTAAAGAAAATATAGCGCATTAAAAGCGTTTCGCGTACACGTGCTTTTTTTGCAGGTTTGTTTAAAAGAATGTGGTTGTTGATGGTTGTGCCCACATCGCGGGTAAAAATTAAATTTGGTATCGGCGCAAAAATCATGGTATCGTTGGCCAATGTGCCGGAGATAAAAATCTCAGCCAATTGTTTAGGATCGGTATTGGTTAATTCCAGCTGCACTTTATAGGTACATCCTTCGATAGCACAAACGGCAGCCACCAGTTTTTTTCGGATAGATTCGTTCTCCAGCATTTCGCTCAACAGGTTCTGAATCTCAATTACAGCCGTAGAATTGTGGAAATCAGGATGATTAGGCTTGTAAAAATTACGGTTGGAGCTTTCGGAATCGATATCTGATAATTTTCCCTTAATCTTATCCGGATCAAGAAAATACATCAGCAACTTAATGTAATAATCGTATTCACCTTTGCGGATGGTATCTAAATGTACAATATCTTCGAAAAGCCAATCTTGTGCCTTAGAAGGTACAACTTTGCCTAATCCACTGTCAGGACTATGTATTAATAATTTACGCAACCTGCCGATTTCGGTGTTTACGCCCACTTTAAAATTTTGGTTCTGCTCGCTCATAAAAAAGTTAGTTGTTACAAATCTATTAGAATTTTTGAGAGTCTGAAAGTCCGGGGTCCGAAAGTAGGAAGATATAGTTTGAAAGTAGATGGTCTGAAATTTTGAAGCCTTATAAGTTTTATATTAAAGGCATCCTGTCTTGCGACCTCGGACTTCGGTCTCCGGACTTTTTATTGCAAGGAACAGACATCCCTAAACCTTGTTGAAGCGGCAGCTCCCGATTCCTTCAACGGGACTATAGCGGAAAGTCTGAAAGTCCGGCGTCCGAAAGTCGGAAGATATAGTTTGAAAGTGGATGGTCTGAAATTTTGAAGCCTATAAGTTTTATATTACAGGCATCCTGCCTCCCGACCTCGTACTTCGGTCTCCGGAATTTTTATTGCAAGCAACCGACATTCCTAAACCTTATTGAAGCGGCAGCTCCCGATTCCTTTAATCGGGACTATAGCGGAAAGAAGGACTACCGGAACCGACTGGCACTACCATTGCTTTCCAAACCCAACAATGAAAATTGAATATGAGATTTGGGATAAAATTAGAATTTTTGAGCGTCTGAAAGTCCGGGGCCCGAAAGTCGGAAGATATGGTTTGAAAGTAGATGGTCTGAAATTTTGAAGCCTTATAAGTTTTATATTACAGGCATCCTGCCTTCCGACCTCGGACTTCGGTCTCCGGACTTTTTATTGCAAGGAACCGACATTCCTAAACCTTATTGAAGCGGCAGCTCCCGATTCCTTCAATCGGGACTATAGCGGAAAGAAGGACTACCGGAACCGACTGGCACTACCGTTGCTTTCCAAAGCCTTTAAAAACAATGAAAATTGAAATTTTAGCTAAAAAATCTTCGGACTCCAGACTCCCGACTTCGGACTTTTTTCTCTATTTTTGGCACATGAATTTTATTATTGCCGCAACACAGCAAGCCATTCTGGAACTTTATAAAGAAGACGTAGCCGAAAGTGTAATCAACATACAAGAAACCCGTAAAGAATTTGAAGGACAGGCAACCATCGTTGTTTTTCCGATTACCAAAATTTCGAAGAAATCGCCAGAGCAGACCGCGAATGAAATTGGCGAATATTTGGTTGCCAATGTGGCCGAAGTTACCAAATTTAACGTAGTTAAAGGTTTTTTAAACCTGAGTATTGCCGAAAGTTATTTCTTAAAACAGTTTAATGAAGAAATTTTAGCGCCTGATTTCGGTGTTTATGCGCCGAACGGTAAAAAGGTAATGGTAGAGTATTCTTCGCCAAATACCAACAAACCGCTCCACTTGGGGCATGTGCGAAATAACTTATTGGGTTATTCGGTTTCCGAGCTGCTTAAGGCTTATGGCTACGATGTGGTGAAGGTAAACCTGGTTAACGACCGTGGAATCCACATTTGCAAGTCGATGCTGGCCTGGCAAAAATGGGGCAATGGCGAAACACCAGAAAGTACCGGCTTAAAAGGCGATCACCTGGTGGGAAAATATTACGTAATTTTTGATAAGGAGTATAAAAAAGAAATCGAAGCCTTAAAAGCTGCCGGACAAACTGAAGAAGAAGCGAAGAAAAATGCACCGTTGATTAAAGAAGCACAAACCATGCTTCAGCAGTGGGAGGCAGGCGATGAGGCTGTAGTTTCGCTTTGGAAAACCATGAATGAGTGGGTGTATGCCGGTTTTAATGTAACCTATAAGAACCTTGGGGTTGATTTCGATAAATTCTATTACGAAAGCAATACCTACCTGTTGGGTAAGGGTACCGTTGATGAGGGTTTGGCCAAAGGTGTTTTCTTTAAAAAGGAAGATGGTTCGGTATGGATCGATTTAACTGCCGATGGTTTAGACCAGAAACTGGTTTTGCGTGCCGATGGAACTTCGGTTTACATTACACAGGATTTGGGTACCGCCGAAATGAAACACGACGATTTTAACATGGATGAGTCGATTTATGTGGTAGGTAACGAACAGGATTATCACTTTAAGGTATTGTTCCTGATTTTGGAGAAACTGGGCAAGAGCTGGGCAAAAGGTTTATACCATTTATCGTACGGGATGGTTGATTTACCGAACGGGAAAATGAAAAGCCGTGAAGGAACGGTTGTTGATGCCGATGAACTGATTGAAAGCATGGTAACCACCGCCCGCGAAAAAACTGAAGAATTGGGTAAAACCAACGATTTTAGCGAAGCAGACAAAGAAGAACTGTATAAAAACATAGGTTTAGGTGCTTTAAAATATTTTCTGTTAAAGGTTGAGCCAAAGAAACGTTTACTGTTTAACCCTGCCGAAAGTATCGACTTTCAGGGAAATACAGGTCCGTTTATTCAATACACGCATGCACGGATTAAATCATTGCTGAGCAAATCTAATTATCAGGTTGGCGCTGGGCGTTTGGAGTTTGGCGGAATTAGCGCTGTAGAGTTAGAGATGATCCTGCAATTGGCTAAGTATCCTGAAGAAATTGCGACTGCTGCTAAAGCTTATAGTCCGGCAAGTTTGGCCAACTATTTATACGAACTGGCGAAACTGTTCAATAAGTTTTACCATGAAGTACCTCCGATTGTAAAAACAGAAGAGGGAGAGGTAAAACAGTTCCGCTTAAATCTGAGCAAAAAAACTGCCGATATTATCTATTCGGGCATGCTGATTTTGGGGATTACTTCTCCGGAACGCATGTAAGAAAGATGGATTACGGATGCAAAGAGATGGATGATGTGGGTTAGGCATTTTAGCAAAGATTACGTCATCTAGCGTGGAATGGAGAGATCTGTAAAGGGCTCTTCAGCCTAAAAATTCTTCACTACTTTCAGAAAGGCATAAAATAAAAAATCATCGCTAGTTTAATCCAGCGATGATTTTTGCATTCTATTAAAGACTAAAGACTAAAGACTAAAGACTTTGACTCTGAACTGCGCTAAACTCCCAGCTCCCAACTCCAAACTATTTTCCTTCAATCCCCGATTTCGTAGCCACTGGTTTTTTCTTTCTAAAGTTCGGAAACATCATCGGGCTTTTGGCCGGACGCTCATCGCCCAATAATACACCCCATTGTTTAAACGACTCTGTGCGGTCGAAGATGATCTTTAATACAGCCACAATGGGCAGTGCGAGGAACATACCCGATACCCCTGCAATGCTGCCACCGATAAATACCCCGAGAATCGCGAATAAGGCATTAATTTTTACTTTAGAACCTACAATGCGCGGCATTAGTATATTATTGTCTAAAAATTGAACAAATGCGATAACACCCAACACAGTAATTACGGGCCACAGTTCCTGCGAAGAGGTGAGGGTAAGCAGCACACCGATTACATTGCCAATTAAGGCCCCAACATAAGGGATCAGGTTTAAGATGGCGAAAATAACCCCAATTAATAATGCGTGTTTAATGCCGATCAACATCAGTATACCGCCCAGTAAAACCGTCATATAGGTAATCTGTATCAACAAGCCGATTAAATAACTTTTTATAATTGATTCGGTTTCATAAATGGCTTCTTTCACTTTGGGGTGATCATCTGTTTTAAACCACATAAAAATAAAGCGTAATAGAATGTCTTTATAAAAGAGCATCAGGTAAATGTAAATGGGCAGTAGCCCGATAAATACAAAAATACCGCTTAAGGTAACCGCTGCACCACCGGCAAGAGAGGTGCCCATGTTCATCAAATCGTCGCTCTTAGCCTGTATAAAGGCTTTTTGCTGTTTATCGTCGTAATGTGTAATGCGGCTGATCCAATCGCTTAACGAATTGATATGCTGTGTAACATTGGCTTTGATCTGTGGAAAATCTTTCACTAAAATTCCGATCTGATTGGAAAAGAACCAGATTATGAGTGCTACAAAGAGCGCTACCAATAAAATGGAAATAATGATAGACAGCGATTCGGGGATTTTTTTACGCTTTAAAAAACGATAAACGGGCAGGAGCATGATACTGATGAAAAAGGCCATCAACATCGGCATGATGATATCGCGGCCGATAACCATAACCGCTACAATGGCCATAAGGCCCAATAGTTCGATAGACCGTTTTACGGTTAGGGGTAAATTGTTAGTCATAAAAAGCTTATTCTGATTTAAAATTTAAACACAACCGTTGTGAAAATGTTTTAGTGCGATGTAAAATGGATGAGGTATGATGGGGATAGTTCGAACTTTAGAGATAGAGATTTGAAGTTAACGGTATAACAGCGTATGGGTAATCACCGTCGATTAACCTTTTAAACAGCAGGATTTTATAGATGCTATACCACAATAGCATAATCTTTTACCACCTAAGGCAACTTAGTTAAAATAGAGAAAAGTGCAGATATATTTTATCAATATCAGTTTATTTCATCCCCTGTGTCCTACAATGCGATAAAAGGTGAAATTTTAAATTTATAAAGCCAAATAATAACCCAATAAAACTAAGGTGCCTAAGGTGGTGTTAAAAAAATAAGATAGAGTAAAAGTGGAATAACTAAAAAAATTACTTCCCTTACACCATATACCCGGAGATTAGGTTTATTTTTGCAGCTTTAACAGCACGCATGTACAATCAAGATACCATTATTGCTTTATCAACGCCTTCGGGTTCTGGCGCCATTGGCGTAATCCGCTTATCTGGTCCGGAGGCCATTTCGTTAACCAATGCCGTTTTTGCAGGTAAAGATCTGGAAAAGCAGGACTCGCATACCTTACATTTCGGTTTAATTAAAGATGGCAATCATATTGTTGATGAGGTAGTAGCAGGTTTATTTGTTGCTCCAAAATCGTACACAAAAGAAAATGTTGTGGAAATTTCCTGTCATGGTTCCAATTATATTATTCAGCAAATTATTAACCTGTTGATTAGCAAGGGGGCACGTGCTGCCAAACCGGGCGAATTTACCTTGCGCGCGTTTTTAAATGGTGCTTTCGATTTAAGTCAGGCCGAGGCCGTGGCCGATTTAATTGCCTCCAATTCAAAAGCTTCGCACGATGTGGCCATGCAGCAGATGCGCGGTGGTTTTGCTACTGAACTGAAAGGTCTGCGCGAACAATTGATCCATTTTGCTTCGATGATTGAACTCGAACTTGATTTTGCTGAGGAAGACGTTGAGTTTGCCAACCGCGAACAGTTAAAAAATCTGGTTAACAAAATCAACTATGTTTTGCAGCGCTTAATCTCTTCTTTCGAAATGGGGAATGTGATTAAAAACGGTGTTCCGATTGTAATTGCGGGTAAACCAAATGTGGGTAAATCTACTTTGTTAAATGCCTTATTAAATGAAGAACGTGCCATTGTTTCTGATATTGCCGGAACCACACGCGATACCATAGAGGATGAACTCACCATTGGCGGTATTGTTTTCCGTTTTATTGATACTGCCGGAATCCGCGATACTGCCGATATTATTGAAGCTTTGGGCGTAGAACGTACCTTAGAGAAAATGAAACAGGCCAAGCTGATTATTTACATGGCCGATGCGGCTCAGAGTATTGAAGAAATTGCAGAACAGGTTCGTGGTTTAGAACAGCTGGCGATTCCTTACCTGATCCTGGTAAACAAAGCAGATCTGATTTCGGCCGAGCAGAAAAAGGCTTTCGAAGCTTTAAATGTGGTGTTTATTTCGGCCAAAGAGAAACAGGGCATTGATGAGTTAAAAACAACGCTTTTAGAACAGGTTAACCTGCACCACATTAATACCAGCGAAACTTTGGTTACCAACATCCGCCATGTAGAAGCCCTTAAACAAACCGAAAATGCTTTGCAAAGGGTGCTCAATAATGTAGATAATCCGGTAACTTCCGATTTTTTGGCCATGGATATTAAACAGGCTTTACATTACCTTGGAGAGATAACGGGTACGGTAACTACTGATGATCTGTTGGAGAATATTTTTACCAAGTTTTGTATCGGCAAGTAATTCTATAGATTTAGTAGACTATTGGTTAATTTCGAATATTAATCCGCTAATTATTAATTAATTAGCGGATTTTTTTATTTCTGATTTTTCGTAATTAACTATTGATTTTCCTATTTTTGTTGCGTATTTGTAGCATTTTTTTCTGCGAGCATTTTACATCTGTGATTGATGTTTAATATGGTGAGATTAGTTGACAAAACTATACAAAACTATACAAAAAGATACAAAACTATACAAAATTTTGGTGAGATTATGGCCAGTAATATTCTAATTAAAAGGGTCTGCAGCCATTGCGGCACAGATTTTATAGCAAAAACTACAGTAACAAAATTTTGTAGTTCAAAGTGTAACAGTAGATTTTATAAAGCCGCACTTAAAGCAAAAAAGATCGATAAAAGTCATATAGAAACCGTCGTCGAAAAAGCCAACGCAAGAATCAAGGCGCTTGACAAGGATTTTCTCAGTGTTAGCGAAACTGCAGCTTTGTTATGCTGTTCAAGAGCGGCTGTGTACAAAATGATTACCTCGGGAAGACTAAAATCGGCCAAGTATTTGGGTAATGTCACACGCATCCCTAAAACAGAAATCCTCGGTAAATTCGATGAACCAATTTCGCCTAAGCCAAAACAGGATGAAGGCAAAGCTACCCGGCCGCTAAAAAAGCCCGATCAGGCTCTAACAATTGAAGACTGTTATAAAATGGATGATCTGGTGTCCTTGTTCAAAAAGAACAGAACCGCGTTATATACAGCCTTCGCCAGGACAAAGGTACCGAAGCTAAAAGTAGGGAAGGAAGCCTACTTTTCCAAGGAGGTAGTCAACAAACTTCTTAAGAAACAGGAACAGCCACCTAAACCGGGATTATCCAGAGAAAGGGAAATCAATCAGGAGATTGCCGCCAGGGGTTTGAGTGCTTCCCAATGTTACACCATTGATGAATGCGTGGAACTGTTTGGAAAGGATAGGTCTTTGTTATATGGTATTTTCAATAGACGTTTGGTCCCCAAAATCCGGGCAGGCCAAAATGTTCTGCTCTCCAGAAAGGTGATTGATAAACTTTATAGAACATTTTTAAAAGATGGAAAAATATAGTGTTTGTTTGGTATGAGTAGGTGTGAAGCCTAACAAAAAAAATAGAATAACATCGGATAATTTCGATCATTTTTGGTAATAACGATCTTATTAACAGTGTGATATGTTGATATAATCCAAAATTTCAGTTTGGTAATTACCCTGATTTTTAGCATATTTAAAGTCCATTAAGCCGTTTTATTCAGACAGAAGCGGAGGGTGAAATCATCCCAGCGAGCTCCCATGGTAACAGCACCTAACCGTTACCTAAGGGATCATTTAAACAATGCGCCTAAACCTTAATCCAGGCGTACAATAATGAAGTCAGATTAAAATGTGAAACCATGTCAAATGTAAAACTTAGAACAAGAGCAATCAAAAACAACAGGGAAAGCCTTTTTCTGGATTATTATCCACCATTACTGGATCCTGCTACCGGCAAGACCAAACGCTTCGTCAATCTCAAACTATACCTGTTCGCAAAACCGGAAAACGATTTTCAGCGGAAACACAACAAACAGACCCTGCTCACCGCCAACACAGTCTGTGCCCAGCGCCAGATCGAACTCCAGAACAGGCGCTTCGGACTGGTATCCGAGCATGAGCGTGAAGCCAGTTTCATGGATATGTTCCGGCAGATTGCCAAACAGAGGAGGCAGGGACTCCATGATCAATGGGAAATGTCCCTGAGATATTTTATCGCCTTTTGCGGAAGGGATATCATACTGCCCGAACTCACCGATTATCTTTGCGAGGATTTTAAGAATTACCTCCTTAGCGGTCCCGGAATTGCCAGGTACGGCAGGCCGATCAGAAGAAACACAGCTGTAAGCTATTTTGCCAAATTCCGCGCCGTTCTCCGCGTGCTCTACCGAAAACGCCTGATCCCTATAGACCTCCACAGCATGGTCGATCCCATCCGGCCCAGGGAAACACATAAAGAGCGGTTGACCATGGAAGAATTCCGTCTGCTGGCTGAAACCGACACAGATTCTGAATTAATGAAAAACGCGGCTATGTTCTCCGGACTTACCGGCCTGCGATGGTCGGATGTTTCCACATTAAAGTGGTCCAATATCCGCGGCAAACTGGGCAACTTTGAAATACAGTTCTCACAGGAAAAAACCGAAAACGCCGAAATCCTGCCAATTTCTGATCAGGCCTATAATTACCTGGGGGAAAGGCGAGCAACCGATACACTTTTGTTTCCGGGCCTGGTTTACAGCAGGCTGAAGTCTTTCTTCGACAAATGGCTGTCAGATGCAGGGATCGTTAAAAACATCACCTTCCATAGCTTCCGCCATACCTTCGCTACTTTGCAGTTGGAAGTTGGTACCGATATTTACACAGTTTCCAAGCTCCTCGGCCACCGGGTGCTCAAAAACACTGAGGTTTATGCAAAGATTGTTGATAAAACAAAACGGCAGGCCGCGAATAAAAATCTGCTCATAGGGGAGGATGAAAATAACGAAAGAGATGACCAGTCGTCAAGAAAGGGGATTTTTATCCTGCATATAAACGAAGACAAAATAAATGCAGGCTGATTCTATCAAATTGAAGCAGGAGCTTTGGTGTTTGGCTACAACAATCCACAAAATCCTTAAATTTGCCGGACATTTTAAATCCTTTTGAATCAATGTCAACAGATCTTTTTTCAATTTTGCCTGCCGACAAGGCAGAGACTGTACAGAACACTTTAACGCAGGTCTTTCCGGGTATTGCGATCAATGAAATCTCGATTCTGTCCGGAGGACTGTCAGGTTCGCTGGTCTACAGGGTAACAGCGGGCAACAACACTTATACATTGAAACTTAATCCGCCCGCCCGGCAGGGCAGCGTACTTTCCGATGCTTTAACGCTCGCATCCGATGCCGGCGTGGCACCAAAGCTTTATTATAATGATCCGGGGCAGGGTATTGTAATCAGTGCCTTTATAGACAGCAAGCCGGTAAGGGCGGTTTATAGTCCGGATCAGCTGGCCATCAAACTGGCCGAAAAGATCAGGGCCACCCACGCGGCTGTTTCCAACGGCAAGGTTACAGATATCTTCGCAACCGTAGATGGTCTGATTAGCTGGTTCAAAAGTACCGGCAAGCTGACCGGGCCAATATTTGACGAGTGCTTTGGGCTATACAACCAGATAAAAGAAAAATACCCCCGTGAAAGCGCTGATGGGGTATTCAGCCACAACGATCTGAATCCGGGTAATATTCTTTGCGACGGAAAGGATATCTGGATAATCGACTGGGACGTTGCCTCGGTTAATAACCGCTATATAGATCTTGCAAATACAGCGAATTATTTCGTGCATACCGCGGAAGACGAAAATTTATTTCTGGAAACCTATTTCGGAAAAGAACCGGACGAACAGCAAAAAGCCTGTTTCTACCTCATGCGCCCGGTCTGCCGGATTATTTATGCAGTGATGATGTTCCAATTGGCATTTCAGGCAAAACCTGCTGATTTTAGTCATGACCAGCAGATGGAAGGCATGGACATGGCATCCTTCTGAGCACTTATGGCCGCCGGCAAAATATCCCTAGGCGGGTACGATGGTCAGCTCCTATACGGAAAAACACTGATGAATACCGCCCTGCTCCAAATGAGTGCCGATAGGTTTTCCCAAAGCCTCAGCAATCTTTAAACAATCACAAGGGGCCTTCCTATAAACAACCTGAGTAAGGCCCCTTTTCTGAAATTTCCATCTGCAGTGGCATGTGTGCGGAGTAACACGCAAAGAACTAGTCCTGTCTGCTGTCAACAGGACAATATACCACGCTTTGCTGCGGATCCGCCCAGGTCAGCAATAAGCTCACCCGCACTCTTCCGTCTGGATGCCCCAACCCAGTTAAGGAGTTCCCGCTTGCCGAAATACAACCGTCTTCCCGGTTAGCGCACCGGTATTTCATGCCGGCTTACCTTCGCTTGAATAAAAGGTGCCGTTACCCTGCTCACTCGGCAGCCTCTTTTATATTGAACAGCTCATCATCATCAGACCCGTCCGTGGAGGGCCTGTCAACGATTGATTCAATCCGCTCAACCTTTTCAAACAGCTGGCGGAGCACTTCCGGGATTTTTCAAAGCCAAAGCATTCCATATCTTTCAATATTTAAAGTAAAATCAAATAGACTATTTAAGTTGCAAGAAACAACAGGTTGCCCTTTTTATCAAGGTAGATTTATAGGGAGTTGTTTCTTTTCAGTCAGGTTTGCCCATAAACGATAAAAAATAAAACAGTACTCAAAAAGTATTAAATCTTCGATACGGCTTTAAAATAATAGCTATTCGTTTTATCTTGGTAACATGAAATTTTCAGCTCTTATTTTTCTCGTACTATTTTTTGGTACAACAATCAATTTAAATGCGCAGCATCTGGATCAGATGTCCAAACAATTGTACCCGCCGGCCGATCTTAAAAAAGATATCGATCTGGTGGAAACTACACTCGAAAAAGAACATCCGAACTTATATCTATACATCAGTAAAAAAAAACTTGACTACAAATTCGACAGTTTAAGAAAAACAATAGATAAGCCGATTACCCCAATTGCGCTGTATGTAAAGTTGCTAAGCGTGATGAGCACAATTGGCGATGGTCACCTGAGGGTTGAACTGGATTATTCGAAATTCACTCCGCAGGACATTGCTTTTTTGAAAAAACCATCACTACAGCATCCCATTTATCAGTTCGGCTACCATGTGAACGGAAAACGGCTATTTATTGCAAGGAATTCAACTGCCGATTCGACAATTAAAAAAGGCACAGAGATCATCAGCATTAATGAAGTGCCTGCAACAAGGTTAATTGACAGCCTTTACAACTACATCACCAGTGATGGCTACAATACAACCTACAAAAGATATTTGATGAATAATGAAGATTTATTTGCAGAGCGTTATCGGTTCCTGTTTCCGGAAAAAGGTCCGCTAAATATTTTACTTAACTCTTCAGGTAACTCCAGAAAAATTAAACTGGAAGCACGCCAGGAGAAAGGGTTTGACAGCATTGGCATAAAGCCCCCGCCTACTACAGAATATAGGACATTAACTGCTGATCAAGATGTTGCCTATCTCAAACTCCGTACCTTTGGAAATGAACCTAACTTTATGGGGTATGAGGGCATTTTTGCAGACATAGAAAAGCATAAGCCAAAAAACCTGGTTATCGATTTAAGGGGAAATACTGGTGGGGAACTGATCTGGGCGGCCAGGATTTACAGCCACCTGCTGGATATGCCCAGGTATTTTTTCAAACTTCCCGATGAGATCAGACAACAGAAAAAGCTGTACAACGATCCGAAAATAAGAAACTGGGTCGACAACAAACCAATTTCAGACTACCAGATGATCCAGCCTTATTCCTTTACATTTAAAGGAAAAATATACGTGTTGATTGATGGAGGAACTTTTTCATCAAGCAGCATCCTGGCAGCGAATCTGAAAAACCTAAAAAATGTAAAACTTGTGGGTGAAGAGACCGGAGGCAGTAAAAATATCGTAACAGCGGGTGCACATAAAAATATTACCCTGCCCCAGAGTCAGTTGCTGCTGAAATACGGATATGTCCCCGCTTATTATGGTGATATCACAAATATCGACGGCAGGGGCGTTATGCCGGATGTTCCGATCACCTACCGAATTGAAGATTTTCTGGCAGGTAAAGACCTGGAACTGGACTGGGTGTTGAAAGATATTGAGCGAAACCGTGGAACTCAGTAAGTGGCACAGCAGCTTCGATTGCCCTATATCCGAGATTGACAATTCACTTTTATAAATATGCGTTTCATTCAGACACAATAATATATGGACCTATTCCCGTTTGGGCCAACAGTCGGAATCAGGTGCCACTGGGTATTTTACTCTCCAATATTTTCAAGTATATTTCATATAAAAGTCTGTAATACAGCAGATTGATATTATAGGTAAAGGCGGAACCGGATAGCCAGACATTTCATATTTGTCCATAGCAAGAAGATTAATTGCAGCACCATTACCACGATTTCAGAGCTGTGGTAGAAATCGGCTTCGGTCAATCACCCAAAAGCAGGATTTTAGCTCGAAACAATATCGCCCGAATAGGGAGGTGCCTGGAAAATACCCGCCATAAGTTGAAATTCAACCTGCTACGCGGTGAATATTGAACGGGGCATTGAATATGATGGGGATTATCCGAAAAGTAGCCATTCATTCCTGGCTAAAACGCGCTGCAGATGCTTTGAAAATCGCTTAAAAAGAAAGTGTAGATTGATCTTGGTGTTATAGTTTTGATGACCTGTTTTTTCGTACCTGGGCGCGTTTAGGATGATACCTGTTTGGCCTCTAAGAGATTCAGGGATCCAAAATCTATTCTGAAAACCCGGCAGGGCAGATCCCCACACTTAAAAACTGAAAGCTGAAATTTCGGATGAACTTTTATCCTTGGGACAGATCGAACCAATTTTCCCTGGATCCAGGGACTAAAGCCGGGTGCACATTTTGGATTGAAATCCGGTATCTACTGTCCCTGAAATCCCCAGACAATGGGGGTAAATAAAATAGGCTAACAGTATGAAACCCCGCTGACATCCTTTTTTTAGTTTCCAACGACATCTGTTTTGGATTGCCCGCGATTTCGGCCCTCAGCTTCCGGATATATATATATCCGGAAATGCTGAACGCTAGTCCGGTAAGCGCTTCCGGCGCCTCTACCGTTGCATTCTTCCTGCTTTTCAGTTTCACCGCATCGTTGCTTAAGCTGGCATCGCTATCCGCCTCGCTGCCATTGGCCTGTTGATCCCCATAGATCGCAGTGGTCAGCCTGATCAATAATCATAACGGACCGGGCTCAGATTTTAAACTGTTTCGATACAAAAACCTTTTGAAAGGCAATACACCGGAAAAGGAGCTGAAGACCAGCCAATATGGAAGGGAATTTCATACTCCACTGGAATGAGGGGAAAACCAATGCAGGCTGATGCTAATACAGCATCGGCCCGTGCTTCCCTGCAGGCTCTTTCAACTCCCCGATAAGCTCTGGCCCGGTCTTGCGCCTGGACTGATCTACCCACTTCCGCAGCTCCAGTTTGCTAAAGTAAAGCCGTTTTCCCGGCTTTCGTACCGGTATCTCGAGCCTGCTCACTTTCGCATAAATCGATGGTACAGATACTTTCAGATACTCAGCTGCCTCTTTGATGTTGAAGAGTTCATCTGCGTCAGTGCTGCCCAGTGCAAGCTGTTCAATCATCAGTTCGATCCGCTCAACCTTTTCAAACAGCTGACGGACCACCTCGGGAATTTTTTCAAAGCCAAATGGTTCCATAGTCGTGATCTTTTCGACAAAAGTGGCCCTGCCACAATTTCGGATCACTCTAGTAGAGCAAAATAAAACGGCGCAACGGGATGAATGTACACAGGTAGATGCCGGGAACGGTTTTTGGTATGAGCTGACAAATTTCTTTTCCGTTCAATACCGCAAAAAGCACCTAAATTAAAATATAGGCGTATTCATATTCAGGCCCCGGAACCCTTTGGCAAAATATGGTTGATCTTTACAGCTAAGGTATTGAACGAAAAAAGAAATCAGGCGGAAAATAATGTCCGCACCATTGGGTATCCGCACCGACGGCAAGCAATAGGGTCATCAAAATTCACTCCGAATGTAAAACATTTTTTAACTTAGCCCTTAAGTTCAAAAAACAGATGACAGGTCTTAATTTAATCAGTATTTTCGCAATTATCGCCGTTGCCATCTCTTTGATCCTTGCCGTGTTCTTACTGACCGTAAAAACCAGACATCGGCTCAGCAATGTTTTACTGGCCGCATTTATACTCATCAACGGCATGGACCTGAGCATGTTGTTCCTCGGACAGTGGCTCCACCGGTATCCGGGACTGCTGGTATTCCTGATCACCATTTCGCTGCTCAATAATTCCGTCTTTTATTTATATGCGCGGTCCATCTGTGACTCGGATTTTAAGCTGAAGCCAAAGCATCTTCTGCATGCGGTACCTTTCGTTTTGATCAACCTGGAACTGATCCCCCGGTTTTACCTGGCCGGCTTTGCCGAAAAGATCTTTATGCTCGGCAGCTATGATACGATACCCGAGCTGCGCTGGATAACCGTTACCGGTCACCTGCAGTTCACCGCCTATATCATCGGGATATTTCTCTTATTGAAAAAATACCGGAAAATAGATCTCGAAAATTACGCCGATCCCAGGATTATCACCTACCGCTGGCTGTTTCAGCTCGCCCTTATCGATACGATCGTACATGGGGTGGTGATGGTCAAGGACATCCTGAAGCTGTCCGGATTCAGTGTTGTTTTTGACCATTTACAACTGTTGGTCGGCATCAATGCGGTATTTATTCTGTGCTGGTTTGTTTTTAAGGCTCTGTACAACCCGGGGCTTTTCCGCGGCGTAAGTTTTCAGCTTCAGCCCTTGAAAGAACAGGCCAGGCCGGTCGCCGACACCGCGGCACCGGGAAAAATTGAAGGCATCAGGGCACATATGCTGGCCCATGAGCCTTACCTTGATCCCTCACTGACCATTCAGGAACTTGCGCGCCAGCTCAAAATCCCCGCGAAAGAGCTGTCCGTACTGATCAATCTTCATATAGGCCAGCATTTTTTTGATTTTGTAAATGAGTACCGCATAAAGAAGGCCATGCAACTGCTCAGGGATGACCAGAAAAAGGAGCGCACGGTCCAGGAAATTTTTTTTGAAGTTGGATTCAATTCCAAATCTTCCTTCAATACCGCTTTCAAAAAGCATACCACCATCACACCAAGGGAATACAGGAACAGCCCGTCATAACGTCTTAAATAAAACCGTACTCCGGAAAATTGGTTCGACTTTCTCCATTCGGACGTTTTAGCGCTCCCCGGCCTGCATTTTTGAATCAAAAAAAAATGCGGTCATGAAAAATATAAAGCACACCGGTCAGCTGGCAATCCTGTACCTTCTTCTTTTAACGGCATCCGCCAGATCCCAGGTTATACTGACCGGCCGTATAACCGATGCGCAAAAGCTCCCTATCGGCCGGGCCAGCCTCATACTGTCCGGAAAGGATGGTAAAATGGTTAGTGGCACTACGGCAAAACAGGACGGGTCATTTGAACTGCAGGGTAACAACGGCAGTTTTTTGCTTAAGGTATCCGCAATCGGTTATGCTGATTATCAGCAAAGCCTGGCGTTGCAAAAGGACACTGTTTTGAGCATCGAACTCCAGACAAAAACCCAACAATTATCGGAAGTGAGTGTCGCCGGGCGGAGAAAGCTGATCCAATATAAGCCAAACGGCCTGGTCTTTGACGTCCAGGGCAGCATCGCAGCCAGCGGCGGCGATGCAGTTGATGCCATCAGTGCCGCGCCCGGAATCGTTGTAGAACACAATACGATCAGTATGCCCGGCAAAGGTGACCCGCGGGTCATGATCAACGGGCGTATGGTGGAGCTTACCGGTGAAGCACTGATCGGCCTGCTGAAATCCATACCGGCCGGCGAGATCAGGAACATAGAAGTGATCACCAGCCCACCCGCGAAATACGAAGCGGCCGGAAACGGCGGGATCATCAACATCAATATGAAAACAGGTCAGGGGAATTCCTGGAAAAATTCGGCAACCATCGCCTACCGCCAAGCCGCATACGGTGCAGTGTCACTGGATGACAACCTGCTGTACAACAAGGGCAAAGTCAGACTTTCGATCAGCGCCGGCAGCGCACTGGGACACTCGGAAGTCAGACAGGACCTGGATACCTATTATCCTTCCGGGCCCTGGAACCTGCGATATGCGGGTAAGCAAAATGAAAATAAGCTGTCCGCCCGCATGGCGCTGGATTATGATATCAGCCCCCGTACCGCCGTAGGTATACAGTATATCGCCAGTTACAGTACACCGGGATCCCGTGACCATACGGTCATCCAGATCCACGACACATCAGGTGAACTGGATTCCATACTTCTCAACAACGGAAACCGGGTATTAAGCTCAGCCAGTCAGACCTATAACGCACACGTGGTAACCACCCTGGACACCCTAAAGAGAAAACTGTCCTTTGATATTGACTATCTGAACTATAAGTCCAGGTTCGATAACAACTTCACGGCAACAGTTTTTATCCCCCGAATGGATTTTATCGGCCAAAACCAAAGCGCAGCAAATATCTCCGGCCAGGATATATCCAATTATAGCGCAAAGATTGATATGGAGCATCCGCTAAAAGCATTTAAACTCAGCTATGGCGCCAGGATCACAACAACCGGCAGCAGCGCGGACACCCGGTATTTTAATACCATCAGTGGCCTGGCGGTACCTGATCCTGCCCAGTCCAATACCTTCAGCTACCGGGAGAACAACCAGGCCCTCTATTTCAGCGGGGCCAGGGATTTCGGGACAAAGTTCAGCCTGGATGTGGGCCTGAGGCTGGAAAACACCCAGACCACTGGCTATTCTGCCACCTTGAACCAGACCACAGGAACAGATTATTCAAAGCTGTTTCCCACAGCTGTACTCACTTATAAGCCAAACGCTGCCAACAGTTTCTTTATGAATTACGGCCGCCGGATCAACCGTCCGGGATTTGCTTTACTGAACCCCTTTCGTTCCTATATCAGCAGCAACAGTTACTCCGAAGGAAACCCTTTTTTGCAGCCCTCCTTCAGTGACAACTTCTCCCTTGCCCACAGTTACAAAGGTGTATTGCGGACCGAGGCTTACCTGAACAGGACCTATAACGGCTTCGGCCCGGTGTTCACCTCCAACCCTGACGGAAATACGCTGATCATTACGCGCCAGAATTATTACAGCGGATACGATTACGGTATTGGCGAGACCATAGCCGCCGATATCAGCCCATGGTGGCAGACGCAGAGTTCAGTCTACCTGCTCGGTTCAAAAACCACGTTCAGCAGCGCCATCAACGCAGGCCCCAGGGACAGCCCCCAGCTTTACCTGTCCAGTAACCATACCCTGGCTATAGGTAAATCAACAAAAATAGAAGTTAACTACCGCTACCATAGCGCATACAGCCGGGGGCTCTACCATCTGGGCTTCTCCTCCGCGTTAAGCGTTGGAATCAGGCAGCACCTGATGAAGGAGCATCTTGCGCTGTCCTTATTGGGAAACGATATATTCAACAGCGCTTACCTTAGAAATTACACCTCTGTGGTGAACGGGATCAAACAGGTTTACAATGAAAATAACGGCAGCCGCTATTTCAGGCTTACTTTGGCCTATAATTTCGGCAATACCGCCGTGAAGGTAAAACAAAGGGACTTTGGGAATGATGAGGAAAGAGGAAGAACAGACTAAAAGATTGCCTGGCAGCAACCTGATGGATCGTTGTATCCATCCAGTGCAGCCCGGATCCGGAATCCCGACGCCCGACGCATCTGCCCGTAAGCGCACGCTGCGTCCGGATGCGAACGCCTCGCCGGTGCGGGGAAAGACTGAAAAAGCACGTGAAGATACCTTCAGCCCGCATTTTAAGACGGCATCTGCTTTGTTAAACCCATTATAAATTACAACCGCATTTATGACAACTTCAAAATTCACCCTGTTTATCGGACTACTGATCCTGAACAGTCCGCTACGTGCACAGAACACAAAAAAGCTCGACAGCCTGTTCCAACATTTAGCCAGCGCCAGCGCCTTTAACGGCAACGTCCTGCTAGCAGAAAAAGGCCGGATCCTGTATAGTAAATCTATCGGTTCCGCCAGCCTGGAAACCGGGAAGGCCCATACCAGCAGTTCAGCATTCCAGATCGGATCGGTTTCCAAGACTTTTACCGCCATCGCCGTCCTGCAGCTCGTCCAGCAGCACAAGCTCACCCTTGAGGATTCCCTGCAGCGTTTCCTTCCCGGTCTGCCCTATAAAAACCTGCAGGTAAAACACCTGCTCAGCCATACATCCGGTCTTCCCGACAAAGAAGAGCTCTTCTTTCCCCTCATCGAACAGGATTCCGGCTACAAAGCCGGCAACCAGACCATCATCCCTGCAATGAAAGCACTCGGTAAGCCCCTGGCTTTTGCCCCGGGCAGTGCGTGGCGCTACAACAACACCGGCTTTGCGCTCCTGGCCCTGATTGTCGAAAAGGTCAGCGGAGAAACCTTTGCTGCTTATCTTAAACGGCACATCTTCGCACCGGCAGGGATGAAAGACTCTTACCTATTGGGCCCGGAACAAAACCGCCCCAACCAGGTCGGCGGCTACCTCATCCGCCACCATTACCTCAACGATCTGGAAAGCATTGATAAAAACAAAAAGGTCAGGCGCTGGAGCTACAACCTGCGCGGGCTCTATGGACCGACCAACATCGTCAGCACCACGGCCGACCTGCTCAGGTTCGCTTCCGCCCTGGACGGCCACAAACTGCTGGGCAAAAAAATCCAGGATACCGCCTTCAGCCCGTACCTTCTGAACGATAAAGCAAAAGCCAGCCCGGGAGGGGAGTTTGGCCCCGTGGACTATGGCCTTGGCTGGTTTCTGCCCGAAACGACCCTGGGCAAAATGGTCATGCACACCGGAAGGGAGCCCGGTTTTTTCAGCTTCTTCTGGCACGATCTTACCAGCGGGAAAACGCTTATCCTATTGGACAATATGGAAAGTGCCGGCTTTGGTCAGGCCTGCAGGGAAACCTTCAACCTGTTTTATAATACCGCTTTCTTCAAACCAGAGCCCAAAAGAAAGCAGTCGCTGTTCCTCCCGTATGCGCGCATCCTCGATAGGGAAGGCGCCGATGCCGCCGCCACTTTCTACAATACCTACAAGACCGATTCCCTCAGCTATTTTGCCGATGAGCGCGAGCTCAACGAACTCGGGCTCGAACTGCTCGAAGACCGCCGCTATGCCCAGGCCCTGGAGGCCCTGAAACTCTGCACGCTTATTTATCCCCGGAGCTGGAATACCTATGACAGTTACGGAAAAGCCCTGCTGGAAAGCGGAAAAAAGAAAGAAGCCATAGAAATGTACCGAAAATCACTGAAAATTTTCCCCGGAAACCTGCCTGGAAAAAAAATTCTGGAAAAGCTGACCGCTGTTCCGGAGCCCGATCGAGCTCAATAAGCAACACATTGTTCACGATGCCTGCCGTTTGTTATTTCCGAAACACCAAACTGTAGGTTATCCAGCGTACCTTCGATATTTACTTTAAAGATAAAGGACGGCAGACCTGCCGCCCTTTATCGCACCTAGTTGAGTAATTCGCCAGGCCTGTCCAGCCCGCTTTCCATTACCATTGCCGTTCGGGATCTGATCACCCTGATCCCGGCCGGGCCCTTCACTGTATATTCACCATACTGCTCAAGTTCCCGGAGCAGCGCTACACCATCGTGCAGACCGGTTTCGATTTCCATGCTGACCATCACCATCAATTCCTTTTTCATTTTGAACTCCTTTCCCTAAGCGTGATAAAACGTGTTAGCTGAGCATAGAACGCGTCCGAATTCTCGGACAAAAACTGCACCCCGTAACCTGTCCAGAAAAGCTGGTCCAGAAATTTGATAAAAAGATTTTCATCGTCTGTTTTGGGATGCCCCGGCTTCGATGTGCTGCCATCACTGATTTTGACTTTCGTGTCCATAACATATGGTTTTTGTTTCACAACCCTTTACGACCTTCGTAAAAGGAAGCCGTTTCCGGCTTTTTATGATCCCCTCAACTGATATGCAGCGATCGCCCCGCAAGGCTTTGCGCAGGAATTTACGACCCGGGCAAAGCGAGGTGTGGAGAAATTCCTGCAGCAAACCCCATGGGGACCGGCCTTGCGGGCAAAGCGCCATATCAGTCCTTTGATCATCAAAAAGGATGGAAACGGAACCGCCATCGAAATCACCGCACTGCGCCCGGCCGTTATGAACACGCCCACCTGGCCTGGGGCAAAACAGAATAGGAGAAAGCTGGGATACCCAATAGGCAACCGTCCGGGGGAAAGGCACTGAAATGGATTAAACTTGAATGTTGTCTGATCATCCGGCTAACCCCGGTCTTCCCGCATGCTTTTCTTAAGCGGGCTTCACCGGTACAATGCGGCTGCTGGACCATGCGCCTTGGTATCACCACAATTTTCTTTGGAAAACAAATTGTCCTGGGACGGGGTTTAAGAGTTAAAACGGTTAAGGAAAAACGTAGCTGCAATAGCGCTGTGCTCCGTTTTCCGGTAGCTACGAGAAAATGCCCAACTGAAAATTATCGAAATCCCCATTGACGTGAATAAACAGAACCAGATTTCAAAAGCAATCCTGGAAGTCGCCAAAAACCGCGGAAGCGGCAAAACAACCTGTCCATCTGAAATTGCCAGGATGTTGTTTCCCGAGAACTGGCGGGAAGAAATGGAGCAGGTGCGGGATATCGCGGTCAGCTTACAGTTGCAGGGCAGGATAGTGCTGACCCAGCGGGGAAAGGCAATCGGTCCGGATAAAATCAAAGGGCCGATCAGAATCAAAATCGTGTGATAACGCCCAATACTGCTCCTGCTAGGTGCCCAACCTGTAAGCGGTATGGCCCTTCGATAAAGGCCCGCCAGATCCGGCGGGCCTGGGATCGGCCAGGCGTCAGGGCTTTCCCTCTTTTTTGTTTTTAAGGATATAGTGTTCAACGTTGATCCTTGCAAACTCGCGGAGCAGCTCCAGGATATGAAAGGCCTCCTCCAGGCTGACCTCCAGTCCATCCTCTTTGAGTATCCGCTGCGCGGCTTCCGCATTGAGGGGTTTACTGTTTTGTCTGGACGGTGGTGGTTTATGCTTTTTCATGCGCTTATGGGTTTTTTAAAAAAACAAAATATTGTGAACCGGTTAAGAAAGACAGGGATAATCCCCCGCCTTTTTGGGTTTCCGCTCCGCTTGATGCCTTACGGTCAAAGGTTGTACCCAGGGACCCTGAGCACAACCCTGATCAGTTCAGGTAAAAAATGCCAGAACAGTTAATTTAAACTTTTCATCGGTACTCACCCGCTCCGCATATTTCACGATGCAGTCCGTCACAAAAAGACCGGTATAGCCAAAATAGAGCTGCTCGGCAAAAACCTTACTGTTCCTGGTCATATCATGTTCGTACCGTTCCAGAAGCCTAGTGGTTTCCCCCGATAGCGAAAGCCAGTAGTCAAAAGATAAAAAACCATTCTTCCACTGTTCACGGTAATGTTCCGCATGCCCGCAAAAGTGCGAACTGTACTCCCGGAGATATTTGATGAACCCCTTGATTTCCCCTGGAAAAAGTTCATGCAGAAGCCTGGCCTTTGCCGAACCTGTCAATGTATGAAGCGGTTTCATTGTTCCCGGCTCAAAAATCCCTGATTAAAAATATTATCCAGCCAGATTTTGGCAAACTGCAGATGCTGCTCATGCATCTTTGGCAAATAAAGACTCACGCTCGCGCTCATAAAAGATATACTTTCCTCATAAATGCCCAGCGTTGCATTCTGGAAACTGCAGGGCACCACCTGGGCCGCCTGATAGTTGTGCGGACTTTCGCGCCTGTCCACGACCAGAAAGCACATTTCCGGATCCTGCATCAGGTCGCCATTCAGCTCATAATAATGGCAAAGGCTGTAAAACTGGCCATTCCCCCAGACGGTAGGAAAGTTGCCGCCCATGTTTTCTATCGTCAAGGGCATATACGGGGCACTGAATAATTTTAAATAAGCTTTTTTTTCCATTCTATCCATCAGTGAACAGAATATAACGGTACTATTATAATCTAATGTTTTCATATCATTTCACGTCCTTTGACCGGTTACGCATCCGTTTTAATCAAGCATTCAGATAAGGTTTCGATTTGGTCTTAAAAGCGGAAACACGTTCACTTCCGTACTTACTTCTGATCTCTTCCAGGCTTTTTTTACCTCCCTTTTTCACCCGGAATTCATCACTCCGGTAATACCAGGCGAGTTTCTTGGATGCAAAATAATATCCCGCGCCTTTGAGCACTTCTTTATACGGGCGGGTATTTCCGCTCACCCAGATCCAGTGTCCGATAAGTTCAATGATCAATCCCTCCAGATGGGAGATTTTCTCGATCGCCTCCTGATAGACCCTGGAGAAGTGCAGTTCATTTTCCGCATCATCCCTATTTAAACCGCCATCGCGAACCACCTTCGCGCTGGCATAGGCATATTCACTATTGATCGCCTGCATAACCTGGGTACTTCCGCCAAAATCCGGATGATTGGCCTTCGCCAGTTTTTTGTACAGCGCTTTGACCTGGTCAGGCGTTGTGCAGCTTCCAAACCACTTCATATGATTTCGGCAGAAGCTAAGCGGTGAACATTTTGGTTGTGCACCCTGGAGAGCAGGATCTCGGTTTCCAGGATATTCACATTTGCCGTGTCGCTCATCGACACCCTGCTTTCTGCTTCCACTTCGGATACCACATCCACTCTGCGGGCGTGATCGGTGTGTACCATCACGCGCACGAGTAGATACAGCGTCTCAAACTTCATTTTTCTGCCAGACCTGAAGGCAGCGGACCGTTGTCTTTTTTCCATTATTGTTGTTTCCATCTTATTAAAATTTTAAGGTTTAAACCACCCAAACCATTCAGGCGGTAGCCTATACCAGGCTTTTTGTTAAGCGACCCTATCTGATGAAAGCCGGACCCCGGACAAGACTTTGCCGAAAAAAAAACCTCGGCCGCCAGAGCGGCCAGGGAAGATTTTTTTCGGGCAAGCCCTTCAGGGCCTGGTCTTTTCAGGCGGAACGGCGCATCAGAACTTTTTGCGCAAACAGCCCAAAACATTGCTGTCCGGTCGCCCTTTCCCCGCCTTATGGAAAAAAAGAAAAAAAAGAAGGGGACTTAAGTGGTACCGTCGGGAAGGATATGAGCATCTTTAGCCTGGGCAATGATCTTTCTATAGATCCGCCTGCCCAGTTCAAGGGCAGCCAGAACCGAGCTGGCCTTGGCCAGTCCCATACCTTTGAAGCGGCAGAGCGAGGCAAAACTGCTCTTCAACAGGCCTTCAGCATTGGAACCGCCGGTGGACAAAATCCGGTCGGCCAGCTCAATGGAACTTTCACCGGGCGTGCCAGAGCCCAGAAGGATAGCCAGAAGTTCCGCGTCCGCAAGAGACTGCGCGCCCTGTGCATACATTTTTTCACGCGGGCGCAATGCTGAAGGCATGGCCTTGATTCCACCGGGCCCGCGTGATTCGTTAAAGATGTCCATGACCGTCTGGTAACCCCTGTGCTGATAGGCAGCCGCCTGAAACAGCGAGGAGAAGGCAGAAATAAACGGTGCAAAATAGGATTCCGAAAGGGTGAGGGAGTTCCGTTTGAAGCTCCCGTCCAGCTGCTGGTCACTGCAGGCAAGGCTGATAAAGATACTGCCGTCTTCCGAGCGCCTGAAGTCCAGAAAATAAGATCTTTTGGAATTCGCCCTAAAAGATTCGCTTGCCAGGATTTGATTTTTTTTCATGTCGATATAAAATTAGTGTCCGACAAAATTCACAAGCTGCGCCCAGAACAGTCGGTACCATTTCAACTTACCCGATTGGGCTACCGCTTATCCGATCGGCAAAACCTTTACCCGATCCAAAAAAATAAAATCGGAAAATGTAGCTATATTTGTCAAAGCACCAATTCTTTAACGATGGAAACTGACCATATAAAGGAGAAAAAGACCTGCGCACAGTGCGACAGGGTTCTGCACGGCAGGAGCGACCAGAGATTCTGCAATGACGACTGCCGCAATACTTTCAATCGGCACAAAAGGGCCGAGGAAAAATCCTTCCAGCATAAGCATGTCCAGGCGATCATCGGCGTGATCAAAAAAAACTATGAGATCTTATGGAAGCTGTATCCCGGTCCGATGCCATGGGGCAGGACGGGAATGCCGAACCTGGAGCTGCTGCTGTCACTGGGATTTAATCCCAGGTTCTATACCAGCAGTTTCATCGATGACTACGGTAATACCTGGAGATGCGTATTTGACAGGTGTTTTTGTGAAGCAGAAACACGGTTTGAGATCCGCGACTTTCCCCGACAGGCCGAGCTGGAATAAGCAATTTTCAATAGGCGACCGACTCAGGATGCAACTTGGAGGAGCCTGAGGTCACCTGTCCGTTCCTGTGTTGCGATGCAGTGCCAAAGGACCAAAAAAAATAGGATGGCAGTTGGCAGCTCCGGAATGTAAATCGCAAAAACTATCTGAAATTCCTGGCAGGCGGTATCACTGACTCTTCTATCGTGGTGCGGACCTGGGTGCGTTTATCCTCCACTGGGAAAGGGCTCCGCTCATCCGACCTGGAAAGTGTCAACAGCGGCAAATCCTCTTTTTCAGCACCGGTCAGGCCTTTGAGCAACATAGTCAGGTTAAAACATTTCTGCACGATCACGTGTACCACTTCGCCCTCACGCTGCAGTTTGCCCTCCACCATCAGTAACCTCGCGCCCAAAATCTCTTTCCGGTATTTTTCGAACAGGTGCTGAAAAACCACCAGGTTGGCCACCCCTGATTCATCCTCAATGGTGATGAAACACACCCCGCCGGCCGTTCCCGGCCGCTGGCGCACCAGCACCAGGCCCGCCACCTTCACCAAACGGCCATCCCAGGTCTCTGCCGTTTCCCTAGCCGATAATACCTTCAACAGCGACAATTTCTCCCTGACAAAACTCACCGGGTGCGCCTTGAGCGACAGCGCCGTGGTGGCATAATCCTGCACCACGTGCTCCGATTCCCGCATCAGGGGCAGGCTCATCTGCGGCTCCAGTTTCGTTTCTGACTCCTGCTTTCCAAACAGGGCTACCGGGCGGTCCGATAGCGCGGAAACTTCCCAGAGTGCCTGCCTACGGTCCAGTCCCAGCGAACGAAAGGCATCCGCATCCGCCAATCGCTCCAGACTGTTCTGCGATACGCCAGCGTCCATCAGCTCCGGAATGGTTTTATAGCCACCCGCACGCCCCTTGACCAAACTTGCCATTTCCGATTCCGCAATTCCCTTGATCTGCCTAAAACCCAGCCGCATCGCGCGGTAACTGCCCGACACCTCTTCCAGCATATTGTCCCAAAAGGAAAAATTAACATCGATTTCCCGAACTTCCACGCCATGGTTCCTCGCATCGATCACAATCTGCGCCGGCTGATAAAAACCCATCGGCATGCTGTTGAGCAGCGCGCAGGCAAAAACATCCGGGTAATAACACTTCAACCAGCAGGACACGTACACCAGCAGCGCAAAACTTGCCGCATGGCTTTCGGGAAAGCCATAACTGCCAAAGCCCTCCAGCTGGCGGAATATCCGCCTGGCAAATTCCTCGCTATACCCGCGTTCCAGCATTCCATCGATCAGTTTCTTTTCAAACTGGTTCACCAGCCCCTTGAACTTGAAGGTTGCCATGCTCCGCCTCAGCGCATCCGCCTCGGCAGGAGAGAAGCCCGCCGCTACAATGGCGATCTTCATTGCCTGCTCCTGGAACAGCGGTACGCCTAAGGTTCGCCCTAAAATCTCCTTTAATTCCGGCGAAGGATATTCAACCGGCTCCTCACCATTCCGCCTGCGCAAATAAGGATGCACCATATCCCCCTGAATAGGTCCCGGCCTTACGATTGCCACCTCGATCACCAGGTCATAAAAACAGTTCGGCCGAAGGCGTGGCAGCATCGACTGCTGCGCCCGGCTCTCGATCTGAAAGACCCCAATGGTATCCGCATGGGAGATCATTTCATAAACCTTCGGATCATCCTTTTCATTGATCTTGGCCAATGATAAATCCAGCCCATAATGCAGCTTTGCCAGGTCAAAGGCCTTACGGATACAGGTGAGCATACCCAGTGCCAGTACATCGATCTTCAGGAAACCCAGCGCATCGATATCATCCTTGTTCCATTCGATATTGGTCCGGTCCGCCATCCGTGCATTCAGGATGGGGCAGAGGTCGGTCAGTTTTCCACGGGTGATCACAAATCCCCCGGTGTGCTGGCCCAGCTGCCGCGGAAAGCCCATCATCTGTCCGGTGAGCTTCAGTACCTTCCGCAAATGCGGATCGTCCGGGTTCAGCCCCGCCTCGCGGATCCGCGCCTCCCCGAACCATTCATCGGTGAACTGCCAGATCGCCGAAGAGAGCTTCCCAACCGTATCGGCAGACAGGCCCATGGCCTTGCCCACATCGCGCAAAGCCCCCTTCTGATGCTGCTGGGTAACCGTGGCCACGATCGCCGCCCGGTCACGCCCGTACTTGGAATAAATATACTGGATCACTTCTTCTCTCCGTTCATGCTCAAAATCCACATCGATGTCCGGCGGCTCATTACGGGCGGAGGAGATGAAGCGCTCAAAGAGCAGATCGAACTTGACCGGATTCACCGAGGTAATCCCCAGGCAATAACAGACCGTTGAATTGGCCGCAGAACCGCGGCCCTGGCATAAAATCCCCTTGGCACGGGCAAACTTCACGATATCATAAACCGTTAAAAAATAGGAGGCATAATTCATCTCCTCCATAAATTTTAACTCATAGCGGATGTTCGCCGAAATCTTTTCCGGCAGCGTTTTCCCGAACATTTCATGGGCACCCTGCCAGCTCAAAAACTCCAGTTCCTGCTGCGGGGTCCTGCCATCGGAAGTAATCTCTTCGGGGTAGACATACTCCAGGCTGTCCAGAGAAAACCTGCATAAATCCGCCAACTTCCCACTGTTAACAATGGCCTCCGGGTAATTCCGGAACAACCGCTCCATTTCTGGAGCATCCTTTAAATGCCGCTCCGCATTTTCCAGCAAAAGCAGCCCCGCATTATGAATGGTGCATTTTTCCCGGGTACAGGTCAGGATATCCTGGAGTTCGCGCCTCGCAGGGGAGTGATAATGCACATCATTGGTCGCCACCATCGGAATCCCCAAGGCCATCGCCAGTTCATGCAAACGAAAGAGCTTTTTATGGTCATCCCCGCTATAGCTACGTGTGGCCGCGAGATATAAATGCCCGCCCAGAGTAGCATGATAATCCGCCAACGCAGACTTAAATCCTTCCTCAAAATCAAACAGTTCGTTCAGCGCGTCCGGCGGAAGGACAATAAACTCCATCCCGGTGGCAGATGAAAATACATCCTCCTTATATAAATGACAGCTTCCTTTTTCCGCCCGCATGTTGCCCAGGGACAATAAAGCCGATAACCTGCCGTAAGCTTCCCTGTCCCTGGGATAAGCCAGCAGCGAAGGCCCGTCCAGCAGATCCAGCCGGCACGCCGGGATAATCGACATACCTTTATGGTTCCTGGCCGCAACATGCGCCCGCACGATCCCCGCCATCGTATTCCGGTCGGTAATCGCTATCCGGGAGTATCCCATCAGAGCCGCCTGCTCGATGAGCTCCTCGGGGTGAGAAGCGCCCCTTAAAAAACTAAAATTGCTGGTGACCTGTAATTCGGTATAGCCCATATCTGTTCCCATTAAGCAAAAAAACCATGTATAAACCAGCCGCTGCGCCGCTGGGCATCGTAATGGCCCGAACGGAACAGCCAGTAACGTTTCCCATGCTCATCCTCCACGCTGTAATAATCCCGGTGCTCACCTTCCTCGATCCACCATTCCCGCTCAATGCGCTCCGGTCCGTCCGCTTTTTTCACCTGGTGCAACACGCCCCGGTAACGGAAGACCATCGGGGGATAATCCGGGATCGGTGCGCTCACCTGAATGGCCTCGGGAACAGCAAGCAACTGCACCGGCCTTGCCCGGTCCGTCCGCCAGCCCATTACCGGAGACTCACTGAAATCCGCTACCACCCTGACCGACCGCTCCGGCCAGTGATGGGGCAGGGGCAGATAACGGTGCACGACGCCCGCACCCACCTTTGCTGAAATCCGGTCCAGAAGTTCGGAAACCTGCTGATCTTCTCCGGCCTGTTCGCGCTTCCAGAATGCCTCCTGCGCCAACTTTAGTTCCTCCACCTGCAGCGCATCCATCACAAAAAGCTCGATCCCCAGACGCGGCTCGATCTGATCGATCTTTAATTCAAAAAGCTTAAACAAGTGCGGCACATGAACACTGGAAATGCTCGTACCGATAGCAACCGAAATTTCCTTTCCGTCCACCCGGAAACATTTCAACACCGCATGACGCAAACCCATACCTTCTGAAGCTAGCTTTTTGCACAAAGCAGCCAGCAAAGATTCAATCGCAATCTCGATCCCCTTTTTGGTGCGGATGGGTTCCATGCTGCTGAGCCGCTCTGAATAAACTACCGGCTCCTGAATAGGTACAAACAATTCCTGCTGCTGTCCCAGCACCTGCTCGATACGGGAAACCGATGCTTCCCCGATCCGCCTGCGCAGTACCGAACGCGGCATGGAAATAAAGCTGGCGATGCTTACCAGACCAAGTTTCACCAGTTTCTGGCAGGCCACAGGATCGATCCGCAAGGCCATGGGCGGCAAACCCATCAAGGCATCCAGTTCCTTTCCCGAAGCCACGATGGGCGAGACCCTACCGTACCGGGACACCGCCCAGGCGACGCCCATGGTATCCGAAATTGCGCCACGCGCATGGTACCCCAGTTCCCTGAGCCGCAGGATCACCGCTTTAAAATATGCCCTTTCCCCGCCCCACAAATGCGTGCAGCCAGAAATATCGATAAAAAGTCCATCTTCACCATCCATCATCACCAGTGGAGCATAGCGGATCGCCCATCTTCCGATATGCCGAAGCAACTTTACCGCTTTAAATCCCTGGTTTTCCACGACCTCCAGTTCCGGTAAAATTGCCCTGGCATCCGCCAGCGGCATGCCAGGGGAAATCCCCATTGCAGCGGCCTCCCCGCTCACCGAGCTGATCACCATCCGGTTGCCTGATTTATCTGCAAACACCAGTGGCACGGAAGCAAGCTCCGGTCGCCTCACCCTTTTCCAGTCGGTGAGCAAACAAGGGAACCAGATCGAAAGATACCTGCTGCCCATCACACCGCCTTCCTTTCTGCTGCTTTACTGTCCTTGTCAACTTCAGCCACCAATCCAAACTGACCACCTGCATATTCCAGCGTCCAGCTGCCGGGCAATCCGTTTTTTACTTTCAAGAGTTCCACCTTCCAACGCGGAAAACCCAGCCCCGGCATCCCGCCACCGGTTTCACTCTCCACAGCAGTTACCTGCCACCTGGCTACCGCAGTAGTGGAAGATAGTTTTTCCGCATTCCGCCGGATAACAAAACAGCTGACCTTACTTTTTTCCACCACCAGCTGCAGCCTTCGGCTCTGGGCGAAACTCAGCTGGTCCAATTCCATAACCACTGCACTCAGACTGTCGCATTTCAGCGCCTCTTCACTGGCCCAGAGCACATCCTTTTCAGCTGAAAGATCGATAAACACCACCCGGTCCGGTGACAAACCAAACCTGGCCAGCGATGGCGGGAAAAGTTTACGCTGCGCGCTGATGTACAGACAGATTCCTTTATTTCGCATCAGCACCGAAAGCAGCGCCGAGATGAATCCGCCCGTTGCTGCTGCATCTTCCAGAGAGGTCCCGATGAATTCATGGACCGCTCCGACAGGAAAGCGGCCACCGGGAAAAGCCGACAGCATATCCCCAAGCCCAAAATCCACGGCAGGCCCATCCACAGCAGACTTAAAGCCCTGAAGCTTTAAGATCTCCTCTTTTAGACCTGTAATTACCGCCTGTTTATGCTGAACTGTTTTCATGAATTTCCCTGCAGGACAAAATTAATACTAAAAATATTAGTAATTGTGAATTGTTAACAAATTTAAATGAGGGATTGTTTTTCAGCCTTTATACCATTTTAAAGGCGATAAGGAATGTTGATAAATACTAATTTAATTAGTAAAATTTATTATCTTTGCTGGGAATAAACCAGAAATCTGCCTACAGATGACCGAGCTTGATTACTTTTTTACCCATTCAGATGGAAAGACCAATGGTTACCAGCTCATCTGGTTTTCATTCGCCGAGCCCTGGCGCATCCTGTTGGACGGAGAACTGCTGTGCAGCATCGAAAAGACAGGACAGGAGTGGAAGCAGATTAGCGGAGAAGATTTACCGGATGATTTGTTCAAGGGGATATCACGCTTCATTGAAAGCCAGTATTTCAACACCCTGCCCAGTGAGCTCCTTTCGCGCTGGCCAAAGCTCATCGACAAGGTTGTGGTAAGATCAGACCGGTCTTATCTAATTGTTTGTAAGACAGGTATTGCTTTTAAAAATTTTGAGCGGATATTTGCCCGCTTTGTCCCGGGACTGCTCAAAGACGAATGGCCGGTCAATTTCCAGGTCTATGACCATGATTTTTCGGATGATTTTATGATTACCGTGAAGCCGGAAAAAGGAGAGTATAAATCCTCATACCAGCATTGGAATAGCTAAATCCTGTTCAGGGCTGGTTCCGGAATCTAAAGCATAGCCAGGTGTTCCCCGATTTTTTTCAGCAAGTCCTCAAACGGCGGTTGTCCGTTGTAATAAAGGCCTTCGGTCGCTTTGTAGCGCTGGATGAAAGATGCCCTGATATTAGCGTCCTCCAGCAGAAATGCCGGATTCTCCTTTAACGGCACCACTTTATCCAACGCCGGAAATCTTTTTTGCTTATGGGCGTTGTATTCGTCCGTTCCGATAAAATCCATTACCTGCTGATTGTGGAGCAGACTGGAAACATCGTAATACTGCCTCATAAAGTTTACGCCCTGCTTACCGTTAACGGTTTCCTGCCTGAATTTGGTGGCAATGGTCTGGAGTTTTTCGACAAAGGTATAACCCGGATTGTAACAGGAAACCCCTGTCGCCCTATTGTCGATAATTTCAATCTTGCTATTTACCGCACGGTCATAGGCCCAGGAACTGATATCAACCTGCTGGTTGGGCGCGACCGTATCAAAGCCCGCTTCGAGCAAGATGCCTTCTTTCAGGCCGGCAAGCGGACTGGTAAAGCTTTTGTAATGCAGGCGGATCCCTCCGCTGGAATAGGTCCTGATATTGTCAAAGTCCGTATCCCGGACATTTTTTAAAATACCCTCTATAGCGATATTCCCGTTCAGCCAGTCATAAAAATTTTTCCTGCCGGCGATGGCATTATCTTTCTGTCCGGTCGGGTTGACGCCGAGTTCGGCCGGAGGGGATATATGGATATCAATGTCCTCGGAGAAGCGTTGGATGATGCCAAATCCCTTCGAAAGCGATGTCCCGCCCTTGAGTTCAAAAGAGAAACCCTGTTTTTTCAGGCCATGCAAAACATGCATAATCCAGTAATCCTTCTCTACCAGATAGGGATCTATCGACCTGTCTTCGGCGACGATCCCGATCAGATCCGCCCACTGCCTGTGGTTGTGAAGGTAATCCAGTGCCATGGCTAATGTATAACGGGGGACAGCAGTCTTTTTGTCCGCTGGCTGCCATAGTTTTCCAGCGATGCCCTTAGTTTTTTTGTATCCATTTCACGGACTTTGGTTTCAACCCTGTTCAGTATCGCGCCGGTATCCTCGCCAAGCTGATCCAAATTGTTCACCAGGTCCACTATCAGGAACTCCTCGGTGAGTTTAGCCGGAAAGTGGTGCCTCATCTGAAAATCAAACTTCCGGTTCCCCAACTGAAAAACCCCATGGCGTTTATGGTTGTACACCACCTTTTTATTGTAGAGCTGCGTGGTGCCCACCCCGAGCGCATTATAAAGGTTCGGTGAGGTCACAAGAAACCTATCGTCCCTTAAAAACGCGCGCACCAGTTCTTTTTCATCCGCGGGTACCTTTCCGAATACCGACTCCCTGGGGTAATGATAAACACCCGTACGGAGCTTGGTCAGCGTACCTTCTTCGATAAGGGCATGGAGATGCCTGTCAACGGAAGTACTCCATTGCTCCAGGTCCGAACGGCGGTATACCTTGCCCTTTTTCAGGTGTTTTTTCAGTTCTCTGAGTTTTGACATCTCTTTAAAATACAAAGATAGCCATAATAAGTTTTATTGCAATTAATTTTATTTAAAATTCATGCAAAAAATCAATTTAAACTGTTGTTTATAAATACCTTGGTTTTTCTGGAACAGACAGCATGCCGGATTGAACCAGACAGGTTTCCATTTGGCTCCCGTCACCCTTTTTATCCCCGTGGACAGGCTTGTCGTGCTCAAGGGGGGAGCGGTTTTTCAGCGGTCAGGAACTTTTTACCTCATGGGTTCGGCATCGTGCTCAACGGGCTGGCCATTTTCAGTTACCGCAAGACGAATCAAGTCCATGAGAAATATCCGTTCACCTATAAACGCCAATAAATAAGAGGATGACCGTTACCATATCGACGGACCATGTTCGGAATGTTTCCATCCATTGCAGGTATAAAAACCACATCAATAGCCCTGACCAGTTTATAGATCCGGGCTATTTTGTGCCTTTTTAAAAATAAAAGTCCCCATAGAAAGTACGGCCAGTAGAATAATGATCCAATAAAGGTCTGGCGATGCCCGAAATATGAAAGTGGTTATCACGCTCGGGTAATCGAACGCCCGCTCAACGATCCAGGCAACTGCCGCAATGCCGGCAAGCAATGCGCCTAAAATTCTTATGGGCGAATACATTTTCTTCCTGCTTAAAATAAGCAGCCACGGCATGGTAATACAGATGATCAGCAGCTGCATCAGTTCAATCCCGATGTTAAATCCCAGGATACTCACCGCCATGCTCCCGCCATCCAGATTCAAATTGGCCAGCGTCTGGGCAAAGGCCATGCCATGGATCAGCCCGAATCCCGCTGCGATATAAACCTCCCTTCCGTAGAAAATGGGGCGGATGGCATGTACCGCAGAGATCAAAATACTCACCGCAATCAGAACCTCGATCGGCCTGGACGAAAAGTGGAACATGCCAGATGCACCGATCAGCAAAGTAATCGAGTGCCCAACGGTGAAGGCCGTCACGATCTTTAAAATCCTAAGCAGACTGTATTTTATAGAACCGGCTTTGGCCCATTTTTTATCCATAGCGGTCAGACCGGCCGGCAACAGCAGGGTCAGCAGGAACAACAAGTGGTCCGTACCTTCTTTGATATGGTCCATACCCAGAGCCATCAGGCTCTTAAAACCTTTGAGCCAGCTTTCTTCCCGGAGATCGATCTGTACCGGATAAATCACGTTTTCGGCTGTGTTCCGCGCAATTGCGATCGCTTCACCCGTGTCGTTTTCTATCTTTCCTGCCGCCCAGTCACTCCGTACCTTTAAAAATGCAGCATGGTTCATCACCTGGTGCATAATCACATCATAATCCAACGTAAACTTTCTGATATTATCCCCCGGATTGGGCGCCAGTGCAACCTGGGCAACCAGTTCCCAGTAATCCAGTCCATTCTCCACATATTTCCCCTTTGACATCTTAAGCCCGGTCACTTCGACCATCCAGGGGTTTTCCCTTTTGTTATAGGCCCTGATGTGGGCCTGAATATATTCCTTTAACTGCGGACCATAACGCTGCAGCAGGTTTTCGGGATGCTGGCTGATATCATGTCCGAAAGCGAGTTCCAGTTCCGTGATTGGCATCTCCAGTTCGAGACTGATTTTTTTAGGACCCGCATCCAAAAAGATCAGCGTGTTCGGCGTCTGGTGAGCACTGAGCGCTCCCGGACTCAACGTTCCGGCAAGCAGCAGGATCATTGATGCAAACCGCTGCCAACTGTTAAGCCGGCAGCAACGGTAAAAAGCTTTTTGCATATACAACCGGTTATAAGCCTATGTAATCCCTTGAATGGTCTCTCATAACCGTGTGGTAGTGGATGCCCGAGAGCACCACGCCGTTCTGACAGACAAATTCGATCCAGATGCTCGGTCCGTCAATTCTTACGTAATCGGTATTCGTCGTTAAGAAAGTACTGGCGCTTCCCGCAGTAGCGGAAGTATTGCTGGCATAAGATACGTAGGTATTGGCCAGTTCACCGGAATAGATTGCGGTGAATGCCGCTGCAGAAGTGGCGTCCAGATCATTGATCCATGGCATCATCGCGGCCAGTACCTTGGCCTGCGCGGTGCTGCTCAGTGTGCCCACTTTGATACCCACTTTGGTAGAAGGGAACGAATTTGTGGTTGATCCGGGGATCATCAGACAGTCCGAAAAGCTTCCCGAGATTTTTGCAGAAGCCAGTTCCGAACCGGTGAACGAACCCAGCATTTCCTGCATGGCAGTATGCTCAGATTCCATAGGGCCGGTATACGTGGTGCCGCTGTAAGTGAAAGAGCCCTTAGGCTCTACCGCCTCGTGAAGCGGAGTGATACTGGTGACCGCACCTGCATCATAGGTAATGTTCTGCGCATAATGGTGACCGCCCAACTGCAACATCCATTTTCCGGTCGGGGTAGGGGTACCCAAAAATGCAATCACGTAATTGCCCTGGCCATAACCGTTTGCAGTCTGTCCCAGGTAGTTATCTGCCGCAAGAATCTGGGAATATTCATCATATCCCTCGCCTGTTGCGGTTCCGAACGCGGCCTGTGCAACGGCTTTTGCGGCGGCAAGCTGCGCGGTGGTCAGACTGCTGAAAGCGATACCGTTTCTGCAGGAAAGTCCGCATGGGAGGTTGCTCCATCTCATCGCATTTGTTTTATTGAGCGCAATCACCACTGAAGCTTGCTGGGCCGTAGTCAAGGTAGCCAGGAACGCATTGGCCAGACAGGCCACTTTACCGGCAATGGTTGATTCGGTTGAACAGCCTGTGGAAGTGCCGGCGGCATTTACCGTAACGGCAAAACTGCAGCTCTGACCGCCAAATGTAACGGCAAAAGTAGCTGTTCCGGTTGCGGATGGCGTACCGGAAACGGCATAGGTTAAATTGCCCGATCCACTGGCCAGTGTTCCGGCTGCAAGAGTAGCGGTCAGTCCGGTCACACCCGTTGAACTGATTGCAGTGCCGGCAGTATAGGCTGCCCCGTTTCCGCCGGTATAGGGAACGCTCGCGCTGCCGCTATAGGCTGTGCTGACCGTTGCCACTGATGAAATCACGGCCGAACCGCAGGTCAGTCCTGATACGGATGCCGTGGTATTGGCCGTAGTGCCGGTAGAGGTCGATGTTTTTTTACAGGCGACCAGGATGCATGCAAACAGCACCATGCCTGCTCCAATAGAAAATAAGATCTTTCTCATAAAATAAGGTTCGTTTAACTGGTTCTTTAATTTCCCATAAACTTATCCATCAAAAATGTTACCCGTCGCGATCCATCTACAAACAGCCCTTATGTCTCGATAAATGCCCAGTGCCCCAGAGGGTTTACCGATTGAATGCTCTACGCAAAGCAGGATCCCGAGGCCTGGATTTTATCCCTACCCAGTCGTTCAGGGTATGCTGGATAGTGCCCGCTTAAAATAGGGAATAAGCCGGGGCACCCGCCAAAAAAAAAACACTTGAAAGAATAAAGAGTGTTATGCTCATTGCCCGGGATTTTTTGTGGCCGGATGACGGACACGGATGAAATGCCGCTCAAAGCGGTATATCTGCATGACCTGCGCACCCCAGTGCCTGCACAAACCCACAGGGCCCTGCACTTTCGGATTAAAAATTTCAGGCCCGGGATTCCATCCGGGTCAGTCTTTTGGGTTATGGGATGCAGTAGGTCAAGGTCTAAGATTCTTTAGACTGCCTGTACCAGGTGGTCATTGTCATTTTGGACAATATCGGTAACTAATCATCGTATCCGGGCTCATCCCCTTCACCAAGCTGGGCTGCACGCGGATGGCGCAGTTCGATCTGCTCGGCCAGCAGGTGCAGTACCTCCAGATCGATATTTCCGGGATTCTGGCAGACATGCAAAAAATCCTGACCATCGGGCTCCAGACTGGCGATAAATTTCTCTCCGATATAGATTTTATATTTACAGCCCGCACTTCCGTGGTGAGGGTATTGTTCGACATCAAAATGGTACTGAATCTCAGGACTCATGATCACGGCATATTTTTCCATGGGCGATGGGGGTTTACAAACATAAACAGCAAAGTGCCGCCACTGGTTTGTCAGATAGCGAAAAATCGGCTGCAGTCAGATAAATCAAGATTTCACCAACCATTCCGGCTCCGCGTTGTTGTATAAAAAAATATTCACGATGGAAGATAACACTAACCACCAACAGCCCAAAATAAGGGGAGGGCAGCAAAAGGTATTGCTCGATCCGGCCATTACCGCAGAAACCGATACGACCGGCAGTAAGCCTGAAGCAAGCAGTGGTGAGAGGCAAGATGAAAACGGTACACCACTACACATTCCCCACAACATGGAACAGTTCAGAATAGAAGTTGCCATCGATGGACTGGGCAGGTTTTATGACATCCGCAGGCTGGGGAATGCCCGCTATGAAATCGCCGAAAACGGGGAGGTTATCGGTAGTGTCCAACTTGATGAAAAGGACCATAGCCACTGCGAAAATCAGGGCTGCACGATTGACCTGCCCACACTGAAAGCCATCCGGGAAGGGATACAGTCCTTCGAAGGCTGGTCATCTTCAGCAGAATAAAAACACAGGGGATTTGCTGCCTGAACCGGCATGATGCATATTTTGAATATTGCTTATGTAGATAAGCAATATCCAATCTTAATAATCAAATGCCCCTATACATCTTCAGGTACTTTTTCAGCTGCTCGCGGGCCTGACGGATCCGCGTTTTCACTGTGCCCAGCGGAATGCCAAGTTCAGCTGCGATCTCCTCATATTTATAGCCTTCAAAATAACGCTGGAAAGGGATGCGGTAAGCATCCGTTAACGAATCCATGGCCTTGCCGATATCCCCGAGTGCAAAACTCGAGACCGCCCCGTTCGAAGACGCACTTTTGGCCAGCTGTGCATAAGTAATTTCTTCTTCGGTGGTAATAAGTTCTTGCTTAGCCTTCGCTTTACGGTAATTATTGATAAAGGTATTGCGCATGATCACAAACAGCCAGGCTTTCAGGTTGGTCGCCGGATCAAACCGTTCACAAAAACGCACCCCTTTGAGCATCGTTTCCTGGACAAGGTCTTTTGCATCGTCCTCATCCCGGGTAAAGGTCATCGCATGGCTAAAAAGCAAGCGCTCCACCTTTTCCGCCTCCCGGGCAAATTCTTTCGCTTTCATCAGATCTGTTGTTCTAGGTAATAAGTAAACAACCCGGCACCAATGAATGTTTGCCCGCCTGTAAGCGAACCGGTCAATCTTTCCAAACCAATTCCATCTGAGCATTGTTATAAGGCTATACCTATAAACATTAAAATCATAACATTATGGCCAGAGGAACAAAAGTAGAGCGCAAATCGGTTTCGGATCAGGACCACGAGATCAGGTACGAGGCAAACAAGCTGGAGGTGAAGCCCGAAAAAATCAAGGATGCCAAATCCAGCGCGGGCAACCAGCGCAAGGACATCGAAAAGAAAGTAAAATAAATGCCAAAGCCCCAAGCGGGGCTTTTTTTAGCCCCATGAAAATCGCGACCTACAACATCAACGGCATCAACGGCAGGCTCGAAACCCTGCTCAAATGGCTGTCCATGGCCAAGCCCGACATCCTCTGTCTGCAGGAAATCAAATGCGAGGATAAATCCTTTCCCATTCAGGCGATCAACGGGGCTGGTTACCAGGCGGTCTGGCATGGCCAGAAATCCTGGAACGGGGTCGCTGTACTTTCCAGAAAGCCGATCAGGGAACTTCGGCGGGACCTGCCCGGAGAAGACCCGGAGTTTACCCACAGCCGCTATCTGGAGGTATTCACCTATGATGTAGTCATCGGCTGCATTTACCTTCCTTTCGGAAATCCCTGTCCCGGACCCAGATACGAGTTCAAAAAACGCTGGTTCGGCCGGCTGATCCGGCACGCCTTGACCCTGATCGCCACCGGACTTCCCGTAATGCTCATCGGTGATTATAACGTGATGCCCACGGAACTGGATACCTATAAGCCCGAAAAATATAAGAACGATGCGCTCTTCCGCCCCGAGATCCGCGAAAACTATCAGGCGCTGCTCGACCAGGGATGGACCGATGCCATCCGCTTCCTTCATCCGAATGAAAGGATCTATACCTACTGGGACTACCTGCGAAAAGCCTGGGAACGCGATGCCGGACTGCGCCTGGATCATTTCCTGCTCTCGGCCGACCTGGCCCTAAAATTAAAAAAAGCAGAGGTGGACAAAGCAATCAGGGGATGGGAGGGCGCCAGCGACCACGCCCCGGTCTGGATCGAGCTGGCCCCGAAACCACTACAACAGCGCCTGAAAAAAGCGGAAAAAAAGGCGCGCCCGAATCCGGAATTCGCAAAGTCCCTGCCCGCCGGGATCGCCGGTCTGTTAAAGGATGCAGCACAGACCGATCTGCCCGAGGGAATCAAACCGATGAAGGCCACCCTGGTGGACGAACCTTTTGATGAACCGGGCTGGATATACGAAATCAAGTGGGACGGTTACCGGGCCATCTCTTGCCTGGACGAAAGCCAGGCCCGGCTGTATTCGCGCAACAACCTCGAATTTGCCCAGTTCGGGGAAATCACCGATGCCTTAAGCAGCCTAAAGCTTCACGCAGTACTGGACGGGGAAATCGTTGCCTCGAAGCCAGACGGTTCGGCCGACTTCGGTGCGCTGCAGAACTGGAAGAACAAAAAGACCGGCAGGCTGCACTATTACGTTTTTGATATCCTATGGCTGGAAGGCTATTCTCTGACGGAGCTCCGTTTAAGCCAGCGCAGACAGATACTCGAAGCCATCCTGCCCATAGATCACGGGCAGATCAGGATCAGCCAGGCCTTCCTCACCAGCGGCATCGATTTCTTTGATGCCGCCAAAAGAATGAAGCTCGAGGGCATCATCGCCAAACGCGCCGACAGCTATTATTCCTCGGACAGCCGCTCCAGGGAATGGCTGAAGATCAAGGCCAAAAAACGCCAGGAAGTCATCATCGGCGGCTATACCCGCAACGCGGGTACCGAAAAATATTTCAGTGCCCTGGCCCTTGGCGTCTATGACGATAAGGGCAGCTTGCGGTACATCGGCAAGGTCGGCACCGGATTCAACCAGTCCAGCAGTAAAGCACTAATGGCAGAATTCGAAAAACGCATCACCGAAACCTGCCCGTTCGGCATTACCCCCGACGTGGATGAACCCTCGCAGTTCCGCCCACAAAGGCTGGGCGCAAAGCCCACCTGGCTAAGACCCACGCTGGTCTGCGAGGTGGAATTTGCCGAGATCACCGGCGATGGCAAGCTTCGCCAGGCTTCTTTCAAAGGCCTTCGCGCAGATAAGGACCCCAGGGAGATTATCCTCGAAATCGAACAGGATACCCATACCTTAAGTCAGCAGACCGCCCTTGACCACGCCCTGAAAGAAAAGACAGGTCAAAGGCCCAAAACCCGCCCGGACAACATCAGGACCAAAACAGTCAGCTCCGGCAAAGCTTTTCTCACCGGCGATGCGCCGGTACAGGAAAAAAAAGTGAACGGGCACCTGCTGAAATTCACCAACCTGGATAAACTTTACTGGCCCGGGGACGGGGTGACCAAGCGCGACCTGTTCAACTACTATGCCGCCGTCTCGCCGCTCATGCTGCCTTACCTGAAAGACCGGCCGATGTCGCTCAACCGCTTTCCGGGCGGCATCCATTCCAACAGTTTTTACCAGAAAAACGTCAGGGAAACCGCGCCGGACTGGGCCAGGACCATGCCCCATACCAATGAAAAGGGAGAAGAAAAAGAATACCTCCTTGGAGATGACCAGGCCACCCTGCTCTGGATGGCATCCCTGGGCTGCATCGAGATGAACCCCTGGTTTTCCAGGGCACAAAGCCCGGATTTTCCCGATTACTGCGTGATCGACCTGGATCCAGACCAGAACACCTTTGAACAGGTGATCCAGACTGCCCGGACCACCCGTGAAATCCTGGAGGGCATCGGCGTGCCCAGCTATCCCAAGACCTCGGGCTCCACGGGCATGCACATCTATATCCCCCTGGGCGCCAGATATACCTACGAACAGAGCCAGCTTTTTGCCAACCTCATCGCGCGACAGGTCAACCTGCAGCTGCCCAAGTTCACCACCCTGGAACGCAGCATCAAAAGCCGCGGGGGCAAAATGTACCTGGATTATCTCCAGAACCGGCCAGGGGCCACCATTGCCGGCGTATATTCCCTGCGCCCAAAGCCGGGCGCCACGGTATCCATGCCCCTGGACTGGGAAGAGGTGCGGCCGGGACTCAAAATGAAAGACTTTACCATCTTCAATGCTATCGACCGGTTAAAAGAAGCAGGGGACCTGTTTGCGGGCACCTTGGGCAGTGGCATCGACATGCAGGAAACCATCTCCCGGGCAAAGGACGTTTTTGGATAAGGGCAAGCCTCAACACGACAGGCCTTTAGCAGAGAAATAAGCAAAACTTATCGCTCAAAACGAATGTTAATCCCTTATGATGAAACGACTCCTTAAACAACAGGTGAGTACCGGCACGAAAGTCCTGGTCGGCAGCGCTATACTCACCTTTGCGCTCGGCTCGGCCTACCTGATGTACAGAAAAAAACAGCCGGACAGAAAAGCCGAAAACCTTCACCCGGACCACAACGAAAATTTGAATATGGAAAGATATGTATTGAGCATCCCTACCGATCAGGGACCGATCGAAGCGGTAGTCGAGGCCGGCGGGGAATGTTATGCCGTACACCTGGACGGCAGATATGCCGGCAGCATGTGGCGTGATGAGGAGCAGGACGTAGCCTGGCATACCAAAGACAGCGAACTCGAGCCCTATTTCGGGGACATTGCCGCCCAGCTCTCGGAAGCCTTCAGCAGGCAGGGGTTCCCGTCGATACTAAAAGGCACCTATCCCGAAATCCTGCAGACCAACTGGAAGGGCGGCGAGACACTCGAAGTGATCCTGAATGCGGATACGGACCTGGAGGTCTTCGGCACCTTTTTAAAGGACGAAGTGCTGAACCTGGTCACTTTTGAAGAGCACCTGGACCTGCTGGTCAAAAAACAGGATGCGGAATACTTTGTCCTGGTCGGCATCAACTAACCCAAACCATCAACGACATGAAAAACAAGCACCATAGCGATCCAAACGAAATTCCCGATCCCGAGGAAATCCGCGAACGCTTTCCCATAGAAGCGGACAGCGATACCCTGGAACCTTTCGATGATGCACAGGAGCACCGCGAGATCAATACCGGTGATCCAGGGGAAATCGCCTACTGGGCAGCCCAGTTCCAGATCAGCGAATCCCAGCTCCGTGATGCCATTGCCCTCAACGGCAATGCCGTGCGGGACATCAAAAAATATTTAAGCGTCTAAAAATAGCATCCATGGCCGAACTCCCCGACTTAAGCGCATTTGCGAAAACCCTGAACCATAAGTTTAAAAACAGGACACTGACCGAACTGGAGATCAGGCAGGGCAAAAAACTCAACGTTTCCGAAAAGGCGCTTAAAACCGCCCTGGAAAACCACAAGCTTACCAGGGTCGAACGCGCCGGAAAGACCCTGCAGTTCCATTTTGGAAAAGACAGGATCCTGGGCATCCACCTGATGCTGCGGGGCGAACTTCAGGAAATAGGAGCGGATCAGCCCCTGCCCAAACACACCATACTGGCCTTTCACTTTTCAAAAAACGGATTTGCCCTCACTGACAGCTTAAAACAGGCCACCCCAACCTTAAACCCCGCCGAAAACCACGTGCCCGACGCCCTGGAGATCAGCGAGGCTGAACTCGAAAGCCTCCTCTCCAGGAGAAAAAAGACCATCAAAGAAGTGCTCATGGACCAGAAGGCCATCCGCGGCATCGGAAATTCCTATGGCGATGAGATCCTCTGGGCCGCCCGGATCTCGCCCCTTTCCACCTCAAACAAAATCCCAGAGCAAGACATCAAGAAACTCCACCAGTCCATCACCAAAACTTTAAGGCAGGCGATAGCGGACATCGAAAAGGAAAACGGCACCGAGCTCCATGGCGAACTGCGCGACTTCATGAAAGTCCACGGCTCCAGCCTCAAAACATCCCCAACAGGAGCCCCGATCAAATCCACGAAAATCGCCGGACGGACCGCTTACTATACCGATGAACAACAACTCTTTACTTAACGCCACCCATTTCGCCCAGAACAGACCGTTTGCCAGGACTTAAATCAGACCCATGGACCTTAAAACCCTCATCGGCATCATCGCAGGCTGCCTGACCGCCATCTCGCTTTTACCGCAGATCATCAAGGTCATCCGCGAAAAGGACGCCAGCACCATTTCCACCCTGATGCCCTTCGTGCTCCTTGCCGGCAATGGCCTCTGGATCTGGTACGGACTGCTGCTGGAAGCCTGGCCCATTACCCTGACCAATACTTTCTCCGTACTCTGCGACCTGACGATCATATTCCTGCGGCTGAAATACGCCGGAAAGAAAGACACCGGAAAATGAAGCTTTTTGAAATCTCCGTGCGGGCTACAGCCGAAAGAAAAAAGAATAATGTACAGAGCCTAAATCTGTTTTGCCAACCTGCCCGATCATGAAAACAATACTTATTCTAAATGACGCATGGTGTCCAGTTGATCAAATATTTATGACACCGGCATAATCAGGATGCAGGCCTTTTATCGCTTTTAGAACCATTGCCGGTTTTCCGGACAAATTTTATTCGCTCCCGCGCTCATTTTTTGGCCCGTTGTTCCAAAACGAAACTTTAATTTTTTTCACTCAGCAGCTTCCCCAAATTTATCCCGCGGGAAGGCTGTAAAAGGATTCGATTGAACAGCCAGAAACTTTAGCCGTGCGTGCAGGGCGGATGCCCTTCATGCACGCTCCCGCGAACAAACGCCACGCTCATGAGATCCAAACACCAAAACATCGGCACATGGAAGGCCGTTCGATACCGCCATCGGGGAGAAGACCTGCTCCGCATCAGTGCTGTCTTGCCCACCGGCACCATCAACCGCCCCTACAGGCTCCTGCCCATTGACTACCTGGGTGATGAAAAAAACGGGCTGATCTATTGCCTGGAAGGCGCCGAACAGCTCGATGCACAGTCCGCGGCCGAAACCTTTCTGTGCAGCAAAGAAAAAGCCGAAAAGACATTTTCCTATAGCAAAATCGTCGTGGTCGGGTTCCTGCCGGGCGCCCAGAAGTCCTTCCTCATTGCCCTGATCGACATCCTGGAACAACCCGAATCCCCATAAAAAAGGCGGGCCGGCGAGAAGGCCGGCCCGGAACCACAAACTAAAATTTTTCTTGAAAAGGCCTTCTACTGCCTATGCTAAAAAAACTGGGGCACAGCATCCGCTGTGTATCACGGTCTGCTAAAACATGAAGGGAGATAGGCGTCCAGTGCAGGGGAGCGCCCGTAATTCTTTCTTCAACCGCTGGGCAAAAGTCGGATTTGCCCTTCACACCAGAGAAGATAGTTGAACTTTGGACCCCGGGACCAAAACCAGCACCTTCTCCCGAATAAAATTTGGAACAGCGTAATATTATATAGATCAACAGATCAATATTTGGAAAATCATTTAAAAATGCTTTATTTTAGCCTTCCAACGATAACCGTTCAGGCCTGTAACAATTAAACGCTAAAACAAAGCTGTTATGGAACACTATTGCCTGGATGAAGTGGACTACTCCATTTTAAAAATCTTACAGAACGATTCCCGCATTACCTACAATGAAATGGGGCGCAAACTCAACCGAAGCAAGACCCCGCTTTTAAAGCGCGTCAAACGCATGGAACGCCTGGGTTATATCCAGTCCTATGTCACCCTGCTAGATTACAGCAAAATCAGCAGCTGCCTGATGAGCTACGTCAGCATCAAGCTCAGCGACCACTCGATCGAGGCCATGGAATCCTTCGCCGCAGATGCCACCGCACTGCCCGAGGTCATGGAATGCGTGCACCTCACCGGAAACGTCGACTTCCTGCTCAAAGTCGCCGCCAGGAATATGGAACACTACAACGAACTGCTGTTTAGAAAACTCGGCAAGCTCGACAACATCGCCTCCCTGAACAGTTCGATCATCCTGGGCCAGTCCAAAAACAGCCCGGCCATTCCCTTTTAGCCAGGCAAACCCCAAAAATCAAGAATAAAATTTGGCAACAGGACCCGGAAGTAGACCAGTGGACCAAAGTCAAACAATAATCAACTTGTTTCCCCTGAAGCTTCATCTTTGGATCAACCAAACACACGCCTAAACCAATAATGATTAAGCATCTGGCCGGGTAAACCCGGCCTTATGTTGCAGAGCAGAAAATGACCGAGCTGAAAAAGATATTTCATGAACTCTTCCGGGCCGAACCCCTGCTGGTGCGCATCCCCAACTGGAGCCACCTGAGCGCACACGATTTTGTCATGTCCAATGGCCTGGATGCCCCGGGCGACCTGCACCTGGCGATTTCCGCCCGTACGGATTCCCAGCTGCATTTTTACAACGACGCTTTCCAGAGCCACATCAGCGGTCTGGTCACTACAAGCGAACAGCAGCACGCCTGGTTTTCGCCCATGGAATCCCTGACCAGACAGATGCTTAAAGCCAGTTTTCCCATCCGCGGGTACAACCTGTATTTCAGCGGCATGCAGGACAAGAAAAAAGGAAAGAGCTATGAACTGCTCATGAAAACCGCACTGGCCAAAAGCCTTAACCACCTCTACGCACTGAACCTGGACCGCGACGAACTGATCAGAATCATCTGCAGCTCCAATCAGGATTCGGTGCTCGATGCCCTCTTCCTCAGCCAGATCATCCCACAGTTTGAAATAAGCAAACAGCTTGCAGTGAACACTTAAATACGCGATGTACGGACATCGGATGAAAAGGGCGGATGCCCCATAGGTTTTTGTTACGGCAGGCAGATCTCCCTGCCTGCCGTTGCTGATCGCCACATCCCGGTGCCCTAAAGGATAACTAGTTTTTTTATAGAAATAGTTTAGTTTGATAGTTAATGAAAAGCATGCACCGCGAGGGTGCATGCTTATTTTAAAACCCGACAGGAATGAAAATCGAAAAATTCTTCAGCATCCGCATTTACGACGGCAAAAAAGGCCTGCGCGAATCTATCGCCATCTTCTGCCGGGCCGTGATCAAAAAAGAGGACCTCATCACCCAGGTCAGATACGACCAGGAAAGCACCCTCAACCGGCTCACCAGCGGCACGCTGATCCTGCTGCTGCTCGGCAGCGAAGTCTGCGCGATGGCTAATTTTCATGTTCAGCCCTTAGCCGACCGGTCACCTGCGATACACGAACGCCGCACCGCCTGGATAACCGATTTTACCATCCACCCGGACTACCGCAAAATAGGCCTGGCCAGGATGCTGCTAAACGTCATCAGCAATTATTCCAGATACCTAGGCAAGCACCAGCTCCGCATCCAGATCCCGGCCCATTCCTCATCCCTGAACGATTTTCTCCAGCACCAGGGCTTTAGTCAATGTATTGATGCTAAAAACCATTTCAGCTATCATCAGCTCAACCTAAAGAACAAAAACACCCACGCCGGTCCAGCGCCAGTCCTAAAAAATAAAGGCACAAAAAAAGTGCACCAAAGGATGCACTGAGCATATAAAAAAACAGCTTATCAGACTGCCTCTGAAACCTGCCCGCTTTGCTGCACGTAATCATAACGCTTCACCTCATATTCACTCGCCGCCCTGCGCAGCAGGGTAACCTCATGCATCTCCTCCGCGCTGATCCCCTGACTGCCCTTACCCAGCAGCAGCTCAATTTTTCGCAGCGCGTATTTATATTCCACTTCATTCATCATCAGCACTTATTTAGATCGGTAAACCAAATATAAAAAGCTGGCCGGTCAAAACCCTCAAAAGTTATAAACAGCTGTGGAAATCCCCACATCAAATAAATTAAGACTTAAAGCCTATTTTAACTCCGATGCCCATAAGTCATTTCCAATAACTCAATCAGCGCCCTGGCCACGGGCCCAGCCGAAAGCGGGTTCTGTCCGGTAATCAGCAGCCCATCGGTTTCCACATGCGATAAAAACGGCACCAGCGCGGTCTTCACCGTTGCGCACAGTGCTTCCAGCTTAGCCTGCAGTAAATAGGGCACATTGGCCTTCCTGCCCACCAGCGCTTCCTCAGTATCACTGAATGCCGAAATTCTTTTGCCTTTCAAAAACCCGGGGCGCAAGGTTTCCGCCGAAAGCAATGCCGCCGGGCCATGGCATACCGCCGTCACGGGCTTCCCTGCATCCAGAAAATCCAGGATCAGTTTCCCGCTGTCATTGTCCCTGGCCAGATCCCATAAAGGGCCGTGACCGCCCGGGTAAAACACCGCATCAAAATCGAAAACCGAAAACTGCGTGATAGGCGAGGTGTGAGAGAATTTCTCCTTCGCCAGCTCATCATCCGAAAACCTGCGGTTAGCCCCCCGTAATGTGCTCGGTCAGCTCACTCATCGGATCCACCGGAGGCCTTCCGCCCTTCACACTGGCCAGGCTCACCTGATAACCCGCATCCAAAAACTCATAATAGGGATCGGTAAATTCGCCCAGCCATACACCGGTCTTATCCCCGGTGTGCTCCATCTCCGCATGGGAGGTCAATATCATCAATATCTTTTTCATCTTATCCTTATTTTAAGTCATCTTCGGTCGGTTTATTGACCCTCCTCATCGATGCCATGGTGCTTGCCTCCCTTGCCATAATCGTTTTGTTGTTGACTTTTCGCAGAATACTGTTGCTCATTTTTGCAATGATGCTGGATTTTTCTTCTTTTGGATCAATCATGAAATTATTATTTTCTTGATTAATAAGATAAAGTTCCTATTGGTTCTGGTGAGCTCGCAACAATTAAAATAAAACAACCCAAATACAATTATAATTGTTGTTTGAGCCTTGCAGTTCTTACGATCGACTCATGATGAAGGTCGGCACAGATAACCACGCGAGTTTGGAAGGCAATCTAATTTCTATGGAATCCTGAACTTACCGATGCGAATTGTAAGAATGATCTTGTACTTTTTAGCAGCGACAAAACACAACTGATATTCTCACTGACAGTTTGAAAATTTTCCAACAAAGATTTTTTTGCTGAGCAGACACTGGCTATATTTATCGCTATTTATTAACGCCGCCATTTTAGAATACAATGCTGCCCATCGCTAAAAACATAAAGATAGAGGTTATAAAGCTAATTATCTCAAATACTGCTCCATTCGGAGACGGGGCAGATGACTTAATCGGCCTAATTGATGAAATATGGGACCTTCGGACACTTCCATCCACCGATAGCCGTTTCAATGATGCCTATGGTGATGCCGTACAGCACTTGGTCAACAATGACGATTGGGATTATGAAACAGTCTTCTTTTCCAGATTCAGTATCCTTGAAGAGGACGATTATTTCGAAAGATTTATATCGAGCTTGATCAGTTTCCACATCAAAAGGGATTTGGTCACAGCGGAAACATACGTGAAAACCATCAATGAGCTGATTACCCAGGTAGGATTCAAGCTCGTACATACCGGCTACGATGATCATCAATATGATGTTTTTACCATCCAGCCTAGTCAAGAGATCGCAGGACTTCCCCATAATGTAAAACGTAACGATATACCGATATTTGTTGACCGTAAGCCAATGGGAAGGACGGACCGGCCACTGAACCATCAAGCCCCCAAAGTCTTTCCTAGTTTTGTTTTGGTGTTTAACCGGGGCTGGGATGATTATGATATCAAAAGCTATTTCGACCTTTTTTTCCATCGCAGTGAATCTCTGGCAACCCACATAGGTGCTGTGAAAATTATGGTGGCTGATGAAGCTGAGGTCATTGGAATACTGCCTTCGGAATTTACCATGCTTACCAACAATTTCTGTTCGATCGGGCAATCCGCACCCTATTATCGCGCAATGGTTTCTGCCGTAGGCTCAGACTACGAAAGCGTCCTTTTTGCGTTAAAGGATGCAGCCGTTTTTCCCAAGATCCAAGAGGATTTCGAGCAGAAGTCGGTGTTTAAAAATTCTCTGATCCGTGAAGACGAAGCCGAGAGGACCCTGCGTACGATCAAGTTTACCCTTAAAGGTAGAGACCTGGATAACCTCTATCAATTTACCTATCATTTTAAACCCAACTTCGCTGACAACCCGGTAAAAATAGATTTTGACTTTAATAAACGCAACCTGGATCTGCCTGATCGAATATTTGCCTTTATCGGAAAGAACGGCACGGGTAAGACCCAGCTCGTAACATCACTCCCGCAGGACATAGCGAACAAGATAATTGATAAATTTGAACCTGATGTACCCATCTTCAGTAAAGTAATCGCTGTATCCTACAGTGCATTCGACAATTTCACTGTGCCTGAAAGTTCTGCAGCCTTTAATTATGTATACTGCGGACTGCGTAATTCTTCCTTGGGAAACAATTTAATGAGCGAACACCAATTGACCTCCCGATTTGAACATACCGTAAAGGAAATTGTCAGGAAAGCGCGTGTGAACCGATGGCGATCAATACTGAGTAATTTTCTTCATGAGGAAACCATTGAAGAACTTTTTATTCCATTAGAGGCAAGTGAGGTGCGTAATTTTGATGAATACAAATTCAATACATTACGTTTCAGGACATTCAAAGACCTGCTCAGTTCGGGTCAACGCATTATTTTATACATCATTTCCGAGATCGTTTCCAATATCCGCTACGATTCGCTGATTATCTATGATGAGCCCGAGACCCATCTCCATCCCAATGCAATAACCGATCTGATGAATACCATCTATCAACTGGTGAAGGAGTTCCAGTCCTATTGTATACTGGCCACCCATTCTCCTTTGGTCATCCGTGAACTTATGTCAAAAAACGTTTTTGTGGTTGAGAAAATTGGCAATGTTTCACAGGTTAACAAAATCAATATTGAGTGCTTTGGAGAAAACCTTTCTGTTTTGACAGATGAAGTATTCATGAATAAAAGTGCTCGCAAACAATACAAAACTATTATAGAAGAACTCGTGAGGCAGAAAAAAAACTACCAGGAAATCATATCTATCCTGGAAAGCGACCGACCGCTAAGCCTCAACAGCAGACTTTTCATCGCAAGCCTGACCCAATCCAATGATTAACCTCCCTCCATATAATAAAAAGAAACCTGAAGACTTTTTTAAGGACATCATCAGGAAAAAAAGCAAGACAAAGTCTGATCCTGATTTTCACCACAGGGTCGATCTGCTTGCACCAGGTGTACTCGACCAGTACAAAGAGTTTGATGGATTATTCCTTTCCAATCGACTTGAAGAATTGCAGGCTTTCGGTTATACTGGAAGAGCCCTAGCGGATCTACATAAATTATATCATTATAAAAACACCTACATACAGGCTTTAAAATCCGAAGTCACTACCCTGAACAGCGATCGCAAAATCGGAACTTGCCAGAACTGCACGATCAGTGAAATCAATTCGATGGACCACATTTTGCCCAAAATCGATTACGCTGAATTTTCGGTACATCCAAACAATTTGTTTCCGAGCTGTACCATCTGTAATTCCTATAAAAGTTCCATCTGGGCCACGAATGGTCAAAGATCATTTCTAAACCTATACCTCGACATATTGCCAGTCCAACAGTATCTTTTTGTAGATATCATTGACGGGGACACGACCCCCCGGGCAAAATTTCATCTCAAAAATACGAATGGAATTGATCAGGGACTTTACCGCCTGATCGAAAGCCACTATGATGGACTTCACCTGCCTGAACGTTTCGCAAGAAGTATTGACCAAGTAGTGACCCCTTTGAAAAATACCATCAAATCATTTCTTGGCGATCTGAGCATCGATCGGATCAAACAGATCAACCTGGAAAAAATCCAATCGGATATGGAAAATTTCGGTAAAAACTACTGGAAATCCATCCTGGAGGAAAGATTAATGGAAGATGATGATTTTATCAACGCGATTATTTAAATACTTTCTGACAGGTTATCGTCATACTTGAACAGCAAATATTTTTCAAATCTGAATATTCACGACTTTTGCGTATTTTCACTATGTTTGAGCTTTAAGACCAAATGGATACGAATCGTGAATTATCGGACAAGGAACTCCTCAGCCAGCTCATTGCTGGCGACCGGTTCGCCTATACCACGATTTATAACCGCTATAAGCACCTGCTGTTTCTTTTTGCCTCCAAACGACTCAGTGATCCCCAAGATGCTGAAGACATCTTGGCCGAAGTCTTCCTGAGCCTGTGGACCAGGCACCCGGAACTAAACCAGGATCAGGAAATCGTCCCTTACTTATATAATGCGGTACGTTACCGGATCATCAGCCTATATGCCAAACAAAAAGTAGCCGCCCGTTACCTCGATTCCTTTAACGGATACCTCAGTGATATGTTCAGCAGTGAGGAAGCAGATCATCTGCTGCGCCACAATGAACTCTCGGCACTGATCGAAAAAGAAATCAGCGCACTCCCCAACAAGATGCGCGAGGTCTTCCTGCTCAGCCGAAATTCCCATCTCAACCGCGCGCAGATCGCAAATGAACTCAACCTTTCCGAGCAGACCGTAAAAAGCCACATGCACCATGCCCTGAAAATCCTCAAAACCAAACTGGGCACGATGATGGTACTGGTGTTCTTTTAAAAACGCTGCCTCGCCGCACTTACAAAAAATTTAAAAATATTTTCATATTAATTTAACCCCAAGTTAACCCGGGAAAGATAATGCCTTAAAATAAACAAAACAGTCTTATGGACCAAAGGGAATTTGAAGCGCTTCTTGACCGTTACGCGGCTGGCAGATGTAGCCAGGAGGAAAAGTCACTCCTGGAAAACTGGTTAAACTTTGGTGAAACGCTGGAAACGCCGATCTCTGCGAAAAAGATCGCCTACCATTTGAGCAGCCTGGATGAACGGATCGGCATCGCTACAGGAGCGCCAACGGCAACCAGCCCCATGAGACTCTGGGCAAGAATTGCCACCATAGCTGCATCAGTCATCCTTATTTTTTCTTTACTGTTCGTAATACGCCAAGGCAACCGCCAGAAGCAAGATCATGAATTAAAAGTCGCCTTCGATCATGACATTTCTCCCGGAAGGAGCGGAGCGACCCTTCAAATGGACGGCGGACCTCCGATCCAACTGAACGGGCTTAAACCCCGGCTGATTATCTCCAAAAGTATGCATTACAGCGACGGTAGCCCACTCCCCGAATCGGCCAACCTGAAAACGGGTATCGCAGCGCTGACTGCGGTCACCGGACGTGGACAACGCTATCAGTTTATCCTGCCCGACGGTTCCCTTGTGGAAATGAACGCGGCCTCCGTCTTAAGCTTTCCTTCCCGTTTTAACAACGCTAAACGCGAGGTAAATATCCAAGGAGAAGCCTATTTCGAGGTGGCAAAAGATCCTGCGCACCCTTTTGTCGTCACCACCACAGCCGCAGATGGAAAAACTCAAAAGGTAGAAGTTCTGGGTACCCATTTCAATATAAAAGGTTATGCAGACCAGGGAAGTATACGCACCACCCTTGCTGAAGGATCCGTGCGGATCAGTGCTTCCGGAAGTTCGCTACTGCTCAGCCCCGGTGAACAGGCCAGTTGGAAGATGAATACCGGCACTGCAAACATCATCAAAACAAAAGTTGATCTGACCGATGCGCTGGCCTGGCGGAAGGGAAACTTCAGTTTCCAGAAAGCCCGACTGGATGAAGTGATGAGGGAACTTTCCCGCTGGTATGACGTGGAAGTTATTTACCAAGGAACCATCCCTACATCCACATTTTCCGGCGCCATATCCCGCGAGTTAAACGCCTCGGAAGCACTGAGCCTACTCAATTTTGCCGGCGCCAGGTTCCTGATCGAAGGCAAAAAAATCATCGTTAGCAACTAACAAACAGATCATAACACCAAAAAAACAAACACATGGAGCAACACTACAAGACTTAAATGACCAACACTTCGGGCATGCAAAACAAAGCCGGACGTGTTGACGCACGTACCGGCCTAAGATTGAGCCAGCCCTTCCGATCCCCGCCAAGCGGAGAAACGGAAAATAATTATCCGCAAAGACAATACTAACCAAACTCAACCCAATCAAATGTATGAAAAAATATGCATTTAACTGGCGTGGCCGCGCTTTGCGCCCGCCCCAAAAACTCCTATTCATCATGAAACTGACCACTTTCATTCTCATGATCACCCTGGCCCAGGTGAGCGCCACCACTTTCGGACAGCGCATCACCTTGAACGAAACCCATTCATCTCTTGAACAGGTGCTGAAGCGTATCACGCAACAATCGGGCTATAATTTTTTTTACAATGATGCTGACCTTAAAGGACAGCACATCGACATCACTGTAGACAACCTTTCTTTGCGCGAAACGGTAAGACAGTTATTTCAGGGGCTCTCATTGGATTATCGCATTGTCAAAAACAACATCGTCATCACCAGAAAACCGGAAGCATCCCTGATTGAAAAGATTATTGCACGAATCGAATCCATCGACGTACATGGAACGGTAACCGACGAGAACGGCCGGCCGCTGGCCGGGGTAAGCATACGGCTGAAAAACAACTCCAGGTTTACCTTAAGCGATGCCAAGGGTACCTTTACCTTGACCGGCGTGGAAAGAAACAGCGTCATCCTGCTGTCCTTCGTTGGTTATAAAACAAAAGAGGCGCTGACTGCGGAGCATCTGGATAACCTGAAAATGGAACTTGCCGACTCTAAACTGGACGAGGTACAGGTAATTGCCTATGGAAAGACTTCTCAGCGACTGAGCACGGGAAATGTAGTGTCGGTCTCGGCAAAGGATATTGAAAAAAGTCCGGTTGGTAATCCCATTTTAGCCCTCCAGGCACGCGTCCCCGGTCTAACCATCGTACAGGCCTCCGGCCAGCCAAATGCGGGGATGAAAGTGCTCATACAAGGGGTATCGAGCCTATATAGCGGAACAGATCCGTTCTACGTAATCGACGGGGTGCCCTATAATTCTTCGTTGGTGAACGGTCAGTCTCTTCCCGATGAACTCAAGCAAGGCAGCCCTCTCAATTTTATCAACCCCAATGACATCGAGAGTATTAGCGTGCTCAAGGATGCCGACGCCACTTCAATTTACGGCTCAAGGGCAGCTAACGGCGCGATACTTATCACCACGAAAAGGGGACAGGCGGGGCCGCTCAAGGTAGACTTCAATCTCAGCCAGGGAATCGGAGAGATTGCCAACCGGTTAAAGCTGATGAACACTACCGAATACCTGGCCATGCGCAGGGAAGCCCTTCGAAACGACCAGGTCACCGTAGGCAGGACCGATTACGATCTGAACGGTACCTGGGACACGACCCGGAACGTAGACTGGCAGAAAGAACTTCTGGGCAGAAATTCCAATTACAGCAACTATAGCCTGGGCTTTTCAGGAGGAGATGCCTTTACCAACTATTCGCTGACCACAACTTATAGACGCACCACCAATATCCAGCCGGGGGACTTTGCCGACCAGAACGGATCGGCCAGGTTGACTGTTTCCAGCGCGACTAAAGACCGCCGATTCAACATCCTGTTTACGGCTAGCTATCTTAGCGATAAAAACGTCATGTCCCAGCGCAGTGGAGATTTTGTGACCAAGGCGATTGCCCTGGCACCCAATGCCCCCGAAGGCTATAACCCGGACGGAACGATCAACTGGGCACTGAACGCAAGCGGGTCGGCGAGCTGGGAAAATCCATACTCCTTTCTGCTGCTGACCAATACTGCGCTCACCAGCAATCTGATCAGCAGCCTGCGGACCAGTTACGAAATTGCAAAGGGACTTCAACTGAGCGCCAACTTGGGTTACAACGTGACCCGTTCGGATGCAGACTACATCACTCCAATTGAGTCTTTTGCGCCAAATGTACGCTCCGCCCGAACCGCAACCTCTATTTTTAACCACGGCAAGCGCACCAACTGGATCATCGAACCCCAGCTGAACTACAAAAAGGTCACCAAATTTGGTACCCTGGGTCTACTGGCGGGGGCCTCCATGCAGAGGGATTTTACCTATATCCAGAATTTCACTGCAACTGGATTCGCCAGTACAGCCACTCAGGAAAATATCACTGCAGCCTCTTCCATCTCCGCAAGATCGGCCGAGGAAACGCCATATCGCTATTTCGGGGCGTTCGCGAACCTGAACTACAATTATAAGGATAAGTACCAGGCCAACTTCAATTTGAGAAGGGACGGGAGCAGCCGCTTTGGAACCAACAACAGGTATCACAACTTCTCCTCGGTCGGACTGGGCTGGGTATGGTCAGAAGAGGAATGGGCAAAAGACAAACTGGGTCCGCTGCGATTCGGAAAGTTACGCATCAGCTATGGCAGTACGGGCAACGACCAGCTCCCCGACTTTTTATACCAGGGCCTGTACAGCTCGACTGCACTGGGCGTGGCTTATGGCGGATCTAAGGGTCTGGTCCCGACACGCCTGACCAATCCTGACCTACAGTGGGAGGAGACCAGGAAGCTCAACATTGGACTGGACCTGACTTTCTTCGGCGACAGGATAAACCTCACGATGAACTACAACAGAAACCGATCAACAAACCAACTGGTCTACTATAACCTTCCGTCCACGGTAGGCTTTGGCTCTGTCTGGCAGAATATGCCAGCATTGATACAGAACAAGGGACTGGAGGTATCGATTAGTACCAAGAACATCAATGGGGAAAGTTTCCGTTGGAGTACTAATTTCAATATCACTTTCCCAAAGAACAGCCTGCTACGCTATGACGGTATTGAAAACACCCAGTCGAAAAACCAGAAGTTTGTTGGCGAGTCCATTACCCTTCAGCGGCTTTACGAATTTGCTGGAGTGAATCCACAGACCGGCATCTTCCAGTTCCGGAAACTCGACGGCAGCCTGACCCAAGAACCTTCCGACGAGGACATGTATATTCACAAAGACCTTTCGCAGAGAATGCACGGGGGGATAGAGAATACCTTCGGCTATAAGGGCCTCAATCTGAGCTTCCTGTTCCAGTTCGTGAAACAGAACGGATTGTACAATGGCCCATCTGCCACCTACCTCAATCCGGGCAGAATGGGTTACAATGTGCTGCAGGATGCATTAGACCACTGGACCTCACCATCACAGACCGGCACCTTCCAGCGCTATGAAAGCTATGGGGATCTGGACTTTTCCATGTCCTATTACCGCTCGAGTGACGCCGCCGTCCGCGACGCTTCCTACATCAGGCTGAAGAACGTCAACCTTTCCTGGACGATTCCCGTGCGATGGTCAGGCAAACTGGGTATCAATCATCTCCAGGTCACCGCTCAGGGCCAGAACCTGCTCACCTTTACCAAGTATAACGGCCTGGACCCGGAAACACTCAGTTCGATCCTCACTCCACCGCTTAGGGTATATACCCTGGGTTTAAAAGGAAATTTCTAAAATCTTTAAATGAAATCAGATGAAAAAGACAATAATAATACCAAGGAGGCGTTTTCAGGCTGCGCTGCTGTGCTGCTTACTTGCCGGCCTGCTACCGGGCTGCAAAAAACTCGTGGATGTTGCACCTCCAGTGACCTCAGTCACAGTTGAATCAGCCTACAGCGAAGATAAGCTCGCCTCCTCAGTGGTCAACGGGATCTACGGCGACATGAGTACCTATTCAATTCTCTCACCAGAGACCCTGAGCGCTTATTCATCGGTCTACCTGGGACTGATGGCGGATGAGCTCAAAGTTGACAACGTAATTAACAATACCTATTTGATGTGGTATAGAAATCAGTATGACAATGGTCTGGGGTCAAATCCCTGGGGCGGGGTGTATGGCAAGATCATTTTCCGAGCGAATGCTGCGATCGAGGGTATCGGAGCATCTACCAAACTGACGCCGACCGTCAAGACCCAGCTCCTGGGGGACTGTTACTTCATTCGTGCATTTGCCTATTTCTACCTGGTCAACCTTTACGGAGCGGTGCCGCTGGTGATCACCAGCGACTATAAAATAAATGCAGCATTGCCAAGGAGTTCCACGGAAGATGTTTATCAGCAGATCACCAATGACCTGCTGATGGCCAAGAGTCTGCTCTCGGTTGACTATCGGGGCGTGGACGCTATGACCAACACCCCAACCAGCAGGATCACGCCCAACCGGGCCGCCGCCCAGGCACTGCTCGCCAGGGTTTACCTTTTCCGAGAAAACTACGCCGCCGCCGCGAGCGAGGCAAGCGATGTCATTTCCCAGACGACCAAATATGCGCTGACCAACCTTTCCTCAACCTTTCTCGCCGGTAGCCAGGAAGCCATCTGGCAACTCCAGCCTACTGCGGCCGGATACAATACCCCTGATGCACAGGCCTTGGTGATCCCTGCCTCGGGCCCCGATTATTCGCGCCCCTTCACCCTCAACGACCGCCTTGCAAAAGCCTTCGAAGCTGGTGATTTGCGTAAGAAAAACTGGGTGGATTCCGTAAAAATAGGGACAGTATATTACCGCTACCCGGCCAAATACAAGGTGGCTTCCTTCAACTCGCCGGTTACCGAATATAAAATGGTACTGCGTCTTGCAGAGCAATACCTTATCCGAGCAGAAGCACGAGCGAAAATCGGGACCGATCTTAACGGAGCAAGGGCGGACCTGGACAAGCTCAGGACCCGAGCCGGACTCAGCGGTACCACCGCCTCCACTATGCCTGAACTGCTCATTGCGATTGCCAAGGAAAGGCAGGTCGAACTCTTTCTGGAGTGGGGGGATAGGTGGTTTACCCTGAAAAGGACCAAGACCATCGATCAGGTGATGCCTGCAGTAGCAGCAGAAAAGGGCGGGAGCTGGTCCTCTTACCACCAGCTGCTCGCCTTACCCCTGATTGACCTCCAGATCAGCCCTAATCTAGTGCAGAATCCAGGTTATAACTAACTTAACGGATCAGCAGGAAGAATCCTGCTGATCCTCTGATACCAAGTCAATGAGAAAATTACTTTCCCCGATCTTCCTTTTGTGGGGCATGCTCTGCTATGCCCAGCGCACGCCACCGCTTCTCCCTTTGAACACTGCGGTTTTCAGCACCTGGGAGAATGCCGCCATGCTCAACCCAAAATTTAGTTCCAGTACCCGCTTCATGCTCTACCAAATCAGCTATGGAGCCGCATATCAGCAGCCCAAAACGGTTCTGAGGGATACTCAGACCGGCAAGCAAAAAGAATTCAGTACAATTTTTTCCTATGCACATTTCAGCGCCGATGAAAGGTTTATTTTTCTGCTGCGGGGCGATACCTTGACAACGCTTGAGCTCAAGGGAAACGGCAGCACATCAATTTCCGGTGTACAGGGACTTCAGTGTTCGGGCAACCGGGCAGCATTTTTCTTTAAAGCGGATCCAACAACCCTACTCATATCCGAAGGCCCGGGCGATATAAAATACCGGTTTCCAAATGTCGAGCGCGTAATCAGTTCCAGGGGGGATGATGGCTTTCTGATGGTCCTGGAGGAGGGTAACAGGCAGAAACTGATGCGATTGAGAAGTTCCGGAAGAGCTGTCGAACACCTCGCCGATAGCAAGGGTTTTCGCACTTTCACCTTCGATGCGCAACATGGGGCCTGGATATTTTTCGCAGGGTCCGAGGACAGTACCGTTGTCTATAAATTTGGCACCACAGGTACTCGCGTCGAGCGTTATCTTATCAATCTGCCCCCGAAATTACGGGAAGCCTCTGCGCCCGATGCGCCGGCTTTCCTTTCCCGAAACGGCGATGCGCTTTTTTTTACCCTCAAAAATACCACTTCATCGCCGGTCCCCGCCGGCACATTCCCAACCGGCCTCGCCATTACCGGTCTTAACGCACCGAACCTCACCATCCATCATTATCTGGAGCCGTTAATGCACGACTACCACCAGACCAAGACCGATACCCTCTGGTCCCCGGTATGTTTATTGAACTTCGATACCCGGAAATGCACCCAGATTACCACTGCAAATGAAAAACTTCTTGACCATGGTCCGCAGTGGGCCTGGATTGCCAAAAGCAGGGGACAGGGTAATCTCGCGGAAGATGACTGGAACAAAAATGCCGGCCTGGACATTCAGCTAAAGTCTCTCCAAGGAAACTCAAACATGGAATTGCCTTCCAAGCGCACATCGCTGTCCCCGAGCGGCAAACAGCTTTTGTATTTCGATGCATCCTCCAACGGCTTCTGGCTGTTTGATTGTAGAAACCAAGAAAAACGGTTCCTTACCCATTCCATACAAACCGACTGGTACAGCGGCAACCTGGACCATCAGTATCGGCCCATTACCAATATTTCCAATATCAAATGGGACCTGTCTGAAAACTGGGCCTATATTCAGGACCGGTATGACCTGTGGAAAGTTGATGTAAAAGGAAAACGACCGCCGGTTTGCATCAGCAAGGGTTATGGAAAGGCCCACCGGTGGAAATTTTCCCTTGCCCCCGGTACCGCACTTCCCGTGGAGGGACAAAAGCGGGCCATCCTGATGGGACAACAGCCTGCAGGCGTATCCAGTGGTTTTTTCAGTACCTCCCTTGATGGCTCCACCGAACCAATCCTACTGCACCAGCGTGATGAACTGCTGAGCTTTGTGACAGGCTCTGCGGGCTACCGTATTTTCCGCGCTTCGAATGCCGCCAAGGGAATTACCTATCTCAGGACCTGGGATTATATACATTTTGAATGTCTGCTCATTTCCTCTCCCCAAAAAGGATATAACTGGCTCAGTAGCGAACTGCATATGTTCAGGGACTCATCCGGCAGGGAAATGAGCGGAATTCTTTACAAGCCCCAGGACTTTGACCCCTCCAAACGCTACCCATTGATCATCAACTGTTACCAGCGAATCGGTGACAGCATGAACGAACTTCCAAACCCCAGCCATGCAGCGGGCGACCTTAATATTGCCTGGATGGTCAGCCACGGTTATCTGGTATTTTTTCCCGACATCATCAATGAACCCAATAAGGGAGGAGAGAGCGGTCTGAGGCATATTCTAAGTGCAGTTGAGTATCTAAGAGAACTAAAATTCGTCGATCCGAAGAGAATCGGTCTTTCCGGGCATAGTTACGGCGGCTTCGAGACCACCTATGCCATTTCCCACAGTCAGCTCTTCGCCGCCGCCTACGCAGGTTCGCCGGTAACGGACATGATTGTAAACTATGCACTCACGCCTGGCATGTACCACCACGGGCAGACGGGTATCACGACCCTGCTTTGGGAAGACCCCAAGCCCTATTTCGAAAACTCGCCCATCTTCAGGGTAAATTACGTGCGTACTCCCTTATTGCTGCTGGGAAACAGCGAAGATTTCCTGGCGCCCCAGGCACTGGAATTCTATAACGCCATGCGCAGGCTTGGAAAGCCCTGCTGGATGCTCAGCTATAAAGGGGAGAACCATTCCCTTTCCGCCGCGGCAGGACTCGACCACACCATAAGGGTGCAGCAGTTCTTTGACCATTACCTCAAAGGCTCGCCTCTTCCCGAGTGGATGCTCCGACCGGGCTCGATGGGCACCGGGCTTGCAGCGGGCCTGCAGTTCACGGGCGAGGGCATACTCAATCATAAGGCCAGGGCAATCGCTGATTCCCTTTTGAACAGACCTGTATTACAAGTTGAATTTTAAACAGATAAATATGAAAACAATTACCTTCATCCTTAGCCTGATGACTGCCGTCCTTGGCGCACATGGCCAGGCGGAACCCTACGATCACGCCTTCAACTATTCGATAAAACAAAAAGACACCACCGCTGCCTTAGTGCACCTGTGTGCAAAACTCTCTTCCGTGGAACCCGCGCGCTCATCAACCATCGCCATTATGGGAACCAACAATCAGATCTATGAATGGCTTTTCAAGTTCGGAAATAAAAGAAGCGAGCTCCGTACCGGAGCAGCTTATATGAAGCGTGTGATTGAACTGCGCCCAGAGCAATACAGTGGAGATAAGCATATGCGGGCCAACTTTATGGATACCTATGCCAACCTGCTCTACAAGCTCGGGAAGACCAAAATGGCATTGGCCTGGGAAACAAGGGCCTTGGAAGAGGGTGCTAAGGACCAACAACACGAATTCTCTGAAAACCTTGAAAAGATGAAAAAAGGGAGCAAGACCTGGTAAGTGTCAGCCCAGCCTCCGGAGCGCGCCACCAGGCACGCTCCGGCGAGGGATGCAGGGGATAGATTATCCGCGTTTTCCAAGACCGACTTTGGTTTTAGACCTTTCCATTTGACTGTGGGTTTCAGGTTTCAAATGTACAAAGCGGCAGTTTAAAGCCTCAGAAGATCTGATTCGTGAGCGATATGATTTCAGAAATTATTGTGCGTGTCAGCGCACCAAAAGGGGCGACCTGCGGAGCAGACCTTAGAAAGGCTGATAAAATTTTCAAAATTCCCCGTAGATTAGCCAAGAGATGCAGACGGTCCTCTATAAAGACAGACATCTCAAATTAAAGAAAACGGATAAACCACTCGCAGGATGTAAAGCCCTATCAAGTCCTGCTTAAAATGATTTTTTTTGCCCCTATATCTGGCCTCCAGTCAACAAACAGCGGTTCCCATGCATTCAGTCCTGCTCAAAAAAAAATGCCTTTGCCCCGCTTTAGTGTGTCGGAGCAAAGGCATGTATGAACAATGAACAATCGGATAAGTAACATCCAAAGGTTGATCTGGAGCACCCTACAGCGCCCACTACCTCGCTGGAATAACCTGGCTACAAGCTCAGCTCGTTCTCCTGCGCTTTGTCCTTGCCCTTTGCCTTTCCTTTCTCCTGACCGACCGCCATATCCACCGCCAAATCTTTTTTCAGCTCCTCCCGCTTCACCGGCCTACCATTAGTCTCAAAAAAGTTCAGGTTGGTATACCTCGGTACCGCTTCCACCATCAGCCTTTTCTCCCCGCCATCCGGCAGACCCACCGTCACCAGCGGCCTGTTCCCGTTCTGTAGCGCATCAACCAGTTTATTCAATCCGTCCTTAGCACCCAGCTCCTTGATCTCATAAGCCGACAGCTCCTTTTTCAGCTCAAAGCCATAACCCTCCCCAAACTGCTTCATCGTATAATTCCCGAACCTGTCCTTGGGCTGATCAAACTGGTACTGGCTCCAGGCCTTATAAGCTTCCCCCGCACGGGAAACCATATCCGATCTGAACACCGCGCGCCCCTGCAGCATATTGGCCGCCTGCTCCACCGAAAAACCCTTGCCGCGGTCCACATAATGAGAATTGCGCAAAATCGGGGAATAGTAGGCCACCCGGAAATCATCCTTCACATAATCCACTTTGCCCAGCTTCATCGTCGCCACGGTATCCTTAAAAAGCACATTGTCCCGGTCGAACTTCCCGATCGAGAGTTCCGAAGTGCCCTTCTGGTCCCTGAAATAATCCATCGCCGCCACCGCACTGTCAAACCTGCGCACCAGATTGGAACCTTCCTTTGCCGGATCCGGACTGATCACGATATACTGGTGGTCCTTTTCCAGCGGCGCGGCCTTGCTCTGGGCCACTTCAAACTTATTGAGGTAATAGTAATCACTCTGTCCCGACTTTTTCATGAAAACCGTCAGGTCCATCTGCCCCTTATCCGCCTCCAGCTGCCCGCGCAGCTCGATCTTTTCCACGCCCTTTTCCATCAGCTTTTCAGCTGCACTCACCATTTCCACAGGAATCTTCAGCATAGCCGCTTCATTCCTGAAATTTTCCAACGAATTTCTGTTCATATCCTTATTTTTAAATTCAACATCCGATACATACCGCTCACTCCACATCCGCAGTTCTTCCACCGAATCCATTTTATTCCCCACCAGCGACAGCGGCAGTTCCTTGGGGAAATACAGCAGCTCATGCACGTTCGCCAAAATCGGCACCATCAGCGCATAACCCGTCAGCTCCGTTCTGCCGAAATAATTCACGTTCGGCAAAAAGCCCACCTTGCCCTGACCAAAATCCCGGTACACCGGCCGCTCCGGACCGTCCCCAAACTTCACCAAATCCCGGATCTGCTTTTCCAGAAAAGGCTCATACAGGCCAATCGATCGCAGCTCAGAAAACACCCCAACAATCTCCCTTTCCATCCGCTCCGCCATCTTCACCACATCCACTTCTTCTCCCAGATCCTTCCGCAGACTGATGCGCTTGAGCGTATCAAAAAAATCCCAGGCATCCACCGACATCCGGCCCGCACCATGGTCCGCCCCCAGGATCTCCTTTTCAAAAGACCGTACCAGCTCAAAATCAGAAACCCCATAAAAGCCCTTTTTCTCCGCATACAGCACCTGCGCATCGCCCAGACCAAGCCCGTCGTTGAGCATATCCACCGTTTCGAGTAAATCCCCCTTTTTAAACCTCATCCAAATCCTCCCAGATTACCTGCGTGAAACTGTATTGTCCCGGAGCAATAGGGGGTAGCCCGCCCGGAGCCTTTGCGATAAGCCCTTCACCTTTTTATGCAGCAGCGAACGCGCCGCATCAATCCCGGCACCCGCGATCTGCGTCCCCAGATCAAAGCCCGAAATCCCCACGCTGCCTGCCGCGGAAGAAACCCCACCGGAAACCGCATCCCGCACAAAAGCCTCCGGCGCATTGATCCCAGCCATCCCGTCCCTTCGGTCAAAGACCGTCAGGTTCACCGGCACGATCGAAGTACCCAGCCTGATATTCTTGATCTCCAGGTTCAGCCGCTGGTTGGAAAAACCCGCCAGCCCATACAGCAGGTGCCCCGCAGGGATCACCTGTCCCGAAACCACCATCGTATCCAATAACCTTAGCTCTACCACCGAACCCTGCCTGGATTTCTGGTTTACCGACACCACTGCCGGCACCGCCCTGAACACGCTGTCGCCCAAAACGGATAAACCTGAACCACAGCCCGAACCAGAGCCCAAACCCGAAACCTTGCCCTTCAGCAGCTGTCCCGCCAAGGCCGGGTTTTGTAGCGCCAGCAGCTTATCCATCATGCTGCCCAGCTGCTCCATCTCCGGATCCGCCTCTTTCCCCGAAGACATCGTTTTCATCAGAGTCTCCAGCCGGTCCACGTCTTTTCCCTCTACCGCTGGACCACCGGCACTGCGAACCGGACCAACGAAACCCGAGCCGCCTGCAGGCGAGGGGCTGGCCAGCACCTGATTGATCGCCGAGAGTTTCTCGTTGATCTTTCTGGTCTGCTCATCCTCCAATCCTCTCGAGCCCCCCAGTTTCCCCGCCGCTGCAGCCAGCCCCGCGGTATCCCGGTGCAGGGAATCTCGCCTCGAAAGTTCATAATAGGCCATCTTATCCACCGGGTCCTTTTCCTTCACCACCGCATCCGGCAGCGCCATATTGATCCCGGCCTTCGGCGCATCCGCCATAACCTGCTGCTGAGCGTACTCATACCAGCCGTAACCCAAAAGGCCCAGCAGCACCGCTAGCCCTAAACCGAATAACACCTTTTGCCTCCGCGTCAGTTCAATGCGCAAACGGTCTTTCTTTTTTTCTTCGCTCATAAAATTTCCTTGTTTTTATTTATCCCTCAATCCATCAATCAAATGCCTGCCAGACCAGCCAGGCGCAATAGCCCCCAAATCCCAGCACCAGGCCCAGCAAGGCCGCTTTCCACAGCCCTAAAGACCAGCCCGATGTCTTCCGGTTCAGCCAGTCCGCCACCTTGCGCTGAAGGCCCAATAGCCAGACCGCGATCCGCAATGCCCGTCTTTCCTGCTCAGCACTCAGCGAAACCGATTTTCGCCTGAACCTCCTCACGGCAAAGCCCCATTAGCGCCCACATCCCCGTTCTCCAGCGTTTCGAGTTCCTCGATCAAAAAGCCGTGCGGATTGTGGTCCGTCTGGGTTTTCAAAACCCTGATCTTGCCCCTGGTCACCAGTCTTCTCATCACCGTCGAACTCGAGCGCACCAGTTTCTGCCTGGCATAACACAAAAAGCGGTAGGGGGGCTCACTGCCCAGCTGGATGCTGTCCACTTCGACGCTCAAAGAGATATTCGCCGAGATCAGGTTATTGTAATAACCTGCCTCCTTTAAATTGTCGTACATCTTCTTGGCCGAACCGTCGGCGAGATACAGTGCCTTAGTTACCCCGGCCGCGATCGATTTTTCGTCCGGATCGAGGGTAAAAAAATACTCGTGAAAACTGCGGATGTGGTCGCGCAGCTCCACCGCCATATTTTCCCTGCGGTCCGAATCGAAGGCTTCCAGCACTTTTCCGTTATACAGGATCATCACCCTGGACCCGCTCTGCCGCACCTGCGAAAAGCACCAGTACAGTGCAAAGCCGGTTACGACCGAACAGCAGACCAGGAACACCACCGCAAAGATCCGGATGTGCTGAAAGGCCCGGTCTATGTTTTTCAATTGCCTGAACATCATGATTCCTTTCCTCCCGAGATCTTATCCTTTAAATAATCGTTCTCCGATCCGCCGGCCTTATCAGTCTGCATCAGGCGGTACTGATCGCCCAGCGCATCCGCTGCCATCCCGCCGGCGGCCATACCCATGCCCATCGCCGCCGTGGCCCCGCCAACGGTCAGCGCGGTGACCTTTTGCAGCATCGCGTTCCCGCCCCCCGCATGCACCACATAGTTCGCCACCCCCGGAACGGTAAAATAACCTACGATCCCGATGCACATAAACACCAGGTATCCCGCATCCGAGGGACTAAAGAACGTATCGCCCGCATCGGAGATCTGCGAGATATCGATGCGCAGCATGTTCTCCTGGATCTTGCCCAGTATCGCCCCGAAGATGTTCGCGATAGGCAGCCACAAAAACACGTTCACGTAGCGCGCCAGCCAGACAGTGAGCGTATGCTGAAAGCCGTCAAAGACCGCAAAACCGAACACCAGCGGCCCCAGTATCGCCAGCACGATCAGGTAAAAAGTCCGGATCGTATTGATGCACAGCGCCGCTGCAGCAAATAACACCTGCAGCACTTCGCTCATCCACTGCTTGATGTTGTTGCGGAAATTATAGCTCATCCGGTCCATCTGGAACTTGATGTCGTTGCCCAGCCCCTCGAACATCCCTTCCTCGGTGCGCTCGGGATCCTTGGGATGGGTGTAGCGGTACCAGCGCAGGTCGTCCCCGTTGCCCGATTCCCCGACGTACATCTGCCACTGCTTTGAATTCTTCACCGCCACTTCCTTTTGCTTTAACAGCGCCGCCACCGCCAGGTCCGAATTTTTCACCATCGCGCCCGTCGCCGAACAGACCGGACTGAGTACCCCGTTCATCACCCCGATCACCGAGGGAAAAAGCACAATCGCAAGCCCCAGCGCAAAAGGGCGCAGCAGCGGATAAAAATCCACCGCTTCCGCGTTCGCCAGGTGCCGCCACACCCGCGAGGCGATATACCACAGCGCCCCGAACCCCGCCAGCCCCCGCGCCACCCCGATCAGCTGGCTGCAGAGCGGCAGCATCTCCGAATAAACCTGCTCCAGTACCGGCTGGAGCCCCGTAATGCTGCCCGTAATATCCCTCGCGTCACAGATTCCGGGCAACAGCAATCCCAGGCCGAGCACAATCAGCCCCGCCGGATATTTATTTTTTCCCATAAAATTTACCTTTTAAAATAGTCCCCCAGACCCCTGATCTCCTGCTGTTCGCGCAGCCGCTGTACCTGCAGCACCGAATTTCTGGCATTAAAGCTTCGCAGGAACACCAGCTTATCGCTCATCGATCCCGCAATCCTATCGATCGACGACAGCCGCTCCTCATCGCTCATGCGCAGTTTGCCCGCGGTCACCACCATCGCCAGCTCATTCAGGTGGTCCAGGCTTTCCGAAAGCAGCTTGCCGTAAACTTTCGACAGATAGGAGAGCTCCGAACCACTGAATGTCCCAGACCCCGAAAACCTGCCGTAAGCCGACTTATACTCCAGCAGCAGGTCCCGCTGCGCCGAGATGATCTCCGCGATCCTGTAATATTTCCTAACCTCCGGGCTCACCAGCCACAGCCCGCTTAAAAAAGCATCGTGCAGCGAAAAATTCCCCTCCGCAATATTTTTCACCGAACTGTAGCCCGCCGAGACCACTTCATATCCTTTTTTCATATCCGAAAGGATGTTCTTGAGCTGCGAGAGCTTCTCCACGTTCAGCAGCAGCTGCTGCACCTCATCGCTCTGGGCCCGCGCGCTACCAAACAAACAAAACATCAGTACCGCCAGTACATAAACCTTAATCGATCCCATAATACCTCCTTAAATTTTCCATTGCCTTTTCTTCGCTTTTCCGCTGCTGAACCTGCAAAGCCGCCTGCCGAAAAAAATCCTGCACAAAAGCTGACCGGTCCAGGCTCCGCTGATAAACCGATTCCAGCCTAAGCAGCCGCTCATCATCCGAAAGCTGCACAGCAGGGGAGAGCACGACCGAAAGCAGTTCCTCCAGGTCCTGCGCGCAGTCCAGCAGCACCCTGCCCGACACCGAGGACACATAAGCCGCGCCCAATGCATCCAGCTCCAGCGCCTTCCACCTGGAAATAGCCAGCACCACATCCACCTGCAGGCCCAATACCTCCGCCACCCGCGCATCGCCCTTGACCACAGGACTCACCAAACGGAGTCCCTTTAAAAAGCCATCGTGCAGGCTGAACTCGCCGCGGGAAATATCCCGCACCAGCCCCAGGCCGTCGCCCACGATCTTGTAGCCCTTTCGCGCATAGTTTACATAGACCTCCAGCGCGGCGATCTGCTCTAGTAAATATTTTTTCTGCGTTTTCTTCTGCGAAAACCATTCGGCAAAGGTCTGCGCACCCGCCGGCCGGTAAAGCGAAACCATAGCCAGCAGCACCAATAACACCCTAATCAATCGCATAAATCTCCTTTAACTGTTTAGTCTCCAGTACCGATTTCGAGCGCTGGATGGTCAGCACAATGCACTCATCATTGAACCGCTTAAGGTCCGAGAAATTCGCCTCGATCTTTTCCGCGGACACATTGATCAGCTCCAGCCTTTTGCTATCCGACATCGAAGTGGAAAAACTGCTCACCACCGCACACACCTGGTCCAGGTTATTGATGCTCTCTTTCAGGATCCCCTCATAAACTTCGGCCATGTGCGCGAGTTCCGCTGCCGAAAAGTGTTTGTCCTTTTTAAACAGCCCCGAGGCCCACTGGTATTCCTGCACGATCGCGGTCTGCGTGCCCACCAGATCGCGCACCCTTTTATAAGTGCCGATCAGCGATTTCACCTTGACCAGTTCCTCATAATAGGCGCTGTACAGCGCCCTTTGCCTTTCGCTCCATTCCGAGATCTCGCCCAGCTTTAATTTGTTCAGCGCATTTTCCACCACCTTCTGCGCATTCTGCAGCCAGATCGTCTGGTTCTGCAGGCGCTGCACCTTCAGGTCCACCGCCTTGATCACTTTTTTCACCCCCGCTTTGATCACTTCCGCGATCGCCAGCTGTGCGCTCGCCCCCGAGGGCAGTGCCGCCAGCAGCACCGTCGCGGAAAATGGCAGCACCACCATATAGGTTTTTATCCCCTGTTTCATCGCCCTAAAAATTTTGCCGATCATCGATCCACCCTTTCATATTTCCGCTTGCCCACCACCATCAGCCCGGCTTCCAGATCAAAACTGATGCGCTTGCCATTTCGGCCCTCGGTCATCACCCCAGAGGAGGCATCGTACACCGCCCGCCACTCTTCCCGCTCATATTTCCAGGGCCCGGGCCTGCCAGCCGCCAGCAACCGGTACCCCGTCCTGCGGTGGATCAGAAAACCGTTCCCCGAGCCGGCAGACGCCCGCTCCACCACCAGCGTATCCCGCGCCTCGCTCATTTCGCTGCCCGCCGCGTTCACATACGTCCCCGCCAGCGCCGGCTGCATCTTCCCGCACCCGATAAATCCCATAACAGCCACCAGGCCCGTTCCTAGTAAAGCCGCCACCTGCCTGCGCAAAGGGGCGCCCATTAACCATACCTTATTCATATTCAAAAAAATTAAGATTAAAAAATAAACCACTACACCTTCAGCTGCCCCGAAGCGATATCCGCTACCAGCGCCGCGATGCCCCTGGCCACAGAACCGAACCTTGCCGCATACCGCTGCACCAGCAGCTTTTCCTTTTCCTCGGTCGTATAGGCATAATATTCCGAAAGCGAGACTTCCGTCCGGTACACCTTTGAATGCCCGCCAAGGGAAACAAAGACCTCCTTATATTTCAGCCGCGCATCGTTCGCCCGGTTCATCGAAAGCACCAGGCTCTTATCGTGATCGCTAAGCCCCAGCAGCTCCTGCACGGTATCGAACTTGTTCTGGTACTTCGACTGGTCCAGCAGGATCTTACAGTCCGAATTGTTGATGATCGCCTGCTTGACAATGGGAGAGGAGATGATGTCCTCGATCTCCTGGGTCACCACGATCGGTTCCCCGAAGAACTTGCGAAAAGTCTTATAAGCATACTGGATGTATTCCGCCATACCGGATTTCGATATGCTCTTCCACACCTCTTCCAATAGCAGCACCTTCCGCACCCCCGATAACTTCCGGAGCTTTGCGATAAACAGCTCCATAATGATCAGCGTCACCACCGGAAAAAGGATCGGGTGCGATTTGATCGTATCGATCTCAAAGACAATGAAGCGCTCGGAAAGCAGGTCCAGGTTCTCCGAAGCATTCAGCAGAAAATCAAACTCCCCGCCCCGATAATAGGGCGCCAGCACATAGAGAAAGTTCTCGATGTTGAATTCCGAACTGCTTACCCTGCCTGCCTGCAACACCTGCACATATTCCCTTCTTAAGTACTCATAAAAGGAATCAAAGCCCGCGAAGACCGATAAATGCTCCGATAAATAGCCATAATAGCCCGACAGTGCATTGGACACCGCCACATACTCTGCCCGGGTATAGCCCTCGTGCTCATTCTTCCACAGCGCCAGCAGCAAAGTCTTGATGCTCTCTTTTTTCTCGGTATCCAGCTCATCGCCAGGTGACAAAAAGAAAGGGTTAAAGCAGATCGGCGAATCCGCAGAATAGGTAAAATAGTATCCGCCCACCAGACTGCAGAGCCCCTTATAAGAATGCCCGATATCCACGATCACCACATGCGCCCCTTGCTCATAATAACTCCGCAATAAATGATTGGTAAAAAAACTCTTGCCCGATCCCGAGGGCCCGATGATAAACTTATTCCGGTTCGTCGTCCAGCCAAGCCGCATCGGCTCATCCGATAAGTCCACGTGCACCGGCACCCCGGAAAGCCGGTCCCCCAACCGGATCCCGAAAGGGGAAAGCGAAGACCTGTACGCCGTCTCCAGGTTCAGAAAACAGCAGGCCTGCTCGGCAAAGCTGTCAAAGCACTCGTTCATCGGAAAATCCCCCTCATTGCCCGGCATGCAGCCAAACCACACCTGCGCCGCCCCGTCACTTTCCTGCTTGCAGACCGCATCCATCTTCGCCATCGCCGAGGCGACCTTGTTCTTCAGCTCCGAAACCGAAGCCGGATCCTCCGTCCAGGCCAGTACATTAAAATGCGCCTTAACCGGCAGCCGCTGCTGTACCACCGCCTCGTTCAGAAAGTCGTTCACCGCATCCCGTGCCGCCGCATTTTCCCTCGAATACGCCGAAAGCGACTGCAGCCGCAGTTTCTTTGCTTCCAGCTCCTTCAAGGTCCGAACCGGGTCCCCCGTAAAAATCAGCTGGTTATAAATATGGTTACAGTCCAATAGCAGCCCAAGGGGCGAGGCAAAGCCGATCGAATACTTCGTTCTATCGGTCGAATAGGCATCATAATCGATCCTCGGGCCGCAGTAGCCCGGCAGCTCCGAAGCATCCGAAAGCGTATAGAGCCGGCAGTGTTTATCCCCCACACGGATCTCCTCCCGCAAATGCACGTCCCGCAGAACATTCCCTTCGCCCGCGCCCAATAAAAACAGGTACTTTTCCAGTATGCCCGGCGCGTTGGAAGTACCGGAGAGCTCGGTATCCGCCAGCCGCCTCAGCGAAAACGGCCCGCTGTCCGACAAGATCCGCTCAAAGGACCCCACCGCGGAAAAGAAGTTCTTCTGCAAGCCCAGGTCCAGCTGGCCCACCGGCGTTATGGACTTCCTCAAAATGTTGCTGTACACCGAAGAAGATAACCTGCGCCCGGAAGGCAGCAGCGTTAAAAACACATAACAGCTGTGCTCCAGGTAAGGCCGCTCATGAAAGTGCCTTTCCGAGGCCATCCCCAGCACCGACCCCCCCGATCCCGCCTTTTCAAAGTCCCCCTTCACCACAGCAGAGAAAAAGTAATCCGCCTTGTGAAAGACCACCCCAGCGGGCAATACCCGGATTGCCCGCACAAAGGCCTGCTGCGCGGAATCAAAGCCCGAAGCGGAAAGCGTCCCGGTCTCGGGCAGCTCCAGCGCAAAACACACCGTCACATCGCCCGCCATCGAGATCAGGCAGTCATTCTCTATTTTCCAGATCGGCAGGATTTTTTCGATAGCCCTCATCGCTCCGCCTGCCTTTCCTGATTACCGCTCGCCACGCGAAGCCCGGTAAACACCCGGCGGGAGGAAAAGCGCAGGTAAGCGGGCACCCCGCGCCGCGCCATAAATTTCCCCAGCCCGTGCACGCCGAAACGTTTCGACAAGCGGCCCAGCACCCATACCAGCGCCGATCCCAAGACCAGCACCGACGGCACCAGCACATACAGGCTCATCCCTGATATATACCCGATCGTAAAGCCCAGCAGCAGCAGCACCAGTCCAACCGCCAGGTAAACGATGTAGCCGCCCTGCAACCCCTTAAAGCTCACCGGCTTTCCGATCCCCTTATTGATCTGATAGATTAATCCCATAGCTCTCCTTTCTAATCAATCAGATCCCAAAAAACGACTGCAGCACCGTCGCCACCACCACCAGAAAGATACAGCTCCCAAACCAGGCCGCCGCCACCTTGGAGGTATCCGGTTCCCCCGCATTCCATTTCTGGAACACCTTCACCGCACCGATCACTCCCAGTACCGCACCGATCGCATACATCAGGTTACAGCCCGCATCAAAGTAACTCTTCACCTTATTGGTCGCCTCGTTGATCCCTGCCACGCCGTCCTGACCGTAAGCAAGCGAACAACAGAACAGGTGGAACAGTACCAGGCACACCGCCGCCAGCACCGGTCCCGGCAGCTCCGAATCCAGCACCTGCCAGCCATATTTTTTCCAATCTCTTTTCATAACGCCTAAAAAAATTAAAAACCACAGAAAACAATACCTAATCCCAGAGCGATTCCAGCTCTGCCGCCGATAAAAAAAACGGCGCCTGCTCGCGGATAAATTCCTCCAGCGCCCCCTGCATCGGGTGCCCCACGATCCTGGGGTATTTCGACCTCACCAGCGCAAACAGCTCAAAAAAATCCTCCTTGTTCCCGTCGTTATCCGCCAGGGTCTGGCAGAGCTCGCGGATCTCCTGCTGCACGTCCGCCAGCAGCCCCAGCCGGTCTTCTTCCAAGCCAGAACCAAAACCCACCTCCTCCGCCGAGACGCTCGATACCCCAATCTCCGGTTTCGCCCTGCCCATCAGGTGCGAATAGCCATCCAGCACCTCCTCCTCATCACCAGCCGAAGCCCTGGACCTGCCGCCGCCACGCAGCTTTAACGCTTTCACCGCTTTCAGCGCAAACAGATGCCGCATATACAGCAGCAGTACCGCGCAGACCGCCAGCAGTACCATCAGCCCGTAAGGGCTCCACAACCAATTTAAATCCATCATAGTTCAAGAATCATTTCCGCCTGCCGCGACATTGCGGTAAGCATGTACAAAGGTTCAAAGGATCAAAACCGGGCTTTCTCTACTAGGGATAAATAATGCCTTGCCAAAAGGAAAAACCAGTTCCAAGGCCGCAAAAGCAAACAAAAGCTCATCACCACAAAAACTCAGATCGAAATGCCCCGCCTTTTTTTCCGTTCCCCCGCCGACCAGGCATCATCCTCATCCATATACTCCAGCAGCCTCGACTGGCACTGCTCGATAAAATGCGTCCGGCTCAGGCGCTTGCGCCTCCTGATCTCCCTAAACCGGTTCGCCGGGATCCCGATCTCCACCCCAAAACTCTCCTCCAGCCAGCGGAAGATGTCCTGCAATCCCGCCTTACCCTCGTTAAGCTGACCCGTCAGCCAGATCGCATAACCCATCTCCACCAGATTGATCACTTCGCCCGTCCAGTCAAAGCGCTTCTTCATCTGAAAGCCGGCAGCAGTATTCACCTGAACCGGCAAGACCATACCGCCCAATTCCGACAATATCTCCTCGCGCAGCCTGGAAAAAGCGATAAACTTCGCCCATAAATAATCCATGCCAGTGGAATAAAGAGGATCCGCATCCAGCGGCGCAGCAAACATCGCCACAGGCAGTTTCGCCTCCCGCAGAAAATACAGCGCATCGAACTCCGATCCCCTGGTCTTAAAATACAGATAGGGCAGGCGGTAGGACTCAAAAAAGCGGTTCATCACCGCAAGCTCCTCCTCCAAAAACCTGCGCACCATATCCGAAGTCCCGACCGGACGGTTCAGAAAAAGCTGGTAGCGCTCAAAGCGGTAAATCCGCTCGGCAAAGAACCTCGGTTTGATGGATTTGAAGAATTCAATTTCCGCCTCCGGAGAAACAGGAGGCATGGCATCGAACAGTTCCCGCAGGCGGCAGAGATAGTCCTGGCAGACTGCCAGGGAACCCCCAAAGGATTCCATCACCTCCGAATGTCTGGCATCCACTTCGGCCAGCGCCGAAATAAATGCCTGAAAAAGATTTTCATAAGATTTTTGCATCATAGGTCATACAAAATTTGGTCAGAAAATTCCTGCCGGATAAGAGCCACAGATCCTCCATCCGGCACAGGTCGCGTAAAGAGTTACTCCATAAGCCATCCGATAAAAAAATGAAACAAAAAGAAAAAGCCCCGAAAGGACAGGGGCAAATATGGCAGAACCGCCAAAAAAAAGACTACATAAAAAGAACCATTTTACTACACATTTAGAACCATTTTTATGCTATTTTGGTGAAATAACACAGGTTTTGGCCAAACCAGTTAACCGAACGATAAAAAAGTATAAAATTTTAGGATATTTTGCCCGCGGGAATATTAGTCTTCGAACTCATGATTTCTCGCTTCCTCCAGAAGTTCTTCGGGCAATAATTGGAACGCTTCGGCGATTTTGATCAGGGTAGAAAAGCGCATATCCACACGGCCTTTTTCGATGTTGATCAATTGATGGTGCTCAATGTCAGCGATAACAGCGAACGGACGTACCTTATGCCCAAGGCCAATCCTTTTGAAACGGATATAACGCCCAAGCTCCATTCGATATATGTCATATTGATTCGCTTCCAAGAGCGAAAGTTCATGATAAGCCAAAAAATATTTGGTACATCATTTGGTACTAAACAAAAAATTAATAACTTTGTGTTAAGAAATAGATACATATATTTGCGGAAGCTCAACCATATTTTAGGGCTGCCGCGCTAAGAGTCTCGTAACTGGAACCTAGGAAATTCAAACGACAACGAGAGGATATAGCAATAGTGCCCGCGCATCAAGGCGTGGGCCTGCTTATCCGTTGTCAAGGTTCTCCTAGGACCTCAGTTACGGTAGGTAGGTTCCACGCCTTTTTGTTTACCCACCTAAAAGATTCTATTTAACCAAATAGAAATAAAAACAAATCTTGAAAGTAATTACAAGATTTGTCTGTTAAAAACTACTGCTATATTCATGAAAACTTAGTTTAGCACCTACTCAACAATCGGTATTCTCAGTGATGTGAATATTCTCCGCAGTCCCTGGCTGGAATAGAAAACCCTTATAACAAGATAGTTTCACCTAGTGCATTGATTTTAGTCAATTCATTCTATAGGCAAATATTACGATAAGGTGTGAATTTATTTTTCTAACCCTTTAGTTTTGAATCAATAAAATAATTAAATTTAAATACCCTTTACTAACAAACCTCTTTTATGAACCTCCACCGAAAAGACCTGCCCGATGAAAAGGAGATATTCCGCCGGTTTACCGAAGGGGATAGGCAAGCTTTCAAACAACTCTATGAGCATTATACCTCCCCACTTTTTACCCTCATTCAGGGCATGGTCAAGATACCCGATTTGACCGACGAAATCGTGCAGGAGGTTTGGGTAAATTTCTGGAACAATCGCGAAAAACTTTCCGGTGTGGAGAACCCTGGTGCCTACCTTCACCGGTCCGTAGTTAACCGCGCCTTCAACCACCTAAAAAAAATCTCCAGGGACAAACATGCTATGGAAAGAATCCGATCGTTTTCAACCGAACTCCATGATGAAGTTCAGGAGATGGTCAATTTCAAGGACAGCGAAAAACTCATACAAGAGGCCGTAAACGAACTACCCGCACAAAGAAAGAAAATCTGGGACCTCAGCCGCAACCAGCACAAATCCCACGCGGAAATCGCCGAACTCCTAGGAATTACCATCAGTACCGTCAATAATCAGATTGGCTTCGCCAGCAGCCACATCCGTAAATACCTCGAAACTCACGGCACTCTCGTCGCACTTGCCGCGTTGGTTGCTTTCCTGCAGGACTAATAAATCTCTAGCTTAACAATACCTTCATCCATGCAGTTTAATTTAGCTGCTCCGATTAGCTCAACCATTTTTGTCATCCCTTTCCCTGTAATATTTATAATGTATTATCTTAACTATCAAATATATTATATTTTAAAAAAATATATAGCTCTGTAAATCAATCAATTGTAAATATTAGCGCATAAACTATAACCCCCACTTAGTTGTTGGCGGATTTTGAATTGTCAATAGGTTATATGATCATCTAAATTACAAATTCTCATAAAAACAGCTATTATGAATCAAGACATCAGCCAACTTCGATCGCTTATCGAAACCTGCATCCAGAATAAAACCTTTCAGGTGTCGGACGAAGCACTGCATAAGCTCCTCAAAGACAAATCCTATGAGCATCAGATCCGCCAGCTTCTGCTTGATATAGCGCTAAACGATGCAGCTCATCCGGATGCAGAGCGAATCGAATATGTCTTTAAAAAAATCGAGTCAGAAATCGACCAGGAACATTCTGCCGATAAAAAAGGCCCTACTAAAACCAGGCGAATAAAATTACCAATCAGATATACCATTGCGGCTGCTTTACTGGTGATGTTTACCGCCACAATGATAATCTATCGTTACGGACGCGGTGATCAGCTCGCGGAAGGGGGAAACAACATCGTGGACTCAACTATCGAGCCCGGAAAAACCCGGGCCACGCTGACCCTTGCCAATGGCCAAAAAATTATCTTAGGCCAGAAAGAGAACGGCGAAATCGCCAAAGAACCGGGCGTTAGCATTGTTCACAATGCCAGCGGGGCACTTGAGTACAAAATTATAGAAAGAACCCAATCAACCGGCAACCAGATGAATACTTTGGCCACCGCCAATGGCGAAACGATCAAGGTTATTTTACCTGACGGTACCAGCGTGTGGCTTAATGCCGCATCCTCGTTGACCTATCCCTCGGTATTCAATCATGACAAGTCTAGGGAGGTTAGCTTGATCGGCGAGGCCTACTTTGAAGCCAAACATGATGCTAGGCATGCATTCATCGTGAACTCTCAAAACCAACGCGTTGAAGTAGTGGGGACACATTTTAATATCAATTGTTATGATGATGAGCCAGCAGTGAAAACGACTTTGCTGGAAGGCAGCGTTCGGGTTTCGGCTAATGGTAACCAAGCGAAATTAAAACCTGGCTTTGCCTCTGTAAACAATGGGCGAAGCTTGGAAGTGGAAGCTGCGGACACTGAGGTCGCTGTCGCTTGGAAAAACGACCTGTTTTTGTTCGAGAGCGAGGACATCCATACCGTCATGCGGATGATCAGCCGCTGGTACGATGTGGAGGTGGTCTACCAGGGCTCACCAATCACGGAAAAACTGAGCGGGGGGGTGCAGCGGTTTGATAAGCTGTCAAAGGTGCTGGGGATACTCAAGTCTACCGGGCAGGTACAGTTCAGGGTAGAAGGACGTACGGTGTACGTATTTAAATAAGATTCATCTCCTATGAAATATAATCACAATGGCAAAAAAAACTGAATCCTGAGATGAAAAAGAGAACCGGGTAGATCCCTGAGAAAAGCAAACCAGCAGTGCCAGGCACCACCGGTTTGTGTTTGGCACAATTAATTTCTTAACCGTAAACCGCAGGGCGCCGCCGCTTCGAAACAATGGCAAACTGCATTACCAAACAAACAAATGTATAAAATTTTTACCAAACATTCCGGTAGATCCCGTCATGGGCTATACCCTAAAATCCTGCTCGTTATGCGATTAACTACCGTCATATTGATAGCATCCTTAATGCAGGTCAGCGCTGCTTCGCTGGCCCAGAAGGTGACTTTGAATAAATCAAAGGCACCGCTAAAAACAGTACTGAAAGAACTGAGGCAGCAGAGTGGCTATATTTTCGTGTTCGGCGACAATGTGCTTAAGAGCGCAAGGCCGGTGACCATTGATGTCAGGGACATTGAATTTGAGCAGGTACTCAAAATGGTGTTCAGCGATCAGCCTTTACAATACGCAGTTTCCGAAAAGACGATCGCGATTGCGACGAAGCCGGAAACGAAGGGTGATGATAAGTTTGTTAGCAGGCTTCTGACAATTGATGTGCATGGAACGGTTGTGGATGGGCAAGGTAAGCCTATTGCTGGGGCCACTGTCAGGGTAAAAGAAGGAAAGGGTTATACCATTACCGATGAGAAGGGGAACTTTTTTATTAAGAATGTAAACGAAGGCGTGAATTTAGTTATCACCTTTATCGGTTTTAATGCTAAAGAAATTTCAGCCCATAAAGAAATGGGGAATATTAAGATGGAAACAGCCACGTCTAAACTGGACGAAGTGATTGTACAGGCATATGGCAAAACTTCTCAGCGATTATCCACCGGAAATATACAGAGCATTTATGCTGATCAAATAGAAAAAAAACCGGTTTCAAATGCTCTATTAGCCTTACAGGGCGAAGTCCCAGGGATAGTAATCGGCCAAAGCGGATCTTATGCAAATTCAGGCGTTCAAATCCAAATCCAAGGTTTAAATAGCATGACTCAGGGTAACGACCCTTTTTTTGTAGTTGATGGTGTTCCCTACATCTCGCAGCTTCCTGCCAATTTCAATTCAGTTGCTGGATCCACCGCTCCCTTACCTGAAAACCGTGGATCGAATATTTCATCTACCAGTAACCCTATGAGTTTTATAAATCCCTTCGACATTGAGAGCATTAGTGTACTAAAAGGAGCCGATGCTACGTCAATTTATGGTGCTCGTGCAGCCAATGGAGCAATATTAATTACAACCAAAAAAGGGAAACCTGGCGAAAGTAAAATTTCATTGAATATTCAACAAGGATTTTCAAAATACAAACCTTTGGCAACATTAGGCAGGGATGAGTATCTCCAGCTTAGACGGGATGCTTATTTCGGAACCGATAAGTTAACTGAAAACTCCCCGGAATGGGCCTCTCAATATGATTTAAATGGTACTTGGGACAATACTCACTATACCGATTGGCAGAAAGAGATAGCAGGAAAGGCTGCAAGATACAGCGATTATAGCATATCTATGTCCGGTGGAAATGTATTTGATCAATATTTTGTGTCAGGAACCTATCATAAAGAAAATGTACCCATAAATTATCTTAATCTTAATGATCAAAAGATCTCATTTCACATAAATCTAAATCATGAGAGTGATAATAAACGTTTTAAAACCAATTTTACTGCAAACTATCAAAATGACGTGAATGAAATACCGAATGGTGATGCTGGTTACATGAGTATATTGCTCTCACCGGTGGCTCCATCAATCTTCAGTAGCGACGGAACCATCAATTGGGCACAAAATGCAAATGGTATTTCAACATTTACAGGAAATCCTTACATACGTTTCCTAAACACACAAAATTTAAGTAAAACAACTAATTTAGTTAGTAATTTAAATTTAACCTACTTTTTGGCTAAAGGATTTAATTTTCAGTCAACTTTTGGATTTTCCTCTCTCAGACAAGACGAGTCCCAATTTAATCTGGCTACCGGAACTAGGCCTGAAGCGAGATCATCAGCACGAGGCTCTAATATTTTTAATAAATCTTCTGTAAATCTGTGGAGTATTGAGCCTCAATTACGTTACGAATCAACTGTATTCAAGGGTAAAATGGAGATAGTGGTAGGTGGCGCTTTGCAGTCTAGGAAGCTGGAGCAAAGTTTAGTTTATGGAAGCAACTATAATAATGATTTGCTGATTGCAGATCTTGCTTCAGCTAGTGCTATCCGAGGAACGACAAACGTGGAACCCTATCGATTTGCATCTTTTTTTGGTAGGATTAATTATAATTTAGATGATCGTTATATCCTAAATATTTCATCCAGGCAAGATGGAAGTTCCAAATTCGGTGAGAACAATTTGACTCACACATTTTGGAGCATTGGAGGGGCATACTTACTTTCCAACGAATCATTCATAAAAGATAAAATTTCTTGGCTCAGTTTTGCTAAATTACGATCAAGTTACGGTACTACTGGGAGTGATGGAATTGCCAGTTATTCTTATTTAAACACCTATTCATCTAGGAGCCTCCCTGTAAACTATCAAAATACCACAGCTTTAGTGTTGAATGGTCTACCTAATCCAAATTTGCAATGGGAAGAAACTAAAAAGATCGAATTTGGTTTGGATCTTGGTTTTTTCAACGACAGATTACTTTTAGGAACAAACTATTTTAGAAACCGGTCTTCTAACCAACTTCTCAATTATAACTTGCCTTACCTTACCGGAGCTGGTGCGTATGCTACAAATTTTCCAGCGTTAGTTCAAAATTCTGGTTTCGAACTTACATTGAATTCAATAAATTTTCAAGGAAAAAGATTCATCTGGAATACCAGTTTTAATTTTTCGACGGTAAGAAACAAACTTGTTGATTTTCCAGGGCTTCAGCAGTCAGGTTATGAAAACGATTATATAATTGGACAATCCATATTTTTAGCAAAATTGTATGAATATGCTGGTGTCAATCCGACTACAGGATTATATCAGTTTGTTGCTTCTAACGGGACATTAACCTCAAGCCCGAATTTTGATAAAGACAGAACTATAGTCTTAGATAGACTCGCAACCTTCAGTGGAGGTATTACTAACACATTTAAATTTGATCATTTTCAACTTAGCTTTCTAATTCAGTTTGTGAAGAAAAATGCATTAAATTTTCAAGGAGGTTTGTTTCCTGGTTATGCCGATAGTTCAGTCGGAAATCAGCCAGCATACTTTACTAACTATTGGAGAAATCCTGGAGATGTTGCAACTTTCCAAAAAGTAACGTCCACATTCACAGATGGATCTATTTATACAGCATTAGACGCTGCAGGTCGAAGCAATTTTGGATTCGGAGATGCATCCTTTGCCCGATTAAAAAACATCTCTTTATCATATTCCGTGCCTCTTAAATTTTTAGAAAAATTCCATTTTAGCGATTTTAAGGTTTTCGCAAATGCGCAAAACATTTTTACCCTTACCAAATTTAAAGGTGGAGATCCAGAATATCAAATATTAAATTCTACAGGACCATTAAAAACTTTTGTAATTGGTGCTCAGATTAGTCTGTAAATAAATCATAAAAACATGAACAATTACTTATTATCTTTCAAAAAAAGGACATTTTATATCATTGCATTATTATGTCTCAGTTTTTTAGGTTGTAAAAAATCTCTGCAAATTGATCCTCCCGTAAATTCAGTTAACGCCCAGAATATTTTTTTAACAGACAAAACTGCCGAACAAGCGATAACTGGTTTATATGCGACTTTAAGTGCTGAAAATACAATCCCGACGAATTTTGTTTCCTCTGTTCCAGGGGTATTTTTTGCGGCTGGTCTTTCCTCTGACGAACTTATCCTATTTAATAAAAATGACGCTACTAGAGCGCGATACTACACCAACTCCTTGACTGAGTTGGATTACAATAGTTGGAATTCATTATATAATTATATTCTTCGAACAAATGCCGCTATTGAAGGACTCCAGATGAGTTCCATTCTCACGCCAAGTATAAAAGCTCAACTATTGGGCGAGGCGAAGTTCTTCCGTGCATTTTGTTACTTTTACCTTGTTAATTTGTATGGTGAGGTACCATTGGCTTTGCAAACAGACCCAGAAATCAATAGGCTACTTTACAAAAGTTCAAAAGCCCTGGTTTATGCTCAAATAATTTCCGATTTAAAAGAAGCAGAAGCCATACTTAGTAGCCAGTTTATGAATGAGTCCCTGACTAATTCTTCAACTGAGCGCGTACGGCCAAATCGATGGGCAGCCAAAGCGCTACTTTCAAGAGCCTACCTTTATAATTCAGAATTTGCTAGTGCAGAAGCAAAGGCATCAGAAGTAATAGGAAATACGGAGCTTTTTAGCCTGATGCCTGTAAATCAAGTGTTTCTAAAAAATAGCCGTGAAACAATTTGGGCTTTGCAACCTGTACGGGCAGATTTGGTAAATGGATATAATACTGGAGAATCTGCATTATTTATACTTCCAGCGACAGGTCCTAATACTGCAGATTCCCAGCCAAGTTATCCGGTTTATTTGTCAAATTCAGTCGTAAACAGCTTTGAGCCTGGGGATGCAAGGGCAAGTAATTGGCTCAGTTCTGTAAGTCAAGGTACAAATGTTTATAATTTTGCATACAAATATAAGGCTCCTAGAACGCAGACTACTGTTACCGAATATTCTATTGTTCTTAGATTAAGTGAACAGTATCTAATTCGGGCTGAAGCGAAAATTCGGCAAGGTGGAACAAAGGTTGTCGAAGGGATTTCAGATCTAAATATTTTAAGATTTATGAGACGGAACATAGCAACGACCGCAGTCCCTAATCCATTGCCGGATCTATCGCCATCACAATCTCAACTGCAAGCATTTCAGGCTATCGAGCATGAAAGACAAACTGAGTTTTTTACAGAATGGGGCCATCGTTGGTTAGATTTAAAGCGAACGCCGGGTTTTACAAATCCTTCTTCAACTCGAGCAGATGAGGTGATGCCAAGTGTTACTCAGTCCAAAGGAGGTAATTGGAACGCAAACTGGAAACTTTATCCAATTCCTCAGAGTGAACGTCGTTATAACCCCAATTTAACTGGTGCTCAAAATCTTGGATATTAAGTTTAATAACGACTATATTCCGTAGTTAGCGCTCGGAGAAATTAAATCTTGATAATAACTGGATGATTAAGTTGTAAAGCTGATTATTCCATGAATTATTGAATGTAACAACTTGTATAAACTATAAGCGGATGGCATGAAATGTACCTCTTGTCATCCCCTTTCTCCCATCTTATTACCAATTCAATTTAATTATAATTCAACAGCTTTTTTCAAGCCATATGCAATTGCCATACATGAAAAATATGAAAAATCTAGTTTTAGAACGAAAACATGGTATTATGAGATTAATCCATAAGTCCTTTTTTTTTATTGCCGTGTTGTCTTTTTTTTCTATAACTGTGTTAGCTCAAATTAAGTTAACGATAAAAAGAAATCCTAGGATAACTTTAAAGGGGGCTAATATTTTAAACAGAGAGGCCATAAATGATTGGCCTATTGTTGAAGGTGGAGAAATCTCTTCTGACGGTAAGTATGCTTTTTTTACCACAAGTCCATCCCTTGCGCATCGGTGGACAACCAATTGTTGGTACACCTTTAAGTCCTTGACCTCAGATTGGTGTGATACTGTTAGAAATATTGTTGGTCGCGTTGCCTTTAGTAATAATTCAAAATATGCTTACTTTAATACTGACGATAAAAGACTTTGGTCACTTGAGCTCGGGAGAACCAAAAGTCTCATATGCCCGGAAACTGTAGATTTCGCTATGATAACCGTTAAAGGGACTGAATTTCTTTCTTACCGTACAAAAGATAAAAAGTTTGTCATTGAGAACTTGAAAAATAAGCATAGATTTCAGTTGAGTGGTGTCTCTGAATATTCTTTCTCTGATAAGTACTTGTATTATATATCCATAGAGAAATCCAAAACCTATCTTCATATTTTGAATTTATTGACATGTGAACAAAGCTCACTTATCTCTTCAGAAGAGAAAATCTCGAATCTCGTGGTTGGTGAAAAAGATAATGATGTAACTTGCAAAGTTGGTAAAAGTAGCTTATTTTATTTTAGTAACGTAAAAAAAAATGGGCATAAAATCAAAATCGATCTGAATAGCGGGCAAAGTCTTGGTGAAATTGAAAGATTTGCCGCTCAGAACAAATATTTGATAATTAAACTGTTCGTTAAGGATTCAATTCAATCCATAATTGACAGCAATCCCGTCAAAATATTCAGTTATCAAGATCCACATTTTTACAATTGGGCCAATTTTGATCGACAGGATCAAATTGCAGTGTTTTCAATATATGACATCGATGCAGAAAAACTCGTTTATGTTGCCAATCCAGATGAGAGACTACTATCGATCAGTCGTGATGGCAAGTATGCTCATATTCTTGCAGATAAGGGTACACCAGAAGAATATTATTGGAATGATAAGGTAAATAATAATAGCATTCTAGTCAACTTGGAAACTGGTAAACGGAAAATTACCGATTCTTCAATCGCATGGCAAGGTGTAATGTCTTCAGATGGTCATTTTTATATCAACCAACTTGGTAAAGGTGGTGATATTTTGTGCACGGATACCAGGACATGGCAATGCACAAACTTGACGGCAGATCTAGACATACCAATGCATGATTCCGAAAACGGAGAACCCCAATTCCAATTTAGTCGAGGACTTAAATTCTATAATTGGACAAAAGATAATCAATCTATAATTGTTTACGATAGATATGATATCTGGCAGCTTGATCTTGGTGCTAAAAAAAAACCAGTCAATTTAACACAAGGTGTTGGAAGAAAAAACCACACAGCTTTACGTTTTATAAAAAATGGGCAAAATATACATATCTCTACAAATCAGAAAATAATTGGAACTGCCTTTAATCAAGAGACTAAGGAAAATGGATTTTTCAAAATGGAACTTGGAAGTTCAAAAGCTCCTATGTTATTTGCCATGGGACCATACTTTTACCATGCTCCAGGACAAAATTATGGAGGATGGGCTTCTCCAGTTAAAGCTAGAGATTCAAATGTCTGGCTTATCCCGCGTCAGAGTGCAGAAGATTCTCAGAACTTATTTTGGACCAATGATTTTAAAACCTTTAATAATGTCAGTAACAATTATCCGGAGAAAAGATATCAATGGTTTACAACAGAATTGGTTAATTTCATTACTAAAGATAGCGTTAGGCTTAAGGCCGTTCTCTATAAACCTAAAAACTTCGATAAAAATAAAAAGTATCCTGTTTTATTTAATTATTATCAGAATGGCCAATCGGATAATCTTAACGTTTTCAAACTACCGCAAGCTATGGATAGTTATTATTTCAATTATCCAATGATGGTATCTCAAGGCTATTTTGTTTGTTTGGTTGATACCTATCAGTTGACTGGAAAAACCGCGCACTGTCTTGTTGACGCCATCGAGGGAGCAGGTGACGAATTGGCCAAGAGAAGCTATATAAATTCTAAAGCTTACGGCGCAATGGGTGGGAGTTTTGGCGGCTATGCGACAAATTGCCTAGCGGCTTTAAGTAGTAAATTTGCAGCGTTAGCATCGGTGTCCGGTATTTCCGATTTAGTAAGTATTTATGGGAATGTGCCAGGAATTGGAGAAGAACATACCGAAAATAGACAGATGGGGATGGGAGTAAGTTTAGGTTCTGATCCCGAGATGTACTTGAAAAATTCGCCAATTTATTATGCGAAAAATATAAACACTCCGCTATTAATTATTAACACAATTCAGGATTTCAATGTAAACGTTCAACAAGGAATTGAATTTTTTATATCTCTCCGACGCGAAGGAAAAAGGGCTTGGTTGCTGCAATACCAAGAAACCGGACATGGAATAGATAAATCAGAAAATCAATATGACTTATTTTTACGCACCAATCAATTTTTCGATCACTACCTCAAAGGCGCCCCGGCGCCAATTTGGATGACAAAGATCCAGTCTCCGAATAGCAGAGGAATGAAAGGTGGATTTGAATATGATAATGAAACAAAAACACCACAGCCCAGTCAACTACTTAATTCAACAATCGCAGTTTCCAATTATTGAAATTTTCGTAGGTACTGGATTAAATTCTGGTTAGTGTCAGCGGATTTAAAAGCTGACAAATGAGAATTATTGCCATTCTCTACCAGAAGAATGAAATCTGGATTCAGGCTACTCAAATTGAAAAGAATTTAGCCCCCTTGAATGAACCAATTTTCCAACCCAAGAAATCTCAGCGTAGATGATTCAGACTCAATAAGCAGATATTAGAGGAGCCAAGGAAAGGCTTCAAAGATGATGTTGAGACAAAATGCTAGAAGATATTTTACCTAGTTTCTTCTTTATGATTCTAAATAAATAACCCGTATATAAACACATTAATAAAATTTTTTATGAAGTACCTCATCACTTTGGTAGCCCTCAACATCATTACCATCACATCATTCGCCCAAGGGATAAAATTCACCAACGCTCCGAACTGGAGCGCTGTGCTAACCGATGCGAAAAACAATAATAAATTTATTTTTGTCGACGTCTACGCGACCTGGTGCAAACCATGTAAGCTGATGGATTCATTGATCTTTCCCAATGCAAATGTTGGCAAACTAATGAACGACAGGTTTATCTCCATCAAGCTCCAGACGGATCAAACAGCCAGTGACAGCAGGCAAATTCAACAATGGTATAATGATGCCAAACAATTGAACCAGCGCTATAAATTCGCCGCGCTTCCCACGCAGATTATCCTGTCCCCACAGGGAGAACTATTGTATCAAGCCACTGGCTACGCCGGAGTCGACAAGTTCATCGGAATGGTCAAATTCGCAACTGACCCAAAGACCCTCAATTTCAGGAAACAGCTGGAGCAGTATAAAAACGGGGAGTTCAAATATCCGGAATTGCCAGGGCTTATCAGCTTGGTTGCCAACGTATTCAAGGATGAAGAATTAACATCAAAGATCTACCGGGACTATACCGAGCATTACCTCAACAAACAATCCGACAGCTTGATCTACACCAAAGAGAATTTTAACCTGATTTCCGGAAACCCTAATCTTGTCAAATCGAGTGACAAACTATTCCAGCTCTTTCGTAAAAGGGGCTATGCTCAGACCGATAGTATTTTACAGATAGGCATCGGGAGTTCTTCGAGATTTATCTCCGCGGTAATTACCAAGGAGGAACTGGAAGCCAAATTATGGAAAAATGATCAGCCCTTAAATAAAAACCCTGATTGGTTAAAACTGGAAAAAACGATAAAACAGAAATATCCCGAGCTTGATGCAAAAAATATTGTCTATCAATATCAGTTAGGAGACGGATTGGGAAGAGGTGGGTTCTACCAACGGACAGCTAACCATAAAATGATGAACATGATTGTCTCCAGGGAAGTCGATAATTACCTCAGGAAGGGTGATGACAATTCACTGCTAATGATCAACAACATCTGCTGGTTCAACTACTTTTTTTACGCCACGGATTCCCAATCGCTTGAATCAGCCCTAGAGTGGTGTACTAAAATGCTAAAAAAACTGGACGGTTATGATCCCGATCTTTATGATACCAAAGCTGCACTATTATATAAACTAGGCAGAAGAAAGGAAGCGATCGCAGTTGAAGAAGAAATCATCGCCTATATCAGAAACAATAATATCAAAAAGGGAAGAAAAGAAGATGCCGGAACCGCTGGCTTTCAAAAGATCGTAAATCAGATGAAGAATGGCGAAAAACTGTATCCCGACGAGGTAACCTATCCAAAAGGATGGAAATTAAAAGATTAGTAAAATATCGATTGATCCAAACACCTAATATGTAATCCCGATGCTTAAACACTTTCTGTTAATCCTATTGTTTCCATCCTCATTAAACTGTTCAGCTCAGGAGTCGCATCTTACAGAAGCGCTGCATAAGCGAAACAAAAAAAATATCTTAGTCGCCGCTCACCGCGGCGACTGGCGCAACGCCCCCGAAAACTCCCTGCCAGCCTACAAATTCGCCATCAACGAAGGCGTAGACATCATCGAAGTCGATCTAAAACTCTCCAAAGACAGCGTCCTGGTCATCCTGCATGACCAGACGCTCAACCGCTCCACCACCGGAAAAGGAAAGCCGTCCGACTACACCCTGGCCCAGCTCAAAACCCTAAAACTAAAAGACGGCCTCGGCGTACCCACCAGCTACCAGATCCCAACCCTCGAAGAAGTCATGAACCTCGCCAAAGGCAAGGCACTCGTCAACCTCGACCACACCACCCCATACTACAAAGAAGCCTACACACTCCTCAAAAAAACAAACACCCTCAAACAGGCCATCTTCAAGTCCGACGAACCCTACGAAAAACTATTCGCACGCTACGGAAACCTGCTCGACTCCATCACCTTCATGCCCGTCATCGAAACCGACTACGGCGGCAACCTCCCGATGGTGCAGACCTACCAGAACAAACTCAAACCTTTCGCCTGCGAAATCGTCTTCAGCAAAGACACCGCCTGCGTCTTTCAAAACCGAGCCGGCATTAAAAAAGCAGGCGCCAAAATCTGGGTCAACTCCCTATGGCCAGACCTCTGCGGCGGCCACAACGACGACCTCGCTGTGCTCGAAAACAAACCCGAACAGGCCTGGGGATGGCTCATCGACCATGGCGTCGACATCATCCAGACCGACCGGCCGAAAGAACTTATTGCTTACTTGAGAAAGAGAAAAATGCATCACTGACCAAACCATACAAACCATCTTTGACATAGAAATATAAGCCGGCTAACGATTCATGCCAGCGTTGACAACAAACACACAGAACGGCATTTTTTTTGCATAAATCTTCGCATGGCCACACCAAGTTGGCAGGCCGAAAGGAGGGAAGGGTTTAAGGCTCTTTAAAATTCCCCACACCCTTTTAGTTCACCTACAAATAACCGGTTGCGAGGTTAATATCCAGTTAGGCGTAGGTTATCCTGACCATTTCTCCGTTAAGCAAATTACAGGGCTCAATTGGTAGAAACTGGAAATTCGGTGTTTAGCATAATCACGGTTGAGTTCGATTATCGAAACCAGAACGGTAAAGGGTAATACTAGTTCCCTTCAGCAGCTGCCACACTAGACTGGTGAATGGGTCGATTTTTCATAGAATGAATTTAGCAAAAAAGTGGCAACTCAGCGTAAATTTTGAACAAGCTAAGTTTCGAGCAATGTCTACCCAAAGTTTTCTTTATCCTACGAAATTTTATAAATTTACAATTCACTTCAACGCCTCAACTGTGAAATATTCCAACCTTTCATTTCAGTATTACGAAAAAGAAATCCTCAGCTCAAAAAGAGTGTTTCTTTTTTTAGCTGTATTTCTTTTGATCTGCATGGCTGGCCCATATCTCTATACCATCTTTGACCGGTATGTTGTAATCAAAGCAATCGGGAAAATTTATCAGTCCCAACTTAATAGAATCCAGATCTGGATCTCCGTTGGCATTTTCATTTCCGGCATCATCGCAATGATTTATGGCTGGTTGCTCACGCGCTATGTAATTCAAGGGAAATACATTTTTCTCTTATTTTTCCCGGCGGCACTTTACCTTTTTGAGCGCGTCAGTAATACGCACTATAATTTTACCAAGCTATTTAAGCCTGGCCCAGGTTTTGATATCAATCTGCTCGATATCCCACTGGTACTTTACATTTTTGGCTCAGCAGTATTGCTATATAACCGTTATGCCAAGAAAATAGTGGTGACTGTCGAGAATGATCTGCTTTTCGATGTGCCATTGGAAGATTCCCGACTCGACCGGTTCGAAAGAAGTCAGGTCTATCAGACTTTAATCACCCAGATCAATGCCATTCAGTCCAGCGTTGAAAAAAGTTTTAACATCGGTATCGTTAACAAATGGGGCGAAGGCAAGACTTCATTCCTGTATTTTCTTGAAAATCAGCTTAAGGGAGACCGGGAAAATACGATCATCATCAAGTTCAATGCCTGGTCAACACCCAGGTCAGCCAATATGACCAGTGATTTCTTCAAAACCATGGATGAGGAACTCTCCAAATATTTGGATACCGGGTCCTTAATCCGGGACTACGCGAACGGAATCAAAGAAGTTGATAGCGTGATGAACCCCATTAAGTACCTCCCGAAAAAATGGGTTGAGGAACCTTCTACGCTTGAATACTCAAGCCAGATCGGAAGCCTCCTGGAGAAACTCAAAAAAAGGGTATTCATTTTCATTGATGATATTGACAGGCTTGACAATGAAGAAGTGTTTGAAGTGCTGCGCCTGATCCGTAACTCAGCAAATTTTCCCTACATCATATTTGTGGTACCCTTCGATAAGGAATATGTACTGCACGCCCTTTCCGAAACCCACATCTACAAGCCCAAGGAATACATTAAAAAGATTTTTGACCTGGAAATTTCACTCACCCCGATATTCGATACTTATCTTCAGCCCCTTTTCATCGAAATCATGGATAACTTTATCCAAGAAAAACTGATCAGGGCGGATCGGCAGGAAAGAGATTCCTTAAGTGGCCAGATCAGGTCGATTTTTCAGAACACAGGATTTTCTACCCGGAATGGTAGCAAGTATAGCGCGACCAGGCAGAGCTTGTTTAAGATTTTACGGAACAAACGCGATATCATTCGATTCACCAACAGTATAAAACTTTCCCTCAAAGAGAACTTCAATAAGCTGTATCTACCTGACCTGCTAATTATCGAACTGATTAAGTATGAGGATTTAACCGTCTACCGTAAGTTATTTGAAAGCAGGCGTTACTTTTATACCAAAAGCGCCGGAACCAGAAAAGTCCTCGAGCTCTACACCGGAGATAAGGAACAGGCTACGCCCTTACTGAATTTTTTGGGGTTCGACGATGAATTGGAAATCCTGATTGCCGAGGATATTTCGGAAAACGATCCACAGGCCGCAAATAAAACGAAAAAACTTACGGCAGACCCCGTAACAGATCCTACGCTGATCAAGTTGGTCAAAGCGCTTTTCAGCCTGCCCGAAACCAATGATTACCACGAAAACCTATCTATTTATTACGAAATCAATTTCTTAAATTACATCCAATTTGGTGATGGCAACATTTCCTATGAGGATCTCGAAAACTTACTTGATGGATAAAGAAACCGTTATACGATATATTGAACAGGGACTGGAAACCGAATTGCTCGACAAACTCGATTCATTCGCGGTCTCTGGCCTTGATAAACGCTTCTGGAACCTGTTGGGCATACTGGTCATAGTACAGGAAAAGGCCCAGATCGACTGGTACCAGCCCAATCAGGCCTTGGTTAAACTTGTGGTCAACAAATTGCCCGAACTATTGGAAGAGGGCCAGGGAAACCTCGAGCAAATGTTCAGGTCCCTGGAGCAAAATGCCGTTGCGCCTTACGTGCATCTGAGCTACTTCTGCCGTCAGTTTATCATAGGGATTGGAGACAAAGACCCCAAAATCATCAACAATGATTTAACGCCGGAATCCTATCTGGTTTTTATTACCCAGTTACAGAAACTAAACCTCAGTTTATTGAGACGTTCGATAGCCGACAAGCAGTCCGAACACAATGATATTACCACAATATTTTACAATAATGTGGAACGTTTAGTTGAGCATCGCCGGACCATCATCTCAGATGACGCCCTAGCGCTTTATCGGAGCTATATCGGTCAGAACCCCGGTGTTTATCTCGAAAATTACATTAGGCCCTATTGGACGGGGACTTCCGTGGGCAACATTGATCATTACTATCATGTACCCGAACCCTTCCAGTCCCAGATTTTTACTGAAAAAATGCCCTGGTCGGATTTTCTTGAACTTGCAGAAGCTAGAAGCGTATCCATAGAACTAATTGATGACCTGAGGGGGTTTCAACAAGCATATAATGACAAACCAGCCGGCAGCGATGACCGGACTGTTATCTTATACAGCAAAGAGATGAGCAACCTCAACTACGGTATGCCCAGATCAATGATTAAACTTCAATCTCCAGGTCATAAGGTAGTACGTACTGAATGTCTGCCTCCCGATTACAGTCGCTAGGGCATCCTTTTTCATTGTTTTGTGAAACGTTTTTTAAGGGGCTGCCACAAAAATCAACATGCCTGTGGATCTTTGAAAACCCTGTCAGCCGCTTTCAGATATAATAATGAGGTTGGTTGAGCCAATTTTTGCAATTTTTATCTTAGAATAAACCGGCAACTTGAAATCCCGGATTGCTGGACCATCTTCTCGGACATTTTATCGCGCAACTCCTGACCGGGAAAGATTATAAGCAAATCTGTAGATAGATGACCTGTTTCCCATGATTGCTCGTGCCGAAGCCAAGAAAAATCCTACACCTGCCCAGTTGCCACTCCCTGGTTTTTACCTCCTCGCTGGCCTGCTCATAATCGCCGATATCCAAGCGCTGCCTGCCATCTGCCGGTAAGCCGAACAGCCTCACGCACTTGTCCAGCAGCAAATCCATCTCCGAATACATAACCCCCTTTTCATCATCCCCAGTACGGAAGAGCAACAGATAAGTACCATCCTGACTGCGCTCCAATTGCAGCCGGTTAAAATAATTCATTACCCGGTAGGGCAGTTTAATCACCTGCTGGTCACCAGGCAAATTGCTGTGCAGCACAAAACCACTCTCCAGCGAAAAATCCAGTCCCTGCAGAAAAGAATCCAGGTTATCCTCATTGAGCAGCAAAGACCTCGATTTCACCATCAGCTCGGCCGAGGAAAGTACTTCTGTTTTCACCTCAAGCATCTTATAGGCAATAAATGCCTTGGTCAGCACGCCTTTATCATCCGAAACAAAGTAATCAGCGTTGCTCGCAAAATACGCATGCTGCGCATCGCGGTAAATATCCATGTAACTATTTTTCTTTCTCTTGCCGCCGGCACGCTCCTGCGTTACGCCAACCGTTTCCAGCATACAGTAGTAATTTACAAACCTGTTGAAGGTATCTTTTTTGTCCCCGGCCGAATTCATCACCTCCACTAGCTCCGAAAAACTCTTCCCGAAAGCCGTATCCCGCATCCTCTCATCGAATTCAAATGACCAGGCGTCAAAACTGTATTCCTCCCGAGGCACCATCCCACGGACTAGATCTTGGTACTTGAAAAATTCATTCTTGCTGTTCAGCAGATCCGAAAGCGGTCCGGTCCGGGCCAGTGCTTCCCGTATCGTTGAAACCTCCTGTAGACCACTGGCCGCCTGAGTTCCGATCAGTTTTAAAAGTTCGGGATTATCCTGAAGCCCGCTCACTAATGGCCCGTCAAAAATGGAACGGATCAGTGGCTTGAACATCGAGGTTTCTGGCTGATCGAAGAATGCTTCCAGATAGCCCAATGGGTCCTGCAGCACTTTATCAAAGGTCACGAAATCCTTATTGCCGTAAGCTTGCAAAGGAGTGGCCAGATAGATATGCAACTGCTTATGAACATGATCGAAGCTTAGATAGTTTTGGCCAACATATTCGCCCATGTGCAGCAGGTCGATTTCCCGGTAGCCAGCCTGAGAACCCGACAAATCGCTCAGGTGGGCATCGGAAAACAAAAAGACAAACGCACTGCGGAGATGTTCCACCACAGCGTGCAGGCCCAAATCAAATTGCCTACTATCTTTCCTGATTTTCCTGAAAATATTACTGTCAAAGTAAATACGCATGCGGATATTATTATTCGAAATATATTATTTGCACAAGTCTATTGAACGTTACTTTGTATGCGCTACTCGTTTTTTCTTTTGTACCATCGGAAGGCGAACCGCCCAATCTACAGAACTTTCCATTCGAATTTCCCGGCTAATTGAGAAAAGTACTTGCGTGGCAGTTTCTTTCCACTATATACAATAACCGAGTCATCACCATAAATGATCAGACCATTGAACAGGAAGAAGTTCTCTTCCGTAATTTATCGGCCATATAAGATCCGTTTAAATCAATTTCTTTCGGGCATCGTTAATCTTCAAACGCAGAGCGTCATAGCGCTTGATCTCCGCATCCAAATCTTCAAGACCCGGTTTCTTGTATGCATATCGGTCACTGTGCGAATGACCTTCCATATAGCGGCAGCAAAGACCAAAGCTATCCATCATCTGCTTTTTTATTTCCTGATCGATAAAGACTTTCTCCATGCTATCCACACTTACCCTTTCCACAAAACGCTGCACTACGCCATTGAAAAATCCAAAAACCACAAGTGTCTCATAACATGTCCTTAAGGCCGTAAAGCCTTGCTGGATATACATTTCCCGCATCGCCGCCGGACAATCATCTTTCTTGGCCGACTGATAATAGCCCATTGGCTTATTTGCATTTTTATACTCTTTTTCATATGAAGGCGCGTTTTCCAGAGATACATATCCAGGTTTGCCATTGCGCTGCTCGATCCAGTGACAAACGTGCTCCTGGCCGAGATCCTTGCATAGCCCGATCAATTGAGAAACAAAAACCAGATCATGGGTAAAGATAATTACCTGTCGCTTTCCCGCCTCAATCACCAATCTCTCCGCAATCTGAGCCTTACGGCCCTCATCCAAAGAGGTTACCGGATCGTCAAATATGATACCCCTGTTGATTCCCGACAAAATGGTTTCGGAAAGAAAATCCGCCAGGGAAATCACTTTCTGTTCCCCCTCACTCAGCACATCTGTGGGCTGATTGCCCTTAAGGTTCAATTGGCGGTAAGAAGTGCCAGCAGACCCTGAGTGGGTGATGTTGATGCCGAAATTCCCGTTCATCGATTTGCACTCTTGGTTAAAATGCTCAATGTAGGCCTGATTGAAATAAGTGCCAGAAAGTTCCTTCTCCTTATTGGTGATTTCCCGCTTATTGATGCTGTTTTTACCTTTCGTAGCTTTTTCCGACCATTGGGCATCCTCGATGGCCTTTTCAACTTTTCCGAAATGGTCGTTGAGTTTTTCCTTATGATTGATCAGCGTGATCTTTTGAGTAAGTTCAGCGATTTCCTTACTTACATCGGACTGTTGCAAGGATTTGATGAGCTCGTCAATATCGCGAGCGATTTCCTCCAGCACTGCGAGATCCATTCGAACTTCCTCTAGCAGTCCCGTATCCCTTTTTTCAATCTGCTCCATTACCGCAGATCTTGCTCCCCCGAGTCTTCCCAGGCCCGACTCGATCAGCGCCAACCGGTTTGGTGATTTCTCCAGAATCCACTGATAGAGAATAGCATCCTTGGGCAGAAGATTAAGGTTGAGTGATCTGAAGGATTCCAGGGCAAGAGCCAGTTCTTTCTTCGCAGCCACGCTTTCCTGTTCGGCATTGCTCTTGATAAAATTCCAATAGGCCGAGACCAACCCAGCAGCTTCTCCGCTCAGTGGCTGGTGGCACAACAGACAAGGATCGCCCGCTACAGGATAGCTTGCGGTTGCAGGGTGCTGCAGACGGGCAAACTGATCACTCGCCAAAATAAACTCCCGCCATTCCGGACCACCAATTGCAGAGAGCTGGTCTGTCTGGAACTGGTCTATACTATCTTTGGCTGCCAGTTCCTCTTTGTTTATACCGAGTTTAATTTTCTGCTGAGCCTTCGCAAGCTGCTCAGAGGAAAAAAAACGATTGGCCTTAACTACCCCAGCATTTAACTCGCCAAGTAGCTTTTTTTGCTGTTCGAGATTTTCAACCTCTTTTTCCATTTTAAGTGCCATCAGTTCTGCCTTCTTTACCTCCAGTTCTTTTCTTTGCGATTTATCCTCGGCGGTAAATGGCCTGTACCTTTGAAAGTATTCTGTTTTCGTCTTGCCAGAAAGTTGGGTGATGATGTTTTTGATCTCGGATTCGCCATCAAACAGCCCTTCCAAATTGTGGTCCTGTGAATGTGACTGTATTCCGCTATTGACCTTTTCCTCAATAGCTTTGTAAGCATCGGAAAGCTCCGCAAAATACATCAGGCCAGCAGGTCGAAACTCAAACTGGTTCTTGTTGTTCAAATGCGCATGAACAGCTTTTTCATCAAATACGGAAAATTGTTTAAATTCTGGACTGTCACAGTCTTTCGGGAAAGTCAAACTGCAGTCCGAATCTCCCTGAAAATCGAATACAGCTTTTTTTTCCTCATGGATATCCAGGTGAATATTTGAAAGGATTTTTTTTTCGCCCTTGGTAATGAAAACATTGTTCAGCAAACGGATATAGCCTGATTTTCCAGACCCATTTGAGCCGTAAACGATTGTCAGATTTTTACCGAACTCAATTGATTGTCCTCCTACCAAGGCATTGATGCCCTTAACCTGTGAAACTTTGCTCAGTCGGAGCTCATCCCTATAGGATCCTGAGGGCACATCGCAAGTGATCGATATCTCCTGACGGTCATCCGGTTTTGGCAACAGGCCGGCATCCTCAAGCAACAGCTGATAAGCGTAATCATAAGCTATGGCATCTAATTGCTCCCCAGAAAGAATTTTCTGTGAAATATATTTTGCCCAATAGGGCAGGTTTGCGGTAAAAGATAAAATATCGTTCTCTAGTGTCCGGGTAATTTCCTCGGCCTGTACCGGTGCCTTTGTAAATTGTTCTTCCATAACGAGCGTTAATGTTGAGTGTTTTAGTTGGCTCAAATTGCGAATAATTTATCAAAGTTGATAACAAATAATGCTTCGGCAACGAACTATCGGGTCGTGCGCTAGCCTTTCAACCATAACGCATAGTTCACCGACCTTGCCAGCTGAACATTATCTGTTATATTTGTCAGGATACAATAGCTCTATGAACATTAACGCTCAAAATAATAGTGATCCAATAATTTTATTGGTTCGAACCGCTGCAGAACTTCAATGGTCAACAGAAGCTACTTGGGAGATTTGCCCGCCGCGATTGATCAATTCTTTCTAATTAACCCTATTTTTTCCAGCACCTACAGTCCCCATAACAAAATATGCAGCTTCTATTCCTATATATCCAGGACCATCATACCTTATCCGGACAAAACCTTAATTTCGGAGGGCAATTCCGCTTTTACTACGATCAGCAACTCAGCACCTTAAAGGTAAGTGAAAACCCGCAGCACATCGATGGTTTTTTCACTACAGATACCCAGGCGCCGGGTGATGCCCGTTTGCATAGTTTTTCTGCCATTATAGGACAGAACGGAACAGGCAAGACTTCCATCCTGAATTTTATCAAAGAACAACTGACCGATGGTGCCCGTTCCTTAAGACTGCCTATTTTGCTCGCGGTAAAAACAGAGGAAGGAAAAGTTATCCTTTACCGCTCCAGTGATATCCCACTTCTTGGAGATAACCTCTCCGAATTCGGTATCGTTCGGTCTATATTGAGCCTGGAACAGGAGAACGCCTATGCATCTAGAGGATACCGCGATGAGGAAGATACCCCGTTTTTATCCGAGGTAACATTTGTAAATTTCTCCAATGTATTTGACGGTAGTTCAGATCAATACAATACGGGCTTGCGCGACATCTCCACCGATCACCTGCTTAAGGCCGAGCTGAACCATGAAACCACCATGCGCATCCAGGACCGCGATTATTCTACGCACCTGGATACTTTCAGGAGAAATGAAACGGAACGGCAGATTGATTTTATCAATTTCTTTGAGACAAAAAAGGTAATCCCTTTCAAACTGCCCGAAAAATTGACCGTCACCTCTAAACGCGGGTTCAGTAAACACAACTATCTTCAAAACATCAAAGAAAAGGGCGCACTGGAACAGAACCAGCTTTTGCCCGTTGCAGACAGGATTGTTCAATGCCTGGAGGAAACCCCTTATGAGAATAATGGCTTGAGAGAACGTGTCGTCGCTTTTTTTTACGTACAATCCCTTTTAAATTTTCTTCAGGAGATGGCCTTGGCGGTTAAGGGATTTTCTCCATATTATTCATTTACAATTAGTGAAAAGAAACTTTCGAGATTTTCCCTGGAGGAAATCAATAACTTTCTGATCGAGCAGCTTGAGAAAAAAATAAAGGAGCACCCCAGCATCCCAAAGCTACTTGAAATGGCTAACGCCGTTCGGTCTTTGCACGAATACATCGCATTTGCAGCGACCGGGGAGGAGGTGTTCATGCAGAGCGAGGGAAGGTCCTTTGAACTCGATATCGATAATGAGCAGTTCCAAAAACTCTACGCATGCTATAAACTGACCTTTGACCAGCGTCCCTATCTCAATTTCGACTGGAGGAGCATCAGTTCCGGCGAAAAGGCTTTTCTGAATATCTATTCCAGGTTTTTTTCGCTTTCTGATCTGCGGACATCCATCCCAGATAAGCGCCTATCCAAAAATATTGTCATTCTGATTGATGAGGGTGACCTTTACCTGCACCCGGAATGGCAGCGCCGCTTTGTTTTTCTGCTCTGTGAATTTCTCACAAAAGTCTACCGTTCCGAGAATGGCGTCGAGCGAAATGTCCAGGTAATTTTTACCAGCAATTCCCCTATACCTGTTTCCGATCTTCCCAATGGCAACGTCATCTTCCTGCAAAAACTTAATGGTGAAACTGTCGCAAAGGATAGCCTGGAAGATAAGAAACAAACTTTCGGTGCGAATATCCACACTTTACTTTCAGACGGCTTCTTCCTCAGCCACGGCCTGATGGGGGAATTTGCCAAGCAAAAGATCAATTCAATTATTGAAGTTTTGCAGGACAAACCTGAAAAGGTCATGGAAAAAAGGGAAATGCTCGAGAAAAACATCTCGCTCATCGGAGAGCCCCTTATCCGGACCAAACTGGTACAGATGTTTACCGAGAAACTACAGATGAACATGATGGACGTGGATCAACGGCTTTCCTATCTCGAGCAAGAAATCAGAATGTTAAAAGCAAACCAGCCAAAGCCATAAATCATGTTTCACTATACCAAAGGGAAAGCTAAAGGATTTGCCACCCTCTCTAAAGAGCATTTTCAGAACCTTCGAATGGAAAGAAAGCTCAAAAAAGGCCTCAAGCGTTACGCCGGGTCGATTTTAACCCTGGTGGATGATGCAGCAATCGATATGGGGACCATTGACCACGTATTTTTCGCAGATCTGGCCGCCAACGATTACAAATGGCTATCACAGATTATCACCGGTGAGCCAAAAGAGCTGCAAGCCGTTATCGATATGTTTGAGGCTCGTATCGTGATCGGGACATACCCGGCACTCAAAGAAACTATCGGTGGGACGGAAAGTGATACCACATTTGCCAAGATGATCAAGCGCGTATTCGATTATAAACATTTTTCAGGAAAAACCGCACGTTACAGCGCTTACCATTTTTGCATGCCCATGGCTATGGATGTTTGTCCCTATTGCAACCGTAACTATACCTTAACGGTGTATCACCGGGGAGGGGGACTGATAAGGCCCGAGCTCGATCACTTTGTGCCCAAAAGTGCCTATCCATATCTAGCGCTATCTTTTTATAACCTCATCCCATCGTGCCATCTGTGCAATTCAAACCTTAAACATGCCAACCCCATGAACTTTGAGGATTACATTCATCCTTATGTGCATTCCATGGATGACATCTTTAGGTTTAGTGCCGTATTCCGGAATAAAAAAAAGATGACTGCACAGGAGGTGGCCGATACTTACGGGACAGATTTTTTTCATGGCAAAACAGACAGTTTCGATGTGAAGGTCAAGTTCAGGAAAGGAGTGCCGCTGTCGCTCATGAGAAAAGCAACCCAAAATGTCCGGGTATTCAAACTGCAAAAAATCTATAATGAGCACAAAGACCTGGTAGAGGAGATGGTTACCGGTGCAGCAGTTTACACTGATGAGTACATCGAAACCCTATATCATGACTTTCAGGGAAGCCTTTTCTCTTCCAAGGAAGACGTCTTGAGATTATTGACGCATAATCTTTCCGGAAACGAGGAAATGGTCAGACGCCCATTTTCAAAGCTTACCAAAGACATTTACAGTGAATTTGGGTTAAAATACTCAACTATATAAGTGAGGAAGCAATGCTTGGGTCCTTCGATTACAGCTCCCGGTTTTTGAAAGTCCCTTATGCGCCTCACTGTGGTTGATTTTAGACGCTGAATAATTTTAGGGATAAGCGCAGACCATTGATTTTGCAGCCTTATGGGTTATAATTATTCTCATTTTCAGATACACAGTATAATGTAACAGTGCGCTATAATCAATTTGATTAAATTAATCTTGGCAATAAATGATTGTGGGTCCGTCATGAGAAATTTCATCGCAGAAAGTTTCTTCGAAGGATATAAAAACACACTCGAACAGGACTCGGGCAGACGCCGGCGCCATTTCCAAGTACAGCCTTTAGAGTTAGGGTGAAATAATATTAGTAATTTTGACCCAAACCACTACTTCTGGTTTTAGTAAAATTTGATATAAATTGTATTACGCTCATGAACAACCAAGATTATCTACAGAAAACCTTTCTGGAAGAACTTAACTACAAAATATGGTCAACCAAAGGCGCCCGTTTTCACGCCCACAGCAGGCTGAAACGCCTCTCCAAAATATCCGGGCTCTGCAACAGCCTGATCTCGGTCTACCTGACCGCAGTGGGACTACTTTCGGTATACAATATTTACAATTCCCAATGGATCAGCGAAAGCGTAACCGCATACTCCATCACCTGCCTTTCCATCCTCGCCCTGGTATTCGGACAGATCGAGAGCGCCAAGGACTTTAATGTCAAGGCCAAGGAATTTCATGCCTGCGGCCTGGAACTATCCCATCTCTACAACGAACTGCGGATATTCAAGACCCTAAAGCTCAATCCCACGCCGGCGGAGCAGGAAGAGTTTGCAAAAAAAGCTTCGGCAACCTACCAGTCAATATTGGAAAAATATGATAACCACGCCCCAATTGACAATTCTCGTTTCAAGGCCACCAAACCGGCCTACCACAACATGGGCAAGTTCGATGTTTTCCGCGCCTGGTTCAATTACCACATTTCCACATTTGTCATCTATTACTTCCTGATGGTCGTGCCGCCATTGGCAATCATCTTGTTTTTTATGAAAAAATAAATTGAATAGCATCAGGTAAACCCTGACCGGGCAAAATGAACCCTAAACCCAAAAATAAAAACAAAGGGAAGGCCGATCCCTTTGTTTTTTCCCAACTACTACAGGCTGATCTGTAGAAGTGCCCGGCGGTAGCGCAGGTAAGCTGATAGATACCGAAAGAATAAATCCTCGTGAAAGCCGCTGCCAGCCTGGTAAAGGGCCAAGTCTGCATCCAGCCAGGCCTTTTCTAATTGTTGAATTTTGTTCATCTGATTGGTATTAAAACAAAAAAAACGATTCGGATTGATTACGGTGAGTATTTAATTACGATGGGTATTAATTACGGTGGATAGTGCAATATAATTGCCTGAAATACTAATATAACACTATATATCCAATATCCGAAATTGTCAAATGTGAATCAGCTGTGCGTCTGTGTGCTCACTGTGGCCGTTTTTGACCCAGGATTTTAACATAAAAACAATTAACCTTGCCGATGCAAAGCATATATGCTTTGCATCGCTCAACAAAACACCCGGCTTTATTTTTTGCAGTAGAAAGGCCTGATAAAAGAAATCCTTTCGCCAACATTACTCAGCACATATAGTGTCAGTCGTTATGCACCTATGCACATCCGCATAAAACCTTTCTAGGCTTTAACCGTATGGATATTGTTTTGATTTGAATTGAGCTGATCGCTAAATTTTCTCCGGTATTTCAACGGACTGATCCCTTTAACCTTTAAAAACTGCTTGTGAAAATTAGCTGCCGTATTATATCCCGCTTCGTAACCAATTGCCGGAACTGCCTGGTTCGTATCCACCAGCAACTTACAGGCATAACCAATCCTGACCTCGTTCAAGAAATCAATATAGGTCTTCTTGGTCGACTTTTTAAACCAGTTACAGAAAGCCGGTACACTCATGCAGGCCAGATCGGCCACCTGAGACAGCGCTATCGGCTGCGCAAAATTTTCAATCGTAAAACTGAAAATCCGGTCAATATACCCGCCCTGCCGCTTTTCCCGCATCGGCTTTTCGATGGTCGATACCGCATGAAAGTCCCCATTCGCAATCCAGTCCAAACAGGAAAACAAACGGATGATGCGTTTTAACCCCACCAAAACCTCGAGCTCCGCAATCCAGCGCTCTAGCTTAACCCCAGTTTCCCCATCTATTTTTAATCCCGCATCAGCACGTTCAAATAATGCTTTTAAATCCGTGGATTCCGCCAGCCCTAAAAATTCACTTCCCCACAGTTCCGGCAGAAACTGCACCACCACTGCCGAGGACACCAGCTCCGGATTTCCCTTCTGGAAAGAGTGGGGCAGGCCACTGCCCAATAAATACACATCCCCCGTATTCCAGCTCCCCACATGATTGCCGATAAAAGAAAGCCCCGATCCTTGCGTAAAAAGAATAAGTTCAATCTCCTCATGCTGGTGCCAGCCCACCTCAAAATCCGGTGTGCGAAAGGTCCTCGCCACAAAGCTTTCGCCTTCCCTCAAGGGGATCTTCTGTAACAGTGGTTTTCTCATGCTTCTTGACGATATTATGAATTTGAATTACTGATATGGGTTCGTTTGATAAATATAGTTGATTTTTTAAATAAAATGCTCAAATTTTTATCCCGCGTTTCACCCTAAATTCGTCATACCAAAACCAACTAACCAGATCACATCCATGGCTGAGCAATCCATCCATAAACCCTTTATCATCAAAGTCAGCACCGTAGCCGCGTTGGGCGGCTTGCTGTTTGGATTCGATACCGCCATCATTTCCGGTACCATTCCATACCTGACCAGTTACTTCCACCTATCGGACCTGATGCTTGGCTGGGCCGTGGGCTGTATCCTCATCGGCTGCGCACTGGGCGCCATACTCGCCGGTAAACTTGCGGACCGTTATGGCAGGAAATTTATTTTAATCTTCTGCGCGATACTATTTGCCATTTCCGGGCTGGGCGCCGGCCTTTCCCATACCTTAAATTTTTTCGTGATCTTCCGCCTCATCGGCGGCCTCGGCGTTGGCGCTGCCGCCATGGTTTCCCCAATGTATATCGCCGAATCCGTTCCCGCATCCTGGCGCGGCAGGCTCGTTTCCCTCTACCAGCTCGCCATCGTGCTGGGCATACTTTTGGCCTATTCCTCCAATTATTTCTTCGACCAATTTGAAAACAACTGGCGCTGGATGTTCGCCTCCCAGCTCGCGCCCGCAACGGTATTTTTACTGATGCTGCTCCTGGTACCGGAAACCCCAAGGTGGCTGCTGGGCAAAGGCAAACACCAGGAAGGCCTGCACGTTCTGGGCCTTTCCATTGGTCACGAAAACGCCCTGAAAGCCTACCACGACATCCTCAACAGCTTTAAACCTAAAAACCAACAAAGTCAAACCGCTACCATTCAAATGCTCTTTTCCAGAAATTACCGCAGGGTTATCGTGCTGGGTATCCTCGTTGCCGTCTTCCAGCAGATCACCGGCATCAACTCAATTTTATACTATGCACCCGTAATCTTTAAGGCCACCGGTCTTAGCGCTTCTTCCTCCATTCTGCAGACCATTGGCATCGGCATCATCAACGTGATCTCCACTTTCATCGCGATTGGCCTGGTCGACCGGGTAGGGCGTAAAAGATTTCTACTCGCCGGAAGCCTGCTCATGGGCCTTTCACTGACCGCGGTGGCCCTCTGCTTTCAGTACCAGTTTTTCGAAAATTATATCGTACTCATTTTTATGCTGCTCTACGTCGGCGCCTTTGGCTGTACGCTTGGGGCAGTGACCTGGGTCTACCTTTCCGAAGTCTTCCCGAACGCCATCCGCTCCCTTGCGCTCTCCATCGCCACACTGTCACTGTGGCTGGCCGATTTTATCGTCACCTACAGCTTTCCCTATATGACCGCGCAGCTCGGCACTTCGCTCACCATGTACATTTATGCTGCCTGCTGCGCCATTGCTTTTATCTTTTTTTACTTCCGTCTGCCCGAAACCAAGGGCAAGACCCTGGAAGAAATCGAACACCTGTTTATCTGAACCTAAAATGGACTTACAACATTCCTATATTTCCAGTACCGGCCTCAGCGTAGAAAACGTGCGCTTTTACCATGAAATGGGTTACCTCGTGGCCAATGAACTATTGACCCTGACAGACGTTAACCTGTTAAAAGAAGAAACCGCCGCCATCTTCCGCGGTGACCGCGGTCTTGTCGACGGCATCCTTTCCCTGGAGGACCTGAGCGACGAAGAAAACCTCAAGCGTTACGTGGCCATCCACTTTCCCCATAAAATTTCCGCACTGATCGAAGACTACATCCGCCACCCCAAAATCATCAGCATCCTGATGAAGATTGTATCGCGGAACCTCAAATGCATGCAGAGCATGCTCTTTGTCAAAGCCCCTGGCAAGGCCGGTCAGAGCTGGCACCAGGACGAATATTATATCCCCACCCGCGATAAATCACTCATCGGCGTCTGGATCGCCATCGATGATGCCTCGAGGGACAACGGCTGCCTGTGGATCATTCCCGGATCCAACCAGAAAGGTTACATGATGAAGCGGGTCGACAACCCCAGCAACGAATACGCCGATGTGGATACCGTTGATGTGTCCCGCTACAGCCAGTCCGAGATCATTCCCGTAGAAGTAAAAAAAGGATCAGTGGTCTTTTTCAACGGCTACACCCTGCACTCCTCGAAAAGGAACCGGACCTCCGACTGCTTCCGCACCGCTTTGGTCAACCACTACATGTCCGCAGAATCCATGCTCCCATGGGACCAGGACGGAAAATTAACCCCAAGCGAGGACTTGCGGGATATTATGATGGTGGCCGGAACCGACCCTTACGATTACAAGGGCACCACAGACGTCAACCGCCCGTATTTGAGACCAGAAGTGTTGAAGATCAAAATATAACGATGAAAAAACGAAACATAGACTTTTTCTGCCCGCGCTGGGGATCCGAGCACCTGGCCTGGGAAGATTTCTTCATCCAGGTCAAACTCGCGGGCTACGACGGGGTAGAGTGGGCCATTTCCCGGGAAGTAAGCAAAAAGGAACTCGACACCGTTTTCAATCTCGCCCAGCAGTACAAGGTCAAAATCCTCGCCCAGCATTACGATACCAATGAAAGCGATTTCTTCGAGCACATGGATTTCTACAGTGCCTGGCTGGAAAAGATTGCCCCTTACCCGATCGTCAAACTCAATTCACAGACCGGTAAGGACTTTTTCCTCTATGCAGAAAACAAAACCCTGATCGACCTGGCGAATGATTTTGGCAGAAAACACAATATCTCGGTTTGCCACGAAACCCACCGCGGCAAATTCTCTTTCGCCACGCACATTACCGATCATTACCTGCAGGCGATTGCGGACCTAAAGCTTACCCTGGACGCCTCGCACTGGGTATGTGTAGCCGAATCCTATCTGCAGGACCAGAAAACGGCCATGAAGCTGATCCTTGCCCGCACCGGTCACATCCACGCCAGGGTAGGCCATACGCAAGGACCCCAAGTCACCAATCCCGCCAGCCGGCAATGGACAGAGGCGCTCGATACCCACCTCGGCTGGTGGGACCAGGCCATCGCCCATCAGCTCAGCAGTGAAGATAAGGACCCCATCACCATCACGCCCGAGTTCGGTCCATACCCCTATATGGTGAGACTGCCCAACGGCAGAGACATCGCCGGTCAGTGGGACATCAACTGCTGGATGATGGAGCTTTTGCACAAACGTTACTGCTAAACCGCACCACAAATAAAAAAAGAAACACACACGAAAAATGAACCGATTATACCACCTCACCAAAAGCCGTAGCGGCCTGTTCCTCATCAGGCTGTTCTGCCTGTTGCTGCTGATCCTGTTTTTTGCCTGGGGCAGTTCCCGCGCCAATGAATACCACGTCGCCAAAACCGGCAGCGATGAAAACCCGGGAACAGCCTCCAAACCCTTTCTAACCATTTCAAAAGCAGCGGGTATTGCCAAAGCGGGAGATTTCATCACCGTTCACGCCGGCACGTACCGTGAACTGATCCAGCCCAAAAACGGCGGCAGGCCCGGTTCGCCCATTACCTATCAGGCCGCCAGGGGCGAAGCGGTCATCATCAAAGGTTCGGAATCCATCAAAGGCTGGCAAAAATCAGCGGCTCTGTGGCAGGTCAGTATCCCCAATACTTTTTTTAAAGGCTATAATCCTTACAAAGACCTGGTCTTTGGCGACTGGTTTTTTCCCGGCCGCAACAAAGTACATACCGGCGAGGTGTACCTGGATAACAGGCCCCTTGGGGAAGTGGCGAAAGTAGAAAAACCCTTCACCTGGTCGACCGAATCCAAGGGGGACAGTATACTCCTCACCGCTAACTTCGGCGAAAAAAATCCCAACACCAGTATTACCGAGATCAACGTCAGGCCAGCCTGCTTTTACCCCGCGCAGACCGGCATTAACTACATCACCATCAAAGGTTTCCATATGAGCCAGGCCGCCACCCAGTGGGCGGCGCCAACGGCAGAACAGACCGGGCTGATCGGAACCAATTGGAGCAAGGGCTGGGTCATCGAAGACAATATCATCTCGGACAGTAAATGCGTCGGCGTTGCGCTGGGCAAAGACCGCGCCTCGGGACATAACGTCTGGTTTGAGAACCGCAACATCGACGGCGCGGTGCATTACAACAATGTCGTACAGAAAGTACTCGCCGAGGGCTGGTCCAAAAACACCATCGGCTCCCATACCGTAAAAAACAACACCATTTTCCGTTGCGGACAGGCCGGGGTAGTCGGCAGCTTCGGCGCGGCATTCAGTGAGATTTCCGGTAACCACATTTATGACATCTATACCTACCGCAACTTCTGGGGCGCGGAAATGGCCGGCATTAAACTCCACGCCGGTATCGATGCGCTCATCAAAAACAACCGCATCCACAATACCCAAAAGGGCATCTGGCTGGACTGGATGACCCAGGGCACGCGCATCAGCAGCAATGTGTTATACGACAATGATTTCGTCGATATTTTTCTCGAAGTCAACCACGGTCCCTACCTGGTGGACAATAACTTCTTCTTGTCGGGCTTTAACCTCAAGGACCTGAGCGAAGGCGGCGCTTTCGTGCACAACCTGTTCGCCGGGCTCATCAGCCGCGCGCCCGACAGCCGCACCACCCCATACTTTAAACCCAACGGTACAGCATACCTTGGCCTCAAAGATATCCAGGGCGGGGATGACCGTTTCTTCAACAACATATTCGTCGGCAAGCAGGGCAGATCCTACTACAGCGCGGTTTACCCCGCCCAGATCCCAGACGAAATCGATTCACTCGCGGGTTATGGCCTCGCCATTTACAATCAGGCCAGGTATCCCCTTAGCGCATCAGGCAACCTTTACCTGCAGGGCGCTTATCCCCTGGCAAAAGAAAAAAACGCCCGATTGGCCTATGATCAAAGTTTCAGCCTTAAACTTGATACTACCTCGAGTCAGGTCAGACTCAGGATCCAGTCTTCTTACCTGAGCAAGCCCGGCATTTTACCGATCGTCACTTCTACCAGCTTAGGCCGGAACGTAAACGGTCATTCCTATACCAAACCTAACGGCACCGCGCTTAGCTTAAACCAGGATTATAATGGAACCACCAGAAATCCCTCCGGCAATTTTCCAGGGCCCCTAAAATGGACAGGTAACCAGACGCTCATCCTCTGGCCGGTCCCTAAACCAAAAGACAAAAAATAATTTTTAAAGCGCATAGTTGTTCACCCAAGCCAAAACACTCATACCCTTAGAAACCCTACACAACCAAACATGAAATATCATTTTAGGGGAGCGATTCTCTCCGCCATTTTACTATGGTCAGGCGCGAGCTTTGCCCAAAACACTTATAAGATCCAGCCTGTAGCCATCCAGACCCGCTGGGCAAAGGAGGTATCGCCCACCAATGCGCTAAAGGAATACCCACGCCCACAGCTTGTCCGTTCAAACTGGACTAACCTCAACGGCCTGTGGAACTATGCCATTACCAAAAAAGACAGCGCAAGACCGCAAAAATTTGACGGAAAAATCCTCGTGCCTTATCCGATCGAGTCCGCGCTGAGCGGGGTAAAAAAAGCCCTCCAGCCCGAAGAAAACCTCTGGTACCAGCGTTCGATCGATTATAAACCCGCTGCCGGTAAAAAGACCATCCTGAACTTTGGCGCGGTGGACTACCAGTGCTGGGTCTATGTGAACGGAAAGGAAGCCGGTACCCATGAAGGCGGTTATACCGAATTCTCCTTTGACATTACCCCGCTATTAAAGCCCGGTCAGAACGAAATATCCATCAAAGTCTATGATCCTTCCGACGCCGGCATCGGACCCAGGGGAAAACAGGTCCTGCATCCCCAGAGCATTTACTATACCCCAAGTTCAGGCATCTGGCAAACGGTATGGCTGGAAGAAGTGGCAAATGCACACATCAACAGCCTGACCATCACCCCGGACATCGATCAGTCTAAGGTCGACATCAGGGTCAACGCCAATAGCGATGAACAGGTTGCTTTAACCATTGCGGGAAAGACCATTACCGGAAAGGCCAACCAGAATCTTTCCTTTGCGCTGCCGAACGCGAAACTCTGGTCACCATCATCTCCTTACCTGTACGACCTGCAGGTAAAAATGGGCGACGATGAGGTGAAATCCTATTTCGGTATGCGCAAGATCTCCATCAGCAAAGACAGCAAAGGGGTGGACCGCATCTCACTCAATAACAAAGCCTATTATAACCTGGGCACCCTTGACCAGGGCTTCTGGCCAGAGGGACTGCATACCGCGCCGACCGATGAGGCCCTGGCCTTCGACATCAAAGCGATCAAAAATATGGGTTTCAACACCATCCGCAAACACATCAAGATCGAGCCTGCACGCTGGTACTACCACGCCGATAAAATCGGCATGCTCGTATGGCAGGATTTCGTGCAGCCCAATCCCGGACTGCCCGCGGGATCCAAAGAGATCTTTGAAAAACAGGGCGCCGAAATGCTCGTCCAGCTCCATAACTATCCATCGATCGTGACCTGGGTGCTCTTCAACGAGAAATGGGGCCAGTACGACCAGGCCCGCCTGAGCAAATGGGTAAAACAGACCGATCCATCCCGCATCCTCAACGGCCACTCCGGAGAATACCTCTACGTAAACGGTAAACTGCGTTCCCCTTCACCCGATGCCTACGTCAATGCCGACATCACCGACGTGCACGCTTACCCGGATCCCATGAACAGCATCAAAATGGACGGCAAGGCGCAGGTCTGCGGCGAGTTCGGCGGGATAGGGGTCTTCATTCCCGACCACCAGTGGCTGGCGGGAAGCGCCTGGGGATACATCCAGGAAAAACCCGCTTCGCTAAAAGCCAAGTACGAAGTGATGAACCAGCATCTGCAGCTTTTTGAAAAAGAAGGCCTGTCCGGATCCATCTATACCCAGCCCTTCGATGTGGAAGGGGAGCAGAACGGCCTGATGACCTATGACAGAGAAATCGTCAAGATCCCTTTTTCGCAGCTGCGGCGCATCCACGCGGCACTGAACCCCGACGTAAATACCAATATACCAAAAGATGTGAATGCAAAGGATGCCGACCTGACCGAACCCACACAGCTTTATGCCAATGCGATTTCGGAATACCTGAAAGGAAAGACCGATGCCGCCCAGTTAAAAAAACTCACGCTGCTCGCCAGTCAGAACAATGACCTGGCCGGAAAGGAAAGGTTTGGCAGCGCCTACGTCAATACCCTGCAGCCGCCCTATAGCGAGAGCGATTTATCGCTCCTGACCGAGATCACCAAAAAAACAACGGATAAAGGCTTTACCGTCCTGCTCGATCAGGCCAAGGAAGACCGGAATATACAGGTCAAGGCCATGAATATTATTTACAGTGATGTCATCGCAACCCAGGTCGGAAAACCAGACAGCAAACCCAACTGGGAAAAGATCAAAAACGACATCAAAACCTTTGGCCCAACCGGAGAAGAGATTTTCCTCCGCGCCAGGACCATCCATACCTTAAACCAAAAAGACTGGGAAAGTTATAAAGCCGTAGCGGGGGAGTATCTTCAGAAATATGGTGACCATATTCCGCAGAATGAAAAAGAAATGTTCGAAAAAAATATCAATGAAAATTAAACCGGCCGAGCCGTTATCGTGGACAGGGAAGAGGTGCAGCGATTGCACCTCCACCTAATTCAACGGCGGGCAATAAGATAAAAGCAATTTCATTCAAAATTGTTAGTTAGTTTAATGATTAGGGACAGGAGCTGCCGGATGGCGTTCCTGTTTTGTCTAACTGAATGAAAAAAAGATTCTGTTTCTTTAATTTTAGTTTAGTAATGATGAGGGATGCTCCAAGGGGCATCCTTTCTTGTTTAAGTGAGTGGCCATTTTTTTTGCTTTATAAATTTATATTTATTCATATTTATAAATAAAATTTGCTTTTTATGAAAATAATATTAACTTTGGGTAATAATTAAGAAATATGAAAAAACAAGAGTTTTTAATTTCTGAAAAGAAGAAGGCTATCCTCCTTATTGACGACATGGAAGTTCTTCTCCATGATGTGGAGCAGTATAATTTAAAAAAGTTAACTGAAACAGCTGCCAATATCCAAAGCATGGAGGTGCCTGAAAAATCCATAAAACAAACTTACCTCACTGCACTGATCGAAAGGATCAAGAAAAAGGCATTGAATCTTACAAATAAGTGTGCCGATTATTTTGAGGGACTCACTCCGCAAGAAAGGTCAGAGCTTGAGCGCAATGATTTCTTTCCAGCGCTGAGTCCACGTAAGCAACACTTGGTTTATGAGATGATTGACTCAAACTGGAGCCTCTACGAAGCAACCGTTAATGTACAGGACGAATATTTGATCGAAGCAGCAGTTCTTTTAAAAAAGGCGATCGAAAAACTGAACAGGAGTGTTAATCACATTATTAGACAGTTAAACGCAATCGTGGTCGACAAACGGGCTCACTACCGTTCCATGGTGAAACTGCTCTTTAAAAACATGGACGACGAACATAGCGCGGTAAATAATACAGTTGAAAACAATACACTGAATTATTTACGTTTAAAAATCCGTTATGGAACTCGAACATATCAAGAAATTAAAGCAAATGCTCTCCGACTTGCAGGCGCAAGGGGATAGCAATCTTTCTGAAAAACAAATTCAAAAAATTAAAGAAGCAAACCAAGTCTTAAAGGAAGTGGAACTTCACACCCATAAAAAGAAAATAGACTGGAACACCATTCTGACCCTGGGCATGCAAGCAGCGAGCCTGATTATAGAAATGCTCAAGTCTGGCTAACAAAACTATGAACATAGGCATCGCAATCAAAAAACTGAGGAAGCAAAAAGCACTTAATCAATCTGAACTGGCCAGAGAAGTCGGCATGACCCAGACTTCCCTGAGTCAGATTGAATCCGGCGCTAAAACCCCGAGCAGTAGTACACTTAAAAAACTTTGTGCTTTCTTTGAGGTTCCCGAACTGCTTATTTTTCTTTTGGCCACCGACATGGAAGACATTCCCGAAAAAAACCGGGATACCTTTGAAAAGGTATTTCCATTGGTTTCCGGACTATTACTGGAGATCTTCGATTTGCCAAAATCCCTTAGGGAAGCTTAAACGCCTGTAATTATTGATAAAAAAGGATATCCCAAAGGTATCCTTTTTTTGGTGGTGCGCCGGGCATGGCAATCGACTATAGGGTTAGAGTCCCGAACACGCTTAGCAGTAGGAAGTGTTAGCTAGAGACAAGGGTGTCGTGGGTGACTGCGAATCTGAAGGAAGTCCGCGGCAAATATG
>Ga0308165_1000079_pt1 | contig 255030 bp, 197 predicted proteins | sample PhyWR2_FD_201032 | JGI IMG/M metagenome (GOLD analysis project Ga0308165, IMG submission 201032) | Phyllosphere microbial communities from UC Gill Tract Community Farm, Albany, California, United States - DLSLW.R2 | ecosystem: Host-associated > Plants > Phyllosphere > Unclassified | place... | reverse complement strand
GAATCTTTATTTACTAAAACGCTCATGTATCAATATTTTTTTTGTGCAAAGCTAATATTATTGAACTGGAATTCAAATCTAAAACCATATTATTTAGTCCGTTTTTTCAGGAAAATGTAAGGAAATGCTTTATGGCAGCCTTAGTCTGATATACGAAAGACCAAAGCAGAAAGACTAAAGCTAAAAGCGATAATTGACTATTGTAATGTATAGTGCTCCACATAATTTTAGGCCCCACACCTGGAGCAGGCCCTTCGGCTATAAACCTGACAGCAGCTAACACGAAGTGTAACGGAGTAAAGCGAATGGCAGGGCTGCAAAGGCCAAGTACTACAGACCGCTCATTTTCAAAAAATGTTATCGCTTAGGATTAGAAAATGAGCAGTTCTGCGCTTTTGGAGAGCTACACTCCCGCTCTCCGTTCTTTCCGATGAAGAATCGGAACCACTGCGATCGGGTTTAGGAACAAAGTTTGGCTGTTCCTGGCGCCATATTAGGAGCAAGCCTTTCAGTATAAACCCGACAGGAACGGCAGCCTCCGATTTTTCTATCGGAGCTACAGTGGATGGCGGGACAGCACCTGACCTAAGCACTACAAAATGTTCGTTTTCAAATCAAAACATTAACATTAAGATTAGGAAATGAGCAGTTCTGCGCTTTTGGAGAGCTGCAGTCCCGCTCTCCGTTCTTTCCGATGAAGAATCGGAACCACTGCGATCGGGTTTAGGAACAAAGTGCTGGTCCCTGTGGCAACATCCATGCAAAACGCCTAAATTTACTTTTGAAGCGGAAAGACTAAAGACCGAAGCAAAAAGCTAAACAATATAAAGATGAGAAAATCCATATTAATTTTAATCGTTATTACTGCAACCTTCATTTCGTTTAAAGCATCTGCACAAAATGGCGATACCAGTAAATACATCCTCCAAAACGATGTTGAAGTAGCCAAAGAAGAACCAGGGACACATAATGGTGGAGGTAAAACCATCGGCTTTAACTTTTTCGGGGAGGCGAAAAGCCTCAAAACAGCATTCCGCAAAAGGATTCTGAAGCCGGGCTCTTCCATTGGTTACCATCTGCAGAAAGAAGATGAGATTTATTATGTGATCAGTGGAAACGGAACCATGCAGATGAACGGAAAAACCTTTGCAGTTAAGCCTGGCGATGCGATTTTAACCCGCCCAGGCAGTTCGCATGGTATTGCCCCAAATGCAGGTAATGATTTGACTATTCTGATTGTTTATGAGAAGAAATAATGATATTTAGGTAAAGCAGAATTACGTAAAGATTAGTTAACAATTTTCAGTTGGCAGAGTACTTTTCTTAGTTCTATACCAGGCCGTTTATAGTCCCAGTAGGTAGTTGCTTATTGTGTGTATTTACTATTCAAAAACGTCTGCCATTAATTAAATCTGTCTCCTGCCCCCAAAAAATACAGCAATTGCTGGCTTCATCATTTATCTAAAGGATTGCAAATCCTTAGCTCTTGAGTCGGGATTGCAAATCCCGACTAACGAAGTCCAAAAAAGATATAAACGAAAAGCCGGACCAACTTTAATCGTTAATCCGGCTTTGCTTTACTATTTATCAAACTAAAGACTTTGGCCTTCAGCTTTGGACTTATCTGTTTTTGGTTTCGCTTCAGTTTTCCATCCTTTTACCCAGTCCGCCTGTGCAGCTTCATCATGGAAAGTCCAGGCTACAAAGCGGCTTATTTTTTGTCCCTGGCTCATTTGAACAGTGGTTACTTCAAAAGCATTTGCTTTAACCAATGCGCCGTAGATACTTTTCAAATTGGCACTTTTTGATACTAATGATGTAAACCATAACACCTGATTTTTGATCTGCTCGCTCTGAATAATCATTTGCTCTACAAAAGCACGCTCGCCACCAGGGCACCAAAGCTCGGCCTTATTCCCTCCAAAGTTTAACACATGTTTTACTTCTTTTTCGTTACCACCCAGGTTACGCCATTTCTGACGGGTGCCTTGCTCGGCTTCTTTTAGTGAAGAATGAAACGGCGGATTACAAACCACGGCATCGAAACGCTCTGTTCTACCCACAATCCCTCTGAAAATACCCAGTTTTGATGATTGCTGACGAATTTCTACAGCTCCCTGAAGGGGTTTATTGGCTTCAATAATCCGTCTTGCCGAATCAACCGAAAGTGGATCTATTTCTGAACCTACAAAGCTCCATCCATATTCCTGGTGACCGATAATCGGGTAAATACAGTTGGCACCTACGCCGATATCGAGTACATTAATTTTAGCGCCTTTTGGATTTTTTCCTTTATTACTCGATCCCAAAAGATCGGCTACATAATGGATATAATCTGCCCTGCCCGGAATAGGTGGACAAAGGAAATCCTGAGGAATATCCCATTGCTGGATATCATAAAAATATTTCAACAAAGCCCTATTTAGTGCTTTTACGGCATTTTGATCTGCAAAATCGATAGAATCGTCGTTATGTTCATTCTTAAAAACGAAACGTCTTAATTCTTTTGAAGTTGCAATAAGTTGTTTGAAATTGTAACGCGAACGGTGTTTGTTGCGTGGGTGTAACTCGCTTTTTTCTTTGCGGTTATTTTGTTCTTCTTGAGCCAATGTGCTATGGATTAATTAAACAAGCTGTGTGCATGTTTCTGCTGCAAAGATACATAAAAAAGGTTGAAGGTGTAAAGGTTGAGGATGGAAGGGTTTATGGAGCGCTCATCATTCTGAATTTATTTTAAAAGTAGACATAGTATTTTCGATTGCCTTATAGCTACTACGTGGTCAGCATCTTTCTTGTTATTAAGACCCTGAAATGAATTCAGGGTGACGCTTCGAGAGACTAACTCCAGACTAACCATTTGCTTCCGACTCCCTGAACGCCTTACGCCAAACGCTCGACCCCAAACTATCCCTCCTCTGCTTTTTCTATCGTTGCAGGTTGAATAGCTTTCAAATATTTCTCCTGGTCAAACTGGTTTTCGCTCTTTGCAATTACAATAGTAGCTACTCCATTTCCGATTACATTGGTTATAGCCCTGGCCTCGCTCATAAAACGATCTACACCGATTAATATGGAAATATGTTCTATCGGCATAATTTTTAAAGCAGTTAAAGTTGATACCAAAACGATAAAACCACTTCCGGTTACGCCTGCGGCACCTTTAGAAGTAACCATGAGCACGCCTAAAACGGTAATTTGCTGTCCTAATGTTAAATCAACATGGAAAACCTGACAAAGAAATATAACGGCCATGGCCAGGTAAATTGCGGTTCCATCAAGATTAAAAGAATAGCCAGTAGGAATAACCAAACCAACAACAGATTTATCACAACCAATAGCTTCCATTTTCTGCATCATACTTGGCAAGGCCGATTCGGAAGAAGAAGTACCCAGCACGATTAAAATTTCCTGTCGGATATATTTCAGGTAAGCCCATAAGCTAAAGTTATAGTAGCGACAAATTCCGTTTAGAACAATAAAAATGAACAGGATGCAGGTTAAATAAACTGAGCCCATTAGTTTGGCCATGCCCACTAAACTTTCCAGGCCATGGGTACCGATACTGAAAGCCATTCCGCCGAAAGCACCAATTGGTGCTAAACGCATAATCACCTTCATGATTTTGAAGAGCACTTTCGATATTTTATCGAAGGCATTTAAAACGCTTGTTCCCTCTTCGCCCAATTTGTTCAAGCCATAACCAAAAAGAATGGCAAATAGCAAAATCTGTAAAATGTTTCCCTCAGCAAAAGCAGCAATCACATTATGTGGGATAATATGCAAAAAGAATTCTGCCCAGTTCATATCTTTAGCCTTCTCGGCATAACCTACAATTTTTGTAGCATCGCCAGCATTAGTAATCATTCCGACACCTGGCTTTAAAACATTGGCCACCAATAAACCAATTGCAATAGCTACTGTGCTTACAATTTCGAAATACAAGAGTGCTTTGCCACCTACCCTACCTACTTTTTTCATATCGCCCATGTGTGCGATTCCTAAAACAATGGTAAAGAATATAATTGGTGCAATTAACATGCTAATCAGGTTAATAAAACCCTGACTGATTAATTTAGCTGTAGGCGCAAAACCCGGGAAGAAAATCCCAACATTAATCCCAATTATGATGGCCAGAATAACCTGAAAGGTTAAATTGGAGAATACTTTTTTTACAAATGCTATAAATGTCATCTTTATTTTTTAGGTGTTTTGGATTTCTATTGAACAGACAGTAAGCTAAAAATAATTTATTTATAAATACTGACTTCAATTTTCCCGTCGGCAGTAATTGCGCCTCTGTACATTCCCTCGGTATTAAAGGGCATAGTCATATTTCCTTTTTTATCTAATGCAATTAAACCACCGTCGCCACCCATTTTACCTACTTTATCTAAAGCAATTTTCGATGCCTCCGCAACAGTTAATCCCTTATATTCCATTAAATCGGAAATGGTTTTGGCCACCACATTGCGGATATAAAACTCGCCCCAACCGGTACAGGAAATGCCTGCTGTTTCATTGTTGCAATAGGTTCCAGCACCAATAATTGGCGCATCGCCCACCCGTCCGTATTTTTTATTTGTCATACCGCCGGTTGAAGTTCCGGCAGCTAAGTTGCCTGCTTTATCCAACGCTACACAACCAACTGTACCGAACTTGTAATCATGGTTTTTACTTCCAAGTAATTCCGATTTCTTGCTTCCATGATCTAATACCGCTTTGGCAGAATCTTCTTTAATGGCCTGCTGTAAGCCATCCCAGCGTTCTTTAGTCCAGAAATATTTAGGATCAACAATTTCCAGCCCTGCTTCTTTTGCAAATTGATCGGCACCTGAGCCAACCATCATTACGTGTTCTGATTTTTCCATCACGGCTCTGGCTGCAGAAATTGGATTTTTTATGGTAGTTACTCCAGCAACGGATCCTGCCATTAAGGTTTTTCCATCCATTATTGCGGCATCAAGTTCATTTCTGCCATCATGTGTAAAAACAGCACCTTTACCGGCATTAAAATGAGGATCGTTTTCTAAAACATGAATGGTTGCTTCAACAGCATCAAGGCTTGATTTGCCTGCTTTAATTTCTGCATAACCCGCATTTAATGCTTTTGTTAAGGCAGCAATATAAGCAGCCTCTTTTTCGGGACTCATATTTCTTTTGAGAATAGTGCCGGCACCACCATGAATCACCATTACGTATTTTTTCTGCTGTGCAGAAACCTGCAAAGCTAAAGCCGAAAACAAGAATAAGGCAAGTAATTTTAACCATTTCATCTTCCTATTGGGTTTAAGAAGTTGTTAAATTAAGAAAATACTTGAAAATAAATGCGTTTAAACTTTAACCAGGGATTACAGCAAATTGCATATTTCAGTGCCAGTACGTTATGCTGAACTCGTTTTACAAGTAGAAATAGTATTTTCAATTGTCTTGTAGCTACTATATGGTCAGCATCTTTTATTACAGGAAAGATCCTGAAATAAATTCAGGATGACGACTGCTTATGCAATTTGTGGAATTTAAACTTTAGCTATCCCTTTGGATGAGAACTGCAGATCGTAAAGCTTTTTATAGTAACCATTTAATTTTAACAGCTGCTGATGCGTGCCTTTTTCTTTAATCTCACCTTTATCGAGCACAATAATCTGATCGGCTTTTTGAATGGTGGATAAACGGTGGGCGATTACGATAGAAGTTCTACCTTCCATTAAATTATCAATGGCTTTCTGGATCAATAATTCGGTTTCAGTATCAACTGAAGAGGTAGCCTCATCTAAAACCAAAATAGCAGGATTGTGCACCAATGCACGGATAAACGAAATTAACTGCGCCTGACCAGCCGAAAGCGTGGCACCTCTTTCCATCACATTATACTGATAGCCACCGGGTAAACGTTCGATAAAATCATGTGCACCAACTTTTTTGGCAGCATTCACCACTTCTTCGATGGTAATTTCGGGGTTATTTAGTGTAATGTTGTTTAAAATGGTGTCTGAAAACAAAAAAACATCCTGCAGTACAGTGGCAATATTGCTTCTTAAGTAATCTAACTCAAAATCCTCAATATGAATATCATCTACAGTGATATCTCCTTTTTTCACCTCGTAAAAGCGGTTCAGGATATTAATGGTAGAAGATTTACCTGCTCCGGTTGCACCAACTAAAGCAACGGTTTCGCCAGCCTTCACTTCGAATGTAAGGTCTTTCAGTACGTAGTTCTCGTCGTTATAGGCAAACCAAACCTTTTCGAACTTGATATTTCCATCTAATTTAGCTGGCTTTTGCGTGCCAGTATTCGGCGTAGTTTCATCAGTATCTAAAACTTTAAAAATACGTTCGGCACCCACCATTCCCATCTGCAGCGTATTAAACTTATCTGCCAATTGGCGGATTGGTGTAAATACCATACCCAGGTAAATAATAAACTGGGTAATGGTTCCAGGCGTTACATCAAGTGGTTTGGAAAGAATACTTTTAGCGCCATACCATACCAACAAACCTAACGACATAGCCGAAATTAGCTCAACAACTGGGAAAAAGATAGAGTAATACCAGTTAGAACGGATATTGGCATCGCGGTAGCGCTTATTAATGGCGTAAAATTTTCTGTATTCCTGTTTCTCTCTCGCAAAGTATTGCACAATAGAAACGCCTGTAATATGTTCCTGCAAAAAAGTATTCAGGTTCGATACCTCATTCCTGATTTCCTGAAAGGCCACTTTAATCGCTTTCTGGAATTTGCGGGTAGCCATGATTAGCAATGGGATGGGCAATAGCACCACTAAACTCAACTCCCAATCTGTGTATAACATTACGCATACAATTACCACCACCTGCAAACTGTCGCCGATCATGGAAATTAAACCTTCAGAAAAGATATCTGCAATGGTTTCCAGATCTGAAACTGTTCTGGTAATTAATTGTCCGATAGGGGTTTTATCGAAGAATTTTAGGCGGAGTTTGGTAATGTGATTAAAAACATTGATCCTAAGATCGCGGATAACCGACTGACCTAGTGTATTGGTTAAAAGCGTATGGTTATACTGGATCAAAGTCTGTAAAAGCAACATAAAGATCATCAGCATGGTCATATTCACCAAACCAGAATAATTGCCTGCTAAAATATAATGATCGAGGGTATACTTAATTAAAAACGGACGTACCGGAGAAATGGCCGCAAGCAGAATGGTTAAAATAACCGACCACACAAAAACGGCACGATAAGGCTTTACGTATTGAAAAATACGTTTCAGTAATCCGGTGTTATATACGTCGCCTGTAACTGCCATTTTGTTTAATTTTGAATGAGGGAATTTTGAATGAGTGAGTGTTAGCGATAATTTCATCATTCTCTCATTCATTCAATCATTCAATCATTCAATCATTTTATATAATCGTATTCTATCTTCACTAAGTACAAACCGCATGCAGGTACCGATTGACCGGCCTTACTGCGGTTTTTACTTTCTATAATTGCTTTAAACTCCGTTAAATTTATTTCTTTTTTACCGATCTGCACTAAAGTACCCATAATTGCCCTTACCATATTGCGTAAGAAACGATCGGCTTGAATGGTAAAAACCAGTCCATCTTCCTGTTGTTCGAAAACAGCTTTGGTTATTTTACAGTTGTTTGTAAAAGTTTGGGTATTCGACTTACTAAAACACGAAAAATCAGTATAATTTAATAAAAGTACCGCCGCCTCATTCATCGCGTCAACATCCAGTTTATCTTTAACCAACCATGACCGGTTAAGTTTGAAAGGATTTTTTTCGAAGTGAATGTAATATTTGTAAGCACGGGCAGTTGCATCAAAGCGGGCATGGGCTTCATCATGCACCGGAATAATTTTTTTTGCAGCAATTTGATAGGGCAGCAAGGCATTAATACCTGTTACTGCGCTTAAAACCTTAGTCTCTTCTACACCTTCAACATCAAAATGGGCATAAAAATCAGTAGCATGTACCCCAGCGTCGGTTCTACCGCAACCCAAAGTTTCGATAGGCTGCCTAAAAAAAACAGACATCGCCTTATCTAACAATTCCTGAACGGTGATTGCATTAGGTTGTGTTTGCCAGCCATGGTACAAGCTGCCATCGTAAGCGATTTGGATGAAATACCTTTTTTTACTCAAAGCGATGCAAAAGTACAGTTTAGCGTGCAAAAGGCAAAGCGCTAAGACAAGAGTTTGGCGTTTAGAGTTCGGAGCAATTGCCAACATAAACAGCAGTTAATGCAGCTTATCAAGCTCTGCTCTCATCCGGGAACTTTAATCTTTCTTTCTTTTCTCAAAAAAGGCTAGATTTGTTGCTATATATTTTACATTCATGATACAAAGAATACAATCGATCTGGTTTTTTTTAGCGGCTTTAACCTTGATTTTAATGTTGTTTTTACCCATTGCAAGCAAAGAAATAGCAGGAACAGAGTCAGCCGTATATTCGAGTGGTTTATTTCAGATTATTGCAGGAAAAGCAGGATTACCTTTTAAAATACTCTCCTTTTTACCCCTGTTAATTACCAATATTGCCATTGCTACTATCTGTTTTGTAAATATTTTCAACTTCAGAAAACGTAGCTTTCAGAAACGTTTTGCCATTGTTTCGATCATATTAATTATCGGTTTTGCTTTCTGGTGCAGTATTTATGCCCAAAAATTACCTGGTGGTATTGAAGGTGCAAGTTTTGGTGTTGGCGCCTACTTGCCTGCCCTTGCTATCTTATTTGTAGTATTGGGCATTTTCGGCATCAATAAAGATGAAAGGTTAATCCGCTCGGCAGAAAGGTTGCGATAATTCTTTAATTTCAGCAGAAAAATAAGCTACCGAACATGCAAATTAAGTTAAATCATGCCGTTTATGCTTTTTCGTTGGCTTTGATTTGCGGAATCTTATCTTGCAGCAAGCATATTAACACTTTCGGAAAAACCAAAATCGATAAAAGTAGCGATTCACTCTACCTCAAACAGAGAATAGCCGAGATCAAAGGTTTAAATACCAGTGTTTTTGCCAAAGCATCATTCAAAGGCACAGCCGATACCGCAATTGTATACCGATTATTCAAACCCAATAACACCAAAGGCAAACTTCCATTGGTGATCGTGTTTCATGGATCAAATGCGGTGGGAAACGACAATACCAGTCAGTTGGGTATTTTGGCAAAACTATTTGCTAGCGACGAAATGCAGGCGAAATATCCTGCTTTTATTTTGGCACCACAGTTCCCTTCACGTTCGTCGAATTATGTTTTAGACCGAAGCAGAAATGTATTGACTTCGGTACCACAACCCTGTTTAACAACTTCCTTACAGCTGATCGACAGCTTAAAAAACACTTTAAACATCGACGAAAAAAGAATTTACCTGATCGGTTTTTCGATGGGTGCATCTTCGGTGATTAATGCTTTAGCATTAAAACCAGATGTATTTGCCGCGGGGATAAGTATTTCGGGTATACCTCAATTTAACCAGGTAAATGTACTCGCAAACATTCCAATCTGGCTGATCCATGGCAATATAGATACCGAAAACCCTTTCAATAGCGACAAGCAATTCTTTAAAGAGGTAAGCTATAAAAACAAAACCAGGTTTTGGGAATTCGACAATCTGGCCCACAACGATATTTTTGCTCCAGCAATATTAACCGATGAGCTACCCAATTGGTTATTCAAAAACAAACGCAAATAGCTGCTATTGCCCGCCACCTAAACCCGGTTGGAGTGAAAATACTTTTGATAAACCTGAAAGGTTTGAAAAAGATTGAAACAGAAAACGGGACTGCCGTAACCGAAACCCTGTTACTGCTGCTTTCCAAACAAAAAACAAATTCCCCCATTGCAATCAAGACCTCCATTTAAACATCCTCCATCCCTCATTTTCCATCATCCGTTTCACATCCCCTCTTACTTCCTTATTTTCAAATATTTAGCTTAAAAAACTATTTACCTGATTATCTGTAAAATACAAAATATTAACCGTACCTTTGCGGCTCAATTAAAAATAAAAAGACGAATGACAAACCCATTTCAATTATTGGGGATAAGTGATGACGTCGTTAATGCCGTAAAGGATCTTGGATTTGAAACTCCAACACCTATTCAGGAGCAAAGTATTCCTGTACTGTTAGAAGGCACTAATGATTTTGTTGGTTTGGCCCAAACAGGAACAGGAAAAACAGCCGCATTTGGTTTGCCGCTGTTAGAACTAATCGATTTTAAAGTTAACAAACCACAGGCATTGATTTTATGCCCTACCCGTGAGTTATGCTTACAAATCGCTAACGACCTTAAAAACTTTTCTAAAAACATTGCTAATGCCCACGTTGTTGCCGTTTACGGTGGCGCGAACATTATGCAACAACTACGCGAAATCCGTCAGGGAATTCAGATCGTAGTGGCCACGCCCGGCCGTATGTTGGATATCATTGGCCGTAAGGCGATTGATTTTTCAAACGTTAAATATGTTGTGCTTGATGAAGCTGACGAGATGTTGAACATGGGTTTCCAGGACGACATTAACGACATCTTATCAACTACTCCTGATGACAAAAAAACCTGGTTATTCTCGGCTACCATGCCTGCAGAAGTTCGCCGTATAGCTAAAAACTATATGGATAATCCTGTTGAATTAACCATGGGCACAAAAAATACAGGTAACGTAAACATCGAACACGAATATTACATTGTTCGTGCACGCGATAAATATGCTGCCTTGAAACGTATTGTAGATTTCAACCCTGAAATTTTTGCCGTAGTATTTTGTAAAACCAAATTGGATACACAAGATGTTGCAGAGCATTTAATTAAAGATGGCTACAATGCTGATGCTTTACACGGCGATTTATCGCAACAACAACGTGATAAGGTAATGCAACGTTTCCGCGAACGTAACATGCAGTTGTTAATTGCTACTGATGTTGCTGCCCGTGGTATCGACGTTAACAACGTAACACACGTAATTAACTACTCTTTACCTGATGAAATTGAAAGTTATACTCACCGTTCTGGTCGTACCGGCCGTGCTGGTAAAACTGGTATCTCTATCTGTATCATCAACTCTAAAGAAATTGGAAAAATCCGTCAACTGGAACGCATCATTGGTAAACAATTTACCAAAGCTGAGTTACCTACAGGATTTGACGTTTGTGAAAAACAATTATTCTCTTTGGTACATAAAGTACACAATGTAGAGGTTAATGTAGAGCAAATTGATCAATACATTCCGCGCATAATGGATGAATTTAAAGATTTATCTAAAGAGGATGTAATCAAACGTTTTGCTTCATTAGAATTTAACCGTTTCTTAGATTACTATTCTAAAGCACCTGATTTAAATGCTGCTGTTGGTGATGATCGTGGCGAAAGAGGTGAACGTGGCGAAAGACGCGGACGTGGTAGCGAAGGTTACACCCGTTTGTTCATCAACTTAGGTTCAGTAGATGAATTTACCCGCGGTGATATGTTATCTTTTATCTGTAACAATGGTAAAATTGGTGGCAAAAGCGTTGGTAAAATCGATTTAAAAGGTGTTTTCTCTTTCTTTGAAGTGGAAGATGCTGTTGCTGATACCGTATTTGAAGGTTTTAAATCTGTTGAGTTTAACGGTCGTCAGGTACGTATCGAGAAAAGCGGAGATGGTGGTCGTGGTGAAGGCGCTGGTGAAAGACGCGGTGGCGGTGAAAGACGTAGCGGCGGCGGCGGTTTCGGAGGAGAACGCAGAAGCGGCGGTGGCGGTGGTTACCGTGGTGGAGGCGATAGAAAATCTGGCGGTAGCGGAAGACGTGAAGGCGGAAACAGCGGTGGCGGTTTCAGAGATTTCTCTGGTCGTAGTCGTGACGAAAAAGGTGGAAACACTGGTGGTAGCGGACGTAGAGAAGGTGGAAGTCGTGAAGGCGGAAGCGGCGAACGCAGAAAAAAATGGTAAATCACTAAACCAAATATTTTACAAACCGGTCTTGTTTATTCGAGGCCGGTTTTTTTATGCGGTTTAAAATTCAGTTTAGTAATTTCAACGTCTGTCAGGCCCAGGAAAAACGATCATACTTAATATTCTCAGCATCCATGAATTCACCAAATAATGAATAAGCCTTATTTCCACTAAACTGAAGTTTCAAAGCTTGCAGCAAACCAGATCTGTCACCCTGCTCTAAATTGAATATTTCATAAAATTTAGCAACTTCTTCCAATTCAATGGAATAGCAATACTCATAATCAGAATCTCCCCATATTTCTTTTACCGATTTACCAATATCATATCCGTCAAAGTATAATTGATCGTTCTCATTAAAATATAACTCCATAGATATTTTAATATCAGGCTTTTCCAGGTAAAATAAAGTTACTTTTTCCAAGGTGTTTAGATTATTTCATGACCGATGCGCATCATAAATTTATAAAAAATAACGTTTCTCTGTACTATGAAAACACTTTTTTTAAAATAAATTCCTTTTATGGATGATGCATTCAGCTGGATAAAAGTTGATTATCTGAGAAAAAAATTAATATGATAATTTAAAAACAACTGGATTTTACATTTGCAGAATTACAGGCGAGTATCCCTTGATCATAGATCTTTTTTAAGCAGATATAGACCCAAAAGTATATTTTATAAATTTAGCATTAAGGAAAGCAACTTTAATTATTTAACAATTGTAAAATAGTTATGTAGCTTTATATTTATCCTTAAATTGCACTACTTTCGCTCATTATGCAGGCAAAATACATTTCCTATCAGGAAACCGGATCATTTTCAAAACTGGTTTTAGATTATATTAACGATGAAGAGCAACTTAAAGCTTTTTACAGTTACCGCCCTGATATGGCCGGTTTAGCCAGCGCAATTGAGCATAGAAATTTCCCTGGAGACCGGACTACCTTAGTGCAGGTTTTGCAAGATCAATACCTGCATTTACAGCCCAATAAATCGGTTACGAAAAATATCGAACTTTTAGGTTTAGATAATACTTTTACTGTAACTACTGGTCACCAGTTAAACTTATTTACCGGACCACTTTATTTTATTTATAAAATTGTAACCACCATAAATTTAGCCATTGAGTTAAAAATGGCCCATCCGGATAAAAACTTTGTCCCGGTTTATTGGATGGCTACCGAGGATCACGACTTTGATGAAATTAACCATGTAAGTGTTGATGAAAAGAACATCAGCTGGATACAACAGACCAACGGTGCCACCGGAAGATTAAGCACCAAAACCGTTGCTGCTGCGGTAACGGCATACAAAGGTTACTTAGGCATTTCCAAAAACGGAAAACGGATTGCCAAATTGGTAGAACAGGCCTATTTGCAACACGATAATTTAGCCGATGCTACCAGATTTTTGGTCAACAATTTATTCGAGAAATATGGCCTTGTTATCGTGAACGCAGATAATGCGCGATTAAAAAAACAATTTGCCAATATCATAACCGAAGATATTATTCAACACAATAGCGCTAAAAACATCGACGAAAGTTCGAAAAGCCTGGAAGAATTTGGCTATAAGACCCAGGTTAACGGTCGCGACATTAATTTCTTTTACCTTATAGATAATTTACGCGAGCGTTTGATCTTTGAAAAAGGAAAATATATCGTAAACCATACCGATATCAGTTTTACAGAAGAAACACTAAAAACTGAAATCGAATCGCATCCTGAGCGTTTTAGTCCGAATGTAGTAATGCGGCCAATGTACCAGGAGGTTATTTTACCTAATATCGCTTATATAGGTGGTGGTGCCGAGGTAGCTTACTGGATGCAATTAAAAGCAAATTTCGATTTTTATAAGGTCGATTTCCCGGTTTTACTATTGCGTAATTCGGCTTTACTGATAGATAAACGCAGTGCCCGGAATTTATACCATCTAGGTTTTTCTTTGGAAGACATTTTTCTGCCCGTTGAAGAACTAAAAAACATTTGGGTAAAGCGGAATACCACTGCCCAATTGAGTTTGGCCGATGAAACCAGGGCCATTAACAGCATTTTCGATCAGATTAAGCTAAATGCCTATAAAATAGACAAAACGCTCTCTGTATCGACTGATACAGCAAAACAGCGGGCCAATCACTTATTGGCTAACCTTGAAAAAAAACTTTTCAGGGCAGAAAAACGGAAACATGAAATGGCGTTATTACAAATTGATAATGTCAAAAAAAGGCTTTTCCCTAACGGAAGTTTACAGGAACGTACTTTAAATATAGCGCCCATGTATGTTAATTACGGAGAAGATTTTCTTTCATCCTGCATAGAAAACTTCGAACCATTGGGAGGCGATTTCACTGTTTTATTACCGTAATATTAGTCCGGAGTCAATGACCTAAAGCGCCCAATCTCAATAATCCTATTCCATACTCAATACCTACAACTTGATACCAACAAAATGAACTTCATCACCTTTACCGAAACCAACCTTAGGACTTTTACTTATAATGTTTTTAAAAAAATGGGCTGTTCTGATGAGCATGCCGATTTAGCAACCGACGTGTTAATCCGATCAGATTTACGGGGAATCGATTCGCACGGCGTTGCACGATTAAGTGGCTACGTTCGTCTTTGGGAAAAGAAAAGGATCAACGCCACTCCTGATATCAAAATCATACATGAAACACCAACCACTGCCACCATTGATGGTGATGCAGGTTTAGGTTTGGTTGTTGCACCATTCGCTATGAAAGTTGCTATGGAAAAAGCAGAAAAATATGGTAGCGGATGGGTATCGGTTAAAAACTCCAATCATTTTGGAATTGCTGGTTACCATGCTTTAATGGCGGTAGAAAAGGATATGATCGGCATCAGTATGACCAATGCAAGCCCTTTAGTTGCACCGACTTATGCCAATGAACGTTTATTGGGTACCAATCCCATTTGTTATGCTTTCCCGGCAGGAAAATATCCACCGGTAATTGTAGATATGGCTACGGCAGCAGCAGCAAATGGCAAATTAGAGATTGCTCAACGTGCCAATAAAAGCATTCCTGATGGCTGGGTTCAGGATAAAAGCGGCGAAAATTCTACCGATCCGAACGAATTAAAAAATGGCGGTTCGCTTTTGCCTTTGGGTAGCGATAAAGATCATGGCAGCCATAAAGGTTATGGATTAAGTGCTACTGTCGACATTTTATCGGCAGTATTATCCGGCGCAAATTACGGCCCTTGGGTGCCGCCTTTTGTGGCCTTTTTAGAGCCATCAGCGAATCCGGTTGGCGAAGGACTTGGCCACTTTTTAGGCGCTATGCGTGTAGATGGTTTCAGGCCAGCCGCAGACTTTAAAGAGCATTTAGATAATTGGGTAGATCGCTTTAAAAGTGCAAAAACAATAGATCCTGATAAAAAAGTAATCATCCCAGGCGAACCGGAGCATGAATTTGAGCAGGAAAGAAAAATTAGTGGTATTCCGATCATTGATGTGGTGGTAAAGGATCTGAATGAACTCGCTGTGAAATTGGGGATAGAAAGATTGAAATAGCTTCATTTAACCGCAAAGGGCGCTGAGAAGAAAGCGCTAAGTTCGCAAAGTTGGGTGCAGCAATTCTAAATACCCTTCAAGTCCGCTATCATAGATAGCTCCCGATAGGCTGATCGTCATTGCGAGGCGCGAAGATAACTGAACAAAGCGAGCGCATAAATGCCTTTAAAAACAACTGTAAAGATAAATAATCTTAATGCGCTCGCTAGTAGCGAAAGTTGTAGGATTGCTTCGTCGTTCCTCCTCATAATGACGTTTATGTAAACAACTGATATTTAGTGTTATTTTTTTGACCATATAAGACATTTAAGAACCATATAAGCTTAAATGTCCTTATATGGTGTAAAAGCCTAAAGGATTATTTAATGAATCAGATGTTCTTAGGTGTCTAAGGTGGTTAATTAACCTGCATAGTCTTTAATTTTTACGACTACCTTAGACATCTTAGCTCAATGAGTTTTGCAGGATGCAAAATCTTAAACATAATACTTTAGAAAGCGCATATAGGACGTCATTCCTGTATTTTTCAGGCCACAGACCTGATGGGTACTTATAATGACGAAAAACAAAAAAGCCGCAGATTTATCCAGAATCTGCGGCAAAATTAATGATATGGTTTATACCAAACCGTAGAAAGTATTTTTTAAGGCTTAACGGTTAAGTTATCTTTTAAATAAAGTGCCTTACTTGATGATCCGATCATAATTCTGTATTCGCCTGGAGCTACTTCCCATACGTTATTGATATTGAGTGTTTGCAACACCTCCTTATCTAGCTTAAATGAAATGAGCTTTGTTTCACCAACCTTTAAGTGTATCCTCTGGAAAGCCCTGAGAGCAAGAACTGGCTGTGATAATTTGCTTAACAAAGGTCTCATGTACAGTTGTACTACTTCTTCACCATCGTAATTGCCTGTATTCTTAAGTTCGAAACTTACCACAGCAGTTTCATTTTTAGCGATGCTTTTGCGGTTAAACTTTAAATTGTTGTAGGAAAAGTTGGTATAACTTAATCCATATCCAAATGGAAAAAGTGGTTCGCCGCTTAAGTTGTTATAATCATCGCCTCTTCCGGTAGGTTTGTGGTTGTAAACCAAAGGCAACTGCGATTCGTCAATCGGGTAAGTAATGGGAAGTTTACCTGATGGATTTTCTTTTCCGAGCAAGATATCGGCAACGGCAGCTCCCCCCGCTTCGCCTGGATACCACACGTTCAAAACCGAGCTTACTTTATTTAACCAGGGCTGCATATTGATAGCACTTCCGCCGGTTAATACCACAACAATAGGCTTCCCGGTTTTTGCGAGTTCTTCCAGTAACAACTCCTGGTTACCTGGCAAGTTTAACATTGCCCGATCCAAAAATTCTCCTTCTTTTATACCTGCAACGAATACAATTGCATCATTATTTTTTGCCTCAGCGACTGCGTCGGCTATTTCGTTTGATTTCCTGATATTATAATCCCAAACCAGTTTGATTTTACCATTGCCTTTAGGTTCAAAAAATTCAATTTTAATGGCATACTCCTTATTTTTCTCGAAATGAAACGGAACTGTCCTGGTACTGAAAGACTTTTTATCCCAGTTATCGATCATCAATTGATCATCCAAATATAATCGGTAACCATCATTTCCCTCTAATCCGATATTAACATCGGCATTCTGCGGCACCTTAATTTTACCAGCCCACCTCACAGCATAATCATCCAATTGAAGCTGGTCATCTGGTGGGTATAATGTCCAACTGAAATTAACTGTCTTATCATTTACTTCTTTAACGGGTTTCCCTGAAAAGTGAAGCCCTTTATAATAGCTTCCCATTAATCCTGCTTTCTGATTGACAGAAAGAAACTGGCTGTCTATAGGAATATAAGACTGCAGCTCCCGGCTACTGCCTTTTAAATAATTAACCTCAACGTTATTGGCTACTGCATTTTTTAAGCCATCTAATATATTTATCTTATTGTTTCCAGTACCACTATAGCCACCTAATCTGGCTTCAATGGCATCTTCGCCTACCAGTAGGATATGTTTTACATTTTTTAACGGAAGTGTATTGTTATCATTTTTTAGCAATACAAAAGATTTTAAAGCAGCCTCTTTGGCCAGATTGCGATTACTTTGATCGCTTAACATCTTTTCGGCAATACTTTCATCTACATAAGGATGCTCAAATAAACCCAGCTCAAATTTCGCCCTTAAAACCCTTGACAATGCATCATCTATTCTTGATTTTGGAATGTTGCCATCTAAAAATGCAGGTAGAAAAAGTTTGTAATGATTATAATCTACCTGGAAGATTACATCAAGGCCTGCGTTAATTGATTGTGCTGTGGCATCTTTATAATCCTTAGCTGTAAAATGTAATACATTGGCACCTCCAACTGCACCTGCGTCAGAAATCACGAAGCCTTTAAAGCCCCATTCCGTTTTCAGTTTAGTGGTAAGCAACCATTTATTAGAGGTTGCAGGCGTACCAAAAACACTATTATAGGAAGTCATTATTGAACGGATGCCCACATTTTTAACTCCATCTTTAAATGCTGGAAAGTGGATTTCTTCTAAAAAATGTTTATCCATTTCAATAGGATAACTATCGCGCCCACCATCGCCAACATTGGCAATAAGATGCTTTGGTGTAACAATGATATTCTGCCTTTCTATGGCATTCATAAAAGCATGTCCCAGCACAGTTGTTAAATATGGATCTTCTCCATAAGTTTCTTCTACCCTGCCCCATCTCACATCTGTTGCCATATTGATTACAGGCGCCAAAAGATCTCTCAAGCCACGTGCTTTTGCCTCATTTGCAATAGCGGTACCGATTTTGGCCACTAAAGCAGTATCGAAACTTGCAGCCAAACCAATTGATTGCGGGAAAGCCGTAGCACCTTGCCTAACCAAACCGTGTAAAGCCTCATCAAATGGAATAATTGGGATGCCCAGACGGGTTTCTTCAATGAAGTATTTTTGAATCTTATTTACCTTTTTAGCCAAAGAAAGTCCGTCTTCAGAGGTATTGTAAGTTAACATTTGTTGTGCATTACCACTTCCTTGTGCAGCTGCACTTACCTGCAAACCAAAAATACCCTGCTTAAACTGATCTTTATTTTTTTCGGTTACATCTCCAGGAATCATAAACAACTGCCAGAATTTCTCTTCAGGTGTCATTCTCGAAATCAGGTCTCTTACCCTTAAATCGATACCTAATTTTGGATTTTTATAAGGTAAAACCTGCCCTTTTTTAACCTGAGCAAAAAGGCCGCAGGAAAAAAACAGTGTGGGCAATAAGTATAAGTATTTTATTGATTTCGGCATTGCTAATTAGTTTCGGGTGTAAAAGAAAAAGTCAAAGCTATTTTCTCCTCTGTTTTAGGGAAATTGAAGTGTACCTTACCGTCTTTCAATGTCCATTTTACCTTTTGGTTGGTACTTAAAATGGTAATGAGACTTCCTTTTTTAGGCATACTCCCTTGCCATGAAATTTCTTTGTTTGTCGTATTGTTAATTAAACTGATGCCATAAATGGTTTTACCATCTTTACTTTGCGTAAACCAATTTTGCCCATCATGGTAGTTTTTAGTAATCCTTGTTCCATATATGGCTATGCCGTTTTTGCTGGTCCACTTCCCAATTTCCTCTAATCTGGCAATCACATTATCGGGTAGCGTTCCATCAGCTTTTGGCCCAATACCTAAAAGTAAACTTCCGCCTTTGGCTACAATTTCTACCAATTTATGAACCACTTCTCCTGCTGATTTATATTGATCGTTAGGTACAAAACCCCAGGCGCCCCCCAAGGTCATGCAACTTTCCCATGGGTAATCCAATTGCTTTTCAGGGATTTTCTGTTCAGGGGTTTGGTAGTTTTCATACTGGCCATGTACCGTTCTGTCTACCACAATTAAACCAGGCTGTACTTTTCTGGCATTAGCTGCAATTTTAGGCATATCAATGTCCTGACTCCATTCCGGAATTGGCGCTCCCCATGATAGCACTTCCTGGTTTACACTAGCCCTTGGACGAACCCAGCCACCATCTAACCATAAAATATCAATGCTTCCGTAATTGTTCATTAACTCGCCAATCTGCTTTTGAGTATAACTTTTGAACATATTCCACCGCCACGGATTTTTTCTGATATCATAATTGTTATTTCTATCTGCAGTGGCGTATTTGTCCCACCAATAGTATTGAGAATGCCAGTCGGGTTTAGAAAAATAAGCACCGATCATAAAATTTTCCTTACGGAAAGCATCGAACACATATTTAGCAACATCTTTTTTAGGGTTATTGGCAAATGGACCTTTTGCAATGCTGAAATCGCTTTCTTTAGTATCGAACATAGCGAAACCATCGTGATGTTTGGTGGTAAAAACCAGGTATTTCATTCCAGCATCCTTACCTGCCTTTGCCCATTGCTCAGGATTGAATTTTGTTGGGTTAAATTTTTCGCTCTGTCCCCAATACCATTTTTTATAATCTTCGTATTTGATAGTGCTATCCCTTTCAATCCAATCTTCAGAGCAGATAGACCATGATTCGATAATCCCTGGAACAGCGTAAAGTCCCCAGTGGATAATCATTCCAAACTTTTGGTCTTGCCAGGTATCGAGTTTCTTTTTTACTGCCTCATCTTGTGGCCATTCGTATTTTGTTGATTCTTTGAGGATATCGTTACGTTGCGCAAAAGCAATATTGACGCAAAAGATAAAGGCAATTAAAAGGCTACTTAATTTCATATTTTAATATAATTAAAAATCCCGGCAGAAACTGCCGGGATTTAATTTAAAAGGATTAAGGCATCCAGAATATTTTAGTTTTGCGGGTATCTTTAGCTACTACAGCCTGATAGTTTGCACTATTTAAAGTTTTCTCTTTTGCCGGATAAATTAATCTCGTTGGAGGCGTCTCATAACCTGCTTGCTTTCCGTTTGTCGGGAATGTTAACACAGGAATACCGGTTCTTCTGTATTCGGACCATGCCTCTGTTGCTTGAAGAACACCAAAGTGTACCCATTTTTGAGTGTAAATCTTGGTTAGTTTATCTGTTGAAGCATCAGTATAAGCTGCATTAGAAGTATTTACCCAAGTATCAATTGTTGTTGCTGACGGAAAAGTTTCCTTAACATACGCCCCTTGATTTATACTATTCAGGTAATAATAAAATGCCACAGATTGCCTTAAAGCCATATCATAAGCTGTTTTAGCATCTGCTGTACTGCCCCATCTTTCAAAAGCTTCTGCTTTTAACAAGTTAACTTCTGATGCTGTAATTAAAATTCCCGGAAGTTTTTGGTTGAAAACCAAAGTTCCGGAATCTAACACCGCATAATCAGCAAAGCTTGATTCTTGTTGGGCTGTGGTGAAAGTAACAGGCATTGCTTTATAAGTTGGATTCTGAACAAATTGATCTTTTCCTGCCACTTTCTTTACCCGACCAAATTTGTCATATAATACAGGGATCCTTGGATCATTTGCTGGTAGCAAAACTGTATTCAACATATAATCAGTAGCATACCAACTACCTTCAAAAAATGCATCGTGCAAATCGCTTGAACTGTTTGTAAGGGGCTGTAATAAAATATCAGAAACACCTGGATTGTAAGTGCCAACATTACCACCATCAACTAATGGAAAATTAGTCTGATCGCCTAACATTTGAAGTACAGCAGTTTTTGCGGTTGCTTCATCAGTTTTTGAGATACGCATTAACAGCCTTAACCGTAATGAATTAGCATATCTGGTCCATTTATTTAAATCACCCTTTAAGAGAATGTCTGCTTTAGCGAAAGCAGCTGTAGAAGTTGCTGTTTTGAAATAAGTGACTGCACTTGCTAAATCAGCAATAAAGCTGGTATATAGTGCCTTTTGTTCATCGTATTTAGGATTTTTAATTAAATCATTTGTTGTTAAGCCTCCGGCTTCTGAATAAGGAATATCACCCCATAAATCTACCATCTTAGCCGCTTGCTCAATAAGCACTACTTTTGCTGCTTGTAAAATAACTCTTTGAGCAGCTTGATCTGTAGATGAAAGTGAATTAAATTTCCTTTCCATTGCCCTGTATAAAGCAACAGGTCCACTTCCATTTCCCCCCGGGCTATAGAAATCATCCCAGTATTGTTGTGAGTAACTATCGCTTTGCTGATAAACGGTATTGCCGTTAGCAATGTAAGTAGTTTGCGCATACACTCCTGGCATTTGACTTAAGAATGTACGCATGTTCCAATACTTAGCAGCTACACGGTCATTATTGAGCATTCCGGTAAATAATCCCGGTAAGTTGGGATCTAAAACGTTTTCAGGATTATTAAATTTATCATCAATATCCTTTTTGCAACCAACCGCAACAGTTAGTGACAATACAAGAAAACTTGCTTTTATGATTAATTTTTTCATAATATCTTATTTGTAATTGGCTAAAAATTTGCATTTAATGAGAATCCAAAGTTTCTAGATGCAGCTGTTGAGCCGACATCCACACCTTGCGACCACCATTTGTTTCCTAGCGGTGCCTCTGGGTCCAGATCTTTCAAAGTTCTGTGGATGTAAAATAGATTACGTCCGATCAATGAAAATCTTAAATTAGAAATTTTTAGTTTTTTAGTGAAAGAAGCCGGGATTTTATAGCTCAACACAATCTCTCTCATTTTGATATAATCGTTATCAAAAATCTCTGCTTCGGTTAATGAACCTTCACCCCAATTATAGGTAGTTATATAATAATCAGCAGCAGAAAGAACCTTAGTATTTGGCAATCCGGTGGTTTGATTTACGCCCTGCAAAACTACACCGTCATTATAGGTTTTACCATTGCTGGTATAACTTAAACCGCCGCTAGCTGCATCTCTGAATTCCATTGAATTTTCTAACATACCTGCACCACGCATATATTTCAAGTTTGGCGCAATCATTTTGCCACCGAAGCGGTAATCAACAGTTACGTCTAATGCAAAGTTTCCATAGCTAAAAGTGTTAGAGAAACCACCAACTGCTTTAGGCATAATGTTTCCTGCCTTAACATAAACAGAATTATCCATTACATAGTAACCATCATCATTAATTAAGTAATTGCCATTCGCATCAGTTTTTCTCGGACGAATATAGATGTTACCCAAATCTTCGCCAGCTCTGGCTACAATTTTAGCGGTAGCCTGATCTGAAGAATAGAAATTGATTTCAGAATTGGCATCATACAATGAATTCACTTTCGATTTATTGGTTGAGAAGTTTAAACGGGTATCCCATCTAAATTTTCCAGAAACCGGTGTTGCGTTTAAAGCAATCTCCCATCCTTTATTACCTACTTCACCAACGTTTACAATCTGCTTTTGTGCGCCATTTGTTGCCGTAACATCTAAAGGTAAGATTTGATTTTTGATCTTATTATTATAATAACTCACATCTAAACCTAATCGGCCGTTTAAAAATCTGGTTTCTAAACCAAATTCAGCTTCATGCTTCTTTTCAGGCATTAAGCCTAAGTTTCCATACGAGTTCAAAGATACTATTGATGGCACAGGGCCATTGATACTTTGTAAAGAAGTTTGTTTATATGAAATGTTTGCTTCATAAATTGGAGGGGCATTACCTACCACGCCGTAAGAAGCTCTTAATTTTCCATAACTCCAGAATTTTGGTAATTTCCAAAGATCACTAAACACAAAACCACTGTTTACTGAATAATAAGAGTATTGATTGTTTCCTGGAGGAAGGGTAGAAACATATTCTTGTCTGGCCGTACCTTCAGCAAATAAGAAATCCTTATAACTTAAATTCACTAAACCTAAGTAAGCATACTTAAGTTGCTCTTTACGTGCTTCAGTAGTTTCGGCCACATTAAAGGAGTTAGATAATGCAAAGAAGTTCTCTGTTACTAGTCCATCTCTGGTGTTCGATTTTAAGTCTTTATAAGTTTCTTTTCTACCTTGGTAACCACCACTGATTGATAGGCCAAAATCTTCACCAATTTTGTTAGAGTAAGTTAACAATGCGTCTCCGTAAAGTACAGAATACTGTCCTTGAGTTGTTGTATAAGCTCCAGTACTTGTATTCGTATTCAGCGCACTTGGAATTTCAGTAAACTGATGATTTTCGGTTTTAACACTGGTATAGTCATTACCAATACGTCCTCTCAACTTTAGGTTTTTAGCTACATCATAGTTTAAAGTGAAACTAGATAACAACCTGTTTTCATTTTCGTCATATTGGTTTTTCAATTGTTGCCAATAAAAATCCAATAAATTGGTTGCCCTGATATTGAAAAGGAATGGTTCAGGACGAGCAGTTTGATCAAAAGTAGCATACTTGTAACCATTACTCGTTTGGAATCTTTCTTTCATCAGGCCCATATCTTCCGCACGGCTAAAAAAACCAGCAAATGAGCCTAAAACCTGACCTAATTGGTAAGGTCTGTTTTTAGTAATGGTATTCACATAGCTCACAATTACATCTGCAGATAATTTTGGTGCAAGTTTGACAGTAGAGTTTAAGTTAAAAGTATTTTTAGCACCCGTATTTCCTGGTTGAGTACCTTTATAATCTAAACGAGAAGCAGAGAAACGATAGTTAACGCCCTCTGTCTGATTAGAAATTGCAACGTTTGCGTTAGAAGTATATCCATTTTGGTATACATCTCTATAGTTATTTGGTTGAGGAGAATATGAACGAATTGAACCATCCCACCACCTTACTTGTTGGCCTTCCATTTTAGGCCCAAAATTCGCATAGGCTCTGAAATATGGTCTGAAACCACTTGGAGAAACTGCATCAGCAATCCAGCCTTCTTCAGTTGCACCGTTTGCTACGTTAGTTTCCCTATCATAACCAGGACCATAAGTGTTTTGGAAGTTAGGTAAGAAAGCAACCTGATCAATTGAACCCTGGTAGTTAAAATCAACTCCTAAACCTCTGTTCTTTGAACCTTTTTTGGTCGTAATTACTACAACTCCACTAGCTGCATCAGAACCATAAAGCGCAGATGCACTTGCTCCTTTTAATACCGTTAAACTTTCGATATCGGCAGGGTTAATATCTAAAATACCATTACCGCGTACACGTTGATCATCCCAATAGTTATTGTTGTTTGCTCCTGCTGCACCATTTTGTCCATCATTTCTGATCATTACCCCATCCACAACATATAAAGGTTGTTGATTGTAGTTAATAGAGTTAATACCCCTGATTTGAACATTTACAGCACTACTTGCACCACCTGGAGCTGTTGTAATTTTAACACCTGCAGCTTTACCATATAATGCCGATGCAAAATTGGTATTTCCTGCTTCGGTTAATTGTTTAGCCGTTACTGTACTTACTGCGTAACCAAGTGATTTTTCCTGGCGCTTAATCCCTAACGCAGTTGTTACTACGTTAACTTCATCAAGCTGATTAGAGCTTTCTTTTAGGATTACATTTATTGATGTTTGATCGTTTATGCTAATTTCTTGCTTGGCATAACCTATTGCAGTAAATACCAAAATTTCGTTTGGGCTTACTGATAGAGAGAATTTTCCACTGCCATCTGTTTGAGTTACTTTTGCAGTTCCTCTGACAGAAACGCTTACCCCCGGAAGAGGCCCCGACGCATCTTTTACTGTGCCGGTAATATTCTTTTGTGCAAATGCTGTTATTGTTAAAAAACATAACAACAACATACTTACACACTTTAAGTACATTTTTTTCATAATTTTTAGTTTAGTAGTTTAAAATAAGTTTAAGGTAGTGCGAGACTTGATAAGTTGATTTTTATTTTTGCATATGCCTTGGTTTTATGTTTAAGAATTTCTTTAGTCAAATTGATTATACTCTACGGTTAAACTTCCGGCAGCCAATAATTCAGCTTCATCCGTCAGGGTAGAGAGTTTTATTTCAGTTTGCTCGGCTATTCGCGGAATACAAAACTCATGGATAGCTTGCTGGATTGGTGGCAAAAGCATTTTGCCTGCCTTAGCTCCTCTTCCACTCAAAACAATACATTCAGGATTTAAAAGATGGATTAATGTAGCTACTCCTTTGCCTAATTGAAAAATAGCTTTAGCCAATACTGATACGGCTACGGGGTCTTGTTGAACTACAGCGTATAAGAAATGATCTGCAGGGTGTTTACTTTTATCTTTAAAAAGTTCTTTCATGCTCGATTCAGCACCTTTGGCTATTGCTTCTTCTGCACGCTTAGCCATTACCAATAAGGAAGTATCAACCTCTAAACAACCTCTTCTCCCGCAAGAACACAAATTGTCGCTGTTTGATAGTGGAATATGACTAAACTCACCGGCACTGCCGCTACTACCCCTATATAATTTACCATTTACAATAATTCCCAAACCCGTTCCCCAGCCAATATTAACCACCATTACATCTTTTAAATTAACTGCTTCTCCGAAATTTAATTCAGCCATCGCAATTAAACTAGAATCGTTATCTATATATACCGGTAAATTGATTTTAGACGAAAGATACTTTTGTAAGGTTGTTCCTTCTTCCACTTTAAGAAAAGAGTGGTTTATGCCCTCATCAGCATTAACAAAACCCGGCATCCCAATACCAACCCCTAAAATATCTGTTCTGTTGATTTCAGATTGATCGATACTGTTGTTGATGAAATTTACCAGGTCGCCGATATTGCTTTCTTTTGAGGAGAGTTCGAACTCTAAAGTCCGAATTGGTGTAACCATTGTTCTCGAAAGGTCGTAAATGGTTAATCTGGATGTGAGCTGATCTATTGCAACTGCTACAATGTATTTTTTCAGATTTGGATTGATTAAGAACATTGCAGCTCTTCTGCCACCTGTTGATGGTGCAAAACCCTCTTCTATAATATATCCTTCAGCAATTAAACCATTAACCACGGCGGTAACCAAAGGCAAACTCTTTTGAGTCAGCTTACTCAAGTCTGTAAGTGATAGCGATTTTTTATAATATAAATGCTTTATAACACCAGCCCTAAGGCGCTGGCTTTTCTCAACAATTACAGACATGATATTTGATTACAGTTCAAACTTAAAAAATATTTTCAAAACATCACAATACTTTTTAATTTTTTTTAAAAGTTAATTATAAACTTGCTATAAACAAAATGGGCGAATAATCTTTCGATTATCCGCCCATTCTAAAGAATTATATTTTCTTAATGAATTCCCATAAACAACCTGCTCCATCTGATTTTATGTAAGAAAGATGCTGTACTATCCCAGCTCATCCAAACAAATAAAGCTTTACCTACAATATGATCTTCTGGTACAAAACCCCAATAACGCGAATCGGCTGAATTGTGGCGGTTATCGCCCATCATCCAATAGTAGTCCATTTTAAAAGTATAGGTAGTGGCCACCTTATCGTTAATATACCAAACACCTGCTTTTTGCTCTACTTTGTTTCCTTCATAAGTTCTGATTGCCCTGTAATACAGTGGCATGGTATTGCTGTCGATTTTTACGGTCCATCCTTTTGAAGGAATTTTAACAGGGCCAAAGTTATCCCTGTTCCACACCCTGTTTGGATCATTTGGAAAAACACCACCCGGAACGTCTCCGGCAGGATCAGGACTTAAGGTAACTGATTTCACAAAATCAAAAGTTTTCAGTTTTTCCACAATTTCCGGAGATGCATCTACAACATATGTTTTATCTGCAATAGCAGGTGTTCCTCCTAAATTCAGCTTAAATTCATCAAGTACAGCATAATTAAAATCCATGGTTTTAAACTCGATGCGATAAGGCATCATACCTGTGTTTTTTAAAGGCTCATTTTTGCCGTTTACGTTAGCAACACCATTGCTCATCGAAATGACGTCGCCCGGAATACCAATACACCTCTTAATAAAATTCTCGCGTTTATCTACCGGGCGATCTACTATTGTGAAGGTACTCCTCACCTGTTGGCGGCCCATACTACGCACCAAAGCGTAATAACTTTCTGCCTGGTTTTCTACAGCAACCGTGTCTCCCTCAGGAAAGTTAAATACCACTACGTCGTTTCTTTTAATTTTAGATAAACCCGGCAAACGGTGATATTTCCACTGTACACCATCCCAATAAGCTTTTGTAGAAGTGGTTAAAGGCATCGTATGATGCGCGAAAGGAAAAGCAACAGGGGTCATCGGAATACGTGCACCGTAATTCACTTTACTCACAAAAAGGAAATCGCCGATAAGCAAAGATCTCTCCATCGAACCGGACGGAATGGTGTAAGCCTCTATAAAAAATACGCGGATGATGGTTGCAGCCACTACTGCAAAAACAATTGCATCAACCCACTCGCGGGTTTTAGTTTTTTTCTTCTTTGGGGCATCTTTTTTTCGTTGCCAGAATTTATAATTCATATGTCTTATTTTTGGTTTCGCGATTTATTTAACCGGCTACCTGTTATCTGTAATCCTTCGTTGTGATTTCACAGATTTAGTGATTTCACAAACTATCTGTTTGGTTATTCAGTTAATTGCAATAAATCGCTTAACCGAAAACTGCCAATTGTCAACTGAAAACTATTTCCTATTCAAAAATATCAGTAATATTAAAAAATCCTTTTTTATCTTTTAGCCACTCTGCTGCTACCACAGCACCTAAAGCAAAACCTGCTCTATTATGGGCGGTGTGTTTAATTTCTATTTCATCTACCTCGCTACTGTAAATTACAGTGTGTGTACCTGGAATATTTTCTATCCTGTGCGATTCTATCAACAATTGTTCTGCTTTGGGAAACAATTCTACGTCAGTTCCTACCACTTCGTTTAACCACTCTTGTTTTCTTTCCAGGTTATCTACAATCCCTTCTGCAAGCGTAATGGCTGTACCACTTGGCGCATCCAGTTTTTGGGTATGGTGTATTTCTTCAACCTGAACTTCGTAGGCAGGATAGTTATTCATCAGCTTTGCCAAAGTTTGATTAAGCTTAAAGAATAAGTTTACGCCAATACTAAAGTTAGACCCATAAAGCAATGTATTGTTACTGTTGCTGCAATCGTTTTTTACTTCCTGGAGTTTGCCATACCAACCGGTTGTACCTACCACTATTGGCACATTGGCATCAAAACAGGCGTCAATATTTTTTAAAACCGAATCAGGCGTACTAAAATCGATAGCCACATCAGCTGATTTTAAATTTTGCCTGGTTAAATCTTCCTGGTTATCGATCGTTATTTTCAAAACAATTTCGTGGCCACGTTCCACCGCAAATTTTTCGATAATCTGCCCCATTTTACCATATCCTAAAAGCGCAATTTTCATCTTTATGTTATTTTCAGTTTCTGTTCTTATTTTTTATTCCTAACCGCTAATTGCCACGTCATCACAATTTCAAATGTAATATCCTTTATTGATTTTAACGATGGTTCCGGCATTAAAATGTTAACGATAATTTTAACGCAGGCGTTGCATTGAAACCATATACCGAATTGGTATTAATCATGGATGGCATTACCTTAAAAGAAAGGTTATCGTCAATATTGAAGAAATGCAAACGGGCTGCAACATAGGCATCTACTATATTGGCAAAATAAACCAAACCGTAAGAGAACAATACAATCTGTTTATTTCTTCTATACGTATCTTTACCGGTTGTTATTCCTTGTGTAGAATACCTTGTAGTTACCTTGTCTGCGTTTACAAACGGGCCATCTGGATCTGGTTTATCATTGTGATCGTTGCGATACTGCAGCTCTGTCAAGTAAAGATTATATTGTTTACTACTTTCGATGTACGACATGGTAAGCACGGTTATACCACCATAAATAGCTGCAATTTTGCCACCGGTATACAGCTTTTGAAAAAACTGGCTTTTTCCTGCTCTTGTACCATAACCATCATTTAGCAGTTGCATATTATACAATTGCCCCCAACCCGGTATAATCATCGATCTGAAAACAGCTTTTCTACCGGCAACCTTACCCGGATTAACATACTTGGCTTTCATCGAATCCTTTCTCGTCATCGGTTTTTTAGCCGCAGTATCTAAAGACTTAGATAATTTAATTTTCGAGGTATCCGCACGTTTTAACAACGTATCCTTAACCTGCGCCGAGGCTAAGTTTACAAGGAAAAATGTAAATGCAGCAACCAGTAAGAAAAGTTTAGTCTTTTGCATTACCAGTCTAATAACTCTAGAATTCGGTTCAAATCATCATCGCTCATAAAAGGAATTTCTATCGCCCCTTTACCGTTCTGGGTTACTTTTAATTTTACACGGGTAGCAAATTTAGAAGCGAGATCATCCTGTAATTTTTGATATTGAAAAGAAACAGCTTTTTCTTTTGATTTTTCATCGGCTTTTAAAGGTATGTGCTGCAGATTACGCACAAGTTCTTCCACTTTACGTACTGATAAGCCTTTTTCTAAAATTTCCTGGTGAATAAACAACTGTTTGTCCACACCATCAACATTAATTAAGGCTCTTGCATGCCCCATGCTAATTTTCTGATCGCGGATGGAAGCCTGAATAGCAGGAGGAAGTTTTAACAAACGCAGGTAATTGGTCACCGTTGTACGGTTTTTACCTACACGTTCACCTAATTGTTCTTGTTTTAACCCCACCTCATCTATCATCCGCTGGAAACTTAATGCTACTTCAATGGCATTTAAATTTTCGCGCTGAATATTTTCGATCAGGGCCATTTCCAACATCTGTTGGTCGTTGGCACTGCGGATGTAAGCAGGAATCTGTGTTAAACCAGCTAGTTTTGACGCCCTGAACCTACGCTCACCTGAAATGAGCTGATATTTGTTTGCGCCTAATTTTCTAACTGTAATGGGTTGTATTAAACCCTGTATCTTGATCGAATCGGCAAGCTCGTTTAATGCTACCTGGTCAAATTCGGTACGGGGCTGGTATGGATTGGTTTCAACTTCAGTTAAACTTACATGACTGATATTGCCAATCTGCTCGGTTTCGCTCACAGCATTTACCTGCTGTTTCGGCGGATGAGCAGATTCGCGATCATCTAAAAGCGCACTTAACCCTCTTCCTAAACCTGTTTTTCGCTGAAAAGATGTCATCTATAATTTATAAAGTTGCTGTTCCTATGTTTTCTTCTTCCTTTAAAAGGCCGTTTTTCTTTACAATTTCGCGGGCAAGGTTAAGGTAGTTAATGGCACCTTTACAATTTGCATCGTGCATAATAACCGAAACACCATAACTAGGTGCTTCACTTAAACGTGTATTGCGCTGAATAATGGTATCGAAAACCAGTTCGTGGAAATGCGTTCTCACCTCTTCTACCACCTGATTCGATAAACGTAAACGTACATCGTACATGGTTAATAAAATACCTTCAATCTCCAGATCAGGATTTAAACGGTTCTGAACAATTTTGATGGTATTTAATAACTTGCCTAAACCTTCAAGCGCAAAATATTCGCACTGAACAGGAATAATAACCGAATCGGCTGCTGTTAAAGCATTGATGGTAATTAAACCTAAGGATGGAGAACAATCAATGATAATAAAATCATACTGATCTTTGATTTTCTCCAAAACCGCTTTCATTTTATACTCGCGGTTGTTGAGGTTAATCATCTCGATTTCCGCACCAACCAGATCGATGTGGGCAGGAAGTAAATCTAAATTTGGTGTATCTGTTTTTTGAATGGCCTGTAAAGGGTCAATATCATTAATGATACACTCATAAATACTGTCTTTAATATTCCGGGGATCGAAACCGATACCTGAAGTTGAATTTGCCTGAGGATCAGCATCTACCAGTAAAGTTTTATATTCTAGTACGGCTAAACTCGCAGCCAGGTTTATAGATGAAGTTGTTTTACCAACGCCACCTTTTTGATTTGCTAATGCAATAATTTTGCTCATCTATGTATCCGAAATTTACTTAACGTTTATTTGGGCTGTGTTATTTATGCGTTTTAATTGGCAAAAAGTTCTATTTTTGCGTTGTTTACGGCCTTTTTCACAATCAGCTAAGATACAAACTATATGGCAATTTTAGCAAGAAGCATGTTTGGGTTTTACACATCTTATTAACAATTATCCATGATCACAATTATAGCCGCTACCAACAGGCCCAATAGCAATACGCTAAAAGTTGCCAAATATTACCAGAAGCAACTAAAAGAAAAAGGTGCCGATGCCAATCTGTTCAGCCTGGAGCACCTGCCTATTGATGTTTTGAACACGGATATGTACGGTAAAAGATCAGCAGCTTTTCAGGAAATCCAGGACATGATCTATAATACCGAAAAGTTTATATTTATTATGCCAGAGTACAATGGAAGTTACCCGGGCGTATTAAAAGTATTAATAGATGCTTCTAATTTCCCAGATAGTTTTTACGATAAAAAAGCAGCCCTGGTTGGGATTTCTTCTGGCAAATATGGCAATATCCGTGGTGTAGATCATTTTACGGGCGTTTGCCACTATATTAACCTGCATGTTTTACCCTTACGTTTACACATTCCGAATATAAAAACCGAATTAGATACAGAAGGCAACCTAAGCCAACCAGATACAATTAAGTTTACCAACGAGCAGATAGAGAAGTTTATCAAATTCTAGTCGTTATTCTAAATGCTTCAACATCTGCTTTCCTAAAAAACAAAATTCAGATCTAATGTTTTTTTGCTTTTGGAAAGCCAAACCTGTGTTTCATAGGAACATTTCTCCCTGCTCTTCGCTTTACTCCGCTGCACTCCGTGTTCGCTACGATCAGGTTTATAAACAAAGAACAGTGTTGTAAGACGCAAAGAATAATTTAATGGCGCACTATTTTCGCGCTCAGCAACCCCCAATATTATTACTTACCGCGCCACCTAAACCCGATGGAAGCGGCACGCAGTAAAGCGGACAGCGGGAACTAGACCAACCTAAATGCTACAGAACCTGCTTTCCTAAAAAACAAAATTCATATCTAATGTTTTTTTGCTTTTGGAAAGCCAAACCTGTGTTTCATAGGAACATTTCTCCCTGCTCTTCGCTTTACTCCGTTGCACTCCGTGTTCGCTACGATCAGGTTTATAAACAAAGAACAGTGCTGTAAGACCCAAAGAATAATTTAATGGCGCATTATTTCAGCGCCACGCAACCCCAAATATTATTACTCGCCGTGCCACCTAAACCCGATGGAAGCGGCACGCAGTAAAGCGGACAGCGGGAACTACACCAACCTAAATGCTACTTAACCTGCTTTCCAAAATAATAGTCTAATCTTTTTTGGAAAGCCCAGCCAGCATTTCATAGGAGCGTCAGTCCTGCTCCGTTTGTAGTGCCGGCGTGAAGCCGGCAGCTATTGGATCATGTTTAGGACCAAAAAACAGTACTTTAAACTTTCAAAAGTAAAATTTCATTTTGATAAAAACCCTTCCAAAATGAAAAGTTTTTTTTGCTTCAAACAATCACAAAAACACCCTATAAACCTAAAAAACAACCACTTAAACAACAACCCAATATACTGGCATAGCTATTGATTACCGGCTAAACAGATGCTATTTATTTAACCTTTGTTATATAATTTAGTTAATCAGGAAACAGATTTAATTATAACCTATTTTTACCACGAAAAGACAGAAATTACTTTGCGTTCCTTCGCGAAAAACTTTCCGCTCTTTGCGGTTAAACTTAAACACTATGAAACCATCAATGATTTACAAAACTTCACAATAAATAAGTAAATCATGATAGCTTCATCACCATTAAAAACAAATAAGAACAGATGAAAATAAAAACCAAGCTTCGCCTCGGATTCGGGTTTCTCTTTATAATTGTTTTATCATTCGGATTAATTGCGCTCTTTTTCTTAAACGAGCTTTCCAATAAATCAAAGGTAATTCTTAAAGACAACTATAAATCGTTGAAATATGTTGCCGCTATGCGGAATGTAATCGATCAGAACCGACTTCCATTAAGCAGCACTCAATTGACTGTATTTAAAGAAAACTTGCAAAACGAAGGGTTAAACATTACGGAATCCGGTGAAAAAATAGCTTTCCAGAAATTAGAAGCGGCTTTTAACATATTAAACAGCCAGCAATCGTTAACCATCAAAGAAAATAGCATTAAAAACTTACGCGTTGCGCTGCAAAATATCGAACAGGTAAATATGAAGGCCATTTACGATAAAAATGAGTTGGCTAATGAAACCTCATCAAGGGCAAACCTCTATATTATGATCGCCGCGACGCTGAGTTTTATCATCCTTTTTACATTTATTGTCAATTTCCCGGGTTTTGTAGCCAACCCACTTGCCGAGTTTAGTGCAGCAATTAAGCAAATCAGTCGCAAAAATTATAAACAGCGTTTGCATTTCGAAAACGAAGATGAATTTACAGAACTGGCTAACTCCTTTAACGGAATGGTGGTTAAATTAAATGAATGGGAAAACAGTAACTTATCTAAAATCAAATCCGAAAAGTCGCGCATTGAAGCCATTATTGCACAAATGCAGGATGCCATTATCGGCTTAAATGAGAAAGGTGAAGTGCTTTTTTTAAACCATCTGGCTGCAAAACTGATGAGTCTGGATGAAGACAAAGTTATTGGTCAAAATGTAGCCGAACTGATACAAAAAAATGAGTTGCTTAAAAGGATTATTAAACCCGACACCAACGATAATACCTTAAAAATTTATACTGACGATAAAGAATCTTATTTCTTGCTGGAAAATCGCGAAATCATCATCCCAAATTATGAAGAGCAGGATTACAGCACATTAATTGCTTCATCTAAATCTGCAGGAAGCGTTTACACCTTAAAAAATATTACGCAGTTTAAAGAGCTTGATGAAGCCAAAACAAATTTTATCGCAACCGTTTCGCATGAGCTAAAAACACCGCTTTCATCAATTAAAATGAGTTTGAAATTGCTCAACGATGAGCGTGTGGGCATGATGAACGAAGAGCAGCACGAGTTACTTAACCACATTAAAGAGGATAGCGACAGATTGTTAAAGATCACGAGCGAACTGCTTGACCTCTCGCAGGTAGAAACCGGTAATTTAAAACTCACATTCGCAGTAACCAAACCTGAAGAAATTGTGAGTTACGCGATTGATGCTGTTAAATTCCAGGCTGAACAGAAATTGATTCAACTGGTGCTTAATTGCGACCAAAACTTACCAAATGTAAATGCCGATATTCAGAAAACGGCCTGGGTAATGGTTAACTTTTTATCTAATGCATTGCGATACAGTTCAGAAAAATCGAAGGTAATTATTGATGTGTTTCAAAAAGACAATTTTATTGAATTCTCTGTCCGTGATTTTGGAAAAGGCATTGACGAAAAATACCAAAAAAGATTGTTCGACAGGTATTTCCAGGTGCCAACCGATGGTCAGAATAAATCGGGTTCGGGATTGGGGCTTGCCATTTCTAAAGATTTTATCGAAGCAGAAAACGGAAAAATATGGGTAATAAGCGCCATTGGTGAGGGCAGCAAGTTTTGTTTTAGTTTACCAGTTGTAGAGTAGATTCTATTTCCTTTTAACCGCAAAGGGCGCAAAGTTTACGCAGAGACACAGAGAAAATTTGTGAGATAGAAAATGGTCAATAGGCGATTGCAACGCCACCCGCCCAACGCTAAACGATGTATGGTTCCATTTCCTTATCAATGCTTTTACGCAATTCCATTAATTTAATGGCATAACCATGCATGGCAATTTCTTTTTCGGTTTTGGGTTTAAAAGCCGGAATTGCTTTTGGCTGCCCATTGTCATCAACTGCAACAAAAACAATAATACAGTGTGTGTTCTTCACAAAATCGGTTTGACCTACTGGTTTAGAAAAAGCATCAACGGCAATATGCATACTGGTTTTACCCGTGTAAATAATACGTGCTTCCATTTTAACCAGATGCCCGATATGAACCGGATGAAAAAACCTGATGCCACCCACATAAACCGTTACACAATAGGTTTGACTCCACTGCAAGGCACAGGCAAAAGCAGCCTGATCAATCCACTTCATCATCATCCCACCATGCACCTTACCTCCATAGTTAACATCAGAGGGTTCGCTTAAAAATTGAAGTTCGATGTGGTTTTTGGTTCTGGCCATGGTAATAATGCTTGGTTTAACGGTTTCGCTAAGATATTATAAAATACGATATTTTTCTGCGGTCAGCTGTTATGATCTGTTGAGGTGCCGCGGCACTAAACTATAAACACAAAAGATAGTCCCGCAGATTTAAGATGATTACCGCAAATTGATTGTTTTTTTCTGCAGGGCTCTGTGAATTAGGGGGAAGTAAACTTACCTGAAGTCTTCATCCTGAGTTCATCTCATTATCTAACTGGCATGATGAATACTGAAACACGTTCAGGATGACGATACGATATAAAAATCGGGGGCGGGATGAGGTACTGAGAGTTACTCTAAAAGCAAAGTATCATCATCCTCATCAGTTAAACTCAATTGCACACTATCGCTGCCTGCAATTCCTTCTATAGAACCACGGATGTGGGTGGCGTTTAACAATACTTTCTCCAATTGTTTTTCGCGTGCTTTCCATAAACGTTCCATCGCATCGCGTTCGCGCTGTATGGATAGTTTCATGCTCATAAAACCCTCTCTGATTGCTTTCCATTGTTCAGAAAACTCTGCGCCCATTAAGTAATCGTACAACATATGCATTTTCTCGCCACGGTTTTCCTGCGATTTTACTGCGCCCGCCAAACGTAAAATACCTTCACGCAACACATAGGCTACGGCATTTACTTCTTCAAAAGAACAGATCCAAACCCCATCACGTTGTCCGAAACAATCCATGCCCTTCGGATAACATTGACTTACAATTACCGCAACATCAATGCCCATGCTGCGCATATCTTTCTTCAGTTTTTCGATCCAGTCGCCACCAAAATCTTTGGTACGTTTGCTTTCGTAAATAATTTTACCACATTCCTGTCCAAATTGATTGCGCACCACCTGTACGCAATCTGCCCCACGTACACCTTTACCAACTTCCTCGATTAAATCAAAAGGATAATTAACACGGAGAAGTTCTTCCAGGATCAATTCCTGCACTTCGCCCTGCAATTGCATACTCCCCTGCTCGGCTTTGCGTTTCATCTCTTCGGCCAGTTTTTTCTGATCGTCGAGCTGTTTTTCCAATTCCTTTAACCGCAATTGATGTTCAGTATCTTTAATGCTATTTTTTTCTGCCTCTTGTTTACGAATCTGTTCTACCAACTCATTACGCTGTTCTTGCATTTTACGTTGAAAAGCAAGTTCCATTTCTTCTTCCTTTACTTTAAGACTTTCCTCACGACGTAAAAACTCCAGTTCTTTTTCACGGGCCAGCTTTAATTTTTCGGCATTATCTTTCGCATTACCTTCCAGCATTTGCAGTTTGGTTTCGAAATCGGCCGAAATACTTTTACGCAGGTTCTCCTCCAGGCTATCCTTAAGTTTGGTCTTCTCTTCGTTAAGTTTAGCCTCAAAAGCTTTCAGCTGTTGCTGTTTTTCTGACTCGAAAACCTGCAGCTTACGCTGATATTCTTCATCTTTCTGCCTTGCATAAGCAGCCGCTTTCTCACGTAACTCTTTCTTATAATCTTCGGCCATGGCTTCTTCCATCGGAAAAACATGGGCACAATTGGGACATTTTATTTCGGTAGGCATACATTATTTTTTACCGCAGTAAATACTGTGGATTACAAAGATATTAAAGCTTTTTTATGAATGTGTAAAGGAGTTTTGCACCATCGTATCTTAAAGCACTTTCGATCTGATTTCATGACCAGCGGCAAGGATTTTACTGACCGGGCATTTTGTCGCAATTTCTTCCAGTCTGATTTTCTGTTCTTCGGTAAGCACGCCGGTACAGGTAATTTCTTCCAAAAATATCGTTTCGCCGTTTTCGGTATCAATGTTTACTTCCACCTCGATTTTATCAATAGGCCATTCTTTTCTATCGGCATACATCCTTAAGGTAATGGCTACACAAGATGCCAAAGAAGCCATTAATAATCCCTTTGGGGCAAAACCTTTATGTGTCCCTCCTAACTCCAAAGGTTCGTCTACTATAATATCATGAGAACCATTGGTTACCGAACAGGCATAATGTTCTTTATTTATTGTTGCTTTTACCATGTAAATTGTTTTTAGTATTTCAAATATTGTGCTTTAACTTTAAACTTAGGTAAAAGTCTGGTCTTTTTTTAAACAGATGTTGGAATTTACAGCAGGGGCAATTCCGTCATTTGCAATAATTCTTAATTTCATTCAGGAGTTACTCCTTGTTGTTAGGCATTAAGAACGATGCTAATTCCAATTCAAAAAACATGAAACATTATAACGTGCTAATTGTTGCTTTTAAAAAACACTACTATATGAAATACAGAAAGTTAATCGGAAAATATTTAAAGCACGAATCGGATAACAGTGCAAAAATAGCCCTTGCCTTAGTGGCTGGTTTAGCAGCTGGCGCAGTAATTAGTATTTTATTTGCTCCGGATAGCGGTGCAGGTACGCGTGGAAAAATTGCTGGCGGGGCCAAAAACCTGCGTTATGGCTTCCAAGACAAATATAACCTGTTAAAAGAGAAAGTTTTTGGAGTAGAGGCCATTGAAGAAGATATTGTTGAACATGAAGTGCCTCATTTTAAACACACGGTTGCTAAAAAACGTAAATCAGATGTGAAAGAGATTCTGGAAAATGCCCATGAAAATGGTCAGGTACAGGAAGGACAGGGATAACAATATAAAGAGATCAATGTTTCATTTGCATGGATTAATTAATCCATGCAATCCTTTTTACCTATAAACAATTTCTTAGTTTTACGGGATAATATCTCCATATGATTTTTATCCTCTCGAAGATTCTGCTTTTCCTCATTAAACCGATAGTTTGGATTTGCGTGCTTTTGATTTTTGCAGTTGTATCTAAGCAACCTAAACAAAGGAAAAGGTATTTATTATTTACCTTGATTATCGTATTCTTTTTCTCCAATGCTTTTATTGTTGGCAAAATAATAAACGCTTACGAAGCCGGCGACTATCCAAAATCCCAAAAATACGATGTTGGCATCGTACTGGGAGGTTTCTCGGGTTTAAATAAGCGAAATAATGAAATTGCTTTTAATGGGGCAGGAGATAGATTGTTCCAGGCAATTGCACTTTATAAAAAAGAATGTATTAAGCAGATATTAATTAGTGGCGGAAACGCCAATATAATAGACTCACAAGTAAAAGAAGCTGATTTAGCCTTTAAATACTTAAAACTGATCGGCATTCCCGATACTGCAATCCTGATTGAAAAGCAAAGCAGAAATACCGTCGAAAATGCCAGGTACAGCATGGCACTCATTACTAAAAACAACCCAAATGCTAAAATTCTGGTAATTACCAGTGCATGGCACATCCCAAGGGCAAAACTAATTTTTGATAAACAAGCCAAGCGTAATATTGAATATTATCCGACCAATTTTATGGGAAATACCGAATTTGAACTGGGCAATTTAATTATCCCAAGCCCCACGGCTTTAACAACATGGGAATTGTTATTTAAAGAATGGATTGGATTAGCGGTAGACAGCTTTAGAGCCTAGTTTTGTTAATAGTAAAGTTCATTAGTCAGGAATAGAAATTAATGAACAACTGACCATTGAACTAATGAACTGCCTTATCCTTCAATCGCTTTCCAAAGCATATCTTTCAGCTCTAAAATATTCTTTTCAGCTACTGATGAGATAAATATCGATGGGATATTTGGCAGATCCTGTTTCATTTCTTCCATCAGTTCTTCATCTAACATATCCGATTTGGTAATGGCTAAAACGTGTGGCTTTTGCATTAATTCAGGATTGTAAGACTCCAGCTCACTTTTAAGGATTTCATATTCTTCTTTGATAGAACGGCTTGTATCAGCCGGAACCATGAACAACAGCACCGAATTTCGTTCTATATGACGCAGGAAACGGTATCCTAAACCTTTACCCTTTGATGCACCTTCAATAATTCCAGGAATATCGGCCATTACAAAAGATTTTCCACCTCTGTAACTTACAATACCCAAATTAGGGACAATGGTAGTAAAAGGATAATCGGCTATTTCTGGCTTAGCCGCAGAAACCACAGAAAGTAAAGTTGATTTTCCTGCATTTGGGAAACCTACGAGGCCAACATCGGCTAAAACTTTTAATTCTAAAATGTTCCAAACCTCCTGTCCCTGCTCGCCTGGTTGTGCAAAGCGTGGTGTTTGCTGAACAGAATTTTTAAAATGCGCATTACCCAAACCTCCACGGCCACCAGCTGTTAAAATCTTAGTTTCGCCATCTTTGGTAATTTCAAAAAGGATTTCACCGGTTTCAGCATCTTTGGCAATGGTACCAAGCGGAACCTCTAAAATTTCATCCTTACCTTGTTTACCAAATTTATGGGAACTACCACCAGCACCACCATCTTCTGCGATGATATGCTTACGGTATTTAAGGTGTAATAATGTCCAGATATGAATACTTCCTTTAACGATAATGTGGCCGCCACGACCCCCATCACCACCATCAGGACCACCCATTGACGTTAAAATATCACGATGTAAATGTGCCGAACCTGCTCCACCCTTACCAGAACGGCAACAAATTTTTACATAATCTACGAAATTCGAACCCTGTGACATATTTTAATATTGAAATGTTTTACTACTGGAGCGTTGAAATGACAACGCCTTTAAAATTAAAGAGTTATAACGTTTTAACATTATAACTCCTTTTATGTTTTTTGAATAACGGATCGGGAATTAATTAAAACCTTTCCTTTATACTGCTAGCTGAACTTTATACTTTATACTGATCAATTACAGCGCAAAGATCATTATAAACTGTTTCTATTTCACCAATTCCATTTACTTTATTCAACTTTCCTTGCTCTTCGTAATAAGGCAATACATGGATCGTTTTGTCAAAGTATTCTGAAATTCGCTTTTTCAGTTTTTCAGCATCATCATCTGGACGACCACTGGTTTTATGGCGTTCAGCAATACGTTTTGTTAACTCGTCCTGATCAACATCTAAAGCAATAACACCAGCAATTTTACTGCCTTTACGCTCTAAAAATAAATCAAGTTCAATTGCTTGCGGAACAGTACGCGGAAATCCATCAAACACAAATCCCTTAGCATCAGGATTTTTATCTACCTCTTCTTCAAGCATGGCAATTGTAATGGCATCAGGAACCAATTCCCCATCAGCTAACAATTGACTTACTTTTTTTCCTAATTCGGTTTCTCCTTTAACGTGTGCTCTAAAAAGATCGCCTGTTGAAACGTGTACCAACTGATATTTTGCAATCAGTTTTTCAGATTGGGTGCCTTTACCCGCCCCTGGAGGGCCAAAGAGAACTAAATTAAGCATTCAAGTTGTTTAGGTTATCTTCAAAAATTAAAAAGCCTTATTCCTATGGCTCAGTTATAAGTAATATTCAAATCACTGATTAATAGGATTAGACATTGCTTACTTTCAAGGCTGCAAATATATAATTATTAATTTAGATGCCATTTAAAATTGATAATTTATTTAGAAAAGCGCTATTTTAATGACATTTACCTTATTCTAAGAAGAATCTTGTGCCATTTTTATATTTGGCCGAATTTTCCTCAAATACTAGGTCAAATAGACAAAAGATTCTTTTTAAATTCTCATCAATTTTGGTTAAGAATTTAAATATTGAAACAATCTCTTGTATTTATTTATATGAACCCATCCATTCTGCACAAGCAAAAATAATTCAATGCAGACAGGAAGATGCACACAGATATTAAAATCCGTGTTGATCTGTGTGCATCTGTAGTTAAAACGCTTACTTAATCACATTGTCTAACGGGGATCGTCATGCTGAACTTGTTCCAACTTCCTTCCTGCCAGATAGCCCATGAAATAAATACCGGAAGTTTTTAGCGACCATAAAGTTCGGTTTCTGCTTTCAGCCACTTTATCGTTTTCTCCTCTATAAATTGTCCATCTGCCCTCCACGACCAATTGCCTGCTGCTTTACCGGGTATATTCATCCGGGCAGTTTCATCTAATTGCAGAATATCCTGCATGGGGATAATGGCAATTTTGGCAATTGAAGCGTAACAGAGCCTGATCAGGATGGCATTGATATTTTGTTCATTCACTTCTGCACCTACGTACTTCGAAAGCCGTTTTCTAAGGTTTGCATCTGTTTCATTTTTAAACCAGCCCAGGGTTGTATTATTATCATGCGTTCCGGTGTAAACAATAAAGTTTGCCGAATCGAATAGATGCGGGATATGCACCGATCCGGCCATATCTTCGCCAAAAGCAAATTGCAGTACTTTCATGCCGGGCAATCTAAATTGTTTTCTCAACTGCTCTACATCAACTGTAATTTCACCCAGATCTTCGGCAATAAAGGGAAGCTTGCCCAATTTCCTTTCCATTGTTTTAAAAAATATGGCACCAGCTCCAGGCTTCCATGTACCATCTACGGCATCTTCATTACTGGCCTTAACCTGCCAATAATTAGAAAAGGCCCTAAAATGATCTAAACGGAGGAGATTGTACAGCTGCTGGTTTTTCTTTAACCGGTTTTCCCACCATTTAAAATCATCCGATTTCATCTTTTCCCAGTTGTATATCGGCATGCCCCAGAGCTGCCCTTTTTCATTAAAATAATCAGGAGGAACGGCAGCAACCTCCGTTCTGTTTCCTTTTTTATCCAGTAAAAAATTTTCACGCTGTGCCCATACTTCGACCGAATCATAATCCAAGTAAAACGGAAGATCGCCGATCAGGCCTATGCCTTTCGCATTTGCATATTCTTTTAACCTGTACCATTGGTGATAAAAAACAAACTGGTTCCATTTTATTTCTTCAATTTCGGCCTGATTGCTTTTTTCAAATTCAGCGATGGTTTTGGCATCCTTTAATTTAAATTTTTCTGGCCAGTTAAACCATTCTTTACCCTTAAAATATTGCTTTATGCAGGTATAAAGTGAAAAATCAGCCAACCAACTTTGTTCATTTTTGCAAAACAGATTAAATTTATTTACCAGGTTTTCGTCACCTTTAATTTTAAACGATTGATAGGCCTTATTTAAAGTCCGCTGTTTCATTTCTTCTACTTTTTCGAAATCTACAGGCCCGGCTTCTGGTAACATACAGGCGTTTAAATCACTTTCATTTAAAAGGTCTTGTTCAAATAGGCGCTCAGGACTGATCAGCATCATATTTCCGGCCATGGAAGAGTTACTGGAATAGGGCGAATACCCGGTTTCTTTTTTAGTTGGATTAATCGGTAAAACCTGCCAGTAGTGTTGCCTTGATTTGGCAAGAAAATCTACAAATTTATAGGCGCCGGGGCCTAAATCGCCAATGCCAAAACGGGATGGCAAAGCACTAATATGCATAAGCACACCAGCAGAACGGGGATTATTTTCAGGGATTAACTTAATTACGGCCAATTGCATGTAGTTAAACAATTGGCTCATCAGGATACCTTCGAATAAAGGATCTTTGTACTCCTTTTTCCCCGTCAGCAGGTTTTGCCAGCCAAGAGGTGCCTCATCTGGCAACAATACCTGGGTATCTTCCCAATTAAAATTATCAGCCTCTACATTTTGATTTTTACAGCATTTAGCAAAACCCAAAGGAACCACGGTGATTAACCATTGCTGTTTATATTGCCTTGCATAAGCACAAATATGCTGGCTATACTTACCCTGAACCTGCAACGGAATGTAGGCACCACGTTCAAAAACTTCGGCCTCAGATTTTCTGATCTTCAGCAAAGTTTTAGTCAGCCACATTTTTATCTTTCCCGAAAACCGGTCTTCCCAAAGCTTTTTAAAATTAGTCGGTGCATCAAATGCGGCAATAAGATCTGCTCTATCGTCATAATTAACCGGCCGTCTGTTATCGGGATCAACAAGGCTTAAATCCCATAATTCCGTTCCCTGATAGATATCCGGAATACCGGGACAAGTGAATTTCAGGGTAAGCTGGGCTAAACTGTTGATGACTGCAAAATCGGAAATGCGTTTTAAAAAGTTTCTGATTAAACTATTGCTCTCCTCTTGTTTAGCTAAAATAGTTTGCGAAAATTCAGTGAGTTTTTCCTCGTAATTTTCATCTGGATTTGCCCAGTCTGATCGCTTTTTCGATTCCCGTAACGCTTTTACAATAAACTGCGCCAAACGGTTTTCGATTTCATGATCATCATCTTCATGAAAGGGCAAAGCACCAATAATGGTCTGCAGAACTAAATAAACATCATTATCATGTAATACCTCAAAAGACGCATGCTGTTTTTTTAAGGATTCGAAAGTTTTTTTGAGTTGCTGCACCAGTTGAGACCACTCATCGGGAAGATCGCTAAGTACATTTAATCTCGCCCTAACATCTTCGCCTTTTTTGGTATCGTGGGTGGAACTTCCATTGATGCTAAATGGCCAGTCTTGTTGGCGTTTATGCATTTCGTTATGAAATTCAGGCACTGCCATTCCAAAAGCATCAGGTGCATCGCCTACTTCGGCATGGCCTACAAACCGGTTATAGGTGAACATGGCTGTATCTTCTACCCCTTTGGCCATTAGTGGTCCTGTAAACTGCATACAACGCTGAAAGAAATGACTCAACTTTTTGTTGTGGGCGGCATTTGCCTTTTTTGTGTTTTCCAGAAAGATTTTATTCAGCAATTCTCCTCCTTTAACCAGCTTTTTACGTTGGAGAATGGGTGTAAGCAGATTTTGCACATGAAGCGATTCTGCCTCTGCCAACGGAAATTGATAGTTATAATACCGGTATACTGGCATGGCGATAAGCATCTCGGCAAGCGCCGTTTTAAGATCATCTTGCTTAACGGTAGAAAAATCTGCCAGTTTAAGTGCCAAAAAGAGTTCGAACAAATTATCGAGTTCGCCCTGCATGTGCTTAAACAAGATGTTGCTTTTCTTTTCGTAAATCAACCTGGATGGATCGAGTTTTTTACCAGTTACTTCCTGATAAAGTTTATTAAAGGGCTTTTCTGCTTCTTTATTTGTAAAAAGATTGTTTACCATTGCCAAAAAATCGTAGCCGGTACTTCCCTGCACTTTCCAGTTTTTAGGTAACTCTTCACCGCTTTCGAGAATTTTTTCTACCACGATATAAATATCTTTACCAACAGCTTTCCGAAGCCTTTCTAAATATTCCTTAGGATCATACAGGCCATCAACATGATCAATCCGCAAACCCTGGAAAATGCCTTTATCAATCAATTCAAAAATGTAACGGTGATAAAGATCGAATGTTTCCTGATGTTGCATATTGAGGCAGATCAGCGCGTTGACAGTAAAAAACCTGCGATAGTTAATGTTATAATCAGTTTCCTGCCAGTTGCACAAGCGATAATGCTGGTTTTGAACAATCCTGGTTAAAGCAATAGGATCCGTATTTATATCCTTAAGGTTCTGTGTGGAAAGGGTCCTGGCTGTTTCCGCATTTACCGGCCAATTGGAATCGCCGTAACTTAAGTAGTATTTGCCTTTAATCTCGAGTACCTTTAATTTCTGCTCTGCAATCGCTATTTCAAGATCCTCACCTAAAAAAGGGACCATCAAACGTCCGTCGCCTTTTTGCAGATCAATATCAAAAAAATGTACAAAATCAGATTCATTTCCTTTTTCCAGTATATCCATTAACCATATATTATCCGGATGAAAAGCCATATGATTGGGAACAATATCCTGGAGCCAGCTGATGCCGGCAGCTTTTAACTTTTTAGAAATTTTTATCAATTCGGCCTCAGTACCGATCTCTGGATTTATCTTCAGGGGATTTACCACATCATAACCGTGTGTGCTTCCGGGCATAGCCTCAAAAATTGGTGAAGCGTATATTGTGCCGATCCCTAGCTCAATGAGATAAGGAATGATTTCATCCAGAGATTTGAGGTTAAAATTTTTATGAAACTGGATCCGATAGGTAGAAGTTGGTTTATACATCTGTTTTGTAAAGAATAAGAATTGATTCGGGAAATAAAGTAATCTGGCCTTCAGCAGATATACTGTTTGATTCAAGGTTTGGTCCTCTCCACTTTATCAAAGTAGAATCTAACAGCACCGAGGCTTGTTGAAATGCCTGATCAATGGATAGGGTTTGTATTTGTTTAGAAAAATTGAACAAGGCCATGATTTCTTCGCTATCCTTCCAGCGCTTTAATACCAGGCAATTTTTTTCAGAAAAAGCTTCAGCATATACGCTTTCCCGATCAAGGTTAGCAAGCACGGGATGTTGTTTCCGCAATTCAATTAAAGTTTTATAATAGCTGAGCATGGTTTTGTGCTTCGATTCACCTATTTTTTCCCAGTCGGGTTTAGAACGTTCGAAAGTAGCTTCATCCTGGGGATCAGGTGTATCTCCACTGTTATGGAAGTCAGCAAATTCTTCCTTTCTTCCTTTCCTTACCGCTTCTACCAGTTCCTCATCGCTATGGCTTACAAAAAACTGGAAAGGATTGGTTTCTGCCCATTCTTCACCCATAAATATTAAGGGCAAAAACGGACTGCAAAAAACTGCAGCGGCCATTACCTTTAACATTTCAAAACTAACCAGGGTACTACTTCTTTCGCCCAGCATACGGTTACCCACCTGATCGTGGTTTTGTGAAAAAACGACAAATTTAGCACCTGAAGTTTGTTGTACAGGCATTCCAAATTTGCGCTGCCGATGCGCAGAGTATTGTCCGGTGTACACATAAGCATCCCGATAGGATTTAGCCAGATCTGTTACGCCATTAAAGTCTGAATAATATCCCTCTTTTGTTTGCCCTGTACAAATCCGAAGTGCATGATGAAACTCATCGACCCACTGGGCATCCATTCCATAACCATATTCGCTTTGAGGCCGGATATAACGCTCGTCATTTAAATCAAGCTCAACGATCAATTGGTACGCCCTGCCCGTAACTTGCGAAAGTTTTTCGGTATACGTTTTAATCTCCTCAAGAATATGTACAGGACTTAAATCTTTAATTGCATGTACCGCATCCAACCTAAGGGCGTCGATATGAAAGTCCCTGAACCACATTAAGGCATTTTCGATAAAGAAATTACGCACGGCATCGCAGCCTGCATCATCAAAGTTAATGGCCTTCCCCCATGGGGTATGGTATTTATCTGTAAAATAGTGACCAAAATCGGAGAAGTAGTTTCCTTCTGGCCCAGCATGGTTATAAACAACATCTAAAATTACCGCCAAACCTTTAGCATGACAGGCATCAACTAAATGCTGTAAAGCCAGTGGCCCGCCGTAACTATTTTGCACCGCAAATGGAAATACGCCGTCGTAACCCCAGTTTCTATTGCCCGAAAATTGTGCAACCGGCATAATCTCTATGGCTGTAATGCCAAGCTCAACAAGATAATCGAGTTTACTTTCAATTGAGGCAAAATCTCCATCTGATGTAAAGGTTCCGGTGTGGAGCTCATAGATGATGAGATCATTCAGGTTTACTCCTTTCCAATCCACATCTGACCAATGAAAAGCATTTACATCAAATGCCGTAGAGCGTCCCTGAGGGCCTTCTTTCTGAAATAATGAAGCGGGGTCTGCCCGATCAAGTGTTTCTCCACCGGTTAAAGGATTAATTTTAAAGGCATATTGATCATGTGCTTTGAACCAGTCTGTTTGCAAATGCCAGTAACCATAACCCTCATCAACCAGCGCTAAAGTAAGTTCGCCATCTCCTTTTAAAACAGAAACTTGTGCAGCTAGTGGCGCCCAAAGCCTGATTTCAGCTTCCCCGTTTTCATTAAAATTTAGTCCAATATTTCTCTTTCGTATATCTATTTCCATTGAAGCACTTTTAAAAAAAACAAAAAAAATGGGCCAAAGTTTTGAAAGCTGTAAGCTCATTTGTTAAAGTTCAAAAAAACCAAACCATCTAAAACTTCATCTGGTTGTATCAAATACCTATTAAATACATCATTATGGACAAGAAAAACAATATTACACGACGCGAGGCAATTGGGGGCCTCGGAATTGGACTAGCAAGCATGGCCATTTCACCTAATTTAACTGCAGCAACACTCGGTGAAAGCAATTATTCGCCTCTTGCAGCGCTTGAAGATCCTACAACCAAGTATCCACGGCCGCCTTTTAACCATCAAAATCAGCCATGGCCGGCATTAGCCAGTAAAATGGTACCAAGACCCGATCATGGCGAAACCAGTTATAAAGGTTCGGGAAGGCTGACGGGTAGAAAGGCACTGATTACAGGTGGCGATTCTGGCATGGGTAGAGCCGCAGCCATTGCCTACGCCAGAGAAGGTGCAGATGTTGCTATCGGTTATCTTCCACAGGAAGAGCCAGATGCAAAAGAAGTAATTGAGCTGATAAAAAAGGCTGGTCGTAAAGCGGTTGCAATCCCCGGCGATATCAGAGATGAAGCCTTTTGCAAAAAACTGGTAGATACCGCTGTAAGCCAGTTGGGTGGCCTCGATATACTGGTGAGTAATGCTGCCAGACAACAGAGTACGCCTTCACTTGCAGACTTAACGAGCGATCAGTTTGACTGGACCATAAAAACAAACATATATGCCCCGTTCTGGATTATTAAAGCGGCCTTACCACATCTGAAACCTGGATCGTCTATAATCGGAACGACCTCGGTACAGGCAACCGATCCTTCGCCTGATCTTTATGATTATGCACAGACAAAAGCAGCTACAACAAATTTTGTAAAATCGCTGGCTAAACAACTTGGCCCCAAAGGCATTCGGGTAAATGGCGTTGCACCTGGTCCGATATGGACTCCATTACAAATGGGAGGTGGTTCAACTCCTGAGAAACTTAAAGAATTTGGTAAAGACACTGCGTTGGGCAGACCAGGCCAACCTGCAGAACTGGCATCAATTTATGTTCAGCTTGCTGCAAACGACGCGAGTTTTTCGACCGGACAGATATACGGTGCTGCTGGTGGAAACGGGCAACCATAAAACTATTTAAAGGCCTTCAACTATACAATTAAATCATTGACAGACTCTAATAGAAAAATCGTCATCTCGACCGGAGCAATGCGGAGTGGAGAGATCTTTAAACTATATTTTCAAAGGTTAAAGATTTCTCCATTACGCTATCAAAGAAGAGTCGTCAATTCGATCCAATAATTATCTGATCGAATTGACGATATTGTTTTATCAGGCCAAAAGCTATGATTGATCATCAACCGGCTCCTGTTGCTTACCGGTCTGTTCTGCCAGCAGGCTATCAGGCGTTACATTCCCCATCGCGACCTGCAATTTGTTTTTAAATCCGGAGATCACCATATCCTTTCCTGCAATCATGGCCTCATAACCATCTTTAGCTACATCTGCAGGGTCTGCAAGCTCGCCCTCTTGTACTATTTTAGAATCCAGCATATCAGCTTTTCTGAAAAAGTCGGTATCTGTTGGGCCTGGCAATAATGAGGTTATGGTAACGGGCGTATCTTTAATTTCGGCACGGACAGCTTCGGTGAATGAATGTACAAATGCTTTTGTTCCATGGTAAACTGCCTGATAAGGTCCAGGAATTTTTCCTGCAACCGAAGCGACATTTAATATCTTACCACTTCCCCGCGCTACCATTTCGCATACATACAACTTGGTTAAGGTTACTAAAGAAGAAATGTTAAGCTGGATGATATCAAGTTCCTTATTAAGATCGGTATCTATAAACTTGCCGTAAACACCTTGCCCCGCATCATTAACCAGCACATCTATCTGTATATTTTTCGCTTTTATTTGTTCATACAACTCAAAAGCAGCATTTGGCTCAAAAAGATCGGCAGTAATTGGTATCACTTCAACACTGCATTCTTCGAGCACAACTGCAGCCCGCTTCAACTTTGCCTCGTCCCTGCCAACAATAATCAGGTTAAAGCGATCATTTGCAAAAAGCTTTGCAAGTTCATAACCAATGCCACTGCTTGCCCCGGTAATAAGGGCAAAATGTTTTCTATCGTCCATAAAATGTATTTTTAAGATTAATCAAAACCATTTAAGATTAATTATCTGCTTCGTCAGTGTTGCTTTTATCAGTCTGCTCGTCAGTATCCGAATCAGAATTCGCTGTCTGCTCAGCCAGTTTTTCTGTAGCATCATCATCCTGTTGAACAGTGTCGGCATCGCTCCCCTCTATCTGCGAAACCGGGATAACACCTACTTTATCCTCGTTCTGTGTTTCGACCTCTTTTTTTTGATTTTCCATAGTTTTAAAGTTGTTAAATGATATTTAGCAGGCAGATAAATCGCCGATATTTAGCAGGCAGATAAATCGCCCATATCTATAATGTGTAAATAGCCCCCACTGTAAGGATATAGTCCCCTGCAAACGCGCTTCATCATCATGGGGCCATGAATAAAATGCCGCGCTATTATAAAACCCGTTAAAACCTTTTGCAGTTTTGTTTTATTTAAAAAAAACAACCAGGCTGGAATTGCCTGGTTGATTGATATTTAAATTATGGTTTTAAAAATTAAATGGCTTGTTATGCCGGAATTTTTCTCGGCACTTCCCGGTCCCAAAATCTGTGCCGGGCAATCATCCTGATAAACAAGTCTACTAATGAAGAAAGATCATCTGAAACCATTATTCCTTCACGCAAAACAGTTTCCTGCGAATATTCATCAGGAAGTTTCTTGTAGAAATATGTAGCCTCTAAAACCTGTATTGCTGTAGCATCAGCAGCTATCGCCTTACAGTGTTTGAAGGCCTCATTTAGAAAATGTACTGCATTGGCCTCTGCTTCTAATGTAGCAGAACTGTTTGTTCCTCCCGGAAGATAAACGGCATCATAAAGTACTGAGGCAGCTGTAAGGAAACTCTCGTCTACATTGATCTGCTGATCTTCCTGTGAAAGGATAGTGCCTAGTTTTGGCGCTATGATGTGTACAATTGCACCCTGGGCAACAAGTTCATCCTTCACCTTACTGAGCGATTTACCATCTACGCCATCTGCTACAAGAATGGCGATTTTTCTGGTGGCAATCGTATCCTTAAGCGTTCCAGACATACTTAGTGCCTCCGATTTTGTAAGTTCGCCTTCTTTCTGCTCCGGGCTATAATCAGCAGGATCAGCATCTGCCGGTATACTGCCATTAAGTTCTTGCAAAGGAATAACAGGAACGTGAAGCCCAAGTGCATAAGCTACCGCTGCTGCAAGCCCTTTATCAACATGGTTAAGTAAGCCTAACATACGTTCTCTCACCGCAACCATTTTTACCTTGCCCAGCTCAAAGCTAAAGGCATCTATAAGGTGGTTTTTTTCGGCCTCAGACTGACTGTTAAAAAATAACCTCGCCTGCGAAAAGTGGTCGAAAAAACTCCTGCTTCTTGCACGGATTTTCTTCGCATCAATACGTTCGTTATAACTTACAAAGCCCCCATCTGCTGCCTTAGCCTGCTGTGGATCGTTCGCAGCTATTCCATTAGGGCCATAACTGGTCTTTCCACGGTTTATGGTTTGGCGCATGTAGCCATCGCGTTGGTTATTGTTTACAGGTACAACAGGTCTGTTAATCGGAATCTCATGAAAATTTGGTCCGCCCAGCCTGATTAGTTGTGTATCCGTGTAAGAAAATAACCTTCCCTGTAAAAGCGGGTCGTTTGTAAAATCTATTCCGGGAACAACATGCCCAACATGGAAAGCAACTTGCTCAGTTTCTGCAAAAAAATTATCAGGATTGCGGTTTAAAGTCATTTTCCCAACACGTTGCACAGGAACCAGTTCTTCCGGAATTATTTTGGTCGGATCCAATAAATCGAAGCCAAACTTAAATTCGTCTTCTTCAGCAACAATCTGAACACCAAGTTCCCACTCCGGAAAGGCACCCGCTTCTATGGCGTCCCAAAGATCCCTTCTATGAAAGTCGGGGTCTTTTCCAGAAATATTCTGTGCTTCATCCCATGCAACCGAATGTACGCCCAGCAATGGTTTCCAGTGAAATTTCACAAAACTTGCCACTCCCGATGCATTAACAAAGCGGAAAGTATGTACCCCAAAACCTTCCATCATCCGGTAGCTTCTTGGAATAGCCCTGTCGCTCATTAACCACATAATCATATGGGCAGATTCGGGCATAAAGGAAATGAAATCCCAAAAAGTATCATGTGCTGATGCAGCCTGGGGCATTTCATTGTCTGGCTCTGGCTTTACAGCATGCACCAAATCAGGGAATTTAACCGCATCCTGAATAAAAAACACCGGCATATTATTGCCTACAAGGTCAAAATTACCTTCCTGAGTGTAAAACTTTACTGCAAAACCACGAACATCCCGGGCAAGATCTGTAGAACCTCTTGATCCTGCTACAGTTGAAAACCGAACAAAAACAGGCGTCTCCTGGCCCGGATCGCAAAGGAAAGCCGCTCTGGTAATGGAAGACATGTCTTCATATACCTTGAACACACCATGTGCTCCAGATCCCCTGGCATGTACAACACGCTCGGGTATCCGCTCATGGTCGAAATGGGTAATCTTTTCCCGTAATATAAAATCTTCTAACAATGTTGCGCCACGATCGCCAGCCTTAAGCGAATTCTGGTCGTCGTTTATTTTAACTCCATGATTGGTGGTGAGTTTTTCACCGGTAGCATCTGCAACAAAGGCCTCAAGTTTTGCTGTTTTATCGTTGTCCTGTTTTACCGGACTGGTATCTTTTACTGTTGTTTTTTTTGCCATTTTTTTCTCCTTTCTTAAGCCTCCTCAGCTGCTTTATAATTAATTTCATTCTCAGCAATATCGGTAAGCTTTATATCGGCAAGTTTTTCTTCAGCAAGTGTTTGTTCGAGTATGTCTGCAATTTCTGTTAAACCCAATGTTGTTGCCAATTGAAAAAGTCCACCATAAGAAGCAATTTCGTAGTGTTCTACCTTTTGGCTGGCTAATATAATGCCCACATCCCGGGTCGCCGTTCCAGCCTCTGTTTCTTCAATGATACTTTCCCCCTCTTTACTCAATCCTTCCATCGCATCACATTTTTTTGCTATGGGTTTTTCGCCAAGGAGTTCAAACACTTTTTCAAGCCTGGCTACATGTCCTTTGGTTTCAGTAAGATGTGATTCAATTGCGCCCTTAAGTACTGGTGATGTTGCGCTGGAAATCATTTTAGGTAAATTTTTAACCAAATGATTCTCGGCCCAGTAAAGATCACAGATTCCATCTTTAAAGAGCTCTTTCAAGGCCGAAGAAGCCTCCACTGTGGCTTTAGCGCTTAGTTTTGGTTTACTGCCGCTGTCTTGTTTTTTCATAGTATGTTTTATATTTAAGATATTTCGTTGTTGAACATCATTTATATAGAACCCTGTATTTTGCTATTTAGTTTAAGAAATTTATCCGCGTTTTAATACTTGTTTTAATAATAAGATGGATACTCAGCACAACCTTCACTTTAAAAACCGGGAAATAACCTGATGAGCTGATACCAATAGCTTCATTAAAGTTCAATGATGAGCCCAATTTTCAGTGAGAATTGAGAACAACTTCGTTCAGTCAGAAAGAAATACTCATCGGGTCATTTAACATCGAAAAAGCATAAACATATAAAAACCCAAAACCATCTATAATTTTATCCTGTTCTAAAATAAAGAACCTATTAAAAATATAATTATGGCAACTACAAAAACAACGGCAAAAAAAACCGCAAAACCTACAGGAAAAACAGGAAAAATTGAGAATTCAGAATTCCACGATTTTTTTGTAGACGAGTTAAAAGATATCTATTGGGCGGAAAAACACCTTGCTAAAGCATTGCCTAAAATGAAGAAGGCCGCTACAAGTCCGGAACTGGCAGCCGCTTTCGAAAAGCATGCCCAGGAAACAGAGCAACATATCAGTACCCTCGAAGAAGTATTTAGTCTTTTAGGAGAAAAAGCTACTGCAAAAAAATGTGATGCTATGGCTGGTTTACTGGAAGAAGCTGACGGAATTATCGCTGATACTGATAAAGGTACCATGATCCGCGATGCCGGGCTTATTCTTGCTGCTCAAAAAGTTGAGCATTATGAAATTGCAACCTACGGAACTTTAAGGGTATTTGCTGAGAATATTGGCCACGATGATGTAGCTGAACTCCTTACGCAAACGCTCGAAAATGAAAAGGCAACAGATGTAGCCCTGACCGAAATAGCGGTTAACGCAGTCAATGCGGAAGCGGTAACAGAATAAACAATAAAAGGCTCTTCGGAGCCTTTTATTGTTTATTCTGTTTTATTTTCCTGGTCGTCACCCTGAATTTATTTCAGGGTCTTTTTTTTGCAAAAAGATACTTCAGCAGAATTAACTACTTGTGCAACTAAAACACTAATTGTTGAAATTACGACCAAAAAGAGAAAGATTCTTCATTGCATTCAGAATGACATAGTGAAAACCTTTTTTCTACAATTACAGTTATGTTTACATGGAAAATTTAGACTTATTGATTATACCCGCAGCAAGACAAGGAGAAACCGAAGTATTAAAAGAGCTGATCAAAAGGGGAGCCAACGTTAATGCCAGAGACGAGAAAGGATATACCCCGTTAATCATCGCCTGTTATAATAATCGTTTATCAAGTGCAGAGATACTCTTAGATGCAGGAGCAGATATAGATGCTGCAGATTATGGTGGCAATACAGCCCTGATGGGTGTTTGCTTTAAGGGCTACCTGCCCATTGCAGAACTGCTGATTGCCAGGGGTGCAAAATTAGATCTCCAACATGGAAATGGCGGAACCGCGCTTATGTTTGCAGCCATGTTCGGGAGGAACGACCTGCTGAAACTCTTACTTGAAAAAGGTGCGGATCCTTCGCTTACCGATGTCCGTGGACAGCGTGCCGCAGAGCTTGCAGCCATGCAGGGCAATGAAGAAGGACTCGCAATTTTACAACATTAAGGTCTGCCATCAAGCAGTCCTTTTACCAGCAGTTTCCATTGAGGATAGGACAAACCCAATTTGGCACTAAAACCAACAATGAGGTTGCGTGCCCTGTCGATCACATTTCCTTCATCTGTATTCGCCTGCTCGTTCCTGCCATGTTCTTCTGCCCATACCGTAATTCTATCTCTGCGGATAGTAAAGGTAGAAGTGGCATGGTCTTTTAAAAAATGAGCAATCTGTTCATCTTGATTAAATGGTGAAGGACATGGCCGGACACGCATACTAATCATTTCCTGATCACCGTCATGCTGGCTTCCGATTTCTTCAATCTTCACCCAATCAAACCCACCTCCTGATAATGGCCCTGGTCCAGGGATATCTATTCTAATAAAATCCCCTTCCTGGGCTGATCGAATAGCTTCTGTTCCATCAGGTGCAAAAATTTTAAAGTCTGAAAGTCCGGAGATTTTGCCCCATTCGTTCACCATGAGTAATCGTTTTGCAGCCGCCGAGAAAAATTCCTGAGCCTGAATAAGGCTGCTCAATTTACGTTCTTCAACCACATCCATCTGGCTTCCGATAACCTGTTCGGGTACCAGATTGTTCTTTAGCTTTTTCATTGTCTTTTCTCTTTAGAACCACGCGTTCTTGCGCATGGTTTGATTATTTATCAAAAACATGATAAGCCCAGGTGTGTAATAGCCAAAAAATTTACAAGAAACATGGTCCCAAACCAATCCGCTACTTAATCCTTTCGCCTGGGGTAAGCTGATGCAGCAGATCTTTTATGGTGATAAGAGCCGAAATAATGAGTCCGGAGTTCTTAAAGTTATAGAAAAAGCTATTGGTTCGTAAAAAAACGAACCAGAGGGCATATAATTCTGCTTTCACTGGCTGATTTTAATAGAAAAGTCGTCATTGCTGACGAAACCTCACAGCTGAAATAAATTGAATATGATGATCGGGGAGAGAATCATTCCAATAAAAAAAGGGAAAACGTACTCCGGATTATCTTAAACAATAGTTGAGGATTTTCAAGCTCCTCACTTTATATAATTGTTAAACTAATTTAATTCTATTATCATCTTATAAATACCATAGAATTGACTTTGCATACCAGAAGAATATAAAACTAAAACAACGTGTTAATCTCTTTTAATTTAGCAGGGCATTAACCGAATCTAAAATATTGTTTAAATCGAAAGGTTTGGCAATAAATTGATTTGCACCTGCATCATTTGCAATCTGTTCTCCATCCCTGCTGGCTGAAATTACAATAACCTGCAGGTTTTCATGGCCTGAATGGTTTCTTAATTGATTCAGTACCTCCTGCCCTGAAAGTCTTGGCATCCACAAGTCAAGGATCAATAAATCTGGTTGTTCCTTATCTATAACCGACTGCACTTTTAAACTATCGTTAACCGAAATAACCGTATGTCCTACTTCCTCCAGAATCATTTCCAACACATCAATAATCCCCTCATCATCATCGCAGATGATGATTTTCTTTTTATCCATTCGGTTCCTTTCCTGCCTTAGGTAATGTAAAACTAAATATAGAGCCTTTGCCTATTTCGCTCTCTACCCAGAGGGTGCCGTTATGGTTTTTGATGATCTGGTCGCAGATATAGAGACCTATCCCCATCCCTGGAAATTTCTTCTGGATTTCTACTCCCCGGTAAAACCGATCAAAAACCTTTTTCCTGTCTTCAGGGCTCATTCCCAGGCCAAAATCCCTTACAGATACCTTTACATAATCACTTACATTGGCGATATTCACTTCAATTTTATCAGAATCAGGCGCATATTTAATGGCATTTGATAAAAGGTTGCTTACTACCTGGGCGATGTGCGACTCATCAGCCATTACCTCCGCACCAGTCTGGCCATTCAGTACAATTTGATGCCCGGGAACAGTAGCACGCATACCGTCAACAGCTTCTGCAATCATGTTGTCAAAATCGAATTTTGCCATGTGCAGTTCCATATTACCACTTTGGATACGCGAAACGTCGAGCAGCTCACTAATGAGCGAGTTTAACCGTTCTACATACACGGATACTTTGCCAAAAGTCGACAAAAATTTCTCACTGGCATTTTCTGGCATAGCGCGTTCCAACAGCTGCACATAACCTTTTATGGTCGTTAGCGGCGTGCGAAGTTCGTGACTGGCAATGGATAAAAAATCATCCTTTCTGGTTTCCACCTCACGCTTTTCAGTAATATCTTCAATAGCCAGTAAGATCTGATCTTTAAATTGTCCTTCAAATTCTACCCGGTATGCATTCAGGAGCATTAATTTCCTTCCAATATGTGGAAAATCATGCTCAACCTCAAAATCTACAACAGGATTATTGGTTGGCAGGATTTTAACGAGCAAATCGCGGAGCTTTGGGATATCCCACTGATGGTTACCTAAATCATATAACTGACGACCTACTGTTTCTTCCTTACTTACCTTAAAGGTTCTCAGAAAATGATAGTTTGCACTCAATACATTAAAATCAGGATCGAGCACTAAAAGCCCCTCTCGTACAGTTTCAATAATACTCGAAAGGAATGCCTCGCTTTCGCGAAGTTCCTTTGTGCGTTCCTTGATCCTCTTTTCCATTACCAATTTCTGCTGCCGCAGATCTTCCTCCGAATTCTTTCTCGAAGTTACATCATTCTGAACACCTATAAAATGGGTCACCTCGCCGTCCGGATTTTTAACCGGCGACATATAAAGCTCGTTCCAGAACAGGTCGCCATTCTTTTTATAGTTCCTGATTTCTACCCGGCATTCTTCACCTGCGGTAATACATTTGGCTAAAATTGCCCTTTCTTTCTGGTTTCGGTCTTGCGCCTGCAGAAATCTGCAGTTATGGCCTATAATCTCTTTCCTGGAATACCCTGTAATATTCTCAAAGGCTTTATTGCAATAGATAATTGGGTTATCTGGCTGGGTATGATCGGTGATGATAATGCCAGAAATAGAGGCATCCAATGCCATGGTCATCAGCTGGAAATTAGATGCGCCTGCATTTCCTGAAAGTTCGAATTTTCGATTATTAGATGTTTCCAATTGATCAGTATAAAATTGTGAGTATCTGCCTTATGTTTTTAAATGGTGATTTAATCCAGCTTAATGAGATTAAATCGATCTTATAACCCATTAAGCGATATTTTGTTTTTTTCTTTACAACTATAATGTGGTGATATGGCTAAAATATAGACGATTGTTTAATTTAATCTCTGTGGGATAAAATAGACAAAACAAGATATTTTCACCTGTAATCGCTTGGTTTTGCAGCAATCTAAAATACAATTGGTTCATTTTCCTGCTAAAATAACTTTTTTAAAACAATTCAGAAATTACATCTGTTAAAAAGCCACATCTACCTAAAATGACTATAAAATCGGTTAGTTGAAAATCGATCCGGCTGCCGGTAAACCCGGCAGCCTAAGTTAAACACCGAGAGCGTCAGTCTGAGCGTAGTCAAAGACTCTTAAGATTGATAAATAGCAAATAAATGCCCTTCGACTACGCTACCATTAACAACAGACTCCAATAGAATGGTCGTCATCTCGACCGGAGCAACGCGAAGTGGAGAGATCTTTGTACCAAGTTATTGAAATCTAATTTAAAAGATTTCTCCACTACGGTCGAAATGACGATACTTCGAGACCATTCACCTTCTTTATCCATCTGTCCATTCATATTGATTTTAAACAATTAATTATCTCTCAGGGTGACATCTTTTTACAAATTATCCCTTACTCAATGACATTGACCTGCTAAACCGCCTTGCTATAAAGACCCTGAAACAAGTTCAGGGTGACGACCGTTCATGCAAGGCGCCAAATAACCCAAATTAAAGTACATTAATCGAACTCAGGTTATAAATAATCTTTTTATGCTGGCTTAAAAAGGGCTAAAACATTTTTCCAAAAATTAATGTTTATCTGCCAATAGCTCCTTTCAGGGAGATGTAACCACTATTATAACGCACAGATTGGAAAAAAACATCAACAAACCTGCAAAAGGAAAGCTTATTTACCGCATTTTGCTGATCCTCACATTAGGCGTACTGCTTGTGGCCGAAGGCTTTTTTGGTTTCAGGCTGCATGAATTATCGAAAAAACAGGAACAGATTAAACATGATTATTCCAGGGTAAATAACATTACCTATGGGCTATTCTCTGTACAACAGTGGAAAGATAAGGTCGCCGACATTGTTCACCATCAGGTTTCCAGGCTTAAAATAACCAGCAAGCAAAAAAAGGTACTACAGGGTGAAGTTGAGCAGGTATTACTGGCACTTATTGATAAGGCAGAAGCCCTGGTAAACAAACCAAAGAAAACCATCAGTGGCAAGATCCAAAAATTTGCTATCAAAAATTTTGTCAATTCAGATAGTATCCGCGCACAGGTACCCGCCTTTGCCAGAAAAATTATTGCGGAAATAGATAATCCAAAAAATAAAAAGCAACTCGGCCGAATGGCTTTGGGCGAGTTTAATGAAATAGCTAAAGAGGAAAGTCAGGATACCGCATTTGTTGCCAACAATGCCATAATGAAAAAAATTTATCGCCGTTATAATGTATCTTCTAATCAACAGCTAAACCAAAAGCTCAGCAGTACATTAAGCAGCATTCGGCAACAAACCTACTACTACTGTTTTGGCATGTTAAGCTGTGTAATTGTAGTCCTTGCATTCTGGTGGTTCTTACGCAAACGCAGAGATTTACATACTACGCTTTTCATCATGTCGTTACTTTTTGCCTTCATCCTTTTAGCTGTGGGCTTAACTGCATCTATGATTGAAGTTGACGCCAGGATCCGCTCTTTAGATTTTGTTTTACTTGGAGAACACGTAGTTTTTAGCGACCAGGTACTCTTTTTCCAGAGCAAGAGTATTTTGGATGTCGTTCGGGTACTGATCAGCCAATCGGCAATAGATTCTGTTCTGGTTGGTGTATTGATCCTGGCTTTCAGTATCCTGTTCCCGGTAGTTAAGCTAACTTCAACAGGTGTGCATTTACTTGGCGGCAAGCGGTGGGCAGAAAACGGAATCATCCGGTATTTTGCTTTTCAATCAGGAAAATGGAGCATGGCAGATGTGATCGTAATTGCTATTTTAATGGCATACATTGGCCTTAACGGACTTCTTGAAAACCAGTTGCGGGCATTAAATATCAATAATGATTCGCTTACTATTCTTACAACCAATAACACTGCCCTGCAACCGGGCTACATTATTTTTATCTGTTTTGTACTTTATGGATTGATCCTTTCAACGATCCTTAAATCTATTACTCCGCACGATGTGCATTAAATCCGAAAATGAATGAGCGAATTGCAAAAAGATAACATTAGTACTCCCCAGCAGGGTAAGCAAAATCGATCCGGATCGGCATCTTTTATCCTGATTGCAGTGCTTTCGCTGTTGTTAGTGGCTGCAGCATACTGTGGATACCGCTTCCGTGCACTTGCCTATGAGCAGAAGCGCATTAAGGAGGATTATAGTCTTTCGAACAACATCACTTTTGGTATATTTTCGGTTGACCGTTGGGGAGATAAAATATCAGCAGTGGTTGATCGCCGGGTAAAGGGCTTTAACCTCAATAAAAGCCAGAAAGCTGATATGCAGGAAGAAGTTGAGAAACAGTTGCATGGTATGGTTAATAAAGCTGTGGCAGAATTTACCAGGCCACAAAAAGGGCTTGGAGCGAAACTCAAAAAACTTGCTTTCAATACTTTTGTGGATGTAAAAGAGATTCATGCGTTAGTCCCATCTTTCTCAAGAACCATCGTTACCAAAGTAACCAGCCCTAAAAGCCTGAAAAAGTTAAAATCTGTAGCAGTGGGAAAACTTAATGAACTGGAAGCACAAACTTACGACCGAAGCTATCAAACCATCTCGTCGGTAGAACATAACATTTATCAAAAATATAAAGTAAACAATGCAACTGCTTTTGACAAAGTTGTAAATTCAAAACTTAAGCAGATTAAGGGATTAAGCTATCAATATGCAATAGCTATGACCGCTTGCGTCATAATTGCCCTGCTGCTCTGGCTAATGTTGCGCAAGCGGGTAGATAGCGAGGTTACCCTTTTTGTGATTTCATTGCTTTTTGCCTTTATCTTACTTGCAGTAGGTGTATCTTCCCCTATTATTGAAGTAGATGCCAGGATTAAGACCCTTGAATTTGCCTTGCTTGGCGAAAAACTTGTTTTTAACAATCAGGTGCTCTTTTTTCAAAGTCAGAGTATATTGGGTATTATTGGTACATTGGTAGAACAACCTAAACCAGATGCGGTATTGGTTGGCATACTGCTCATGCTCTTTGTGGTGATACTGCCGCTGTTACGCCTTATTGCACGTGGGCTGCAGGTATCTTGCAGCAAATTACTGGGCGACTCAAAATTCATTCGTTTCTTAGCATTTGACCTTGGCAAATGGGATATGGCTGACGTTATGGTAGTCGGGATAGCCATGACCTATATTGGTCTTAACGGGATCTTAAAAAGCCAGCTATCAGGACTTAATATTGATACTGAGGCCTTGAAAGTAGTTACCGTAAACAACTCTGCGCTACAGCTTGGCTTCTTTATATTTGTTGCTTATGTAGCCTATAATATCATCTTATCTTCCATTCTCAAACGCATAGATGAACAAAATGGCCCATGCAATTAATCTGCATTTATGGTAAAAGCAAAGGCTTAATTATTGGCAATCCAACCGATGAAACACCTTTAATTTTTTGCTATTATTCACTTGAAGCAAAAAATCAATTCAAAGTTTTAAAAAAATCTTATCATTCTGATAAATTATGAATTTTATTACTTTTATATTTAACGGGATATAATCAATGCTAACTACAACCAACACTTCCAATTTTATATCAATTGCGCCGATACCGATCTTCGTCATCGATGCCGATTCGCTTAAATTGGATTATGCAAATGCCCGTTTTTTAGATTTAGCGAATGTAAGTCTTAAAGAAATTGAGGAACTGAATCTTCGTGACCTCATTGGCCAGAACCTACCGTCAGGAATCTCTGCCTTCTTTTTGCAGTTGAAAAATGCTTCTAATAATACTTCGGTTCCCGTACAGATTCCTGATCTGGAGGCCAATATAGCGCCATTTTCAAACTACAGTTATTTTGCCAGCAGATTGGAAGAAGCAACTGGCACCAAGCTGAAAGTTGCCGTTTGGTTAATTGCTAAAAGTACTCTTGAAACGGAGCCCGATACATCCATCGCTAGTGATCAAACACCGACAAACCAGGAATCCGGAAACGAAATCCTGTCAGGTATAAAACCGACAGAAAAACGCCCAAAAATTGAATATGTGGAAGTGGCTGGTGAAAGCCAGCAAACAGGAACTGACAATTTACTGGTTGCTAAAGAAGATATTCAAGAAAGTGAACCGGAGACGGAGCAAGCTTTATCAGAAACCTGGACAGAACTGGAAACCAGCCGGGAATGGTTTAAAAATATGGTTCACTCCTCTCCTGTTGCGATGTTGATTACCAGGGGTGAAGACATGGTTTTTGATGTGATTAATAATCCTATGCTAAATTTGATTGGCAGAGACACCTCGGTTTTAGGAAAGCCCTGGTTTGAGGCTATCCCTGAACTGGTTGGTCAACCGGTTGTAGATGAACTGTTTTACGCCTACCGCACGGGCATCATCCATCACATACCAGGTGTTGGCATATCACTGATAAAAAATGGCGAACCTACATTAGGCTATTATGACCTGACTTATACGCCTTTAAAAGAAAACGGAAAGGTAATTGGACTAATGCAGACGGCCACCGACATCACAGAATATGTCACTTCAAAAGATAAACTTCAAAAGGCATATGAACAGATCAGGTTATCTAAAGAGGCTGCACAATTAGGCACTTTTGATATGGACATGGCTACCGGCCGGTTACAATGGGACGACCGGTGCAGGCTTTTATTCGGTATAAGCCATTCAAATGAAGTTGATTTTGAGCGGGATTTTTTACATAACCTCCATCCGGAAGATTTGGAAAGGATAAATGCAGTTTTAGCTTACGTTTTTGACAAAGAGGCCAGTAATGGCATTTACGATGTAGAATACCGGACCATTGGATATGAAGATAAACGCCTCAGGTGGATAAGAGCAAAAGGACAGGTTTATTTTGATGCGAACGATAAACCATTGAGGTTTATCGGTTCGGTGCTTGATATTACAGAGCAAAAAGAAGATGAGCAGCGTAAGAATGATTTTATAGGCATGGCGAGCCATGAGCTCAAAACACCGCTTACTTCGATAAATGGTTACCTACAGCTTTTGCAATATCATGCCCGTCTGCAAAGTGAAGACAGGATGCTTGCTACGATTGATAAATCCCTAAACCAGGTTAAGCGGATGACCCGTATGATTGATGGCTTTTTAAATGTTTCAAGACTGGAATCGGGAAAGATAGCGATTGATAAACAACAATTTGAATTTACAGACTTATTGAATGAAGTTTGCGAGGAAACCAGGGCGTTAACCACAGGTTATGAAGTAAACCTGCACCTCGCTGAGGAGATTATGGTTAATGCGGACCGGAACAAATTAAACCAGGTGCTTCAAAACCTAATTGGTAATGCCATTAAGTATTCTGATCTGGGAAGTACGGTTAACATACAATACACCGTTGATAATGGCCATATTATCATTAGTATTATTGATCAGGGCATAGGGATTAAGCCAGAGCATCAACAAAAACTTTTTGACCGGTATTACAGGGTTGAAAATGACAGCACCATAGCAGGGTTTGGGATAGGGTTATATCTCTGCGCAGAAATTGTAACCCGTCATCAAGGAAAAATATGGGTGGAGAGTGAATTTGGTAAAGGCAGTACGTTTTCATTCAGTATTCCACTGTAGTACGACGAGCCAAATACCAGAACTCATCTGGTTCAAAAACGACCAAATCGCGGACAGATTAAGATAAATCGTCATTTCGACCGCAGTGGAGAAATCTTTTTATATAGTCCAAAGATCTCTCCACTCCGCGTTGCTCCGGTCGAGATGACGATTATTCTATTTGGGTCTATCTAAGGCAGCCATTTAATCTCTATTTTTTCCCCTTTTCAAGATACTCAATTGCATTTGCCACATATACCAATGGGGCATTCCAATTGATGGCAATTTCATTACTGGCATAAGAATTGGCATCATCCAGGTATGACGTTTCCGGTTCGGAATCATATTTTAATCCATCTTGTTTTTCCCGGTTAGGTCCTCCAACCAGCATGCCCGGAATAGGTTCAGTAATACCATCTGCGAACGATAGCCGATGATGCGGGTGCAGCGGTGATTTGTACCCAATACCCGTTACAAAAGAATAACCAGTCGCGTTTTTACCCAGGATATAATCCAGATTACTAACCGCAGCATCGAGATAAGTATCCTTTTTGGAAAATAAATAGGCATTAATTAGTAGTATGCTTTGATTCATAGCTGAAGAATTACTTCCCCATGCGAAGTCATAAAGCGAGGCGCCGATTACGGTATGATATGGGCCTGTGTTAAAAGCTGCCATATAGCGATCAGCAAGTGTAAGTATTTTCTTCTTCAAAATACTGGTTACACTTTTGTAACGCTCAGGAAGCTGCCCCTCGCATCTAATCAACGTATAATATCCCAGTATGCCTACATTACTCCAGCTAGGTAGGCTTACCGGAGCATTTAAACGGGCAAAAAAAGCATCAAAATACGCTTGTTCTCCGGTTGAGGCTAATAGTTCTGCTGAGGCCCAGGTCCATTCATCTTCTAAGTCCTTATCGCCATAGGTGCCCGTGCTTACTTTTAGATCTGACATCTTATTAAGCAGATCCTGATCGTAAACCACGTTCGGATTATTTAACGACCAGCTCCAGGCCTTCTTAGCGGCTAACAGGCAACTATCTGCCAGCCCGGGAAATTGTTCGGGAAATTGTTTAAAAATACGATAAGCTTGTGCAGCAACAGCGGCTAAATTTAACGTGGCTGCAGTACCTTTCGCCACTACATAACGTTTTGATGTGGCCTTGTCTGGCATCACCATGGCGTCGAAATCCAGATTGGTACATTTATGATAAACTCCACCATCAGCAGGATCCTGCATTTTGAGCATCCATCGCAAATTGTAAACGGCCTCTGTTAATATATCCGGAACTTTGTTTTTCGCCTGGGGAATATGTGCCTCCTGGACTAGAAAATATGCAGAAAAATCTTCATAAGCAGAAAACAAGGTTGAGGTAGAGATACCACTATTAACAACATATTTATTGTAATCTCCGGCATCATACCATCCGCCAGCAACATTAATTTTGCTATCGGCCTTCCGGTTTTTAGAAGCGGCCGAGGGATGAATATAGACCGCCGTATCCGGATGCCCGGCAATACGATTCCATTTCCCGGCATAGTTCACATCCAGCGCAGATGAAGCACGCTGATAATAAAATGCTTTTAATGCAGCCACCGCAAGATCGTGGTGCACACCGTCTGCAATCTTAAAAACAGGGGATTCAGAAACTCCGGGAATACGGATTATATATTGGCCAGGTTGATTGAAGCTACTAAAATCTGCTATTCTGGTTTTAATTTTCGAATAGCCAGTCGCCTTAAGTTCAGATAACACACCTGTGTACACAGACTTTCGGTCTGGCATGGACAACAACTCGAAACTATTGCCTGAAACTGCCTGAATTACAACTGCACTTTTCTCCAGCTTTGGATAATAACCTGACTGGTTTAGAACAATCTCCCGGAGCCCTGTTTGTTGAGCAGTAGCTGCAGTTGTAACCAGCAATAACAATATTAAAAACCGCCTGTATACCATGCCATTCATCATACTACAAATATTTTTCAAACTCAGATTGCGTAATCACTGTCAAACTTACCTCATCGATGAACATGGTGCCAGTTACATAACCCAGTGCAAACAACAATTTTATTTGCGTAACACCCGGTGGAATAATATATGCTTTTTCATATAACTTCCAATCCTGGTCTCCTGTAACTGAAGCAATATTGATTCCTTCGCCTATTTTAGCATCCTGTTTGTTAAGGGTCTCGAAAAGAAATAATGCCCCATTCCAGGATTTTGTTCCGGTACTTACTGCATCTACTTTAATCTTCGCACTCATGAGTATATACTGGGTATTTTTAGGCAAAGAAACAACTTGGTGCATCCCGGTCCATTTAGAAGAATCTGAAGAAAATATAGCACTACTCATTTTACCAGAGCTATACATGTAGGGCGTTACCTTTGCCGAATAATCAACCCACCCATCTAACTCATTTTCGAAGCCACCATTAACCACCAGGTTTTTTTGTGCAAAAGCATGTGTACTAGCTGCCAGCATCATTATGCCGACAACAATATATTTTATCACTTTCATTAATCAATTATTTTAAAATTTTAAATCTGGAAGAGGTTGTATCCCCTTACCATTGACAGATTTCAAATAAAAAGGATCGTCATCTCGACTGAAGCGCAGCGAAATGGAGAGATCTATCCAAGCAGATTTCTCGGCTGCGTTGCACTCCGCTCGAAATGACGATAACTTAATGGAGCTATTTCCTTAAATTTTTAGACGAAATTATAGCAACTTATTGATGACAGCCTCCTTAAATTGAAATGTTTACTTCAATTACTAATATACACCAATATCATCCAGGTAAATCGTTTCTGGTGCATTGGCACTCAATTCCTGAAAACCGATCCAACTTAGACTTGCAGGTTTGCCTGGCTGACTGGCATTCTGGAAACGATCCAATGGAACCACATAATTTGTCCACTTGCCAGCATGCAGTACAACACTTACATTACGGTTGTCAAAATCATTTAAGGCAACCTTTACCACTTTACCTTCAGTACCCGCTGTGCCATAAATAGAAAACTTAACATAAGTTTTATCACTTAGGTCAACAGCATTATTACTGCCTACTGCATATCCTGCGTAATTTCCGGTATAGGTAAGTTTGATTGAATGGGTACCACGTTTTACCATCTCGGTACTATTTACGTCTGCGTTAGCACCTCCGAAATTGAAATCGTAACCCGCTGTTATTCCGTCATCATAAAATAAATGACTGAATCCAAATGGAAGTAATATTGGAACCACAACGCCATCGTATGAAACGTATGGACCAGTACCCGTACCTCCCGGAGTAGTAACACTTACTGCACCCAGCGCACCTGTTGGAACAGTTACCTTCAGTTCACTGCTGGTTGAAGAGATTACCTTAGCCTCTGTTGTACCGAACTTAACGCTTGATACCTGATCAAAACGCAAGCCGGTAATGGTAATTACATCTCCGGGATTACCCGCAAACTGACTCAAATCACTAATCGCCGGAGCAGGCTGTTTAATACTAAAATTAAAGGAAGTGGTACCGAACGAATTGCTTAGTGTTAATTTCCCTGTTTGATTGATCCATGTAGCGGTTGCCGGAATCGTCACCACAATGCTGTTATCACTGAAAAGAGCGGTATTAAGATCAGCTGATGTCCCATTGAAATCGACTTTGTTGGTCGATTTCAAATTTACCCCTTCTATCACATAAGTAACACCAACATCGCCGGAAGTAACTGTTGAATCCAGCGGGGTAACTTTACTATCTCCCGGCCTTACTAAAGTACGAATCCTCGTAATGCTTGGTGCGCCCTCTCCTTCTTTGTCTTTTTTGCAGGAGGTAGCAAAAATCAGCATGCAGCAGATGCCAATCAGATAAAGGGCTATAGTATTTTTATATAACGTTTTCATAATAGCTTATTTAAAATTGTAAGGCACCGGAGCCAATAATAATTTGGGATTTAGGATGGTTTCTGTTGTAGGATAAGGCAAACGAAAATTTGCATCAGTTGGGGTATATTTTTGCCCCCAGATTACAACGGGTGTGGTGTTACTGTAAATTCCTCTTTCCTGGTTGGCAATAATTGCAATTGCTTTAGGATGCGAGGTAACATTAAAACCATCTAACCGCCCCAGGTCAAACCAATAATCAGCCTCAAATACAAATTCCATACGACGTTCCTGGTAAATATCCTGGATAGTGATGGAGGTTTTAGGAATGAGTCCGGCCCTTTTTCTGATTTTGTTAAAAGGTATCAACGCGGCATCATCAGCAGTACGATCGGCACCTGCAAGAACTGCCTCTGCTTCGATTAACAATACATCAGCATAACGCATCAGGTAAGTATTATTGCCCGCCGAAAATGATGCTCCTTTACCGCCATTATCTGCAGGTGTTCCTACTACATATTTTTTAATAAAAGCTGGCATACCCTGAGCTACCGCTCCGGCAGGTAAAGTGTAGCCACCTTTGGCCTGGTTAATTTCAGGATAAACATCTCCCTGCGTCATTACCGTTGGCTTTTTCCTTAAATCGCCTGCCTCGAAAGCGGTAAGCAAATCGATAGAAGGCGTAACGCTTCCGTAACCGTCTCCTGTACCCGTAATTTCAGAGTTATATGCAAGAAAAGATTGGAGTGCATTACCATGGCCATACGAAGATCCACCCAACCATTGAATAGCCGCAATACTCTCTTCGTTATTATTATTGGCAGTTTTAAACAAGTCGGCGTAAGTTTTGCCGGAAATATCTATTCCATACAATTTAAATTCGCCACTGTTAATTACCTGTTCTGCTTTTATCCGCGCATTCGAATAGTCACGCATGTACAAATAAACCTTAGATAATAATGCAGACGCTGATCCGCTGGATACTTTACCCTGAGAAACAGAGCCCGTTCTGATCATTTTATCACAATTCTCTTCAGCAAATTTGAGATCATTTATAATGAACTTATAAACGTCGGTTACCGGATTGGTATTAATCTGATAATTGCTTACATGATCAAGGCTATTTTCAATAATCGGCACATTTCCCCATGTTCTTACCAGATAAAAATAGGCCATAGCGCGCATAAATCTGGCTTCGCCAATTGCATTATTCACTATTGGTGCCGGTACGCTGGCTGGTACTTTTGCTTTCAAATTATTAATCAAGGCATTAGACTGGGCAACTACACTGTATAGAGAATTCCAGGCCGATGCCAGTTGGGTATTATCTCCTGTTACAGAAAAATTTCCAAAATTTATAACATCAGGAGAATAAGTGTGTGCATTGCCGCTTAGCAATTCAGAAATACACCAGGAAGCCTTGGCATTCCAATCAAACCACGGAGAGTTATACAAGGCAATGGTACTGGCCTGAACCTGTTCGGTGTTTTGATAAAAATTATCAGCACTAAGTGCATCTTGTGGAGGAATATTAAAAAAGTCTTTTTTACAGCCAATGCTAACAATGGCTATAAAAATAAAGCTGTATATTAAATATGATTTCATTTTGTTTAAATAATTGTAGGTCACTAAAATTGTGCATTTATTCCAAAAGTGATGGTCCTGGCAATTGGATATCTTCCCAGGTCGATATTATTTAAAATGGCACTCTGATTCATTGCTCCGATTTCCGGATCGTAGCCCTTATATTTTGTAAAGGTGTAAAGGTTTTGTACACTTGAGTAAACTTTTAAATTAGAGAATTTATATTTTCTAATCCAAGAAGCAGGTACCCTGTAACCAAGACTCACGTTCTGTATGCGTAAAAAAGATCCACTTTCTACATAACGGTCAGATACAAACAGATTGGGATTATCAATACCGATTTTAGGTGCTGGAATATTTGAATCCGGATTTTGTGGTGACCAGAAATTACTATATGCCGCATATTGATTTTGATATACAGCCGCCAGGTTACCCATGGTATTGTTTAACAAATTCATAATTTTTGAACCGTAAGATCCGTTCAGGAATAAGGTAAAATCAAAAGCTTTATAACTAAAAGTATTGGTAATGCCATAGGTGAATTTAGGATTTGGATTTCCGATCGCTGTACGGTCTTTCTCATTGATTACGCCATCGCCATTTACATCTTCATATTGTACATCGCCCAGCCAGGTGCTACTGCTGTTATTGGCAATGCCGCGTCCGAATTGCACCGGAGCAGATTGAAGTTGCGCTGCTGTTTTAAATATTCCCTTTACTTTATAACCATAAAATTCACCTACAGATCCTCCCACTACTGTACGGGTAACCGGAGATTGCAGATAAGCATTGGTTACTGTTCCGAAGAGTTCGGTAAGGCCATTACCAAGCTCTTTAACCTCATTATTATAATGCGAAAGAACTACGCTTGTATTCCACTTAAAATTTGTCTTATCAATATTGTGAGAGTTAATGCTCAAATCAAAGCCTACGTTTTCAATCTTTCCAAGATTTACATACGGAGGGTTAATACCTCCTAAATAATCAGGACCACCGACTAAATAGGCAGGAAGGGTAAGCTGAAATAAGAAGTCTTTTGATGTCTTCTTATAAACATCTATACTTGTACTAATCTTACCGTTTAAAAAGCGCATATCCACTCCAGCATTGTATTGGATAGAGGTTTGCCATTTCAATAATTTGTTATCAATCCGTCCGGCAAGAAAACCTGTACCTAAACCTGTTTGTGAAGACCTTAACAAGGAACTGTATAAATAATTGGGAACATCCTGGTTACCCACCTGTCCGTAACCCAAACGGATCTTAAGCCCGCTTACGACCTTATTAATTCCCTGCATAAATGGTTCTTCAGACAATTTCCATGAAGCAGCAAATGATGGGAAATAACCTGACTGAGAACCTTCGGCAAACTTAGAAGTCTTGTCTCTCCTGATTGTAGAAGTAAGGTTATATCTGGAGTTATAGGTATAAATGGCACGTGCATAGATTGATTCCTGACGTTGCGTACCAATATATTCATCATTGGTAGCCGTTATGGCCTGGCCTAAATTCAACGATTGCACATCGTTACTATAAAACCCCTGGCGTGTTCCCTCAATCCCTCTCCAGTTTGACTGTTGAACCTCGTAACCCAGAATTGCACTAATGTTATGCTTTTGACCAAAAGTCTGGTTATAATTAAAATATTCTTTCCAGATCAAAAAGGTACTTTGCTGAAATCTTTCCTTCAAAGATGCAGTAGGATTGGTAAAACGGCCCCATGAATAGCTTGGCGTAAATACATTATTATCGGAGAAATTAAAATCACCTCCTAGTTCTGATCTCAGGGATAATGATTTGATAAACTTAATCTCATTATAAATATTGGTATTAATGTTACTCCTGTTCAATTTATTTTTGATTTGCTGGGCCTGGGCCACCGGATTTAATGCAGCAGCGGCAGCAAGTGGGTCAAATACAGAAGGACCAGTATAAGAACCATCAAGGTTAGTTACAGCTAAATCAGGAGCCTGCAGTAAAGCATTGTAAATAACCCCGTTATTATCACTGGTCACTACATTTTCTGCAGACCGGCTTCCGGTTAAGGTAATTCCAAGTTTAAACCATTCCTTCACCTGGGCATCAGCATTTATCCGAAGACTGTAGCGGCGAAAATCAGAGCCGATAACTGTACCGTCCTGTCCAAGGTATCCACCAGAAATGTAGTAGTTTAATCCTTCTTTACCGCCAGAAACAGCTACCTGATGACTCTGCTGTGGTGCAGTTGTAAATATTTCCTTTTGCCAGTTTGTACCCTCTCCCAATACTGAAGGATCTGCAAACTCAACTCTTCTTCCGGTACCGTAAATATCACCCAGTGAGTTTTGAAGTGCTGCATACTGGCGAAGATTCATTACATCCAGATACCTTGCCACACGCTGGAAACCGTAATAACCATCATAATTTATCGAAGAATTACCATTCCTACCCCTTTTGGTAGTGATGATAATTACCCCGTTCGAAGCCCGGTTTCCGTATATTGCTGTTGCAGATGCATCTTTTAGTACATCAATCGACTCAATGTCATTTGGATTAATCAAAGATAATGGACTTACGGTAGTCTGCGAATTGGCATTAGAAGATGAAGCCTGTAAAGGAGATCTTCCGCTGGTACTCTGATTGCCTGCATCGCCTGAAATTGGCACACCATCTATCACATATAAAGGCTCATTACTGCCGCTTAAAGAGGTTACTCCACGTACGCGTACAGATGTATTGCTACCGGGCGCACCAGAGTTTTGCGTAATGGTAAGTCCTGAAGCCCTGCCCTGCAGCATTTGATCGATACTGACTTGAGGCACATTGGCAATATCGGCAGCTTTTACAGACGAAATAGATCCATTAAGATCTGTACGTTTTTGATCTCCGTAACCAATTACCACTACATCAGAAAGTGATGTAGTCTGTGCCTTAAGTACCACATTCAATACGCGATTATTGCCCGGACTAATCTCCCGGGGTTCCATCCCAACAAAAGAAAATACGAGGGTGGTCGATCCGGCAGGCAGCGAAATCTTGTATTTACCATTAATATCTGTCATGGTTGATTGTTTGGTACCCTTCACATTAACGGCTACCCCGGGAAGCGTTACTCCCTTTTCATCACTCACAGTACCAGAAATTTCTATATCCCTAACGGAGATGGTTGTAAATGGCGAATAGGTATTCTTTTTAAGAATAATTGTTTTTTTGATGATTTTGAAATCGAGGTTGGTATTTTTCAAAACTACGCCCATTACCTGCTCAATAGGCATGTCGGTTACGTTAAGGTTTATTTTATACTTATCGTCTATATCAGCACGTCTGAAAAGCAAGTGGTAACCACTCTGTTTTTCGATTTGCTTTAAGATTGAAATAATGTCAGAATTATTCTGTTTAAGCGTTAGATTCTGACTGAAGCTGCTAGCACTAACCTGCATAAGGGTAAGCGTAAAAAAAAGCACTACGAGTCTCATTGTTAACAAGATTTGGTAAGAATCACGGCGCAATACCTGCCTGATCCTAAAAAATAAATTCATATCTTTATGGAGTTTTGGTTAAATTATAATGTTGTCTAAATCGGATTGTAAGTAACCTTTACAATAACCGGATGTGCTGCGAACACTATCCGGTTTTTTCTTAAAAAGCATGGTTACGCCTTTACATTATACAGTGTTGTAGTAGTTTCTCATGTTTGAATATTTATTTGGTTAAAATTTATTTTCTGCCGATTAAATCTCTTTAATCGATTATAGTTAGCACGCGTCCGTTCAATTCATATTTTAATCCTGTGAATTGAAGCATATTTAACAACTCTGGAAGTTCTACATCTTTAGATATTGTTCCCGTATAAGATATTTTAGAAGGTGTTCCTCTAAATACAACCTGAATATCATACCACCGAACCAACTGCCTGGCAATTTCTTTGATCTCCATATCCTTAAAGATGAAAAGATCATTTCTCCAGGCCATTACAGCTTCCAGATCGCAATTGTTATTCACGTTTATGCCAAAGGGATTTACCAGGGCTTGTTGTCCGGGCTTCAACAGCTGTGAAAATTTACCAGATGATAAATGGATACTGCCTTCAATTAACGTTGTTTTCTGCCCGGCCTCATCGTCATAAGCCATTACGTTAAAATGCGTACCCAGTACCCTGATTTCTGTTCCACCCGATTGTACCTTAAAGGGTTGTTTGGGATTCTTAGCTACTTCGAAATATACTTCGCCTGTCATCTGTACAACTCTTTCAGCACCCGTAAAAGCAGTTGGAAACCGTAAGCTTGATTTCGCATTTAACCAGGCTTTACTTCCATCAGGCAAAACGACGCTGTATTTCCCACCAAGCGGCGTACTAATTTTATTAAAGCTGATCTTTGAAGATGCAGATCCGGTATGCATTTTATAGCTCAATTCACCTTCAGCTGTTTTTACAATACTAACATTTTGCTGGTCGGCCAGTGAGCCTATTTTGGCTTCGGTTAATACCACTGACGATCCATCACCTAATGTTAAAACCGCCCTGTTACCACCTGGTTTTATATGAATGGATTGATGTAATTTTGCTGTTTGATTTTGCAGGCGCAGTTGCGAACTATATCTCCAGATCAGCACCGCACCCAGAACCAGAACGAGTGATGCCGCCGCCCAAAATATTGTATTAATACGTATTGATTTTTTAGGAACTGATATGATCTTTTGCTGACTTTTAGCTTCGATATTGAGCAGAATGCGTTCAAAAATTTTATCTTCTACGAGCTTGCGCTGGTCATCAGAAAGGCCTGCAAGGTCTTCAGGTACCTCATCCATACTATCAAACCATTGATCTACTTCTTTTATCTCACTAACCGTACAATCACCAGAAAGATATTTTTTAAGTAGGGAAACGGCTATTGATCTGCCCATGTTGATACGTAGTTATATTTGGTTCGTTAATAGTATAGTCGGATAGCCTGCCCCTAGCCCCCAAAAAAAAATAAAAAAAATTTAAAATGCATCCCGGATGTGCAGGCAGCTGTATTTAACGGATTAACCAGGCAAACCCAGAAGCAATTAAAATCACCTTATAATGTACCCTAAAGTGCTTTAACGCATTGGTAATATGGTTTTCTACTGTTTTTTCAGATAGTCCCAGTAATTCGGCAATTTCCTTATTAGATTTATGCTCCTTCCTGCTGAGTTCAAATACCTTTCTGCATTTTGCAGGTAACTTCGAAATCACTCCGTTGATTCCGTTTTCCAACTCTTTTATAAATATGGTTTCCTCAGTGGTATTTGCAGCCTCTTGATAACTAAATGAAAGCAGTTCGAGGTAATTGTTTCGGGTAGCCTCCTTAGCCAGGTAATCTATAATTGAATAGCGGATAGCGGAATGGAGATAAGCCTTTAAAGACCCTTTGATATTTATTTTTTCCCGATTGATCCAGAATGTTGTGAAGAAATTCTGGATAATCTCTTCTGCAGCTTCTTTAGACCTTAATCTTTTATTGGTAATTAAATATAATTCATACCAATACTTAGTATAAATTTTCTTGAAAGCAACCACTTCGTTCTCCCTCAACATTACGATCAGTTCTTCATCAGTATGATTGTGTTGGTTGCTCATAGCCAGTAAAATTATAAAAAAAATTGAATCCAAAACTACGAACATAAAGCCAGACCTGGCGATATATTAAAATGCTGATATTTATGGCATTTTGCTTTGATGATTCTAAAAATCTAATCTATAATTCTGATTATAAAAAAAATGGAGGCTGTGTTATAAATATAGAATTGCAATCCAGAGAACCATGATTGCTCAGCATAGCTAAATCTGTCTGGATAGATCTCTCCATTTCGCTGCGCTACATCCGATAGCAATCGGATCGGAGATGACGATCATTTTATTGAAAATGTAAGGTGTTGGGATGACAGATTGAGATAAATCGTCATTTCGACCGAAGTGGAGAAATCTTTTAACATAGTTCAAAGATCTCTCCATTTCGCTGCGCTACAGTCGAGATGACGACCATTCGATTAGACTGGATGGAATGGAGACTCTGTCAATTATTCGTGGTGTAAGGTGTTGCCATCTGGCACTGGCTCTAATTAAAATTTAGGATCAAAATTAAAGTAGATCGGATTGGATAGCGCCACCATTTTTTCGCTTAACCCGGCAGACTTTGGTACTTGTGGGTAATCAGTATTTTTACCTTCTACGGTAACACGGTAATAGGTTCGGCCTTTTAAATCCGGTGTATCGGTAAATTGAAAAGCAGGAACTTCGCCGCTAACCTGAAAGCTGTTCAACTTTGCTCCATTCTTAATTACAGTAACAGTATATTGCTCTTTAGGTAATTTATTACCAATCAATTGCACCTGAAACTTTATTGGTTTACCATTTGAAACCGCATTATCGCCCATCATCATTTCAAACTTACCATTGCCTTTATAATCAGCATAAAACTCAACTCTTGGCGCGAAAGGATTGGAACTTACAGCAGCTTTTCCATGGTCTAAAGCATCTATAATTGCGGTAAGGCTACGTTGTTTTGCAAATACCCAGGTTGTTGGTGTACCTACATAATTAAATTCTGCCTGATATGTATTTGCACTGGGCTTTTCAGCTGCAGTAGGCACACCGTGATGGGTATCGCTTCCACCTCTGCCTGTCATCATCCTGCCCGAAGAAAGCATGTCATCCCAAATCATTATTGCATTGGCATTCTTCGGCCAAACAGCCGAATTCCAAACCTCGATAGATTTAACCAAATCGTAAGAAAAGCCAAAATTATCTTTTCCACTAGGATGATTTGCCGACAAATGGATCCCTAAAGATTTCTTCACTTTTTCAATATTGATATCCCGGGCATCCCTCATATCATACAATCTCTTATGGTCATAGGGCTTATCAGAAAATACATTTCCATGTCCCCTGGTTGTTGTCCATTCGGCACCATATAATAAAAGAAGCGAATCAGATTTAAATTCCGGATCTGCCCAGGTATGGCGAGCAACATCGCCATTAACATGATTATCATGATCGGTTATGGCCAAATAATCCATACCAACTGACTTTGAAAAATTAATAATTTTCGCAATCGAATTGTTAGATGATTCTGTACTATGCCTCGAATGCACATGCAAATCGCCCTTTAACCAAACGCCGGATGTATTTATTATTGCCGGAGGATTAGTAGTTTCCTGCGCCTGGAGATCAGTAGCATTTAAAATTATGAGGCTAAATAATAAATGAAAAAAATTTAAACGAATTTTCATTGCTTGATTAAAATTTGTGAATAAAATTAGACTATATCATAATCAGTGAATCTCCTGACAATTGTCACGTTTAGTGGATAGAAGCGCCATAACACAATTAATAAATCCTTCCATAAAGCTACGATAGATTCTAAAGAAAAGTCGTCATCTCGACCGGAGCAACGCGTAGTGGAGAGATCTTTGAACTATGTTAAAAGATCTCTCCGCTGCGGTCGAGATGACGATTCATTCCAAACCTGCCATCCAACTTCTTTGTTTTTAACTAAAAACTGAATTCTACCATTGAAAGACTCCAATAAAAAACCGTCAACGACGATGTCCCGCAAGCTTTCAATTTTCTAAATCATTAAGCTTTTACTAAAAATGATTCAGGCATTTCTGCAGCTTTAAGCATGAAATTATGCAGCTCGTAATTTTTAACAAAAGGTTTTAAATTTTCAGATCCCGGACCAAACATCGTCAACTCCACATAATCTCCGGTATGGTTCATACCAGCCCATTGTACATCAGTATATTTACCCAAAATTTTGCCATACTCGTAAAATGGCAGGTTAGATTCGTTGTAAAGCTGCCCCGGAACAATATCCTTAAAGTGAACTAATAATGATTTTACATCTTCTGATTTCATTTCAAAACCTTGATTTTCTTTGATCAGATCAATTATTTTCTGTTCGCTAAATGATTGATTAAGCTGAGCCAAAAGCCAGGTATTACTGCGTTTGAAGTTTTGTAGGCTATCGAACTTTTTGTTGGCTTCATCAGCATAAAATAAACCAGGGTTCGAATTCCCATGATCTGTGGTGATGATCACTAAGGTTTCACCATCTTTTTCGGCAAATTCTATTACTTTTCCAACAGCTTCATCAAAAGCAAGCTGATCGAAAATTAAACCACTCAAATCATTAGAATGCGCAGCCCAATCCACTTTACCGCCTTCTACCTGTAATGCAAAACCATCTTTATGGTCTTTCATCAGTTCGATTGCTTTCATGGTCATCTCGGCCAGCGTTGGCGTCGACTTTATGAGTTCCTGGTCGTGCAAACGGTCAACCTCATAAGGCATTCCATCTTCTGCAAACAAACCTAAAACAGGCTTTGATTTGTCTAATGCCAACATTTCGTCCCTGTTTTCTGCAACTTTATAACCCTGCGTTAAATATTTTGGAATCAGATTCCCACCTGCCCTTTTCTCACCGAAGTATTTATGCCCACCACCCATCATCACATCGAATTTCAGGCCAAGATACATTTCTGCAATAATATCCTGACCGCCGCGGTTATCAATATTTACACAAAAACCTGCAGGAGTTGCATGCGTAATCGGCACAGTGGTTACACAACCTACCTTTTTACCTTTTTCTTTAAACTTTTGAAGAATCGGTTGAGGCTTTTCTCCTTTCATGCCAACGTTTAGTGATCCGTTTCTAACACGCATACCTCCACCCCATGATGAACTTGCGGCAGCAGAATCGGTAACCAAAGAACTAGCGGAAGCGGTGTCCATTAGTGCTCTTACGGCCTTATTATCTCTATAAAGCCCCAACCACTTGCTGCTTTTGCCAAATATGCGATTGGAATAGATATCTGCCATATTCAACGTTCCGATACTCATCCCATCACTCACCATCATAATGATGTTTTTCGCCTTTTTACGCCCAACTACCGGCGAAGCGATTACATCTTTCATACCCACAAAAGGCAAACCCAAACCGGTTAACAAGCCTCCTTTTAATAACGATCTTCTGTTCATATCTAACTTACTTTTTAAATAAAGGGTTCGCTCTAAAGTATTTTCCATCAGCAAAACTGATGGCATAATCTGATTTAAAATGCGTACTCTTTTTGTAATAATCTGTTGTAATAATCTGGGCGCCAGATTTACAGGCAGCTTCGAAATCGCTCCAATCGTTTTTTCTGGCTTGATTTGTATCCGAATCTGCCCTTGTTCTAATGAGGTAACCTTTTTTTACCAATTCAGGAATTTGCTCATCTTTAGGATTATTTCGAATCATAAAACCTGCCTCAGGCGTTCCCGGTTCTGCATTTGCAAATAATACACGGCCTTTAAGTGAAGGATGACCTTGAATGTAGGTAGCGCGTTTTCTGTCTTTTGCATCCAGAACGAAAAGGAATTTACCTTTCGCCTGGCTAAGTTTCGGCCAGTTCCTGGCCAGTACAGCCTCTTCCAAAGTTTTATACTTGCCTCTCACATCATCCGGACTTAAAATATGCTCTTTCCCTAAATTTTGAATAATCACAGCATCCAGTTCATCAAAAGTTTTACTTATAAAAGCCTCAGGCTGCGTAAATCCTTTACGCTTTATCGAGTCATCTTTAGCTTCTAAAGTGATAAAAACCGGTGTATGGTTTGGATTAGCATCCGACCATTTCTTTAACTGCTGTAATGCATCTACAAAAGTTAATGCCGACGACCTGAAATCTAAATCCGGAACATGGAATACCTTGAATCCGGGTTTAGTCATTTCATCTGCTGTATCAAATGCAGGCTGTCCCTTTACCTGTTCAAAACCTCTGGGATGGGCATATTTACCACCTTTCTCATCAGCATAAACATCAATTTCGAGATTTCTTAAACCCATATCCAATTGCTCGGGCATAGGGATATGTTCATAATCGAGACTGTTGGCAGCTGCCGAATCCTGTGATTTAATTACATTGAACAGCGCAGGATTAATGGCTTGCTTATAACTATTGTGTGAGCCGATAACCTGTATTTGATTGATTGGCAAATCGTCTTTTTTATTGATTAAGGCAATTGCGGGTAGCACCAGCAATAAACCAAAACAGGTAATCAGTCTCATATTTTTAATTTTAGTATCCAGGGTTCTGTTTTAAATTTGCATTCAGCTTCAGCTCATTTGCCGGGATCGGATAAATTCTTCTGGTAAGATCTTTATTCATTTTTAAAACATCATTCGGCAGCGGATATTCAGTTTCAAATTGTCCGAAACGAATTAAATCATTTCTCCTCCAGGCTTCCCAGCTAAATTCACGTGCGCGTTCATCAAGCAAAGTACTCAAAGTAACCGTTGTTGCGCTTTCTGCGCCGGCACGGCTTCTTATTTTATTAACTAAAACTAAAGGCGTTTGTAACTCACTGTTAACGGTAGTTGCTGTTGCACCTCTCAAAATAGCTTCAGCTTTCATTAACATTACATCGGCAAGACGTAAAACCGGCATATCATTTCCGTTTAACCTGGTTGTCTGTATGGCGTTAACATCAGGCCAGTACTTTACTGAACGGACACCTTTTGCCTGATCAGCAACCGTATTACCCAAATCCATTGGCTTACCTGGTTTTAAAATAAGGTCAGGGGTAATCTCAATTTGCGTTGTTGTTCCTGCAACAAAAATTGGCTTGGTTAAATCTGGTTTACGGTTTGCATCCGGTGCATATTGCTTACCAATTAACCAGAAGCTGTTGCGAATATCGTTTGTCAAATTGAAGCGGTTATAATATTCAGGCGTAGTACTCATCGAAATACTGAAACCAACATTTATTCCGTAAGATGCTGCTAAGGCAGGGTAAAAACCAAACCTTGTCATCTGATTACCAGGAATCTGCTGATCATAAGGAATTGCAAAAATGGTTTCGTTAATCTGCGGGCCGTTGTTTACATCGAAAATATCGCTATATTTTGCATCCAGACTGTAATTGCTGTTTTTCAAAATGTTATCGGCCATCGTAACCGCGTCTGCATATCTTGGTTTGCCGGTATAAACTTCAGCGTTTAAATACATTTTCTCCAGCAAGGCATAAACCATTGCCTGTGTTGGCCTGCCGTAAACCAAAACCCGGTTAGTGTTATCCTTTACCGGTAATTGAGCAACGACAGCTAAAAGTTCTTTTTCTATGAATTCGAATACTTTTTCGCGGGTTTGATTTCCAGGAGGCGTACTCACCGGAAAGGTATCTATAATAGGCACATTTCCATACAAATCCATCATAAAGTAATAATACAAGGCCCTCATTGCTTTTATTTCAGCTATGCTTTTAGCTTTTGAAGCATCAGATGCAACTGATTCGGTAGTAAGATTAATTAAGCGGTTACAATTGTTAATACCGCCAAAGCCCCACTGCCAGATATCTCTAACATTTGGATGATCAATAGTCCAGGTATGGTAATGCAACTGGCGGTACTGGCCACCATCATCAAAATTTCCATCACGTGCAGGCAGGATAGCCGCATCGGTAGAAAGTTCCTGCATTCTCCAATAAGGTACGCCGTACTGTGATGATAAGTTAGAATACATGGTACCAAAAAGTGCCGTATAATCTGCAGTGGTGTAGGGAAAATTTTCTTTAACGTATTGCGATTCTACATCGACATCTAGCTTGCTGCATGATTCGAAAACCATTAAACAGGCAAGAATATTAAACAGGATGATAAACTTTTTCATTTTCTTATTTTTTAGAATGATGCACTTACACCAAAACTATAGGTTCTTGTTTTTGGATAATAATTGTTATTGTCTATGCCCGGCGTTACACCGCCCATATTAATCTCAGGATCAATACCGCTATAGTTTGTAATTACGAAAAGATTATTCGCGGTAGCATAAAGTCTGATGGCTTTAATTGATTGTGTTTTTGGTCTAATGGTGTAACCGATTGTTGCATTGTCTAAGCGCAGGTAAGAACCACTTTCCACAAAACGATCAGAAATCAGGTATGCATTTGTATCGTTGAAAGATTCGCCTAAAGTAAATCTTGGAATATTTTGCAGCTTGGCATCAGCCGGATTGTTTAATGATGCCATTGTTGCATTTAAGATTTTATTCCCCAATACCCCACGAACAAGGAAATTTAAATCCCAGTTTTTATAGTTGAACGTATTTGCCCAGCCGTAAATTAATTTTGGTTGTGCATCTCCAGCAATTTTAGCATCAGTGGTTAAGGGTTGTGTAGCGATGGTTTGTCCGGCGGCATTAACATAGGTACTTACACCAGCAGCATTTTTACCCGCATAATTCCATAAATTGAAGGTACCCAGGGCATAACCTGGCTGAATCAGCTGACTGTAATTTCCTGACTGGCCTTTACCACCCAACTGAGCCGTTTGAATGGCTGCAATTTTATAGAAATCATCAGATAAGGTTTCTACAACGTTTTTATTGTGGGCAATATTTGGAGATGTTGTCCATTTGAAGTTATCTGTTTTAACCGCAATTGCGTTTAACGAGAACTCTACACCTGTATTTTTGATTTTACCAACGTTTGCCGTAATAGTTGGCAGGAAAAACTGCGTGGTTGAAACCTGATAATCTCCATAAATTAAATCAGAAGTTTTCTTCACATAAAAATCAACTGAACCTGTAATTCTATCTTTAAATAAGCCGAAATCTAAACCAATATTGGTGGTTGCTGTACTTTCCCATTTCAAATCCGGATTTGGATTTCTTACCGGCCCAATTGCATTGCTGATATTGCCATTATTTAAGAACTTACTATTTCCGGCAGGCGTACCATAAATCAGTAGTGCAGAAAAGGCATCAAAACCTAAACTATTACCCGAAACTCCATAACCTGCACGTAGTTTTAAATCACTCACTACCGGAACAGCTTTCATAAAATCCTCGCCAATAATTCTCCATCCGGCAGATACCGCAGGGAATAAACCCCGGCGATTATTTATCCCAATGGCAGAAGAACCATCCTGTCTTAAAGAGGCCTGTAATAAATATTTTTCGTTGTAATTGTATTGCGCCCTTCCATAATAGGAAATAAATCTTATGGTAGAAATAGGAGCATTATTAAAAATTATCTGAGAAAGTGCGGTTGGATTGGAAAGAAATAGATTATTGTAGCTTAAATTATCATTTGAGAAATTTTGTGTGGTTACACCAAATCCATCGTTGGTTCTGTCTTCCTGCCATGAATAACCTGCAAGTAATTTCAAACTGTGTTTGCCAAAGGTTTTATCATAGTTAAAATAACTTTCCAACACCTGACTTTTATTTAAAATATCAATTTTCTGCGCTTGTCCGTTAACGCCTCTGGCTAATCCCGATTGGCTGTTCAGGTAAGTGCTGTAATTATTCTGATCCCTTTGCGAAGAAGCACTGGCTGTGAACTTCAGGCCATCAAGAATATTCACCTGCGCCATTCCATTAATCAATGTTTTATTATTCAGGTTGTTGATAACATTATTATCTACAATTGATAAAGGATTTCTCGTTCCGCTTCCGGTACGGTTATAGTTTTCTTTGTAAGTACCATCAGTGTTAAAAGGACTAACCGTTGGTAAATAGAACAGCATATTTGGTAATGCCTGAGATTGATAAATATCCGAGCTTTTTGAATTGCTATTGGTAACCGTTAAGCCAAGTTTTAACCTGTCGTTAAAAAATTTCTGGTTGATATAAGCCCTTACAATAGTTCGTTTTAATGAAGTATTTTTTAATATTCCTTTATTATCCAGGTAGTTTACGCTTGCTCCGTAATCTGATGCCTGACCAGAACCGCCGAAAGAAACATTATGATTCTGTGAAAAACCTGTCCTTTCCAATAACGACTGCCAATTGGTATCAGAACCATCATCATCAATCGGGTTTAAAGTCTGTTTATTATCGGCAAGGTACTGCCTTAACTCTGGCGCAGATAGCATGTCATATTTCTTGGAAACCTTTTCTACCGCAGCATAACCATTGTATGAAAGACGTGCCTGTCCATTTTTAGATCTTTTTGTAGTAACCATAATTACTCCATTTGATGCCCGCGAACCATAAATTGCCGTTGAGGATGCATCCTTTAAGATATCTATACTTTCAATATCGGCAGGGGCCAATAAATCAATTGATGCTCCCGGAACACCATCGATAACATAAAAAGGCTCCTGTGCTGCACCTTCTCTAAATGAAGAAGGCCCACGAAGGGTAATTGATGGCTTAGCATTTGGATCGCCACTTTTGGTTACATTTAAACCGGCAACCTTTCCTTGAAGTAACTGGGCGGGATTTACCATTACGCCCTGATTAAACTCTTCAGACTTAATGGAGGTTACTGAACCGGTTACATCTTTTTTATTCGCTGTACCATAACCGATTACCACAACATCTTTCAATGTCTGATTATCTGGCATAAGCGTTACGTTAATCCGCGTTTGATTGTCAACAGGCACTTCCTTTGAGATGCTACCCAACATGGAAAAAACTAAAACGTTTGATGATTTTACCGATATAGTATAGTTTCCATCAGGATTTGTAGAAGTTCCGCCTGTTGAACCTTTTATTCTTACTGTTACACCAGGAATCGGCTGGTTTGTTTCATCAACAACTCTACCGCTGATGCTCCGGGTATTTTGCGCCATTACATTTATGGAGAAAAGCATTAGCATAATTAATAAACCCTGCAGCCTGCGTACCTCAGTAAAGTAAATCAGTTTGTAAATTTTTTTCATGAATGATATTTTATAGTTTGTTTGCATTAGCCAGAACGGCACCTCATTTGGCCAAAACCCAATGACTAATTTTGCTACAAAGATGAGCTTGACTGGTTAGGAATTTATAATGTAAAAAATACTGAATTGTTAAATTCGGGAAGGAAAAGCATTGGAATGTTAAGAAAACAGTTATTAAACTTCACGTTAGATTTTTTAATTTAACATGAAGTTTAATAATCAAAATATTAAGGCCATTTTGATTAAAATTATTCGTGGTGTCAGATGTTTCCATTTGACACTCTTTTGAAGTTTGTACTCCTGGACAATTTAACGTTGTGGATCTACTCTGAAAAGCATCTTTTCTGCTATAAGACCATTAAATAAGTTCAAGGACAACGATCGCATTTTAAAACTGTGAGGATAATCAAACAATCAAATGAATTAAATTTAATTCGCTTTTCATACCCTCTTCAGATCGCAAGCGTAGTTTTGAATCATAAAATTATTGAAAATCAAAAAAGAGAGCATATGAAAAGTCAAATCAAAAAAACAGCAATAACTGCTTGTTTCGCGCTAATGAGTATAGTAACACTAGCGCAGGTACGCCCAAATGATACCCCTCCAGGGCCTCCGGCCGGAGGCCCTGGAGAAATGCTTCCTCGTCCCGGACGAAACAGAGGCGGTTTGGAAGGCGGTGCTTTAAAAGTTTTAACATCGCTGAACGGAAAGGTTATAGCCTACCAAACGAATGACAGGTATATCTATAATAGTTTCACCTTGCAAAATGGCAGTCAGGTAATCACAGTCAGATTTCCCGAACAACTAGGTAAACAATTAATGAGTGCAGCAGCTAAAGGTAAATCAGTAACCGTAAAAGGCTTTACAGACAATGGACCAGATGGTGTAAATGTATTCCAAATGGCGAGTTTACTCGTTGATGGAACGCAAATAGTAGATACCCCGCCAACTGTACCTGTTGTACCGGTTAATGCACAGCCTGGAACCTTTACAGGAAAAATCAATGATTTTAAGCGTGACCAGGGAGGTGCAATCCGCGGGCTTAATCTTGATAGTAAGGTACAGATAGATTTGCCTCCACCTGCAATTGAACAGTTACAATCTTTACTAAAAGCTGGAGATAAAGTAAAGGTAACCGGTATTAAAGATACACCACCATCAGGTGTAGCATTAGAAACCGGTGCCCCAACGATCATTCACCCGGAAACCATTGAGATTAATGGACAGACTTATCTGTTAAGATAATCTGGTTAGACGAGGTTGTATCATAAATATAGAATTGTCATCCTGAGGGTTAATTTATTTCATAAAAATCAATATTAATGGACAGGAGAATTTTTAACGAACTGTAGACTGCGAGGAATCCGTCATTGCGAGAAGGCTTTTTCAGCCGACGAAGCAATCTTACAACGATCGCTACTAGCGTACGCATTAAGATTGCTTCGTTCCTCGCAATGACGATTTTTCTATTAGAGTCTGTCAATGGTAGCTTGTCGAAGGACATGTTTTAGATGTCTTACAAGGAGTTTCGGAAGGCTCAACGTGACAAATTCAAAGCAAATACATTTATGATACAGCCTCATCTTAAATTAATTAAAGCGACGATGAACTAATTGGCTGCTCCGCTGTTAACTGATAAAATACAATGGTATTTTGCAGATTGTATGAAAATGGAGCAAGATAATGACGTAGAGCCATTAAAGATGAAAAATTACCGTCCCCTGCTGGTCGTGATCATTATTTTACTATTGGTTATTATCTGGTTATTAATAAAACCTCCTGTGCCTTTATTACCGAAAGCTCCAATACAACTTGACAGGCCACCGATGGAACGCCTGCAAAAACAACGGATAATTACCGGAATCGTTACCAGGTATAAAAACAATCCTCATTTAGATATCAATGCATTGGAACTGAAAACCGAAAAGGCTGGTTCAATCACTATTGATTTTCGGCCACATACAGCAGCATGGGTAACCAGGATCGGTGCCATAGGAGAATTGGTTACGGTAACTTATGGTTTAAACCCGAGCGATGAAGCAGTTGGTTACCAATTAATAGCCATTAAGAATAATAGAACGGGCATTGGCCAGACTCTTGAGGATTTACCTCCGCCTCCGGATGTTCCAAATCAGCAAACAGAAAAGTTTAAACTGGAGAAACCTGTTTTGATCACAGATCAATATGGTGGTATTGTAGCCCTGAGAAAGAATAACCTTTTATTTCACTTTAAGCCGGGGCTGGTAGATGATATCGCACACCTCATCAAAGAAAGTGACATATTTCATCTTGTAGCGGTGAGGCGTCAGGATGACCAGGGCTTTATTAATATAAATCATGATAAAGTATACATTGTGCTTAGCATTACGATAGATAACAAAACATTCCTGGTAAGATGAAAATATTATTAATAGAAGATGAGTTAAAGTTAGCAGGATTTATTGCTGACGCCCTTACACAGGCTGGTCACATCTGTGATCAGGTTGCCGATGGTAATAAGGGATTGGAAACGGCTATGGTTGGTAATTATGATCTTATACTATTGGATATGATGTTACCTACACTTAATGGATTGGAAGTTTTAAAAAACCTGCGCAGTTTTAATAACCAAACGCAGGTGATTATAATCAGTGCATTAAACGATACAGAGCACGTAATAAACGGACTTGACCATGGCGCTATTGATTACCTTAAAAAGCCATTTGAGCTTGATGAACTGTTAGCAAGGGTACGCTCTGTACAACGCCGGTCTTTAGCACAGGGTTCACTCAAATTACAGGTTTCTGATCTAAAGGTAGACCTGCTGACAAGAGAAGTTAGCAGGGCCGGTAAACCAGTGATACTGAGTAATCGTGAATTTGCCTTGCTGGAGTTCCTGCTCGCCAATCAGAACAACGTAGTAACAAAATCACAGATTCTCGAAAAAGTATGGGACATAAACTTCGATCCCGGCAGCAATGTAATAGAAGTACACCTTTACCAGCTTCGGAAAAAGATGGATAGAGGTTATGATGAAGAATTGATCCACACGGTTGTTGGGCGGGGTTATGTACTGAAAGGCGACGTAAAACAAGGTTAAATGACAGGAAAGCTTCAGTTCGGTATCAAATTAAAAATAACGGCAGCATTCAGCCTGATCTTTATTTTGTTGAGTTTCTCCTTCAACCTCTACTGTTACCGGAAGATCAGGATGCTGATGATATCCGATAATGATGCCTATTTAATCGCCAGGGCCCAAACCCTTTTGGATAAAACCGAAGTATTACCGGCAATTATTCCTCTGCCTGATAACAACACCTCAATCAGGGTATTATACCATTCAGCAGGAAAGCCCATAACAGTTTTTCAGTCGCCAGGGATTATTAAAAATATTCGTACACCTACAAAAACAGGCGTAACCGATACCCTGGGAATGAGGGTTGCCTACGTAATCAGCAGTAATGAAGATAATCCCGCAGAATTAATGCTCGTACGCAGTGCAGAGCAATTAAATAATAATTTGCAATACCTGCTCTTACTGCTATTTGCCTGTAGCCTGCTGAGTGTTTTGCTTGCAGGTTTGATTGCCTATATTTTATCGTTTTATTTATTACAGCCCGTGCAGCGTATTATTAAAGCCGCCAAGCTCATCAATGCGCATCAACTCAGGGATGTAATTCCGGTTAAGAAAACGAATGATGAATTGCAGGAATTAACGGAAACCATAAATATGATGTTAGTGAGGATCGATGAATCGTTACAGCAGCAGCAAAACTTTTTTGCCTCGGCTTCACATGAATTAAAGACACCGCTGGCCATTATGCGTGCCGAAATAGAAGTCCAGCTATCTAAACCGGTATTGGCGCCGGAGCTATCAAACCTGATGAAAAGTCAGCTTGCTGAAATTAACAGGCTGCAACAAGTGGTACAGGAATTCTTACTGGTAAGTCAGTTAAAAAGTAGTGGTATTACCTTACACAAGCAACAAATCGATCTTTCATTGGTTATACTTCGATTATTTCACAGGTTCCAACCTTTCCTGCAACAAAAAGGATTAAACTCAACGATTGATTTTGATAAAGATGCAGAGACATTTTTGATAACTGCCGATGATGATAAATTGAATATCTTACTGATGAACCTCTTGGAAAATGCAGTTAAATATGCTGTTCCAGGCACAACCATCAGCTGCTCTGTTCAGCAATCTACGTTGAAGAACCACATTGCCATAAGCTTTAAAAATACGATTAACGAAGAAAGTTTCCCCACTGAAAATCTCCAAAATGCCTTCCATAGAGAGGCTATAGACTCAAACGGTGCAGGCATTGGTCTTTGGCTGGTTAAAGAGATCACGCAATTACATCATGGAAATTTTCACATGGAAAGCAGCAACTTTTCATTTGAAGCAATAGTAGACTTGCCAATTAGCGCATAACGATACGTATTGATCTAAAACGTGATCTCGCATCACTTTCTAATATGAAGAAAAATTAATCTCATCAAACAAGAACACAAAAAACTGAATTACAGCATATTATCTTAAATTATTCCTATTAAGGGTTTAAACATAATGATGCCCAAGATGTTAAGCAAACCGTATGAGCAAACAAGTATCAACAGGCGTAACAGATAAGAGGGTAATTTGGCCATTACAATCTCTTAATTTTTTCATGGCTGATCTCCAGGCTGGAATCGGGCCATTTTTAGGAATATTCCTTTTAGCACATGGCTGGAAAAGCGGACTGATTGGTTCAGTTATGACCATTGGCGGAGTTGCCGGAATGATTATGACTATTCCGGCGGGTGCACTAATCGATGCTACCAAAAGGAAGCGGTTTTATGTGGTTATCTCAGCCATCTTCACCATCTTGGCATCGGCGATAATCTTATTCACCCAGGAGTTCTGGCTGGTTAGCATTTCGCAGGTGGCAACAGCTATTGCCGGATCGGCTATTGGTCCGGCTATAATCGGAATCACGCTAGGTATAGTGAAGCAAAAAGGCTTTAACAAACAAAACGGGTATAACCAGGCATTTAATCATGCAGGCAATGTGGTAGGTTCTGCGCTTTCCGGTTACCTGGGTTACAAATTCGGCATAACGGCAATATTTCTTCTGGCTGCTTTTTTTGGCGTACTGTCTATTATTTCAGTCTTATTGATTCCTGCCAAATCCATTGATGATCATGTGGCAAGAGGCATGAAAGAGGGAGATAAAAATGAGAAAGCCGGTGGATTTAAAGTATTATTTCAGTGTAAATCATTATTAGTACTTGCAGGTGCATTGGCATTTTTTCATTTAGGAAACGGCGCTATGCTGCCACTTTATGGTCTCGCAGCTGCCGCTAATGGTCATGGTAATGCTTCCATGTTTGTGGCCATGACGATTATTATCGCGCAACTGGTTATGATCGGCACCTCATTATTAGCCATAAAGATGGCAGATAAAAAAGGCTACTGGCTGGTGTTATTCATCTCTTTCCTGTCTTTACCTATCCGTGGTTTATTTGCCGCTTATATGCACAGTCATGTAGGAATCTATCCTGTACAAATTTTAGACGGAATTGGAGCAGGTATGCAAAGCGTTGCCGTTCCCGGATTGGTTGCTCATATATTGAATGGCACTGGACGCGTAAATATCGGACAGGGTGCAGTGATGACCATACAGGGGCTAGGTGCTTCATTTAGTCCGGCAATTGGAGGCTGGATAGCGCAGGGAATAGGTTATAATACTACCTTTATCATCCTTGGTGCGTTCGCCATTGGTTCCATCCTATTATGGATCATATTTGCAAAAACAATTAAGGATGCTTGCTAACCTATATTAATTCTCATTAGAATAATATAGTAATAAATGACCCGGCACCTGGCCAAAAAAAATGGAATTATAGATACGCAACCTGGCCCTAACCGTAATGCAAAACCAATATCTTTAGCGCTATAAAAAAATATGACTAACATCTTAATCTGGATCATTTCCTTCCTGGCAATAGCAGGTGTGATCATCAGGCCTTTTAAAGTTACAGAAGCGGTGTATGCCATAAGTGGCGCTGCCTTATTATTATTATTTCAGCTGATTAGCCCCTCTGATGCCTTTTATGGGGTAGCAAAAGGTTTAGATGTTTATTTATTCCTGACGGGCATGATGTTGCTGGCAGAAACAGCCCGGGAGGAAAAACTGTTCGATTGGCTGGCTGCTCATGCCACTTTAAGGGCTAATGGATCTTCAGGAAAGTTGTTTTTGCTGATCTACCTTGTTGGTGTTATTGTAACCACATTTCTTTCCAATGATGCGACAGCGGTTGTGCTAACGCCAGCTGTGGCCGCTGCAGTTAAAGCAGCTAAAGTAGAAAAACCACTGCCTTATTTATTGATCTGTGCTTTTATTGCTAATGCAGCTTCTTTTATGCTTCCCATTTCAAATCCTGCAAATCTGGTCATTTATGGCAAACACATGCCATCTTTAATGCACTGGCTTGGTTTGTACCTGATCCCCTCTATATGCGCCATTATCGTTACTTACTTTATGCTCCGATTCTCTCAGCGCGAGTGTTTTAAACAGAAAATCAGAACTGACATTAGTTTACCTGAATTAAGCACAGGCGGTAAGACGGCTTTAATTGGGATCTGTGGTACTGCTGCTGTTTTACTGGCTGCTTCTGCCTGGAATATTCAACTTGGATTGCCTACATTAATTACTGGCATCACCACCAGTGCAATTGTTTTGGCCAGAGCAAGAAAAAATCCGGTCAATGTTATTAAGGGGATATCGTGGGCAGTACTTCCGTTGGTTGCAGGTTTATTTGTTGTAGTAGAAGCGTTAAATAAAACCGGGATGACCGAACATTTAAGTGCAATGTTAAATGATGCGATAGCACGATCTGAGACGGCAGCTGTGTGGCTTAGTGGTACTGTGACCGCTGTAGCCTGCAATTTAATGAATAATTTGCCGGCCGGTTTAATTGCAGGAAATGTGCTGCAAAGCACACATACACCAGATATGGTTAAAAGCGCGGTACTGATTGGCATAGACCTCGGCCCCAACCTCTCCATAACAGGCTCATTGGCTACTATACTATGGCTGGTGGCTTTAAGACGGGAGGGGCAAGCAGTAAGTGCCTGGACATTTTTAAAATTAGGAAGCGTAATCATGACTGCAGCGTTGATAGTTGCCATACTATCCTTATGGATTTGATCTGTTAGGTATCTTGCTACGGCATTAATTAATACTGTAGTCAATTGATATGCCCACAGTAAATGATACAAAAAATGCAGGCGACATCCATCAACCTGCATTAGTCATCATTAACCTATCAAGATGTTTTACTTAGCGCGTCCGTCAAATATTTCTTTGATTTTCGCTTCTAAGGCTGCACCTCTAAGCTCTTTAGCGATAATTTTACCGCTTGGATCGATTAAAAAATTCATCGGGATAGCTTTAACATCATATTTAGCCGCGGCATCGTTTTCCCAGCCTTTTAAATCTGCAACCTGTTTCCAGGTCAGTTTATCGTCAGCGATGGCTTTAAGCCATTTTGCTTTATCAGCAGCCTTATCCATTGATACGCCTAAGATTTCGAATCCTTTTGATTTATATTGTTCATAAACCTTCACAAGGTTTGGATTTTCTCTTCGGCAGGGTGCACACCATGATGCCCAGAAGTCGACCAACACATATTTTCCTTTGTAATCAGAAAGTTTAACCATTTTACCGTCTACATCAGGTTGAGAGAAATCCTGCGCGTCTACGCCTTCCTGTGTTTTTTTAAAGTGAGCAATACGCTCAGCTACTTGCTTTCCAAAAAAAGAAGACTTCAGTTCAGGAGAAATATTTGCGAAGATTTTCTCCATCTCTATGGCATCGAAACCAGGGCCTAAGGTTGAATTAAGCGCCATTAAAGCCATATACTTTGAAGGATTTTGATTCACATAATTAATTTTGGCATCAAAAATCTCTTTCTCAATCACTTTGGCTCTTTTTTCCAGGTCCATAATATAAGTTTTATCCTGTTTTTTCGCTTCTGGCTGAGCAGCAAATTCTATTTCCAGGGCCTTCAGTTTCCCATAAATAGGAGCTAAAATGGCATCCACTTTTTTGCTCTCATCAGTTAAAGTGGAACCTTTGATTGTAGCTGTTTTAATGGAATCTTTACCTGTAATGGTGATATTTTCGTTTCCAAGAATGATCGCCATGCCATCAATTTTAATGCGGCGTCCAGGTGTATCGATGGATTTGTCGTGTTTCAGGCGAAGCGTAGCCTCCATTGGTGATGGAACTGAACCTTTAAATGTGAAAGCCCCGTTAACCAGTTCTACTGAATCTAGTTTTTCCTTCCCTTCCAGTTTAGTTAAGAGAAAGGCTTTTGCGGGTTTGCCCAGTTTGCCGATCTGGCCTTTGATTACATAGCCTGTTTGTGCAGAGGCAACAAAAGCACTTATCACTAATGTTGCTGCCAATAATGTTTTTTTCATAATTTATAGATTATTTTTTCGTGATTTTGGTTGGAGCGGTTGTATTTTTAGAAGGTTTAGCTTCCAGGAATTGATTATATTTTTTTTGGTTATTCAGGACCTCCAATGCTGTACTAAAAGCGGTACTCGCTTCATTTCGAACGCGAAGTGCATAACCTTTACCTAAGTAGAGCATATCAGCCATTTCTGCCTTTAATTCTACAGCAATGGTTTTTCTCGCTACCTTATCCGTTACCGGTGGTAGTTTAAGTCCCTGCTTAATCGCGCTGGTCATGATCTGATCAATCATTTGCTCATCTACGTTGAAGGAATGATCAAAAGCATCAAAGTCAGCATATTTGTCTGTTAAGTTTTTTCGGTTTTGTTGTACATAATTGAAAGCCGCCTGGGTTACCCGTCCACTGTTCATCAATTTATTTAACCATGCGCTGTAAATTGCCGTATCAATTGGTATGAACTTATCTGGCATAATCCCGCCTCCACCGTAAACCGTTCTTTTATTCAGGAGGGTCGTGTGTTTTAAAGAATCCGGAAAGTTCACATGTCCTCCTTCTGTAAGTTCACCAGAAGCCATGCGTCGGTTAAAATCTTCAAAGTAATCCGTTTTACCTTTTGCATAGGGTTTCTGAATCGATCTGCCAGATGGCGTGTAGTAGCGTGCTGCTGTCAATTTGATTACTGAACCATCGCTCAATTCAAGGCCTTTTTGCATAATGCCCTTACCAAAGCTTCTTCTGCCAATTACCACAGCCCTATCCCAATCCTGTAGAGCGCCCGTTAATATTTCGCTTGACGAAGCCGTTGACTCATCAATCAAAACCACCAGATCTCCTGTCATAAACTGGCCAAAACCACCAGTCATATAATTATCTTTTACACCGGAGTTGGTTACCGAATAGAAAACCAGTTTCTCCTTTGGAAGGAATTCATCAGCTACACCTATAGCAGCTTCAACAAGTCCGCCACCATTAGATTGTAAATCAAGAATTAATTTGGTCATGCCTAAAGCTTTCAACTTCTTTAATGCTGCATCCATTTCCCTTCTGGTTGATTGGCTGAAAATAGCTAACGAAATGTAGCCTACATTTTTGCTGACCATGTAACTGGTATTGATAGAGAGATCAGCGATCTGTTCTCTCATTACATTGAATTCGAGCGGTGCGGTTTGCAACTTGCGCATAATGCCTAACTTAACAGCCTTCCCTTTTTCGCCACGCAGCAGTCGCATCACATCCTGGTTTCTTAAACCTTTACCAAAAATAGAGGCTCCGTCAACCGTACTAATCCGATCGCCTACCTGTAAACCTGCCCTTGCTGCCGGCCCGTCAGGATTGATACCCGTTATAAAGGTACTGTCGGCCACCATTGCAAATGAGATGCCGATACCGGCAAAACTGCCAGTCATTTGCTCATTCATAGCTTCAATCTCTTCGCGGCTGATGTAACTTGAATGCGGATCGAGGCTGCTTAACATGGCTTTAATAGCCGCATCTACAACCTGCTCATCATTTACCGGATCTACATAATTATCCTGAATAAGTTTAAGTGCATCCTGCAATTTTATTTTCGGATTCATTTGTGCATGGGCACTATAGCTAATCAATAGCACAAGTATGCCCCATAATATTTTCGCTCTCTTCATTTTATTATTTCTCTGCTCTTAATATTTCTATGGCCATTGATAACTCATCTCTTAACTGACTCGGACTACCGGAATATCCTTCTGAGCTGTAGCGCACTACACCGTTTTTAACTATGATTTTGCGTGGGATAGATGACTGTTTAAACAGTGGTAAAAGGCTCTTAAATACCTGATCTTGCTCTCCTTTTGGCCCCACAGCATCATGTAAAAGATTAAAACGGTAATGATTATCCCGTACATACTTAACGGATTTCGTTTTGTAATCGCCAAACTGCATGGTACCAATCATATATACGGCAACCTTTGGATCTTTAGCATACTGGTCAACCAGAAGCTGCATACCGGGGAAAGCTTCAATGCATGGTCTGCACCAGGTTGCCCAGAAGTCGATCACCACAATCTGGTTTGCCCAATCTTTAGAACTAACCATTTTACCGTCGGCATTTTCTAAACTAAATAGCGTAAGCGGGTAGTTAACCATGTTTGCCATTACATGTGCCCTCATTTCGTTTTTCTTATCTGATGGCGTTAAACCAGCAAGGTACTGCTCATAGCCTTCTTCCTTACCACCATGTTCACTTTTATACAGTTCCTTGAGTTTGGTAAACATAATTGGCGTTACCGCATTAGCAGCCACGCTTGATTCCAATAATGGTTTAATTGCTTTGGTATCGTTCAGTTTTTCCAAAACATTAACATGCATTTCATTTAAGTCAGCATTTCCGAAAGTTCCTTTTTTCGATAAATATTTGAAATACTGGTTTGCCCCGGCATAATCACCCTGGGCATTTGCAAGGGCGATGTGCGTAAACAAACGATCGTCCATTTGATTATCTGCATTTTCCTGCGCTTTATCCGCATCATTATCAAAATCGGCTAAATAGGATTTATCCTTTTGTATTTTCAGCAGATAAGGTATAATTATGCGGCTATCGTTGTAAAGTAGTTTCTGATCGCCTCTACCCGACATTTGATTGCGGGTGATGTTCCAGCGGTAGATTTCGTTGGCCGTTTTAAAATCAATATCCTTAAAGAGTCCTATAAATTTATCGTTTTGCCCGCTGTCAAAGTATTGCGTAGCCAGGTTTCTGAATATTGTATAATAAACAAATGCCTGGCTGTCCGGCGATTTCTTCCATTCCATATATGGAAAAGCCTTCAGAAAATCTTCAGCACCTGCTTCGAAATCCTTTCCGTATTTTCCCTCCGTATATTTTCTAAAGGCTAAAAACCTGGCTGTGCTGCTTTTTGGATAATCTTTGAAAATAAGTGATTTCACTGCTGCTGAACCACTATCATTTTTCAATTTTTCGTAATAGCGTTGTGCCTGTGCCAAAAACTGCTCGTTAAGATTTCCATTTTTTAGTTCGCTTTTTAACAGATTATCAGCCATTGCGCTGAACTCAGAAGCTGGTAAGGTGAGCTGCTTCAGATCCAGATAATTGAATAAAAGCGTGCTTGGGATACGCGAAAGCTTTTCTTCCTTTTGCAACAAAGAATCAATCATCTTTTGGTCCTTGGAAGGACTAACAAAGCTGTTCAGCGCCCAATCTCCGGTTGCACCTGCCTTGAAACTGGCTTCCGCCAGGTAGGTACCCGGAACTATTTTTCCCTTGGTATCCACAACCTGATGATAATAACCTCTGCCATTTTGAATGTCAAGTGCTTCTGGATTCTGAAGGTCATCACCCTGGTAAAATTTCAAAGCAATTAATACGGCATTTTCCGGAAGTTGATAGTTTCCAGTCCACATGTCGTTCTTTTTCTCTAACTGAACCGGGACAGTGCTCCATTTGCTACCGCTGTATACTGCCGCGAGTGCTTTAGGTCCGTCACTAAATTCAAGGTCGCCGCCTTTCGGCTGGTATTGAAAGCTGATTTTCTGGTTTTGCTTTAGTGTTTCTGGTTGCCAGGTTACCGTTTGTGCAGCTAACTGCTGCCCAAAAAAAGGGCAGAGCAGTAGCATACATTTTCTAAAAAAATGTTTTTTCATGGATTAATTTTCTATCTAGGATTTTGTTGCAATTCGGGGTTCAAAAGAATGTAATTATCTCCGATAGGATATAAGTAAAGGTTGCTGTTGGGTTGTAAAGTATAATTAACACCTTTGAAACTTCGATTCTTTGTTATGGCGAAATCGTTATCCAGATTCAGACGCTTCTGGTCAAACCAGCGCATACCTGTTCCAAAAAACTCTCTTCTTTTTTCTTCAACAATGATACGAAGTGCTTCAGTAGCACTTGCTGCTGTTAATGGAATATAATTAGCCGTTGTAAAGCGTTTGATCCTCAAATTATTGACCAAAGTCATTGCATCTGCAGTTTTTCCAGCCCTGGCTAAACACTCTGCTTTAATCAGCATCATTTCCGGTACAGTCGGGCCGTTGTTTATTAGAAATTCATTAATAAGGTATTTGGTGGATGCCCTTCCGGTAAAAGAAGCACTAAACTGCCCCCTAAACCGATTCCCTACATCTGTAAAAAGCTTATAACGTAAGTCTGTTGTTCCCAAAGAAGTAAGTAAATCACTACTTAGGGAAGTAGCAGCATAAGTCACTCCTGCAATTTTGGAAAAGATAATCTCAGGATTTAACAATCTTACCGGAATGGTTCCCGGGGCATTTTCGTAAGTTTTCAGGTCGAGCAAGCCACTTTGCAAAGCCAGGGCGCTATCTGCATATAAGGCTGCATTGTTAAAATCGCGCATGTTTAAATACGTTTTGGCAAATATGGCATAGCACGATACTTTAGCCGGGCGTACATTATACTCTGCAACCGCAGGCAAACGACTTATTGATGTTCTTAAATCACCTAATATCTGTTTATAAACATCGGCTACAGAGGCTCTGTTGAGTTTAGTAAATAAATTTGGTGTGGTCAGCAGTGGAACGCCCAGGTCGGTTGATGCAGTGGCCGCATTATATTGCTTGCCGTACATATTCACCAGCACCAGATAAGTATAAGCCCGGTGTACCAAAGCCTCTGCATAAATCCGCTGCTTCTCCGCTTCCGTTCCATTCTGAGAAGTTAAAACACCATCTAAAACCTGGTTGCATACGTAAATGGTTCTATACTGTTTATCCCAATCGGCGTCGCTTTGGCTTTCTGAAGTATATTTTGGCGCCCAGGTATACACATTGCCTAAAATATCACCAAGGAAATTTTGCCTCGTCGCATCTGAGATGTCTATATCATCACCTGAGAGAATCGGGTAAGAATAGGTTCCTTCCAGAACACCATTATTATTCAAGGTATTCCTGAAATCGGAAGTATATTTTAGTGTCCTGACTGAAAGCTGATCAATCTCCACATATTTTCTGCAGCTTGCCAAAGTAATAGCTAAGGCAAACAATATAATTGAATATCTATTTTTCATGTTGATTAAAGCGTAGCGTTGATTCCAAAAACATAACTTGGCGTAGGTGTTATACTACCAAAATTCCCTGTATTGATAAATTCAGGATCGAGACCATCCTTGTTGGCGCGCCAGACAATTCCAAGGTTGCGCACATTTGCCGATAGCGACAAAGATTTCACAAAGTTGCGCGGGAGGAAGCGTTGCGGAACAATGTAAGCAAGAGAAATCTGTTGTAAACGGATGTTAGCTGCGTTTCGAACCAATGCATCTGAAAAACGGTAACGGTTAATGCTGTTAAAGTTCACGTCTGTCAAGCCTGGAATAACATCAGTTTTGTTTTCATCACCTGGTTGTCTCCAGCGATTATCCAGTTCTCCCTGACGACCAAGGACGCCTGAATATGTGCCTGCGAAATTTGGATAATTGGTGACTGCATTTTTTAAGAAAATATGACCAAAATAGCCTGTAAACCTCACCCCTAATTCTAATTGGCCGTAGCTGAAATTGTGGTTGAAACCAGCCGTGTAAGGCGCATAACGTCTGCCCGCATAAACTAAATCATCTTTAGTAAATGCATTGGTAAGGTTGGTTGTATTGCTGATGATGTTGTTGTTGCGATCATAGATCTGCGATTGCCCTTTGTTGTCAAGCCCTGCAAAACGATAAACGTATGTCGCCCCCAAAGGCATTCCCTCAATCGTTGCTGCTGTTCCCGCTATACTACTGGCGTTATTGGCATATCGTTGATCAGTAACCTTATTGGTGTTATAGCCAAAATTCAATATGGATTTCCAACTGAACTTTCCAGCCCTGATAATTTCACCATTTAAAGTAAATTCATAACCACTGCCACTTAACGTTCCACTATTAAAATTAAGGCTCGACCATCCGTAAGTTGGGTTGAAGGCAAAGCTTGCTAAAATCCCTGTTGTTCTTTTGCCATACACATCAAAAGTTCCATTTAATCTGCCTTTAAAAAATCCAAAATCAATTCCCAGGTTGGCCATTTTTGTGGTTTCCCAACCCAGATCAGAATTGGCAGGTAAATCGATATTGGCTACTGGCTGGTTGGTTCGTGGATCGGTACCTGTTATTGCTAATATAGGCACATTTGTGCCAGTCAGTGGTGCTACACCAGCCGTGCCTAAAGTTGCACGAACGCTAAATGCATTCAGCCATTCTGTATTCTGTAAAAATTCTTCTTTGTTCGCATTCCACCTCAAACCAACCGACCAAAATGGCACGGCTCTTTTGCGCCTGTCAACTCCCAGCAGTGTGGCATCGTCAAACCGCACACTACCTGTAACAAAATATTTTTCCTGATAACTGTATGATGCATTACCATAATAGGATAAATACCGTTTACGGTAAGCAATCAGACTACTTAAATTAGCACCTAAAGACTGGCCATAACCATAAATATCTGGATATACTTGCGTAGGATTAACGGTTGCGGTCGTACGTGTATCTGCATTAAATCCGTACCTGGTTTCAGATGTATTATCCGAATTGGTTTCCCTGATTTCGGCACCAGCGATGGCATTGAACTGGTGTTTACCGCCGATATTAAAGTCAGAGTTCAGCTGACCTCTTAGAGATGTTTCTGATGATGTGTTCCCATAAGTAGTATAGCGTCCACCCGCAAAAGATGGTGGAACTGCCCGACCATTAACAAGTGGAGTAAAGTTATTTGTAAGCAGTCTGCCCGCATAACTATTTGCATCATCCAGCGTATAAGAGCTACCAAACTGCCGCTGATTAGATATGGAAACATCAGCATTCAACCATTTCGCAATTTTGCCATTTAAACCTGCACTCATCCTGAGTACATTATTTTTAGCGATAGAATTTGAATAATTTAACTCATCTAATGTATTGTAAGTAAAGGGCAAATAACCCTGGCCTACCAATTTGTTTGCGTAAGCATCGGTAAGGCTAACATTTCTGCCGATGCTATTACCATTTGCATCCTGCAATAAATCATAAGGCCGTAACGCTGTAGTGCTTATTGATAGCGCATTTGTCGCTGCTGCATTGTATTGCGATTTGGAGTACTGATAATTAAATAATGCCCTCAAGGTTACTTTTTTGTTAAAAAAATCTGTTGAGGTGTTGGCATTTACAAAGGCATTTTCGCCGTAATTGCTTTTAAAAACCGGTACATCTTTAGTATAGTTTCCGGATATGTAATAGGTACTCGATTCAGATCCGCCTGAATAAGAAAGGTTATATTGATGGTTAACTGCATTTTGCAATAAGTAATCTTCAATCTGCTTCATACCATCTCTTGATGCAATTTCGGCCAATGCGGCGTCGCGCTGTGCAACAGTCGCGGTACCCCGTTTAACCCTGAACATCCATTCAGTTGCTTCACTATTGTTAGGTGTGTAGATCGCATTGCTCGGATCTGTTGCGATTGCTGCAACGGGATCTACAAGTATTCCTTTATCCACCATCTCCTGCTCTAAATTGATGTATTGAGCACTGTTCATCCAGTGCAAATCGGCAATGGATGGATTTTTTGAAATGCCAAAAATATAACCAACGTTCAATGAAGGTGCAATTTTTTTTCCTTTCTTAGTTTCAATTACAATTACACCATTTGCTGCTCTTGAACCCCATATAGATGAAGCTGAAGCATCTTTAAGGAAGGTAATCTGCTCAATATCTGCCATATTGATGTTGCTGATAATTGAATTACCAAAAGTATTGCCACCCACCTGTTTGGTGAGGGTCGCTGCGTCACTGGGATTCATTAAAGGAAATCCATCCACCACAATAAGTGGAATACCGTTACCACCTGCATAATTATTTACGCCGCGAATCTGAACGGCGTTGCCTTTGATATCGAACTTTACGCCAGCTACCTGCCCTTCCAGGCGTTCCAGAATGTTTACAGCCGGGTTAGCTGCCAGCTCTTTACCGGTAATAACCGCATAAGCACCTGCGGCACGCTCCTTGCTTATTTTTTGATAGCCGTTTGAAACCACGGATACCTCTTCCAGCGCAGCTGTAGACTGTCTGAGTGTGATATAATAAGTAATCGTCTTCCGGTCAACGAAAATCTCCTCGCCCTTAAAGCCCAGATAAGTAATTTGTAGCACATAACCATTGGCAGGCACATCATTAATCACTAAGTCTCCGTTTTTGTCGGTGGTGTACATCTTATTGATTGTTTTGTTGTACACATTGGCTCCCGGAAGTGGTCTGCCTGAAGAATCCCTTACCGAAACCTTTACATCAACGGCTTTTATAATATCAACAAGCTTATCAGTTACACTTTTTTCTTTAATTACAATGGTTTTACCATCCAGCGAAAAAGAAAGGGCCTGGTTATTTAATGATTTTTGAATAGCCTCAAATACACTAACCTGGTTTAAATTGATGGAAACAGGTTTAGCATCCAGAATAATATTGAGGTCATAAATAATGTCGTAGCCACTCTGTTTACGTATCTCTTTCAGCACGCGTTCCAATGGTGCATTTTTTTCAACAATGGAAACTTTTTGTGCCATTGTTGATGCACTGATTTGCATCAACGTTAAAAGAAGAATCGCAGCAGTTAGTCGCATAACGAGTAGCAGTTTTCGGAACTGCCGGTTAAGCAATCCGAGTGAAGTAAAATTTTTATACATTTGTTTGTTTGGTTATTGCATTCGGCCCGGGCTTCGAAATCAGGACCTTATGCGATTATTAGTTGATTAATTATTGTCGACTACCAATTATCCAGGGGTGCCGCCAAGCACTTCTGGATTTTTTTGGAATCGTTTTTAATTTATTTAGAAACGATTACCCTCCTTCCTTCAAGTTTAAAGTGTACTTTTCCTGTTAACTGAATATGGTTGAGCACTTCTGAAATATTTGTGCCTCTGGACATCCAACCGCCCAGCATTAAATTTTCTGGTGCGGTTCCTTCATAAACTATTTCTACATCATACCATCGTGCTACCTTTCTCATAGCGCTACGTAGATCTTCCCTAAATACAAATTCTCCATTTTTCCAGGCAACCGCCATTTCAGTATCTGCCTCTTGTACCTGTATGTTTTGATTACTCAGCTTCGCCAGTTGACCTGGTTTGAGCAATGTCGTTTTATTATCATTTAAAGCAACACTTACGCTTCCTTTAAGTAAAGTAGTTTTAATAAAAGGCTCATCCGCATAGGCATTGATATTGAAATGCGTACCCAGTACCTGCACCTTTTCTGATTGAGCATTGTTTTTAATCACCGATACGGAGAAAGGCACTCTCCCTTTAGTTCCTTCTATATGCGCAACTTCAAAATATCCCTCGCCAGTTAAGATTACGTTTCTTCCGCTTGCCGCAAAAGTTGTCGGATATTTCAAAGATGATCCTGAATTTAACCAAACTTTTGACCCATCAGGCAGGATAATAGTATATTGTCCGCCAACAGGTGTCGTAATGGTATTAAACCCAACACTTTTACCTTTTGTATTTAAAGCCTTGTAAACCAAAGTTCCCTCTGAGGATTTTGTAATTTCAATCCCAGCTTCAGTTGCAATTTTTCCAACAGCATCCTTATTTAAATCAATTACCCTACCATCAGATAAAGTTAATATTGCCTTATCAGTACCAGCAGGCAGGTCATATTTTTTTGCAATAACAAACCGATCATGAGTGGTACTGTTATGCTTAAGCATCAGGTAACCTATTCCAGCGATCAATAATATGCTTGCGGCAATTCCTATTGAAATTATTCTTTTATATGAACGGTTTAACTTTTGAACCTTAGGCAATTCCGCTGCTGTTTGTGAAACATCAGAAAGAATTTTGTCCCAGATTTTGGCTTCTAACTTTTCATATTCTATTGGTGGTGGATCAACAGATTTATTTTCTTCAGCTTTTAACAAATACCAGGTTTCAAGCGGGGCATTTTGTTTTGCTGTAAGTTTATTATCAAGATAGTCTCTGATAAATCCACTTATAGTTTGTTTGTTCATGTTTATTACAGGTAGTATAATAGTATGACAGCTAGCTCAAGGCAATGTTGTATTCAATATTAAAAAAAAGTTACTTTTTTATTAATTTATTGAAAACAGCGCTATAATGAGATAAAGAAAGAGGGTAAATGACTACCAAATTTGGTCCGCAATGTAGAAATAGCTTTAGTCATTTGCGTTTTAACAGTAAGCTCAGAAATATCCATAATGCCGGCAATTTCTTTATAGGAAAGATTTTGTTTTCGTTTTAGCTCGAAAACCTCGCGCATTCGTGGAGGCAGTTTTTCGATTTCCTCTTCAATTAGTTTGGTTAAAATGCGTTCTCTAATGAGATGATCGGTAATTTCCTGTGCCTGATCCAAAAATTGACCCAGATCGGTTAAATAAGCATGATGCACTTGATTTTTACTAAAAAAATTCAAGATTGCATTTCTGGTAGAAACATAAAGATATGCTCCAAGTGAAGTATCAGACGGCAATTGAGGTGCTTTCTGCCATAACTTCGTAAATACCTCCTGAACTACATCCTCGCTCTCGTTCCCTTCTTTGAGCATCCGTAGCGCATGTTTGTACAATAATGGCCAGTATCTGTTATAAATTTCTGAAAAAGCCCTGTTATCCCGATCTATTAATAGCGAAAGCAACTTGTCGTCATCATATGTGGCATAGTCCTGGTCCATTGATGAGTAAAAATAGAACTAATTTATTGTAAACAGAAATGGGTAAAATGCACACTGATAGTGATTCGGATATGATCTTGTTTGTTACTTGAATCTTATTCAGAATAAATAGCCCGATTTGCTCAACCTTAAGTATCCGCCTTTATTCATTGAAGTATTTAATATTAGACGAGCGAGAATCTTTTAATCTGGAAATAAATAATGTACGGAGGAATATACTATTGATATAGGCGACTCACAAATGAAAATTATCGTTAACGTTAAATCATTGTAAAGCCATTCTTTATTTAATATTAATTTGTAATATTAATCAGTTTTCTATAAATAATAACAACACTTTTAATATCAATTTCGTTTCAATTGACGTTAATGGGTTATGAAACTTCAAAAATTTTTACTCGTTACCTTACTTATCATTGGCAGCGACCGCCTGTTTGCACAATCAACTTCTCCATCCTCTACCATGAACCCATTGGAAAGTAATAGAAAGAAAATAGATTCCTTAGATCAGCAACTCATTGAATTATTGGGGCAGCGCGAACTTGTAGTGAAAGAAATAGGGATTTATAAAGCAAAGAACCACATCCCACCCTTACAGGCCGCACGTTTTCAACAGGTGCTGGATAGAAATATAGCAGCGGGTAAAAGGCATGATTTATCGCCGGATTTTGTAACTGAAGTTTTCAATGCCATTCATAAAGAAAGCTTAAGAAAAGAAGAGGAAATAAAATCAGTCCATTCCGGACAATAAGCTCTTTCAGCTTCATGATATTCAATAAAATCATTTTATTGAATATCATGGTTTGTCCCTCAGGAGTTCCCGGTTTAATCCATCCTACATTCTAGACAATACCGAAGATGGTTTAACGCCTACAAAAAGAAAATTGATGTATTGGAAACTGCTGTTCTTAGGTTTGGAAATACTTCTAATGAGATTCAATATCCTAAATCGACGAATAGAGCTTCTTCCAGACGTTTAAGTATACGGACACCATGGAAAAAAGAGAGTTTATAGATCTGTTCGACTCAAATCTCTACTATGAAGTGTCATTATCCAACACCTTTAACACTAGATTCAAATCCACCAATCGATTGAAAATGAGATGCTTAAAACAAAGTTAAGACAAAAAAAAAGGAGAATTTTTCAATTCTCCTTTTGTGCACTTGTAGGGATTCGAACCCCAAACCTTCTCATCCGTAGTGAGATGCTCTATCCAATTGAGCTACAAATGCGTTTCCGTATCGTTAACGGACTGCAAAGGTATAATTTGATATTTTAATTTCCAATTAAATTTTAAAAAAAATCTTAAAATAATTCTTTGCAGAATTCGCTTTATGCTGCTAACACATCATTAATTGCTTTAAAATCAGGCAAATCCTTTGCATTTTCCAAAACTTCAACATAAGCAATTTTCCCTTCTTCATCGATCACAAAAGCTGCTCTTTTAGAAACACCTCTTAATCCGAAGGCAAATTCATCGTAAAAAGCACCATAAGCTGCCGATACTTCTTTGTTAAAATCAGACAATAATGGAAACTGGTAACTTTGTACTTCTTTAAATTTACCCAAAGAGAAAGGAGAATCAACGGATATGCCGATTACCTGAGCATTTATTCCTTCATAATAACTGAAATTATCACGCATAGTACATAACTGCTCAGTACACGTTCCGGTAAAAGCCATTGGAAAAAAGTGAATAATTACTTTTTTGCCTTTAAAGCCAGAAAGAGAAATCTCTGTTAAATCAGAACTGTATAATTTAAAATCAGGGGCGGTATCGCCAACTTGTAATGCCATTTGTACTTTTTTTTATAGGTTAAATATATTTAATTGGTTCAATTGTTCATTAGACAGTTGTTCATTCGTGTTACATTAGCCTAATGAACCAATGACAAATGAACTAATTTGCTTTATCCATTTGCTGCTCCAAAATTAACAATCCTTCTTCAAAAGAATGCGGATTGTATCCTAAATCTTTAATGGCCTTATCCAGCACAAATCCTGTTTTCACAGGTCGTTTAGCAGCTTGGTTTAAACTTGCCGAACTTATTTCATTAATAAACGAGTCATCCAGTTTCCAATAGCCGGCAACTTTACGCACTAAATCGGCAATGCTCATGTAATCTTTACCCGATATGTGGTAAATCCCCTTAGCATCTTTTTCAACAGCCAACAGGCAGGCCTCGGCCAGATCTTCGGCCAAGGTTGGCATGCGCCATTGGTCGTTCACCACATTTATGGGTGATGCTTTTTCTAATGCTCCCTTAGCCCAAAGCACAATATTACTCCGGCTCATATCATTGCTAATGCCATACACTAATATTGTTCTTAAAATAGCACAATTCGCATTTGAATTTTTGATGAGTTCTTCAGCCAGCACCTTCGATTTGCCATAATAACTAACCGGATTTACAGCATCGTCCTCTTTATAAGGCCCGTCCAGTCCATCAAAAACAAAATCGGTGCTCAAATGAATCAACTGGATATTTTTTTCCTCACAGATAGATAACATTGTTCCAACTGCATCAACATTTAACCGATGGCAGAGTTCCTTATTTACCTCACAGGTATCTACATTAGTCATTGCAGCAGTATGTATAACCGAGTCAGGACGATATTTTTCAATAACCTCTTTCACCTGTTCAGGATTTAAGATATCCATTTCTGCATACTCATATCTTTCTTTAACAGGAAAACGGTTTACCCCTACCGATGTAGCTATCAGATTTACCCGTCCCTCAAGCAACACCTTTTCTGTAATTTTTTGTCCCAAAAGACCATTGCTACCGGTTGTTAAAATGGTTTTCATATCCCCTATTTAGACCTCTAAATTATCTATTAAAGTCATCTTAAAAAATTTTATAATATATATTTAAAATTCAGCAAGAATAACTTAACTTTGCCAACCGAATTGGAGCCCCTATAAACAGCTTTAATTCATTGACTGTAATAAATTTACTCACAACAGATATGCCTAACTTAGGAAAAATAGCACAAATTATCGGCCCAGTGGTTGACGTTAGCTTTGCTGATGATGCCCATCTACCTAAAATTTTTGATGCGTTAGAGATAACGAAAGAAAATGGACAAAAAATTGTTTTAGAAGTTCAACAGCACTTAGGTGAAGACCGTGTACGTGCAATTTCAATGGACTCTACAGATGGTTTAGTTCGTGGAATGAAGGTTCTTGATACTGGTTCAGCAATTAAGATGCCAGTAGGCGATCAAATTAAAGGTCGTTTATTTAATGTAGTTGGTGAAGCGATTGACGGTATTACAGCTGTTGATAAAACTGATGGTCGTCCTATCCACGCTACCCCTCCTAAGTTCGAAGATTTATCCACTGAAACTGAAGTACTTTTTACAGGTATTAAAGTAATCGATTTATTAGAGCCTTATGCTAAAGGTGGTAAAATCGGTTTGTTTGGTGGTGCTGGTGTAGGTAAAACAGTATTAATTATGGAGTTGGTTAACAACATCGCTAAAGCTTATGCTGGTTTATCAGTATTCGCAGGTGTTGGTGAGCGTACTCGTGAGGGTAACGATTTACTTCGTGAGTTTATCGAATCAGGTGTAATCAACTATGGTGACGAATTCTTACACTCAATGGAAAAAGGTGGATGGGATTTGAAAGCTGTTGATACTGAAAAATTAAAAGAATCTAAAGCAACATTGGTTTTCGGTCAGATGAACGAGCCTCCTGGTGCACGTGCACGTGTAGCATTATCAGGATTAACTGTTGCAGAATATTTCCGTGATGGTGATGGCGAAGGCGCTGGAAAAGATATCCTTTTCTTCGTTGATAATATCTTCCGTTTTACACAGGCAGGTTCAGAGGTATCGGCTCTACTAGGTCGTATGCCATCAGCTGTAGGTTACCAACCAACATTGGCAACTGAAATGGGTTTAATGCAAGAGCGTATTACTTCAACAAAACGTGGATCAATTACATCAGTACAAGCGGTATATGTACCTGCGGATGATTTAACTGACCCGGCTCCGGCAACAACTTTTGCCCACTTAGATGCAACTACAGTACTTTCGCGTAAAATTGCCGAGTTAGGTATTTACCCTGCAGTAGATCCATTGGATTCTACTTCACGTATACTTTCTCCAGCTGTTTTAGGTGATGAGCATTATAACACTGCACAACGTGTTAAAGAAACTTTACAACGTTATAAAGAATTACAAGATATCATCGCGATCTTAGGTATGGACGAATTATCTGAAGAGGATAAATTAGTCGTATCAAGAGCACGTCGTGTTCAGCGTTTCTTATCTCAACCTTTCCACGTAGCTGAGCAATTTACAGGCTTAAAAGGTGTATTGGTTGACATTAAAGACACCATCAAAGGATTTAACATGATCATGGATGGTGAAGTTGATGAGTACCCTGAAGCTGCATTTAACTTAGTTGGTAGCATTGAAGATGCAATCGAAAAAGGTAAAAAATTATTAGCAGAAGCGAACTAGTATCGAGATTTGAGTATTAAGTATCAAGACTAAAATATAATCTTGATACTTGATACTAACTACCAGATACTCCAATCTAAAAAGAATGAATTTAGAAATATTAACTCCAGATAAAAAAGTTTTCGAAGGTGAAGTAACAGCAGTTACGGTTCCTGGTACTTTAGGTTCCTTTCAGATTTTAAAAGACCATGCCGCCATTATATCTACTTTAGAAGATGGAGAAGTTATTATAAAAGCAAATAAAGCTGATGAGCAACGCTTTTTTATTAAAGGCGGTGTTGTTGAGGCTATTCACAATAAAATTGTGGTTTTGGCTGAAGGTATTGCTTAAGCAAAATAATTAACTCATTTATAAGGCCTTCTGATTTTAAAATCAGAAGGCCTTTTTGTTTTTCAAAAATTCAAAACAAATACATACCTTTAGCGTTAGTAACGCAATACGTAATTATGATACTTTCATTTGGCTCTAAGGAAACAGAAAAAATATGGAACGGTATCAGGATTTCGAAAATGCCATTAGAAATCCAAACTATTGGACGTAGAAAATTGAGGATGATCAGCAATTCGCAAAATATCCAAGACTTAACTATCCCACCTTCCAATAAGTTGGAAAAGAAAAAAGGCAATCTTAAAGATTATTACAGTATTCGCATTAATGACCAATGGAGAATAATTTTCAAGTGGGAAAATGGAAATGCAAGTGAAGTTGAAATTATAGATTATCATTAAAAAATGGAAAAGCTACTAAACATACATCCTGGAGAAGTTCTAAATGAAGAATTTTTAATCCCTTTAAATATTTCAGCCTACCGTTTAGCAAAGGAAACAAATATCCCTCAAACTCGTATTTCGGAAATAATTAAAAGCAAGAGAAGAATTACAGCAGATACCGCATTGCGTTTAAGCATATTTTTCGGTAACTCTGCCAAATTTTGGCTTGGCTTACAGGATGATTATGATATTGAAAACGAACTGAACGAAAAACAAAAGGAGTTCGAAAACATTAAACTATTTGCAGTTGCGTCATGATTACAGTACTGATAGGTACATTTACAAACAGCATCCTTAATACTAACCAGTTTAAAAATGGTGTTCACATCATTCGTGATGATTTATATCCTATTTTAAGCCGCTTGATTCATTAATTTCTTAAGATCAGTATTATTTATAGTTCTATAATTTTTTAATAATTGATATCCACATTAATCTTAAAGAGATTGATAAGATACATTTTTTTCATCGCTATGGTCTGATAGTAAATTATGCAACCATTCCAATATGCAGTAAATGCGTAAACACCGGTTGATCGCTAAATTAAAGTGCTAGTGTTTCTTTACATTTTCTCACAAAAAATCTGTTCAAATTTTCAATTTTTACCGCGTGTCTAGGCATTTTAGGCAGAAAAATAGAATATTTATAATGCAAGCATAACAAACAGACCGTATACCGTTTTGATATATGGTCTACAGCTATCGGCATTAAATAACTAATTCAACACTCGTTGAAAATATTATTTTGATTTTTAACAAAAAAACAGAATAATATTCCTATTTAACTTTTTTCTGATTTCTCTTGCATATTAATGAACCAAAAACTAAATTGGTTTTTATAAACAATAAGATAATAATGGTAATTCAGCACAACATATTTTCTACCTCTACTACTGCAGAAGCAGCTGGTAATGTAGCGTTGTTACTTGTCATTTTACTTAACCTCCTACTCCTAAACATTTTATGGAGTAAGAAAATGGGCAGCTTTTAAATAGATTTAAAAAACTAAATATACCTAAAGCGTCCCGATACAAACGGGACGCTTTTTTTAAATAACAAAACAGAGTATTATCAACCGTTCACGCAAATAGTCAAAATGGAAATGCTTATTTATCATGGCAAGTTCCATCTGATGGTTAAAAGAACAATAAGAATAAACAGATGAAATACTATAATTCTAATACGATTATTTACCTTGACGGACAGTTTGAAAAGGCTGTAAATAGCAGCACTGACCTTTACGGACAGTCGCTACACTATGGCTATGCTGCTTTCGAGGGTATTAGAGCCTATAAAACGCATAATGGTAACCGCATTTTCAAAGCTGCTGCCCATTTCGACCGCTTAGAGCGTTCTTGCCAGTTGGCAAACATTCCTTTCCCATGGGATAAACAAGAATTAATTGCTGCAACCTATAAATTACTTCAGTTAAACAAACTGAAGGATGCTTATATCCGCCCCTTGGTATTTTGCCACCCAAACATGAAATTAAACGAGCCAAGCGGAGTCTCGATCTTAATATGTGCATGGGAATGGGATGCTTATTCAGGTAACAAATTGTTAAAATTAACCGTTTCTGATTACGAAAGGCCAAACCCGAAATCGACTCCAATGGAAGCGAAATTGAGTGGAAACTATGTCAATTCTATTTTGGCAACTACAGCAGCAAACATTAAAGGTTACGATGAAGCTTTACTTTTAGATATGCATGGCTTTGTTGCAGAAGCCTCCGGAGCAAATATCTTTCTGGAAAAAGATGGAAAATTATATACCCCATCTGTAGGGAACATTTTACCAGGCATTACACGTGCAACTGTAAAGGAACTATGTAATGTTTTGGATATAGAATGTACCGAGAAAAAACTAACCATAGAAGATCTTAAAAATGCAGACAGTGCTTTCTTATGTGGAACAGCAACGGAGATAGCTGGCATTGCCTCTATTGATGATATTGTTTATCGTCCATTATGGCGGGAATCTATTGGTTATACCATACAGCGTGCCTATAAAAATCTGGTACTGGAAAAAGTGAATTATGAAGTAATCATTTAAAATTTGCTGATAGTCCATAGTAAAAAGGCTCATAGCAGATTGTCATACATGCTATTAACCAAAAAACCATGAACTATAAGCTAAAAGAAATTGAAATAACAACGAGCAATTAAAGAAATGACTGAAGAAATCAATCAAAATTATCCAAAAACCTACCAGCAGATACATTCGGCTACCAAGGCATCGGGTTTTGATATGGCATCTGACGTATTGACCTGCTCTTTGCTTAAAACACTTGCTGCAACCAAACCTTCAGGCAAATTTCTGGAGCTTGGTACCGGAACTGGTTTATCGACCTCGTGGATATTGGATGGTCTGGATGAGCACAGTACTTTGACTTCGATCGATAATGATGCTAAATTTTTAGCAATTGCGAAAGATTTTCTTAGCGGAGATGAACGCTTAACATTGGTTGAAACTGACGGAGCGGAGTGGATTGAAAAGAATAAAAACAAAAAATTCGATTACATATTTGCTGATACCTGGCATGGAAAATATTTGCTTTTAGACGAAGCAATTTCCATGCTCAATAAAGGTGGTCTTTATATAATCGATGATATGTTACCTCAGCAAAATTGGCCTGAAGGACATCAGGAAAAGGCAATTAAGTTGATTAAAGATTTAGAATCCAGGGATGATTTGCTTTTAACTAAACAGGTTTGGGCAACCGGGATAGTAATCGGGGTAAAAAAATAGAGAAATACATTAAAATAGTTCTTTGCATTTTTTAAGAAGTTAGTATGTTTGTAGTTCAGTCGACGACATGAATATAAATACAAACATTATTAGCAACCTAATTATTATCATTTCTCAAAAGAGAGGTGGAAATCGTTGCGTATAATATAAAATATACCCTATCGAAACCGCCTCCAAAAAGAGGCGGTTTTTTTTTGCCTCAAAATATTATAACTAACAGAACCAGAATATACATTTTAAACAATGAGCGAATTAAACAAGTACAGTAAAACATTTACACAAGATCCAACACAACCTGCTGCACAGGCAATGCTTTATGGAATCGGTTTAACCGATGCTGATATGGCTAAAGCACAGGTCGGTATTGCAAGTATGGGCTACGATGGTAACACCTGCAACATGCACTTAAACGACCTTGCAAAAGACGTCAAAGCCGGGGTCTGGAAAAATGATTTAGTGGGCTTGGTTTTTAATACCATTGGTGTAAGTGACGGGATGAGCAATGGTACAGATGGCATGCGTTACTCATTGGTTAGCCGTGATGTAATTGCTGATAGCATCGAAACCATTTGCGGCGGGCAATATTATGATGGCATTATCTCCATCCCTGGCTGTGATAAAAATATGCCTGGCGCCATCATGGCTATGGCACGTTTAGACCGTCCTTCAATTATGGTTTATGGCGGTACAATTGCCCCAGGCCATTATAAAGGAGAAGAATTGAATATTGTTTCGGCATTCGAGGCGTTAGGTCAAAAAATTTGCGGTAACCTTTCAGAAGAAGATTATCAGGGCATTATTAAACACACTTGTCCTGGTGCTGGAGCATGTGGTGGTATGTATACTGCAAATACTATGGCATCAGCAATTGAGGCCTTGGGTATGAGTTTACCTTATTCATCTTCAAATCCAGCCATAAGCCCGGAGAAAAAACAAGAATGTTTAGATGCCGGTAAATACATTAAGATTTTACTGGAAAAAGATATTAAACCATCAGATATCATGACGCGAAAAGCATTCGAAAATGCAATCCGTTCCATCATTGTATTAGGTGGTAGTACCAATGCCGTTTTACACTTTATAGCTATGGGTAAAGCCATCGGCGTAGAAATTACGCAGGATGATTTCCAGAAAATGAGTGATGTAACTCCGGTACTTGCCGATTTTAAACCTAGTGGAAAATATTTAATGCAGGATTTACACCAATATGGTGGTATTCCAGCCGTACTAAAATATTTATTAAATGAAGGCTTGTTGCATGGCGATTGCTTAACCGTAACCGGGAAAACGATGGCTGAGAATTTAGCTGATGTGAAATCGATTATGGATTACGATCAGAAAATTGTTCAAAAATTAAGCGAACCTATAAAAGCAACTGGTCACTTACAGATTCTTTATGGAAACCTTGCCGAAAAGGGTTCTGTAGCCAAAATCAGCGGAAAAGAAGGCGAAAAATTTGAAGGTCCTGCACGTGTATTTGATGGTGAACACGATTTAATCGCCGGCATTTCGAGCGGCCGTGTTCAACCGGGTGATGTTATCGTAATTAAGAACTCAGGTCCTGTTGGTGCACCTGGTATGCCAGAGATGTTAAAACCAACTTCGGCTATTATTGGAGCAGGCTTAGGTAAATCGGTTGCTTTAATTACCGATGGTCGTTTCTCTGGAGGTACACACGGTTTTGTGGTTGGTCACATCACTCCAGAATCTTACAAAGGCGGTTTAATCGGTCTGGTAGAAGACGAAGACAGAATTTTGATTGATGCGGTAAACAATATTATCAGCTTACAAGTCAGTGAAGAAATCATTGCTGAGCGGAGAAAAAACTACGTTCAGCCAGCATTAAAAGTAACAAAAGGTGTTTTATATAAATATGCTAAAACAGTTTCAGACGCAGCAAGTGGTTGCGTAACTGACGAATACTAAAATCAAAAAATCATCCCTGGATTAATTGATTACTAAAAAAACAAATTATGCAAATAATTAAAAGTATTCAGAATAGGATTTATGAGATCCGGGGAGAAAGAGTAATGCTCGATTTTGATCTTGCATCGCTTTATGAAGTTGAAACAAGAGTTCTAAATCAAGCGGTTAAACGAAATATAAAGCGTTTTCCTGAAGACTTTATGTTTCAGTTGACATCAAAAGAATGGGAAAGTATTCAGTCACAATTCGTTACTGCATATGAGAAAATTAATTCATCATCACAAATTGTGATGATGAATATGCCTCAAAACAGAACCGATAAATATTTACCTTATGTCTTTACGGAGCAAGGTGTTGCCATGCTAAGTGGCGTTTTGAAAAGTGATAAGGCAATTAACATGAACATTGCCATTATGAGAGCCTTTGTTGATGTTCGGAAAATTTTACTGAAACAAAGTAACCTTAATGAACAGCTAACAGAAATTAAAGAACGGATTGGTGAACATGATGTTCAGCTCAACGAGCTTTATGATGCAATGGAAAATTTAATAGACGAGAAAATTGCTCAATTAAAATGGAACGACAGACAAAGAATTGGGTTTAAAATTAACGAATAGTAGAACCGCAAAAACATAACTATGGAAACTGCACAAGATACAATACAACAAACCGAGGCTAAAGCAGAAACCTCAAAAACCTTATTTAAAGGAACAGGCTCGCAAGTTTTGTTGAATGGATTAATTGAAGAAGGTGTTACCACCATTTTCGGTTATCCGGGAGGAGCTATCATGCCTATTTACGATGCTCTTTATGATTATGCCGATAAATTAGAACATATCTTAGTCCGCCATGAGCAAGGCGGTATCCATGCTGCCCAAGGGTTTGCCAGAGCAAGTGGCAAGGTTGGGGTTTGTTTCGCAACCAGCGGACCGGGCGCAACTAACCTGGTTACTGGTTTAGCAGATGCGCAAATTGACAGTACCCCATTGGTTTGTATTACCGGGCAGGTTTTCGCTCATCTATTGGGAACGGATGCTTTCCAGGAAACGGATGTGATCAATATTACCACCCCGGTTACCAAATGGAACTATCAGGTTACCGATGCAAAAGAAATTCAGGAAGTATTAGCCAAAGCTTTTTACATTGCTAAAAGTGGCAGACCGGGTCCTGTTTTAATCGACATTACCAAAAATGCGCAGTTACAATTGGAAGAATTTCCTGAATATGTAAAATGCAATCACATCCGCAGTTATCGCCCGAAACCAAAAGTTAGGGTTGAATATATCGAACAAGCAGCCGAATTAATTAACTCAGCAAAAAAACCTTTCATCCTTTTTGGACAAGGTGTTATTTTGGGTAAAGCTGAAGAAGAATTCAAGGCTTTTATCAATAAATCAGGAATTCCCGCTGCATGGACGATAATGGGCGAAGGCGCTATTCCAACTTCACACCCACTAAACGTAGGTATGTTGGGCATGCACGGCAATTACGGACCAAATGTGTTAACGAACGAATGTGATGTGCTAATTGCCATTGGTATGCGTTTCGACGACCGCGTGACTGGTCGTTTAGATAAATATGCCAAACAAGCTAAAGTTGTCCATTTGGATATCGACCCTGCTGAGATTGATAAAAATGTTAAAGCTGAAGTTGGGGTTTGGGGCGATTGTAAAGAAACGTTACCCCTATTAACCAATTTGGTTAACGAAAATAAACACGAAGATTGGTTGGCGAAGTTCAGAGATTATAATCAGCAGGAAATAGACCAAGTCATTACTCCAGAGCTTTATCCAACAAGTGATGAAATGACCATGGGCGAAGTATTGCGCAACATCAATGAAATTTGCGGTGGCGATGCTGTTATCGTTACCGATGTTGGTCAGCACCAAATGGTAGCTTGTCGCTATGCTAAATTCAACAATACACGCAGCAACATTACTTCTGGTGGCTTAGGTACAATGGGTTTTGGTTTACCGGCAGCAATTGGCGCTAAATATGGGGCTCCTGACAAAACTGTTATTGCCATTATTGGTGATGGTGGTTTCCAGATGACTCCTCAGGAACTGGGTACCATTATGCAGTTTGGTGCAGCCGTAAAAATTCTGATTCTGAACAACCGCTTTTTGGGTATGGTTCGTCAATGGCAACAATTATTTCATGATAAACGTTATTCTTTTGTTAATATCACCAGTCCTGATTTTGTGGCTTTAGCAAAATCTTACTATATCGAAGCGAGCAAAGTTGATGAACGTACAAACTTAAGACAGGCATTAGAAACCATGATCAACCATGATGGCTCTTACCTATTAGAAGTAATGGTTGGTAGAGAAAACAACGTTTTCCCTATGGTTCCTCAAGGAATGAGTGTAAGCGAAATCAGATTGAAATAAGCATAAAGGTAAAAGCTAGCGTAATCGTCATCTCGACTGTAGCGCAGTGAAACGGAGAGATCTTTCTTTAACAACATTTAAAGATTTTTCCACAAGGTCGAAATGACGAATAGGTAAATAAGAAATTATCATGAGTACTGAAAATACAATAGAGCACAAAATAGATAAGGCCGATTTAGACGGAAAACAGGAATATACCATTACGGTTTATGCTGAAAACCGCATTGGTTTATTAAACAGGATTGCGATTATTTTCTCGAAAAGAAAAATCAATATCGAAAGTTTAAACAGTTCCGCATCAGAAATTGAAGGGATACACCGTTTCAATATCGTTATCCAGGAAGGTTACGAAGTAGTGAGAAAGCTGGCCCGCCAAATAGAAAAGCAGATCGAGGTATTAAAAGTTTACTTTAATACCAACGACGAAATTATCTGGCAAGAACTGGCACTTTACAAGGTTTCGACAGATGAAATTGCAGAAAAAGTAACTGTAGAGCGTTTATTACGTCAATACGGGGCAAGTGCAGTAGTAATCCGTAAAGATTATACTGTTTTTGCAGTAACCGGACACAGGGAGGAAACAGATGCTTTGGTAAAAGCTTTAGAACCTTACGAATTAATTGAATTTGTACGTTCCGCAAGAGTAGCCATTATTAAAGATAGCGCCGGTTTCCACGAAAAACTAAAGGAATTTGAAGCTTTCGAACCTGGTGAAGAATTGGTAGAAAATGAATTTTTAGAAAAAGGAGAAAAGATTTTCACGATGTAGTATAAAGGTAGAGGGTAGAAAGATGGAAGGTAAAAAGCATAATGCTTAATGATCATTGCGAAAACCTTGGTGCCCTTTTGCGGTTAAAACAACTTTAATATGAAATGCAATAAAACCATACCGATTTTAAGAATATTCGATTACGATAAAGCAATCGAGTTTTATGTTAACTGGCTTGGATTTAAAATAGACTGGGAATACCCCTTGGAAAAGAATTCTCCGGTTTATATCCAGGTTTCATTGAACGGTCTTGAACTTCATTTAAGCGAACACCATGGAGATAGCGCCCCTGGTGCGCACGTTTATGTTGACTGTGTAGGTTTAAAGGAATTCCATAAAGAAATAACAGCAAAGAATTACAAATATAATAGACCAGGCTTAGAGGAAACTTTTCATGGAACCTGGGCAGTAACCGTAAACGACCCGTTCTTTAACCAGATTACTTTTAACGAAGAGCGAAACGAAGCTGAAAATACAGAGATTAAAGAAAAAATATGAACGAAGTATTTGATTTCATAATAAACTCACGTAAGGCATTTATTAAGTTAATAGATGGCTTAACAATCGAAGAATTGAATAAAATTCCCGATGGTTTTAGCAACAACATCATCTGGAATTTTGGCCATATTGTAGTGAGCACGCAAATGCTTTGTTATGTTCGTACAGGTGTATCACAAGATGCTGCTTCAGTAAAATTTAACGAGTATTATAAAAAAGATACGAAGCCAACTTACACCGTAACAGAAGAAGAAGTAGCAGAATTGAAGGCCATCGCACTAGAGAGTATTGAAAAAATAAAAGAAGATTATGCGAACGGAAAATTTTCAAGCATCACTCCTTTTACAACCGCTACCTATGGAGTGCAAATGAATAGTATAGAAGAGGTATTGATTACAACCATTGGTCATGATAACGTGCATTGCGGCTACGCATCGGCACTGAAAAAGTATGTGTGAAATGGAAGATGTCAGATGGAAAATGGATAAAATCGGTGAAAATCACCTCATCTGTGTAATCAAACCGAAGGAAAAAAAGAATATATAACCCGATAATTAAATAGAAATTAACAATAAAAACAATGGCAAATTATTTTAACACATTACCTCTTAGAGAAAAATTAAACCAATTAGGTGTTTGCGATTTCATGGACAGTTCTGAATTTTTAGATGGAGTTAGCGCATTAAAAGGAAAAAAACTGGTAATTGTTGGTTGTGGCGCACAAGGCTTAAACCAAGGTTTAAATTTAAGAGATAGTGGTTTAGATGTAAGCTACACTTTACGTAAGGAAGCAATTGAAGGCAAACGCGATTCGTGGAAAAATGCAACTGAAAATAATTTCACCGTTGGCACTTATGAAGAACTGATTCCAAATGCAGATGTAGTAATTAACCTTACTCCAGATAAACAACACACTGCTGTTGTAAATGCAATTATGCCTTTAATGAAAGAAGGTGCCACTTTGTTATATTCTCACGGTTTCAATATCGTTGAAGAAGGTATGCAGATCCGTAAAGATTTAACCGTAATTATGGTTGCACCTAAATGCCCGGGTAGTGAGGTTAGAGCCGAATATGTTCGTGGTTTTGGTGTTCCTACTTTAATTGCTGTTCACCCTGAAAACGATCCTCAAGGTAAAGGATTAGCACAAGCTAAAGCCTATTGCGCAGGTACAGGCGGTCACAGGGCTGGTGTATTAAAATCATCTTTCGTAGCTGAGGTAAAATCAGATTTAATGGGCGAGCAAACCATCCTTTGTGGTTTATTGCAAACAGGTTCTATCTTATCATTTGATAAAATGGTAGAAAAAGGAATCGATGCAGGTTATGCCTCTAAGTTGGTGCAATATGGTGTTGAGGTGATTACAGAAGCCTTAAAACAAGGTGGTATTACTGCCATGATGGACAGATTAAGTAACGTTGCTAAAATCAAAGCTTTCGAAATTTCGGAAGAATTGAAAGACATTATGCGTCCATTGTTTCAAAAACACCAGGACGACATTATGAGTGGTGAATTTAGCCGTACCATGATGGAAGATTGGGCAAATGGTGATAAAAACCTATTAAAATGGAGAGCTGAAACGGGTGAAACTGCTTTTGAAAAAACGCCTGCTGGTGATGTTAAAATCGGTGAGCAGGAATATTTTGATAACTATACTTTAATGGTTGCTTTTGTTCGCGCTGGAGTTGAATTGGCTTTCGAAACCATGGTACAAGCTGGTATCAAACCAGAATCTGCTTACTACGAATCGTTACACGAAACACCACTTATCGCAAATACTATTGCACGTAAAAAATTGTTCGAAATGAACCGTGTTATTTCTGATACTGCAGAATATGGCTGCTATTTGTTCGATCAGGCTTGTAAACCACTTTTAGGCGATTTCATGAAAAAAGTAGATACTGATTTAGTTGGTAAAAACTTTAACCAAGGCAAAGATGGCGCTGTTGACAACAGAAAATTAATTGATGTTAACGAAGCTATCCGTTCACACGAAGTAGAACAGATTGGTGCCACGTTGCGTAAAGCAATGACTGCAATGAAGGCGATTAAAACAGCATAGTAAACTTACAAACCTCGCAGGTTTTAAAAACCTGCGAGGTTTAAATAATTATATAAAAAGATGTCAAAAACATTAGTAGAAAAAATTTGGGATGCTCACGTTGTAAAAAGTGAAGAAGGATTTCCTGATATTTTATACATTGATACACACTTAATACACGAGGTTACCTCCCCGCAGGCATTTGATGGCTTGCGCAAAAGAGGTTTACCTGTTTTTCGTCCGAAGCAGACGGTAGCAACTGCCGATCATAATGTACCTACCTTAAATCAGTTATTACCAATCAAAGAAGAGCTTTCGCGCTATCAGGTTGATATGCTGACTAAAAACTGTGCAGAATTTGGTGTAGAACTTTATGGCTTAGGCCATCCTTTTCAAGGTATTGTACACGTTATCGGTCCGGAGTTAGGCATTACCTTACCAGGTAAAACAATGGTTTGTGGCGATAGCCATACCTCTACCCATGGTGCTTTTGGTGCCATTGCATTTGGTATCGGCACCTCTCAGGTTGAGCAGGTTTTTGCAACGCAATGTTTATTGCTGTCGAAACCTAAAACCATGAAAATTGAGGTAAACGGCGAACTTGGACAAGGTGTTGGTGCAAAAGACATTATCTTATACATTATTGCCAAAATATCTGCCGCAGGTGGTACAGGTTATTTTATTGAATATGCAGGTTCGGCAATAGAGGCTTTAAGTATGGAAGCCCGTATGACCATCTGTAATATGAGTATCGAAATGGGGGCACGTGGTGGATTAATTGCGCCCGACCAAACCACTTTTGATTATATTAAAGGAAGAGAATTTGCTCCTGCCGGCGAAGAGTGGGATAAAGCTTTAGCTTATTGGAAAACATTATATAGCGATGCTGATGCCAAATTCGATAGCGTGTTAACTTTTGATGCTGCAGATATTGCCCCAATGATTACCTATGGTACAAACCCTGGAATGGGAATGGGTATTCAGGAACATATTCCGGCAACTGGCGCACAACCAGAAAAAGAAAAACTTTCGTACCAGAAAGCTTTAGATTATATGGGCTTTGACGATGATTCATCATTGATCGGGAAACCGGTTGATTATGTGTTTATCGGAAGTTGTACCAACTCCCGCATTGAAGATTTGCGCGAAGTTGCCGATTTTGTTAAAGATAAACGCAAAGCTGATAATGTTACCGTTTGGATTGTTCCAGGATCGAAGCAGGTAGAACAGCAGGCCAAAAACGAAGGTTTGGATAAAATTTTCGAAGCCGCTGGTTTCCAGTTACGCGAACCGGGTTGTAGTGCATGCTTAGGGATGAACGAAGATAAAATCCCGGCAGGCAAATATTGTGTATCTACATCAAACAGAAACTTTGAAGGTAGACAAGGACAAAATGCACGTACCTTATTGGCTAGCCCGCTTACCGCAGCAGCAGCAGCAGTAACCGGAAAAATTACCGATGTAAGAGATTTTTTGGAGAAAGCTTAATCCCTAAATCCCCTAGAGGGGACTGTAACAAGATGAATAATAATACTACCAGCACTCAATCAAAAGCCCCTTTAAGGGGGTTGGGGGTTCTAGAAGTTGCCATATTAAATGTAAAAGCCGGATTATCGGCTGATTTTGAAAAAGCTTTTAGCGAAGCACAAAAAATCATTTCCTCAATGGAAGGGTACATTTCGCACCAGCTTCAAAAATGTGTAGAGGTAGAAGATAAATATATCCTGCTGGTAAACTGGAAAACACTGGAAGCACACACCGAAGGTTTCAGAGGATCGGCAGAATACCAGGATTGGAAAAAGTTATTACATCACTTTTATGATCCTTTTCCAACAGTTGAACACTTTGAGATGGTAGAAGGTTGTAAGGCTTAAGGTGGAGGGTAAAAACATAGAGCATAAAACTACCACTATTATGCAAAGGCTTAAAGAATAAAGATAAAAAGTGGAATACAAGTCTCGCTACTTGATACTCCTTACTTGATACTAATTGATATGAAAAAATTCACAAAATTAACATCGGCAGTAGTGCCTTTAAACATTGAGAATATTGATACCGACCAGATTATTCCTGCAAGGTTTCTAAAAGCAACTACACGTGAAGGTTTCGGCGAGAACTTGTTCCGTGATTGGCGTTATGAAAACGATAACCAGCCGAAAGCTGATTTCGTGATGAATAACCCAACTTACAGTGGTCAGGTATTGGTTGCCGGAAAAAACTTTGGTTGTGGCAGCAGTCGTGAGCATGCAGCATGGGCTATTCAGGATGCCGGTTTTGATGCGGTAATCAGCAGTTTCTTTGCCGATATTTTTAAAGGGAATGCCCTTAACAATGGTTTACTACCCATTCAGGTAAGTGATGAGTTCTTGGCACAGATATTCAAAGCGGTTGACAACAATCCTAAATCAGCATTAGAAGTTGATTTAGAAAATCAAACGGTAACGATTATAGAAACTGGTGCTCAGGAATCATTTGAGATCAACCCTTACAAAAAATCATGCCTGATAAACGGTTATGATGATATCGATTTCATTTTAAACCAGAAACAATTAATTAAAGAATTCGAGCAAGCGAGATAATGTTTAAACCATTCGTTCACATACAGGACTTAAATTTAAGTTACCATAACAAAGTGGTGCTAAAGGATTTGTATTGGGAAATATATGTTTGCGAAAGTTATGTAATTGGTGGTAAAAGTGGAACAGGAAAAACATCATTGGCAAAAGCAATTGCAGGCTTAGTTCCAACTCAAGGAAGTATCGAAATTGATTTTGATCCGCTGAGTGACCTTCCAAAAGAAGTACTTTACGTAGAAAGCTGGTATCAATTTAAAAATTTAGAAGGTGTTGCCAATTTTTATTACCAGCAACGTTACACCAGTCAGCAGGCTAAAGAAACTTTAACCGTTCATGCCGAACTGGTTAGTTATGGTAAAGAAAAAGGGCTTCATTTTGATCAGGTTGAACCGATTTTAGAAGCTTTGGGTTTTGCAACATTTGCCAGTTCACAACTGATCGAATTATCCAGCGGCGAACATAAAAAATTGCAACTGGTTAAAGCCTTATGGTTAAAACCACAGTTGTTGATTATCGACCAGCCGTACACAGGCTTGGATGTTGCTTCGCGCAGAAACCTGAACATTTTATTAGATCGGGTTGCCGAAGAAGGTGTTCAATTGATTTTAATTTGTAATGACAGCGAGCTACCAGGCTGCATTGATTCTTTCGCTGAAATAAGAGATGGCCAATTGTTTAGAGTTGACGCTTTAGAAATATCGGCCAGTACCGAAATCCAATTAAGAGAAATTCCATCTTTCTTAAAGGAATTGCCTGTTTACAGCTCTGATGATATTGTAAAAATGGTTAATGTAAACATTAGCTATGGCGAAAAACAGGTTTTAAAAAATATCAACTGGGAAGTTAAAGCAGGAGAAAAATGGCTTTTACAAGGCCATAATGGTTCAGGAAAATCGACATTACTGAGTTTAGTGAATGGTGATCATCCACAATCTTATGCCAATGAGCTTTATTTATTTGGCAACAGGCGTGGAAGTGGTGAAAGCATTTGGGACATTAAACAGCATATCGGCTTAATATCACCCGAGTTTCACTGGTATTTCGATCCAACCGCCACCGTTTGGCAAAGCATCGCTTCTGGTTTTTATGATACTGTAGGTTTGTTTCAACAATTGCCCTATACCAAAAGCACACAGGTTGATGAACTGGTAAAATACTTTGGACTTACCGAAAATAAAAATGAATTATTAAGCGCGCTTCCACTCGGTAAACAGCGGCTGGTATTATTAGCGCGAACGATTATAAAAAATCCGGAATTATTAATTCTGGATGAACCTTGCCAGGGCTTAGACCAACAGCAAACGAAACATTTTAACCAATTGGTTGATGAATTATGCAGCAATGGGATGACCCTAATTTATGTTGGCCATTTTGAATCGCAGCTGCCAACCTGCATAGAAAAAAGAATATTGTTAGAAAAAGGCGAGGTAAAAGTCGTCGAAAGTTTAAACACAGAAATATTAAGCTGATGCAAAATTAACCACAGATAAAAAGGATGAACACAGATAAAAATCTAATGATTCGTGAAGCCACGAAGCGTAGCAGAAATAAATCTGTATTTATCGGTAAAAATCTGTGGTAAAAACGGCAGCAGCAAAAGAGGAGTCAATAATGAAGAAGAACATTTTAGTAATACCTGGAGACGGTATCGGACCCGAAGTAACTACTTGGGGAAAAACAGCATTAGAAAAAATTGCTGAAATTTTTGGCCACGAATTTACGTTTGACGAAGCTTTAATGGGCCATGCGGCTATTGAAGTTACTGGCGAGCCTTTGCCGGATGAAACTTTAGAAAAAGCAAGAAAAAGCGATGCAATCCTTTTCGGAGCCATTGGTCACGCCAAATATGATAATGACCCAAGTTTAAAAGTTAGACCTGAACAAGGCCTTTTAAAAATCCGTAAAGAACTTGGTCTCTTTGCCAATCTCCGCCCGATATTACTATTTGATGAACTTCTTCAGGCATCGAGCATTAAACCAGAAATTTTAAGAGGCACAGATATTTTGTTCTTCCGCGAATTGACAGGAGATGTTTATTTCGGAGAAAAAACACGCTCGGAAGATCGCAATACGGCTTCTGATTTGATGATTTATCACCGTTATGAAGTAAAGCGCATTGCACATAAAGCTTACCAGGCTGCGCAACAACGCAACAAAAGATTGTGTTCGGTAGATAAAGCAAACGTTTTAGAAAGCTCACGCTTATGGCGAGAAACCGTTCAGGAAATTGCAAAACAATACCCTGACGTAGAAACCGAGCACATGTTTATCGACAATGCAGCCATGCAGTTAATTAAAAATCCTAAAAAATTCGACGTGGTTTTAACGGCTAATTTATTTGGGGATATTTTAACCGATGAAGCTTCGCAGATTGCGGGCTCAATGGGTATGCTGGCTTCGGCATCTGTTGGCGAAAGTACCGGTTTCTTTGAGCCTATCCACGGTTCTGCGCATGATATTGCAGGTAAAGATTTAGCCAATCCATTGGCCTCTATCCTATCGGCAGCTTTAATGCTGGAAATTGGTTTCGGACTTAAGGAAGAAGCCAAATTATTGGTTGATACCATCGATCAGGTATTGAAAGAAGGTTTCAGAACCCACGATATTGCCGATCAAAACACAAACCGTTTCAAAGTTTTGGGCACAGCCGAAATGGGCAAATTGGTAATTAAATTCTTATCTCAAAAATTAATCACTTCCTAACCTTAAGATTATGATTCACGACCCAAACAAAGTTTATATTTTCGACACGACATTACGTGACGGTGAGCAGGTTCCAGGCTGCCAGTTAGATACAAACCAAAAAGTAGAAATCGCAAAATCACTTGAGCTTTTAGGAGTTGATGTAATTGAAGCAGGTTTTCCGGTATCTAGTCCAGGAGATTTTAACAGCGTAATCGAATTATCGAAAGCAGTTAGCAATCCAATTATCTGCGCTTTAACCCGCGCAAATAAAAATGATATTGATGTTGCAGCAGATGCTTTGCGTTATGCAAAAAGACCACGGATCCACACCGGGATAGGTTCATCTGATTTCCACATTAAGCATAAATTTAACAGTACCCGCGAAGAAATTTTAGAACGTGCGGTGGAAGCCGTAAGGTATTCGAAAAAATTTGTGGAGGATGTGGAGTTCTATGCAGAAGATGCTGGCCGCGCCGACATTGAATTTTTAGCCAAAATGGTTGAAGCAGTAATTGCTGCAGGTGCTACAGTAGTAAATATTCCGGACACAAATGGTTATTGCTTACCAGACCAATACGGTTCGAAAATCCTTTATTTGAAAGAAAACGTAAAAAATATCGATAAAGCCATTATCTCTGTGCATTGCCACAACGATTTAGGCTTGGCTACAGCCAATTCTATCGCAGGCTTACAGAATGGTGCCCGTCAGGTAGAATGTACCATCAACGGTATCGGAGAGCGTGCAGGCAATACATCTATGGAAGAAGTCGTGATGATTTTGAAAACGCACAAAATTTTAGGCTTAAATACCCAGATTGATGCGACACGTTTCTATGAAATGAGCCATATGATAAGGAACCAAATGAACATGCCGGTACAACCGAACAAAGCAATTGTTGGTGGAAATGCATTTTCACACAGTTCAGGTATCCACCAGGATGGTTTCTTGAAAAACCGCGAGAACTACGAAATTATTAAACCTGAAGATGTTGGTTTCCCTGATGCTACCATTGTATTAACAGCAAGAAGTGGTCGCCATGCTTTAAAACACCATTTAGACCGTTTAGGCCATAAATTAGAAAAAGATCATTTAGATATTGTTTACAAACAGTTTTTAGTTTTAGCTGATAGCAAACAAGGTATTAACGATTATGATTTAAACCAATTGGTTGCTTTGCACTTAGCTTAATGTGATACAGGTTTGGCGTTAAGGGGGTGGCGTTCTAGTTTGACGCACCGACTCCGCTTCCCTAAACCTGATAGCAGTGGAAATACTTTTTAATTGCAGCAACCTTGGATACAATGTCATGCTGAGGCACGAAGCATCTGCAACCGATGAAACAGATTCTTAGTTCTTCAGCATTACAGTGGTTTTAAAAAGATTGGAACGAATAGCAGGACTGCAATAACCGAAAAGTACCAAACCCTGCTTTACAAAAAACATAAGAGAATATTGGTCTTGATACTTGATTCTCTATACCTGATACTACAACAATGAATACTACAACACCACATACACTGGATTTTAAATCTGCATCAGAAAGGCTCAAAGGCGTGGTAAAACGTACCCCACTTGAGTTTAATGCCGGACTTTCTGCTCACTACAACGCCAATATTTATTTAAAAAGAGAGGATTTGCAGATTGTACGCTCTTATAAATTACGTGGTGCCTACAATAAAATCAGTTCACTGCCTCAAGAATCGTTAGTTAACGGTGTTGTTTGTGCAAGTGCGGGCAACCATGCACAGGGCGTAGCTTATTCATGCAAAAAACTCGGTATTAAAGGCGTTATTTTTATGCCAGAAATTACCCCGAAACAAAAAGTTAAACAAACTTATATGTTTGGTGGCGACAGCGTAGAAGTCATTTTAGTTGGCGATACTTTCGACGATTGTTTAAAAGAAGCGCTGGCCTATAGTGCCGAAAAATCGGCCACTTTTATTCCACCTTTCGATGATGAAAAAGTAATTGAAGGGCAGGCAACGGTTGGCGTAGAAATTTATGAAGACCTTCCTGATTTAGACATTTTGGTGATGCCTGTTGGCGGTGGCGGTTTGGCCTCTGGCGTGAGTGCCTACATGAAAACTGTAAAACCTGATGTAAAACTGGTTGGCGTTGAGCCGCTGGGTGCACCATCAATGGTTACCGCCATGGAAAACGGAGGTCCTTATACTTTAGAAGAAATAGACCGCTTTGTGGATGGTGCCGCTGTAAAAAGAATTGGCCACATTACTTACGAATATTGCAAGGAACTTCTTGATCAGATGCATTTAATCCCTGAGGGCAAAATCTGCACAACCATTTTAAAGCTGTATAACGAAGACGCTATTGTAGTAGAACCAGCTGGCGCACTATCTATAGCCGCATTAGATCAACTGAGAGATCAGATTGCCGGTAAAACGGTAGTTTGTATTGTTAGTGGTGGAAACAACGACATAGAACGCATGCAGGAGATTAAAGAGAAATCTTTACTTTTCGAAGGCTTGAAACATTATTTCATTGTACGTTTCCCACAGAGACCAGGCGCTTTAAAATTATTTGTAAACGAGGTTTTGGGTCCTCAGGATGATATTACCCGTTTTGAGTTTATCAAAAAAACGAATAAAGAAAATGGACCTGCGTTGGTTGGTATCGAACTTTCTAACAAAAACGATTATGCAAGTTTATTACAACGCATGAAAGATTTTAAATTTGAAATTATTGAACTAAACCAGGATCAGACTTTGTTTGAATATTTGGTTTAACATTATTTAACCGCAAAGGGCGAAAAGTTTTTCGCAAAATACCCAAAGGCGGTTCGTCATTCCCAACTTGATTGGGAATCCTAATGCTATAGCTTTAAGATTCCCACCTGCGCGGGAAAGACGACAGTTCTTATAATATATTATAAAAAAATGAATTTCAAAGACTTAAGCAACAAAGCATTAATTTCGGATAGCGATATCGATTGGGAAGATTTAGGTGCAGGCGTTAAACGCAAAATTATGGCTTACGACGACAACCTGATGTTGGTTAAAGTAGAATTTGAAAAAGACGCCATTGGTACCATTCACAACCACCCTCATTTGCAAATGAGTTATGTAGCAAAAGGAAGTTTTGAAGTGACAATGGGTGATGATAAGAAAATTTTAAATGAAGGCGACGTTTTCTTCGCTCCATCAAATATATTTCATGGTGTAATTTGTTTAGAAGCTGGCTTACTGGTTGATATTTTTAATCCGCATCGGGAAGATTTTTTGAAGTAAGACCGGTGATCGTTTTCGAGTGGAGTACAACAAAATTGAGAACCACGTAGTGCTCAGCAAAGCTAAATCGATCTCGAGGTAGATCTCTCCGCTCCACTGCGTTCCGGAGATGACGACACTAGGTGTGCAAATCGCTAGGAACCTTACACCCTCAACCTTACACCTTAAACCCTACTCAAAAGTAAACCTCACATTTTTATAACCCAATCCTTCAATAATTGGCTTAAGCACGGTTGTTGCATTGGTTTTTGTCTGTGCTAAAATACTCGATTTTTTAACTTCGGCAGTTACTTGTCTTTCGGCTGCTTTATATGCTTCGTCTACTAAACTGGCTTCACGGAAGAAAGCCATCTTCGTATCGTAAACACGGGAGTTTTTATGATCGATTTTTACATAACAAATCTCGGGCTGTGGTAAATTTACTACAGCAGTGTCCGCATCAATCTCAATATCTTCGCGGGTAATTTTTGTTAAGTCTATACAGCCTACTGCTTCGGCTTTAACGATCAATAAAACACTCGCTTCGGGTAAAAAATCTGTTTTATTTTTGTGCTCCAAAACGTCGCTGATCTGATACCTTACCAGCTCTAATTTGCCAATAGCCTCAATTTTCTCTACCAGAAGCTGATGTTTGCTCTCTACAGAGGTATTGATACTAAACTTTTTGGAGATAAATAAGTAACCCGCAATAATTAAAATTAACCAGGGTAAGAGGCGAAAAAAGAGCTTCATATTTTAAAAAAATAGGGTGCCAACATTTGTGTATTTAATCTGTTGCACAATAATTAATCCATAAATCTCCAATTCTATTTTTTTGGCAGAAGATTTGTAATACCAATATCACACACAAATAAAAACTAATCAACATGAAAAAATTTACCATCTTAATGCTTTGCATTGCCACACTAGGTCTGGCTTCTTGCAAAAAAGATCCGATTGTTAATCAAACTACTCCGAATCGAACAATTATATTTGATAAACCAGGTAATAGTTGGAGGCTATTAGCGGGAACAACAAACACATATTATGTTGATTTAGTCGCTAATGAAATTGACAACATCAATGTTCAGGATGAAGGCGTTCTGGTTTATATTGCAACAGATGGAACTAATTCTACAGGATATTTTCAAATTCCTAATCAAGCTCAAAGCTATGATTATGATATATATACAGGTTCAATCCGTGTTTATTCATACGGACCACCTCCAACAAATACAATTCGTATAAAAATTGTTTTAGTTGCCTCAGAAAATGTGACATAGAAAAAAACATTAAAAATGCTAAAAACGACTAATGTTCAATCGAACGTGGTCGTTTTTTTTATGTCTTATTCCTAATCTAAAAAGTTATAAGTACAGTTATAATTTTTGTCAAAAACCACAAAAGTTATAATTACGATCAAAACTCTAAAAAACGACTGATGTTCAACTGAACGTGGTCGTTTTTTTTATGCTCTCCCCTGTTCAACTGTAAGGCCCGAACACTAACGCCATTTCTTTCTAACAGCAATTCGTCATAAAATCCTTTATAGTAAACATCTTTTACTTCAAAACGTCTGCTACTCCAATTATTGCTGATTTCTGCCCATTCCGGATAAAAAACTACAGTTCCTGCAAAAGTTTTTAAGCCTATTTTCTCTGCATCCCCACGAGACAAAACAACTGCATTGCCTAAAATCTGAGCAGTGTAAATGTGTTTTGGATTTTGATAAATATCTATAGGCTTACCGGTTTGTAAAAGTTCGCCGTTTCGCAAAATCAGTAATTGGTCAGCAAGAAATAAACCATCAGCAGGGTCGTGAGAGACAAGAATAACAGTTACGCCAGTTTCTGCTGCAACACGTTTTATATCAGCCCTTAACTGGTTTTTAAGCAAAGCATCAACCTGGCTAAAGGGTTCGTCTAAAAGTAGAACCTGCGTATCGGCAACCATGGCCTTTGCTATGGCTACACGCTGTTGTTCTCCACCACTTAACTCGATGATTTTTTTATTTTGCAACGGTAAAATCCGAAGGTGCTCCATGATCTGAAGTGTTTTTTCAGCTTTGGTTTTCAGATCGGTATTTGATAGCTGTGAGGCAATATTATCGTACACTTTCGCATAAATATTTAACGAAAAATCCTGCGTAACCATTTTCATCTGTTTGTGGCCTGGTATGAGTTGTTCATCAGGACCTTTAACCCTTTGATCTTCGAAAAAGATTTCGCCCTCATCGGTTTTTAACAGACCATAAATCGATTTTAATAAGGTTGATTTTCCGCTACCGCTCTCGCCGATAATGGCAACTACATCGCCTCTTTTAATGTCAAAACTTACATTTTTAATCCCCCCGGCCTGCTCAGCCTGGTATTGTTTGGTTAAATTTTTAACGCTGATTATGGTATTGCTCACGTGGTAAAGATAAGAAAAAGGTAGGGCGATTAAAATTACACGTGTATTATATTTTATTTTTGCACGTATAGAGATATATTTATATATTTATATATTTATATATTTATATAAAGACGTCAATTATAAGTAATATGAACACCAAGCTAACTTTAACTATAGATAAATCCGTTATCAAACATGCTAAGGCCTACGCAGAACAGCAAGGAAGGAGTTTATCTGCAGTAGTAGAGAATTATTTAAAAGCTGTAACCAAAAAGGAAGAAGTGACCAAAGATGATGAGCTTTCTCCTATAGTTAAATCATTGATGATGAATCGTTCAAAAGTAGACTTACCAAAAGACTATGATTATAAAGAGGAATTATCAAAAATTAGAGAAGAGAAATATAAAAAATATTGGGACAATGAGTAATATTATTATTGATTCTGACATTCTTCTCGACTTTTTTCTTCAAAGAAAACCATTTCTTGATGAATCTATTAAAATTTTAAGCGCTTGTGAAAAAAGACAGATAAAAGGATTTGTAACAGGTTTAATAATATCAAATACTTATTATCTTCTAAGGAAGCATTTTCAACACAAAATGATTATGGCCGATTTTAAGCAGCTGTTAGTTTTCTTGGACGTGATAACAATAGACAAAAATGCTATTATTAAAGCTATTGATTCTGAGTTCACAGATTTCGAAGATGCACTCCAAAATTTTTCGGCTGAAAACCATGGATCAATTAATGCTATAGTTACCCGGAATATTAAAGATTATAAAAAGAGTAAATTAAGTGTTTTAACTCCTGAAATGTTTCTAAAAACATTATAAAACAAAAAATCCTGTCTCGCCTAACCGAAACAGGATGTGTTCATTTGTACGTTAACTTTATGCTTTTTAGGTTATCTCATCTAAATAGATTAATCGGTCCCCTTTAGGGGATTTAGGGCTTAGTTTAGTCCGAATGTAACCCCGAAACTCATATTCTTTAAGCCAGCTTGTTGAGCCGTAGTAAACATGTCGTTAAAGTAATATTTGGTAAACAATCCTATACCTCCGTAACCAAATCTAACTGTACCTCCGTAACGAACCGATTGAAAGTGGTAGCTGTCATATTGTTTTTCTTTACCACGCTCTTCGCTTATCTGTTTAATTTTTCCATTTAGCAAAAAGCTAACCTCAGGACCTAACACCAGGTAAAATCTTTTGCCGTTTTTATTCTCGCTGGTACGGAATTCGAAGTTTAATGGAATATGTACATAACTACTGGAGAAACGGTTTTTAGAGAAATGCACTGGTGATTGATCAGTATAAACAAACTCGTTTGAATTTTTAGCAATCGTAATGTCTTTTCTTAAACGAATTAAGGTCCAGTCAAATCCTCCTGCTACATAAACTTTAAAGTTAGAATTAAAGCGGTAGCCAAACTGTAAAATATCGAAAGAGAAAGTACTTGTTTTTCCACCTTTGTAATCTAAAAAATCATTATTAGGAGATAAATTAAAACTTCCATTGTCTATCAATCTGGAGAATCCCCAATCAACCCTGGTAAAAGTAATTCCACCCACGAAACGGCCTTTTTTTGCTGAATCTGCTGATTTTGTATTAATCATAATACCATGACCTTCACTATAATCCATTTTCTTTTTGGTACTGTCTTGTTGTGCAAAAGCACCTGGAGCCATAACACCGGCAAGCCCGCTTACCAAAAGTGTTGTAAATATTAGACGTTTCATATCTGTGTGTTGTTGAGTTATTAAATGAGTGAATTATTGAATGTTGTAAAGTTTAAATATTAAATACTGATAACTGAAAACTGTTAATTGTAAACTGAAAACTGTTTACTTCTTATTCCGTTTGCCTATTTTAAACGGACCTATATTGATTGATGACAAAGAAGAGTCATCATCATCCGTACGGAACTGAATTAGCTTATCTTTTCTTTTATCCATTTTGTTAACAATCAGGTTTACTACATCGCCAACATTGCGAATACCTTTATTGTTCTGTTCGTTTTCGTTAACAGGATCATCCGTTTTAATGGCTGTAGAGTTAGCAACTATTACAGTTTCTTCTTTAGGTTGCAGAATCGCCTCTTCGATTTTCGTTCTAATATCTTTTTTAGGCTCTTCAACTTTAGCAACAATGGTTTCTTGCTTTTGCATTTCAGGGGCCGTAATTATCCGCTGTTGCTTTAAAGTAGGTTTATCTTGTTTCACCTTTGTTTTGGCAATAGCTCTTGCTTGTTTAGCCTCAACTGGTAAAATTGGTACAACATCTTTAACTGGTTCAACTACTACAGGTGGCTGATCTTTTACAACTGGTGTTTCCACTGTTGGCTTAGGCTTTTCAATTGTATTATTTGCTAATTGTTTACCCTTATTCGTATTATTCTGCTGTTGATAAAGCAAAATCCCAATTGTGGCGATAAGCAAAACCGCTGCAGCCGATAACCAATAAATTGGTATGATTCTTTTTTTCTTAGGTATTATTTCACTTTCTATATTGCTCCATAAATCTCTCGAAGGTGTAACTTCCGCATCAGCAAAAGCATCCTTAAATAACTGATCAAAATCCTTATCCCGTATAGGTTGCATAACCAAATCCCTCCATTTTTATAATTTCTTCTTTTAATATTGCCCTTGCTCTCGACAGTTGAGATTTACTCGCGCCTTCTGAGATCCCAAGCGTTTCTCCAATTTCTTTGTGCGAATAACCTTCTATTACGTACATGTTAAAAACCATGCGGTAACCATCAGCTAATTTTTGTATCACCTTCATCAAATCCTGCATTCCCAAAGTGCCAAAATCAAATCCCGTTGACGGTTGCTCGTAAGCTTCATCTATTTCAACAACATTTAAGCTGCGTAAATTTTTACGGTAACTTTCAATCGCAGTGTTCACCATAACCCTTCTAATCCAGCCTTCAAAAGAACCATCCCCCCTATACTCTTTTATTTTCTGAAAAATTTTAATGTACCCCATCTGCAATACATCTTCTGCCTCCATCTTATCTTTGGCGTAGCGCATACAAACGGCCAACATCTTAGATGCAGTTTGCTTGTAAAGTAGCTCTTGCATCTTCCGGTCGCCAGCTTTGCAGCCTTCCATCAAATCGTTTATCGTATAGCTTCGCGTCAATTTCATTGTGTGTTTGTATATAGAAGATGGCAGATTACAAACAATGGTTGCATGGGGAGAGAAAAAAAGTTAAATAAAGTTAAATTTAGAAATATAGTTATTGATTATCAGATAGATATATTTAAAATATTTTTCAAGAAAGATATAGATTTTTTATTTGAAAATGAACATGCAGCATTTCATCGGGAGCAGCAGTCCCGCTATTCGCTTCAAAGCCTCGGTTCGTTCCTCACCTTCGTGTTTTCCACTGCTATCGGGTTTAGCAGGCAGAGACTTCCGAAGTTTCAAAGGGAGTTAGGCGCAGGGGGTAACTTCGGAAGTCTATAAACAATAAACCCCGAAGTTTTATATACCTCGGGGTTTGAAATGATATGAGTTTAGCAACCCTAAACCTTACACCTTTTACCTCTTACCTCTCAGCTTTCTTCACTTTAAACAATTTAAAATCCTGTTTGTAGGTTAAGAAGAATGAGTGGTTAAACTGAAGTTGTTTATCGGTATGGTCTAAATCTATATGCGGTTCGAAACGCACATCAAGATATAAATGTGGAATTAACTCTTTTTGATACGCATAACGCAACGAAACAATGTTTCTTGAACTTTGTCTCAAGCCCGGACTGTACAAGTTATCTGATACCGATTCATAAAGTGGCATACCTTTAATCGAAATAAAGTTATTGCCCTTCCAGTAAGAGGCCACTAAACTGCCCCACTTACTTTCTACACCCGCATTTAACCATAAACCAAAACCACCTTGATAAGCCCTTCTTTTGTCAGGTGAGAAATCTTTGTACACCGCAATATAGTTATCGGTATATACCTGTTTAATATTGGAATTAATATCTTTATGCAGCTTTATACCCGTTGCGCCATTAAACATGGTGGTAATCGGGATTTCTTTTAACACATCAATTTGCCCGCCCTGGTGGAAAGCTAAAAACTGTGCAGGAATACTCAATTTCCAGTCATCATTTTTAATTAAAAAACTTTCGGTTGATAAACCACCAATAATCTCTTCTTTCGCAGGATCACCTTTGTAGATCATTTTTTGCCAGGCAATCCAGGCATTTAAAGTAAATTTCTTACGCTCAACCAATAACTGCGTTCCATATTCAATCGGCGTAGTTAAAATTCTTTCGAAATCGTATAAAGGTTCAATATATTTATGCTGAATGTTTCCTTCTAAACTTCCAAAAATTAAGGTGAGGTTACGCTTATGGTATTTTACGCTAAACAATGGTTTGGCATCAGAAATTCCGTTCCGTCCGAAATCCTTTCTGATAAAAGCACCAGCGGTAATGGCCAGATTTGGATGCGCATAATACACTAACTGAGGTTGCAACTGTGTTCCATACAGGGTATAACCATCATGAAAATCGTTCGTGTACTCGTAATTACGGACGTAATTTAAATTGTAGAAATTGAAGTGAACCTCATTGGTTAAGCTGCTATCGGGGCGGATCCTGTTTTCGAAGGCCGATTGATTAAACTGTGCCGAAGCAAAATAAGAACTGAAAAGAAAAGTTAGTAAAAGTAAGGCCCTTTTCAGACCTGCGTTTGTAAACATGAGCTTGGATTTTATCCCCAAATTTAGAATAGTTTTTCGTTTATTTAACCGCAAAGAACGCGAAGTTTACGCAAAGGAAACAAAGTTAACATAGGCTGCTGACCACTAAGGCACAAAGAACACAAGTTTTTTTTAAAACTTTATTTACAAACATATTCTTGATGGCCTGGTGACTTTGTGGTACAATGATTATTCGCCACGCTTCTTACGATAGTTTTTATACAGTTTAACTGCAATCATGATGGCCATTGCTACGCCCATTATGCCAATTAAACCATAAATCCAGTTAATGGCACTTTTAAGAATTACTACAAATACAATCGCAATCATAAAAATGGTAGCCAGTTCACGCCACAACCTCAACTGAAAGCTAGTTAGTTTGTACTGATCGTTTTTAAGCTGTTTAACGATGTTTTGACAAATGAAATGATAAATGAGTAAGCCTACCACAAAACCTAGCTTAACCCACATCCAATCGGCCTGGAGTAAACCTTGATTTAAAGTTAACATAGATATGCCTGCCAAAACAGAAATAATCATGGCCGGGGTAGCAATAATTTTCCATAATGTAGCCTCCATTTTAACAAACTGTTTTTGAAGGATACTTTTTTCAGGTTCGGGTTTATCTTTAGCTTCGGTATGGTAAATAAAAAGACTTAAAATATAAAATAAACCGGCCATCCAGCTAATTACAAACACAATATGTACTGCTTTGAAGTATTGATAATATGGCTGTAAGGCTTCTATCATTGTTTTATTTTATTCAAAATGTAGGTCTCTATCCAATTAGGAATATTCAAAAACTCAAGATTTAAAATTCCGTTCTTAATATTTCCAACATACATATGCTTACCCATTGAATTATCCCAAAGATAAGTTTCATCAACCTTTTTTAACATATCTATAAGTAAATCCATTGTAAGAAAATAGCGTTTCTCAATCTTGTCCTCACCAACAACGTGGCCACCTTTTTTTACCCTATCTTTTACCCGCTCTAAATTTATTATTGGTGTTTCTGTTCCAATAAAATATAAATAAACCTTGTAGTCATTTTGGTGAGCAAATTCGATTAATTCTAACTTTGATGGATGAGAAAAAACTGTTTCAAAAGAAAATGATTTCTTAGATTTGATTAATTTATGGCGGATAAAGTCAGCTATTATTGCAAAATGATAAGAGTTATAATCAGAGATATTATGATCTCCCTTTACAATAACATTCTCTTTTACAACTAAATTCCAACTTTTTGTTGAGAAGCCAGCCTTATTATATAATCCATTTGATATATTGAATTTTTCAAATTCGGCTTGTGAACAATTAACATCGAAGTCAGAAAGATTTAAAAAATTATTTCTCTTAAAATCTGATTCTAAATTATCAGCATTTACAAAAAGTTTAGTAGAGAAATAAATTGGCTCAATTGAATTATAAATCGTTGTCTTCCCAGAACCATTTGGTCCTGCAAAAATTCTTAACTTAGGCTTGATAGCCATGATTAAAAAAGTTTAATCCTTTTTTTTTCAACTCTTTTTTTAGCAAAATTTCCAGAAGAAATTTTTACAGTATCTCCATTATTATAAGTTCTATAAACGCCATCAGCCCTTACCTCTGTTCTTCCCAAATCCATAGCATCAACTACACGAAGAACATCGTCCATCGTTTTATTTATGGCACTAATTACTTGTTTTATCGGTAATTTATCTTCGTCGCTTAATGATTTAACTGTCATGAATGATAAAATAATTTAAGCTAATATAAGCAAAGTGACTAAAATTTAGGCTATTAATATCTAAATTCCTTTACTACCTCAATGGCATACTTCACATTATCGAAAGGAATATCTGGCATAATACCATGACCTAAATTGAAGATAAATCCTTCGGTACCGCGCATGCGTTCAAACAATTTATGGATCTGTGCTTTAATTACTGCTTTATCTGCGTATAAAATATGTGGATCTAAATTTCCCTGAACAGCAATACCAGCTGGCAAAGCATTTTTAATGTTCAATAAATCTGCATTCCAGTCAACTGAAATTACGTCTGGTTTAGCCTCTGCCATAATCGGTGCAAAAACCGAACTTCCTTTACAGAAAGAAATTACCGGAATATCCTTCCTATTCAAGTTGGCAATAATTTCTTGGATATAACGGTGTGAAAACTCCTGGTAATCATTCCATGATAAAGCAAGCGCCCAACTATCGAAAATCTGAACTGCATTAACTCCAGCAGCAATCTGAAGGTTCAGATAATCGGCCGTTACTTTAGCAATTTTAGCCAAAAGTTTATGCGCCAGTTCTGGTTGGTTGTGTATAAAGAGTTTGGTTAATTTAAAATCTTTAGATGAACCTCCTTCAATTAAATAACTCATTACCGTAAATGGTGCACCAGCAAAGCCAATTAAAGGAATGTCTCCATTTAAGCGTTGTTGAATCACTTTAATGGCATCAGCTACATACTGCAATTCGTCAAGACAATCAACATTTAGATTTTCGATATCCTGCGCGGTACGTACAGGGTTTGCAAACTTTGGACCAACACCTTGTGTGAAACTTAAATCGCCCCCCATGGCCTCTCCGGTTACCAAAATATCACAGAATAAAATCGCGGCATCAATTCCCAATAAATCAACAGGTAACATAGTCACGTCAGCTGCAATTTCGGGAGTCTTACACATCTCTAAAAAAGAGTATTTGTTTTTAATTTCCCAATATTGTGGCATAAAACGACCTGCCTGACGCATCATCCACACAGGCGGGCGTTCGGTTTGTTTTGAAAATGCAGCGTCTAAAAATAAGTTATTCTTCATGATTTGTATTTCGTGTCGCACTACGCGTCATGCTGATTCAGGATGACGAATGGCTTAAAATTTAATTGGGTAAAGGTATAAATAAAAAAAAAACGAAGTACCTTTTTATTCCTAAACTGGTGCTTCGTTATTCAAAATGACAATATTAATATTATAACTTGCTTATTTCTCTTTCGATTTTAACGATAATATCTTTAGAACGTTGCGATTCGGCAAGTTCCTTAGCCAATTTCGTATAAGCCTCTGCCCTTTCTCTGTCTTTCTTCCGCAAAGCGAGATTAGCCAAATGGATCAGCACATACGATTTCTCGTTTTTTCCGCCCACCGGAAAACGACTCGCCAACTGAAAGTGATATTCAGCCTTATCGTAGTCTTCTTCCTTCAAAGACATATTGCCTTGCATAAATTCGTAATAACCCCTTCGGCTTTTAGCTAATCGTTCTGGCTTAACCACCTCTGCCAATAAGGCTTTGGTTTTAACGAATTCGTTATTTTTGAAATGTTTCGATGCCATCAAAACTGAACTATGCTTAAAATGGCTCCAAACAACAAAAGCAAATAAAAGCCCTGAGACAGCGGCTAACTGGTATTGATTGTAAAAAATACTAACCAACGCAGCCAGCACAAAAACTGCCATTAAAGCATATCTGCCTTTATTATTGTACATTAATGACTATCAGTGAATTTATAGCCTACACCACGGATGGAGTGGAAATAAACTGGATTTTTTTGATCTGGTTCGAAATATTTACGAAACGTTAAGATGAAGTTATCAATCGTTCTGGTTGATGGATAAACATCATAATTCCAAACGGTTTCTAAAATTTGCTCTCTCGAAACGGCATCGTTTTTACGCTCGATCAACAGTTTCAACAACATCGTTTCTTTTTTGGTTAATGGCGTAATGGTACCATCATCATGTTTCAATTCGAAAGAGTTAAAATAGATCGTTTTATCACCAATTTTGTAAGAATTCAATTCTTTTAAATCGTCAGATTTTAAACTGCGTTTAACCAGAATACCAACACGAAGAATTAATTCTTCTAAGTTAAATGGTTTAACCAAATAATCGTCAGCTCCTTTTTTCAAACCTAAAACACGGTCTTCCGAAGTGTTTTTAGCTGTTAAAAACATAATCGGAACTTCTGCATTCTCTAAACGGATTGTTTCGCAAACTTGGAAACCATCCATTTCAGGCAACATAACATCTAAAATAATTAGATTGAAGCGTTCTTCTTTAAAAATTTTAAGAGCGGTTTTGCCATCTTTAACGGCGTGAACTTTATAACCCTCAAGTTCGAGGTTTAATTTGATAGCATCTAACAAGTGGTCCTCGTCTTCTACCAATAGAATTCTTAATTTTTGTGACATAATTGAGATTAACTAAATGTTACTTCAAAAATACTTCCTTGAGGCAAATTGTCTTTTACTGTAATATCTGCATCATGGTATTGTAAAACCTCTTTCACAATAAACAAGCCTAAACCTGTTCCTTTCGCTTTTCTGACATTCTCGTTACCAACGCGGTAAAACTTATCAAATATCAACATTTTTTCGGCATCTGAAATACCTGGCCCTTTATCTATAACACTTAAGTGAATATGTCCATCCACTTCGTTTAAATGCACATTTATCTCATCACATGGACTAGAATACTTAACTGCATTCTCAATCAAATTGGTTACAACTGACGATAAGGCAAATTTGTCACCCATTATCTGCAAATTTGGCTGAATTTGCGCACTTATTAATTGTTCGTTGCCACAAGAGTGAACCTGAAGTCGATCTGTAATTTTATAAACCAGTTCTGAAAAATTAAATTCCTCTTTAGGGAAGGTATACGAACGATTTTCAATCTTAGTAGCCAATAACATATTCTCGACCAGATCATCCAAACGCTCAATATCTTTTAACGAATTGTTTAATAAGGAGATTTGACGTGCTTTATCCAAATCCCGTTTAACAATAGTTTGAATAGAAAGTTTTATTGCCGCTAAAGGAGATTTTAACTCATGAGTGATCGACATTAAAAAGTTCTGTTGCTGTTCTCTTAATTTATCTTCACGTTTCAAGGATTGATGGAGAAAGTAACCACCAATACAAAGCAAAAATACAAATACCGATCCTTCACCCATAATCATCGTCATGCGACTGGGTTGCAAACGCACCACCAATGTTCCCCACGAAATGAGCTGAATCATCGCATAAAGCAATAAAGCGTAAAATATAATTATAGATTTCTTCATACCCCCGACCCCTAAAGGGGCTTTTAATTTTAATATCTTTTTCTGCTCGTTAATTACACAGATTGGATGATTACACAGATTATTTCTTGTTCGTCATTGCGAGAAGGCTTTTTCAGCCGACGAAGCAATCTTACAACTGTCGCTACTAGCGTGCGCATTAAGATTGCTTCGTTCCTCGCAATGACGATCTTTCGAATGAAACTTATTTTTTAAATACCAAATCTAATGCTTCAAAAATCGCACGCTTAGCTTTCTCCAATTCAATCTTTGTATGTGCTGAAGATACGAAACCAACTTCATATCCCGATGGACCTAAATAAATCCCTCTATTCAATAACTCCCGGTGCATAATTTTGAATTTCTCCATGCTTCCAGCATCGATGTCATCAGCCGATTGGATTTTATCCTTATCGGTAAAAGCAAACCAGAAGATAGAACCTATTGTGAATACTTTAAATTTATAGTTACGTGCTGTGGCAAACCGCTGAATACTGGCTACAAATTCTTGTGCCTTATTATTCAGGTCTTTGTAAAAACCTGATTTATTTAATTCTGTTAAGGTGGCAATTCCAGCTGCCATAGCCACAGGATTTCCAGATAACGTTCCTGCCTGGTATACACCACCATCAGGAGAAATATGCGCCATAATTTCAGCGCGTGCACCATACATACCAACGGGTAATCCACCACCAATGATTTTGCCATAAGTAACAATATCAGGCGTAACACCATAATGTGCTGCTGCTCCTTCAAAGCCTACCCTGAAACCGGTAATTACTTCGTCAAAAATTAAAAGCGAACCATTATCGGTACAAATTTTACGCAAAAAATGAATGTATTCTTCATCCTGCATAATTAAACCGTTATTCGCCGGAATGCCTTCAATAATTACCGCAGCAATCTGATCTTTAAACTGCGCAAAAGCTTGTTCGATAGCTGTTTTATCATTTAAAGGAATCACAATGGTTTCTTCAGCAAAAGATTTTGGTACACCTGCTGAAGAAGTTTCGCCAAAAGTAACCAAGCCAGAACCCGCTTTAACCAAAAGCGAATCGCTATGGCCATGGTAACAACCTTCAAACTTTAAAATCTTATCCCGACTGGTAAAACCCCTTGCCAAACGTATTGCCGACATTACCGCTTCGGTACCTGAACTGGTGAAACGGATCTTTTCAACAAAACGATTGTTTTTAATAATCAACTCAGCCAATTCATTTTCTAAAGCGGTTGGCGCACCAAAGCTCATTCCATTCTGCATCACCTCGGTAACTTTTTCCCGGATTTTAGGATTGTTATGGCCTAAAATTAGTGGTCCCCAGCTACCACAAAAATCGATAAATTGATTACCGTCGGCATCCCAGATAAAGCAGCCGTCACCTTTCTCGATAAAAAGTGGCGTACCATAAACAGATTTAAAAGCCCTTACCGGAGAGTTTACCCCACCAGGGAAATACGTTTTTGATTTCTCATACAGTTCCGCGGATTTTACTCTCGAAATATCAGGTTTACTCCCTGTATTTACCGGAATATCGGCTTCGTTGCCTGAAAACATTTTCTTTAATGAATCTAACATCTTTTTTAGGGTTGAAGGCTGAAAGGTAGAAGGCGGAAGGCTTTGGGTGCGTAACCCACAACCAATAAACCATCAACTTTTCTCATAATATTTTATAGATTTTATTACGGAATAGCTTGGGATTAGATTTCGGACATAAACCCTCCACCTTTAAACCCTCTACCTTCCACCTCATTACATCCAGTCGTTATTTAAAATATCTTTAATATGGTAAGTGGTAATAACGCTTGCACCTGCTCTGGCAAAGGCATGCATGGTTTCCATTACTACTTTTTGTTCGTCTATCCAACCACGTTCCACAGCTGCTTTTACCATGGAGTATTCGCCGGATACATTGTAAACAGCAATTGGTAAATTTGTATCTTGTTTTAACCTTTGGATGATATCCAAATAAGCTAATCCTGGTTTCACCATTAACACATCAGCGCCTTCCTGTTCATCCAGCTGCGCTTCTCTTAAAGCTTCCAGTGGGTTTCTGAAGTCCATCTGATAAGCTTTTCTATCGCCTTTGCTTGGTGCGCAGTCTGCAGCCTCCCTAAACGGGCCATAATATGCTGAAGCAAACTTGGTAGCATGACTCATAATAGCTGCATTTACAAAACCGTTTTCATCTAAAAGATTACGCATAGCTTCAATCCGGCCATCCATCATATCCGATGGGGCAAACATATCAGCACCAGCTTCGGCATGTGTTAAAGCCATTTTAGCGATTACCTCAACTGTTTTATCGTTTTGAACATAGTCGTTTTCTAAAATGCCACAATGGCCATGGCTGGTATAAGAACAAACGCATACATCTGTAATGACATATAAATCATCACCGAATTGTTTTTTGAGTGCACGGACCGCCGTTGGCACTAAAGAATGATCATGGTAAGCCGATTTTGCATCTTCAGATTTTTCGTCGCCAACGCCAAACAGCATAATTTTGTTGAGCCCTTTTTTTATTCCAACCTCAACATCTTTTATCAAAGTATCAACCGAATAATGGTTTACACCTGGCATTGCATCAATGGCATGGCTAACATTATTGCCCGGCACAACGAAATAAGGGTACACAAACATGTCTTTCGATAACCTTGTTTCGGCTACCATCTCTCTCACTAACGGATTTTTCCGTAATCTTCGCGGACGATTTAACATTTTTTTTGTATCAAGTATTTAGTATCAGGATTTGAAGTATCGAGATTTTAGTATCGAGTATCAAGACCTGAATATCTTTTAATTTTTTCCTTACGGGGTGATTACACAGATTTTTGGATTTCACAGATGCCTTTTACCTTACCCCCTAAACCTTCTACCATCTACCTTTCCACCCTCTACCTTACTTCTATTCCAAAAACCGCTTCAGCCAATCCAATTTCATCTGGCGAGTATGGCAAAGTATATTTCACACCCATTTCATCAAATTTCTTACCTGTAGAGTTTCCTATTGCAATTACCTGCTGGCCTGGTTCTAATAAATTATCTGCGAAATATGCATCAACATTTGAAGGGCTGGTAAAAATTAGCACATCGGCATAACTTTGGTCGATATCTTCTTCGATTACCGTTTCGTAAATCGGCAGATCGATTATTTTAGCATCAGCTGGTAATGATTTCTGAATAGTCTGCAACGAATCCTGCGCTCGTGGAAACAATATTTGCTGACCGCTAACCAATTTTGCAAAATCTTCAGCTACTTCAGTAATATCGCCACTTTCACCAACAAAATCAGCAACATGATTAAATTTACGTAAGGCATCTTCTGAACCTCTTCCCACCACACCAAACTTTGTTTTCTTTGGAAGTACCGGTTTTAAGTTGAAAAAATATTCAACGCTGTTACGGCTGCTGAAGAAAACCCAGTCTACATGCTTCAAGATAAACTGATCTAAAACAGTTACTATTGGGAACGTCCGAATTAACGAACGTCCTTCTATTTCAATATTATTATTTTCTAATGCCCTACGGAAATAACTGTGCTCGCCGATTTCCCGTGAAATGAAAACCTTTGCAGGCTTCTTTCTTTCTGCATTAAATTTGCTTACAATTTTTTCTGCTAAACCTTCGGTACTTTCTGCACGCAAAAACAAACGTTCAGGAAAATGGTCAGCGGTTTCGGCTTTTGAAGTCCAGATTTCGAATTTTCCGTTTTCTTTTCTGCAATAACAGCCTAAAGGCATGTGGCAACCACCTTCAAAAAGGTTTAAAACCTTTCGTTCTACGGTAACTGTCTCCGCCGTCTCCGGATCATGCAATTTTTGTAGTGCATCAAAAAGTTCAGTATCGTTTTCCCTGATCTGAATAGCCAATGCGCCTTGTGCAGGAGCTGGAATAAACTCGGTGGTTTCCAATTCTTCTACATGTAAATCGGTTACATCAAGATTTAAGCGCTTAACGCCAGCTTTTGCAATTAAAATGGCATCGTAATCCTCGTCACGGAGTTTTTGGATACGGGTAGGTACATTTCCGCGGAGATCTTCAACCTCTAAATCGGGACGTAAGCCCAGTAACTGCGCTTTGCGGCGATTGGATGAAGTGCCCACCATTGCGCCTTTTTTTAGCGAAAGCTTCTGCGAAACATCTACGCAATCTTTTAAAATCAAAAGATATTCACTTGCTTCCTCTCTTGGCGGTAAAGCAGCAATAATTAATCCTTCGGGATGCGTGGTGGGTAAATCTTTAAGGCAATGCACAGCCAGATCAATTGTTCCACCCAAAAGCTCTTCTTCCAATTCTTTGGTAAAAAAGCCTTTGCCCTCCAGTTTATCTAATCTTAAATTCAGGATTTTGTCGCCCTGAGTTTTAATGATTTTTATTTCTGCTTCTATTCCAATTACAGACAATTCATTTTTTATATGATTTGCCTGCCATAAAGCCAGGTCGCTACCGCGTGTTCCAATGGTTAATTTCTTCACTATAAAGGTTAAATGAGTTGCAAATTTAATTTAATTAGTGGTTTATACCATGAATTGTTTAAAAATGAGACAGTGAGGTTACAGAAGAGATAATTTAAAGGATTTCTGTGACATTATGCAATCGGTTTGTCATTCTGAGCACAGCGAAGAATCTCTAAGCGACATGACTCTCCCCATAAATAAAATTCAAATGTTATTTATGTTAGATGGCGGTTGAACCATATAAGGAATGTAAGTCCATTTAAGTTGATTGCATGAAAGATGCTGAGGCTAGTTCACCATGACGACAAGGGAATTGGTTTCCGGATTTATCTAAAGATAAAAGATTCTTCACTGCGTTCAGAATGACAAAAGATATTTGATCTTAGCGTTCTTTGCGGTTAAACCTTAAGATTGGTTAACCAGGATTTCTTTAGCCATTACCATAGGAACGCTGATGTATTTTTTCTCCATGTAGTTCATTACACGTTCTAAAACTTCGCGTGAGGCTTCATCCATTTGACCGATTTCATCTGCAAACACGCCATTTATAGCTGTGTTTTTGATTTCTTTAATTTTTCTTGGCACCTCTTGCATCGCCAGTTCAATGCGGCGTTGTTTTAAAACAGAGAAAAAATCGGTAATGTTATTGCTGATAATTTCTTCGGCATGCACCAGTTCGTTGTAACGCTCCTGGATATTTTTACGCGCCACCTCTTTCAGCGACTCGACCTCAATATAATGTACAGGATTGTTATGGATTACTGCAGGTGTAACATCATTTGGAATGGCTAAATCTACAATTACCTTTTTGCCCTGATCGCCATTTAATAGCTTAGCGTACAACGCTTCATTAATGATTGCCTCCGTTGAGCCGGTACAAGTAATGATCACATCAAATCCTTCATTAAAATCCTCAAGCGCTGTTAAAGGATAAGCCTTACCACCCAACTCTCCTGCCAAAGATTCGGCCTTAGAAAGCGTACGGTTGAAAATTGAAAAATTGGAGTATTTATGTTTGTTGAGGTATTTTGCAATATTCTGATTGGTTTCGCCCGCGCCAATAATTAAGATCCGCGAGTTGCCACACATATTCAACTCTTTTAGTTTGCGGTAGGCCAATGAAACAACAGAAACCGGATTTTTCGAAATATTGGTATGCGTATAAACCTCTTTTGCAGTTTTAACCACACGATCCATAATCATCCGCATATAATCGCCGGTAAAACCAGCATCACGGCAGTTTTCGTAAGCTTTACGGATTTGTGCAAGGATTTCTTTTTCGCCAACTACCAAACTCTCTAAAGAACATGATGTTCTGAGCAAATGGTTAAAAGCTTCTTCGTTTTCGTACACCGTAACATTATCCAAAAAACGCTCCATAAATTCAGGAGGCAATCCCATGTCTAAAACAGTAAGAAACCTGGTTACAAATTCCTTGTCGGTTTTCTCTTTGGTAAGAAAAACAAACTCCACGCGGTTACAGGTTCCGATATAGAAAATTTCACTAACGGGAAGTTCTGCCTGAACATTCTTCAACCTGCTATCTAAACTCTGATCACAAATAACTAATTTCCCTAAAGATTTCAGGTCGATGTGGTGATGCGTAAAAGCTATTACTTTTAAATATTCCAAGTGCTTCCGTTATTAACTATTATCGGGATACAAAAGTAACATGGTGAAGGCATGTGACTGTCATTAACCTGTAATTTACATCAATTTAGAACGGTTTTAAATAACAACCTTCTAAGATTAAACCATATATCAATCATGATAAACAGACCAATTTATAAATTTTTTCTTTGGGTTTATGCCCTTTTCTACGTTCTGGCAGGATGTAACCATTTTTTATCCACTACAGTCTATTACGGCATTATGCCAAAATGGTTGCCTGCGCATGGATTTTTAATTTATTTTTCCGGAGTACTAGAAATCGTTTTCGGTTTTTTATTATTGATTAAGAAGACGAGAAAGCTAGCCGCTGTGCTGATTATCCTGATGTTAATTGCCTTTATGCCTGCGCACATCTACATGATCCAGATGGCACCTTTTATGTTGGGCAAAATATTAGTAACGCCGTTTATAGCTTGGGCAAGATTGCCTTTTCAGCTGTTATTTCTTGGCTGGGCATGGTATTATCATTAGAAAACAACCTGACGATGCCTTTTTTGAAAAGCAAAACCTGTATTTCATTTTCAGTGTTAGTCCCGCTATTCGTTACAATCTTTTTGTGAATGTTAGTCTGAGTCTGTAGAATACATGCAACAAAAAGTATTTTCACGCCTATCAGGTTTAAAGAACATTGTCCTCTGATTCTATGAACGGTTTTCATAACGCCTGCACAACAACAATATCATCAAGCCAATATAAAAACACACAACAAAATTAGATTTTGTAGGTTTATATTTTATACCAATTCCTTTAAATTATGATTACTCAAAGCAATTTTAGCCTTAGCGGTGCAGACGGAAAATTAATTATCGGTGATATCACTTTTGATGATAAAAACCCGAATACGCCCATCATACTTTTTGTACATGGCTTTAAAGGTTTTAAAGATTGGGGCGCACATAATTTAGTGGCAAGGTATTTTGCCAGTAATGGTTACCGTTATATCAAGTTCAACTTATCGCATAGCGGTGTGCCGGTTGATGACCCTAAAGATGTAACCGATATGGATTCCTTTGCCAGTAATACGGTATCAAAAGAACTTTTTGATCTAAATGCGGTACTCGATTTTATCGAAAAAGCCTACGATAAAGACACGAAGGTGAACCTGATTGGCCATAGCCGCAGCGGTGGCTTATCAATTATCGAAGCTGCTAACGATTTAAGGATCAACAAACTGATTACCTGGAGTGCCATTGCAGATTTTAGTAGCCTTTGGAAAAAGGAACAAGAGGCAGAATGGAAAAAGAATGGCCAAATATTCGTCACCAATGCCCGTACTAAAGAGCAAATGCCATTAAACGTGAGTTTATTGGAAGATTTAGAGGAAAATGCAGTTGCATTGAATATTTTAGATGCAGCTAAAAGGGTAAACATTCCCTGGTTGATTGTCCATGGCGATGATGATATAAATGTTCCTTTCGAAACCGCACAGACCTTGGCAGAAGCCAATCCGGGCAGCAGGTTGGTTAAAATTGAAGGTGCTAATCACGTGTATGGCGCAACGCAGCCTTATACCAGTGAAACTTTACCACCGCTTTTGTTTAAGGTTTGTGAAAAGGTTTTGGTATTTTTGGGGGAAGAATAATTAAATGTTATGACTGCTTTAACCTCAGAACAAATTAAAGAAATTGCAGACACAATCGATTGCGGTTTTGTATGCCACTGGAACATTAAAAATAATAGACTGATTTTTATACCAAGCGATGAAGGCTTTGATCCTGCCTACAATGATGCATGGGACGAGGATATAAAAGAGTTAGAAACAAATTCAGGTGAGTATAAGGAAATTGAGAAACCAGATTCGACTGAGTCTTTTAGATTTATGGAAAATTTCACAGATGAGCTACCTGATAATACACGGATAAAAGTTACACTAATCGAGGCACTTAATAAAAGAAAGCCTTTCAGAGAATTTAAATATGAAATAGATAATTCAGGAGATTACCGACAATTGTGGTTTGATTTTAAAAATCAAAAAATGATTGAGTATGTAAAGGACAGGATAGATTATATTATTAAATACGAAAGTAATTAACAACTTGAGGACTTAATCATCACCTCTCCTTACAAAATTACGCATGTCGCTACCACTCGGGCTTTGAAAAATTTCGAGATCAAAATAGGGCACTGCAGCCAATAAATGATCAAAAATATCGGCTGCTACTTCTTCGAAACGTTTTAAACCTTTTTCTTTCGAGAAAACATAAATCTCAATAGGCAATCCGTTTTCTGTTGCCTGCAGTTGGCGTACCATAAAAGTTAAATCGGTATTAATGTGCGGATTACTTTCCAGATATTTTTCTGCATAAATCCTAAAAGTGCCAATATTAGTCATATGGCGACCATTAACCAGATTATTGGGATTAACTGTATTCTCTGCATTATACTGCTCAATAAATTGCTGCGTTTCTTTCAGGTAATCTTTCAAAAAGTCTATGCTTTGCAGCCTTCCAATCAATTCATCGTCGCAGAACTTAATACTCGAAATTTTAATATTAATGTGGCGTTTGATCCTCCTGCCCTCACTTTCTTCCATGGCACGCCAGTTCTTGAAAGACTCACTTACAATGGCATAACTGGGCACAATAGTTACCGTTTTATCCCAATTTCGCACCTTAATAGTGGTTAAATTAATTTCAGTTACTTCACCGTCTGCGCCATATTTTTCTACAGTTATCCAATCGCCTACCCTTACCAGATCAATGGCACTCATTTGTACCGAAGCCACAAAACCTAAAATCGGATCTCTGAAAACCAGAATAAAAACTGCAGTAACCGCTCCAAAACCACCAAATACATAGAGGGGTGATTCACCTAGAATAATTGATAGAATCAACACGAAACCAACAATATAAAACACAATTTTGGCTACCTGTTTGTAACTCCTTATGGGCTTATCGGCATATTTCTTTGATGATTCCATGATGGACACCAAAGCATTCAGAAATGCATTTACAGCAAACATTACGGCTAAAACCATATAGATTTTAGCAAATATTAAAGCATAAAATAACCCATTTTTAAAATCGATAAAAAGATAAGGAACAACATTGTGAATAATGTATGCTCCAAATATTAGGGCAAATGCCCTAAAAACCCTAAACTCGAACAACGCATTTTGCCAATCGGATTTGGTTTTTGCACTTTTTACCACCCCAATAAAAAGCTGTCGGGTTAAAAATATAGTAATGTATAGAAATAAAATAACACCAAGCAGCCCAATAAAAAAGTAAGAATACATGAGTTCACTACCGGCAAGGCCTTTGCCAGCGAGCAAGTTTCTAAGTTCGTTAAATAAATATTGAAATTCCGGGATGTTCATCAAGGCAATTTAGGATTTATTGGTCAGAAAATTTAATGCTGCTCTGGTCTTTGTCATTCTGAATGTAATAAAGAATATGCTAAATCCTCGGTCCGTGTCCCCACAGACCGAAAATAAACGAGTAATTATAATTGTGATCTGTGGGGACACAGACCACGGAATAGTAGTTTGTAATTCGGTGCTACCAGGATGCAGATTCTTCGCTGCGCTCAGAATGACAGTATAGTGGTTTGTGGGGACACAAACCACGGCGCGCGGACACCGACCACGCGCATAGTTATTAAACCTCTTTCTTATTAATTCTTCTCTACCCAGTTGCCATCATCTTTGATGATATCGATCAATTCATCAAGCGCATAAGCCGTAGTTACATTTTTCTTGACCACCTCTTTACCACGGTATAAAGTAATTTTGTCAGGTCCAGTACCTACATAACCGTAATCGGCATCGGCCATTTCGCCCGGGCCATTAACAATACAGCCCATAATACCAATTTTGATACCTTTTAAATGATCGGTACGCGAGCGGATCAGCTGTGTGGTTTCTTGTAGATCGAAAAGGGTCCGGCCGCAGCTTGGGCACGAGATGTATTCTGTTTTACTGATCCTTGTACGGGTAGCCTGTAAAATCCCAAAACTGGTTGAGTTGATCAACGAAAGATTTTGCCCTTCCGCGTCAATCCATATGCCATCGCCAAAACCATCTGTAAATAAAGCACCAATATCGGTAGCAGCATAAAGCATTAAATGATCAGCATCTGCATCTTGGTAAGTCCTTTTAATAATAACAGGAATCTGAATGTTTTTCTCCTGTAAAGCAACAAAAAATGTCCTTTGCTCGGCCATTCCGTGAGTTGAACTGGTTTCGAGGATTAAAACAACTGTACTATCCAATTGTGCAATTGTTGTATTGTTAAATTGTTTTGAATCAATGTGTACAAAATTCAAAAATTCATCTTTAATGTCCGCGGAACTATATTCTGCAAGCGTAAATAAAGGATGGCAATTGTTTTTATCGTTAAGTTTTAACCAGGTTTGGTAATTATAAACCTGTTTTAAATTCCCAGGGAAAGAGAACGATGGCAGATTATCACCTAAATAAGCTAAATCGCAAGCCTGATCGGCCAAGTTATATTTATCTAAACCTGCGCTGTAATTGTAACCAACAGAACTTAAAAAATAGGGATCTTTTAAATTTTCTTTGGAAACATCGATCATTACTACCGGATGGTGATGTCCGCCAATATGTTGTACAGGCGTGGTAATGCGGCGGTTGTACTCGTAGGGACTATAAGTTGGGAGTTGAGCGTTGGGAGTTGGGAGTTTTGCATGCGACTCAAAACTCTGAACTCCAAGCTCCACACCCCTTTTAGAGTATCGGTCTGCCAAAGCTTTAGCTACGGGTGCTTCAAATTCAGGATCTTCGGTTAGGGAAACACGAATGGTATCGCCCAGTCCGTCTTCTAATAAAGTACCGATACCAACGGCTGATTTAATGCGACCATCTTCGCCGTCACCAGCTTCAGTAACGCCCAAGTGTAAAGGATAATTCATCCCTTCCTTAGCCATGGTTTCTACCAATAAACGGTACGCCTGCACCATCACCTGAGTATTGCTGGCTTTCATCGAGATCACCAGGTTATAATAATTTTGGTCTTCGCACATGCGGATAAATTCCATTGCCGATTCTACCATTCCCCTTGGGGTATCGCCGTAATGGCTCATAATCCTGTCAGATAGTGAACCATGATTGGTACCGATGCGCATGGCTGTACCATACTCTTTACAGATTTTAACTAAAGGGATAAATTTTTTATAAATCCTGGCCAGCTCTGCATTATAAGCATCCTGTGTGTATTCTAAATTCTCAAATTTCTTTTTATCAGCGTAGTTACCTGGGTTAACACGTACCTTTTCTACAATTCGGGCGGCCATTTCGGCAGCATTTGGTGTAAAGTGGATATCGGCAATTAGCGGAACATTATATCCGCGGAAACGCAGTTCTTTTTTAATATTGGACAGATTTTCGGCTTCTTTAATGCTAGGCGCAGTAATACGCACATATTCGCAACCCGATTCTACCATACGGATCGTCTGTTCTACTGTACCCAGAGTATCCATGGTATCGGTAGTAGTCATCGATTGAATACGGATTGGATTATGTCCACCCAATGCGATATCACCAATATTCACCTCGCGGGTTAAATACCTTGAATAAGCCGTTAAACTGTTGCAATATCCGCCAGCCAGATCATGTTTTGCCAATATATTTTCCATCTGTTTGCAAAGATAAGGATTGTTAGAATGTTTTAATGTTGGAATGTTGTAATTAAATCGGCCCTATTATTTCAGAAAAAACAAAGCCTTTGTTTTTGGAAACGGTAGAGCAATATTACTTAGCAAATGTAGCCCCGCTCCCGCTTCTGCCGATGGAAATATCGGCATCCCGCTTTGATCGGGTTTATTTTTTAGCGGTGGGTGGGTCTGGCATCATTGCACTGGCCTAAGTTTCATAAACGGGATGGAAGCGGCATCCTTTTGGTGTCAGCTTGAGCAGTCGAAGGACAGCAAAAGATATAGCGTACAGCCTGAACAACTAAAATAGCTGTAATGACCTTGCTTTTCTATCTATCTTTTTATTAACATCTCAAAAAGAAAATTGTGAGCGTGCCTTTTTTTGGAGAGCAAATTCAGTGGTAATAGTTTGGGTTCGGTCCTGCTGTTGTTGCAATCCTTTTGGAAGATCTTTAACAAAAACAAAATCCTCTCACCCAAAAGGGATTTCCACGACCATCAGGTCTATGATCTTAATTAAGGCGATAGTCTGCCAGGCTTTAGATTAGCCTGTCTTTTATCACTAAAGTATTTGCGGCTATATCATGCCAGCATTGGTTTTTCTTATTAAGAAAACTATATAAATAGCCAAAGAAAACAGGAATTACAGATAAAATTTTAGAGAAGTTTCTAACCAGCGAAATACCAAAAGAAACCCGGGTGCCTTCTAAATCAGTTACTTTAATATTGAGCAGTTTTTTACCGATAGTGGCCTGACTGGCTGACGCCTCTGCAATACTGCCATAAATGAGTTTAATGATAAATATGGATGGAAATGGGATTAGAAAAGCCATAATCCGCTGATCTTTGCCTTCAATAAAAATATAACTCGTTAAAATAATGATGCTATATATACCGAAAATAATAAAATGATCAATTACTGATGCTAACAATCTTTGATCAAAAGCGGCGAAATATTGAGGTGCAGTTTTTTGATAGCTAAAACCCAAAAGCTCACGCAATTCGGGAATTGCGTGAGCTTCTTTATAATCGTCCATCCCGGGCTTACGCATAAAAGTATTCGCTGTGATGTTTAAATCTTTCAGTTCGTTTAAACTATACGGCCCTTGTGGCTTACCATTAATTACAACTATATATGTTTTTTCTTTATCAGGATTCATTGGATTATAAGATTTCAAGATCAGCGTTTTATAAAAGTTAGACCGACTAAAGCCTTACACCCTCCACCTTAAAACCTTCTGCCTTTATATCAGGATTCATGAGATAGGATCAGGATTGTTTGGATTTTAGGATTGTAAGATCAGCGTTTATAAAAGTTAGACCGACTAAAGCCTTACACCCTCCACCTTAAAACCTTCTGCCTTTATATCAGGATTGTTTTGGATTTTAGGATTGCAGGTTCAAAGCTCTATTAAGACTTCAGTTAGCGAAGTCTAAGCCTTACGCCCTCCAACTTAAAACCTTCTACCTTTCTAATATCTGCTTACCTCAAAGTTACTCAATCCGCCATCTAAATTAATAAAGATTTTTTTAGCGGAAGTTTTATAATTAGAAGTCTCGTAAACTCCATCGCTCAATTTCTCAAATCCGTCGAAATCTTTAGCTGATAAACCTGTTTTAGTTCTAATCCTGCAGCCTGAGTTAGTAGGAACTTTGATTTTAACATCAGCTACACCCGATTTTACGATTACATCGGTTATTGGCAATAAATCTCCGAATTTAATATCCAAAGCTGCAGCTCCACCATCAAATCGGAAAGTACGTACTTTGTAACCGGCAAAGTCAAAGTTTGCTTCGCCAGCCCCCAGTTTCATTAATATATCCCAGTTGGCTTCTTTATTTAATTTGAAGTCAACATCGTTACCACCATCACCAAAATTCCATTTATTCTTTTTATCGTCCATTTGAAAAGTAAGCACGGTAGCACTATCAGTAAGGACTTTCTTTAAAGAAAAGTTGCCATGTTTTTTCTTTACATCTGCATTGATCAACTCAGCTGTCTCACCATCAAGATTAAAAGAAATGCCACCTCCGGAAATATTTAATACCGTTTTTTTTGCATTATCTGCAGCTACAAATGGTTCAGACAAACTTAAGTGATTATATGATGTGTCGTTATCATGATCATCGTCGTCGTTATCGTCATTTCCGTGTTCAATATTAATGTCGACATCTTTTTTAAATTGACGACCCCACCAACTTCCACCCTCGGGAACCTGTTGGCCTTTATAAAAAAGAAACGAAAGGGCTACCACTAAAACACCAATGGAAATGATGCTGCCAGTTTGCGAATTGTTTTTATTAAACAGGATATTTAAGCCTGCTATAATTAAGAATACCGGCCAAAAGCTCCATACGTTGCGCCAATAAAATTCGATTACGCCAAAGTTTTCGAGTAGAAGTACACCGCCAATAAAAAGCAGGATAATACCCCAGATTAATCTATCTAATTTCATTTTAATTATACTTGAGGGTTAGCGGATGTTGAATTATCATCTTTGTTAACTGGTGTTGCAGGTTCATTTTCTACGATAGTTTCAGAAAAATCAGCTGCTTTTTGTTGCTCAGCTTCCTGTTGGTGCTGAAAAGCCGCCCAATCGTTCTTTCTTTTTGATTTGGCTATAATACTTATGCCTAAAGCAATAAATATTAACGGCCACATGTACCTGAATAAGTTGCGGATACTAAACCAATCAGGGATAAAATCCATTTCTCGCATCAGGAAAAAACATCCTACTACGAGCAACACCAATCCACCTATCGTACGACCAGTATCATTAGATTTATTGAATTTGTCGAAATTTGGTTGTGTTTCAAAAGGTGTTTTCTGTGTACCATCTACAGGTTGTGTCCAATTCTGATTCCCCAGATTAGCAGATCCGGCAAAGGGATCAGCAGTTCCAAATGATTGTGGATTTGGGTTTTTATTACCGAAGTAATCATTAAATTTCGAGAATCTTGCCGCCGGATCGTTATTAACCGGAACAATAATCCACATTATAATATAGGCAACCAAGCCACCTCCAGCCATAAATATAGCCGATAATGCAAACAATAACCTAATTATGGTAACCTCCACCTGCATGTAATCTGCAAGTCCCGAAGCTACACCGGCAATCATCTTATCGTGTTCGTTTCTAAAAAGCTTCTTTTCCATAACGTTGTTCATTTTGTGTTTAAAAATCAAGCGGAGTAATCAAAACCTCATCTACATTTACCCCTTTACTTAAGTTTAAAATGGTAAACAAAGTTTCTGCAATATCTTCTGGCTGAACAAATTTTTCATCAGGAATTGTTGTTCCCTCCCAGGATGAAGTTTTGGTAGAGCCGGGCAAAAATGCAGTTACTTTAACATTGTGAGGTGCTAACTCTTGCCGCAATACATCATTAAGACTTAACATCGCTGCTTTTGTTACACTATAACTTCCTCCATTTTTTACAGGTACTTTACTGGCCACCGAACAGATATTAAATATATGGCCTCGCCGGGCTGAACGCATTTTTTTTCCAAAAAATTTACTGATGTAATAACAGGCATTTGTATTTAATTGCTGTAGTTTTTCGAAGGTTTCGTCATCCTCATCGAGCATACTGCCAGGCAAAAAGATTCCCACATTGTTTACTAAAACATCTACATGATCGAAATTTATAGCTTCAGAATTAAAAAAAGCATACACTTCTTCTTTAACCGAACAATCAGCTGAATGCGTAAAAACAGTATTCCCATAAGGAATTAATTCCTGCCGAAACTTTTCGAGTTCATCTAAACCTCTTGCTACCAAAACTAAATCGTATCCATTTTGGGCAAATTTAGTCGCAATAGCTCTGCCAATTCCTTTAGTTGCACCCGTAATTACAGCTTTCATTATTTATGGTTTAATTTTTGTTGACAAAAAACCATATTTATATTCAAAACCACGAATATTTTTACAATTAACAAAGCGCTCCAACTTTTTTATCGTTTCTTTGTAGTAGTATAGAACGATCATTTAAATTAAGCAAATACATACGGAATGAATTTTACCAATTTCGGCAGATACATCCTGCTACTCAAGTCTGTATTCAGAAAGCCGGAAAAACTGAAAATATACCTGAAAGAAATCGCCAAACAAATGGATTATGTTGGTGTAGGCTCTTTAGGTTTAATTGCCATTATCTCTACTTTTATTGGTGCAGTAATGACTTTACAAATTGCTTTCCAGCTGGTTAGTGATTTTATTCCAAAAACCATTATCGGTTCTGTAAACCGCGACTCCAGTATCTTAGAGTTAAGTCCAACTATTAGTGCAATTGTATTGGCAGGAAAAATAGGATCGGCCATTTCATCAGAAATTGGTTCGATGCGTGTTACCGAACAGATCGACGCTTTAGAAATTATGGGTATAAATGCACCAGGCTACCTTATTCTTCCTAAAATTATTTCGGGCATAACCATGGTACCCATGTTGGTGATTATTTCTATGTTCTTAAGTATTACCGGTGGTTATATTGGCGGTTCAGTCTCTGGTGCTGTTACTCCTGCTGAATATATGCAAGGCATTACAACTGATTTTAATCCTTACACCATCACAGTTGCTTTGGTTAAGGCATTTGTATTTGGTTTCATCATTACATCAGTTCCGGCTTACGAAGGTTTTTACGTTCGTGGTGGTGCTTTAGAAGTTTCGCAGGCCAGTACCAGAGCAGTTGTAATTAGCTGTATCTCTATTCTTGTTTGCGATTATTTAGTTACTCAACTTTTATTGTAATGATCGAAATTAAAGATATTTATAAATCATTCTCTGGAAATGACGTATTGCAAGGTATTTCCGGAAAGTTTGAAGAAGGTGTAACCAATTTAATTATTGGTGGTTCGGGATCAGGAAAAACAACTTTGCTGAAATGCATGGTAGGTTTACATCAGCCAGATTCGGGCTCTGTATTATACGATGGCCGCGATTTTACACCAATGACTTACGAGCAGCGTATTGAAGTGCGTAAAGAAATCGGTATGTTATTTCAAGGCTCTGCCCTGTTCGATAGTATGACTGTTGAAGAAAACATCATGTTTCCATTGAATATGTTTACTGATCAGAGCAGAAAAGAAAAGCTGGAAAGAGTTGATTTTTGTTTAGAACGGGTAAACCTTGCAGGTAAAAACAAATTATTCCCGGCAGAATTATCTGGTGGAATGAAAAAACGTGTGGGTATTGCACGTGCCATTTCTATGAACCCGAAATATTTGTTCTGTGATGAGCCTAACTCAGGCTTAGATCCAAAAACGTCTATTGTAATTGATGAGTTAATTCAGGAAATTACAGAAGAATACAAAACCACAACTATTGTAGTAACACACGATATGAACTCGGTTATGGGTATTGGCGATTACATTTTGTTCTTACACGAAGGAAAAAAATTCTGGGAAGGTAGTAATAAAGAAATTGCACATACCGATATTAAAGAACTAAACGATTTCGTATTCGCCAGCCGCTTCATGAAAGCTGCAAAAGATAAATTTTAAGAAAATTCTTATATTTGTTTAGTTATGACAACGGCTACAAAAAACATCATTCATAAGTTGGAAACCTTACCAGAAAGCATGGTAAACGAGGTAGAAGATTTTATTGATTTTTTAAAAGCTAAACATTCGAAGAGCTTTCCTAAATCTGAAAGTGAAAAAACAAATGTTGTTGAAGAACCAAAAAGCTTATATGGTGCTGCAAAAGGTACAATTCTTTATATTTCTGATGATTTTAACGAGCCATTAGATGAGCTAAAGGATTATATGTAATGCGTTTTTTATTAGACACACACATATTTCTATTTTTTATTAATGGAGATAGTGCTATTTCTAAAAAGATTATAGAGATCATAAACAATACTGCTACCGAAAAACATATCAGTATTGTTAGCATTTGGGAAATCACAATAAAGCTAAATATTGGAAAACTGAAGTTAAAAGATGATATAAACTCCATTTATCAATTGCTCGGCCAGTATCAGGTAAAAATTCTTCAGCCTTCAAAATATGATTTTATTACTTATTCTAAGCTACCCTTAATACATAAAGACCCTTTTGATAGGCTTATTATTTCACAAGCAATGGCTAATGATTTAACGCTGATAACTGATGATCAATATATCAAAAGCTACCCAAATTTAAAGTTATTTAATACATGATACAATTACTTGCCCCAACCCATTGGAAAGATTACGAACTGATTGATTGCGGGAATTTTGAAAAATTAGAACGTTTTGGAAATGTAACCCTTATCCGTCCTGAGCCTCAGGCCGTATGGAAAAAAACATACTCGGAACAGGATTGGAAAAAAACCGCCAACATCACTTTCAGGGGCCGTTCGGCTACTTCAGGTGAATGGGTAAAGAAAAATCAATCTATTCCTGATCGCTGGCATGTAGAATATAAAAATGATGAAGTGGCCATTAAACTCCGCTTAGGTTTAACGTCTTTTAAACACGTGGGCGTATTCCCCGAGCAGGCAGTAAACTGGGATTTCATCTCTTCGTCTATTAAAAAATTTAAAACGCCACAGCCTAAAGTTTTAAATCTTTTCGCTTACACCGGTGCGGCATCACTAATTGCAAATGCAGCAGGTGCAGAAACTACCCACGTTGATTCGATTAAACAGGTGGTTACCTGGGCAAATGAAAACCAGGAACTTTCAGGATTGAAAGATACCCGTTGGATGGTTGAAGATGCACTAAAATTTGTAAAGAAAGAATTAAAAAGGGGCAAAAAATACAATGGTATTATTCTAGACCCACCAGCTTATGGCCACGGCCCTAATGGCGAAAAGTGGAAACTCGAAGACCATATCCAGGAAATGATGCAGGACGTAGTTCAATTATTAGATGAAAAAGAACATTTCTTAATTTTAAATACCTACTCCCTTGGTTTTTCTTCAGTAATTGTTGAAAATTTAATCCGTACTTCTTTTCCTGCGGTTAACAATCTTGAGACGGGAGAACTGTTTCTACAGGCTACATCAGGCATTAAATTGCCATTAGGCGTTTTCGGTAAATTCTGTAATGTGTAAATGTTAATTACTTTATTTTAAACTATCAGATTTCCGTCCTACTTTCATCGGTCCGGAAAAAGACTAAATTTTAATTATCTAATATATTCTATGAAATTCCCTCAATTAGCAGGCACCATAATACTTGGTTTTGCCGCAATCAGCTTATTCGCCAACTGTAATTCAGACGGTAAGAGCAGTGGCGGCATTGGTAAAATCTTCTCATCTGATACCACTAAAAAGAAAACGGACTCAACTGTAAACGTAATGAAACCGGTTGATCCAAAGCTTTACGATTCATTAGTAAAAAAACTTGCAAACGGAGATACTACCGGAAGATGGCCGGTAAAAAAACAACCATATCCTTTAGCTGGGGCTATTTTACCGTTTAAACGCATTGTTGTTTATTATGGAAACCTGCATTCGAAAAAAATGGGGGCCCTTGGCGAATATGCACCTAAAGAAATGTGGCGACGCCTAAATGCTGAGGTTAAACATTGGGAAAAGGCTGACCCTACTACCCCTGTACAACCAGGATTACACTATATTGCTGCAGTAGCAAGTGGAACACCTGGGAAAGATGGAAAATACATCAACAGGATGGGTAATAAACAGATTGATTCTGTTTTAAAAATTGCCAAAATGCAACCCAACACAATTGTATTTTTAGATCTTCAGGTGGCTTTAAGTACCATAAAAGCAGAATTACCGCACATCGAAAAATATCTTGAACTGCCATATGTACATTTAGGTATCGACCCGGAATTTTCAATGAAGGATGGTTCATTACCTGGTAGAAAAATCGGCACTTATGATGCTGCAGACGTAAATTATGTAACGCAGTACCTGGCCGACATTGTTAAAAAACACAATTTGCCTCCAAAAGTATTTGTATTGCACCGCTTTACAAAGAAAATGGTAACCAATTCAGCTAACATTAAACTACGTCCTGAAGTACAGGTGGTAATGCATATGGACGGATGGGGCGAACCTGATTTAAAAATAGGCACCTACCGCCACTTTATACAAGGCGAGCCTGTACAGTTTACTGGATTTAAGCTGTTTTATAAAAATGACCTGAAGAAAGAACCTAAACGGTTAATGACTCCAGAAGAGCTGTTAAAGCTTAAACCAAAACCGATATATATCCAATATCAATAAAACTGAAGCCTGTAATTACGATTACAGGCTTTTTTTTGCGACTAAATAGATAAATTCGGTTGTGTATTTATACAAATGTGCTGTCCAAACACCACCTAATTAAAACTTATAGGAATAATCGATATACAGTCAATCCTTAATATCAAAAAAATGTCTTTTTTTGATTGATCTAAAAATTGGAACAGATTTTATATAATGTAGAATATGCAAATAGCAACATTTGGCGGAGGCTGTTTTTGGTGTACCGAAGCCGTTTTTCAGACATTGAATGGGGTAAGCCAGGTTACATCAGGCTACATGGGAGGAGATTTAAAGCATCCTACTTATATGGAAATTTGTAATGGCGATACCGGACACGCAGAAGTAATTCAAATTACGTTTGACGAGAGCGTTATTTCGTTTAGTGAGTTGTTATTGGTATTCTTTAAAACCCACAATCCAACAACACTAAATAGACAGGGTAATGATGTGGGTACGCAATACAGATCGGTAGTGTTTTACAAAAATGAAGATCAGAGAAAACTGACGGAGAAAATGATCGAAGATTTAACCAAACAGCAAATTTTCGACAAGCCCATTACAACAGAAGTTTGTCCTGTAGCCGAATTTTATGAGGCTGAAGACTACCATCAGAACTATTTTAGCAACAACCAGGGAAAACCTTATTGCGCATTTGTAATACAACCAAAACTGAATAAGTTTGCTACTGATTTTAGAGATAAAATTAAACCAGAGCTTTTGGAATAATTAAATTTCAAAAGTAAGTAAAGCATGCTGGCTTGCCGTATGAATATCTCTCCAAACCCTGTTAATTTCTGATTCCTTCTTTGCAGCCTCCAGGCCACAGTATGGAAATAAAGTAGCTGCCGATTTCCAACAGGTATGGACCAATTTACGGCTGATTGAACTTACCTCGCTTAATTTGTCATCAGTAATTTCTCCATTACTCATTAACTGATTCCAGGACGCCTCAAAAATATGATAGAATTTTGCACGAAGGCTTAACACTTCTTCTTTGCAGCGGTTAAGTTCATGATTAAAAAACAAAATTTGTGCTTCGCTATATCTTCCTAATCCGGAACGGGAGTAAAATGATTGCTCTACCAGCTTAATAAAATGATTGGTCATTCCTAAACTATTTACCGTTAACGTGGTTTCTGCGAGCTGTAAAAAGGGATAGTCAAAGCCAGAATCGGCCACTTCAATTTGCTGGTTAATTTTAAAGGCACGATTTTCTTCAACCTTTAAATCGCAAACTTCAAAAGCATGGCTCCCTGTGGCTATTAAACCAAAGTAAGACCAACCAGGTAAAATATTTACTTCCTCTTTTTTAAGGATGAATGACTTAATTTCTGGCTCTCCGTTTTCATCCAAAATGTCATCCTCATTTTCGTTTTTAAGGGCACAGTTAGCAGTAAATATCGTGGCGTGTAATGCACCACTGGCATACCTCCATTTTCCATTGAGCAAATAACCAGTTTGTGTTTTAATGGCCACACCACCAACAGCACCACTTCCGGCAAAACAAACTTCAGGATTAGCGAAAATCTCTGTAGCCAATTCGGGATTTAAGAACCCTGCAAACCAGCCTGCACCAGCACAAAGTGTAATGGTCCAGCCTAAACTTCCGTCGGCTTCTGCTAATTCTTCTTCCAGTCTTAAAATTTCAGGGAGTTTTTTGTTTGGTCCTCCATAAATTTCAGGCACAAAAAGTTTAAACCAGTTTTCCTGATAAGCCAATTCTAAAATTTCGGGATGAAGTTTACCCATTTTTTCAGAAAGCGCAGCATAAGCTTTTACTTTTTCCTGCCAGGTAGTTGCTAATGTTTCACTCATGTTTTTTTTGTGTAGAATCTAATTAAGCCAACTTGAGCTTGCTTTTTTTAATGATTTTCTTCCAGTCAAAAAATCCAAATATAGCTACGACGAACAAAAATGTAGTTAAACAGGCCATAAGCGGAAGCTTTTTATGAAATAGCAACGGAATGGCCACAATATTCGAAATATTAAGGAATATCCAGTTTTCTATTTTGCGTTTGGCCAACAGCCACATGCCTGCCCAGGCAGTAGCAGAAACAAAGGCATCTGCGATTGGAACATCCGATTTGGTAAAGAAAATATCTATTTTAGCAATTACAAAATGTTCAGGCAAATTGATTAGAGCGGTGTAGAAAATTCCGAATCCTATTACAGAAATTAAAACAGCTATAAGTAATTCTTTTCTTGTTGACCATAGAACTTCCATATAGTGATGATTTTCCTGATTTTTCCAAATTAGCCAACCATACACGCTCATTACCAAATAATAAACATTCAGTACAATTTCTGCATATAAATTCGCTCTATATAGTAAGCTCATCACCAATAAAATAGAAATGATCCCTGTTGGATAAAGCCAGATACTATTTTTCTTCGCTAATAAAACTTCAGATACGCCGAAACCAACAGCCAGCCATTCGATTAATGAGGTGTGTAAAATCTGCTCCTGAAAAAGCTTAAACCAATCTTGAAAATTCATTTACAATAATTTGCTTTGCAGCCGGTAAAAAACAATTAGCTACTGTTTTCAGGGCGAAACAGTTTTGTAAATTTTAACCTCTTCCTACGGCGGCATTACCCGCATCAGGTTCATTTAAGGTTGAGGGCTGGAGGGTTGTAAGGTTGAGGGGAAACCCTCTGCCTTCTACCTATCTACCTTTCACCTCAAAATGGGTATAATCTCAGCAAATTGATGGCAACAGAAATTGCAACATCAAAAAGCACCCCTTTGAGCATGGCAAATATAGCTTTAAAAATGAAATGTTTTGATTGAAATACGAAGAGTTGTCAACTTTCTTGCCACCATGCTATTAAAGTTGACAACTCTCAAGTCTATTTAAAACAAGCCCAACTGTCCCTTATCGTCAATATCAATATCATCCGGATTGGTAATTTCGAAATCTATCTTTTTAGCAGATTTTTCTTCAACCTCAGGTTTCTCTTCGGTTTTAATTTCTTCCTTTTTAACAGGTTCGGCTGCTGGCTTTGTTTTTTCTACCCCTGGCTTTTCTACTGCAACAGGTTTTTCTTTTACCTCAGGCTTCTCAGCTTTAACTACAGGTGTTTCTGCACGTTCAAATTTAGGCTTTGGCTGCGTTGCAACAGCTTCATCCGCAATTGTAGCATCATTAGCTTCAGTATTAGTTGCCGTTTCTTCATTACTAACCGCCTCATTAGCCGTTATGCCATCATCCTCATTTTCCTCAACACTGGTTTCTTCAGTTTCTTCAACAGCCACTTCAGGTTCTTCTAATACCACTTTCTTTACATCATGTGGTGATAACCGATTGCCATTTGCTTTTAACCCTTTAACATCAATCAATTCAGCTAAGGTTAAATCCAACGTTTCCGGAATCTGGGTTTTACCTTTTAAAACATCGACGATAATTTTCGCTGCCGGATTTGAAGTAAGGTACAGCAACTTCGATTTCTGCTCCTCGCTTATAAAAATGGTTTTCCTCCCATTAGCTTGCAGTTCGAATGCAAAACGTTTGATAAAATAGTTCTGCGCTTTGCCTTCAAAATGAACAGCGGCAAAAATCTGTTCAGGATCAAACTTCTGAATCAGGATTAATCCATCATCAAAGTGATTGCTCAGTTCGAAAGAACTTAACTCGTAGTAACCATCTTTATGTACCTGTAAAATGCGGTCATCGCCATCAAATTCACCCAAATATTTTCCACGACCATCAACATTTAAGCGTTTTAATAAATCATCGTACCAGATTTTCAGACCCGATAAGGTAGAAACGCCTTTACTCTTCAAAATGATTTTCTTAACCGGATATTTTGAAATGATATTTCCCTGCGATCCGCGCCCTTTAATGGCCACTTCTGCAAAATCCTGATCGAACTGAAGTTTACGCAATTTAGAATGCGGTTTCAAGGCAACATTCACAATTTCCGCTTCACCATTCGGGTTGGCAGTAAAATATAAAACCTTCGAGCCTTTAGATCCTTTGGTTAAATCGTATTCCTTATCGCGTGTTACCCCAACTACGGCAAACCTCTTAATATAAGATGTACCGCTGGCACCATCTTTATAAACCATGTTGTAAATGGTCCGCTCGTCATTTTTCTTAAACACCTGGGCATGAATAATGCCTTTACCTACAAAGGTCTTATCAGCCACCTTGGTGATGATACATTTACCATCTTCGCGGAAAACAATTACCTCGTCTATATCCGAACAATCAGCCACAAATTCATCCTTACGTAAGCCCGATCCAATAAATCCGTCCTCACGGTTCATGTATAGTTTTACGTTAGCCAATGCTACTTTAGATGCTTCTACCCGATCGAACAGGCGAATTTCGGTTTTACGTTCCCTTCCTTTTCCATATTTACTCAATAATTTCTGGTACCAGGCAATGGCGTAGTCGGTAAGATGTTTTAAATGGTTTTTAACTACTTTAATCTCATCTTCCAGGTTTTTCATCTGCTCATCGGCCTTTTTCACATCAAAACGGGTGATGCTACTCATTGGCTTATCAATCAGCTTCTTAAAATCCTCAGGTAATATTTCGCGGTAAAGCGATGGTTTAAACGGATCGAATAAAATATGCAATACCTCAACTACGGTATCAAAATTGGATGAGTTTTCATATTCAGGATTTTTGTACATCCCCTCCTGAATAAATATTTTAAGTAACGAACTAAAGAAAATTTTCTCCTGCAACTCGTGCAAGCGAATCTCCAGCTCTCTCTTTAATAAATTTTTAGTGTGTTTGGTATTTTCAATCAGGATATCGTTCACACTCAAAAAGAGTGGCTTATCACCCTGAATAATACAGGTATTTGGCGAAATCGACACCTCACAGGACGTAAATGCATACAATGCATCAATGGTTACATCAGGCGAAATGCCTGGTGCCAGGTGCACTACAATTTCTACATTGGCCGCCGTATTATCTTCAATTTTTTTAATCTTGATTTTGCCTTTATCATTGGCCGATAAAATGCTATCGATAACAGAACCCGTTGTGGTACTGAACGGAACTTCGGTAATGACCAAAGTTTTTTTATCCTTCTCGGTTATTTTTGCACGAACGCGGATTTTACCTCCACGCTGCCCTTCATTATAATTCGAGAAATCGGCCATTCCGCCCGTAAAAAAATCGGGCAATATATTAGGGCGCACCCCTTTAAGCGCTTCTATCGAGGCATCCAGTAATTCGATAAAATTGTGCGGCATTACCTTGGTGGCCAAACCCACGGCAATACCCTCAGCCCCTTGTGCCAATAACAAAGGGAATTTAACCGGTAAAGTTATCGGTTCGTTGTTACGCCCATCATAACTTAACTGCCATTCAGTAGTATCTGGGTTAAACACCACATCGTTGGCAAATTTTGATAAACGTGCCTCGATATAACGTGGTGCAGCAGCACTATCGCCAGTAACCGGATCGCCCCAGTTACCCTGCATATCAATTAATAAATCCTTTTGACCAATCTGCACCATCGCATCGCCAATAGATGCATCACCATGCGGGTGATATTTCATGGTATTACCGATTACGTTGGCTGCTTTGTTGAAACGCCCGTCATCCATCTCTTTCAAAGAGTGCATAATGCGTCGTTGAACGGGCTTTAAACCATCGTTAATGTGTGGAACTGCCCTGTCGAGAATTACATAAGACGCATAATCGAGAAACCAGTTTTCGTATAAACCGTTGATTGGGGTTATGGTATGTTTGTGCTCTTCGTTTACGTTTTGATCTAATTCTTCACTCATTTATTTACAAAAATTGGCAGCCGTAAATATAATAAAAATGATTACACCGAGTGAAGAGAGGTTATTCACATTTTGAGATCTAAAAAGTCCTCATCTCGACTGAAACGAAGTGGAACGGAGAGATCTATCCAGATAGATTTCCCGACTGCGTTGTACTCCACTCGAAATGACGATCGCTGGGTACCATCTCTAGAAAATAATATTATCCTATCGGCTGGTGTCTAACCTCCAGAAATCTAAATTTGTTTATGTTGATTTGGAAAGCAGGTTCCGTAAGTTTTGTTAAGTGTTACTCCGGCTTTCCGGTACGATCTTTTTTGTCCTCCTGCCCCACTGCTCATGGCCGCAAAAAAGGATCTTCCCTACAATCCGGTTTAGGAAAATAGTTTTGTGCTGCTATTTAGGGCTGCAGGATGCATGAGATCAAACCAAGCGCTTAGGAACGAGCAACAAAAAATCTGTTCATTTGAGCTTATATTACCTTAAATATCTTGTATGGTAAAAAGAGGCAAGAAAAAGATCCTTCACTGCGTTCAGGATGACAAATAATTTGACTACTCCACACCTAGCAACACGCCCGAAACATTCCATGCATTTGAGCTCGAACCTTCTGGTTTGCCCATCGGGATGGTTACTTTTATGGTATGCACACCCGCCTTTAAATCTCCTAAACTAATCCACTCCGGATTGGTAACCGTTCCCGGACACCAGTTAGAGCGGCTTAAATCCGACGAAGAAAGGCCTGTTTCAAAATTTCCGGATGCAGGATTCGATAAGCGGTAAGAACCGCAGTCCTGCCGCCATGGCGTAAAGGCGAATGCTTCTTTCTCATCCAGCCAGATGGTGTTTTTCCGTGGCACAAACTCATCGCCATTTCCCCAGCCACCATGGCCGGTTGTAATGTAACGCAGTTTGGCATCTTTTAGGTCTTTGGTTAAGGTAAAAGAAACTTCTAAACCCTTATCGCTGCTAAACATGGTTCCATATTCTTGCCCGGCCATTTCCATTACATTAGTCGAGTTAAATAAAGGCAAAATCACTTCTTTGGCTTCTTTTATACTTCTACCATTATGCAGTGTTATATTTAAAGAAACTTTATGTCCGCCTTTATCATAGTTACCAATAAAAACAGCAATCCAGACCTCTTTGCCATTTACCAGCGGAAACAATTCTGAAACATCCTGTCTATAGTAAACTTTTTCAGCCCAATTTTTATCCTTTAATTTTAAAGTATTGTATTTACCAACACCAAAAGGGGTAAAAAAGCGCATTAATTCTATAACAGGATTATAATTTGCTGTGGCAACAACGCCCTGGTATTTCTTTCCGTTACCATTATCATAAACAGGCAGGTCTTTAACAGAATTTTTAAGTGCATCCATTAAACTGATCTGTTTATCAGTCGGGATAATAAATACAGATCCTGTTCTATCGTAAGCATCGCCGTTAGATTGCTCTGTTAAATCGACAAAAACATTAGGATTGGACTGGAGTTCGGGAAATTTAACTTTCCTTGCAATTACTGTTCCTCCTGCAAATCTGAATACAGAATCGTTCGATTGTGGTTTATCTATAAAATTAATCGTTTCATTATTAAAAACACTCAGCGTGGTAAACCGGCTTTTCCAAAGCAAATCTTTATACGTTAATCCATCTGTTAGCTTAGCGCTTATTTTTTGGAGATCGACCGGTTTCGAATTTTTAACTTCACCGATTTTTACAGCAGTTATAAAGCTATTGCCATTACGCACCTGTTCTAAAACTAAACCAAGGTTCTGTCCCAAACTGGTTGGCGCAGCTTTTATTCCGGCATCAGTTGTATACCATAAGTCTATCCGATTGGAGTTAACAACTGTAGTTGCCTTTTTACAGGTATAACCCAAAATCACTTTGGTTTCGTTGCTCAACTCAAAAGTCTGCTTACCAATTGCAAGGCTATCAGCAGTTGCAATTTGTTTATCTGAACCTAAATCGGCAACCTGAAACAAAATTTGCGCAGGCTTGGCTACAATACTCTGTTCGTAAGGATACTTTGCCTTATGATCGAGAATAGCTGCATTACTGATTAAATTCTGATTTGCTGAAGCCACTACTACGGTAGCATTTCGGTCTTCTTTTGGCTTCCCATCAGCCGAACGGAAGTAAACTATTTTATAAACGGCATTATTTTTAAGTACGGCCTGCGCATTGGCACTAAAAGAAATAAAAGCTGAGAAAATAAGGATGTAGAGTTGTTTCATTATGGTTAAAAAACCAAATATAAGCATAAAAGTCTGGAGGCCCGAGATCGGGAGTTTGAAGGAATAATTACATTTTGATAGAAAAGTCGTCATTGCGAGGAGGAACGACGAAGCAATCTTACAACTATGGGTTATAGCGAGCGCATTAAGATTGCTTCGGCGGCTGAAAAAGCCTTCTCGAAATGACGACAATCCAGAGAGGGAATACCTCCCTGCCTATCGCTCCAACCGATCCTCTACAAATGAAAAAGGCAGTAAACTCTTTACACTCGGTACTTTTAAAACCTCTCCGTTTAAGCAATAAAAAATCACCTCAATTGGTGCATTTTGCTTACGTTCAAACTCTGCCATCACCTGCAAACAGCCGCCACAAGAGGTAACAGGTTTTAAAATCTCGAAGTTATCCGTTTGGGCGGTAATCGCCATGCTTTCAATCACTGCATTTGGATATGTAGCGCCAATGGTAAAAAGAGCTACACGCTCCGCACAGAGCCCTGATGGATAAGCTAAATTTTCCTGGTTGCTGCCCAAAACGGTTTCGCCTGAGGCCAGGCGGATTGCCGTACCCACCCTAAATTTAGAATAGGGAGAATAAGAGGTATTTAAAGCCTGTTCTGAAAGTTCGCAAAGGGTTTTATCTGCCAATGTTAATTCTGTAATACTTTCGTATTGTTCAAAAGATATATTTAGATTTATTGAATTCATTTTTAACTATTTAGGAAACCGCCAATGTTAAATTTTTATGGCGGGCGAACAATTTAAGTTATTTTTTGTATTATTTAGTAAAACAGGCCTTAAAATTAATTTTAATGGCGTGCTTTTAGCATTTATCAAACACCAAACACACTTAGCATTGAATAAATACGTACGCAAAAGTCTAAAAATTCTATTGTGGGTAATTGCTTCCATCATCATCCTGGTAGTTGGTGTAGCTCTTTCCTTAAATATTCCAGCTGTCCAAAATTTTGTTAAAGGCAAAGCCATAAATTACCTGAAAAACAAGACTAAAACAGAGGTAAGTTTAGAAAGCATTAAAATCGCATTGCCAAAAGATGTGGTTCTAAACAAATTTTACATCGAAGACCGTAAAGGTGATACCTTATTATATGCCGAAAAACTAGCGGTTGATATCAGTTTATTTAAGCTGTTAAAAAACACAGTCGAGATCAATAATATTGAACTAAAAAATGTACGCGCCAATGTGAAGCGCATCACTCCCGACACCACCTTTAACTTTTCTTTCCTGGTGGATGCTTTTGCAAGCGATCAGAAAAAACCGGAAGAGAAAGTAAAAAAAGATACCACTTCTACGCTAAAATTCTCTGTTGATAAAGTTTCTTTTGAAGATATTGGCATCAACTACCGCGATGATGTTGCAGGTAATGATGTGAAATTATATTTAGGTGCATTTAAAACAAAAATCAAAGATTTCGATCTAGCCAACCAGCATTATGTAATTAAAGAGTTAAGCCTGGTGAATACTTCGCTTCGTTATTTACAGCAAAAACCTCTTGTCAAATTGGTTCAGCATATTACCAACAGTGTGGATAGTGCAGAGAAAAAACAAGGTAAATTGCCATTAATCGAGGTACAGAACTTCGTTTTTAACAATGTAAAGGTAAACTACGACGACCAGATCTCGACCACCAAAGCCATTGCCACTGTAAACGACCTTGGCCTGGCAAACCTGAAAGTAGATTTAACCAATAGTAAATATTCAGTTGATGATGCACATTTAAACAAATCGAATATTCTTTTTGCATTTAAACCAGCGCCCAGCAACGATTTAAAGAAAGTTAAAGATACTGTAGCGCCCCAAAAATCGGCTTTAGGCCTCATCATCAAAAACATCAGTTTGGCCGATAACGATGTACAATTTGATAATCTGGGTGCAAAACCTGCTCCTAAAGGAATGGATTTTAACCACCTGAAAATTAATCAGCTAAACTTAGGCGCCAGCAATGTAAGTTATAGCGCCGCAGGTATAAAAGCAAATGTTAAAAACGGATCACTAAAGGAAAAAAGCGGCTTTGTTCTGGATGAATTACGTGGCGACGCGGTGTATAACGACAAACAGATTAAACTGAGCAATTTCATCCTGAAAACACCAAATACCTCTATTGAAAATGCAACTGAGTTAAATTTCACCTCAATGGAGGATTTAACCAAACATCCTGAACGTGTAAAACTAAATATCGCCCTTAAAAACACCACCATTGGTTTAAAAGATGCCGGATACTTCAGCACTGCCATACCAGCCAATTATAGAAACGAAAAAATAAAAATCAATGCGGATGTTAACGGCTATTTAAACAACCTGAATATCCCAAAACTGCAGATCAGCGGCTTAAAAAATACCCAGGTTGATATCAGCGGAAATGCCAAAGGCTTGCCCGATATTAAAAAAACCTTTCTTGATTTAAACATTAAAAAACTTCATGTTACCAAAAGTGATATTTTGGTAGCTGTACCTAAAAAATCAATTCCTCCTTCAATTGAATTACCTAACGTAATCGATGCGAAAGGTAATTTTAAAGGCTCAATGACTGATTTCAATACCAACCTGAACATCAACACTGATATGGGTGGTGCAGTGATAGTTGCAGGCATGAATGGCCCTAAAGGAAATGAAAGTTACAAGGCAGATATCAGTTTAAACAACTTCAACGTAGGCAGGCTGTTAAAAATGCAGCCAAAACTTGGCCGTGTTTCGGTTAAGGCCAATGTTGCGGGTACAGGCCTTGATCCTAAAAAAATCAATGCAAAGTTTAATGCCAGGGTATTAAGTGCTTATTACAATAAATATACTTATCGCAATTTAACTCTTGCCGGCAATTATAGCAACCAGAACATTAGCATTAAAAGCAGCATGCCCGATAGCAATGCCAACTTTAATTTAGATGCTAAAGTAAATATGGCGGGGAAATATCCAGCGGTAAAAGCCGATTTAAATTTAAAGCAGGTAAACCTTCAGGCACTAAACTTTAGTCCGACGGTTTTAAGTGCCGCAGGAGTGGTTAAAGTAAATCTGACCACTGCCGATGCAGATTATTTGAATGGATCGGTTGATGTTACGGGTTTACAACTGGTGAAAGATAAACAGAGGGTTAATGTGGATACAATTTCGATCCGTGCAAAATCTACCGCAACAGAAAACGAACTTACACTGAAATCTGAAATACTCTCAGCAAAAATTGATGGAAAATACCAACTGACCAAAGTAGGTAGTGCAATCATTAATGAAATCAATAAATATTATGCTTTTGGAACCGTTACAAAGGTCCCGGATCAGCGTTTGCACTTTTTTGTCCAGGTTTATGATTCTAAACTATTAAAGAGTTTTGTGCCTGAATTAACGGTTTTTAAACAATCTCAATTTTACGGATTGATTGATACACAAAAAGACAGCCTACAGATTAAAGGTAATTTCCCGCAGGTAGTTTATGGCGATTTTAAAGTAGATACCACGGTTTTAAACATCAATAACGAGAATAATAAACTGGCCTATAGTTTAACGGTTAAAAGCCTTCAAAGCCCGTCTGTCGCACTATTTAATACAGAAGTAAGTGGTGAGGCTTTAAATAATAATTTAGGCGTTAATATTTTCCTTCGCGACAGGCAACTTAAAGACAAATATGTAATCGGCGGTACTTTCCAATCGATTAATAAGGATTTTAAATTCGCTTTAGATCCTCAAAAGTTATTGCTTGATTATCAAAAATGGGTGGTTTCGCAAGATAATTACATTCAATTTGGTGCATCAGGCATATTGGTTAACCAGTTCCAGATCAGCAACAGCGGTCAGTCGCTTTCCATTAACAGCAGCCCTACGCAACCAAATGCACCTTTGACCGTAGCATTTAAAGATTTCCAATTGGAAACCTTAACCAAATTTGCTGAAACCGATACCACTTTGGTTGGTGGCCGTTTAAACGGAACCGCAAATGTTAAAGATTTGGCCAGCACACCGAAATTTGAAGCGAATTTAACCATCGACCAGTTGCGCTATCAGAAAGATCAGTTGGGTACTTTACGTTTAGCGGTAAACAACGATACCAAAAATGCCTTCGAGGTAAATATGGCCTTAACTGGCGTACATGAATTGAGGGTAAATGGATTTTATTATACTGCACCTCAAAGCGCCTTAGATCTTACCGTGAACATCGATAAGATTGAAATGAAAAATATTGAAAGTTTATCTGCAGGTCAGCTTAAAAATGGCACAGGTACCTTAACCGGCGCCCTTACTGTTAAAGGTGCATTAACGGCCCCTAAAATACTCGGTGATTTAACTTTCAATAATGCTGGGATCAGAGTGGCTTATGTAAACTCCTATTTCCGCTTGCCAAATGAAAAAATATCGTTTACAAATGAGGGCATCAGTTTTAACAATTTTACACTGATCGATTCTCTAAATCAAAAAGCAACCATCAACGGAAAAGTTTATACGAACGATTTTAAAAATTACCGTTTCGGTTTAGATATCCGGATGAACAATTTCAGGGCAATCAATTCGACCGCTGCCGATAATGATATGATTTATGGAACGGTATTTTTAACCAGCAATATCAAAGTACGCGGAGATTTGAATCAGCCGGATGTGAACATGAATATCAACGTGAATAAGGGTACAAAATTCTTCTTCGCTTTGCCTTCAAGTGATCCGGCAATTATTGACCAGGAGGGTATAGTACAGTTTATTGATGCCGATGCACCGCCGTTTAACGGACAAAAAGCTTTAAAGGTTGATAGCATTAGTAAATCCCCTATTAAAGGTTTAAACCTTGTAGCAGCTGTAAAAGTAGATCCGGAGGCAGAACTGAATGTAGTTGTAGATGCATCTACCGGCGATAATTTAAAAGTTAGGGGCGACGCAGACTTAAATGTAACGATGGATCCAAGCGGAAAAATAAGCATGACTGGCCGCTACGACATTGTTGATGGTTCGTATAACTTAACACTGGCCGTTGTAAAAAAAGAATTTAAACTGGTTAAAGGCAGCAGCATCGTCTGGACAGGCGAACCTACTTCTGCAACTGCAAACATTACTGCATTATACGAAGTTAACGCTGCCCCTATCGATCTGTTAAACCAGCCAGATCTTTACGAGGCGAGAACAAAATTACCTTTCCAGGTTTATTTGATGATAAAAGGCGAATTATTAAAGCCAACTATTTCATTTAAACTCGACTTGCCAGAAAATGAACGAGGTGCTTTAAATGGCCAGGTTTATACCAAATTAATTAATGTAAACCGTGATGAAAGTGAATTGAACAAACAGGTTCTTGCTTTACTTGCCTTAAACAGATTTATTGCGAATAATCCTTTTCAAAGTCTGGCAGGCGGCGGTGGTGGTGTTTCTACCCTTGCACGTTCGAGCGTAAGCAAACTGTTAACCGAGCAATTGAATAATTTAACCTCTGATTTAATCCAGGGTGTCGATCTTAACTTTGGTGTAAATTCATCTGAAGATTATTCAACCGGTTCGATGCAGCAAAAAACAGATCTGGAGGTTGGCCTATCTAAAAAACTGCTAAACGATAGATTAACCGTTAGCGTAGGAAGTTCTTTTGCTTTAGAAGGGCCTCAGGCACCAGGAGAAAAATCGACCAATATTGCCGGAAACGTAAACGTAGAATATGCGCTCTCTGCTGATGGACGGTACCGTTTAAGGGCTTACCGCCGAAATCAGAACGATATGATTGTACAGGGACAGATTGTTGAAACAGGCCTGGGCTTTACCCTGGTTGTAGATTACAATAAGTTTAGAGAGATTTTTCAAAAGAAAAGAATAAGAAGAATAAGAAACATTGAACAGAAAGCACAAGATGAGAAAACTAATTAGACCGCTTTTATTTATACTGGCCTGTTTAGTTTGGGCGGCTTGCAGCAGTACCAAATCCTTAAAACCAGGACAAATTTTGTATACCGGTGCTGAAGTAAAAATCAATCCAGACTCATCAGGGAAAATTGACAATGAAAAGCAGGTTAAGACCGATCTGGAAGCCAAAACAAGGCCACGTCCTAATAAGTCATTTTTGGGTATAAAATTTAAACTGGGCATTTACAATCTTGCTGGCGAGCCCAAAAAGCCAAAAGGTTTTAGAAATTGGCTGCGCAGACAAGGGGAAGCTCCAGTACTATTAAACGAGGTAAAGCTAAAATACAACAATGATGTACTCTCCAGTTATCTTATTAGTGAAGGCTATTTACAGGCAACCGTTACCGGCGATACCGTTGTAAAAGGAAAAAAAGGTAAGGCCATTTATACTGCAGTTACCGGGCAACGATATAAAATCAATAAGATTAATTTCCCTCCTGATACCGGGGCACTCACAAAAATCATCAATGCCAACAAAGATAAAACCTTGCTAAAAGTTGGTGATTATTATGATATCGATACTTACAAAAATGAACGGATCAGGATTGATAACGACTTAAAGGAAAGTGGTTATTTCTATTTCAGCCCCGATTATTTAATTATGCAGGTAGATAGTACCATAGGTAAAAACCTGGTTAACGTTTCGGTTAAAGTAAAAGACATTGCTCCCGATGCCGGATTAAAACCTTATACTATAAAAAACATTAATATATACCCTAATTATTCGTTAAGGAGAGATAGTACATTAAGAAAACTGAAACCGCTTCAGTATAACGATTTCAATATATACGATGACCGGAATACCTTCAAACCAAGACTTTTTGACCGTTTGGTATTCTTTCAAAAAAATGAACTTTATAACCGTAAAGACCATAACCAATCATTAAACCGTATGGTAAACGTAGGTGCTTTTCAGGATGTAAGAGCCGAATTTTTACCTGTTGATAGTTTCAAAAACAATCAACTCGATTTGAATATCTATTTAACTCCTTTAAAGAAGAACTCACTTACCTTTTCGGTTGTAGGGACAAGTAAATCGAACAATTTTGTTGGTTCGGAAGTGAAGGTAACACAAACCACCAGAAACTTGTTTAGAAATGCAGAACAATTGGATTTGAGTGTTAGTGGTGGTTTTGAAACCCAAACTAAAGGTACTTCTTTAGGCAAAAATTCCTTATCGTTAACTGCTGAAGGAAAACTGACCTTCCCCAGGTTTATTGTTCCCTTTTACAAACCGAATAGCACCAACGCTTTCATCCCGAAAACGATTACGTCGCTTTCTTATCAGATGCTTAACCGTGGTTCTGAATATACCTTACATGCATTTAAAGCCCAATATGGTTACAACTTTAAAGAGAATTTATATAAGGAGCATAATTTTAATCCGATATCTATCAGCTATATTTCTACAAGTTTTCCTGATACAGCCACCAAAGATAAAATATACGAACAGAATCCATTATTAAGAACCACGTTAGAAAGTCAGTTTATTATTGGCAGTAACTATAATTTCACCTATACCAACCAGATGGAAGATAGCCGAAGAAATAATACCTATTTCTTTGGTGGTTTAGAAACCGGAGGTAATGTATGGGGCCTGTTTACTCCAAAGGATGAAAATGGCCAGCGATCTATCTTTAACAAACCGTTAACGCAGTTTATCAGGGCAGAAGCCGATTTAAGAGATTATTACAAAATTACCAGAAACTTAATCTGGGCAAACCGGTTAAACTTAGGTTATGGTTATGCTTATGGAAACTCTACCTCATTGCCGTTTGTTAGGCAGTTCTTTGCTGGTGGCAGTAATGACATCAGGGCTTTTCCGGCCAGGACTTTAGGCCCGGGTACTTATAAAGTTCCAGATAATGCAATTTTTGCCGATCAGGGTGGTGATATTAAGTTAATGGTTAACTCAGAACTTCGTTTTAAAATAGTGAGTGTACTTTATGGCGCTTTGTTTGTAGATGCGGGAAATGTCTGGTTAAGGAAAGAAGATCTTGGAGAACCTGGCAAGCCGGAAACGGCAAGACTTGGATCTGGCTTTAAGCTGAAAAATACTTTTAACGAGCTGGCCGTTGGTACTGGTGCAGGCTTACGTGTAGATGTCAGCATTTTTGTGATCCGCTTAGATGTAGCCTTCCCAATTCGTAAGCCGTATTTACCTGAAGGACAAAGATGGGTATTAGATGATATTGCCTTTGGAAACAAAGATTGGCGCAGACAGAATATAATTTATAACATTGGGATAGGATATCCGTTTTAATTTTTAGATGAAAGTATTCCATAAGATCAAAAATTTCTTTATTGCGCTTTACCATCTTTTTATTGCAGCAGGAAAAGGCTTTGTAGAAGACAGGGTAACTAAATTAAGTGCTTCGCTTGCCTATTACACTATTTTTTCCCTTACACCGCTGATCATTATCCTCCTCTCTGCAGCCACCTTATTTTTGGGCGATAAAAAAAACGAAGAAACGCGGGGAAAATTCTTTGGACAGGTGACCGAATTGGTGGGGAAAGATGCGGCAGGCCAGATCCAGGGTTTTGTAGAACATGCAAATAAAACCGGGCAATCAACCTTTAGTTTAATTGTAGGTATTGTGGTACTGATTATTGGTTCGACGGCTATTTTCATAGAAATACAGGATAGCATCAATATGATCTGGAAAGTAAAGGCCGTACCAAAAAAGGGTTGGATAAAAATGCTTACCAACAGATTATTATCATTTTCGTTAATCGTTTCGATGGGCTTTTTATTGCTGGTATCGCTGGTGGTAAATAGCGTAGTAGTGGGTTTGGGTTCTAAATTGGCCAGTCTGCTTTCGCGGAGCAATATAAACGAAGTCATTCCGGTTGCTAATGACACCATGGCGCTGATTATTTATATTCTAAATAACGTAATCACACTGGCAGCAGTTACCGCTGTATTTGCCGTTATTTTTAAAGTATTACCTGATGTGATCATCCGCTGGAAATCGGCAATAATTGGCGCATTATTTACTGCTGTACTTTTCAGCTTGGGTAAATACCTGATCGGGATTTATATCGAAAAAGGAAATCCAGGTTCTGCTTTTGGCGCCGCGAGTTCCATCATTGTTATTTTATTGTGGATTTATTACACCTCTATCATTTTATATTTCGGGGCAGAATTTACCCAGGCTTATGCCGAAAAATATGATAACGGCATCTCCCCTAGTAAATATGCGGTATTTACAAAAATCACTATAATAGAGAAAAAGGTAGATATATTGCCACCGCAACACCCGGAAGATACGGTCAACGCCCCTAAAGAATAATCATCAGTTAAGATCATAGCGTCATCCTGAACTTGTTTCAGGATCTTACCAAAAAACGGTCATCGCTTAGCAGATGCTGTTTTTTAAAAAAGCTAAACAAATATGGTTCAAAAATCTCTCCACTCCGCGTTGCTTCAGTCCAGATGATTACATTTCTATTTAAACCTACTTTTAAAATTAGAGTAGAAAACCTACAAGCGTACATTTTGTTTAAATTTTAATAATATGTATCTTTATATAATGACTACAATAACCATACAAGTTCCTGATGCTCTTGAGAAAGAGCATGATGAGACAACGCGCCTTATTGCAGCCAAACTATATGAAGCGGGTAAACTTACCTTAAGACAGGCCGCTGAAATGTGCAAGATGAAAAAATGGGATTTTGCTGAAATCCTGATCAAGTATAATGTCCATTATCTGGACGAAAGTGCGACTGAAGATCTTGAAACATTCAGAAATGCACTTAAAGGATAAAATTGTCATTACCGATGCTAGCTGTTTCATTACGCTGGACAAAATAGATGGTATAAATTTACTCCACTCCCTGTACAAGCAGGTAATAACAACTCCCGAGATAGCTGCTGAATTCGGCAAAAGACTACCTGATTGGGTTGATGTAAAAGCGGTATTGAATCGTGACTTGTTATATGATTATGCTGAAACTGTAGATATTGGCGAAGCGAGTGCAATGGCTCTTGCAACAGAAATCCGTGCAGATTTACTTATTATAGATGATGCGAAAGCCAGGAAATTTGCTAAAAAGCTTGAGCTTAATATTACTGGTACAATTGGTGTGATACTTAGCGCAAAACTTAATGGTATTATCCCCTCTGTTAAACCTTACATCATTAAAATACAGGAAACTAATTTCAGGATTTCTGACTGGTTGACTTCACAAATTCTTAAAGACGCCGGAGAATAGTCCTATTGCAATTTCAAGTGAATGGTCTCGAAGTATCGTCCTTTCGACCACAGTGGAGAACCCGAAGGCTCTGTGAAGCAAAATCTTTTAAATTAGATTTCAATAACTCGGTACAAAGATCTCTCCATTTCGTTACACTCCAGTCGAGATGACGATTTTTCTATGGGGCCTGTAAGGAAGTCAAGCTTTAAAAGCTTGACTTCCTTTTTAGGTAATGTAAACGTGGTTCGTGAAGACACGAATCAAGGATATTGCTAAGCTACCTCTTCAGTAATCACTTTAGGTTCTTCAGTTACTTCATCCTTCTCTACCCTTAGGTTACGGATAATGTGTTGTTGCCTGTCAGGCGTATTTTTACCCATGTAATATTCAAGCAAACTTTTAATCGTTTGATCTTTCAAAATAACAGGATCTAACCTGATATCTTTCCCGATAAACAAACCAAATTCATCTGGTGAAATCTCTCCCAAACCTTTAAATCGCGTAATTTCTGGTTTATTACCCAGTTTTTCGATGGCGTTTCTACGTTCTTCGTCACTATAACAATAAATGGTTTCCTTTTTATTCCGAACCCTGAAAAGCGGCGTTTGTAGAATATAAACATGACCAGCTTTTACCAGATCAGGGAAAAACTGAAGAAAGAAAGTCATCATCAACAGACGGATGTGCATGCCATCTACATCGGCATCAGTCGCAATTACAATATTGTTATAATGTAATCCTTCTAAACCATCTTCGATATTTAAAGCATGCTGCAACAGGTTAAATTCTTCATTCTCATATACTACTTTTTTGGTAAGTTCATAACAGTTAAGCGGCTTACCCTTTAAGCTAAATACGGCCTGACAATCTACGTCGCGCGATTTTGTAATTGAACCCGATGCAGAATCTCCTTCAGTAATAAACAAAGTAGTTTCATACCGTTTCTCGTGCGTAGTATTAAAATGCACCTTGCAATCACGCAGTTTTTTATTGTGCAAGGATGCTTTTTTTGCCCTGTCGTTTGCCAGTTTCTTGATACCTGCAATATCTTTACGCTCACGCTCTGATTGCATAATTCTTTTCAGTAACGCATCGGCAACGTCAGGGTTTTTATGCAAATAATCATCAAGCTCTTTTTTAACAAAGTCGTTAATAAAAGTAGCTACTGATGGGCCTTCTGGTCCCATGTTCTGCGAACCCAGTTTTGTTTTGGTCTGCGATTCGAAAACCGGCTCCTGTACACGCACAGAAATTGCCGCGATGATAGAAGAACGCACATCGGCCGCATCAAACTCTTTTTTGAAAAACTCCCGAACGGTTTTCACCACCGCAGCCCTAAATGCTGCCTGGTGGGTACCACCTTGCGTAGTGTGTTGCCCGTTTACAAATGAGTGGTAATCTTCTCCATATTGCTGACCGTGGGTCATGGCAATTTCGATATCTGGTCCAATCATATGAATAATCGGGTAGCGGATCTCTTCTGGCTTATTAAATTTAGAAAGCAAATCGTACAGACCTCTTTCTGAAAAATATTTCTGGTTGTTAAAATTTACAGTTAAACCAGTGTTCAGGAAAACATAGTTCCACACCATGCTCTCTACAAAATCAGGAATGTAATGGTAGTTCCTGAAAATCGTTTCATCCGGATAAAATGTAATGGCCGTACCGTTACGCTGAGTGGTATCAATAACAGGTTGTTCAGTTACAATTTCTCCTTTAGAAAATTCTACCTTTTTCGTTTTCCCATCACGGTAAGATTGCACGGTAAAACTGGTAGAAAGTGCATTAACCGCCTTGGTACCTACGCCATTTAAACCTACCGATTTTTGGAAGGCATTACTATCGTATTTACCGCCGGTATTAATTTTACTTACACAATCGATTACCTTACCCAATGGAATACCACGGCCGTAATCGCGCACATTAACCTTTTGCTCCGAAAGGGTAATTTCGATGGTTTTTCCTGTACCCATTACAAACTCATCGATAGAATTATCTACAATTTCTTTAAGCAAAACGTAAATACCGTCATCCTGGGCAGAACCATCGCCAAGTTTACCAATGTACATACCAGGACGAAGCCTGATGTGCTCTTTCCAGTCTAGTGATCGAATACTGTCGTCGTTATAAATTACTTCTGCCATATACTGTATTTAACTGTTCTTCAATGAAAACTCTGCATTTTTGGTTTGCAAAGCGATGAAGAATTTGTAGAAATAATCCTGATGATTGAAATAAAAATATCTTCAAATAAGTTTCTTCAGAATTATTATACAATAATAGATTTATTCTGTGAGGCTCGCAAAAGAAAATATCCACATATAACATAAGTGATGGAATAGGTAAGGTGATGATAGGCATTATATGTAAGTTAGATGTCAATGGTCATGGTCGGTGATCTTTAGGCTATCATTCATTAACGATCAACAGCTCTCCATCATCCCTTTTCCATCTTACCTCTTCCATCCTCCAATCATTCCCTCCCTCAATCATTCAATTTTCCCTATCTTCATCCGATTATTCAAAACCCTATTTAATGCAACAAAAGAAGCAGCTTTCGCTATTCGACTTATCCATGATTGTGGTGAGTTTGGTTATTGGAATGGGCGTATTCCGTACGCCTGTAAACGTAGCGGCGAAAGCGCAAATTCCAGAGTTATTTTACCTGGCTTGGTTTATTGGTGGTTTCGTAGCTTTTTGTGGTGCATTAACCTATGCCGAAATTGGTTCCCGTTTTCCGGTAACAGGCGGATATTATAAAATATTTTCTGCAGCCTATCATCCCTCTATCGCTTTTGCAATTAATTGTATTGTGATTATTTCCAGCGCAGCATCTGTAGCGGCGATTTCAATTATTGGGGCAGAATACCTGAGCAAAATTATTTTGCCTGTTGATAAACAAACCGAAACCTATCGGGTAGCCATTGCCATTATTACTATTTTAACATTCTATTTCATTAACCTTTTAGGTTTGAAAGCGAGTTCTAAAACGCAAAATGTATTAACAGTAATTAAAATCGGAATGATTTTAACGCTGATTTGCGCGGTATTTTTTGGCGGACAAACCGAAACAATAACTCCTGTTTTTAAAACAGCAACAGGTGCTTTACCAACCTGGTCTGATTATGGAAAAGCTTTGGGCTTATGCTTAATTGCCGTTTCTTTTTCTTATGCAGGTTATGCACAAACCATCAACTTTGGCGGCGAAATTAAAGAAGCCAAAAAAGTGATTCCACGTGCTATAATTATTGGCTTAACCATTATTGTAATTCTTTATCTGGCCATCAACTATGTGTATGTAAAGGTGATTGGTTTTGAAGAATTAAAATCAGCAGAAAGTATTGCAGCAATATTAGCTTCGAAGATATTTGGTCCCGCCGGATTTAAAGCACTTTCTGTAATTATCTTTTTTTCTGTAATGGGTTATATAAATGTAAACCTGTTGAGTAACCCAAGGGCAATGTTTGCTATGGGCGAAGAAGGCGCCCTGCCAAAAATATTCAGCAAGATGAATAAAAAAACAGAAGTAATGACCATTAGCTTAACAGTTTTTACGTTAATTGCTGTGGTGATTATTTTCTTTGCGAAAACTTTCGACAAAATTTTAAACTATACCATTTTCTTAGAATGCATCAGTATGGCCAGTTCGGCAGCCACAATTTTCATCCTTCGAAAGAGAACAGCACATCTTGATAAAAAAACCATCTATACTGTTCCTTTATATCCTATATTGCCTATTATTTTTATTGCGGCTTATACTTTCGTGGCCTTTAGCATTTATGCCGACGATCCGAATGCAGCACTTAATGGTTTATATATTTTTGTTGGCTTTCTGGTAGTTTATTTTTTAAGCAGATGGTTTAACAAGAAATAGTTTATTCATGATTCAAACCTCGCAGGTTTTAAAAACCTGCGAGGTTTCATGAGACCAACCAAAGTAAATAAACTGATTAGAATGAACATCCCGATTTTTCATCGAAATAAAATGGAAAGCAAGACTGATCTAAGCGATTAATACAGAAACCTGCTTTCAAAAAAATAAAAAATTTAATTATAAAAAATTTAATGAACAAAACACTCTCCTTAAAACAAGAAATTGCTTACGCCGCCGGTATGATTGGTTGGAGCACGATGACAAATATTATCATCGTAATGCTTCCATTTTTCTATCTGCCCCCAAGTAACGCTGGCTTACCTCCTTTGGTACCACAATTGGTTTTATTGGGTGCGTTTAATATTCTTTCCATTATTGCTGCTTCAGGAAGATTGGTCGATGCCCTTTACGATCCGTTTATTGCCTCAAAAAGTGATGCCAGCACCAATAAAAATGGGCGCAGGATGCCTTTTATGAAATGGGCGATTATTCCGTCAATGATATTTTGTGGCCTGGTATTCTACCCGCTCCAGAAAACAGAAAGCCTGCACAATGCCTGGTGGTTAACCATCACACTTTGTCTGTTTTTTGTATCGGTTACCACTTATATAATTCCTTATAACGCGCTACTGGCCGAAGTAACCAATACGCCAAGACAAAAAGTTAAATTATCAAGTTATCAGCAGGTCGGTTTTGTAATCGGCATCATTTTATCGGCTTGCACCAACAACTTTGCCGATCTGGTTGAGGCTCATTTTCATGTGGCCAACCGCAGCGAGGCTATCCAGATCGCAATATGGGGTTTATGTATTTTATCCGGGCTGGTGATGTTATTGCCTATTTTCTTCATCAACGAAAAGGAATTCTCGGTTGCGAAGCCTACTCATGTGCCTTTATGGCCAGCCATTAAGAGCACCTTTAAAAACAGTAATTTTAAATATTACCTGATATCTGATTTCGCTTTTTACACAGCTCTAAGTATTATATCAAGTGGTTTATTGTTTTTCTGCACCGTTTTATTGGGTCTGCCAGAATCAGAAGGTGGAAAATTTATGGGTGCCATGGTTTTAGCTTCTCTGCTATTTTACCCGCTGGTTAATTTTGGTTCTGCTAAAATTGGCAAAAAACCTTTTGTATTGCTTGCCTTTGGCGTGTTGTGCTTAATCTTTGTCACCATTTTCTTTTTAGGCAAATTACCATTTGGTCCACATACACAGATTTATATCCTGGTACTATCCGCTTCTTTTCCATTAGCGGCACTTGGCATTTTACCGACAGCCATCTTAGCCGACATTGCCCAAAGAGATACCTTAGAAACCGGAGAAAACCATGAGGGCATGTTCTTCGCGGTGAAATACCTTTTTGTAAAACTCGGTCAAACCTTAGGCATTGCCATTTTTGCCATGCTTACCATTTACGGCAAAGATCCGGGAAATGATTTCGGATTAAGATTAAATGGAATTGTAGGTTTCGGCCTCTGTTTAATTGCGTTATTGTTTTTTAGCAGGTTTAAAGAGGAAAAATAGTTTGGCGTTGAGCATTTTAAGCTAGAAGTCGGAACCATCTAATAACTTAAATTCATTAGTAAAAGTGGCTGCTCTAATTTCCATTTTTTTATGGAAAGCAATTTCTGTGGTGCTTCGGTTCCTTTAGCCCCGCCCTTTGCTTAATCCCGATAAAAGAAACGTTCAAATTAAACTATTCTTAATCGGGATAACGCTGGCGGTCGGGTTTATTTTACAACTGATAGTAGCAGTTTCATCCGCCTAAATCCATATCAACTCGAATACATCAACGGAGCAATGTTGATACTCATCGCTCCGCCAATGTATTTCATTTATAACCTAAATCCTAATATCCCGGGCTTTGTTTTAATGTGCCCTTACTTCGATCAATCTGATCCTGAGGTAAAGGAAAATAATCGTCCCTGGCTTCGATAGTAATGCCCTTTAAGTAGTTAAAGTACCCCCCTTCAAAAGCAAAATAACTTTCCAGTGTTTGTTTGGCTACACCCCAACGTACCAAATCAAAAAAACGGTGGCCTTCCATTGCCAATTCCAATCTGCGTTCGAAACGTACCGCATTTCTTGCATAGGTATCGTTAGGGAACGACACGTACTCACTAACCTTGTAGGCTGCAGCCGGCACCCCGTTTATAGATTGAGGTGTGATTTTAGCTGCCCGCGCCCTCACAACATTAACCAAAGTTAAGGCCCTGGCTAAATCGCCTTTTTCTACCGCGCATTCAGCTGCCATCAGATAAACATCCCCTAAGCGGATGAGGTTCACATTTAGTCCGGTTACATTGGTAGTCCCGGGAGCGGTTCCGCTTGAGATCTGAGCCGCATCAATGGTATTCTTAACAGCTAAAAAAGGACCACCGTTACTGGCATCACGAATCCAGGTATCGCCCGGCATTAAACCCCAATCGCGATATGGAACACCGCGTCTTCCTATTGTCGATTCAATTCTCGGGTCTAACGGTAAGGTCTTGTCAACAGTATAATTGGTTTTATCTGTTCCCGTTAATCCATAATCAGATTTATATGGATTAGTACGGTAACTGCCATCCAATAACGGTAAACCTGTAGCACTTACCTTAAATGAGTTCGCCAAATCTATAGTCGGCTGGAAGAAACCGCAACAGTTAATCGGTGCATTACCATACGGAAAGTTTAGTATATCGCCCACATTGCCATTATCACCTCCGGTACCATCTGTTCCAACGGAATGCTGAACAGACATGATGGTTTCAGGTCCGTCTTCTTTAGTGATATCAAAGTTATCCGAATACGGCATATCAATCAGAGATGGTTTTGCCAAAATTACAGCATTCAACAAATCGTAGGCTTCAGGATATTTTTTTTGATACAAAAATACCTTTCCAAGATAAGCCTGAGCCGCATATTTATCTACCCTGCCTTTTTGATTTTTTGGTTTGGTTGTGCTTAAATTAGCAACAGCGTACTGAAGATCATCTACAATATTTGGATAAATATCTTTATCATTCGGAACAAAAGTACCACTTGTGGCCTCTGTAAGGTATGGCACAACTTTAAATATCCGTACCAGAAAGAAATAATAGTGCGCCCGAAGTAACCTGGCTTCACCCTGAATTTCCTTTGCACGGGCATCGCTAAATTTTGCGGTACCTTTTCCAGCCTGGAGGTTGGCCAGAATTTTAAGGGTATTGTTACAACGTTGAATCCCTTCAAAACACCTGTCCCAGATATTCGATAAATTATCATTTGTACTGGTTGGCGAATGCTGTTCTATCGCATTCATGGGTGGCTGATCGCCAATTTCACTCCCTTTATGTGCATTATCAGAAGCCACCTCGCCAAATAACCATTGGCTGGGTGCTGCGCCATAATTGCCATAGGTTCCATTTACATTACCATTGAGTAAGCCATAGGCCCCTACCAGCAAACCTTCTACACCATCCTGCGTAGTCAACTGATCTTCCGTTAATTCGCCTTGTGGCTGAAGCGTTAAAAACTCCTTTTTGCAGGAAAACGTACTGCAAATCAATAAGGAAAGAAGAATATATTTGATATGTTTCATTTTGATATCTTTTAATTAAAATCCAACATTAATACCGATTAAAAACTGACGTGGCGAAGGATAAACGCCCTTATCAACCCCAAGTGCCGAAAACGTATCAGCAGGCGGACCGGAGCTTCCTACTGAAGAAGCAGCATCTCTGGTTTGACTAACCTCAGGATCCAGACCTGTATAATTGGTAATAGTGAAAAGGTTAGTAGCACTGACATAAACCCTTACTCTGGAAATGCCAGATTTTGGTCCGAATGCTTTAGCTGTTGGAATGGAATAACCGAGCTGTATATTCTTCAACCTTAAAAAGCTGCCATCCTGAACATAATAACTTGAAGAAGCCAGTTCAACATCTGATGCACCCACGTAAGCAGATGGAGTAAGGCTTGACGGATTACTAGGGCTCCAGGCATTTAACAATCTTGTACTTTTAGCGCCTGCAAAAGATGGAAAATCTGTAAAATAACGGGTAGCCTCAAATAAGTCGTTGCCTTGAACACCATATAAAAAAGCTGAAATATCAAAGTTTTTATAAGATGCATTTAAGTTTACGCCATAGGTAAAATCTGGATTCGGATTACCTATAATGGTCCTGTCTTTAGGATCGATTATGCCATCGCCATTAATATCCTGGTAACGCAAACCGCCAATCCTTGCGCCTGCATATGATGGATTGTTCTGAATATCTGCAGCACTTTGATAAATCCCGGCCGTTTTGTATCCATAGAAAGAACCAAAAGATTCGCCTTCCTGCAATACACTGGTTTGTAAGCTTCTGTAATTACCATATATCTGGTTAAAAATACCAGGCGCTAACCTTACGATTTTGTTTTCATTTTTAGAAAGGTTTAAACCAATATCAAATTTAAAAGGACTATCTGCGCTTCTTCCGTAGTGATAAGCAACATTAAATTCAACCCCTTTATTACTCATATCGCCGATATTCACATAAGGCGAACTACCTAAACCAACTACACTCGAAGGTAATGGCAAATTATAAAGCATATCAGATGTTTTTTTGTTGTACCAATCTAATGATCCGTCAATAGCACCACCTAGTAGCGTAAAATCAAGACCAATATTTAAAGCTTTTAACGACTCCCATTTTACATCAGCATTTTGGTAAGCATTTTGCCACACACCAGTAGTAAGGCCATTGCCACCGCCAACAGCATAAGCCGAGTTAACAATTGAGCTCTGGTACCTGTTGATGTATTGATATGGAGGTATCCGCTGGTTACCGGTTTGGCCATATCCAACCCGCAATTTTAAATCGCTGATCCATTTAACACTTTTCATAAATTCTTCTTCCGATAACCTCCATGCTGCACTTGCTGCCGGATAATAACCATACTTGTTTGCAGGACCGAAGTTTGAAGAACCGTCACGGCGAACCGTAACACTGGCCAGATAACGATCATGATAAGAATAATCTGCTTTGGCAAACAACGAGAAAAGGGAGCCTATTGATCCATAACTCGAATTGCTGATGTTAGATGAACCTGTATTGAGGTAATAATAATCCTGACTGCCTAAAATAAAGTAGCCATTTCTTCCGGCATTCAACTGTCTTGATCGCGATCTGATAGCCTCAGTACCCACCAACACATTTAACCTGTGCTTTTCATTAAATACCTTGCTGTAATTTAACGTATTGGTCCAGGTCCATTCTGTATTGTATCCCTGATACTCGTTCAGGTTATTTGAATTGTTACCTTCAGAAAATTCCAGGTTTGGATAACGCATGGATAAACCATTAAAGTTTTCATAACGCAAACCGAAATTGGTTTTTAGTACCAATCCGGGGATGATATCACCCTCTGCATAAACATTTCCGAAAAAGAAATTACTCTTATTTTTATTGTCTTTTGCACGGTAAAGAAAGGCAACAGGGTTTTCTGCATTTCCCAGCTGGCTTCCGCGACTACCGGCAAAATTCCCCGCAATATCGTAAACCGGAATAATGGTAGGGATCCGGTAGGCCCAGCCCAGTGCGCTTCCCTGATCCTGATAATCGCCAGAAACGTTTGGATTTACACCTAAACCAAAGCCTTCTGAATAGCTGTATTGTGCATTCTCTCCAAAGCGAACCCTTTTATTAAATGCCGAAATATTGGTGTTCGATCTAAAATTAAACCTTTTAAATCCAGTGTATTTAATGGTTCCTTTCTGATCAAGATAACCGCCGGAGAAAGTATAAGTTGCATTTTCTCCACCTCCGGTAGCACTAAGCTGATAATTTTGAACAGGCGCGGTTTCAGTAATTTCATCAAACCAATTGGTACCTGCTTTATTTGCTTTTGTAATCTGATAAAAAAGGTCAGGATCACGACTATAGTTATACTTAGATGGATCTGCATCTGCAGCAGTAACATCCTGACCAAGGCTTAAACCGGCCACCAAATATTCTGGCAATACAGGTGTAGAACCAGAACCATAATTTTTCCCTGCTGCAACTGGAAGTCCTGCATTGGCATAACCATCAAATATATACTGAGCATATTGCTGGGGATTCATCATTTCAGGAAAACTATTTTTTCTGGGAACCTGTGTGCCATAATAAGAATCGAGCGTAATTTTGGGTGCACCTGCTATCCCTTTTTTAGTGGTAATAATTACCACACCATTATTTGCCCTTGAGCCATAAATGGAAGCCGAAGAAGCATCTTTCAATACCTGCAGGCTTTCAATATCATTCTGGTTAAGCCAGGATAACTTACCCTCAAAAGGAACGCCATCAATAACATAAAGTGGTTCGTTATTATTGATGGTACTGATTCCCCTGATTCTGATCTGCGGTGTTGAACCCGGCGCGCCATCGTTTATAATCTGCACACCCGTTGCTTTCCCTTGTAAGGCCTCTACCGCACTTGCAGCAGGTTGGGCTTTTAATAGTTCCATGTTAACCACAGCAACAGCACCGGTTAAATCCTTTTTCCGTTGAGAAGAATAACCGGTTACAATCACATCTGTTAAATTGTTATTCTCTGCCTGTAAAATGATTGTGATATTGGTCTGTTTGCCCACTGCCACTTCCTTATTACCGTAGCCAATAAAAGAAATCACCAAAATGTCAGTAGGCTTTACACTTAAAGAGAAGTTTCCGTTGCCATCGGTGGTGGTGCCTCCGGCGGCATCTTTAATTTTAACTGTGGCACCAACAACAGGTAATTTATCATCACTGGCAACAACTTTACCAGTAATTTTTGATTGGGCCATTGCACCGAGGGCAAATAGCATCCCCAAACACAAGAGAAGAAAACTCCTCTTGATACAAAATAGATTTTGTTTCATAGGTTTATAATGATTAGGTTAATAATGCGTACTCATACTTTTGATAGCTGATAAACAGACAACGCAGAATTATTATCTCTGCTACGAAGGTGTATTTAAGTAATTTGCTGTACAGGATTTACCACCGTTAAAAAAACGAAGGAATGCAGGAAGAATGGATTTCTTCCGTTAGGGAGTAGTTTTTTTCTCATAAGAAGTTTGGTTAGATAAGTTTATTAGTTGTTTTTATTTATGGTTTACATACTTGTATTTTTAAAATAAAAATAAATTAGTGTAATATATACACTATTAATAAAAATAAATATACGTATAAAAAATAATTATAATACAAATTATATATTTATAAAATACAAACTAAACAGATTGTCATATAAACAACATGAGTGATGCGGTGATGATTGAGATTTACATTATCAAAAACACATTCTTTATACATTTTTTGTATCTTTGCCGCTGAAGCAGGAATAAGGGCTTGCCATTCTGAATGGCATATTCTCTCCGCAAGTTAGTCCTTCAACAAATGATTGTTCTAGCTTCTTCGATAAATATTACATAGAAAAATACATGTTATTCAAAGAATTAAACCTCATTGAGCCCATTTTAAAGGCACTTGAGACCGAAGGTTATACACAACCAACACCAATACAGGAGCAATCTATTCCAACGATCTTAAAAGGCAAAGATTTACTAGGCTGCGCACAAACTGGTACCGGAAAAACCGCTGCCTTTGCCATCCCGATGTTGCAGTTACTGCACGAAAAACACGTCAATACCAAAGCAACAAAAAACATAAAGGCTTTAATTTTAACACCTACACGCGAGCTTGCCATTCAGATTGAAGAAAGCTTTAAAGCTTATGGCCGTCACTTAAACTTACGCCATCTGGTAATTTTTGGCGGAGTGAACCAACACTCACAGGTAGAAGCCTTAAGAAAAGGCGTTGATATTTTAGTGGCAACACCTGGTCGTTTATTAGACTTAATGAACCAGGGTTTCATTAGCTTAAATACCATTGAACTTTTCGTATTGGATGAGGCCGATCGTATGCTGGATATGGGCTTTATTCACGATGTGAAAAAAGTAGTAGCTAAATTACCAGCTAAACGTCAGACTTTATTTTTCTCAGCAACCATGCCAGATGAAATCCAGAAGTTGGCGAATACCATTTTAACTAGTCCGACAAAAGTAGAGGTTACTCCAATTTCTTCTACTGCTGAAACGATTGTTCAATCGGTTTATTTTGTTGATAAACCAGATAAGAAAAAATTATTGATCCATCTTTTAGAAGATAAAAACATCCAGACTGCGCTGGTTTTTACCCGTACCAAACATGGTGCAGACCGTATTGTTAAGGATTTAGCGCATGCCGGAATTAAGGCCGCTGCGATCCACGGTAATAAATCACAAAATGCCAGACAAAGGGCATTAACTGATTTTAAAGACCGTAAAATCCGTGTTCTGGTAGCGACAGATATTGCTGCACGTGGTATTGATATTGATCAGTTATCACATGTGTTCAATTTTGAATTGCCAAATATTCCTGAATCTTACGTTCACAGAATTGGCCGTACAGGCCGTGCCGGTGCAAACGGTATTGCAATTTCTTTCTGCGATGCAGAAGAAAACGAATACTTATTGGACATCCAAAAACTGATTAAAATTACGTTGCCAGTAGTAGATGAGCACCCTTACCCGTTAAGCTGGGAAAGTATGCTGGCCAAAAACCAGGTTAAACGCAAACCACAAGCCCAATCTAAAGGTGGTGGCGGCGGTGCTAAAAAAAGTGGTGATGGCAATATGAGTGGCAAACCACGCAATGCCAGCAACAACAGGAGATTTGGCGGGAATAGAAAAAGAGGAGAAAGATAGGCTTTTGAGGTTGAGAGCTGGAAGGTTGAGGGTTTAATTTATCTTTAACAACAAAATCCTGAACAATTATATAGCTGAATAAGCATATTATTTACAAAGTAATATCCACGCGATCGTCATTTCGAGCGCAGCCGAGAAATCTGCGAATTAGATCTCTCCATTTCACTGCGTTTCAGTCGAGATGACGACCTTTCTATTGGGACCTGTCCAAAAAACAAAAAACCCGATTTGCAAAACGCAAATCGGGTTTTTATATTTCTAGCTTAGGCGAGCGCAAGGAAAACCCTCCACCCTATTACCTTCTGCCTTCTACCTCCTTAAACCACCACATTAATAATCTTTCCTTTAACGAAAATGATCTTTTTGGTTGGTTTCCCATCTAAGAATTTCAGGAATTGCTCATCGGCAAATAAAATACTTTCTACTTCTGGCTGAGCTAAAGTTAAGCTCAGATTCAGGTTCATTTTCATTTTGCCGTTAATAGAAACCGGGTAAGCAAACTCATCTTCTACCAGGTATTCAGGCTTAAAGGTAGGAAAAGCCGTGTATGATAATGTTCCAGCCTCGTTACCCAATAACACCCACAATTCTTCGCAGATATGTGGCGCATAAGGCGAAAGGATAATCACCATATCTTCCAGAATCTGACGGTTTTTACATTTCAGATCCGTTAATTCATTTACCGCAATCATGAAACTTGATACAGAAGTATTGAACGAGAAACGCTCGATATCATCCTGTACCTTTTTAATGATTTTATGCAGCGATTTCAGTTCCGCTTTTGTCGGTACGTTATCGCTTACATGGAAAGTCCAGTCTTCGTTGTGGAACAATCGCCAAAATTTACGCAAGAACTTAAATACGCCTTCAATGCCATTCGTATTCCAGGGCTTACTCTGCTCCAACGGACCTAAGAACATTTCGTACATCCGCAAAGTATCAGCACCATAACGTTCAATCAAATCATCTGGGTTAACCACGTTGAATTTTGATTTCGACATTTTCTCTACTTCAACACCGCAGATGTATTTCCCACCCTCAAGAATAAATTCTGCATTGGCATATTCTTCTCTCCAGGCTTTAAATTTAGCAATATCTAAAGTATCGTTTTCAACAATGTTTACATCAACATGTAAGGCTGAAGTTTTATATTCTTTTCTTAAACCGGCAGAAACATAAGTATTGGTAGGTTTTCCGTTCTCGTCGTTAATACGATAAACAAAATTACTCCTGCCCTGAATCATCCCCTGGTTAATTAGTTTTTTGAAAGGCTCTTCTTCTTTGGTATAACCTAAATCTTTCAAAAATTTATTCCAGAAACGGCTGTACAATAAGTGCCCCGTTGCATGTTCAGAACCCCCGATGTATAAATCTACATCTTTCCAATACTCAATAGCTTCTTTTGAAGCAAAATCGTTATTGTTATTGGCATCCATATAACGGTACCAATACCAGCTGCTACCTGCCCAGCCAGGCATAGTGCTTAACTCGTAATGGCCGCCATCTTTAGGCACCCATCCCTCGGCCCTGGCCAAAGGCGGTTCTCCTGTTTCGGTAGGCAAATATTTATCAATTTCAGGAAGCAACAATGGTAATTCTTCTTCCTTTACCAAATAAGGCAATCCATCTTTAAAGTAAACCGGAATTGGCTCACCCCAATAACGCTGGCGACCAAAAATCGCATCACGTTGACGGAAGTTTACTTTTGCCTTTCCTACTTTTTCTATTTCCAACCAGTTATTTAAAAATGAAACGGCTTCTTTATATTCCATTCCGTTAATAAAACCAGAGTTGATGTATTTTCCTTCTTTAGTTGGATCTGCCTGTACATCAAGATCTTTTTGTCCATCCAGAACCTGAATAATCGGTAAGTTAAAATGTTTAGCAAATAACCAATCGCGTTGATCGCCACTTGGTACACCCATTACTGCACCTGTTCCGTAACCAGCCAATACATAGTCAGCAATCCATAGTTGAACGCGTTCGCCACTTACAGGATTGATTACATAAGTACCTGTAAAAGCACCGGATACCGTTTTAGTATCCGCCATGCGGTCTAATTCTGATTTCTTTTTGGTTAGAGCGATATAATTTGCAATGTCCTCTTTTTGTTCAGAAGTAGTCAATTCGGCCACCCACTCATGCTCCGGCGCCAAAACAAGGTAAGAAACACCAAAAATGGTATCTACACGGGTGGTAAACACTTCAATTTGTTTGTCGCTTCCTTCAACCTTAAACTTAACCGATGCCCCGACACTTTTACCGATCCAGTTGCGTTGCATTTCTTTAATCGGTTCAGGCCAGTCAATCGTATCTAAACCTTGCAAAAGCCGGTCTGAATAGGCTGTAATCCGCATACTCCACTGCATCATTTTCTTTTGCTCAACCGGAAAACCACCACGCTCAGAAAAACCATCTTTAACTTCATCATTCGCTAAAACAGTTCCTAAAGCCGGGCACCAGTTTACAGTACTCTCGCGAAGATAGGTTAAGCGGTATTTTAACAATTCAACCTGTTTCTCTTCATCGGTAAAAGTTGCCCAGTCGCTTGGCAAAAATTCTTTTGTATCTTCATCAGAAACGGCTTTTACATCAGCTGTGCCAGATGCATTGAATTTTTCGATCAAAGTGGTAATATCTTCTGCCCTATCGTTTTCGATATTATACCAGGAGTTGAACAACTGCATAAAAATCCACTGTGTCCATTTGTAATAAGATGGCTCACTAGTGCGGACCTCTCTACTCCAATCGAAAGAAAAACCAATCTGATCTAACTGACGGCGGTAAGTTGCAATGTTTGCTTCGGTGGTAATGGCCGGGTGTTGTCCGGTTTGTATGGCATATTGCTCCGCTGGTAATCCGAAAGAATCGTATCCCATTGGGTGCAATACGTTAAAGCCTTTAAGGCGTTTGTATCTCGAAAAAATATCTGATGCAATGTAACCCAGCGGGTGACCAACGTGTAAACCTGCTCCCGATGGATAAGGAAACATATCTAATACATAGTATTTTGGTTTATCAGAATTGCTTTCGGCCTTAAATGTTTGATGATCTGCCCAGAATTTCTGCCACTTTTGTTCTATTTCTTTGAATTGGTAATCCATTGCAAGTTTTAAATTTTTAAAGGGGCGAAAATACGGAAATTAAGGGGCTTAAAAAAGGAGATTCATGATATTATTTTGCCAGCAGAAATGCAGAATAAGAAGAGATTAAGGGTAAAACCCCGGCACCTTTTGTGTAATCAGATTTCACCATCCGACTGTCAAAGAAAGTAAATGCATAATTTATTATTTAATATCTTCGTATATCAAAAATGACTGTTATGACACATCTTACTATCGAAAATAAGAAATACGTACTCATCCCAGAAGAAAGTTATCAAGAATTACAAAAAAAGGCAGCTTTAAAACATCATCCTGAAAAAACATTTTCTATTAATGAAGCGCGTGCTCATAGTAAAAAGTTAATCAGGAAATGGGCAACAGAAAAATAACAATTAAGCAATCTGTTGAAGAAAGTATTGCAAAAGTTTCTTTGCATTTAGAATATCCGTGAAGTCAGATGTTACCATCTGACTTGCTATAAAAATGACTCTTGTTATATACGACTCAATGTCAGTTGGTAACAACCGCAACTACGTCTATAATACACCTCATAAAAAAATGCGCCATTGATCTAAAACCAATGGCGCAGCAAATAATCGGGGAATTAAGATCTTATCTCGATAAAGAATATACTTTAGTCACGTTTGTTTTATCAATTTTAGCAGTAAACTCTAATTTGTTTGCAGTAATACTGTTTATTTTACAATAATTAAGACCATCATTAATACTCATACTAAACTGATCCGAATAAATGATCACATATTCACCAATTGTCCTGTTTCCTGACAAACTTATCTCCACCTGATCATCATTATCTGATTTATAATCAATATAATCAGTGGTTTTGCCGTAATTAACCTCTCCATTAAGTTTTTCGTCAGTATAACCTGTGGTCACAATCTTATTTAACGTCCAACGTCCCATCATTTGAGCTTTTAAAGAAGTAGTATCTTTTTTGCATGAAATAATGGTTGAGGTGAGGAGCATTAACAAACTTAGAATCGTAATTTGTCTTTTCATAGTTAAATTTAGTTTTAAGATATCCATAATTAACGCCGTTTTAGCAAATTTCGTACCGCCATTTGAAAAAGAATCAGATTTACTGAGGAATTTAATCTTCAAACTAAAAGCTAATCGCATACGTTATTATTCATTTAGCCATCATTAATTGGTGTTTATCAGGTATAATTTATATTTTCGCAGAAACAAAAATGAAATACATGGAAGAATTCGAAGTGAGTGATGCATCTAAGAAAACCAAAACCGTTTATATTTCCACTATAATCAGTATTGCCTTGGTTTTATTAATGCTGGGGCTACTTGGTTTGGTACTTGTGCATGCCAAAAACCTATCTAACTATGTAAAAGAAAACATCGTTTTAAACATTATTGTTGATGAAGGTGCAAAAGAAGCAGATGTTTTGGCTTTCCAAAAAGAGCTAAATGCGAATCCGGCGGTAAAGCAAACCCAATATGTAAATAAAGAACTTGCAGCCAGAAACTTAACCCAGGATTTAGGCGAGGATTTTGTTAACTTTTTAGGATACAACCCACTAACATCTACCTTCGATGTGTACTTAAAGGCTGAATATGCGAATAATAAAAGCATCGATGCCCTAAAAACAAGCATTTCTAAAAATCCTGTAGTTAAAGAAGTGGTTTACCAAAGTTCTTTAATAGATATGGTAAACAAAAATATCAATACTATCGGTTTGATTATTTTAGCTTTTGCAGCATTACTACTCATCATTTCTATCGCCTTGATTAACAACACGATAAGATTAGCAATCTACTCGCAGCGCTTTTTAATTAAAAGTATGCAGCTGGTTGGTGCAACAAAAAATTTTATTCGACGTCCTTTCTTATTATACGCTGCTTTGCATGGCCTGATTGCCGCATTTATTGCCATTATAATTTTATTGGCAACTTTAATTTATGCCCGCAAAGAGGTGCCTGAAATTATTATTTTAAATAACTACCAGGAATTTGGCTTTGTATTTATAGGCCTTTTAATCGTGGGTATTTTTATAACAGGCATTAGTACATGGTTTGCAGTAAGCAGATATTTACGTTTAAAATCTTATCATCTTTATAGATAATGGCAGAAAAAAAAACAGGTCCGGTTGTAAAGGACGTTAAAAGCGAATTGGTTTTTACCAAAAAAAACTATCAATTATTGTTAATCAGCATAGCAATTGTAGCGGTTGGTTTTATATTAATGATGGGTACTACTGGCGATATTTATGATTTCAGAAGAACTTTATTGGCTCCAATAGTGGTATTGGCGGGTTTTGCCTTTGGTATTTACGCCATCTTAAAAAAATAAATGTTTTGTATTCAGTAAAGTGTTTTTTAACTTTATAATATGACAACAACAAATTTGCAGATCGAAATTAATTCGCTTCCCCTAAACCTTAGGCAGGAAGTTGCAGATTTTGTTGAATTCTTAAAAACAAAACACAAGAACAAGCCGAAATTAAAATCACGCGAATTCGGGTATGCAAAAGGTAAAATCAAATTATCTGATGATTTTGATGAACCGTTAGAAATGTTTGCTGATTATATTTAATGGCATATCTATTAGATAACCATACCTTCTTGTGGTTTGTAGCAGGAGATAGTCAACTGCCAATTTCAATAAATAAAAAATTATCTGACATAAATCAATCCTGTTTCTTGAGCATTGCCTCGCTTTGCGAAATTGCCATCAAAAAACAAATTGGAAAACTCGATTTAAAAATTGGTTTTGATGAATTGTTTAGGTTTGCAGAAAGAAATCAAATTGAAATTATTGCTATCAACGAAACCCATCTTACTACATTATTAGGTCTCGATTTTCTCAACAATGATCCTTTTGACCGGATTATTGTATCGCAAGCCATTTCAGAAGATTTAGTCTTGATTTCAAGAGACAAAAAATTAAAAAAATATAAAGTAAAATTACAGTGGGAATAACCCATTAACCAAACAATATGAACACTTTTGAAGCCATTGTCCTTGCTATTGTTGAAGGATTAACAGAATTTTTACCTGTATCAAGCACTGGTCACATGATCATTGCATCCTCATTGATGGGCATTGCATCAGAGCCATTTGTAAAACTTTTCACCATTGTAATTCAATTGGGTGCAATACTTTCGGTGGTCGTATTGTATTTTAAAAGATTTTTTAAATCAATAAATTTCTACATAAAATTATTGGTTGCCTTTATTCCGGCAGCTGTATTTGGCTTGTTACTGAGCAAAAAAATCGACGAATTATTAGAAAGCCCTATGGCAGTAGGTATATCACTGTTAGTTGGCGGTGTTATCCTATTATTTGTTGACAAATGGTTTAATAAACCAAACATCCATGACGAAGCAGAAATAACCTATTTAACCGCTTTAAAAATCGGTTTCTTTCAATGTATTGCCATGCTACCAGGCGTGTCGCGTTCTGGTGCAACCATTGTTGGCGGTATGAGTCAGAAATTAAGCAGAAAAGTGGCTGCAGAATTTTCGTTCTTTTTGGCTGTGCCTACTATGTTTGCCGCAACCGCCAAAAAACTGTACGATTTTTACAAAGAAGGGCACACCATTACGCATGATCAAACTAATCTTCTAATTATAGGTAACGTTATTGCTTTTGTGGTAGCACTCCTGGCCATTAAAAGTTTTATCGGATACCTGAACAAACATGGTTTCAAAGTTTTTGGTTGGTACAGGATTGCTGCAGGTTTAATCATTATTATTCTGTTATTAAGCGGACACAACTTACAGATCATATAATTCATGTAAATATTTTACCACAACTTGTCCCGATCTTCGGGAGATAAAAAGGATGCATACAGATAATAATCATCCGTGTTTATCTGTGTACATCTGTGGTTAAAAAAACTTAGGCAAACCACATTGAATCCGTATCTTTGCGCAAAAAAGATTTGTGAGTACCGAAAATTCTAAATTCAAAGACTTCAATTTTGCTGAAGGCGAATTGCTTTTAATTAATAAACCATACAAATGGACTTCATTTGATGTGGTGGGCAAAATCCGTAATTCTTTAAAACCACTAAAACTAAAGGTTGGTCATGCAGGCACTTTAGATCCCCTTGCTACAGGTTTGTTGATTATCTGCACAGGCAAGCTAACCAAACAGATAGATACTTTTCAGGCTGAAGAGAAAGAATATACCGGCACCATGATTTTGGGCGCTACTACTCCATCATTTGATATGGAAACCGAGGTTGATCAAACTTTCGAGATCAGCCACATTACTGAAGAAGAAATTTATGCTGCATGCAAACCATTTATTGGCGATATTGAACAATATCCACCTGCGCATTCAGCAGTGAAGGTAAATGGCGAACGTTTATACGTAAAAGCAAGATTAGGTGAAGAAGTTGAATTAAGGAAACGTTTTGTAAGCGTTCCGGAATTTGAAATTACACGGATCGAATTGCCAGAAATAGATTTCAGGATTGTATGTAGCAAAGGCACTTACATCCGCTCCTTAATATCCGATTTTGGTAAAACTTTAAATAACGGCGCTTATCTTTCTAAACTTACCCGTACCCGAAGCGGAAACTTTTTACTAAAAGATGCATTTGAGGTATTAGAACTTGTTAATTATATTCGCAGTAAGAAAGAAGAAGCTAAAACTGAAACAGAAGCATGAACCGAATCAAAAACAGGCACACCAGATTTATAAAAGAAATTCTTTTAATTATTGCAGGTGTAACTTCGGCGTGTTTTGGCCTAAAAAGCTTTTTAATGCCAAGCCACTTTATTGACGGTGGTGTTACCGGTATTTCCCTTTTGCTAAGCACCTTAACGGGCTGGAATTTATCATACCTCATTGCTATCATCAATATCCCATTTGTAATTTTAGGTTATAAGCAGATTGGTAAAGGTTTTGCCATCAAAACTGCTATTGCCATTGCTGCGCTTTCACTGGCACTAATTATCCTGCCCTTTCAGCCCATTACACACGATAAATTGCTTATTGCATTTTTTGGCGGTTTGTTTTTAGGTGGAGGAATTGGATTGGCCATGCGTGGTGGCTGTGTAATTGATGGCACCGAAGTTTTAGCACTTTACATTAGTAAAAACAGCATTTTAACTGTTGGAAATATCATCCTGATTTTAAATATCATTATTTTTGCTTTCGCAGCTTATTTCTTAAACATCGAAACTGCGCTTTATGCCATTCTAACGTACTTATCGGCATCCAGTACTATCGATTTCATCGTAAATGGCATAGAACAATACACCGGTGTGACCATTATTTCAGAACATCAGGAAGCCATAAAAGGATTCATTATTAGCGATATGAAACGTGGTGTTACCATTTATAAAGGTGAGGGGGGATATGGAGAAAAGAAAGATATCGATATTATTTTTACTGTGGTTACTAAACTAGAAATGAGCAAATTACAAACTGCTATTCGCCAGATCGATCCGGATGCATTTGTGATACAACAACAAATTGCCGATTTAAAAGGCGGGGTAGTGAAACGCCATGCTTTACATTAATAAATAAATAAGAATTTGGGCATGCCCCTAAGCTACGCAAAGGGTCGGGCTGTATGCTAAATCCCCGGAAAATCCCGATAGTTATCGGGACGGGGGATACCGCTTCCATCCCTCATGCAAAACCCACATCAATAAAATAGATTTTACCATTGAAAATATACCATAACCTTTCGGATTTCAAAAAATTAGATAATGCCATTGTTACCATTGGCACTTTTGATGGCGTGCATTTCGGACACCAAAAAATCATTAAACAACTGGTAGAAAAAGCAAAGTCCGATAAAGGAGAAAGTGTAATATTAACTTTTTTTCCACACCCGAGAATGATTATTGATCCTGAAAACCAGGATCTAAAAATGATTAATACCATTAATGAAAAAGCAGAAATTTTAAAAGGTTTGGGGGTAGATCATTTAATCATCACGCCTTTTACCAGAGATTTCTCCAATCAGCTGCCTGAAGATTATATAAAAAATACATTGGTGAACAATATAGGCACCAGACATATTATTATTGGTTACGACCATCGTTTTGGTAAAGACCGTTCGGGCAACCTAACCGATTTGAAAGCTGCCGGCCTACACTACGGCTTTACTGTGGAGGAAATTATGGAACAGGATATTCATGACGTTGCCGTAAGCTCAACCAAAATCCGCCAGGCACTTTTAGTTGGAGATGTAAGTTTAGCTAACGATTACCTCGGCTACCCTTTTTCTATTTTTGGAAGGGTAATTAAAGGCGATAAAATAGGCAGAACAATCGGCTTTCCAACTGCTAATATCTTTGTAGAAGAAACTTATAAACTGATTCCGGGCGATGGCATTTATGCCGTAACGGTAGAGATGAGCGCCGAATTTAAAGAAGAAGGTTCAGAATCAACAAACAGACTTCAGACTCCGGAATCCGGACTTCGGACTTACAAAGGGATGGCCTACATCGGTCAACGACCAACCATTAACGGGATGACCAGAAACATTGAGGTAAATATTTTCGATTTTAACCAGGAAATTTATGGACAGGATATTAAGATGAATTTCTTAAAATTCTTGCGTCACGATGTAAAATTTACGGGGTTAGAAGCGCTGACCGTTCAATTACAAAAAGATAAAGAAGCGACGCTCGATTATTTTAACAGGTAAATTTATTTTTAGCGTATCCAACGCGATCGTCATCTCGACTGAAACGCAGTGGAATGGAGAGATCTATCTAAACAGATTTCTCGACTTCGTTGCACTCCGCTCGAAATGACGGTAACTCGGGGCGAGAGTGATTTTATAAACTCAATTTTAATAATCTAAGTCAAAAGGGTATTTAAGTCTGTTTAAATCAGATTTCCCTTTCAAAAAAGCCTCATTTTCGTTATATTAGCAGCAATGAGGCTTTTTTACATCATCTTTCTTCTTTCTACTTCCATAACTTTTGCGTCATTCGCAACGCAGGGAAAAAGAAAAGATGCACCAGCCGAAAACTTAAAAATAAGTTTCATAACCGGTAAAAAAATCAATAAACATAATTCCGGTTTCAATCAGGACAATGAAAATTTGCAAAAAGATTTCATCAACTCTTCTGTTGTAAAAATATCTTTTGCCGCTTTTATACTTCTTTCTTTTTTGACATTTCTTTTTTTTAAGAACAAAACGATCAATACAAAAGTTGTAATCAAAAGATTAAAGCATAATTATTGGTGCCTGTTTAAGATGCTCTACCCAAAACATGTTTTTTGGTAAGTAATTTCATTTTTAGCCACTTTAACGTGGAATTTTCAATAAAATGCCAGGTATTAATTATATCTGGAAATAAATTTTAATCATCAAAACCCATTTTTTATAGATGCATTTACCCGATTTAATAGCCGATTTAGGACTAATTCTTGCTGCCGCAGGAATAACCACTCTGATATTTAAAAAAATTAAACAGCCACTGGTTTTAGGCTACATACTTGCTGGCCTGTTAGTTGGTTCACATTTAGATTTCTTTCCATCTGTTACCGATACCAAGAGTATTAACATTTGGGGAGAAATAGGCGTAATTTTCCTTTTGTTCAGCCTTGGTTTAGAATTCAGCTTTAAAAAACTGGTTAAAGTTGGTGGATCGGCCTCTATCACTGCGATTGTAAAAGTCCTTTTTATCATTCTGGCAGGTTACTTAGTTGGTAAAGCAATGGGCTGGAAAGATATGGATAGCCTGTTTTTGGGCGGGATCTTATCCATATCATCAACCATGATTACCATTAAAGCCTTTGAAGAACTTGGTTTAAAGCATAAAAAGTTTGCTGGTCTGGTTTTCGGGGTTTTAATTGTTGAAGATCTGGTTGCCATTTTGTTACTGGTATTGTTTTCTACTTTAGCGGTAAGTCAGCAATCGGCAGGTACAGAAATGCTGTATTCTATTCTTAAACTGGCATTCTTCTTAGTTCTTTGGTTCCTAGGCGGAATTTTCTTAATTCCTTCATTCCTTAAAGCAACCAAAAAATTAATGAATGATGAAACCATGTTGGTAGTATCATTAGGTTTATGTTTGGTGATGGTATTGTTGGCCGATAAGGTTGGCTTCTCTCCTGCTTTAGGTGCATTTATAATGGGCTCCATTTTAGCCGAAACTACACAGGCAGAACGAATAGAACACTTAACCAAATCGGTAAAAGACTTATTTGCCGCAGTTTTCTTTGTTTCGGTTGGTATGCTGATTGATCCTGCTATGCTGGTTAAATACTGGGTTCCAATTTTAGTGGCCACCGTGGTTATTATTTTTGGGAAAATCATATTTACCATTTTAGGTGCATTATTGTCTGGTCAGCCGTTAAAAACGTCGGTACAATCGGGCATGAGTTTAGCACAAATTGGTGAGTTTTCATTCATAATTGCCTCATTAGGCTTAATCCTTAAAGTAACTAGCGATTTCCTTTATCCAATCGCTGTGGCAGCGGCAGCTATTACAACCTTTACCACACCATACCTCATTAAACTATCAGAACCTTTTTACCAGTATTTAAACCGCGTTTTACCAAAAAAATGGCTTGATGGTATAGAAAGATACAGCTCCAGTACTGAAGGGATTACCACATTAAGCGATTGGAAAGTTTTATTAAGGTCTTATATCTTTAATACGATTATCCACTCGGTAATTATCATAGCTATCATATTTCTGGCTTACCGTTATGTTCAGCCTTTTATTGTGAGCAATATTGCCAATAGCTTAACCTCAATTATTATCAGCGTAGTCGTTTCCTTTATTTTAATGTCGCCATTTTTATGGGCTTTATCAATCAGAAGAATCCAACGAACAGCCTATTCTCATCTTTGGCTGAACAAAAAGTATACCCGGGGACCATTAATTGCCATTGAATTTTTCAGAATAGCCTTAGGGATCTTCTTTGTAGGATTTTTAATGTATGAATTCTTTGACACCTGGATTGCAGCTGTAATCGCATTAGGACTGATTATTTTAGGCATGGTTATCTTCTCCAGGAAACTGCAGTCTTTTTATGATAAACTGGAAAGACGTTTCATGTTGAATTTAAATGCCCGTGAAAATCAAAAACCTGACATTTTGCCTTGGGATACCCACCTAACAGAACTCACTGTTTCACCTGAATCGGAAGTGGTAGGAAAAACGCTTACCGAATTAATGATCAGGGAAAAATATGGTGTAAATATTGCCTTAATTGAGAGGGGAAGAAATAACATTCCAACACCAGGCAGAGATGAGCGGCTTTATCCAAACGATAAATTGTTGTTAATCGGAGCTGATGATCAGCTGGCAGCTGTTAAAGCACTTTTAGAAGTTGATGCTCCGGAAATAGCTGAAGAAAGTAATTTTCCGAATAAAGAAATGACCTTACAAAAAGTTGTTGTTCATACCGAATCGCCTGTTTATGGCATGAGTATCAGAAATGCAGGGATTCGCGAAAAAGCACAGGCACTAATTGTGGGTATTGAACGTGGTGCTGATAGAATTTTGAATCCTTCATCAGACTTTGTTTTCGACAACGGCGATGTAATTTGGATTGTTGGGAACAATAAGAAGATAAAAGAGGTTATTTAGTTAGTCCGAAGTCCTTAGTCGGGAGTCCGGAGTTTAGATGCATAAATAGCCTATGGGTTTTTACTTTCGGACCTCTGACTTCCGACCAAAAAACATATCTTCGTGTATAACCTAACCTATGAAAGTCGATAGAGAAAAGAGTGAATTTCTTGATGATATGATCGAGCAGTGGCAAAGCGATGGGATCATTAACGAAGAAACAGGAAATAAACTTCGCAAAAGTTATGAGGCTAAAAATTTTGATTGGCTCCGTTTAGCTCAATATGCATTTTGGGTAGCTTTGGCTTGCGGTTTTATTGCACTTGGATCTTTATTAATTGATAATTCGATTTTAAACTACCTGAAACGAGTCTACAATACACCAAACATTGTAATTGCCTTAGTTTCTGGTGGCTTGGCCGCATGGCTTTATATTTTAGGTTTCAGGCGGAAGAAGAAACTGGCGCATTTAAAGTTTAGCAATGAAGCGATTGTGTTTTCTGCAATTTTACTCACGGCGAATGCAATTGCTTATTTCGGAAAAGCGCTTGACAATGGATCTGGTAATTTCTCCATCCTGATTTTAATATCTGTTTTTATTTATGGTGCTTTAGGTTATATCTTCAATTCGCGTTTAATCTGGATTTTTGCTTTGATATCTTTAGGTGCCTGGTTTGGAACAGAAACAGGCTATTTAAGCCGTTGGAATTATTACTTCCTTGGCATGAATTACCCTTTACGTTTCGTGGTTTTCGGAGCAGCATTAACCGCAGCATCTTTCATCATGAAAGCTTTCCCCAAAACACAAAACTTCTTCCAGGTCACCTATATCGCAGGGATGGTTTACTTGTTTGTATCACTTTGGGCTTTATCGGTGTTCGGCAATTTCGCCAGCTTAGAAGAATGGTATACGGTGAGGCAGTTAAGTTTGTTTTATTGGGCCTTAATTTCGGCTGCAATATGTGTAGCAAGCACTTTATTTGGCTTAAAATACCACGACGATATTGCAAGGGAATTCGGCATTACTTTTCTCTTTATTAACCTCTATACACGCTACTTTGAATACTTCTGGGACAGTTGGCATAAAGCTTTGTTTTTTTCGGTCCTGGCAGCCTCGTTTTGGTTGATTGGGAGAAAAGCAGAAAAGATATGGAATGTAGAGTTTTTGAAATAATCGTCAACACCAATTTAAAGTGAAAAAACCATTCTTTCAATATATAAGATAAATATAAAAATGCAAGTTGAAAAGCAAAACTTATATACAAAGGTTATTAAACTGCTTAAACAAGCGAGGCACAATGTAGCACAAACCATTAATAATACAATGGCTACTGCTTACTTCGAAATTGGCAGAATGATTGTTGAAGAAGAGCAACAGGGGAAAGAAAGAGCAGAATACGGTAAACAGATTTTAAATGAACTTTCTGAAAAACTAGTTGCTGAACTTGGCAAAGGTTTTTCAAAAAGAAATTTAGAACAAATGCGCCAATTTTATTTAACTTATTCAATTGCGCAGACAGTGTCTGCGCAATTGGGAAAAGATCAGACAACCCCTGATAAAAATGAAGAAATTGCCGACATTGCATCTCGTAAATCTAAAATTCAGCAGAAAGTGTCTGCTGAATTCAAACTTACATGGTCTCACTACCTCAAGTTAATGAGAATAACCAATGTAAACGAACGCAATTTTTACGAAATAGAAGCATTCAAAAACAATTGGAGCTTACGCGAGTTGCAGCGCCAATATGATTCAGCATTATATACACGTTTAGCGATAAGCAAAAACAAGGAAGAGATAAGATCACTTGGCCAAAAAGGACAAATAATTGAAAAAAACAAGGATTTAATAAAAGACCCTTATGTACTGGAATTCCTAGGACTACCAGAGCAAAGTTTTTATTCAGAAAGTGATTTGGAGCAAAAATTAATTGATAAACTAGAACATTTCTTATTAGAACTAGGTAATGGTTTCACCTTTGTAGCCCGTCAAAAAAGAATAACTTTCGAAGAAAAACATTTCAAAATAGATTTGGTTTTCTATAACCGTATTTTAAAGTGTTTTGTACTTATCGATTTAAAAATCGGAGAACTAAAACATCAGGATATTGGTCAGATGCAGATGTACGTAAACTATTTCGACAGAGAAGTAAAACTTGAGGATGAAAACAAAACCATCGGTATTATCCTTTGTCAAGATAAAAGTGAATCTGTAGTAAGATATACACTGCCGGAAAACAATGAACAAATTTTCGCAAGTAAGTATTTAACTGTTTTACCGAGCGAAAAGGATTTCATTAAAATCATTGAGAATTAATAAAAATGAAAATATACCAGCAATCCTTAGCACTGAGAGAAAGAAAAAGAGGTTTCCATATCATTACTGATGAGATTGAGGATGCCCTGCCTCAAATTGACGAGATTAACATTGGTATTTGTCAGGTTTTTATCCAGCACACCTCGGCCTCACTTACGATTAACGAAAATGCAGACCCTACAGTGAGGGTAGACTTTGAAATGTTCTTTAATAAAACGGTAAAGGAAAACGATCCTGATTATGAGCATGATTACGAAGGATCGGACGATATGCCTGCCCATTTAAAATCGGCACTTTTAGGTAGTTCCGTAACCATCCCGATCAAAAATGGCAGATTGGCGCTTGGTACCTGGCAGGGAATTTACCTTTGCGAACACCGCAACCATGGAGGACAAAGAAGATTAATTATTACTGCCTGGGGAGAATAAATTATTATTTTTTCACTTCTTCCATAATTTCAGGATGATTATCCTGTATAGATTTTCCGTCCATTTCTACTTCAATTTCTTTGGTGGTAACCGCATAATGAGAAGGGTAAATCTCAGATCCAAAAGCAACTGCGTAAGCCTTGGTAAACTCAGCACCAAAATATAAAATGATAGAAGAGTAATAAGTCCATAAAAGCACCACAACCAATGAGCCCGTTGCACCATAAGTACTTCCCACATTACTTTGCCCAATATAAATTGAAATGGCAAATTTGCCGATCATAAATAGTATTGCAGTAACTATTGCTCCGGCAATTACATCGCGCCATTTTATAATTGCATCGGGTAATACCTTAAATATTACGCCAAATATTAATGAAATAACAGCCAGGGTTACAATTTGATTAACAATATAAAACAAGATAACAGATACTTCGGCAAAGCGGGCCTGCAAACGGTTACTAAACGCATCAAGCACAGATGTAACCGCTAAAGAAACCAGTAATACAAAACCTAAACTAATAATTACCGAAAAAGACAAAAACCTATTCTGTAACATCTTTACCCAGCCCCTTTTAGGTTTTGGTTTTAAACCCCAAATAGTATTAATCGAATCCTGAATATCGCCAAAAACGGTAGTTGCTCCAATGAGCAGGGTGATGATACCAATAATTAAAGCGATAGTGCTTTTCCCATCCAGATAAGCATTCTTGATTAATTGCTGTAAAGAAATGGCTGATTCTCTACCTAAAAACCCTTCGAGCTGGGCATAAACCTGTCCTTCGGCCATTTCCCTCCCTAAAAATATACCGCATAACGAAATAATAACCACAAGTAGTGGCGCCATAGAAAACACCGTATAGTAAGCTAACGAGCCGCTGAGCTTCGTTACTTTGTGGTCATTAAACCCTGTAAACGATGCTTTTAAAATGCTCCATATTCCTTTTAAAGTGATTTTATTCTTTGCCATAAATAAACTATTTAAGATGAGACGTCCTAAACTTAAACCGCTTATTTTTTGAATTGTTTGTTAATTAATTAACGAAGGCAAGGAAATGAGGAAATCAAATGCAACAAAAAAGCTCCGGTTTTAGTCGGAGCTTTTTCTTTATCGATAAGTGATTTTAGCTTTATTTGGCCTTAATCCATGAAGCTAAATCATTAACCAAGGTTTCGGATACGCTTACGGCTGCCTGATATTGAGCCATGGTACCTTTTTCGGTTTGTGAACTTAACAGGTGATTTAAATCAGGATAAAATTTAAGAACCACGTTTTTCTTTTTATTTAAAGCAGCGCTCCATAAATCAAAATCTACTTTACCTACCTGAAAATCATTGCCTCCCTGCAATACATATATTTTAGGCTTCGAAAGGCTTTTTGCTACAGCAACCTGATTGTAGGTATTTAAATCTGTCCAATATTTTGCAGGCAATCCTAAAATTACAGAATCAGGTTTTATGGTAGTTCCCAACTGCGAAATTCTGCTTTTATTAATTTCCACATCAGCATCTGCCAATTGTTTTTTAAAGGCAGCTGTTGTATCATTAGCCTGATCGAACATGTACTTATTCTGATCAACAATAATATCGGTTAATTTTCTGGCAGGTGCCGCAGCTAAAATAATTCCTGCTAAATCAGGTGTAAGTGTTGCTATTTTTGGTGCTAACATTCCGCCTAAACTATGACCGAATACATAAACCGCTTTAGGATTAGCGCCAACAACCGTTTTTGCAAGCGCAATAGCTGCAGTTGCATCATCCAGTACCTCTTCTTTTACGGTAAAAGTCTTATTAAATTCGTTAGGATAAATTAAAGTTCGTTTTACATATCGAACTGAAGCAATGCCTTTGGAGGCTAAACCGCCAGCCAAATCTTTAAAAGGCTTATTCACACCAACAGTTTCATCCATATCAGCAGGTCCAGAGCCGTGTACAAAAACCACTACAGGGAAATTTTTAACATTTTTTGGGGTGGTGATAATGGCTGCCAATTGTTTTCCTGCAGGGCCAATATATACCGACTTTTCCTGGTATAAACTGGTATCTACATAAGTCGGTTTTAAATAAGTGGACGATTTTCGGGAAGGTGCCAGAAAGATTCCGACAATTTTCTGTTGTTTATTAAATCCTAAAATAAAGTTCTGATCACCGTTAGCAAATTTACCTTCAACCGTTACTGCGAAAAACTCGCCCTGGGCTTTACTTTGAACGGCATCTAACGATTCTGCCTTTCCATATTTTGTTCCAATATCTCCCCAAAGCTTCTTTAAGTTATCTTCCGTTAATTTCGTTTTCAAGGTATCATCAAAGAAAGCGTGGGCATCTTTAAATTTCTCCTCCTGTAACAGTTTAAAAAAGTCGTTTGCACCGTTAAACAGCTGGATCACATTTTGAGAAAATGCTGAAGTGGTAAATAATAAAGCGATTATGAATAAAAGGCTCTTTTTCATTCGTGTAATATTGTTTTAGGGTGATTAAACCATATGATTCCGCATTAAATCTGGAATCATAATCGTTTTATTGTTGTGTTTGGTTGCAATACCCAAAGTTAACAATATTTGGTTCTGAAAAGTCTCTAATTAAACTAACCATTTAGGTTTAACTATTTTTAACATTTGCTCTAATTTTTTTCCATAAAATGTAAGGAATAAACATAATAATCAAAGCAACAAAATCGTTTAGAGATGTTTTCAAGAAAATTACTGGTTTAACACCGATTGAGTACCGGAATAAATACCATAAAGCCGTACCTGTTTTGCAGGTTTAACTGCATCTTCAGAAAAAAACAAAAAAAACTAAGTTGTACACAATATATTCTATTTACAGCGTTTATGTATGTGAGAGCGTTAATTTAGATGACGGGGATACTGCCTAAGGGTGGAATCCCCGTTTCTTTTTTTGGCAAAAATGCAAAGGGCATGGAGCAAAGCCCATAGCGATCAAAGCTCGAAGCTCCGTGCCCTATGCTACTAAGCAAAAAAAGGGACATTGTTAAAAAATGTCCCTTTTTAAGATATATGATAGAGTTAAGAATTTTAGCTTTGCTTATCAGTAAAATCAACTGGTTTCTTTTCAAAATACTGATCGAAATTTTGTGCTTTTTTAGGTTTTAAAATTACATACAGTCCTAAGCCGATTAATGCCATTGGAATACTAATCCTAAACAGATCAAAATCAAATATGTTTATCGCTCTAAAAGTGAATAAGCCACCAATAATCGTCAATGCCAACCAGCTGCTTCCCTTAAAATCTTTACGATAACCCATCCACAACCCTATACCTAACATAATGGTGTGCCATTTCAAAATCCAGTGTGGAACGTCTATTCCTGAGTTTCTTAATAAGAATACCGAACCGATAGCGATAATTAAAATGCCTAGACCAAATTGTTTATCTGCGTGATTTTTTTTGATTAAATTTTCCATGACCGTTTGTTTTTATAATTCAAATGTATCACGAATAGCAATGCTGGGGAATGGCTTTTCCCTTAGTTGTGTTGTTTTATCGGTGAGTGAAATAAAATTATCGGTAAAAATTTATGGCGATTTAAGAAAAGAAAAAATTATCGGTGAAATTATCAGTTTTGCCACGTGAGTACCAAGAAGACGGAATTAAAACTTAATAACCTGAGTTCGATTAATGTTTAAAAATTAATGTACTTTATTAGGACGAATTAGCTAACCGTTTCGTCATGCTGAACCGATAGCTATCGGATTTATTTCAGCATCTTTCCTATTAAACCGCCATGCTATAAAGACCCTGAAACAAGTTCAGGGTGACGACCGTTCATGTAAGGTGCCAAATAACCCAAATTAAAGCACATTATTAATCGAACTCAGGTTAATAATCTACAAATAAACCAATGCCTAATGAACCAGTGAACCAACTATCATTCGAAAATGACGATATCCGCCCCTTCGCTCATGATTACTTTTGAAGTAATGTTAATGAATAAGCCATGTGCCAATAACCCGTTAATTTGATTGAGGTTAGCAGCTAATTTTGCTGGATCATCAATGAGGCCAAAATCGGCATCGATAATCAGGTTTCCATTGTCGGTAATAAATGTTTGGCTTTCTACAGTTCTCAATATGCCCTTTCCACCAAGTTTATTAATCTGATCGGATACATATTGATAGGCTAAGGGTATTACTTCGATTGGCACCGTAAAAGCACCCAGCTTTTTTACTTTTTTAGAAGCGTCGGTAATGATGATGGCATTTTCACTAAGTGAAGCAATTATCTTCTCTCTAAACAGTGCCCCGCCTCCGCCTTTAATCAGATCGAGTGATTCTGTAAATTCATCTGCTCCATCAATACTGATATCAATTTTGCTTAAGTGCCCAAGGTCAAGAATTTCGATGCTCAAAGATTTAGCGAGTTCTTCTGTTCGGATGGAGCTTGCTGCAGCCTTTATCTTAAGCCCTCCTTTTACACGTTTACCTAACTCTTTAATGGCAAAAGTTGTAGTAGAACCAGTGCCCAGGCCAACTATATCACCATCTTTAACAAATTTTACTGCAGCCAGGGCAGCTGCTAGTTTTTCTGCATCTTGTTGAGTTTTATCTATGGTTGCCATAAAGTAAAAATAGGTTTAAATGATAAACATCGCAAAAATGAAAAAAATATTACTGCTAATGCAATAAATCGTTTTTATAGCGTTAATGTATATGAGAGCGTTAATTTAGATGATGGGGATTCTGCAATAGTGGAATCCCCATTTCTTTTTCTAATTCCTTTTCTAGGCATTTTGTCATCCTGAGCGTAGTCGAAGGATCTTTTCATTAATAGACCCTGAAATATATTCAGGGTGACGAACTATCGTATAGATTTCTCTATTCCATTACACTCCAGTCGAGGGCTTACGGTGATTGAACTGTTTTTCACAGACTAAGGCAAAAAAATTTTACTCCTAATGCAATAAATCCCATTTACAGCGTTTATGTATATGAGAGCGTTAATTTAGATGATGGGGATTCTGCAATAGTGGAATCCCCATTTCTTTTTATTCTTATTCAGAATCATTTGAATCTCCACCACTCCCAGCACCGCTATCATCATTATTACCTGATCCAGGAGGCTTTGATATTATATTTCTTGTTGGCTGATACCCTTCATTTAGTTCAGTATAGTGCCTTTCCCCTTTGTATACTCCTTTATCATGTTTAATATCATGCTCCGATGGTTTGTGAATCGGTTTTTTTTCATTTTCATGTTTTTTTGACATAATTACTCTCCTTTTAAAAATTCAATTGTTGCAATATTATCACCCAAAATCAACATTCCATTGTTATTAGGTACTTCAGTGAATTTATTCTTTTCGTCTACTGAATACAAATTTTTGATGTATAAGGATTCCTTTTGAGGAAAATTAGATGCGAAAGAGCCAGCCTGAAAACATCCGCCGATTCTTTTCCCATCCTTTAAATTAACAATAACCCATTCTGGAGATCTATGTTTAAAAAAATGATCCCATGCTGTTTTATCAAGCCCTAAAGTGTGGTCCTTAAAAAAATCAGTCTCAGAAAGTTTTTTCCAAAGCCAAGGATACACGCATGGTGCAATAATTAAAATCCAAATCAAAGATATATAATGCTTATAGTTCTCTTCAAATAACCAATCATTATGTATTGATAAATATATTAGCCAAGAATTTAACAAAAGATTGAGTATGCTAAATCCTACTATTTCCATTAAATTTTTTGAAAAATCATACTTTTCATCCGCGACGATTAAATGATAAACTTTTATCATTAAAAACCCAGGGAAAAACAATATAATAAATAAACCTAAATTTTTGATGTCAAAATTCTCCATGCAATATTGAGTTAGCGTTTAAATAAATATATGAAATTAATTTTGGGAGATTACGTTAAATTTACTTATTCTGCTTTTTACAAGTTACTGATTAATCAAAATGTAGACAATTAATTCATAGGGGAAAAAAAATCACTCATAATGCAATAAATCCTATTTACAGCGTTTATGTATATGAGAGCGTTAATTTAGATGATGGGGATTCTGCAATAGTTGAATCCCCATTTCTTTTCAGCTATTTTAGCGTCCTAATAGGCGAATCGTCATTGCGAGCAGGCTTCTTCAGCCGACGAAGCAATCTTACAACGATCACTATTATAGCCAAATAAAATTGCTTAGTAACTCATAATGATGGAATTTTCTGAGAATAGATTTCTCCACTTCGCTGCGCTTCATCCGATAGGTATCGGATCGAAAGGACGACTACACGCAATGACTGAACGGTCACTCACAAATCATGGCAAAAAAAATCACTCATAATGCAATAAATCCTATTTACAGCGTTTATGTATATGAGAGCGTTAATTTAGATGATGGGGATTCTGCAATAGTGGAATCCCCATTTCTTTTATAACAAAAAACGGCTGGTATTTCTACCAACCGTTACCTAACAATCAACTTATTTATTTAAAGAGTTTATCCAGGCTGCAATTTTTAAAGCTTCTGCTTTGGTTACTTGCGGCATTGGAGGCATTTCTGTTGAGTAACCCGGCCAGTTTTGTGGTTGTGGATTGTGGATCAACTGAAATATTTTCTCCGGTGAATATTTACGTTTTGCAATTTCTACGAAAGGTGGGCCAATCTGCCTTTTGGTTTGATTATGACAGGCCAGGCAAGTGTTTTTAGTTAACAATCCTTCAACCTCTTTAAAAGTAGGTGCTTTAGTCGTAGTTGTAGGCTTAGCCGGAGTTACCGCTCCTTTTGCTTCAGGAGCTTTACCAATAATACCTTTTGGCACTGCCGTTTTTTTAGCGGGGGCGGTCGCTGGTGTTGCCGAGTTCCTGGTACTTACTTCACTTGTAGAAAGTTTATTTCCATCAGGAATCTGGTTCAAGGTGTAATAAGCTACCGGATGAACTAAAGAATAGAAACCGTCCTGAGATCTTAAACCATCTAACGTTAAGGTATGGATATAATATTGGCGTAGGTTTTTCACAATAATTCTGGCTTTTAAACCATCTGCTGAAACTTTAACCCCCGAGATTTTTAATTTTTCGGTGTTTACCGGAGGCGATCCATACACAGGGTGATATTTGTAAATAAAGCTTTCCGCGTCATATGAAGCTAAATCTTCGGCCGATTTACGATCAACAGGCATAGTAAACTCTACTTCAAAACCATCCGGCATTGCCCTTACAGCTTTCATTTCGAAAGGGGTTTTGTTGTTGTACACCAATCTTTCTAAACCTTCGTTGGCATCACCCGCCGATCCCCAGCCACGGTTGGTTTCTCCAACAAATAGTGAGCCATCAGTGCCCCACTCTAACCTCAATACTCCTGAACGGAAACCTTTACGGAAAAGGAAAGCGGCACCTTGTTCTTCACCTTTCACCGTCTCCATAAAAATTCTTGAAATAATACTCATTCCCTGATCGCCAACTAAAATCTGACCAGCGAACGGGCCAAATGTATTTGCAGGAATTTTAACAGGTTCGGCAGAAGAAATACCCAAAATACCGTAAGGTAGCCAAACTGATGGCAAACGCAATTCAGGGAATACCTTTTTCATTTCGAATAAGGTTTTAAACGTTTCATTTACCCTATTCTCTGGTTTAATGTATCTTCCTTGTTCGTTTTTGGTTCTACGCTCGTCTATTTGCGAGTAAAAGAAATCTGACTGCAGTTTAACAGGAGAGTTAGGCAGGTTAGTCCACCGTAAACTGGCCGGGTGTCCCATAAAATCACCTTTGTTTACTTTCCATAAACCACCTGAACCTACCCAGTCGCCCTGGTTTTCGGTATAATAAAACTGACCGTCAATACTACCAATACCCGCTGGTGAACGGAAACCAGCAGCATACGGACTCATTTTACCATCTTCGGTAATGTTCATGGCCCAACCACGCATCGGCACACGACTTTCTGCACGCCACCATTCTTCATCGCCAAAGGCTACGTTTGCGGTAACCATAAAAGTACCATCAGGCATTATTTTGGGACCAAAACTATATTCGTGGTAGTGACCGCTTAAAGGCCATGCATAAATGGTTTCGTACACATCGGCTTTGCCATCCTGATCTTTATCGATCAATTTGGTCAACTCGCCGCGCTGCGCTACGTAGATTGCACCATTTTTATAGGCAATGCCCAAAATTTCGTGCAAACCATAAGCAAATCTGCGCCAGTAGGGTTTAGCACTTGTGGGATTTTCTACGATGTACACTTCTCCCCTACGGGTAGATACGCCTAAATCGCCATTTGGTAAGGTAACCAGTCCACCAACTTCTAAAATCGGGCCTTCGGGCACGCGTACTTTATTTATCCTGAAAAAATCTTCTTCTTTCGGTGTTTCTTGTGCAAAAACTGTAGTAAAGCTAAAACTTAATGCCAGTATTGCTAATTTTTTAAATGTATTTCTCATTACTATCACAATTAAAACAAAATGGTATAATTCAACTTACTTCCAATGGCTGCAATAATTTCCCATTTGCCATCAGTATTTCTAATAACCGGTTTTGCGGTGCCTTCACCAAGCTGTATGTAATACGCTTTATCATCAATTAAATACAAACCTTTGCCAGCTTCTTCAATGTTTGAAGCAGTAGCCAAAAGGAAATACAAATCTTTTGATGGTTTATCAACAGTAATCTCTCGGGTTAAACCTTGCCCATTTTCCATTACTTTTACCGCATCGGTAACATTTGTTCCGTTAATGATGTACTTAAACTCCGGACGATCCTGTTTATCCATTACATAACCCTTGGTTTTAAAACCAGTGCCAGCCGTGTCGGCAATCCAATTAGCCTTGTCGTTTGCTAACTTTGATATGGCCAGAACAGGTTTTTTGGTGAAGCGGGTAATACTGCCCAAAGCACGTGAGGTACCGTTTCCGCGGCCATCCCACATTGGTGTAGCATCAATAAAATCACCATGCCATCCCTGTAATAATGTACCATTATCCAAATCGTAGCTATAGGCAACCTTTTCTGGTCCGCCTACCGAAATAGCGTGTACCGAGCGCACTCCAGGTGCAACATCTACAAAACTTCTGATCATATTGTTGCTAGCTGCTTCAATATAAATTGGGTCGGCACCATCGTTTTGGTTTGGTTTTGGAATTTCTGATAGTTCAGTGATTTGAATATTTCTGAACGCTACCGAACCATGATCGCCTTGCAAACGTAAAGGTCCTTTTGCTTTTTCAGCTCCTGCAGCCCCTCTGGTTGCGCCAAATAATTCAACATTTTCATGAATCAGTACACCATTTAGTTCTGCACTGATGATTTTAGCATTTTGCGTTTTTTTTCCTGATGCATCAAATTTTGGCGCCTGGAAGATAATTTTAATGTGCTGCCATAAACCTGGCGCTTTACTTGCATTCTGACGGGGAGCAACACCACCAAATCCTTTCTCGGCTTCGGGTTTGCTATCGTCCCAGCGTTGATAAATACCACCATTGTTTGATGATGTAGCATTTTTTAACCCCCATGCATCGTCAATCTGGATTTCATAATTACCTTGAAGATAAATACCAGAATTTGTTCCTTTTGCTGTTAAATAATCTAATTCTACCGCTACATCACCATATTCATTTATGGTGTATAAATCGGATCCGGCTTTTTTTGCGGTAGATTGATTAACCAAAATCCCTTCACCTTTTGTTATTTTTAAAACATTTTCGGCGTTTAGGTCAGCCACTACATTTTGGGCCAATGACCATGAATTTGAAGGACTTTTAAAGGCTGAAAGATCTTTGAGATCAATACGCTGGCCGAATGCCAACAGGGTTCCAAAAAGCCAGCAAATGGCTGTAAAACCCGTCTTTGAGACGTGGATGTTCATATATTTGGTTTGTTAGTTTTAGCCATATCAAGGCCAATTATTACTTTAAAAATCAGACTGTATCATAAAGTGTAAACTAAATCTGTCTTTCGACAGGCTCAGGATACGACCCTATTTTATGATACAGTCTTTATTTTTTTCTATTTTTCTGTTGATAATGAATAAGGGAAATCAACTGGATTTGAACCTCTGGTTTTATTCGGCATTGCGGTCATATTGAAATTTAATACTGCACCTTTTTGCAAACCACTGTGGCTGATCCAGTTTTTAGAATATGGTTTACCATTCATTTGCAATGACTGAACATAACGGTTGTTATCGCTATTGGCTGCTGCATTAATTACAACAGTTTTACCATTTTCTAAAGTAATCGTTACCTTTTTAAATAAAGGAGCACCTAAAACATATTGATCAACCGCTGGTGTTACCGGGTAAAAGCCCATTGCCGAGAAAACATACCAGGCAGAAGTTTGTCCGTTATCTTCGTCACCGCAATATCCATCCGGAGTAGCTTTATACATCCTGTTCATGGTTTCTCTTACCCAATACTGCGTTTTATAAGGCGCGCCGCCGTAGTTGTACAGGTAAATCATGTGTTGGATAGGTTGGTTACCATGAGCGTACTGGCCCATGTTTGCAATCTGCATTTCGCGGATTTCGTGAATTACACCACCGTAAGCACTCTCATCAAATACCGGAGGCATCGAAAAAACTGAATCTAGTTTGGTTACAAATTTACTATGGCCGCCCATTAATTTGGCCAAACCATCAACATCCTGAAAAACAGACCAGGTGTAGTGCCAGCTGTTGCCTTCTGTAAATGCACCGCCCCATTTAAATGGGCTGAACGGGCTTTGGAAAGTTCCATCCTGATTTTTGCCACGCATTAAACCTGAAGCCGGATCGAAAAGATTCTTGTAGTTCATAGCTCTTTTCTTGTAAATATCGATTTCTGATGCTGGTTTACCCAAAGCTCTTCCTAACTGATAAATGGTAAAATCGTCGTAAGAATATTCCAAGGTTTTAGCTGCATTTTCATTCTTTTTCACATCGAAAGGTACATAACCCAATTCGTTGTAATATTTAACACCATCACGACCAACGGCTTCCATCGGACCTTCGTTGTTTGCACCATGTTTTAATGCCTGCCATAACGTTTCGATGTCGTAACCACGCATACCTTTAATATAAGCATCAGAAACTACCGAAGCAGAGTTATTACCTACCATAATGTTTGCGTAACCCGGACTGCTCCACTCTGGCAACCAACCACCTTCTTTGTAATCGTTGATTAAGCCTTGTTGCATTTCCTTATTAATTGAAGGATAAACCAGATTTAAGAAAGGATATAATGCTCTAAAAGTATCCCAGAAACCTGTTCCGGCGAACATGTAGCCCGGTAAAACCTGCCCGTTGTAAGGACTCCAGTGAACGATCTGGTTTTGTGCATCGATTTCGTATAATTTATTAGGGAAGAATAAGGTACGGTACATTGCCGAATAGAAAGTGCGGGTTTGATCAATCGTACCACCTTCAACCGCAATTTTACTTAAGGTTCTGTTCCAGGTTGCTCTGCCTTTTGCTTTAGTGGCATCGAAACCATCGTTAGCCAATTCTCTTTTTAGATTTAAATCGGCCTGCTCAAAACTGATAAATGAAGAGGCCACTTTTGCAAGTACCTGCTCGCCTTTTTGTGTAGCAAAACCAATAACAGCACCGGCATGATCGACAGTTAATTCTAAATCCTTGTCGTTAAGTTTTTTATCATCCCAGGTTTTAGCCAACTTGAAATCTTTGTTGAAATAAATTACAAAGTAGTTTTTGAAATTTTTAGGCAATGGACCACGGGCGTATTTAGTAGTATAACCAATAATTTTTCTTTCTGCAGGAATAATTTTAATGTAAGAACCTTTATTCTGCGCATCCACTACCACATAAGCACTATCCGTTTTAGGGAAAGTAAATCTGAACTGAGCAGCACGTTCTGTTGGGGTAATTTCGGTGGTTACATCAGCATCTGCTAAATAAACACTGTAATAATATGGTTTAGAAACCTCTGCTTTATGGCTAAACCAACTTGCACGGTCATCATCAGTAAATCTTAATTTGCCGGTAACAGGCATAATAGAAAAAGCGCCGTAATCGTTCATCCAGGGCGAAGGCTGATGTGTTTGTTTAAAGCCGCGGATTTTGTCGGCATCGTAAACATAGGCCCATCCATCTCCGTTTTTACCGGTTTGTGGCGACCACATATTCATTCCCCATGGCAATCCGATTGCCGGGTAGGTATTTCCATTTGATAGATCTGGTTTTGAAGCTGTTCCCATCAATGGGTTAATCCAATCTACCGGATCTGTGATTTTGCCAATTGTTTGCGCGAAACTGGTTGATGCCGCGACACTCAATAAGGCGATAAATAATCTTTTCATTTGTTGTGTTTGTGTTTTATGTGCTTGTATTTATTTTTAAACTTGAGAATTTTTAACATAATCTGCCCAAAGTGCATCTAAATCTTTACCTGTTAATTTTGTCCAGATATTTTTGGTATAGGTATGGTCTCTTAAAGAAGCATCAACGGTTTTGATAATTCCTGGCTTTACACTTTTTTCCATCCAGGCGAAAAAACCTGCAGTAATGCGGTAACTGTTTGTATAGCTGTGATCTGGTTTCAGCGCAGGAAGTGACCATTTAGCGCCTACATTGTCTACACCAAATTTATAGCGCGCATAATCTGCAATACCTTCTGTTAACCAACCTGGCCCAACGCTCCGTCCATAATCCTGCACAATGTGCATTACTTCGTGGGTAACCACGTCAATATCTTCGGGATGTTTAATCATCCACATGGAACTGAAGGTTACTTTTCCATCAGCAGTTGCGGCAACGCCATCATAAGCAGTATCAACAAAAAACTTTACCATTTTTATGGTTGATGGATTGTATTCTTTTGCCAGTTTTGGATAAACCTCGAAAAAGGTCTTAATTAAGCGCTTTTTTAATTGTGGATCCAGCGCCGCAAAATTGCTTTCGAACGATAAGGTGTAACCGTTCTTTTTAGTAATTTCCTGTGCTTTTAGTTGCAATGAAAATGCTGAAACTAGCATTACAAAAATCGAAAGAATAGCTGTTTTTTTCATTTATCTGTGTTATTATTATTTTGGTTAGCGTGTTTAGTTCTGCAAAATAAATATAATATGTAAAACGTTTTAGTAAATGATCAAAAATTTTACTTTAGTGATGATTATTTTTACAAACGCGTACTGGAGGAGTGTAACGGAGTCGAGAACCATGATTGCTTAGCGAAGCTAAATCTGTTTAAATAGATCTCTCCATTTCACTGCATTCCAGTCGATGACGATCGCTTTGTTAAGTTGTCATCCTGAGGGTTAATAATTTGCTTAAAATCAATATGAGTGACCTATAATTGTCTTCTCTTATCCCGTGGCGCGGTCTTGCCTCGCCTCGCCGCCGCCGAAGGGCTCTTTCTTTTTGGCATCAAAAAGAAACAAAAACTGCCGGCTGAAAATTTTTCTTTCGAAGCCAGTTGTTCGGCCAGAACAGTGCAGCCCGAAAAATTTGTTAGGCCGGATTTAAGTAGAACGGAGGTACCGTGCTAAGGCCTAGCTTGATGGAAATACAAAAGCAGCTAAGTTATTTGATTAATAATGATTTGTAAATAACGTCAATGGTAGCGGAGTCGAAGGATCTCCATTCTTCTGCTTTTCGTCCGATAGCTATCGAGATGACGACCGTTCTATGTAAATCTTTTTTGTAATGTTCCTCCTAAAGAGAAGTCAAGTTTTATGGCAAGTGTGCTATTTAAAACTTGACTTCTCTATAATTACTTTTTGCTGCTATAAGTAAGGCTTACTTTTTGTGGCTCTTTACTATAATCTTCCCAAAGCTGATCTAGTGTTTTTCCGGTTAAGGAAGCCCACGATTGTTCGCTGTACTGGTGTGCCCTTAATTGCTGGTCTAATGCAGCAATTAAACCAGGTTTTACATTTTGCTCCAACCAGGCAAAAAAGCGCGCGGTAATCCGGTAACTATTGGTGTAACTCTGTTTTTCATTATAGGCTGGCAAACTCCATTTAGAACCTACATTATCTACGCCATATTTATAGCGCACATAATCGGCTATTCCTTCAGTTAACCAAACCGGGCCGGCACTATAGCCATACCCCTGCACAATATGCATGGTTTCGTGTGTTACCACATCAATATCAGTTGGGTGTGCTTTCATGTAACCAGCACTAAATAAAATTCTATTTCCGCTTGCTTCTGCAACTGCTTTATAAGCTGTGTCTACCACAAAAAGCACATCGTGTGTAGATTTATCGTTAAATGTTTTAACCAAAGTTGGATAGATTTCGAAATAAGTAGCAATTAAATTCTTCCTTACTGCTGGATCTAAATTCGGGTCTTTGCTGATAAATGTTAATTCATAACCTTTGTGTTTTTCTTTACTGTAAGAAACCCAGTTTTTTGAAAGTGCTGTAAATAGTTCCTTTTGGATTTTCTTTTGCGATTTATTTTTAACCCATTTACTGTTAACTTTAATTTCTCCGGCTTTGGCCTGTATTGTTGGTATTTCTTCTGTTACTAAATCTAACACTACATTTCTTTTAGTACGGTATCCATCTGCCTGGGCAAATTTTGGGTAAACCTGAAAAAAAGCTTCCTTAAGTTTGGCATTTACGATGGCGTTGGTTGCGCTATCTTTATCGTTAATAGTAATTTTGTATTCTCGTTCTCTATTTTGGGCGAAAGTATGAGCGCCTATAAAGGATATCGATGCAAATATTAATAACTTCTTAATCATATTTTTTGTGTGGGTATTGAAAACAGAAATGATCTTGCTGTTGGCAAAATCATTTCTGTAGGTTTATTATATTGTAATTTAATAAGTGATGGCTGGAAAATCGGTTTTGGCCTTGGCAAGCATTGGCGCCCAATCTGCTCCTTTTTCATCTTTTGATCCAAAAGCCGTTAATGCCAATGGTGCCAAATCTGCTTTCGCTGCACCGCTCCAAAAGTGAATAAATTCACCAAAATTCATTTTCCTGGTATATTGTTGATAGCTTTTACCTTGTACAGTGAGTTGTTGTTTAGGAAATTGTTGAGACAATAAGGTAAAGAAACCATTTAAAACTTTTGCTTTACCATAGTTATCATAAATTGGAAGAAACCAATTTTTGAACCACTGTGTTCCTGCCTTAGGGTAACTGTCGGTAACAGTCATCATTTTATTGTACCAACGTTGTGCATCGGCGGTTCTGTTTAAGCCTAAATACACATCGTATTGATAAATCTCCATCCACTTACTATCATGCCAGATATCGAAAGCCGGCGATTCTTTTACTTCTTTTGATGCGCCTTCTACGATATGGCCGATTTCGTGGGTAGACAAATCAATATCGTTATCAACGCCGGTAGTCCAGGCATCGAGACTGCTGGCTCCACAATCGGTTACGTTTCTATAATCATGCCCTGCGTCCAGATAAGTACCCGGATGACCTCCGCTGTATTTACCTGCGTGATAAATTACAAATAAGCGGCTATCATCTCCGAACTTTCCGTAAGTTTTTTTGGTATAGTTCCAGGCTTCTGCCATGTACGTTTTTGGCCAGGCAATAGTTGGTCTAACATCGCCATCGTAATAAACCACTACGCTGGTATCATAATAAACCCGGTTTAACAATTGCACATGCTCAAACCAGTGCTCCTTCCATGTTTTTGGTGGTGCATCTGGCGGATCTACACTTTCTGCCAAGTGCGGCGCGGGCTTTACAGTTTCTACTGGTGCTTTTTTACTGTTGCAGGCTAACACAGCAAATAGAGCAATTGCCGATAACGATAAAATATTTTTCATAGCGCTAGTATTAATATTTAAAAATAGCACCGGGTGTTTCACCCGGTGTATATGTATTTACCAGCCTGTATTTTGTACAATTACAGGAACTTTTTGAATTTCGCCATTTGGGATAGGCCATAAATAGTGTTTCTTTTGGAAAACCCTGTTTTCGGTAACCACTGGTGTAAAAAATCCTGGTGCGTTTTGGGTAATATTTAAACCCTTGATCTGCTTGTCGGTAGTTTCTGCAATTTTCCACTCCCTGGTATAGAAATAGCGGTCTAGTTCGAAAGCCAATTCAACACGTCTTTCCCTGCGAATCGCATCTCTCATATCGGTTGGTACAGGTAATGCGCCAGCACCACTTCCGTAAGGTGCTATACCCGCTCTAACACGGATCTTGTTCAAATAAATCAAGATATCAGGATCTGAAGGATTCGACTCCTGCAATGCCTCGATATAATCTAAATAGATCTCTGCTAACCTGATCATGGTAAAAATAGGTCTGCCCTCTGTCCAACCTGCAACAGTTAAGTGCTTTCTTGAGGTATAACCTGTTTTAGTATAATCGTTGTTGGCAATAGCATTTTTGCCGGCATTACCGTTAAATTCAAAACTAGTGATAATATTGGATGATGGATTGATCCACTTACGGCCGCTATAAGTAATATTTGCATAAAAACGAGGCTCGCGGTTAACATACATATTGCTAATTATCCTTGGTCCGTCCTGATCATTCGGATCTGGCGCCTGATAAGCCGAGGTACCATTTGCAGTATAAGCCGGATCATTTTCAATTGGTAACCCATTTGCTGTAAAATAAGCATCTACCAACTGTTGTGAAGGAGACAGAAAAGATCCGCCTTTATCGCCATCGGAAGCACCGTTGTGATTTGGTGCCAATGAATATTGATAAAGCGTAACATCACCTCCCCTACCAAAAATAATTTCTGAGTTCCAACCATTCAAAAATACATCTCTTGTAGCAATGAAAGCCCTGTTAAAAGCATTATCCGGCAAACCGGCAGGAGTAGCAGCAACATTATAAAGTGCATAATTTGCATAACGGGAATTGGTTAAAAATGCTTTTGCAGCAGTTGCCACTTTTGTCCATTTTGCAACATCAGCAGTTTGGCTGATTAATTGTTTACCATCCTGGTTTTTAAGGCTGGCATAATCGGTGTTTCCATTAAATAACGGACGTGCAGCGGTTAATAATGCTTTTATTTTGTAGGCATCAGCAACTGAAGCAGTAACATGTCCATAATCCTGGCTCGCTTGTGGTGTTGCAGGTAAACGCGAGCTTGCTGCCTCTAATTCGCTTACAATATAATCGATACATTCATCCATTGAATTACGTGGCTTACTGATTTCCGGTAGCGGAGCATCAGATGCGATTGGATCGTTGCCCAATAGAACTACAGGACCATACTGCCTCACTAAATAATAGTAATAAATGGCCCTTAAAGCCCTGGCTTCGCTGTAGTAACGGTTAACAATGTCAATTCCACCAATATTACAATCAGTACACCTGTTAACATTCGCCATAAAAGAACTGGCAGATTGGATTCCTTGATAAAACCTTTGCCAGTGGTAGTTTACCGCACCACTGGTTGCATCCCATGCACCCGAATTTACGTTCTCGCTAAAGTTAGGCAAGGTGTAATCCGCCTCATCAGAAGCAGCTGTCCACGGACCAATGTTTCCACCTGCTGACGGTGACCGGTCCTGATCCTGATCAGGAAGGGTAGAATAAACGTTTGCCAATGCCTGATCGACAGTAGACTTTTTTTCGTACATCTGATCGAAGGTTAGCCTATCATCAGGTACTTGATTTAAAAATTTCTTACAGCCATAATTACCAACAATCAGTAATGCGCCAACTGTATATATCAATATTTTTTTCATTCTTTTTATTTTAAAAATTAGCGGTAAGACCTAAAGAATAATTAGAGGTTAGTGGGTACCGTGTACCGTTATTCGTACCAAGTTCAGGATCCCAAAGCTTAAATTTACTAATGGTGAAAACATTATAACCTGTTGCATAAATCCTTAAGCGTTTAACACCAATGGATTTTATACCTTCTTTAAGTGTGTAACCTAAATCTGCATTTTTTAACCTCAGGAAGCTGATGTCGCGTTTCCACCAGGTACTCGTTTGATAGTTATTGTTATTTGTACCACCATAAGATAAACGGGGATAAACTGCATCCTGACGAGGATTTGTTGGTGTCCAGCGATCTGCAGCTACGGCGAGCATATTACCCAAACCACCCGAATTGGCAAATGAAGGAATGTTTAAAATAACATCAGCATTGTCTTGTCCCTGGAAGAACAAACCAAAATCGAAGTTTTTGTAAGTTAACGAGAACCCGAAACCATAGGTTGTGCTCGGAATATCTCCCCTGCCAATTATCGTCTGGTCAAATGAATCGATTTTACCATCGCCATTTAAATCTTTATACTTGATATCTCCAGGCATTAACGTACCAAATTGGGTTGGACTCGCATTGATCTCTGCCTGGCTGTCGAATAACTTTTCGGCAATATAACCAACACGTGTTGCAGCTAATACATTATAACCGCGTTGCTCCATCCAAGGATAAGGTTTCGGTGCCTGATCGTTCTCGATTACTTTATCTTTATTGTAAGTAAAGTTAGCTCTTAAGTTAAGCGACCAATCTTTACCGAATTGTGTATCATATTGGATGGTACCATCAATACCTTTGTTATCAACAATACCCAGGTTACCAATTGGTGTATTGGCCAAACCGATATAATTGGGTACCGTACCTCTACTGATAAACTGGTTCTTTCTTCTTTCTTTATAAAAATCGACGATTAACGATAAGTTGTTATTCAACGTTTTTAATTCAAATCCTAAATCCTGTTTACGGGTTTCAGCCCAGGTTACATCTACACCATAAGCCGTTACACCTAAACCGTTTGTTCCAAGATTTCCATTTTGGCCAAAAGAATAATCACCCGCATCACCAACTTTAGTTAAGTAGTAGAACCGTTGCCCTTCGTTATCTGCGTAACTATTGCCACTACCTCCACTACCCACAATACCGTCAGAATAACGGAATTTAACCATTTGAATAGCATTTTTAAGCGGTTCGAAAAATTTCTCACTCGAAAGCAACCATCCCAGACCAACAGCCGGAAAAAATCCATAACGTTTATTTGGAGCAAAGTTTTCTGAACCATTATAGCCCATGTTAAATTCAAAGAAATACTTATTATCATAAGCATAGGTAGCCCGACTTACTAAACCTTGTAAGCGGTAAGGAAGTGAAAGGGTTAGGTTAGGTGCAGAAGCTTTGGTATTATCATTTTGATTATACAACAATAAGCCGCTTACAGCATGTTTACCAAAGGTACGGTTATAATTAACAGCCCCTTCAAAGTACATTTTCTTATCGCCTCCATTGTCATAGTTGTAATTTAAAAAGTCTTGTCCCTGTAAAATTAAACCATATTTATAACCTGAATTTGGATCTCCGGGAGTAAGGTAAGGATCGCTAGGGTTAATTCTGTACAAGCTCTCTCTTTTAGTCCTGTTAATTCCATTGGTATTATTCACATCAAAAGAAAACATCGTTGTAACCGATAAACCAGGTGTTATTTCTTTTAAATCCTGTGTTAAACGGATATTTGAATACAACTGGTTGGTGTAACTGGTTCTATATCCATTTCTCGTAATATCACCATAAGGATTACGCTGATCGGCTTGCGGGCTGATACCAGGTAAACTGCCGTTTGGATAAAGCACTGGAAAAGAGGTAGGGTTAATTAAAAAGGCCTGACTGAAAATGTCCTGTGCAAGCAGGTTACTTGGGTAATTATTTTGTCCCAAAATACCCTTGATCCCTAAATCCAACTTGGTGGTACCAGTAATATCCCAGTTTAAGTTTGCACTAACATTATAGCGGTTATAGTTTTGTTTAACCGCAGAATTTACAGCTTCATCGGTTTTAAATAAACCATCTTCACCATAATAACCTAATGATACATAATATTTTGCATTGCTTACTCCACCGGACAAATTGGCTGTTGCTGATCTGTTTCTACCAAAATCGTTATAAATGGCATCAAACCAGTTTACATTCGGGTAAAGGATTGGATCGGTTCCGGCAGCAGTTTTTTGAACCGCATCTATCGAATATGCCGGCGTAAATGCACCTGCAGCGCCTCCTCTTAAATAATCAGAGTATTTGGCCTCGTTAGCTAAGTTCATGTAATCTACGCCATCAATCAATTGCGGTCTTTTGGTGAAACGGCTTATCCCTTCGTAGTATTCTACGTTAATTCTGGGTGAACCGGTTTTACCTTGTTTGGTGTTGATTAAGATTACACCGTTTGCACCACGGATACCATATACTGCTGTTGCAGCCGCATCTTTCAGTACAGTGAAGTTTTCTACATCGTAAACACTGATATCGTTTAAGTTACGGTTAGGAACACCATCAATAATCACAAGCGGGCTTCTATCGCCAGATGATAATGAAGATATACCGCGGATGAAAATATCTGATCCGGTGGCACCTGGCTCACCATTTCTTGATACGTTAATTACACCCGGGATACGACCTGCCAATAATTGACTCATACTGGAAACCGGTTGTTTCAAATCTGCAACGTTTACCGATGACTGTGCACCTACTAAACTTTCCTTTTTCTGCACACCGAAACCTACAATGGCAACTTCCTGTAAATCAGAACCTGTTGTTTCCTTTAAACGGATATCTAGTGTGGTTTGCGTGCCAACTGTAATTTCTTTTGTATCATAACCAACATAAGTTATAATCAAGATTGTATTTTGATCAGGAACGGTAATGCTAAACGCTCCATTTACATCTGCAGCAGCACTGGTAGAACTACCTTTTACTTTAACACCTGCGCCTGGCAATGGTGCACCAGTTTCATCTTTAATGATACCACGTATCACAATATCAGCCTTGGTTTGATTAACTGAAACCGAACTGTTTATATTAATCGCTGAAGCATGAGCTGTTGCGTAAAAACTACTGCTTAAAGCTAAAGTAAAAGCGATAGCCTTAAAAGCACAATCTTTAAGCCTGAGCCTGCCTCCAGTTAAATTTGTATTTTTTTTCATCATAAAATTCATTTGTTGTTAACAGATTACTGTTATAGGTCTATTGATCAGTTGAAATAGATTTATTGCCTAACCGCTTGAACCGGCTGAATAAATCTTTGTGTATCTTATTTACAGAAGTTGGATTGAAAGCTACTGTTGCTCCTCTGGCACTTCGATTACACGCCATTCTGACAACTGGAATAATGAACTGCTACCAATTGCTGTAATGCTCAACCTATAGTGCTTATACAAAACTTTGTTTTTGAAGCTATAGGTTTTCATCATGTTACGACCTGAAAATGTTTCGTCATTTCTGGTATCCAGATCTACCCAATTGGTGCCATCCAAAGAACCGCTTAATTTCCAGTTTTTCGGATCTCTGCCCGGAGCATCATTACCTGATGTTAAGGTGTAAGACGCAACCTGTTGAGGAGCAGGAAAAGATAATTGCAAATAAAAGTTGTTTTGGTAAGGGTTGATCAGGAATTTAGTGGCTGGATCGTTATCAACCACCTTTGCAGATCCTTCTGCACCTGCTGATCCTCCAGAACTCTCAATGTTAACAGAAAGTGCGGCTTTTGCCGTTACATCAACTTTGGCTTTCCAGGTAAAAAGATCTACCGAAGGGTATTCTTCTTTACCGCATCCAAAAAGTAAAACCAGGGCAGCACAGAGTCCGAAAGTACTCCTGGTAATTTTTAAAAGATTCATAATTGATTAATTTATAGTTTGGTGGTTATTAAAATGTGCAATAGTTAATCGCAGATCAATGAATGATCAGGAGTATAAAATTGATTTCAGGAGGAGTTAGATTATACAGAAGCTCATACACCTGCCTTGTGCGTCGGCTTCTTAAGTCGATAAAAAACATTGGTATTGCCAAAGACATGGCCAATTCTGGTCGGGTATTTTTTTGTTCATAAATGGGTTTTAGTTTGGTTTTGTTTGGTTTCCGTTGGAGACGGAAGAGAAATATTAAAATGTAAATTTTACTTCATTGAGATTCTCCTTTTATTTTTATATGAATAGATAGTTAGTTTGTAGAAATACTAAAACGTTTTAGTTATGTCTTATAAAAAAAAGCACTAATCTGCTGATCAACACTTCATGTAATAAAAGCAAATGTTTAATGAATAGAAACTAAAACGTTTTATTAAACAATAATAAGCATATTATTAATAAATCAAAAATTATTTTATTTTTTTTATCAAACTTAACTTCCTGAAATCGTAAACATTAGCCTAAACAGAGTATACTGCAATAAAAAAAACCTATGAAAAGCGCTGTTTTTTTAGGAAAAAAGAAAAAGCGGAGATATACCGCAGAATTACATTATGAAAATTGCAATTCTGCGGCTATATTAGAATAATTTTAAAATATTTTAGGATATTCTTTCAGAACAGGTTAAGTTAAGCTCAAATCGCAGCAGCTTGCAGCACCAATCAATGCTGCATGTTCCTTTAATTCTGAAATTTTAATATCAGTATCTATTCCATTGCCTTTTAATGTTGCAATTAATTCGGGAGCAAATGCATTAAAGGATTGCGCAATATTACCACCAACTATTACAGTATCTATTTTGTGCTTCTTGATAATGGGGATCAGGAACTGTGCCAGGTTATAACCAAATTCCATAAAAACCATTGTTGCAAAATGATTGGTTTCTACTATTTCAACCAGTTCTTTCACTCCATTTACCGTTTTGCCGCTAAGTTGATTAAAACGTTTTACGAACCAGCGTGTAGAAAGGTAATCTTCCGCAATTCCGTCTAAAAATTCGGAGTTCCAGAGGTCAGCATCAAAAGCTTTATCATTGAGACAAAGTGATGAGCCCAGTCCTGTACCGAGTGTTAAACCCAACACACTCACATTTCCTTTTGCAGCGCCGGCAAAAACCTCTCCTTGTAAAAAACCTGCCGCATCGTTTATAAAGTGGATATGCTCTGCAGGGATATCCAGTCTTTCAGATAGTTCTTCTTTTACATTGATCTGGTATAGTGATTTAAACTTATCCTGATCTTTAATTAATGAAATGCCTTCACTATAATTAAAGGGGCCCGGCATCGCTATTCCCACATTCCTATTGCCGTTTTTAATATTTTTAAAAGCTTTATTGATGATATCGCACCATGCCGATAAAATCACTTCTTTACTCTCCTGCGAATCCACAGGGCTACGCTTGATGGAATCCTTCACTAAAGTTCTTGTTTCCAAATCCACCAATGCGGCCGTAATATGCGAGCCGCCAATATCTACACCTAATGCAACAGGCTTTTCCATTCTATATATATTTCTGTTATCTATTCTTTATTAATCTGAACTAATCCGCCAAAAGTAGTAATTCAATATCTATTTACTGAGCGAAAATGGCTTATCTTCTTCCAATATCCCTCTATTTAACGAAGGTTTAACATTCATCTCCAATTTTAACACCCCTCCTTTTAACAAATCGCTATGGTTTATAAAATTTTTAGTATAATTTTTCCCATTTAAGCTTGCCGATTTTATATAAACATGGGCAACATCATTTGCAGGTGCTTCGATGACGAATTTTTTGCCATTTTCCAGGTTGATGGTTGTTTTTTTAAACATCGGGCTCCCTAAAACATATTCACCAGTACCTGGAGTTACGCTGTAAAATCCCAGAGCACTTAATACATACCACGAAGAGGTTTGCCCCTGGTCTTCGTCTCCCGGATAACCATTTTCTGTTGCATCATACAGTTTATGCATCACCTCACGGGCATAAAATTGCGCTTTCCAGGGTTGGTTGGCATAATTGTATAAATAAACCATATGTTGGATAGGCTGATTTCCATGTGCATATTGCCCCATGTTGGCCATTACCATCTCGGTCATTTCATGAATCATACCGCCGTACGAACCCACATTCACTTTATTGGATTCGCTGAAAACAGAATCTAGTTTTGAGATAAAATTGTTGTTTCCGCCCATCAAATTAATTAAACCTTTGGTATCCTGAAAAACCGACCATTGCCAATGCCAGGCATTTCCTTCGGTAAATGGACCTCCCCATTCGGTTGGATCGAAATTTGGCGACCACTTGCCTTCCGCATTCCTTCCCCTCATAAAACGGGTAGCCGGATCGTAAACATTTTTATAATTGAACATCGGCTTCTCGAAAACCTTCATGTAATGTTTATCGCCAATCATTTTGGCTAAAGTGTAAGCGCAATAATCATCGTAAGCGTATTCCAATGTTTTTGCGGTAGCTTCTCTATATTTTGGATAAGGAACATAACCCAATTGGTTATACTCGGTTACCCCATCCCTACCATTTGCAGGTCCCCAGGGTCCTTTGTTCATCGCTTCGTGGTAATAGGCATCCAAAGCCTTTTTCGGATCAAATGTTCTGATTCCTTTTGCCCAGGCATCGGCAAACAAAGAAATGGCATGGTTACCAATCATACTTCCTGCCTCGCTGGGAAATGACCATGAGGGTAACCAACCACATTGTTCGTAGGCATCCAACATGGCTTGCATATAACGGCCATGCATTTCTGGCTGGATCAGTGTATTTAGTGGAAACTGCGCCCGGAAGGTATCCCAAAAACCCGTATCAGTAAACATATAGCCATCGTGCACTTTACCATCATAAGGACTAAAATAATATGGTTTTCCGGCTTCGTTTATTTCATAAAACTTTCTGGAGAATAAACTTGCCCTAAAAAAGCAGGAATAAAAAGTTTCCATATCTGCCTTTGAGCCGCCTTCTACTTCGATCTTACCGAGAGATTTATTCCATACCGCAGCAGCATTGGCTTTGGTATCTTCTAAAGTCTTATCATTGCCTAGCTCTCTTTTTAAATTAAGTTCGGCTTGTTGCAAACTGATGTAAGATGAAGCAGTTTTTACCTGCACCTTTGTACCTGATTCGAACTGTACAAATGCACCTTTACCCAATCCTTCAGCTGAAATAGAATCTTTTGCAATGGTATTCCGTTTGTTCTCCCAGGTGCCGTAAGATTTAATCGGCTGATCGAACTGAATTACAAAATAACTTTTCCATCCTCTTTTAAAACCTTCGCCATTGTTTACCCAGCCCGTTATTTTATTTTCTTTAGGATAGATTTGTACACCACTTAACCTGTTGTATCCGTCTAAAATTAAAAAGCTTCTTTTGCCTTTTGGATAGCTGAACCTGAGGTGTGCACCACGTTCTGATGGTGAAATTTCGGTCGTGATATCATTCTCGAATGTTACCTTATAATAGTTTGGTTTAGCAATCTCATTCTGATGGCTGAATTTGGTTTCGCGTTTGTCTTCATCTACAATCAGTTCATCAACCACAGGCATTAAAGAAAATACAGCATAATCTCTCGTCCACGAACTGCATTGGTGCGCTTGCTGAAAGCCTCTTATTTTATCTTTAAAATATTGATATTTCCAACCATCGCCATTTCTACCCGTTTGTGGAGTCCAGGTATGCATACCAAATGGTAATGCGGTTGTTGGATAAGTATTTCCTCTGGTGAGTTCGTGTTTAGAATTGGTGCCTTGCAGCGTGTTCACATAGTGAACCCAATCTTTCTGCTGCGCCAATAACCCTTTGGCAGCAAAGCAGCATAAAATGGATGCAATTAATTTAAGTTTCATTGTGTGTTTGTTGGTTCTTTTCAGTCGATACAAATCAACTGTATATTTAAAATCAGCTTTTGCCTGCTCAAGTAAGTGGTTGCAGGTAAAGCTGATTATTGTTATTATTTAATATTCCATTTATCGGCCAGCATTTTGATAAAGTAACCGCCAACAACACTCCGCGCCTGGAAACCTGTCATTTGGCCGTTAGTAGTTTCATGCCAATCGCTCAATGGCACTTTACTTTCTGTTTCGATAGCATAACGATATATTGGATTTATAAATTTTTGGAAATCGGCGTCGTTATCGGCCAAAGTCGCAGTCCACATAATCCAATCCGATTTAGTGTAAGTCCTGCGGCTATCCAATGGTAATCCGAAATCTTTTTGTTTGGTTAAATAAAAGTTAATCTCCTTTTTGTATACTTCTTTAGGGAAGAGATCAAGTTTTAACAATTTATCCCAAACGAGGTTATATTTCTGGCTCCAGGTATTTTTATCATTAAAGGTTAAAGCATAATGATCGCCATCATCGGCCATTTTTATCCAGTTCTGCGCCATTTGTAAGGCAGCTGTTCTGTATTTTGTTGCTACATCTGCCTTGCCCGATAATTGGGCCATTTGTGCATAAGCGCCTAAAGCTACAATGGCTTTTACCGATAAATTCGAATTTCTGGCCAAATGACCGGCAAAATCATCAGTACATAACTGATTGGCCGGATCGAAACCTTCTCTGAGCAAATAGTTTGCCCATACCGACAGTACCTCCCAGTGCTTTTCGGCATATTTTGTATTGTCCTCGGCCCTGGTAATGGCAGCGGTTAAAATGATCATGTTCCCTGCTTCTTCTACCGGCATATCTTCACCATAGGTTTGGCCGTTGGCTAAAGGGTAAGTGCCTAAATCGTGTGCAGCAAATGGTTTCTTCCATTTCCCACTTTCTGAATAATAAAAAATACCATTCAGCATGCCTTTTAATAATTCAGGATTGTACACCAAAAATTGCGGTGCTGAAGGATAAGTCACATCAACCGTATTGATAGAGCCATTACTGAAATTTTCTTTGGATAGAAAAAGGATGTCGCCATTTGGTGCATATACAATTTTGTGTGCTGCAATAGCCTGTCTGTAAGCTAATTTACATAGATCTGCATACGCTTTGCCACCAGCATTTTCTGCGTCGGCGTATAATTTCACGTCAAAAGTGACGCACCTGGTTTTTAACGAAGGATATTGGGTATCGGCTTCGGCCAATTGATCTTCAAACTGTTGACTACCCGAAAGTCTCCAAACTGGCTTCAGTTTTTCGCCAAAATATTCAACTGATTTCAGGTCATCATAACCCAACATCATATATTTTTTTACGGGTGTGGCAGAAACCGAACCGAAAGGAATAACACTACTTAAATTTAGCGTTTTAGCATTTAAAACCTGTGATTGTTTTGGATATTTGGAATCGACGAAATTTTTTAAGCTTTCGTTCTGCGGAGCTATAAACTGAGTAGCATTAAACCTGGCTGGAACGGCCACGTACAAATAGCCCCAATCAATGCGAAGGTCGTCTCCCCTTTTCTTTAATACCGGCTGCTCTATGGTTCCTGTTTTTAAGATAGAGAGCTTGTTTTTCGAACTCTTCCAAGCCGATACGCTTTGGTTTGGTGTATTTACAGCCAGGTTTGATGATGCCCCAAAGAAAATATCTACGCTGTGCTGCCTGGCATCAGTAGATTTTACGGTATAATTAATATAACTGATTGGCCTTGCGGTTAATTTAATATCATTCAGTAATAATGGCGAGGTAAAAGCTACCTGTAATTCTACCGGGCCACAGCTAAAAGTGTATTTGGTTGTAGTTGCCTGAATGGATGCATTGGTTTGAGTGGCTGGAGCAATATTTAAATGATCTGCTTCTTCTTCAACTATTCCGGCATCCAGGTGCCTGCCTCCAGCCGTATTTTTGCAATGGATAGCGAGTACATTTTTTCCTGTTTTTAAAATGCCATCTTCAATCGGTAAATAGCTATAATCAGAAACCCATCCGTTCTTCTTGTAAATTATTCTACCATTTAAATAAACAATTACATTATCATCGTGATTGAGTTTCAGGTATTTTTTTGCGGCTGATACTTTGGCCACATCGAAGGTTCTTCTGAAGTAAAGATCATCACTATTCCATTTTGTTCTGGCAGAATTATCATCACCAAAAGGGGCTTCGGCTTTTTTCCAGTCATCATCATTGTATGTAATGCTTTCCCAACCTGCTTCAGGTTTATCGAAGCTATAACTGGCCTGATATTTTAATGCATCAGCCGCCGGAAGTATATCTTTAAAAGTTGTACTTTTTTCGCCTAGAAACCTGTAATATTTACCATCAACCTTTATTACACCTAATAAAGATTGTTCCTTCCCTGTCCAATGTTTGGTGACCGATTGGTTAAGCCCATCGCCGAAAGACCAGATACTGAAATAGGCATCATGCGTAATTAATGGATATGCAGGTGCCTTATCTTGAGCTTTTGAAATTAAATTAAAAAAAAGGCAAAATACTACTAAGGAAAGTTTTCTCATAATTAGATATTTGGTTTCATTAATAAATCGTTTTACCAAATTCTTTCAGACAATTTCTTATTCTGGAAATAAAAAATATTAAATGACTGCTGGATTGATACTATTCAGTAAGAAATAAAGTAAAACGTTTTACTAATTCAATATTAGAGAAATAAATGTCATATTAAAATAGCTTAATGTAACATTTAAGCTACTGAGTTTAATCCCTGATAATTAGTTTAGCCGGAATAATGATCTCCTGGTTTTCGGGTTTGGCTTTGGTCGACAATTGTTTAAGAATCAGCTTAATTACATTCTCTGCAATTTCTTCAAGTGGTTGTTGAATTGCTGAAATACCAGGTGTGTGCAGTTCGAAAGCTTCATGGTCATCGTATGCAATAACAGCAAAGTCGTCGCCAATAGTCTTATTGATCTTTTTCAATACTTTTAAGCCACTAATTGCCAAATAATTTGTCGCAAATAATACTGCATCAATTTTTTTATTATCGAAAAGTTCTTTGATCTGAGTAATGGTTTCGCTTTCTTCCTGGTTAAAATGGATCTTTAAAACCAGGTTTTCGTCATACTTGATTCCGTGATCTTCTAATGCTTTTTTATAACCATCATAACGTGCTATAATCTGCTCCACGTTAATATCAGTAGTAACCAGGGCGATGTTCTTTTTACCTTGACCGATAAAATGCTGTATTGACTGGTATGAGGCATTAAAATGATCGGCTCCTACATAACTGGTATTGATATCAGTCAGGTTCCTATCAAAAAAGATTACCGGATTGCCATCTTCCAACAGCATTTTTACATCTTCTTCTATTCCTTTTATAGGAGAGATAATATAGGCATCAACTTTTCGCGATTTAAACATGTTGATCAGTTCTTTCGCTTTGTCAACACTGTTTTCTGTGCTGGAATAAATAATTTTATATCCTCTTTTATAAGCTTTATCTTCAATTAGCCTGGCAATCCTGGAGAAGAATGAATTGGAAATATCTTCGATAATCAGGCCGATGATATTGGAGTTACCGGTTCTTAAACTTCTTGCAATCTGGTTCGGTTTATAACCACTTTCTTCGATAATTTTTTCTACTTTCTCTATAACTGCTTCGCTTATCGATTTCTCTTTTGCTTTACCGTTAATAATGAATGAAACTGTGGTAATGGATACATTGGCTTTTACGGCTATATCTTTGATAGAAAGCGATTTCATTTGGTTGGATTTCTTTTGTGTTAATCAATTCAAAGCTAAATAAAAATTGCAGCTTTTAAATTTTTGCCAATTTTAAAAGCGCAATTTAACATTTTTTATATTAATCGTTTTAGAAACAGTTATTAATGGTTGACACAACCTGAATGATAAGGCTTAAAACAACAAAAGGCGCTGTTTAAAGCGCCTTTTATATTCAAATTAATAACCAGGATTCTGGGTTAACTTAGGATTAAGGTCCCGCTGCCGCTGAGGAATCGGGTATAATGCTTTGGTTGCTGATGAGGCTGTGTGGTCCCACCAGGTTCCGGTTGTAAATTTCCCGAAACGGATTAAATCATCTCTTCTGAAACCTTCGAAAATAAACTCTCTGCCGCGTTCTTTCAAAAGCTCATCTAAAGTTAAAGTAGCAGTTGTATAAGCTTTAGCATCGCGTATGGCCGGTGCATAAGCCCGTTTTTTTGTAGCATTAATCAAGGCTACCGCTTCTGCCGTAGCTGCGCCTCCGCTTTTACGCATTAATGCTTCTGCCTTGGCAAAGTAAATCCACGTTAAACGGTAAACATTCCAGTCTGTATTGTTATAGTTAGGGTCAGGCTGAACAGCAGTTATATCATTGCCGTTAATCACAAAACCAGGAACTGAATTGCCGAGTTTATATTTATTGAAACGAACACCACTGTTTTCTTCTCCTTCACTCATATTGGAAACAGTAGAGCCTGATTTGTTTTTCCGGATATTATCTACAAAAACCAATGGCAAACCCTGGTATTCTACTGTGCCCAATACTGCTCTTGTTTTAGTATTGGTATCAGCAAATTTATATTGTGGACCAATTAACAGCCATTCTGTTTTACGTCTGTCATCAACTTCATAAGTATCATAAACTCCAGGAATAAGTACAATACCATCATTACCGTTTCTACCACCCCCATAAATATCTTTTTGGGCAAAATGATAAAATTCGCCGGTCCAGGATGGTTCAAACTTGGCTCTTGTGTAATCGTAGGCAATAGAAAATATAACCTCTTTAGATAAATCGTTTGTGTTTTTAAACTGGTCGGTTATGGTAGTATCCAATTGCATGGTTCCGTTTTGCCCACCTGCTTCATTGTTGATCAATTTATCAGCAGCGGCAATACAATCATCCCAACGGGCTGTACCAGACCATACTTCGGCATTTAAATAAAGTTCTACAAGCATGGCGTAGCCGCTCGCCTGACTCATTCTGCCTAACATTGCCCTTGATAATTTCGGCACGTTGTTAATATTGTCTTTAATTTCTTTCTCCACAAAATCAAATACTTCTTTCCGGCTTGAGGTACCTGGATAAACCGGATTTGCAGGATCTGCAGGTGCCGTTACAATGGGCACTCCGCCAAACAAATCCATCAGTTTCAGGTAATGAAAAGCACGTAATAATTTTAATTCTGAAATAAATTCATCCTTTTCCTTTTGGGTAATGCCCATGGTAGAAATATCGCGTGTACTAATGTTTGCGATAGGATCGTTGCAATATCCGATACCACCATAAATCAGCGACCATGCATTATTTAATCCTGCTTCGTCTACAGTCCAGCTATGATAATGCAACCGCTTCCATTTTCCGCTATCTTCACCATGTGGCCCTTTTGTTGGCCAGGCAAGCTGATCTGCTGATAATTCTGCTGGTCTCCACCAGCCATCCTGACCCGATGGCGTTACCCAGGCATTTGCGTGTGTATAAGGGCGCAAAACAGCCGATAAAACTTCGTTTTTATTGGTATAAAATTTATCAGAAGGAATCTCATCGTATGCATTCTCATCTAACTTGGTACAGGCACTAACTATACCAACCAATAAAATTAATGCTGTATGTAATATTGTTTTATTTTTCATTTTTATATCATTAAAAGCCCACATTAACACCAAATAAGAAAGATCTGGTACTTGGGTAAGCACCACGGCTATCAATACCCGGACCTAAACCTGTATCTTGAATAAAATCAGGGTCGTTACCTGAATATCCGGTTATTGTAGCCAAATTCTGGCCGGTTGCATATACACGGATGTTACGAACCATCTTGGTTTTAAGTTTGAAATTGTAACCTATCGTTACTTCATCAATTTTAACATTGGTTCCATTTTCCAGGTAGTAATCAGAATACATATAGGTGTCGTTAATCTGGCTATACTTTCCGAATGCTTCTTTTAAATAGTTAATCCCTGAAATAGAAGGGTTACCGTAAGACAATGCTGTGGTATTTAATATCTGATAATCGAATTTACCTCGTAAGAATACTCTGAAATCAAAATTCTTGTAAGTAAAGTTTGCGGTGTATGAGGCATAATATTTTGGAATGGCGTTTCCAATCGGAGCAAGATCTGTTAAGTTTTTATCTTTTGAATAATTGATCTGGTCATTACGCACGGCCTGTCCGTTTCTGTTATAGAACAACCATTTTCCGTCTGCATCAAAACCTGCAAAACGTTTACCATAGAAAATACCAACATCTTCCCCTTCATAAGTGGTAATGGCATCACCAAGATCTCCGGCGCCACCAATGCCTCCAAAAGTTTTATATTTAACGGCATAAACATCGTTAGAGTAAGAATCCAGGGTATTTTTGATGGTACTACCTGTAAAATCCATACTAAAAGTGAAATCTTTGGTTTTAATGGCCTGGTATGATAAAGCAAGTTCTATACCTTTTGATGAAATCTGCCCTACATTGGCAAAAATGCTCGATTGCACGTAAGGTGGCTGAGGTGTAGTGTAGGTATCTAATAAATCTTTGGTTGTACGTTTAAATACGTCTAAAGCACCTGTTAACTTGTTATTGAACAAAGTAAAGTCAGCTCCAACATTCAACTCCCGTTTGCTTTCCCATTTAAGAAACGGATTTGCGTTTCGGCTGGGGCCATAGGTTTCGCGGTATGCACCATCAGGATATAAATATTTTCCGCCAGTACTCAAAGTAACCCTTGAGGCATTGTTTTGAAAACCCGAGTTACCGGTTACACCATAACCCGCTCTTAATTTTAAATTGTTAACCCATTTTACATTCTCCATAAACTTCTCCTGGCTTACATTCCACCCTAGTGATACCGCCGGAAAGTTTCCCCACTTGTTATTTTCTCCGAACCTTGATGATCCTTCTCTTCTTAAAATAAACTGAGCAAGATATTTTCCATCAAATGCATAATTAATACGGCCAAAGAAAGCAATTAAGGTATTGTCGTTTTTAAAACTTCCCATCCCTGCTTTTCCATCGGCCAATGCCTGACCGGCATTTAAATTATCTTCATGAAACTGATCGTTTAAGAAACCGCGGTTACTCGCTTTTGCACCTTCTTCTATATAATAGCGGTAACTGTAACCTGCCAATGCAGTAAATGAATGTTTATCTGCAATGGTTTTGGTATATTGTAAAGTTGGCTCTAAGGCAAAACTCTGAGACAGGAAATTATTTTTAAAGGCATAACCTCCGTTAGGATAATCACTGTTCTCTACCGAATTTTCGCTGGCAATATTTGCATAGCCACCGTCTATATAACTGTCTCTTTGTACTGAACCAAAAATAGTTCCTTTTAAACCTGTCAAGATGTCTAAATCAGCTTTAATATCTGCCGAACTGGTTTGTTGTTTACGGTAACTTGTTTCCTGAAATAAACGTGCAAACTGATTGGTACTCTGGTTATCGTAATAATAAGAGCCATCAGGGTTATAAATCAGCTTGGTTGGATTTTTAGTTGCTTCTTCTTCCCAACCGCTTCCTGTGAGTTCGTTGTCAAAAAAATCAATTTTGGTTCCATTCGCAAGTAGGTTGGCATTGTTAAAATTGGTCGCCAGGTTCATCTGAACATTCAATTTATCATTCAATCCTCTTTGATTTACATTTAGCCTTAAAGTATATTCTTTACGGCCGTTTTCCAAAGCAATACCTTGTAAATCCCTGTAGTTTATACTTGCACGGTAACTTGTTTTGTCAGATCCTCCGGATAATGAAAGGTTATGGTTTTGTGACAGGTTATCGTGGTTAACCAATCGATCGTAAAGATCTTCGCTGCCACCATAATCAATTGCATTAATCTCTTTTGAAGCAATTTTTTGTCTAAACTCATCAGCTGTTAAAAAATCCAGTCGGTTTTGGATAAATTCTTTCCTTGCATAGGCCGAGTAGTTAAAAGTAGGCGCACCGGGTTTACCTTTTTTGGTGGTAATTAAAATTACACCGGCATTGGCACTGGTACCGTAAATTGCTGCTCCAGAACCGTCTTTTAAAACGTCAACCGATAAGATATCATCTTGCTGCAAAAGATCGGGGTTACCACCTGGAATACCATCGATAACGAAAAGCGGACTTGCACTTCCGGTTACAGAAACAACACCCCTTAGTTGCACACTTGGGCCGGAGTTAGGATTTGAACTTCCCCTGGTAATATTCAATCCTGCAACTTTACCCTGAATAAGGTCGAGTGGATTCCGGGCCCCACTTTGCCTGAATTGAGCCGTATCTACGTGTGCAACGGATGAAGTAACCTCTTTGGTTTTTAAAGTACCGTAACCAACCACCACTACCTCATCTAATTTTTGAGATTGCGACGGGACTAAACTGATGGTTAATGGCGTTGCTCCGTTACCAGCCGGAACGGATTTGGTTTGGTAACCGATATAGCTAAATACGAGCACATCAGTTGCGGCAGTAACATTGATACTGAATTTGCCATTCTCCTGTGTTACGGTACCACCAGTTTTGCCCTGGATTTTAATTCCAACGCCAGGTAAACCGATTTTCTGCTCGTCTACAACGGTACCGGTGATTGTTTTTTGCCCTGCTGATGCTGCAGGAGCTGTGCTTGCCGGTGTAGCAGGTGCTGTTGTAGCTGGTACTGGTGCCGGGGTAGTAACCGGACGTGAGCCACCCAGCGGGTTTGGTGGTACCTTTACCGAATCAGCAGGTTTAGCCACCGGGACTTTTTTTGTTGTGTCTTGTTTTTTAGTTGTATCCTGCTGAAAATAATAGCGGTTAAAATTCTTTTTTTCGCTCTTAATTTTTGCAAACAACTGGGGGCATGAAAGTAGGACAAGGCATAGAAATCCTGTCGTCCTGAGTAAAATGTTTCTCATTGGCACTCACTAGTTTAGTTTATAATTAGTTACGCAATGCGGCCAAATTTCACCAAATTAATAAGAGCTATGAGATTAATTAGTTATGATTAGGTTTTCCGCAAAACGATTTAGTAACGCCTTAAACACGGTTTTGTTTTAAAAAAATTTGAAAACACATTAAAATGTTACGCTACAGGTAAAACTAAACTTCACTAATAAAACGCAAAAAAGAACATTAATACAGGCAGGATATTGATCGGTTATGGAGGTATCTGAATTCGCAATACCATCATTTTGAATTTTTATTTATGGCGTAAAAATCAATACGAATGAAAGAATTTTTGGCACAAAAAAGTTTCTAAGAAATCGTCATCTCGACCGTAGCGGAGAGATCTTTTAATATAGTCTAAAGATCTCTCCACTACGCGTTGCTCCGGTCGAGATGACGCCGATTTTTAGAATCTGTTAATGATAGCGAGGTAAAACTAGCTTTTTAACTTTCCTACAATCAATCTGGCCGTTTTTGCCGAAGCACCAGGTTTGCCCATGAGTAAAAGCAACTCATCGTAATTTTTTAACATTACGCTCCTGCCAGCTCCTGTAACGATAATTTTAAGCTCCTCATCTACTTTTTGAGTGTTACAATCTTCCTGGATAAGTTCGGTAACAATCTTTTTGTTTACGATCAGGTTAACCAGCGAAATGAACTTAATTTTTACCAGCATCCGGGCAATGGCAATTGAAATTGTGCCTCCTTTATAAACCACCACCTGTGGCACTTTAAACAAAGCAGTTTCTAATGTGGCTGTTCCCGAAGCAACAATTGCAGCATGGGCATGGTGCAATAAATTATAGGTATTGTTAAAAAGCAAGTGAACTTTTTTGTCGCCCGTAAACTGGCGATAATAACTTTCTGTAAAAGTTGGTGCAGCAGCAATGGCAAATACACAATCAGGATAATTTTCGGTAATACTTAACATCACCGGGAGTAAACGTTCTATTTCCTGTTTTCTACTGCCGGGCAACAAGGCAATAATTTTTTGATCTCCCAATTGATGGTTTTCGCGAAAGTTTACATCCGGGGTAAACTGTGCAATTTCGTCTAACAGGGGGTTGCCAACGTAATCTACCTGCATGCCCCACTCCTGGTAAAAATCTACTTCGAAGGGCAAGATACAGAACATCTGATCCACAACCTTTTTAATTTTCAGCACCCGTTTCTGGTTCCATGCCCAAACCTTGGGTGAGATATAATAACATACTTTTATACCGTTGGCCTTTGCAAATTCAGCAATTTTTAAGTTAAAACCCGGAAAATCGATCAAAACCAAAACATCTGGCTTCCATTTTATGATATCTTCCTTGCAGGCTTTGAGGTTTCTGAAAATGGTGCGCAAATTTAAAATCACCTCAGTAAAACCCATAAAAGCCATGTCGGCATAATGTTTAACCAGTTCACCTCCTTCGGCTTGCATTTTATCGCCCCCGAAATACCTGAACACGGCTTCGCTATCCTCAGTTTTTAAGGCTTTCATTAAGTTGGCGCCATGTAAATCGCCTGAGGCTTCTCCGGCTACTAGGTAGTATTTCATAATATGGATGATTTATAAAAAATCGTCATTGCGAGGAGGCACGACGAAGCAATCTTTTATGTTATTATTTTATTGCTAAATCCTCCGTTGTTCTGGAAAGATTGCTTCACGCCAGCTCACTGTCCTCTTCTTCAGTTCGCAATGACGACCATTTCATCAAAAAACTTTGTATGCAAAAAACACAAAAGCACACAAAAACGTTGCGGCCAATATCCCCCTGCCTATATTTTCTTTATTGTATTTAAAAAAGTATTGCATGGTATAAGCATTTATGGCAATACCACCAATATATAACAAATCGGCTTTTGCCAGGGAAGCCACATGGTGAATGATGTACCAGGCAATTGAGCAAAATATTGCCGGTACAAGCAAACCAATTCCTAAACCTATCCACACCGAATTATTTAATCTTTTTAACCGATCAATCATAATGGCAAGCGATTAACCTAAATTAATGCCATCGGGGGCCGAAACTTTAGTGCCAACAGCTTTTGAATCGCTGCCGCCAATGAAATTCCAGCTGTTCAAAGTTTGTATGGCATGGTGTGCCGTTAAATCAAACTGCACCGGCACGATAGAAACGTAATTGTGCTCCAATGCCCAAACATCGGTATCTTCGCCTTTGTCGAAATTTTCGAAAACACCCGTTAGCCAATAATATGGGCGTTTGTAAGGATCTGTCCGCTCATCAAATTCTTCCATCCACTTGGCATTGGCCTGGCGGCAAACCTTAACACCTTTTAGGTTGTCGCCTTTCGGAAAATTCACATTTAAGAGCGTACTTTCAGGTAAACCGTTCGCTAAAACCTGCTCACAAATATTTTTAATGTATTTTTTGGTATAACTGAAATCGGCATCGGCAGCAAAATCATCGAGAGAGAAACCAATAGATGGAATTCTTTCTATCGCACCCTCTACCGCAGCAGACATGGTACCCGAATAAAGTACATTAATCGAATTATTTAATCCATGGTTAATTCCTGACACACATAAATCAGGTTTTTTACCTTTAAAAATCTTATTTACGGCAATTTTAACGCAATCAACCGGGGTACCGCTGCATTTATACATTTCTACGCCTGCATAAAGATCAACCTTATCAAAACGGATCGGTTTACCTATCGTAATGGCATGGCCCATTCCACTTTGAGGGCTATCTGGTGCCACCACCACCACATTGCCGAGCTCCTGCATTACTTCCATTAAATTTTTTATTCCTGTAGCTGTAATCCCATCATCATTTACAACTAAAATATTTGGTTTTGTGCCCTGCTTTGTCATGCCTGTAAAAATACAGATTATAAATTCAAGGCACAATAAACCTCCATTTTTATACTAAAACCATTTATCCCTGGCTTTTTAGTTTAGAAATTAAAATTATTTCTTTCCCTGCTATAAAGCATCTATATTTGAGCAAATAACTTATTAAAAATGAATACTGTATTTAAGATCACACTTAAACCACAGAGACCTATTCATGATCATAAACCAAAAACAACTCAATGAAATTTAAACTATTTACTTTGGCTTGTTTTCTTATTACAGGTTCTTTAGCGAAGGCGCAAACAATCTATCAATGGAAAACAGGAACATCTGGTGGCTTTACCTACAAGTACGTTACCAACGATCCAACCAAAACACGTTTTTATACGTTAAAAAACGGTTTGACTGTAATTTTATCTCAAAACAACAAGGAGCCAAATATTACTTACAAGATGGCGGTAAGAGCGGGCAGTAATACCGATCCGCGTACCAATACCGGTTTGGCGCATTACTTAGAACACCTTTTATTTAAAGGAACAGATAAATTCGGAACGCTAAATTATGCCAAAGAGAAACCACTTTTAGATAAGATCGAAGCACTTTACGAAACGTACATCAAAACTACCGATCCGGCCAAACGTAAGGAGATTTATAAGGAAATAGACAAGACATCGGGCGAAGCTTCTAATTATTCTATCGCAAACGAATACGATAAAATGATGAAATCGATCGGAAGTAATGCTACCAATGCGCATACCGCTGTAGAAGAAACTGTTTACGAAGAGGACCTTCCATCAAATGCCATTGATAAATTTTTGGCTGTGCAGGCTGAGCGTTTCCGAAATCCTGTATTTCGTATCTTCCATACCGAATTAGAAGCTGTTTACGAAGAAAAAAACATCGGCATGGATAACGATGGTCGTAAAATGTATGAGAAAATGTTATATGCGTTGTTTCCAACACATAACTACGGCCAACAGACCACCATTGGTACTGTTGAACATTTGAAAAACCCATCTTTAGTCGAAATCAGAAAATATTACAACAAATATTATGTGCCTAATAATATGGCCTTAATTATGAGTGGTGATATTAATTATGATGATTTAATTAAAAAAATAGACAAAGATTTTGCTTACATGGTTCCTAAACCATTTGCACTTTACAACCCTGCGCCAGAAAAACCATTAACCCAGGTGCAAACAGTTGATATTTACGGTCCAAGTGCCGAAAACTTATATATTGCTTACAGGGGCTTTGCCCAAAATACCCATCAAAGTTTACTGTTAGATTTAATCGGAAGCATTTTATCTAATGGCAAAGCGGGTTTAATGGATATCAACATTAACCAGCAGCAAAAAATGTTGCGCGCAGGTGCTGGTTATAATTCCATGAAAGATTATGGAATCTTTATTTTATCTGGCTCTCCGAAAGCCGGACAAAGTTTACAAGAGGCCCAAAAATTATTATTAGAGCAGGTAGAATTGCTTAAAAAAGGCGAGTTCGACGAAAGCCTGATTAAAGCAACTGTTGCCAACATTAAACTGGCCGAACTACAAAGTTTTGACAATAACGACGTTCGCGCAGATTTTGCAATGAATGCCTTTATCCAAAACCGCGGCACAGAATGGGATAAAACCTTAGCATCAACCGATGCCATGGCCAAAGTAACCAAAAAGGAAATTGTAGATTTTGCCAACAAGTTTTTCATTAATAACTATGCTGCTATCTTAAAACATAAAGGAGAAGACAAAAGCATTGTTAAAGTAGAAAAACCTACAATTACAGCAGTAAAAACCAATGCTAACGAAGTTTCGGCATTTACTAAAAACATTATCGATGCTCCGGTAAAACCAATCGCACCTAAGTTTTTAGATTATACCAAAGACCTTAATTTTGGTAAAGCAGGTATTGCCGATGTAATTGCGATACAAAATACAGAAAATGGTATTTTCCGTATGGGTTACCGTTTTGATATGGGTTCTTATAACTACAAATTGCTGCCTTATGCTGCGCAATACCTATCTTTTTTAAGTACCGATAAATATTCTGCAGAAGATATCAGCAAAGCATTCTATAATATTGCCTGTAGCTATAGCATCAATGTAGGTACTGATGTAACTACCGTTTCTATTACCGGTTTACAAGAGAATTTTGATAAGGCGGTGGCTTTACTTGAAGATGTTTTAGCACATTGTAAACCAAACGAAAAAGCTTTAGAAGATTTAAAAGGCCGTTTGTTAAAATCAAGAGATAACAACAAATTAAATAAATCGTCAATTCTAAGTGGTTTAATGAGTTATGCACAGTACGGTGCAGATAACCCTTTTAATTATGGATTAACTAATGATGAGATCAAAAATATTAAATCGGCAGATTTGATCTACCTTTTACACAACCTTACCAATTACAAACACACCATTACCTATTACGGACCTAAAACATTGCCTGCATTTTCTGCTGATATTGTAAAAGCACATCCTTTGGCAAAAGAATTTACTGATGCGGCACCGCTTAAGAAATTTGTGTATACCAAAACCGATTCGAACAAAGTATACTTTGCCGATTATGATATGGTACAGGCAGAAATCCGTTGGGTACGCAATGGCGGATTATACGATCCGGCTAATGCTGCAAAAATTGCTTTATTTAACAACTATTTCGGTGGTGGCATGGGCTCGGTTGTATTCCAAACCATCCGCGAATCTAAAGCCCTGGCTTATTCTACCTTTGCGGTATATTCTTCTCCAAATACCAAAGAGAAAGAGAATACCATTATTGCTTATGTAGGTACACAGGCCGACAAAATGAACGAAGCAGTAGCAGGTATGAATGAGTTATTAACCACTCTACCAGAATCTGATAAATCATTTGACTTATCTAAAGCCAATACCTTAAACGGTATCGAAACCAGCCGTATTACTAAAGATGGCATTATCTACAGCTACCTGGCAGATAAAAAATTAGGTTTCGATCACGACGCAAGGATTGATGAATACGCCAACTTAAAGCCATTAACGTTTAATGATGTAAAATCATTCCATCAAAATAACCTTTCGGGCAAGCCATACAGCTATTGTGTTGTTGCGTCAGAGAAAAAAATCAACATGGCTGATTTAGCCAAATTTGGTCCGGTAACTAAATTGAGCTTAGAGCAGATTTTTGGATACTAACAAGGTTGAAGGTTTGAAGGCGGAGGGTTTAAGGTAAAACCCAATTGCCATAAAACTAAAATTACAAGCGATTCCCGGAAACGGGGATCGCTTTTTTATTTAGGTAAAAAGTTCGTTTCTGGAGGATAATCGTTCAAACAATTGCGATGAATATTTAATTATCAATAAAGATTGGGAAAGCAGTGTTCCGCAGGTTTGTTAGCATTTCTTCCGGCTTTCCGATCCGATCTTTTTTGCCCAATACCTAAACGGCTAGGCCGCAAAAAAGGATCTCCCCTTCAATCCGGTTTAAAAACGAGATTTGTGCGACTATTTAGGGCTATAAAGCGTACTAAAACCACCTCCCAGAAGTAATTATAGCTAAGCATATTTCAAGGTACTCAAAATCTCCTTCACCGAAAATTTAGCCCCGCAAACAAATTCATCTGCTGCTCCGTAGTAAATAGTCAGTTCATCTCCATTAACGATGTGGCCGTTGGTAAACACTACCTCGCCAAAGAAACCATGCAGTTCGTAATCTGCTGTTGGCACCATAATCGGCTCTTCGGATCTGGCCAGTACTTTCGATGGATCATTTAAATCCATTAAAAAAGCCCCCAGGCAATACTGATGTTTTCCGTTTGCACCGTGGTAGATTTCGAGCCAGCCTTCTGCTGTTTTTAGGGGTGCTGCACCGGCGCCGACACGGGCACTATCCCAGTGGTTAGGTCTGGTTTTAACAATACACTTGTGTTTACCCCAATGGATTCCATCTGGAGATTCGGCCAGCCAGATATAATTACCACCCAGCGCCACACTGCTTGGCCGGTGTAAAGCATAAAATTTACCGTTAATACATTCTTCGAATATGGCGCAGTCTTTATTGTGCGGTGGGATAATCATACCGTGTTTCTCAAAACGCTTCCAATCTTTTGTGGTTCTTAATCCAACCCCTACCCCATGCGCAGATACCGAGGTAAAAGTTAAATAGTAGGTGTTATCGATTAAGGATACACGGCAATCTTCAATGCCAAAAGTTTCATCTTCTCCCTCACCCTGTAATAAAGGATAACCAGCTGGTTGGTAAAAATGCACACCATCATCACTGCAAACCAGCCTTAAATGTGATAATGTGGTTAGATAATCAGCTCCCTGGTAATTAATTACCCGTGGATCATTATCTGCCAAAGCAGGATCTGCCTCTGCTATCTCGATAATTTCGATGCCATTTTTCCTTAAAACCGGAAAAGAAATAAGACCCTGTTTTTGCGCCGGCCTTTCTGCTACCCGTACCAGAAGCCATATTTTATTTTGAAAAGTAAAAACACCGGGATTTAAAAGGCATGCAATTTCTAAGCCTGCTGTACTGGGTACTAAATCTTTTGGGCAAAGTATTGGGTTCTGCATAAACCGTTGTGCAATATCACTCATGGCATAAGGTTTTAAACCAAACAGGCGACCAAAATTGGCCGCCTGTTTATATTAATAAATTGATGTTATAATGAATTGATCCATTTTACAAGTTCATCTCTGCCCTTGCCTGTTTTCTGTTGCAACTTGCCTAACAATTCATCGTCCTGACCTTCTTCGTGCTTTAAATCATCATCGGTTAAATCTCCATACGCTTGTTTAACCTTACCTTTTATTTCGTTCCACTTTCCTTTTAATTCTAACTTATCCATGCTCGTAGTTTTTATGATAAAATGTTATACTTTTTAAACTTATAACAGTTATTGCCTCTTTTAGTTTTTGATTTGGGCTGATAAAACCAAATATCCACCTGATTTTGCTTTATTCCACAGGGTTTTACAGATATTTTTAAGTATATTAAAAAATCATTTAAACAAACTATAAACATTATTAACTAAACTCCTTAATTTGATGAAAAAACTACTCTTAAGTATGCTTTTGTCTCTCGGTGTAATTTCATTTGCTTTCGCACAAGGCAAGGTAATTACCGGGAAAGTTACATCAGCCTCCGGACCAATTCCGGGTGTTAGTGTATTTGTAAAAGGCTCACCAGCCAACGGCACACAAAGTGATGCCTCGGGAGCTTTTAAATTAACGGTTGCAGACGATGCAAAAACGCTCGTTTTCAGCTTTATCGGTTACAAAACTAAAGAGGTGCCAATTACCGGGCAGACCGTTAATGTAAACCTTGATGAGGAAAACAATACGTTATCAGATGTGGTTGTGGTGGGATACGGTACGCAGAATAAACGGGATGTGACTGGATCGGTAGCCTCTGTTAAATCTAAAGATCTGGAGAACTTACCAGTTACGAGTTTTGAACAAGCCTTACAAGGAAAGGCAGCAGGCGTGCAAATTGCAGCACAAAATGGAAAATTAGGTCAGGGGATTACCGTTAGGGTAAGGGGAGCCGCATCAGTAACTGCAGGTAGCGAGCCACTTTACATTGTTGATGGGATCCCGATTACTTCTGGTGATTTTTCAAGTACTACTGCATCAACGAGTGCTTTGGCAGATATAAACACCAATGACATCGAATCAATTGAAGTTTTAAAAGATGCATCGGCATCGGCAATTTATGGTGCAAGGGCTTCAAATGGCGTGGTATTGATTACAACAAAACAGGGTAAGGCAGGCAAAACACTTGTCCAGTTTAATGCATTAGGCGGAGTAAGCTCCCCTTCTAACCATAGAGATTTTTTAAACGCAGAGCAATATGTTCAACTAGAGCGTAGAGCCGGGCAGGGCGCTGCCAACCAGGATTTCCTTAACGGAGATTATGCAACTTTGCAAGAAGCATTAGATGATTACAGTGAAAGTGTAGAAGCCCGTTTGAACCGATATTCAGCTGGGAACAATGATTATCAAACTTATCAGGTGAACACGAACTGGGAAGCTGCTTCTTTTCAGGACAAACCGGTTACCCAGCAGTATGATCTGAATTTGACCGGAGGGAATGAAAAAACGAAATTTTATATTGGAGGCCAGGCGTTAGATCAGCAAGGAATTGTGATTGGAAACAGTTATAAGCGCTACAGCGGCCGATTAAACCTGACCAATAAAGTAACCGACTTTTTAGAAGTAGGTGTTAACCTTAATTTCTCGAACAGCATTAATAACAGGTTATCAAATGATAATGCCTTTTCAAGTCCACTACAATCAGTAGCACTTTCGCCGATTACTCCATTTATCGATCCAAGATCGGGTTTAATCAGTGGGACTTTACCTGGAGCAGCTTCAAACTATCCAGTATACTATAATCCATTTATCAGTGTCGACAATGCTTTTTATAAAGCAACAGTGTACCGAACAATTGGCAAAGCTTTTGCGAATATCAATATCGCTAAAGGTTTAAAATTTAGCACTGATTTTTCCATCGATAACTTAAATCAAAACGAAGAAAGTTATTATGGTTCATTAACTTTTAGAAATACAGGCACATCAAATGGATACGGGCAAAATATTTCAACTTTTGTAATTAATGCCAATACCAATAATTTCTTCAGTTATAATACAACTATTGGAAAAAGTGCTTTTGATTTTATTTTGGGCACAAGTTATCAAAAATCGACCACCAAGTACAGCACCATTGAAGGACAGGATTTCCCAAGCGATTCTTATATTAAATTAGGTTCTGCTGCAACTAAAGTGATTGCAACCAGTAATGAAGGTGCTTTTAGCTTTCTGTCATATTTCTTTAGGGCCAATTATAAATACAACGATCGTTATTTGGTGGGCTTTAGTGTAAGGGCCGATGGTTCATCACGTTTTGGAGCCAACAATAAATATGGGTATTTCCCGGCAGGTTCATTAGCTTGGATTGCATCTGAAGAAGATTTCTTAAAACAAAGTGAAACCATCAGTTTATTAAAATTTAGGGCAAGTTATGGTTTAACAGGTAATGCCGAAATTGGTAATTATTCTGCCCGTGGTTTATTCGCAGGAACAGGGGCATATGGTGGTTTGCCTGGGCAGATTCCCTCGCGAATAGCCAATCCGGATTTAACATGGGAAAAAACCAAACAACTTGATATTGGTTTCGACTTCGGTATCTTAAAAAACAGAATAACAGGAGTTTTTGATTTCTACCAAAAAAATACTACCGATTTATTACTGGACGTTCCGATCCCACAAACCACAGGTTTTTCTGTCAAAACCCAAAATTTAGGTTCATTAAAAAATACAGGGTTTGAATTGGGCATTAACACCGAGAATTTTGTAGGTGCCTTTAAATGGTCAACAGCAATAACAGGAGCAATTAACAATAATAAGATTACAGATTTAGGAGGTCAGATTTTAAATAGCAATGAAATAAACGCGGCGATTGCGGGGCAACCGATTGGTGTTTTTTACATCCCAGAATATGCAGGAGTTAACCCAGCTAATGGTGATGCACTTTATTATAAAAACACAGTAGTTGATGGCAATGTAGACAGAAGTACAACAAATAACATTAACGATGCACAACGGATTTTTGCAGGCAACCCAAACCCAAAATATACGTTCGGCTTAAACAACACTTTTTCATATAAGAATTTCGATTTAGGTATATTTTTTCAAGGTGTAAAGGGCAATAAAATCTTTAATGCTGGTGGTCAGTACATGAGCGCTAATGGCTCAAATGGTTATGATAATCAAACTGTAGACCAAATGAGCTATTGGGACAAACCAGGTGATATTACATCTGTTCCAGAGCCCCGTTTGTTTGCTGGTAATGGCATTGGAAACTCAACCAGGTATTTATCGGATGGTTCTTATGTCCGCTTAAAAACATTAACGCTTGGGTATACTTTTCCAGTTTCTGTATTAACCAAAATTAAGTTAAGCAAATTAAGGTTATATGCTACAGCTCAAAATCTGCTTACCATAACAGGATATAAAGGCTGGGACCCGGAGGTTAATGCCGATTATCAATCCACAAACATTAATCAAGGTGTAGATTTTTACTCAGCACCACAGCCACGTGTAATTTCATTTGGTATTAACATTGGCCTATAATTAAAAATGAATCAAAATGAAAAAGACATATATAAATAATATCATATTTGCTTGCATGTTTTTGATGGCTTTATCTTCGTGCAAGAAAGCACTCGATATAAATCCTATTGATACCATTGATCAAAAAAATGCCTTGCTCACTTCAAAAGATGTTGAGGGTGCACTGGTTGGTGCATATTCAGATCTTGGCAGCCGTAATTTTTTTGGTGGACGTCCATTCTTGATGACTGATTTCTTAGCAAATACTGACGCTATTGAATGGTTTGGGACTTACGAGGAACTGACCCAGGCCATCAATAAAAAGCTTTTAAAAACAAATAGTTATGTTGATAACGTATGGGCTGCAGGATATACAGCAATTAATGATGCCAATAATGTAATTGCTGCCCTTGATAAAGTAGAGCCTGCGAAAAAAAGCAGAGTAGATGGAGAAGCTAAATTTATCCGGGGATCGGCATATTTCGAACTCGTTAGGGTATTTGCAAAAGCCTACAATGATGGCTCTCCAGGCACGAATTTGGGAGTACCAATTGTGTTAACACCAACCAACCTCATAAGCGAAGCGAATTATGTAAGTAGGGCTACTGTAGCTGCTGTTTACAATCAAGCGATAACTGATTTAACAGATGCAGAAGCCAAACTTCCGGCTACTAATGGTTTTTTTGCAACTAAATCTGCAGCAGCTGCAATGCTAGCGAGACTTTATTTACAAATGGGTAATTATAGCGCGGCTGGGGCAGCTGCAAACCGGGTGATTGCTTCTGGAAATTATCAACTAACAGGCACATACCTTGCTGCTTTCCCTAAAATGCCAGAAAGTGGAAGGCCCGCAAGACCTGGAGACAATTCTACTGAAGATATTTTTGCTGTGCAAGTAACAACGCTTACCGGATTTAATGGTTTTAATGAATTTTATGGTTCATCTACATTTGGTGGCCGCGGAGATGCGGTAATTTCACAAGATTGGATTGATGAGACTTACGCTCCAGATGATGACAGGATTAATGCCTTTTATGACGATGACGACATGTTTACGGCAAAATTCGGCAATCAATTTGGAAATGTACCTATAATCAGGCTAGCTGAAATGTATTTGATCAGGGCAGAAAGTAATGTCCGTTTGGCACCAGCAGCCCCAATTGGCGGTGTAACACCACTACAAGATCTAACTACAGTTAGAGATAGGGTTGGCTTAACCACAACTACGGCTACTTTAGCAGATATCCTTAATGAGAGGAAACTTGAATTTGCTTTTGAGGGATTTTCGCTACACGATGCTAAAAGAACGCAAACCAATATTGGAAACATACCATGGAATTCTACCAGCTTAGTTTTCCCGATTCCACAAAGGGAGATTGATGCCAACAAAAATCTGGTTCAAAACCCAGGTTATTGAAAAATAGACTGATTTTGTAGTTTCCCAAAAAGCTTCTTGCTTTTTGGGAAACTTTTATTTACAGCAGTTTTAAATTTAGTTTTCAAAATCACTACAGTGACCCGATATGAGATCCCAAATATTATCTTAAAAATACACTCAAAATCAGTTACTTAAACCCTGTAAAAGCCTATTTTTCGGTATCGAATTTACCACATTTACAGATATAATCTGAGAACAGATAGGTTTGTATTACCGTTGAACAAGGATTTGTATATTCAATTTTTATTTCATAATCTTTGCAGGTATTTGGCGTTGCAAATCCGTTTATTATATAAGTACGTCCGCCAGTTTGTTGTAAACTAAAACTACCATTTGGCAAAACACGCCTATACCATTTAAAGTCTGTTGTATTATATGCTCCAATAATAGTATGCTTGTTTTGGGGAAAATAACAGTCATCGTTAAGATAGACACTCCTGTTTTCAGTGTTAACAACTCCATATGAAACGTCAATAGAATCTCTAATTAGTTGCCCACACGAGAGAGAGATATTTGCAATCAGAAACGCCCGACCATTGGTACCGTTATAAGCAATTTCCGCACTTGTATTCGAGCTATTAATAACAGAAGCTATACTTGGATTAGAAATAGTCCAGCTGATAGTAGCGTCTCCAAGTGATGCTAAAGAAAATATTGAATTATTACAATTTGAGCTTACTCTATTTATTATGGCTTTAATCCCATAAATATCTCTTATACCATTCAAATCATCCTGTGCTAGATTTCTTTTAGTTCCACTGTAAAAAGCATTCATGGTTGCACAAGATTCGTTACTATGGTCTAACCCTAAGGTATGGCCGATTTCATGTATAGCAACGCTCATTAAATCAATTCCAAATAGCGGAGATAAAGACCAATTCTCATCATCGTCAAAATGTAAAACAACGTAACTCGCATTAGAACTATAATATGAAGCATGTGCCAAAACACCTCCAGCACCATCGAAAGCATTACCTGCTCCGTCTCCGTGATTGCCCACATACCATCCTATTCTGATATCTCCTCCACTTGACACTTCTGTAAAAGACAAGTTTGTAACATTAGAAATTAGACCAAAAGCATCGCGTATAGCCTGAAATTCGTCGTTGTTTGGAATATCTGCTGTGCCATTATCAAATGAATATGTGAGATTTGATTTATTCCATTTACTACCCGGAAACACAACATAGCGTGGAGAAGTTTCGCCAACAATGATAGGTCCGTTATCGATTTTTACACCTGTTCCATTTTCAGTTGCTTTTTTTTCAATTGTTTTATCTTTTTGACAGGAACCGTACAAAAGAATTGCTGCGCATATAAGCAGCAAGAAAGATTTTTTCTTCATAGTTAATTTAGATTAGCGTGTTACCAAACAAATATAACATAAAAAACTACAAATCAACAACTTACATTTATTAAAATTATCAGCGACTGTTAAAAAAATCATTAAAGAAGAAATAACACTAAAGACCTAATACCATATACAAAATTCCGATTACCTCGCAAATCTATATTGCGTTTTTCAAGTATTAATTAAAAATATAATAAAAGTAAACAACAAAGCCTCATGAAATCATCAAGAGGCTTTGTAATTAAAATTAAATATGCTACTAAAGCTTCTTAGCAGCTTCAATAATCTCTTCTACCACGCCAGGATCAAGCAGTGTAGACGTATCGCCTAAATTAGTCGTATCTCCTTCGGCAATTTTACGCAGAATCCGACGCATAATTTTACCCGAGCGCGTTTTTGGTAAACCAGAAACAAACAATATTTTATCAGGCTTGGCAATCGCTCCAATTACACGGGTAACCGTTTGTAATATATCTTTTTTAGATAATTCTGCTTCACTATGCATTTCAGGGTAGATTACAAAAGCATAAATCCCCTGCCCTTTTACATCGTGCGGATAACCCACAACTGCACTTTCTACCACACCAGCATGCATATTAATGGCATTTTCTACCTCTGCGGTGCCAATTCTATGTCCAGAAACGTTTAATACATCATCTACACGACCGGTAATCCGATAATAACCATCTTCATCACGCAAACAGCCATCACCTGTAAAGTATAAATTTTCGTAAGTAGAAAAATAAGTCTGTTTGCAACGCTCATGGTCGCCATAAGTGGTACGCAACATGCCTGGCCAGGGGAATTTAATACAAAGATTTCCCATTACGCCATTTCCTTCAATTTCATTTCCGTTTTCGTCTACCAAAATCGGCTGGATACCCGGTAAAGGCAATGTGGCAAAGCTAGGTTTGGTTGATGTTACGGTAGCAATGGGCGAAATCATAATGCCTCCGGTTTCCGTTTGCCACCAGGTATCAACAATAGGCGCTTTACCGTGCCCGATTTTTTCATCGAACCAATGCCATGCCTCTTCATTAATCGGCTCTCCTACCGAGCCTAAAACGCGGATTGAGCTTAAATCTTTGCCGTTTAATGGTTCCTCACCAAAACTCATTAAAGAACGGATGGCTGTAGGTGCCGTGTATAAGGTATTTACCTTATGTTTTTCTACAATATCCCAAAAGCGAGATGGGCTTGGGTAAGTCGGGATGCCTTCGAAAAGCACAGAGGTTGCACCTTGCGAAAGCGGTCCGTAAACAATATAAGAGTGTCCGGTAATCCAGCCAATATCGGCCGTACAAAAATAAACCTCACCAGGCTGGTAATTAAATACATTAGAGAAGGTATAACCTGCATAAACCATATAACCCCCACAGGTATGCACCACACCTTTGGGTTTACCGGTAGAACCAGAAGTATACAGAATGAAGAGCATATCTTCTGCATCCATTTCTTCCGCTTCGCAAACATCGTTAACATGTTTAACTTCATCTTCCCACCATACATCTCTTCCTTTCAGCATGGAAACAGGTGTGCGAACATGGGTTAATACAATACATTTTTCTACCGTTGGGCAGCCAATTAAGGCATCATCAATTACATCTTTTAGAGGGATCTGTTTGTTGCCTCGGTAAGCACCATCAGCCGTAATCACCACTTTACATTGCGAATCGTTAATCCTGTCGGCAATCGATTTAGCAGAAAATCCACCAAAAATAACGGAGTGAACAGCACCAATCCGGGCACAGGCCAAAACAGCAATAGCCAGTTCTGGCACCATTGGCATGTAAATACAAATACGGTCGCCTTTTTTAGCACCATTCCGTTTTAAAACGTTGGCAAAACGGCAAACACGCTCATGCAACATTTTATAAGTATAAGTAACACTTTCTTCTTCGGGGTTATTGGGTTCCCAAACAATGGCTGGTTTATCTCCGCTGGTAGCCAAATGCCGGTCTAAACAATTTTCGGTGATGTTAAGTTTAGCACCTTCAAACCACTTGATATTTGGTTCGTTAAAGTTCCAGGATAATACCTTGAACCAGGGCTTGCGCCATTGAAAGTTCTGCGCCACTTCGCCCCAAAACTGCTCAGGGTTTTCTACGCTTTTCTTATAATCTTCTTCGTATTGCTTGAAAGATGTAATTTGCATTGCTCGTTCTTATGTATTGTATTAGTGGGGCTAATTTAAATAAATAATAATAAGGAGAAATAGTCTAATCGTATCAAAATGAATATCAAACGTTTGATTTTGGAATATTTATTTTAATTCAAGTATGATCTAAAGATTATTTAATATCCGGCATGAACAACCATTACACAAACCTTCTCCGCTTATTGAATAATAATTATAAAAATAATTAGCTAGGCTATTGCTGTTTACAATTATTATTCAGATATTTGCACACTCTTAAAAAAATTAAGCGGACGATATTAACAACTATATTTACAAGTCATGTCAAGAGTTTGTGATTTAACAGGAAAAAAAGCAATGGTAGG